>Ga0208015_1000003_pt1 | contig 411466 bp, 354 predicted proteins | sample 26BtaG_FD_184101 | JGI IMG/M metagenome (GOLD analysis project Ga0208015, IMG submission 184101) | Marine viral communities from Cariaco Basin, Caribbean Sea - 26B_WHOI_OMZ_CsCl (SPAdes) (version 2) | ecosystem: Environmental > Aquatic > Marine > Oceanic | place: Caribbean Sea: Cariaco Basin... | reverse complement strand
GCACGAACAGAATAAATTGAAAAGAAAACAATACAAATCAAAAAAGCTGAACAATGACGTCATTGTTCAGCTTTAAGTAATAAATTTAATCCTTTAATAATCTGTATCGGTTATTTAGGACTAGACAATAATAGTAAATCATTCCGCTGAAAATGCTCATGTAATATTAGAATATGTGGTTGGGGCTAAACGAGACTTTTATCTTTATCCTGGTGTAAGTTTTCTACAATCATTCGAGATGTGAAATTTAAATGTTGTTAACTTGTTATGAGTAGGTTACTAACAATTTATGGGCGTTTTCAACGACTTTCCTAACAAAATACATGGTTGAAGATTCTAAATAGTTATCGCTTTGAATAGAGCAATGATTCAGGATTGGGCTTTAGGCTGGGTATTATTCTCAATTTTTAAATTAATCCAAGGTGTCATTATAATAATTGAATTAGAAGAACATTTATCCGGGTCATTTTATATATTTGCACATTATTTGGAGATATTTTGAGTATTTACAATTATTTTAGTGCTTTTAAAGTGAATGTTTGAAAGGAATGGTCTTTTGTAGTTTTCTTTATGAATAAAGCGATGAACTATTTATTTTTAATGTTATTAATACTTGCTTTTTGATGAAAACCGCCATGAAATCTTATTTGACCACCGCTATTAAGGCCGCTTTGGCAGCTGGAACAGAAATTCTAAAGATTTATGATTCTGATTTTAAAGTGGAAATCAAACAAGATGATTCTCCTCTTACCATTGCTGATAAAAATGCAAATGATATTATAGTTTCATTTTTGGAATCTACTGGAATTCCAATTATCAGTGAGGAAATTAAGGAGTTGGCCTATAGCGAGAGAAAGGATTGGACCCAGTGTTGGATTGTAGATCCTTTAGATGGAACCAAGGAGTTTATAAAAAGAAATGGTGAGTTCACAGTCAACATAGCGCTCGTTCTAAACGGCGTCCCCGTTCTCGGGGTTATTTATGTTCCGGTCACAAAAACCCTTTACTACACTTCCGAGGATTCTAAAAGTTCAAAAAAAATAATTCTCAATTCTGAGAATACTTCTGTGGAAGAAATTTTTAACAAAGCCACCAAAATAACCCCACTCAGAGAATCTGGGACCATTAAAATAGTGGGCAGTAGATCACATTTGAATGAGGATACTGAAAAGTTTATCGCGGATATTCAAAAGGATAACGAGGTTGAAATAGTTTCTAAAGGAAGTTCTCTTAAATTCTGCTTGGTAGCTGAAGGCTTGGCACATATTTATCCGCGCTTCGCTCCAACGATGGAATGGGATACAGCTGCAGGTGATGCCATATGCAGGGCCGTAGGATTGAATGTTATTGATCAGACCTCCAAAAAGCCTATGGTTTACAACAGGGAAAATTTGTTAAACAACTATTTTTTGGTTCGTAGCTAATGCTTGGTAGATCTCGTAAAAGACATATAGCAAAAGCCGTTACGTGGCGAATAGTGGGAACTATTGACACTATTCTTCTTTCATGGTTAATAACTGGTGATCCGTGGACTGGATTAAAAATCGGTCTGGCTGAGATTTCTACTAAGATGATTTTATATTACCTTCACGAGCGTGCATGGTTTAAAATTAATCTAACCAAAGCAGGGGTTATTCGGGAAAGTAGAATTAGGCATATAGCCAAGACAATTACATGGCGCGGGGTGGGAACTTTGGATACTATGGCGCTGGCATGGATTATCACCGGAAACCCGATGGCAGGACTTAAAATAGGGATGTCGGAACTTCTGACGAAAATGATATTGTATTACCTTCACGAAAGGGTTTGGTATAAGGTTAACTACGGCCTAAAAGATTGATGTATATATGGAGAAAAATATTTTCGAACATAGTTTCGGCGTTAAGCAAGAAAATAGAAGCGCTTTAAAAAGTCATAAACCGCTTTTACTTTGGTTTACAGGGTTATCTGGTTCAGGAAAGTCGACGATAGCAAACGCTGTGGAGCAGGCTCTTTTTAATAAAGGGATTCATACTTATTTGCTCGATGGTGATAATGTAAGAAAAGGTATTAATTCCAATCTTTCTTTTTCTCCTGAAGATCGTAAAGAAAATATTAGAAGGATAGCCGAAATTTCAAATTTGATGCTGGATGCCGGCTTGGTCGTCTTATCCTCATTTGTTTCTCCCTACAGAGAAGATCGTGAAAATGTGAGAAATATAGTTGGGAATGTTAACTTTGTGGAAATCTTTGTTAATACACCAATTGAAGAATGTGAGCGTCGTGATGTTAAGAGACTCTACGAAAAGGCTAGAAGAGGAGAGATTAAAAATTTTACAGGAGTAAATGCGCCTTATGAGGCACCATTAACGGCTGATATAGAAATTGACACTACCTTAGGGAGTGTAGACGAACTTACCGAAATAATTTTAAAGAAAATAGCAGGAAAAATCGAATTAAAATGAGCAAGTATTATTTAAATTATTTAGATGAATTGGAATCTGAAGCAATATATATCCTTCGAGAAGTGTACTCTCAGTTTCAAAACCCAGTGATAATGTTTTCAGGAGGAAAAGATTCTATTTTGCTAACACATTTAGCGAAAAAGGCATTTTATCCGGCCAAGATTCCATTTCCGCTACTTCATGTCGATACAGGCCATAACTTTCCTGAAACTATTCAATTTAGAGATGATTTGATTGAAGAACTTGGAGCTCAGTTAATAGTTGGATCTGTTCAGGAATCTATTGACAACGGTAGGGTTGCAGAAGAGAGAGGAAAAAACGCTACTCGGAATGCCCTACAAATAACTACACTACTCGATGCCATTGAAACTAATAAAATTGACTGCGCAATAGGAGGGGGAAGAAGAGATGAAGAAAAGGCACGCGCTAAGGAACGTATTTTTTCCCATAGAGATGATTTTGGGCAATGGGATCCAAAAAACCAACGTCCTGAATTGTGGAACCTTTTAAATGGTAGGTGCTTTGAAGGGGAGCATTTTAGAGCTTTCCCTATTAGTAACTGGACGGAAATGGACGTTTGGAACTATATTAAAAGAGAGGATATTAAAATTCCATCTCTCTATTTAGCACACCAAAGAGATGTGGTTTGGAGAAATAACTCTTGGATTCCCGTTTCAGAATATCTAAAACTAGAAGATAACGAAAGTATTCACAATAAAAGAATCCGTTTTAGAACCTTGGGTGATATTACTATTACCGGGGGTATAGAGTCTGATGCGGACACACTGGAGAAGATCGTTGCAGAAGTTTCTATCATGAAACAGACAGAACGAGGAAATCGTAGTGATGATAAGCGTAGTGAAACAGCCATGGAGGATAGAAAAAAACAAGGCTATTTTTAATTAGATAAACCTATACTGGGAGAAAAGATATTCTAAATAATAAATAAGGATTTAATAAAACAATATAATGGAAATTGATAAAAATCAACTTTTAAGGTTTACTACGGCAGGAAGTGTAGATGATGGGAAAAGCACCTTGATTGGAAGATTGCTATATGATAGTAAATCGATCTTTGAAGACCAAATTGAGGCAATAGAGAATACTAGCCGTAAAAAAGGTCTTGAAACTGTGGATCTAGCAATGTTTACCGATGGCTTAAAAGATGAGCGAGAGCAAGGGATAACCATAGATGTTGCCTATAGATACTTCACTACTCCAAAACGTAAATTCATTATTGCCGATACTCCTGGGCATATTCAATATACCAGAAATATGGTTACAGGAGCTTCAACTGCTAATGTAGCACTTATATTGATAGATGCCCGTCATGGAGTTATAGAGCAAACCAAGCGCCACGCATATATCGCATCCTTATTGCAAATTCCTCATATAGTAGTATGCGTTAATAAAATGGATCTTGTTGATTATTCAGAAAAGGTCTTTGAAGAAATTGTTTATGAGTTTGAAAAGTTTTCTTCAAAATTATACGTGAAGGATATTCAATTTCTTCCTATAAGTGCATTGGATGGAGATAATGTTGTCAATCGTTCTACCAACATGGATTGGTTTCAGGGGGCACCACTTCTACATACATTAGAAACAATTCACATAGGGAGTGATTTTAATAAAATTGATGCTCGTTTTCCGGTACAGACCGTTATTCGCCCACAGCGTGAAGGCTTTATTGATTACCGAGGATATGCGGGACGGGTGGCAAGTGGAATTTTTAGACCTGGAGATGATGTTGTGGTCATGCCTTCAGGATTGACTTCTAAAATTAAATCCATAGATACAATGGATGAAAGTCTTGACGAGGCGTTCGCTTCCATGTCTGTGGCCATTAGTCTAGAAGATGATATCGACATCAGTAGAGGAGATATGATTGTAAAGGAAAATAACCAGCCTAGACAGTTACAGGAATTTGATGCTATGTTATGTTGGTTTCACAATTCCGGTGCTCGGCCAAAGGCAAAATATACAATAATGCATACTTCGAATGAGCAAAAGGCCATAATTAAGGATGTGGTTTATAAGGTAGATGTCAATACTTATGCACGTGAAGAAGAAGATAAGGAATTGAAAATGAATGATATTGCTCGCGTGAGTATACGTACAACTCGACCTTTGATGGTAGATGAATATCGTGATAATCGAATTACAGGGAGTTTTGTGTTGATCGATGATGCAACTCACGAAACCGTTGCGGCTGGAATGATTGTTTAAGGAACCGCTCTTGTTGTATATGCTATAATCAAAATTTGATTTAAAATTTTTAAGGGTTTAGCTTTTATATAAAAGTTAGACCCTTTTATATGTTATAAATATTCCTAACTGGTTTATGAAATCAAAAATAATTTTTTGATTGACATCGTATTTACTTAATTATAGATGTTAATAATATTCTTTCATTTTGACCTTTTTAGCTATTAAGGTCGACATCAGGATACATTTAACGGTTCTATAGGATTTTTCTACTTTCTTTCTTCTTTTCTTTGACCAAAATTATTTAAGACCGTATCAATTGCCACAACACAAAAAAAAATAGTGTTTTGCTTTCGGTGTGGTAAAAGAATTTAAAAAAAATAATCAAATGAAATTATCCAGTTCTTTCAACCTTTTCGTAATTTTCTTATTTATTAGCGGGGCCCTCTCGGCACAGGAGACAAATTTTAATCGTTTTTCGGTTGAATTGACAACTGGTATCCATATACCATTCTCACCCAAAAATGAAATTACCAACTCAGATTATATCGCCTTCAACCAATTCCAGGTGGCTGGACGTTATATGTTTTCGCAAAAGCTCGGAATAAAGGCGCACTATGCCTATAATCATTTTGTCAATTCTAATAATAGCGATGAAGGTGTTAATTCTAGCAGGGTTGGTTTGGAAGGCGTTGCCAACGTTGGTAAATTACTCAATATGGACTATACAATAGCTGAAAGATTAGGTTTGCTTCTGCATGCAGGTGGAGGTATTACTTATTCTAAGCCATTAATCAATGGAGGTGTCGAAAGAATGGGGAATTTGATGGCGGGTTTAACAGCTGAAGTAAAGTTAAGCGAACGTTTTGCGTTGCTAGCCGATGTAACCTACGTTGCAAATTTCAGTCAGCACTATGATTATAATGGTGCTTCTTTGAAGCCTAAAACAAATTCTGGAGGTCTTATGAATGTAAGTCTAGGAATTATGTACAGTTTGGGCTCGAAAAAATTGCACGCTGATTGGTATTAAAATGGGTTGATGAGTTTATGAGATTAGGAGTTTATTGGGGTGATGAGTTTTTGAATACCAGAATACGCTGGTAGATGAAGATAGCTTTCTCGTCCTACAAAGTTCAGAATTATCAGTCTGAGGAAATAGACTTTTCGTCAGGGTGGTGATTTTTAATTAATTGAGATTTTGCTAACCTAAGATTTATTGGAACTAACCTGCCTGACAGGGTTAGCAATATCTTCGTCCAAATAAACCATTGTCACATAAAGTTTTCGAAGATTCCCGGTTGATGGGTTAACTTAAATATTTTTTTCTTCATGTCTATAAGTGTTAATACTCCTCATTCTTTGATTCTTGAGGCTAGATGGGGTCGGTACTATGATAAACCTTAACATTTATCCTTTTAACCACATTTTATTCATCTCCCTTTTCTATCTTTGCGGCTGCAAAAATATAGGTATCCCCATCTAACATTTTGCTAAATATCTAATTAGAGTCATTGATTTAACGCTATAATTTATAATTCAACTATCCAAATATATGTTTGAACCATCTGTAAATGAAACTGCAAACATCCAGGCAGAAAATGAACCTATAAAAATTGCTGTTATCGGGCTTGGATATGTTGGTTTGCCATTGGCGCGCCTTTTCGCTACTAAATATCCCGTTATCGGATTTGATATCAATAGAAATAGAATTGAGGAACTACAAAAGGGAAAAGATACAACCCTTGAGGTAGAAGATGATGTGTTACAAAAGGTACTGCTGAAATCTAACCCATTGACCGTCAATTCCAATCTTGCCGAAAGTGGAAATACTCATGAAATCCAAAAATCTCCAGAAGCAGGACTCTTTTGTACTCCGGATTTAATGGATATTCAGCAATGTAATTATTATATAGTCACTGTTCCAACCCCTGTAGATAAAAACCATCGTCCTGTACTTACTCCATTATATGGCGCTAGTGATACTGTGGGCAGGGTCTTGAAAAAAGGCGACACGGTAATTTATGAATCAACTGTGTATCCAGGTGTAACTGAAGATGAATGCGTACCGGTTTTAGAAAGAGTAAGTGGACTAAAGTTTAATACCGACTTTTTTGTGGGGTATTCTCCTGAGCGTATTAATCCAGGAGATAAGGAACATACCGTAGATAAAATTTTAAAAGTTACTGCGGGCTCAACTCCAGAATCTTCGGAAAAAATTGACGACTTATATTCATCAGTAATTACAGCGGGAACTTATTTGGCTCCAAGCATCAAAGTGGCAGAGGCAGCTAAAGTAATAGAGAATTCTCAACGAGATATAAATATAGCGTTTGTAAATGAATTGGCTAAGATCTTCAATCTTTTAGAAATTGATACCCATGAAGTTTTAAAGGCAGCAGGCACCAAATGGAATTTTTTGCCCTTTAAGCCAGGATTGGTAGGAGGTCATTGTATTGGGGTGGACCCATACTATTTGGCACAGAAAGCACAGGAACGTGGATATCATCCAGAAATAATTTTGGCAGGCAGACGGCTAAATGATTCTATGGGTGAATATGTTGCCTCTCAGGTCGTGAAGTGCATGATCAAAAAAGGGATTGCTATTAATACTGCAGAGGTACTAATGTTGGGGATCACCTTTAAAGAGAATTGTCCTGATGTTCGCAATACCAAAATTATTGATGTAATTGCGGCTCTTGAAGATTATGGAGTTAAGGTTACAACATTCGATCCTTGGGCAAGCCCACAAGAAGTGAAGCATGAATACAATATTGAAACCAACAATTCCCTTATACCTGGAAAATATGATGCTATAGTTTTAGGAGTGGCTCATAATGAATTCTTAGAGTTGGATCTGGAGCCTTTTAAAAAGGATCTTGCCATTGTTTATGATGTAAAAGGAGTGTTGGAAAACAGTACGGCAAAACTTTAATTATTTTATAATAATATTTTCCTCACTGACTGCTCATCTATCGCTTTGCTATAATCTCATAAAACATATCAAAAAACACCAAATCTAAGAAATGAATTTAGATCAGTTCAAAAATTTATCGAATAAAAATGTTCTCGTTACGGGTGGAGCAGGATTTATAGGCTCAAATCTCTGCGAAATATTATTAAAACTCAACTCAAAAGTTACCTGTCTGGACAATTTTGCCACAGGGCCTAGACAGAACATTAATCCTTTTTTAAATAACGAGAACTTCACCTTGATTGAAGGTGATATCCGTGACCTTCAGACTTGTCATAAAGCATCTGCAGGGCAGGATTATATTTTGCACCAAGCAGCTTTGGGCTCCGTTCCACGTTCTATAAATGATCCAATAACTTCCAATGATGTAAATGTTGGCGGATTTTTAAATATGTTGGTTGCTGCACGGGATGCGGGAGTAAAACGATTTATTTATGCTGCCAGTAGTTCAACCTATGGAGACAGTGAGGCATTGCCAAAGGTAGAAGATAAAATAGGGAAACCATTATCGCCTTACGCCATTACAAAATATGTAAATGAGTTGTATGCAGAGATTTTTCATACCACCTACGGGTTAGATACTATAGGTTTACGGTACTTTAATGTATTTGGAAGACGTCAAGATCCAAGTGGTGCCTATGCCGCAGTTATACCGCTTTTCGTAAAACAATTCATGGCTCACGAAAGTCCTATTATTAATGGTGATGGAAGCTATTCACGAGATTTCACTTATATTGATAATGTGGTGCAAATGAATTTATTGGCTATTACCACAACCAATGACGCCGCGTTGAATCAAGTTTATAATACTGCGGTGGGAGATAGGACAACATTGGTACAGTTGACGGATATGCTTAAAAAATATTTAAGCGTTTACGACGAAAAAATTAAGGAAGTAGAGATAGTTCATGGCCCTAATCGAAAAGGGGATATCCCACATTCATTGGCTTCTGTTGAAAAGGCAGAAAGACTATTGAATTACAGCCCCACGCACGTTATAGATGATGGTATTAAGGAAGCGGTAGAGTGGTATTGGGAAAATTTGAAATAATTGACAATTTTTCAGACGGGATCTCTGAACTCCTCATTTGACTTCATTGAGGTATGGAATATGTAAAAGGGACCGGTAATAATTAAAAGTAGATTTTTGATGAGCAATGTAAAACATGTTATTTTAACTGGCGGGGTGGGAAGTCGCTTATGGCCGTTGTCTCGGATTTCGAAGCCAAAACAATATCTCGATATCTTTTCAGAGAGTTCTTTGTTTGAGCTAACGGTAAGGCGAAACGCATCTTTTTCAGATGGGCTTATTGTTGTGGGCAATCAATTGAATAGGAGCTTGTCTGAAAAAAGTTTACAAAAATTAAAAATTGAACACTACATTGATATAGTTGAATTTGCCCCTCGAAATACGGCTCCCGCAATTGCTTTTGCTGCTTTCGCTTCACATGCCGATGATATACTTTTGATTACTCCAGCAGACCATATTATAAAAGAAGGCAAGGATTACGCGGACGCGATCAATTCTGGTATTGCCTTGGCAGAAGAAGATAACATCGTGACTTTTGGAATTAAGCCCAACCGACCTGAAACAGGCTTCGGTTATATTGAGGCGAATGGGGACAATGTTAAATCTTTCAGAGAAAAGCCAACTTTGGAACAGGCAAAGATCTTTTTGGCTCAAGGCAATTTTCTTTGGAACAGCGGAATATTCTGTTTTAAAGCCGGAATTTTCTTAGAAGAACTTAAAAAATATAACCCAGAAGTTTACGATAAATCACTTGTGGCGTGGAATGCTGCAAATGATTATAAATTAGAAGAAGCCACGTCGTTGAATATTCCTAGTATAAGCGTTGATTACGCCGTAATGGAAAAAAGCGATAAAATTAAAGTTGTCGGATCCAATTTTGAATGGAGCGATATGGGTAGCTTTGAGGCTATGTATGACTACCTGAAAGATCAAGGTCATCCTGTGGATTCAAATGGGAATATGCATATAGGAAACAACATACACACTGAATTCATAGGTCTGCAAAATTGTATTTTAGTACAGACCGATGATGCCAATTTAGTATTGTCTAAGGAAGCATCCCAGGATGTTAAACAGGTGTATCAAGAATTGGAACGGATACAATCCTCACTAATATATTAAACTAGTTCGATAATTAATATTAACATTGCACTGCCTATTTCGGATAGAAAATTATCTTAAAAATAGTAATGCGTCTAGATCAAAAATTTTATAAATAATGAAAATTAAAAATATTTGCTGTATTGGAGCTGGATATGTGGGGGGTCCCACAATGTCTGTGTTAGCTTTAAAAAATCCTGATATTAAAGTCACAGTGGTAGACATTAATGAGGATCGTATAGCCGCTTGGAACGATGAGAATTTGAACAACCTTCCTATCTATGAGCCGGGGTTAAAGGAAGTAGTAAAGGAGGCAAGAGGAAAAAATCTTTTCTTCAGCACAGAAGTTGAAAGGGCAATTGATGAAGCTGAAATGATTTTTATATCAGTAAACACCCCAACCAAAACCTATGGAAAAGGAAAAGGGATGGCTGCAGATTTAAAATATATCGAGCTTTCTGCTCGGCAGATAGCGAAAGTTGCTAAGTCAGATAAAATTGTAATCGAAAAATCAACACTTCCTGTTCGAACTGCCCAAGCAATAAAGGATATTTTGGATCACACAGGTAATGGCGTTAAGTTTCAAATATTATCCAATCCAGAATTTTTGGCCGAAGGAACTGCAATTCAAGATTTATTGAATTCTGATCGTGTTCTAATTGGTGGCGAAGAAAGTGAGGAAGGAAAAGAAGCTATTGACGCTTTGGTAAATATTTACGCGTCTTGGATTCCGAGAGAAAGAATACTCACTACAAACGTTTGGTCTTCGGAACTCTCTAAATTGGTGGCAAATGCATTTTTGGCACAAAGAGTTTCCTCCATTAATGCTATTTCAGAATTATGTGAAGTTACGGGCGCGGATGTTAGTGAAGTGAGCAAGGCCATTGGAATGGATAGTAGAATTGGACCTAAGTTCTTAAAGGCTTCTGTAGGTTTTGGAGGTTCTTGCTTTCAGAAGGATATTTTGAACCTGGTATATATCGCTAAATCATATGGTTTGAATGAAGTAGCCGACTATTGGGAGCAGGTAATAATAATGAACGATTATCAGAAAACGCGATTTGCTGAAAATATTGTTTCCAAACTTTACAATACAGTTTCGGGGAAAAAAATCACATTCTTGGGATGGGCCTTTAAAAAGGACACCAATGACACCAGAGAATCTGCCGCCATATATGTGGCCGATGCCCTAATGAATGAGCAAGCCGAGATAACCGTTTACGACCCGAAAGTTAGCGAAGAAAGGATCTACGCCGATTTGGATTATCTAAATACACGCAGTCCTGAGGAAAACAGAAAGCTTCTAAAAGTTGTTAGTGACCCGTATAAGGCTTGTGAAAATGCACATGCAATCGCTATTTTGACAGAATGGGATGAGTTTAAGGAATATGATTGGGAGAAAATATATCAATCCGTTACCAAACCCGCTTTTGTGTTTGATGGTAGAAAAATATTGAACACCGAAAATATGAACCAGATAGGTTTCCAATATTCGGCAATAGGAGTTTCAAACGTTTAGGTATTACAATATGAAAATATTAGTTACAGGCGCGGCTGGATTTATCGGGTATCATTTGTGTGAGAGATTGTTATCCTTAGGACATATTGTTGTCGGATTGGATAATATAAATGATTATTACGACGTAAACCTAAAATACGCGCGTCTGAAAAATTTAGGAATTGCAGAAAATGATATTGAATATAATAAGGCTATTATAAGTGATTTACATGGTGAAACCTTCCAATTTGTAAAAATGAATTTGGAGGACCAAATAAATCTGCCGTTATTATTTGAAATTCAAAACTTTGATATAGTTTGCAATCTCGCGGCGCAGGCCGGTGTTCGTTATAGTATCGAGCAACCTATGAAATATGTGGAAAGCAATATTGTTGGGTTTGTGAATTTATTGGAATGTGTTCGCCACGCTGGCGTAAAAAAACTTGTCTATGCGAGCAGTTCCAGCGTATATGGAATGAACAAAAAAATCCCATTCTCTACCGAGGATAATGTAGATTATCCCATTAGCATGTATGCCGCCACCAAAAAGAGCAATGAATTAATGGCTCATACTTACAGTCATTTGTTTGGAATAGAAACTATAGGCCTACGATTTTTTACCGTCTATGGCCCATGGGGCAGACCGGATATGGCTATGTTCCTGTTTACAGAAGCTATTTTAAACGACAAACCGATTAAAGTGTTTAATGACGGAAATCTTTCCAGAGATTTTACTTATATAGATGATATCATTGAAGGCGTGGTGGCAACGCTTCTCGTGGAAAGAAAAGAAAAAACAAGCTATTCCCTTTATAACATAGGAAACAGTAAGCCAGTTAAGCTAATGGATTTTATTGAAGCCATAGAAAAAACCACTCAAAAATCTTCTATAAAGGAAATGTACCCCATGCAACCTGGAGATGTTGAAAAAACTTGGGCCGATACCGAATCACTGGAGATGGATTACAGGTATAAACCAGATACCTCAATACAGGATGGAGTGGATTCTTTTATTGATTGGTTTAATTCTTATTATTTTAAATAATTATCATCAAAGTAAGCTGCAGATGATAGAAGGATTGATCAAATGTTTATTTTAAATTGGAATAATTTTCTTTTCTAATCTGTATTGAATACTATATCTAAATCTTTTTCAATGAAAAGAATGTTGAAATTTATCATCAGATTAATAACTTTTATTTTATATCCGTTTTATACATTTTATAACTCTTCAATATTATTAATACTTGAAAAAATAAGAAAAGAGCTGTTGCTTTTAAAGTTGAAAAACACTAATACACTAATAGACGGACAATGTAGTATTGGGAAAAGAGTGACAATTTCAGTGGGACAAAAAGGAAAATTGATAATTGGCAAAAATGTTTTCATTGCTGATGATGTATATATAAAAGTCAGAAACAATGCAGTTCTTAAAATTGGTGATAATGTTAATATTAATACGGGTTCTCGAATTAGTTCTTTTGAATCTATACTTATTGGTAGCAATACTTTGATTGCTTCCTACTGTAATATTCTAGATCATGATCACAAGTTTAATTTGAGATCTCCGGCTTCTACTGAACATTATGATTGCTTACCAATAGAAATCAAGGAAGGTGTTTGGTTAGGTACTAAAGTTCAGGTTAATAAAGGAGTAATAATAGGGAGATTTAGTGTAATTGCAGCTAATGCTGTCGTAACTAAGAAGGTTGAAGAATCTTGTGTTTATGGAGGGGTTCCTGCGAAAAAAATTAGATGTCTAGAAAAGTAGGTTTTTGTTATTATGAAGGTGTTGTACAAATTAGTATTAATCTCAATTAATGAGTGAATTAGGAGGGAAAGTTAAACGAGGCTTTGCTTGGGATATGGCGGGGTCCCTATTTAATCAGGTCTCTGGCCTTCTCATAACTATTTTTTTAGCCAGACTACTAACTCCCGAAGAATTCGGAGTGGTGGCCTTGGCTATGGTGTTTATTAGCTTAACCAGTGTGTTTACAGACGTTGGATTTACCCAAGGCTTGATACAAAGGGAGAAAGTGGATAATGGACACTATAACTCCATCTTTCTGGTAAATATTTCCTTGAGTTTCGTAATGGGTGGAATTATTTACCTGTCAGCAGGGATGATAGGAGACTTCTATGATTCTGAGGAAGTTGTTCATGTTGTCAAATACCTTTCTCTGATCCCAATTATTGCCTCGTTTGGTATGGTTCATAGATCCATCCTTGTACGGAAAATGAAATTTAAAGAACTGTCATTGAGAACAGCAATCTGTTCAGTTTTTGGGGGAATAATAGGTATTACTGCTGCTTTTTATGGTGAAGGCGCATTTAGTTTAGTTTGGAAACAATTGGCAAGCGAACTTATTGGAGTTATCGTATTTTGGTGGGGATCTAAATGGATTCCGGATTTACGTTTCTCCATGAGCAAGGTAAAAGACTTATTTAGCTTTAGTCAATTCGTATTTTTTGATGCCTTGGTACGTACATTTTTTGATAGATTAGATACTCTGTTTATAGGAAAGGTATTTTCGCCGGAGATTTTAGGTCTTTTTGGGAGGGCAAAATCTCTTAACCTTATTGTAAGTGACTACACCACTAATAGTATTCGCAAAGTTATGTTCCCTGCTTTGAGTTCAATACAACATGAACCTAAGCGGTTCAATACTGTTTTTCTTAGAATTGTAACTATTTCTTCGGCGGGTTCTGTCTTGTTAGCGGGAATTATGTTTTTTATCGCGGAACCTTTTATTCTCATCGTTTTAGGGGAACAATGGAAGGGGGCTATATCTATATTTAAAATTTTAGTATTTGTTACCTTGGTTTCTCCCCATATTGGTATTAATGCCCAAGCTATTCTAAGTAGAGGTTTTTCAAAAACAAAGCTTTATATGAATGGTGTGCACCGATCTCTCGCACTTATGCCAATGATAATCGGATTTTTTTATGGAATCGAAATCTTCACACTTACTTTGGTTCTTGTGAAATTCACAGTTTTGTTTGTCTACATTCTCTTTGCACAAAAAAAATTACAGATTAGTTGGTGGGAGCAATGGAAAAGAATTCTAATAACATTCATCCCATTTCTAGCCTTCATTGTTCTGTTCCATTTTCTAACTCCGTTTGCCTACCAATTGTTTGATATTAGCCATCTTTATATTGATGTTATTAAAGCGTTTTTGTTTGCCGTTGTCTATTTAGGCTACTTAAAAACTATAAATCACGAGTTATATAATCTTCTTTGGGATATAATATCAAAAGGAAAAAAATGGATACATCAAATTAAAAGAAAATAGTTATGAAACTTGACATAAATCTTTATATGCTTCTAAAACAGCAGAATTGGGGGATGTAGGTATACGACAAATACGATGTGAGTTTTAATTAATTATAAGTTTAATCACAATGAAGAATGTTTTAATCCATATTGGATATCACAAAACAGGAACCACCTGGTTGCAAAAAAATACTTTTTCAAAAAATAGTACAATATTTCAGTCGATATCTCCTATGGAGGGTGATAGGTCTTTTGCGAAGGACTTCATTTGGGATGAAAATGGATATCTATTAAATCCATTTGATTTAAATGAAGAAGATATACGGCGGCATTTAAAAAAATTAGTGGACCAAAGAAATGATTCCAACAAAATTTACGTTGTGAGCGATGAGCGTTTGTCTGGTAGTCCACATAGTTCAGGATTTAATTCCTCCGTAATTTTAAAACGAATTAAAAAGATTTTTCCAAATGGCAAAATTTTAATTGTAATTAGAGAACAAAACTCCTGGTTGCTCTCTAACTATTATCAATATCTCACTGCGGGAGGTACCCATAGTCTAAAAAAATATTTAAATATTAACTATGACGGTAAACGTCCGGGATTTTCTCCCAACCATGTTTTGTATCATCATTTAATTAGGGGGTATCAAGATGAATTTGGGAAAGAAAATGTGCTTGTCTTGCCTTATGAATTGTTCAGATCTGACAAGATTGACTTTTTTAAAAAATTTTCTGATTTTTTAAATATTGAAATACCTATTGAACAAGAGGGTTTTGAAAACTATAGCAACAAGCACTCCAATTATTATTTAAATTATAATCTTAGGTTTTTAAATCCCTTTTTGAAATCCTCTTCCGTAAATGATTATTCTAGCCATTCTAATAAAGTTTCAAGAACTATAGCAAAATCAATAAAACGGGGGATGGAATTAATATTTCACAGGAAATGGGATCGAATTTACCAGGATAAATTAAAAAAGGAGGTGCAAGAATGGTCTGCCAATAGGTTTGTTGAATCCAATAAAGAGTCCGCCAGATTAATAAACGTTGATCTAGAGAAATATAATTATTGGTAACCAAACTTATTTAAGTTGAAAAATAAATTTAACAATATTGAGGTGAATTAATGTTAAGGGTTGTAAAATTAGTTAATTGTCTTATTAGCAATTTTTAAAACGAATAAAATAGAAAGTATAAATGAGTAAAATCAAAACGATTGAGGGCTTCGGACTTCCAGGGGCGGGAAAGTCAACTGGTATCTCAAATTTAAGAGGTGATCCACGATTGCCTCATTCAATTGAAATCTATATACGTAAGGAGGGCGAGATAGCATCTCTTGAAGGACTACATAAGTATTCAAACAAAACGTTGGAAATCATTTCAGAGTTATATAATACATCATTTTATTTAATCTGTAGACCTACATTTTTTTTATCCTTGATTAAAACTGTTTATATTTTTGGCCTTAAAAGGGATTTTATTTCTGTTTTGCGTATTCTTTTGCGAGCACTGTATTCTCGGTCAAAAGTAAAAAATTCAGAGAGAAAAAGGCATACTATTCTTCTAGATGAAGGACTTATTCAATATTTAGGAGCATTAGTAGTAAACACCAAAACGCGCAAGCAGTTGCCAGAAAGTTTTATAAAACATGTGTTAAATAACTATATTGAGGCATTGTTATATTTCGAGGTGGATTATGAAAACGCTATTAAACGTATTTCAAAAAGAAATGACGGTTTAAGTCGTATTGAGAGAATGAATAATGAAAAGGCACTTTTAAATCTAAATAAAATGCATAATACATTTAACCTTTGTCTTAAATTGTCAGGGGAATTAAATATTCCCTTATTGATATTGAAAAATGGAAATTCTGTGGTTGAAAATGTTGACTCAGCGTTGGACTTCTTAATTCGATATGACAAAAACCAATTGGAGATCAACTCTTGAGTTTGAAAAACAATTGGAGATGATTTTTAATGATCATTGAAAGCAAATAACATTATAATTATTTAATATTAAATAACCTAAAGCAAAATTATTTCCATGGAGTTTATCAAACAATCTGAAATTAATTGGAAAAACTAAATATGGATACTTCTGATTTAATTCGCAACTTATTCAAATCATTCCATAAGGAAAACATACTATATTGTCATTGGAAAAGTAATGAGCATTTGGATGTATCCTTTAGAGGTGATACTGATTTTGACGTACTTTTCGATATAAGTCAAAAAGCTGAGGTTAAAAGAATATTTTCCGAAAATGGTTTCGTTCTTTTTACTCCTCCTTTTAATAGAAGGTATGATGAAATAGAGGATTTTATAGGGATTGATTATGAGCAGAATAGAATTATTCATTTTCATACGCATTACAACCTTGAAATAGGGACATCAGGTTTAAAAGAGTATAGATATGTAATCGAGGACAAAGTATTGGCAACACGTATCTTTTCTTCGGACTTTAATTGCTATATAATCGATCCTCGTTATGAATTTTTATTATTAATTATCCGTCTAACATTAAAAGTGAGGCCTGATTGGAAAGCAAATTTCAAAAATAATAAAGAAATCATCCTAGGAAATATTGAATTAGATTGGTTAAAGGAACGAGTTTCTTTTGAGGAATTATTGGAATTAATTTTCTACATGAAGATTCCTTTTACTGAAGAAGACATTCGTAAAATTTATTATAATGGTTTTGAATACAATTCTCTTTATTCTTTATCGACCCAAAAAAATAGAATAAAATATTTAGAAAGAGAAAGTGATTTAAAAATCAAGGCTAACAAATGGTCTAAGTGGATTTACTTTCAAACAGGAAGAGTTTTGCGCAAAACGCAGATAGCATACATAGTGAAACAAAGAGTTAATCTAAATGGAGGTTTTAGTATTGCTGTGTTGGGCAGTGATGGAAGTGGAAAATCTACGCAAATGACAGAATTGAAAAGAATTTTTTCATCCAAAATAGATATTGAAAGCTTTTATTTAGGTTCAAATAAAGGAAGTAGAAGTAATACAAGAAAAGTTTTAGAATTTTTGAGGGATAAAACTTCTATTTCTAAGCTAAGGGTATTCGAACAACTTCTCAGTCTTTCTTTGGCCTTAAATATTGGTATGGAGAAACAATCTAGGCTAAAAAAAGCGAAGAAATTAAAACATAAAGGGCTTTTGGTTCTTTTTGATAGGTTTCCACAAAACAAAACTTATGGTTTTAATGATGGGCCAGCACTTACCAAAACGATTAATACTAATAATCCAATTTTTAGAAAAATAGGAAAGTTTGAACAGAAGCTCTACACTCCTTCTCTAGATAGATATCCAGATATAATTTTTAAGTTAAGAGCGGATCCCGTGGTTCTTTCAAAACGTAGAAATATGACTCTTGAAGACATCAATCGCAAACAAAACGGTATTTTGGAATTTTCGTTTGATAATAAGACGAAGGTAATAGAAATAGATGCAAATCAGAAAATTGAGGAAGTAACTTCCTCAATTTTAAAAGAAATTCAGAATTCATGGTTGGTGAAAAATAATAGAGAACGCTAAGATCATATTTAGCTTTTACTATATGTAAATATATTTTTCTTAATATATCAATTGGATTATGAATTCGGTTGCCATGATTATTAGCGGCTAATTTCTTTGTTCTATGTTTATATTCTTCATATTTAAGTAATAAAGAGCCCAAATAACACTAAATGTATAAGATCAAAAAATTTATAGCCAAGAATTTTAAAGATCTAGCTTTTTACTTCGGCCATCTTAGATACAGGATTTTTTTAGCTGTAACTATCAGTATAGGGGTAGGGATAATGGATGGGTTTGGTCTTACCATGTTTTTACCTTTATTGCAAATGGTTAGTGGGGCGAAAACAGCTGATGCCGAAAGCTTAGGTAATCTTAAAATTATTATTGAGTGGATAGAGGCTCTGGGTATAAATTTGACATTAGTAAGTGTATTAGCAATAATGGTTGCCTTTTTCTTTTTAAAAGGAATAGCAATGTTTTTAAACGGCGCTTATCGCACCCTCCTAAGACAATTATTTATAAAAAAGATCCGTAATAACCTTCTCGAATCGTTAAACGGGATTAAATTTAAATATTTCGTAATTTCTGATGTTGGACGCATTCAAAACACCATGACAGGTGAAGTTGAGCGTGTTTCCCGCTCCTTTCAAGATTACTTTCGTACAGTTGAACAAGGAATATTGGTTCTGGTATATATGGGATTTGCCTTTTTTATAAATGCCCAGTTTGCATTACTAGTATCTGTGGGAGGGATCGGGACCAATATCTTTTACAAACAAATATATAAGCGAACAAAGGGTAAATCGAGAGAGTTTACAAAACACTCACATCTATATCAAGGACAAATTATTCAATATATTACCAATTTTAAGTACTTAAAAGCTACCGCTTTAATTCATAATTTTTCTAATCGTATCAAAATTAGTATTTCTAACATAGAAAATGGTAGAAGAACAATGGGAATCTATAGTGCGGTTCTTGATGCGTCCAGAGAACCTATGCTAATTTTTATTGTGGCAATCGTAATAATTATCCAAGTTCAGGTTTTTAAGGCATCCCTTGGACCCATAATACTGAGTTTATTGTTTTTTTATCGCGCCTTAACGTCTTTACTGAGTCTGCAAAACAGTTGGAACCGTTTTTTGGAAGTTTCTGGTTCGTTACAAAATATAAGGTTATTCCAAAATGAACTAAACTGTAACAAAGACCGAAATGGTAGTAAGTTAATATCCGTTTTTACGGATAAAATTGAATTAAAAAATGTATACTTTTCTTATGATAACAGGCCAGTATTATCCGATATCCAAATAAGTATCGGTAAAAACGAAACCGTCGCTTTTGTAGGAGAAAGCGGGAGTGGAAAAACGACTCTAGTCAATATTTTGGCAGCTTTAATGCCTGTAGATAAAGGTGAAATGAAAATCGATGGCAATGACGTCAATACATTGGATGTTACGAGCTATCAGAAAAGAATAGGCTATATAACCCAAGAACCTGTAATCTTCAATGATTCTATTTATAATAATGTTACATTTTGGGATGAATTTTCTGACAAAAATCTCAAACGTTTTAAATCTGCTTTGGAACGTGCTTCCATTCTAGATTTTGTAGAAAAACTTCCAAAGGCGCATAATACCATGTTAGGGAATAATGGTGTTAATTTAAGTGGAGGACAAAAGCAGCGGATTTCCATCGCCAGAGAGCTATACAAAAATATAGATATCTTGATTATGGATGAGGCCACGTCTGCTTTAGATACTGAAACTGAAAGTAGTATCCAAGAAAGCATTGAAGCATTAAAGGGGCAATATACGCTTCTTATCGTAGCACATAGATTGTCCACTATAAAAAATGTCGATCGCATAATTTTAATGAAAGATGGCGGAATTGAAAATATTGGTAGCTATTCTGAACTTGTTAAAAATAATAAATACTTCGAACGCATGGTAAAACTTCAAGAGGTGTAATAAAAATTTACAAGCGGAGATTTCGTAGCATTTTCTCAATAGGCAATATGAAATTTCATCTATGCTTAAAGCTTTAAAAATATTTTGTCGTGTATATTTTTTGCATCTTTGTTAGGATTTAAACGCTAGTTTACATTAGATAAACTAAATGTTAACTAGCCAACCGACTTTAACTTCAATAGTTTTAGTTCCTGCATTTTTTTTACGAATGTGGGATTCGTAGGTGTGGAGATGGGCCAATATATTAGGTAAGTTTTTAATCAATTTGTAGATTCATTAATGACAGTATGGATTTTAAAAATAAATCAATTCTTATTACGGGAGGTACAGGTTCCTTAGGGAAAGCTCTGACCCAACATATTTTGTCTCAATACTCAAACATAAATAAGCTCGTGGTTTATTCGAGGGATGAACAAAAGCAATATCAGATGGCGCAAGAATATCCTTCCGATAAATTTCCTCAAATACGTTTTTTAATTGGCGATGTAAGAGATGGGGAAAGACTTAAACGAGCCGTAAAAAATATTGATTTTGTAATTCATGCTGCTGCAATGAAACATGTTTCCATTGCTGAATACAATCCAGATGAATGCGTAAAGACAAATATACAAGGTGCGCAAAATGTTATTAATGCATGTTTAGAAACAGGGGTTGAACGAGTTGTAGCATTATCAACAGATAAGGCTTGCGCTCCAATAAACCTTTACGGCGCCACTAAATTGGCATCGGATAAATTATTTGTTGCAGCAAATAATATGACAGGTTGGAATCCAATTCGCTTTTCGGTGGTTCGATATGGAAATGTTATGGGTTCTAACGGTTCTGTAATCCCGCTTTTTATTAGTAAGAAACGTGATGGTGTGCTTCCTGTTACTGATCCTGAGATGACACGTTTCAATATATCGCTTAAGGGCGGAGTGGAAATGATAATGCATGCATTAGAGAAAGCGTGGGGAGGAGAAATATTTATACCAAAAATCCCTTCTTATAGGATTATAGACCTGGCAGAGGCTATAGGACCAGATTGTGATCATAAAATTGTGGGGATTAGACCTGGTGAAAAAGTTCATGAAGAAATGATTACTTCTTCAGATTCATTTTATACTTACGACTTAGGGAAATATTATACAATCTTACCTTCAAGTCCGAAATGGAAATTACAAGATTTTATAGAAACCTTTAATGCGAAAAAAGTAATTAAAGGATTTACCTATAATTCTGGCACAAATGAAGATTGGGAAACGGTGGAATCATTAAGATCATTAATTACGGAACATGTAGATTCGAATTTTATAGCCTAAGTGATGAAAAAAATACCGTATGGACGCCAGCAAATAGATCAAGATGATATTAACGCTGTAATCGAAACACTTCAATCGGACTTCCTTACCCAAGGTCCAAAAGTTGAAAGATTTGAGGAAGCTTTTGCGCAATACGTCAATGCGAAATATGCAGTTGCAGTTAGCAATGCCACCACCGGCTTACATATTTCCAATATGGCTTTAGGTGTTAAAGGAGGAGATCGCGTCATTACTTCTCCAATTACATTTGCTGCTTCTGCGAATGCTTCCCGTTTTTGTGGCGCAGAAATTTGGTTTGCAGATATAGATCCAGAAACCTATTTATTGGATATTAAAGAAGTTGAGAATCTACTAAAAAGCAAGCCAAAAGGTTTTTTTAAAGGAATTATTCCAGTCGATTTTGCCGGATTACCTGTCAAATTAGAAGAGTTTAAAAGCTTGGCAAATAAATATAATCTTTGGATTATTGAAGATGCCGCACATGCCCCAGGAGGCTATTTTATTGATTCTGAAGGAGTAAAAAATGAATGTGGAAACGGAAAATATGCTGATTGTGCAGTATTCTCATTTCATCCAGTAAAACATATTGCTTGTGGCGAAGGTGGAATGGTTACCACCAACGATAAAAAAATCTATGAGTTATTAAAACTCTATAGATCTCATGGAATCACAAAGCATAATATGAGCGAAAATCATGGAGACTGGTTTTACGAAATGCAAATTTTAGGATATAACTATAGACTAACCGAGATGCAAGCTGCTCTAGGAATTAGCCAATTAGCTAAAAATCCACAGAGGGTAATAAAGAGAAATGCAATCGCAGAAAAATATAAAAAGTCATTTAGAAATACAGATATAAAGTTCCAATCCCTTCCGATAGGGACTTACAATGCCCACCATTTATTTGTTATAGAAGTTAAAAATAGAAAGGGTTTATACAACTATCTAAAAAATCATAACATCTATGCTCAAATACATTATATTCCTCTTCACACTCTTCCTTATTACAAAGAAATGGGATATGATGATGCGCATCTACCTAATGCAGAGAGCTATTATAAACACTGTATAAGTTTACCTATGTTTCCAAGTTTGACCGATGAAGAGCAAGAATATGTTATTCAAAAGGTTGTAAAATTTGTTAATGGCTAGTATTCATAAAATAGGAATTGGAACCGCCCAGTTTGGAGGTAATTACGGAATCTCAAATAGCAAAGGACAAACTAGTGATGTTGAGGTTGGAGAAATTCTAAATACCGCCAAAGCTCACGGCATTAGATATATAGATACGGCAGCAGTGTATGGAAATGCCGAACTTGTGCTTGGAAAACAAGATTTGAAAGAATTTCGAGTAGTTTCAAAATTTTTGCCTCCTATTAAGAAAGAAACTATCGGTAGTTTGCTTAATCAAAGCTTAAAAACATTAAACCTAGATAACATATATGGTTATTTAGCTCATCGGCCCTTATCACTTTTGGAAAACAAGCTCTATTGGCAGGAAATGAAAGATTTAAAGGCTGAGGGATTAATCCGAAAAATAGGATATTCCTTAAATAATCCTCTCGAGCTCGATATGCTTTTGAAAAAGAAATATTTTCCAGATCTCGTCCAAGTTCCATTCAATTATTTTGACAATAGATTTGAGAATAGATTAATTGAACTAAAAGAAATTGGATGCGAAATTCATACTAGGTCGACTTTTTTACAAGGACTCTTTTTTATGAATCCAGATAAATTAGGAGTTTTTTTCGATGAAATTAAACCTCATATTCACAATCTTCAGGAACAAAACCAATTGTTGCCTGAAGCATTATTGAATCATGTTCTAAATAATATTAATATAGATCATGTTATCTTAGGAGTAGAAAACAATATTCAGCTTTTACGTAATATAAATTCCTTAAATTTTAGTACGAGATTAGAGCCGAGGCAATTTAATTTTCCAGACAGAATAATAATGCCAATGTATTGGCCAAAATAAAATATATGCATGATATTTTCAGTTTAAAAAATAAAGTTGCGGTAGTTACAGGAGGTTATGGCCATTTGGGAGTTGGGATTACAATGGCCTTAGTGTCATTTGGAGCAAAAGTTTATGTAGCTGGCCGTTCTAAATCCAAATTTGACGAGAAGTTTGGGGGGAAGGAGGATGAAAATATTTGTTTTGTTGAAATTGATATCCTGCACTCAAAAAGTATCGACTCCTGTATTAAAAAAGTTTTTACAACCGAAGGAAAAATTGATATTTTGATTAATAATGCTCATGCGGTTCGCGGAAATTCCCAGGAGAATATGACCGATGATGATTTTTCATTTACACTAGATGGCATTTTGGGATCAGTACATAAATGCATAAGAGCGGTGTTACCATATATGAAAATGCAAAATTCTGGTAAAATCGTAAATATCACTTCCATGTATGGAATTGTGAGTCCTGACTTTGAAATGTATAGAGATGGGTATTGCGAAAAATACACTAATCCTCCACATTATGGTGCGGCAAAAGCTGGAGTTGAACAACTTACAAAATACTATGCAGTTCTTTTTGGAAAATATAATATACAGGTAAATGCAATTTCTCCTGGGCCTTTTCCCAGTTCGACCATACAAAATGAAAATCCAGAGTTTATAAAAAGACTAAAAGCAAAAAACCCTTTGAAGAGGATAGGGAAACCTAAAGATTTAGCTGGATCTATTATCCTGCTTTCGTCAGACGCGTCCCATTTTATGACAGGTCAAACTTTGCAAATAGATGGTGGATGGACAATTTGGTAAGAAAAATAAAACCGCAAATTATTATTCAGGTAAGAATGGGGAGTACCCGACTTCCTAGTAAAGTAATGATGCCAATTAATGGTGTACCCATGATAGGTTATCAAATTGAAAGACTTTTACAAACCGGGATTCCAATTATTGTAGCAACTTCTGATAACAAAAATAATGATAGTTTAGTAAATTATCTTGAAAGTTTTGGAGTTGATATTTTTAGAGGAAGTGAGGATAATGTACTAGAAAGATATTTTAATGCGGCAAAGTTATATGAAGCCTCTGATATCATTAGGATAACAGGGGATAACCCATTAATTAATGCCGATTTTATAACAAAACAGTTAGATATGTTTTCTCCTAAAACAAACAGATACTATCTACATGAAGGACCACATAGAAAATTACCTTTAGGGTTGTCTTTTGAAATGTTCTCAATAGATTTGTTAGAAGAAGCTTATAAAGAAGCTCAAACAAAAGGGGAAATAGAGCATGTTACACCTTATATGCATCAAAATATGCCTGGGGATATTGAAATGTTAGAATTTAATATTGATATAAATTATCCAGATGCAAGATTAACTGTGGATACAATGAAAGATTTTAAACTTATTGAGGAGCTAATCATAAAACACCAGTGCCATCTGAAAAATACCGATGAAATTGTTAAAATTTTAAAGGATAATAGTGTATTGTTACAGATGAATATTGATGTATCCCAAAAAAAATGGAACGAATAATGGAGTTTCCTAATTCATATAAGGTTTTAAGTCAGAATTATTTCTCAAATAATGAGTTTTCTATTGTTCCTATACGTTACGAAGATCGATTTAAGATAATGAAATGGCGTAATGAACAGATGTATCATTGTAGGCAATCCACACTTTTAATTAAGGAGCATCAAGAAAATTATTTTAAAAACGTAATTGCCCAGTTATTTGATAAGGAAGAACCTCAGCAAATTTTATTTTCATATTTAAAATATGGGAAAATAATTGGTTACGGAGGCCTTGTTCATATTAATTGGATAGATAGGAATGCGGAGGTTTCATTTCTTATGAATACTGACCTTGAAGAAAATGAATTTAAATTGCATTGGGGACTTTATCTAGATTTAATAGAACAAGTAGCTTTTAAAGAATTGAATTTACATAAATTGTTTATTTATGCTTTTGACCTTAGACCACATTTATATGAGGCTATAGAAGCTAAAAACTATATAAAAGAAGCCACATTAAAAGAACATTGTTATTATAGTGGTCAGTTTATAGATGTGGTAATTCATAGTAAAATAAGCAAATAAAACTTAATGTTCTAGGAGCTAGCTACATAGGATTTATAATAGAATAAAAATTAATCAGCACACTTTATATTCAATTAGCGGAAGGAATTTAATCTTTACTGCACTAAGATAAATTTAAGGAAAATGTGGAATACTATTAATATCATAACCCATTGGTGAAATTAATGGTTTTTAATAATTAATTTGTTTTGAATGTAATCTGAAGGTAAATTAATCATAATAATATGGCAGTCTGAGCTTGTCGAAAACTCAATGAGTGTGACAAAGTTATGTTAAGTTAATTTTAAGAAAGAGTTACACCCGACGCGTAAATAAATCATGTTTTTGAATATATGAAAATACAGATATTAATAGACAATCCGAATTCATGGGTTATTCCTTACGCAGAGAAATTAGTTTCTCTTCTCAAAGAAATGGGGCATAATGTTTTTTTGATCTATAAACATTCCGATGTGGTATCTGGAGATATTTTATGCTTATTGAGTTGTGAAAAAATTTTTAATTCGCTTGGAATGAATAGGCATAATTTAGTAGTTCATGAAAGTGATTTACCGCAAGGAAAAGGGTGGTCTCCATTAACCTGGCAAATTCTTGAAGGACAGAATATAATACCGATAACATTATTTGAGGCATCAGAGGTAGTAGATAGTGGTCCCGTTTATTTTAAGGATCATATTGTATTAAAAGGGAATGAGTTAATTGGGGAAATTAGACAAAAACAAGGTGATGCGACTATTGATTTAATAGTAAAATTTATAAAAAGTTTACCTGAAGTTGAAGGTTTCGAGCAAAAAGGCGATGAATCCTTCTATCCAAAACGCACAATTATAGATAGTAAATTGGATTTAGAAAAGTCCCTCAATGATCAATTCAATCTTTTGCGAGTTTGTGATAACGAACGATACCCCGCTTGGTTTGAGTATAAAGGGAGAAAGTATATAATAAAAATATTCGCAGAATAATTATAGATAAAAATTAACCAACAGAGCGAGTGAAATTTTTTAAAAAAATAGAAAGAGATAATTTGAATCTAAGTATTCAATTGATGGACACGTTGAACCAAGTGGAAATAAATGATTTTTTAAAAAGTTATTATAAATCTTTTGGCGTAAGATCTAGTTTAAATTTCAATTGGTTCCATTGGTTTTATAATGAGAATCCAATTGGAAAATGTCAAAATTATATATTGAAAAATGAACAAGATAATATTGTTGGCGGCTTTGGATATTCATTATTCAACTATTTTTCTAAAGGAATAAAAAAGGTTGGAGTAATAGGGGTAAATGGATTTATAAATCCAGATTATACAGGTTTAGGGTTATACACACAATTGATTACTGAATCTTTAAAAGATATTTTAAAAAGTCATGAATTAGCTTTCTCTTTACCCCATAGTGAAAATATAGCATCAATAAAAGGTCACTTAAACAGTGGCTGGAAATTAGTTAAGAAGCTTGATTTTTATGTAAAATATATTAATTTAAAAGATAATATACCCTCTAACAAAAACATAAATGTAATAGATATTCCAGCTTTAAGGAATTTCGATTTTAATTATTCTAGAGGTTCTTATTTGATTAAAAGTTATGATTGGTTAAATTGGAGATTTAATAGAAGGCCTAACAAACAGTATAATACCTTAGTATATACATTAAGTGATACTATTAAGGGCTATGTAATTTATACGCTTTATATAGATAAAGATGGAAACACCAGATGTCAGGTTGCGGATTATGAATATATAGAGAAAACTATTTTTGTTCAGTTGCTGGAAAATCTGTGTTTTATCGGTAGCGAAAATAATTATCAGACAATTGAATTTTTAGTTAATGAGGAGTATTCTGATACCAAAATTTTAAAAGATCTTTCTTTTATTAAGAAGAATGAGTCTTATCACATGTTCGGAAATGGCAATTTAACAAAATTCGAGAACAATAGAAATTTCAAATTTGAATATGGATATTTTGATGTAGTATGATAAAATTGACTTTAACCATTTTCGTTAAACTGAAATCCTCTTGATACATGACGATTTGCGTACATACAATTGGCGAATAGTTATATTTTCTACCTATAAGTAAGCAATATGAAACCCAATAACATCTTAAATAATTCTACATGCTAGAATCGTTAAGGAATAAAAAAATAATGGTAGTTGCGGCACACCCTGATGACGAGTTATTGGGCGTGGGGGCTACGATGCACAAATTAATAAACGAGTTTAATGTAAAAGCCCATGTTGTTATTTTGGGAGAGGGCCTAACATCAAGATCAGATACACGAGACATTGTTAAATGGAAAGAAGAACTTTCAATTCATAATAAAAACATAGAGAATGCCCAGAAGATTATCGGTTATCATTCTGTAAATACTTATAAACTCCCAGATAATAGATTCGATACTGTAGCATTGCTCGATATAATTAAGGTAATTGAGAAAGAAAAAGATGAATTTTCACCAGAAATTGTCTTCACCCACCATGGTGGAGATTTAAATATAGATCATCAAAGAACTTTTGAAGCTGTAATGACTGCTTGTAGACCAATGTCGCATGAAACTGTAAAGAAAATAATTACTTTTGAAACGGCATCGGGAACAGAATGGAGGGCCAGTACAGATCCACGTCAGTTTATACCTAATTTATTTGTTTCTGTAAGTGCAATAGATTTGAAAGCAAAAATACAAGCGATGGAATGTTATGAGTTTGAAAGCAGAAAATTCCCTCATCCAAGATCTCCGGAAGCTTTAAAGATTCAGGCAAAGCGCTGGGGTGTTGTTGTTGGAGCGGAATATATTGAAGCTTTTAGTATCGTTCGGATGATAACATTGTAGACTATGGAAAATTCAAACCTTAAACCTAAGAAAATTTCTAATGTATTTATAATTGCTGAGCTATCTGCAAATCACGGTGGTGATATAAATATAGCAATTGAAACTATTCAAGCTGCTAAACGTGCAGGCGCAGACGCAATTAAATTGCAAACATATACAGCCGATACTTTAACCTTAAATTCGGATAAAGAGGATTTTATCATAAAATCTGGAAGTATATGGGATGGTAAAACCTATTATGAATTATACCAAGATGCATTTACGCCTTGGGAATGGCACGCAGAATTATTTGATTTTGCGAAACAAGTAGGTCTAATTTGTTTTTCATCTCCTCTTGATAATACAGCAGTTGATTTTTTGGAAGAATTAAACACACCCATATATAAGATACCTTCATTCGAAATTACGGATGTGAATTTAATATATTATGCAGCTTCAAAGCAGAAACCTATTATTCTCTCCACAGGTATTGCTGAATATGATGATATTGAATTAGCAGTAAGAACATGTAGAGAGGCAGGGAATAATGATATAACCTTACTGAAATGCACATCATCTTATCCTGCGCCAATAGAAGAAGTAAATCTAGTAATGATGCAACGCTTTGCTAAAGATTTCAAGGTTAAAGTTGGGGTGTCCGATCATACTTTGGGAATAACGGTTCCTATAGTGGCTACGGCGTTAGGAGCAACAATTATCGAAAAACATTTTATTCTTGATAAAACCATAAAAAGCCCGGATGCTAGTTTTTCTTTGGATGAAAAGGAGTTTACAGAAATGGTTGAGGCAGTTCGAAATACGGAAAAAGCAATAGGGAAAGAGTCCTACAAAATAACTGAAAAACAGATATCAGGAAAGTCTTTTTCACGATCATTATATATTGCGAAGGATATTAAAAGAGGGGAAATGATAACCGAGGAAAATGTCCGTTCGGTTCGTCCAGGCTATGGTTTACATCCAAAATATTTTAAGCAGATTATTGGAAGAATTGCCGTTAGAGATTTGGAAAATGGAACCGCCTTAAAATTAGGTGATTTGCAGTCATAATTTTTACTATGGATTTTAGAGATTTTATACCTAACACATTACTGCTTGCAGCTCAAATTAAAAAAGCGAAGAATGATCAGATTCTTCTAACCGAGATTGAGAAAAATCATATTGACGATATTGCGAAACGAAACTCGAAGAGTATTTTGTTTGCTGGATATCCCAAAAGCGGAAATACATGGCTGAGATTTTTGATATATCATTATTATCATTTAAAAAATGGAGGGAACGAGGAAGTTCTTACTTACGAAGAATTGAACTCATTACAAAGCGATAGTATAATAGAAGGCATATCTCCCTTGGTTAAAGGTTACCCTCCAATAGTTAGAACCCATCAAATCTATTTTAACGAGTTTGAACCCATATTTTCGAAAATAATATATGTCCATAGAAATCCATTGGACTGCCTTGTTTCAGGATACCATTTTTTTGTTATAAATAGAAACCATATAACTAAAAACTCTCCGAGCAATTCAATAGATAATTACGTGAAATATAATTATATCCGTTGGCTCAGAAATTTTAATAGTTATCTTAATTGTAATCAAGATGTTCTTTTCATTAGCTTTGAGAAGTTGAAAAAAGATCCGATGAAGGAATTATCAGATGTCCTCCTTTTTCTTGGTGAAGAGATTAATCATCATTATCTACAAAAGTCTGTAGAACTATCTGATTTCACCTCTATACGCAAAATGACTATTGATTCGGGTCAGACGTATGGTTCAGGACCAAAATGGATAAAAGGGATATTCACGCGGAAAGGAGAAATAGGATCATTTAGAAGTGAGTTAAAAGAAAGTACCATTGAATATATTATGAACGAATTGTCTAAATCAAAATTTAATTCCTTGGTGCATTTTGATTGAAATTATAGATGGAATTAAGGATTTAATTATGGCTATTTAATTTAATGCTTTTCGGAATTGGAATGATTGAAATATCAGTCCTCTTAATATACCATCTTTTTGGAAAGCATTAAGAAATATTTAAAATTCGATTATATATCGAATATTTATCATCCATCCACACTTGTTCGATCATTTAAATCTATATAACTAAATTGCTAAATAGAATAGTTAAACGGATAACTGGTAAAGACATTGTTCTTTATTATAAAAACTATCGTACGCAGCCTTTGGCTTCCAATGTATACAATAGGAAGCGATTTTGGTTTATAAATGTCACTCCTATTTGGAGATATATACCCTTCAGAATTAGTCATATAGACAAGAGGAAACAAAAAGTAATGTACTTTATTTTAAAGTGTATTCATCCCAAATACATTTTGGATATTAATTGGATATCCAAATATCAAAGCTTGTATAGGTTATGGACTTTGCAAAATCCAGATAGTGAATTTATAGTTCTACAACATGGCTCTTACTCAGGAGGAATAATAGTGACAGATAAGTTACATAAATATACTCATTGTGACATATTTTTATCGTGGGGTCCATATTTTGTTGATAATTTTAAAGTATATAATTCGGGTAAAAATGTTAGGATAATAAATTTTGGGAATAGTATTTTTAACAGTTTTGATAGGAAACTTTTGAATTATAAGGAATATAACTCAAATAAAATACTGATTTTGCCAACGGCCTTGAATCAAGAAGATATTTCACACTTCAATAAATTAATAAACAAATTGAAACATTTAGGGTTTCAGGTTGTATTAAAAGAACATCACAAACAAGGGAAAGAAAAATGCATAAGTGGAAATTTAAAATATCCCATCTTGGATAATACAGGAATTAAAATTATAAGAGGTTCCGTGGGTTCAATTTATCAAATACTGGAAAAGAATGAGTATGACTTTATTATATCAGATCAGTCTTCTTCTTTGCTGGATGCAATATTCTTTAAAAACAAAGTAATTTATTTTGATCCTAACAATATAAGTAAAGGTTACATTACGCATTACTCTAAATTCTTATGCAATTTATATTTAGAAGATTACAACAAGATGAATCGAAATGATTTTTATGAATTTTTAAACATACAAAACCAGGAGGCAATGTTCGCTAATATGGTCTGTTTGGGAGATAATCGAATCGATTCTTTAGAATCCGACCATTCATGATATTTAAAAAGTCCATACTTCCGAATGATATTTTTTTTTCATTGACTACGTTTTTAACGTCTTTTACGAAGACATTAATAAAATAAAACATGAAGATTTATTTGCATATTGGATATCATAAGACTGGAAGTTCTTTTTTGCAAATGATGCTTTCCCGAAATAGAAATCTGCTCTTGGAAAACAGAATATATTATCCTATGGCAAAAAGGGATAAAGATGCCAAAGAAGGAAAAATTTCTCCGGGAAATGGAGTTCAGTTGGCCTTGGCTATATCAAACCAAAGTAATAATGAGTTTTTCCAAATTCTTTTGGGGTGGATAGAAGAAGCGAGAAAAAATAGTTGCAGCACTTTATTGATTTCAAGCGAAGGGCTTTTTCATTCCTTGGCAAATAATGAATATTCAAAATTATTTAAAGAGCTTAAAAAGAAAACAGAAATATCTGAAATTCGTGGTCTTATATTTATCAGAGATCCGATGGATCACATTTTATCCCTGTATAAGCATAGAGGCAAAAGAGGGGCTATTGAAAATTTTACAGATTGGGTCGAAAATGACTATGAAACCTTATATTTAACTGAAAAGTTTATAGTCAAAACTAAATCGGATGAAATCATTTGGACCTATAGGAAATATAAAAATGATTCTAAATTCATGGCTGAATGTTTATTTTTAAACTGGCTGGAAATAGAAACGCCCGAAATACCTGAAAAGGACAAGGTGAATACTTCTTTGACATTATCAGAAATACTGGTTTTAAGAGAGCTGAATAAGGTCACAGATAAAGAAGCTGTACTTTATTTACAGCTGGAATTTTCAAAAATGAATGTTGAGGATAAAGCTCCTGATGGATATTTAAAAGATTATTATAGAAAACAACTCGATAATTGGTTTTTAGGCAATTCAAAAATAATACAAAGTATCAATCAAGTGCTTTCGGCGGAAGAAAAATTAATAATCTACCATGCAAATTATGGCACATTTAAGGATGAGATCATATCACTAACATCAAATCAGGTTAATAAAATGATTTTAAATAGAAAAAAGAAAATGATTTTACTGAGTAAATTAATCAAAAGGATTAAGTCTAAAATTGAGTAGGGCGGAAAGCTGAATCAATTAGTATATATTTGCCGAAATTTCAACATCATCAAAACCACTTCGGGTAGTTAAGAAGACATATTTTACCGGAGCTGCGAATAGAATAACGAATCAATGAAGATACTTTTTACACTAACTCAGGCTTTTGACCCCAATGCTGGGGGTGTACAGCGCACTACGTTTAAACTTGGCCAATATTTTACTGAACAAGGAATTGAGGTGTCCTACTTTTCAACCAGTAACCAAGGACACGTTAGTTCGAAATATGGAACCTTGTACCACACGAAGGAAGGGGGCGGTCAAGGCAATAAGGAAAACATAGCTGAGTTAGAACGGATCGTTTCAAAAATTTCCCCTGATGTTGTTATAAACCAGATGCCATATGAAACTAATCTAACAAACATTCTTTCACAGCTCAAATCAAAAGTAGGATATGTTTTATTAGGATGTTTACGGAATTCTCTGTTCAATTTTAAAAGTAATGCGCGTGACGAAATGATGCGGGCGCTGCCTGGACCGGTTTTTAATTTAATGGACAATAAATTAGGCTTAAAGATTGTTCAAAAGAGGCATTGGTTTAGACATAGAGGGGAACTTAAGGAAATTTTGGATAAACATGATAAATTTATTCTTTTAGCGCCTCCAAACCGACAGGAGCTGAAATATTTCGTTGGGGATTATAAAAAAGATAAAGTACTTTCCATTCCAAATTCCATACCCGAGATTTATTTAGGTATGGAGCCTAAGGAGAAAATTGTATTACATGTAGGTCGTTTAAATATACCACAAAAGCGATCAGACCTTTTGCTGGATTTTTGGGAAAACTGTTACAAACAACTTCCAGATTGGAAATTTGTGATAGTGGGTGATGGTCCTTATAAAGAAAAATTGGAATTGGATCTAAAAAAAAGAAATCTAGATCGAGTATATTTAGAAGGATACCAACAACCGGAAGATTACTATAAACGGGCCGCGGTCTTTATGATACCATCTGCTTATGAAGGTTTTCCTAATACCATTTTGGAGGCTCAAAGTTTCGGATGTTTAACAGTAGCATTTAACAGCTATCTGGCGCTAGATTGGATTGTAAATGATGGCATCGATGCCTGCTTAATTCCCCCCTTTGAATGCGATAGAATGGCTGAGGAACTTATCTCTATAATAGAGAGCCCAAATAGATTAGAAGCGATGCAGGCGGCCTCAAAAGATAATGCCGCTCGTTTTACAATAGATCAAGTAGGGCAATTATGGTTACAGCTTTTTAAAGAAATTGGAATTGATGGATAAAAAGGCCTTTTTTTACAATTTCATATTTATGTTTATTTCTCCAGCATTGTCTTTGGCCCACGGACTGAGAGGAAACTTTGGACCTGAATTCAAACGACGACTTCTAATTGTGTTCATCACAATTTATGGGTCAATTATTACTATTTCAGAAAATCAAGATGGAAATGACCATTTAAATAGAGTCTATCTTCATTATATCGACCTTCCCTTCACTCAATTCATGTTGGAAATTGGTGATATCCTTACTTTCAAGATAAATCCGGATATTAACCAAGACCTTTACATTCATTTGCTATCCTATTTTACCGGCACGATAGTAGGATTGCCAAGTCTTTTTTTTGTGTTTGTTTCCTTCGTCTATGCCTATTTTTTTGCTGGGTCTATGATGAAAATATTTTATTACACGCAAAAAAAATATAAATATAGTTGGACCTTTTACATCTTCGCTATTGTTTTTGTATTATGGAAAAGTTTAGATGGCATAAATACCGTACGGACATGGACGGGTATGTGGATTTTGTTTTATGCTTGTTTAAGTTATTATCAGACAAAAAAAGTAAAGTACATTTTACTTATGTTTGTTCCCCCTTTGGTCCATTTTGCTTATTTTATGATGGCCATTCCAGCCTGGATTGTATTGTTATTAGGCGTTAGACATAAATTGTATATTGTAATATTTGCATTATCATTTGTCTCCGTCTTGATCAATCCACAATCCCTTAATCATGAACTCGAAAAAACTGAAGTAGGAGCCAACAAGGTGCAAGGTTATAGTGTAGATCAAAAAATTTCAAGCTCTGAAATTATAGAGCGAAGAGCTGGTAGAGGAGATCCCTTTTATGGAATCTTATATTCTGTGGGGCTTCAAACATGGGCCGTATCTTTTGTAGCGTTAATTTTAATTGTATTTCTTGTCTATAGGAATGGAATGACGCCGTTAGAATCATCGCTTTTTTCCATCGGTATACTTACGCAAGCCTTCTCTAATTCTACTTGGTTTTTGTATTCTTTAGGTAATCGAAGTGGGATAGTGGCATGTCTATTTTTATTGGCGAGTGTTGTCCTGCTATTGAAAAGAGATTATCTGCAGGCTATAAGTATAGAGAAGCATAAAGCTTTAAAGTTTTTTCTTAATATCGCTGGAATTTCCCTCATTCCCTTTATTTTATATGAGATAGCCTTTATAACCAATTTTGTTAGTGTTTATTTGGTAGCATTACCATTTGTTCCTTGGTTTACGAGTGATTGGAATTATTCCATTAATGAATTTTTAAAGCTATTTATTTAGAAGGAATTATTAAGTTTTTATAAATTATTAGATATGTTTATGGTAATTCAGGCCAAATTAGGTCGTAATCTAACAAATGCAAGGGGCTGGAATAAGAACCGTAAAATTGTCAATATTGAAAATGGAAATTGTGGTAGTTATTGAGATTTCTAATAGCGATGTTTATGGTCGCTATAAAAGTTTGGGACATAATATTGACTCTTATCATTTCTCCAAATTTCATACTTTGGCTAATACGGAGGATTTAAACTAACTATTTGAGGTTTAGCAGGTTTTTTAAGATAAGAAAGGAGTCATCTCAAATTTACCTTTGATACGAAACTGGTAGATTATTCTCAAGGTTTATAATGTTGAATAATTATGAATCACTTCTTGCTTATATTGTTAAATACATTGGTTTTGATATTTCTAAGCTGGGTTGTCAAACAATATCTGGTAAAATGTTAGATTTTAATGGTTACAAAGAATTGGAATTTCGACCAATACATGGAATGCATTTGGGTGTTATTAGATCAAAAGGAAGCTTGATTATGAATTCAAAGACTTTTAATAGTGAGTTTTATCATTATTATTATGATATTTTCAAAAACGAAATACTACCGGATAAAATATTTCGTCAATTATTAAAAGAGGCGCCAGATCATATTAAAGCTCATTATAAATACTTATTTGAATTTTTAGAGATAGTGGATGTTTCTGTTTTTGACAGGTCTGATTTGTAAAACATCAAATCGATTCACAATAGAGGGGCCTTTTCGTTCTATTCAATTTCTGCCGACTGGACATTCCTTTAGTTTTAATATCGCATTATTTTGAGATATGAGAATGTTAGCCGTTGGACCTGAAATTAATAATCTTCGTTTGAATCATATGGCAGTGTTCATTTAGAAAAGAGGATACATAATTTATTCAAATTGAAAGATTATCTGCTTGACAAGTCCATATTCAAAGGCTCAAATGTTAAATTTATATCAAGTTCTTGAAAATAATTATTAAAGATCTTTAAATTTTAATTTATGATTCAACAAATTAAATCTACTATAGGAAGAAACCTGACAAATGCGAAAGGCTGGCGTACCAATCGTAAAATAGTCGTTATTGAAAGTGACGATTGGGGAAGTATAAGGATGCCTAACAGCGATATTTATAGTCACTATAAAAGTTTGGGGCATAATATTGATTCCTGTCCTTACTGCAAATTTGATACTTTAGCCAATACTGAGGATTTAAACTCACTATATGATGTTTTAAGAAGGTTTAAAGATAAGAAAGGCCGTCATCCTAATTTCACCTTCAATACGGTCATGGCAAATCCTTTGTTTGATAAAATTAGGGAATCTGATTATACTGAGTATTTTTATGAACCTTTCACCGATACCTTGAAGCGATATTACCCTAATGAGAAGGTTATGGAACTTTGGAGACAAGGGATAGATGAAAAACTGATCCAACCTCAGTTTCACGGTCGAGAACATGTAAATGTTCTAGCGTGGCTAAAAAGTTTAAAAGACGGTAATAAATCGGTTTTAGAAGCATTTTCTTTAGGGTTTTGGGGAATCCCTAAAAGCTTATATGGCAGTAATTTAAGTATTCAAGCTTCTTTTGGAAGTTATGGTTCGCAACAGCTAGAATTCTACAATGATAATATTCGCGAAGGGCTACAGCTCTTCCAAGATGTTTTTGGTTTTAAGTCTAAAACTTTTATCGCTAATAACTATATGTGGCCCGAAGAATTAAACTCAGTTCTTTCTGATGGTGGCGTGATAGGCCTTCAAGGAATGAAGAAGCAGAAAATACCCCAACATAACGGTGCTATTGCTTTAAAGGAAGTTTATACTGGAAAAACGAATCAATGGCAACAAATATATATTGTTCGAAATGCTAATTTTGAGCCTTCACAAATGCCTAAAAGTATGGATAATATCGGGACTTGCTTAAAGGCGGTTAGTAATTCTTTTTTGTGGAAAAAGCCAGCGATTATTAACAGTCATCGTTTGAATTATATTGGGGGTATTCATTTAGGAAATAGATTGCGTAATCTGGATATGTTGAAAACCTTACTTGAACAGATCCTAAAAAAATGGCCAGATGTAGAGTTTTTATCAAGTGATGAGTTGGTAGACAGTATGAGTATTGATAGAAAGTTTAAAAGTGCAAAATAGAGTCTTCTATTTAATGTTATTCGATTACTGAAATTTGAGTATAGCAGATCAAAGTAGATATTTCTGGATAAAACTTTAATTTTTAAATTTTTTTCATAGATTCCTATAGGTTTTTCAGTTAGAAATATGGGAGAGAAGTAGAAGAAAGATCAGTTTTTTATTCTTCTCGAGATTAAGAATTTTTCTTGATTTTTTAAAAAAGATAAAAGGAAATAGGAAGCTGTGTATATATAAATTTAATGACCTATTTTCGCCGCTAGCAAAAATCTAAATCATGCCAATATTTTTCTTTACTATAGAGCTAATACACTAAATACAAAAACGGGAATATGAATTCCTCTTTCCTCTATTACCTCTGAGAAAACATGAAAATGTAACCTGAAAAAAAACTATCTTTTTGAATGATTACTATATTTGGGAATAGGAGATAATTTTCTTGAAAAATTAATAATTTTTACTTAAATGAAAATAAACAATGCAGAATTACAAAAAGTTATTTTTTTTACTACCTCTTTACAAAGCGGGGGCATAGAAAATTACTTGTTGCGTTTTCTCAAACTTTATCATACAAAATTTAGTAAAATAATAGTGTATAGTAAATCGGGACAAGGTGGTGTTTTGGAAGAACAGTATGCAGCAATTCCTAATGTGTCTATAATAAAAAATCTTATTAACTATAGGGTTCCAAAAAGCTTTCTACATTTAAATCGATGGCTTAAGGGATATCAAGATTATGTGGTTTGTGATTTTACCGGCAATTTTGCGGGGGTGGTTTTGTGGAATGCTCGAAAAGCTAATATTCAGAATAGGATTGCACTTTATCGAGCATCAACGGATCACTTTCAAAAGGATATTTTTCGTACCTTATATAATAATTGGGTAAAGAATCTGGTTTACAAGAATGCTACAACAATTTTATCCAATTCTAAGGCGGCCTTTAATTATTATTTTCCCGACGTCTGGGAAAACGACAGTCGTTTTAAGGTTATCTACAATGGAATAAATGCAAAGGTTTTTACTAAAGAAAAAGGGAATTTAAGAAAGGAATTTGGTATACCCATTGATGCCTTTGTGGTCGGGCATACCGGACGATTCGATTTTTCCAAAAATCACAGTACAATTATAACTGTAACAGAGGAATTATTAAAGAAAAATAGAAATATTTATTTCATTTTGTGCGGCCACGGGGTTAATCAAAATTTGGGTGAGATATTTGAAAAAAAAGGCTTGTCCGATAGGGTGCTAACCTACGACTATAGAAGTGATATTCCAAAATTCTTAAATACTATGGATTGTTACTTCTTCCCATCTGTTACAGAGGGACAGCCCAACTCTTTAATTGAAGCTATGATTTCGGGAATTCCTATCGTTGCCTCCAACATTGATCCTATAAAAGAGACTACCCCTCAAGAAGTGCATCCTTATTTAAAAGCTCCCTTGGATATTGATGGTTTTATAGAACAAATAGAAAGCATTTATAATTCCAAGGATTTGGGAATTAAAAAATTTATATTTGCCGATTGGGCTAAAACGCATTTCAACTCTGAGGAGCGTTTTGACGAATTTTTTAGAGAATTAGTTTCCTCTTAATTAAATTTATTGATGGCAACCGGAAGAGATAAGTTTGAAAAGTTTAAATTCTTTATAAATACGGCAGCCAGTATTTGTAAAATATTTCCAAGATTCTTAAGGATTTTTATTTGGGATGTCTTAAGTAGATACTCTCAAGTTCCCTTTATCGCTCTTCGCTATATTATATTTAAGAGTTTGGCAAAAAGTTGTGGTGATAATGTGGGCTTAGGTAGGAACCTAACAATAATCTATTGGGAAAGAATTGAGGTAGGTAATAATGTAAGCATCCATGACAATTGCTATATTGATGCCTCGGGGGGTGTCTTTATTGGGGATGAAGTTTCTATTGCTCATAATACATCGATTTTAACCAATAACCATAGTTGGGACCAACAGGATGTTCCAATTAAGTATAATCCCACTGTGCCTGGTGCTGTTAGAATATTTGATGACGTATGGATTGGTTGTGGCTGCAGAATTCTTGCAGGGGTTCAAATTCAGTCAAGATCCATTATCGCTGCAGGGGCAGTAGTTAATAAAAATATAGAGTCGAATACAATTGTTGGAGGAGTTCCAGCTAAGAAAATAAAATCAATATAATGAAAGCCCTATTTGTTCACGATCATAGATTTTCTGAAATAAATGGTGATTATTACAGCCCAGGAGGATTGCCCAATACTGCTTGGGACAGATACTTTAATACCGGCATGATTGATAAACTAATTGTCGTAGGAAGAGGGGATAAAAGTGAAAAGGTCGATGAGGGGCTGGTACAATCATCTACTGAGAAAACAGAATTTGATCTTCTTTATAATGTTAACGGAGGTTTCGAATATTACACGAAGAAAGCACTTATTAGAAATCATTTAGAAAACCATATCAAAAAAGTAGACTATGTGATTATTCGAAATTCTAATCTAGGTAGGGTCGCAGGCCAAATTTGTCGTAAGATGGGGAAGCCTTATATAACCGAGGTTGTATCTTGTGCTTGGGATGTTACTTGGAATTATGGGGGCATTATTGGGAGAATAATGGCTCCAAAAAGTTTTTTATCAACTCGTAGAGTTGTACTACATAGCTTTGCGACCCTATATGTTACCGAATCCTATTTACAAAATAGGTACCCTACAAATGCAGAGATTACATCTTATTCATCAGATGTAGAAATCTCAATGACGAATAATGGCCTTATAGAAAGCCGTCTAGTTTACTTAAAGCAAAAACAAGCTGATAACACTTTAAAAATAGGCCAAGTTGGCGATATTGGAGCGAGATATAAAGGTTTTGATATCGCGCTAAAAGCTTTTTGCACGCTCAAAATGAAGAATCCTGAGATTAATTTTAAGTTTTATATGGTAGGCGGAGGAGAGTCATCTTATGTGGAAAGTATAATTAAGAAATACCGATTGGACGATAACGTTGAAATTGTTGGTCGTTTGGAATCTGGAGAGGAAGGGATTTTTAAGTTTTTGGATACTTTAGATTTGTATATTCACCCCTCTAGAACAGAGGGATTGCCTCGGGCAGTTATTGAAGCAATAAGTCGAGCTTGCCCAGTTTTGGCATCAAGTGTGGGAGGAATGCCAGAGTTGGTTCCGAACAAATATCTCCACAAACCAGGTGATCATAATAAACTATATAGTGATTTAGCAGAGATATTAACGGATGTGGATCAGCGAGTTGATATGGCAACTGAAAATTTTGAAAAATCAAAAGAGTATAGTCGAGATTTTTTAGCAAAAAGGATGTCTGATTTTTATAAGAAATCTTTTAATGCAATAGATAGTTTGAGGAAAGAAAACTCCTAATCTTACTAAATAAATAATAATACCTTTTTATTTTAAGAATTTATTTTTTACAGCTTTATACAGTATTCCCTCACTCTATAATAAGGGAATACCTAATAACAAATAAAAATTATGGCAAGAATAGCCCTAATATCTGATAATCCTGGGGATCTAACAAAATCTAGAAGTTATATAATTAAAGCTTTTTTAGATAGAGGAGACGAAGTATATGCTTTATCCTGTGATTACACCGAAGAACAAATGGATCAACTTCGCGATCTCGGAGCTAAACCTGTTGCTTATTCTCTTCAACGTAGTGGGCTGAATCCATTACATGACATAAAATCTATTTATGGCCTCATAAAGATTTTAAAAAAATTAAATCCCGATATAACTTTTTCTTATGGAAATAAACCCGTCATTTATGGACTGATTGCTTCACGCATGATTAAAGTTCCTAAAAGATATAGCTTGGTTACAGGTTTGGGAGTCATTTATTCAGAAATTGGATATAATACAAAGCGAAATAAATTAACCCGAATTCTCATGAACACCTTGTACCGGGTCTCCTTAAGACATGGAGATAAAATATTCTTTCAAAATCCGGACGATATCGAATTATTTGAGCGAAAAAAACTCTTAAAAAAAGGTCAAGCACTTTTGGTCAATGGTACAGGTGTTGATTTAAACATTTATAATACCGTAGCGGACCAAAAGGATCCAATAACGTTTACAATGGCCACCAGATTATTAAAATCCAAGGGTGTTTATGAATATATTGAAGCTGCACGTAGGATAAGATCAAAATTTAAAGATCAGGATATACGCTTCAATCTTTTAGGTAGACCGCATGAGTCCAATCCTGATACAGTACCAAGAATTCAGTTGGAAGAATGGCAAAAGGAAGGAATTATTGTATGGCCGGGGAGCGTAAGTAATGTAAAGGATTGGCTTGAAAAATCCAGCGTTTTTGTTTTTCCATCCTTATATAGAGAAGGAACACCACGATGTGTGTTGGAAGCGATGGCGATGTCTCTTCCCATTGTTACTACAGATATGCCTGGGTGTCGTGAAACAGTAAAAATAGGCGTAAATGGATTTTTGGTGAAACCTCAGGATGTCGATTCTTTAACCGAAGCCATGGAACAATTTATTCTTGATCCTAAATTAATTTCTGAAATGGGCAAGGAAAGTAGACGCATTTCGGTGGAAAAGTATGACATCCATAAGGTAAATAATTACATGTTAAGTGTTATTAAGTAATTTTGGATACTACAAGTGATGATGCGCAGAGGAGAGTACAAAATATGATTTCAGATAAAGTTGTCTTTCCGATATTCATCCTATATTTCTGATAGACCCAATCATTTGCTTTGTGCATTTCTTAAAGCAGAACATTTGTCTAAAATCAATGAAAATTATGCAGAAAAGGTTAAGGACATTTGTGTATATATAGATCTTAATTTTTAGTATTTTTGTGCGTGCTAATTAGAAAGACTTATTATTATATAATGAAAAAAACTTGTTCAAAATGCCTTCTCCCGATTGATTATCTGAATATTGAAATAAATGATGAGGGAGTTTGTCAACACTGTAGAAATTTTTCTAAACCAAATTATTTAGGTACTGAAAGATTATTGGAGGATATTAAAGAGCCATTAAGCCGAAATACCTCGCAAAAATACGATTGTGTAGTTGGCTTTTCTGGAGGACGGGATAGCACTTATTTATTGTGGTATGTTGTAAAAGTTCTTAAATTAAGACCTTTAGCAGTTTTTTCTGACGATTTGTTCATTCCTGAAGTAGCTTTGGAGAATATTGAAAATACTTGTAAGGAACTGGGAGTTGATCTGAGGGCAATAAAGCACGATAACTTAAAAAAATGTCTTCCCCATCATTTAAATGCTTGGATTAAAAGACCCGTTCCGGAATCTCTAATGTTTATTAATGTGGGGGAGCGTATAGGTTATGAGACTCTAGTTGAACTTGAGGCGATAAAAGAAGGGGTGAAATTAATTTGGGGGGGTAGAACTTTAATTCAGGCTTCTGAGGAATATAAGACCGATTTGATGAAGATAAATCACCGGGGAGGGAAAGCCTCTTGGATTATGGGTTATCTTAAGGAGGTCGCTTTAAATCCAAGTCTTGCAATGAATTTTTTCTGTCTAAAAATGCAATATAAGGAATTTAGGGTTCGTAAATGGAAACAGAAATTAATTCAAAAAAACAACCTAACTATAATACATCCTTTTTTTAAATATGTCCATTGGATAGAAGATGATATTGAAAACATACTCTTTAATGATCTACATTGGAAATTACCCGAAGGTAAAACAAATTCTTCGAGATTTGGTTGTGAAGCCGATACGCTAAGGCAATACCTTTTTTATAGAACTTTGGGATATAATGATACTGCCGTGGATTTAAGTTATCTTATAAGGGATGGGCAAATTTCAAGAGAAGCCGCAAAAGAAAAGTTAATGGAAAGTGTCGATTTTTCAGAAGCTGATATCAAAGAGATATTAAATAAGGCTGGGGTTAATGCGGATAGATTTATTGAAAGACTCAATAGGAAATATCCTCTATATTCATAACTGTATTTAAAAATTATCAACTACCCTTTCTTCAAATGAATCTCTTACATCCGGTTGATTAAAGGGATAATTTTAATTGCTTAACTGCAGATAACATAATTAACTTAGTGCCTCATAATGAAAGATACAGTTATACGAAACCTTAAGAATTTACCCGGAAAAAAAAATAACAGAAAAATAGTTGTTTTTTATGTGGATGATTACGGAAGTATTCGAATTAAAGATCGTCAAGCCTACCAGGATTTAAAAGATGCTGGTATTCCGATGGACCAAAGCCGTTTTTCTAAATACGACACCTTAGCCGATACTCAGGATTTATCGAAACTTTATGAAATTTTAACATCTGTAAAAGATTCCAGAGGCAATTATGCCTGCTTTACCCCTCTTGCTATTGTTGCCAATCCTGACTTTGAGAAAATCGAATCCTCTGGTAGGCAGGAATACTTTAGAGAGCCATTTACAAAGACATTGGAGAAATATGGAAAAGATTACGATGGTGTTTTTGAATTATGGAAGCAGGGAATAAAAGAAAATATTTTCTACCCCGCATATCATGGTACAGAACATATCAATGTGAAGCGCTTTATGGAAGCTTTAAGGAACGGGCATAAATCTGTGGACTTTGCATTTAGAAATCAGTCAATAGCGATCCCCTCATTTCCTGGTGAGTCTACGCTATCACATCAAACCACCACTTTTTTTATTGAAAAACCAGAAGAAAATGAACAACTGGGGAAGGATATTAAAATAGGTACTAAAATGTTCCAAGATCTATTCGGCTTTCAGTCGAAACAATTTACACCAGGTGCTGGAAGTTATAGTCCGGGGCTGGATAGTGTCTTGGCGGAATGTGGAATTAATTATATTCACGTTGATAGATATCAGGCATATCCTCTTGGTAATGGAAAATTTAGTAAACAATTTCTTTATAACGGTAAGAAAAATAAAATAGGACAAAAATATATCGTTAGGAACTGCCAGTTTGAGCCAGACGGTAGAGATGATAATAATGAAGCCGATAGATGTTTATTAGAAATTGAAGCTGCCTTTCGTTGGGGCGCTCCTGCATTAATAAGCTCTCACAGAGTCAACTTTGTTGGCAACCTGGATAAACAGTATAGAGACAAAAGTTTTGCTCAGTTAAGTTACCTTTTGAAAAGAATTGTTGAGAAATGGCCAGAAGTAGAATTTATGAATGGTGATCATATGGCCGAAACAGTCTTATAAATCAAGAATTTGCCTTTCCATTTTTTGATTTTCTGATTGAAAATTCTTTAATTTTAGGAATATCTCTTAATCAAAAATATAATCATTGTCATATCAAAGTTATATTTGGATCCTAATTTTTAAAACTAAGATCATAACTACAGATCTCTAGAAAAAGATAACGAAATGAGCATAATTAAAAGAAGTCTGTATTTAGGGTATTATATTAAGAAAATGGATTGGAAGGAATTTCACGCCTTTCTTAACTATGTTTCTAAGGAGACTAATACATCAAAATCCCGTATTATTATGGATGCTGTCAATTCAATATATAAATACAATATTGGAATGATGGATTATTTTATTTTCAGGTTTTATAATAAAAATGATGAAGAACGAGCAAAGTGGGTTGGAACGGGATACAAATATGAATTTGATTTAAAAACCGATCCTATTGAAACGCGGAGAATATTGCAGGACAAATCCGCTTTTTATGAAGCATATCAACCCTTTATTAAGCATGCATTTTGTTCTATTGAGGATTTAGAAAAACGAAACGAGAGGGCAAAAAATGTTTTTAATAACAAATCTAAAAAAATAGTAGTTAAGGACTCTTTAGGTCAATGTGGTTGGGGCGTTGAGATCTTGAAAGTGGAAGATTATTCCATGGAATCGTTGGTTTCTTACATGAAAAAAAGAAAGCTCAACCTTGTTGAAGAGTTTATTTTACAGCACAAGGATATTAATCTCCTATCTCCGTCTGGAGTGAATACAGTAAGAATGATTACTATAGTCAATAAGGAAGGGGATGTAGACTTTTTGGGAGCCAGAATGCGAATAACTGTGAATAGTTGTGTTGATAATTTAGCATCCGGTAATATAGCATGTTCAATTAATTTAGAAACCGGTAAAATAGATAGTGACGGAGTTTTTAAGGATATAACCAAAGAATCACCCATTTCTCAGCATCCCGTTACTGAAGTTCAATTAAGGGGTTATCAAATCCCAATGTGGGATGAGGTCTTAAAATTGTCAAAAGAAATTGCGGCCTATCATCCTGAAAATCGTGCGGTAGGATGGGATATAGCCATTACACCAGATGGGCCTGATTTCATCGAAGGTAATCATAATTGGTGTGAAATACTTTGGCAGTTGCCTGTTAATCAAGGTTTAAAGCATGTGTTGGAAAAATATCGTGCGGAATTTTGATTATTGCCACTCCTTTTATTAGAGACACTATTTTGAGAATTATTACATTGTAAATAATCGGCTTAATTGTTTTTAATAAACCACTTAGACTGGTTTTTTGGATGCCCAAATTTAAGTTGACCTCATGTTACATTCATATAAAGTAAGCCCTATTCTATTTAAGCCCTATTCTATTAATGAAATTATGTGGGGTATGTTCCAAGGCTATTATATGATCTAAGTGTAAAGTAATACATTCTTATTATATCTGATCTTTCATCATTTTTCAATCTTAGTCTAATCGTAATTCTTACTACGGCCATATTTTTCTTAATGTTGCCAATATTATATTGTGCGAATAACGTTATATTTACGACCTTTGACTTCCGGAAATTTATTTTCTATCCGATATCCAGAAATGAAGATTTTTGTGGATAAGTGGATTATGATTCCAGAAAAATCTTCCTTTTAAAATCATAGTTGGTTTTTATTATTTTTTAATTTGAAAACATGGGTAAATTCATTACGAGATCAAAATATTTGGCCTATTATTTTAAGAAACTGGAGTTTTCTACATTTTCCGAGTTCTTAAAGTATGCAAGCCAGCAGACGGGAAAATCAAGATCCTATTTGTTTAATGATGCTGTTAAATGTGTATATAAGTACAATATTGGTTTAATGGACTATTTTACATTTCATTTTTATGAAATGGATCATGAAGAAAGAAACAAGTGGGTGGGTACAGGGTATAAATATGAGTTTGATCTGCGAACCAATCCTAAAAATACTCGTGAAATACTGGAAAATAAAATAAAATTTTACGAAACTTATACACCTTTCATCAAACATTCCTACTGCACAATTTCTGATCTACGTAAAAATAATGAAAAGGCCAAAGATCTTTTTAAGCATATAAGCGGAAAGATTGTGGTGAAGGACTCTTTAGGTCAATGTGGATTTGATGTAGAAATTATTAATACCAAAGACTATACTCTCCAGGGATTGATAGACTATATGCAATCCAAAAAATTTGACCTTGCAGAAAATTTTATTATTCAACATCCAGCTATTAATCAATTATCTCCATCGGGATTAAATACTGTTCGGATGATGACCATGATAAATGATGCGGGAGGCGTTGATATTTTAGGAGCTAGAATGAGAATTACCGTGAACAGTCATGTAGATAATTTAGCCTCTGGCAATATTGCATGTTCTATTGATCTTGATACAGGAAAAATCAATGGGAATGGATTTTACAGTGATATAACCAAAGAACCTGTAACCCACCATCCCGTAACCGGAGTTGAACTAAAAGGATTTCAGGTGCCTATGTGGCAGGATATTATGGATACTACTAAAAACATTGCTCTCTTTCGACCAGAAAATAGAGGTGTTGGCTGGGACGTAGCTTTAACCGAAAATGGACCAGATTTCATAGAAGGAAATCATAATTGGTGTAAAATTTTATGGCAACTTCCAGTAGGTGAAGGCCTAAAACATGTATTAGATTCGTATAAGTAATGAGTTATTTGAGTTTTAAGTATTTTATGGATAAAGTTTTAGCTTTATTTCTACTAATCTTACTTTCTCCGTTAATTATATTGATTGCAATAATTCTAAGATTCAGTTCTATCAAGAAAATTTTCTTTATTCAACAACGTCCAGGTTTAAATTGCAAACCTTTTCATGTGATAAAATTTAAAACGATGAATGACGAAAGAGATGACCACGGTAACTTATTGCCAAATAAAGATAGAATAACCAAATTCGGATCCTTTTTAAGAAAGACTTCATTAGATGAAATCCCACAAATCTATAATGTTTTGAAGGGGGATATATCATTTATTGGACCTCGTCCCTTAGAAATGAGATATTTGCCGCTTTATAGTGCGGAAATAAATAGACGACATAATATAAAACCAGGAATTTCTGGTTGGGCACAAGTTAATGGTAGGAATGCTATAAGTTGGGAAAGAAAATTTGAACTTGATAATTATTATGTCGATAATGTATCTTTTGGGTTGGATTTAAAAATATTATTCAAAACGATTATTAAAGTATTTAGGGCAAGTGATATAAATGCAAGTGAAACGCATACAATTGTTCCTTATGATGTTTATTTAAAAACAAGAAAGAATGGAATTTAGAGAAGAAATAAAAGAATCCTTAACACTGAAATTTGCAGAAGCCGCTGTAGAGCGCAGAAAAAATAATTTGCCCATTATCTCTTTAGGGTTAGGAGAGCCAGAGTTTAGAACTCCTAACGAAATAATTGAAGCAACAATAGAAGTCTTAAGAAGTAAGAACTCCAATTATTCTAGCCCCATGGGCATTCAATCTTTAAGAGAAAAAATCGCTGCCAGACTTAAAAGGGAAAACAATATTAATTCTCAAGCCGATAATATTATTATTACCCCTGGTGCAAAACAAGCTTTTCAGTTAATTACAATGACCCTGTTAAAGCCGGAAGATGAAGTAATTGTTTTGAGCCCTTCTTTTGTAAGTTTTATTCCTCAATTATTTATAGCTGAGCCGAGATGTAAAATTGTTGAGATAGATGTGAATAAGGAGGATTTATCATTAGATTTAAATGAAATCAAATCTGCTATAACTCCCAAAACAAAATTACTAGTTTTAAATACTCCGAATAACCCTGCCGGATACATTTTAGACCAACCAACCTTAAAGGCTATTTATGATTTAGCAGTTGAGAATAATTTTTATATCATTTCAGACGAGATTTATGAGAAATTAATTTATGGAGAATCTGAACACTTCAGTATTGGATCTTTAGAGAAAGAGCCTACAAAAGTAATAACGATTAATGGTTTCAGTAAATCCCATGCTATGACTGGGTGGCGTATAGGGTATGCTTGTTTCCCTTTGGTTTTAAAAACTAACTTGTTAAAGCTTCAGCAACATACTAATACTAATACATGTACCTTTATTCAAGAGGGTCTGGATATTTCTTTTAATCACGACTATAAGTACTTGACAGAATATAATTACAAATTAAAAAACAGGATGAGCCTTTATTCAGAATTTCTTGATTCTACACCTTTGGTGAAGGGATTTGTCCCTTCTGCAGGATTCTTCGCATTTATGGATATAAAAGATACGAATATAGATTCCAATACTTTCTGTGGACGACTAATTAAAGAAACGGGAGTGGCCACTACCCCTGGAATTGCTTTTGGTAAAAACTGGGATGACCATGTGAGATTTTCATTTGCAACGTCAGATGACAATGTTATTGAGGGATTAAATCTTGTAAAAAATTTTATCAAAACATCGTTATGAAAGTATTATTGACAAAGGCATTTTTTAAAACTGATTTAGACTACATATATTCCCGTTTAAATTCAGAAGTGGAGTTAATCATGCCAGAAAGTTTTGACGAAGAAACAATACTGAATTACGCTCCGCATGCTGATGTTTTCTTCGGAGCGTATTTTACGGAATCTATTTTGACCGCTGCCAAGAATCTAAAACTTATCCAAATTCCATGGACCGGAGTTAATACTTTAGATTTTGACTTATTGGACAAATTTGACGTAACTGTTTGCAACTCTCATTCTAACTCATACGTGGTTGCTGAGCATGCGATATCATTGATGATGGATGCCGCAAAAAAGATTTCTTATCACGACCGTTTGATGAGAGAAGGAAACTGGAATAGACCAGGACTAAATGAAAATGACATTAATGCCTTTTCTAAAACTCTTTTTAATTCAAAAATCGGAATTGTTGGTTTTGGGGCTATTGGAAAAGATATTTATAATATGATGGAAGGTTTTAAATGCAGGTTTAAAGCTTTTAATCGAACTTCTAAGCCAATCATAGATGCAGAGAACATTTCTTTCCATGCTATTTCTGAAGTTTATGCCGAATTATCTGATCTAGATTTTGTGATTATCTCAATCCCTCTCACCGATAATACACAAGGTTTGATTGATCAAAAGTTTCTTGAGTCGATGAATAAAAAAAGTGTTTTGGTTAACATCTCAAGGGGAGAAGTTGTAAACGAAGAAGATTTGTTTAAGGCTTTGGATAACAAGACTATTGCGTCAGCCACCATAGACACATGGTTTAATTATCCAAATAAAAATAATCCTATAGCGTTTCCTTCTTTGAAGTATTCCTTCCATGAATTAAGCAACATAGTTTTGTCGCCTCACAGAGCAGGCTTTGTGGACGGTGGATTTCCTCATTTAGATGACGCCATTGAAAACTTAAACCGCTTGGTCTCCAATCGAGAATTAATAAATGTAGTTTCTTTAAAAAAAGGATATTAAAATGAATATAATGTTCACTTGTGCTGGCCGCAGAAATTATTTGATTAATTATTTTAAGAAAGCCCTAAAAGGAGAAGGGCAAGTGTTTGCAGTAGATGCCCAATTAACAGCTCCGGCAATGGTGGATGCCGACGTCGCAATACAAGTTCCCTCCATCTATGATGAAAATTACATTGATGTTTTATTAGATATTGCGAATAAAAATGAAATAACAGCTATCATTTCCTTAAATGATCTAGAGCTGCCTATATTAAGTGCATCCCGAGATAGTTTCGAAAAAACTGGGGTCAGGGTTATAGTTTCTAAAAAAGAGGTAGTCGATATTGCATTTGATAAATGGGAGACGGTGAGGTTTCTTCAAACACACCATTTACATACCCCAAAAACCTTTATTGATCTCAACGAAGCAAAAAAGGCTATTGCTGCAGGTGAGCTAGAGTTTCCTTTGGTATTAAAACCTCGATGGGGCAGTGCATCTATCGGTATTGATTATCCCGAAAACTTGAGGGAGTTGGAACTCTCTTATGAGCTACAATCTTTAAGATTGAAAAAAACCATTCTTTCGGAAGCAAGTAAAGAAGATATAGATCATGCTATCCTAATTCAAGAGAAATTAAAGGGAGATGAGTATGGGATGGATATCCTCAATGATTTTGAAGAAAATTATGTTGGCACATTCGTTCGTAAAAAGCTTGCAATGCGTGGAGGGGAAACAGATAAAGCTATATCAGTTATTGACAATGGTTTTGAGGAAATAGGAAAATTAATTGGAGAGCGTTTAAAGCATATAGGAAACATGGATTGTGATGTTTTCGAAAATAATGGTAAGTTATATGTTCTTGAACTGAATCCTCGCTTTGGGGGAGGGTATCCTTTTTCGCATGAAGCAGGAATGAATACTGCTGCTGTCTATATCGAATGGCTAAAAGGAAATAAATATGTCGATCAATTTAGCAATTATCAAGAGGGACTTATGTTTTCGAAATATGATAAATTGATGAGAGTGAATTAAATTACACAGATAGCAAATAAGCTTTTCATTACCTTAGAAAAAGTAAATTTAACACTTTCATTTTAAGTTTGAGAGTTTATAATTGCAGGGTTGACATTTGTTAAGACAAGACTCTTTTTTTATAGAACTTTAAAAATTTAATTACACAATGCTTTAATTCCTCACGGTCTTGGAAAACAGCAATAGGTTTCCCCAAATAATGTGTTATTTTCATTGCTAGAATGTTCTTGCATAAATTGTTGTAAAGTATTTTAGTGTTCGCTTTATAGAGAACTGAACTTTTTCAGATTTTTCAATATTTCTTGGATTCCTGAGAATTGAATGCTAATGTCTTTAATGACCAATATATTTAGAAAAGGCTTATGTAAGTCTCATCCATTTACCTTCATGATATTTGCAAATGGATACTTTATCAATTGTATAATTTACTTTTATATTTGATCTTAGCTTTAAAAATTGTTTTTAGTTATTTCATCAAAATTTGGCAACTGCTAACTGACAATCGATAATTGAAAACACAAATTGCAATCAAACGCACCTTCGACATATTCTGTTCTTCAATCGCTCTCCTGTTTTTAGGTTGGCTGATTGTAATCTTGATTCTCACTGCATATTTTGACTGTGGCAATGGTTTATTCTGCCAAAAAAGAATTGGACAGTATGGTAAACCCTTCAAAATTTATAAAATCCGTTCAATGCATTGGGCCAGTGGTCAAATTTCGAAATACGGTAATTTTTTACGGAGATATAAGCTTGATGAATTACCACAACTTCTCAATATTCTATTAGGCGATATGAGCTTTGTAGGTCCGCGCCCCGATATTCCAGGCTATTACGATAAATTGAAAGGAGAAAATCGAAAAATATTGGAGCTTAAGCCTGGCCTATTTAGTTGGGCGGCAATAAAATATTTTAATGAAGAGGAAGAACTCAGATGGCACGACAATCCGCTAGAATATAATGACAATGTAATTTTTCCTGATAAAGTCAAAATGAATCTCCATTATTATTACACACAATCTTTTAAGGAAGATTTGCGGATAATGTGGAAAACCATCTTCAGATAACTTTTAATTTGATTTGACACCATTTAATCTCCAATTAATGAACAGAAAGTAACCTTCCGCTTCGATTTTAGATAAAATAAACTTTCGCAATTAATAATTTTGTTTGTTTTTTCCAAAGTTTGAATGCTAGGTTTTATAAAACGGAATCTTGATTGCGAGTAAATTTCTTCAAGAATTATTTTCTCTAGGTTGTATGATGATCTGATTTTGGGAAGTAATTATTTTTATCATAATTTTATTATTTACTCACCTTTAAAATAGTTTATAAGTTCTTTTATCTAAAGGCTTTTAAACTTATAATTAAAGAGATGTAATAATAGAGCAAATATTTCCTAAATTTGTACCCTCCCGGTTTACTGCCTGTATTCTTGAATTTTGATAGAAAAAATGGATTAAAAGGGCTTTGAACAAAAGATATATTATGTCTTAATTTAAAAATGTTAAGAAATAGAAGAGATTCAACTACTAACCAACGTTAATGAAAGATAAAATTTACTTATCATCACCCCATATGGGTGGTGCTGAAGAGCAGTATGTAAAAGCGGCATTCGAAACAAATTGGATTGCGCCACTCGGTCCTAACGTTTCAGGTTTCGAAGAGAGTATTGAAAAATATTTAGGCGATGGAAATTTTGTTGCAGCTCTAAGTTCTGGTACTGCGGCTATACATTTAGCTCTCATTATAATAGGAGTAAAGCCAGGAGATGAAGTAATATGCCAAAGCATGACTTTCTCTGCATCTGCCAACCCGATAGCTTATCTAGGGGCAACCCCCGTTTTTGTGGATAGCGAATCTGAAACATGGAATATTAATCCAGTCTATCTGGAAGAAGCCATAAACGATCGTATAGCAAAAGGTAAAAAACCTAAAGCCATCGTAGCTGTTCATCTTTACGGAATGCCTTATAACGTGGATGTAATTAAGAAGATATCCAAAAAATATGACATACCAGTTGTTGAGGATAGTGCGGAGGCATTGGGAAGCATGTACAAGGGCCGAAAATGTGGTTCTTTTGGCGATCTATCGATTCTTTCCTTTAACGGGAATAAAATAATTACTACTTCAGGCGGTGGAGCATTGGTATCCCGGCGCCAAGAACAGAAAGATAAAGCTGTCTTTTTAGCAACTCAAGCTCGCGATGATGCGCCTTATTATCAACATAGTCATATAGGTTATAATTATAGGCTTAGCAATGTTTGTGCAGGAATTGGTAGAGGGCAGATGGAAAGGCTTGATGATCATGTTGAGCTTAGAAGAAAAATGAATATCTTTTATAGAGATATTTTTAAAGATATTCAGGGGGTGCAGGTATTTAAAGAGTCTAGTGATGATGTAAAAAGCAACCACTGGTTGAGTTGCATTCTTTTTGATCAAATCACACCCGAGCGAAATCCAGATGGACTTAGAGAGGCTCTTCTTGCTGAAAACATTGAATCGCGACCTTTATGGAAACCGATGCACTTGCAGCCAATATTTAAAGATTCACCTTATTACGGTGATGGAACAAGTGAATCTCTCTTTAAATCTGGACTTTGTCTCCCATCTGGAAGCAATCTTGACAATATTGAAAGAGCGCGAATTAGCAAAGCTATTCTGACCTATTTTAACGCTTAGATATGAGAAGAGGAAGAAGATTACCGATATACTTTACACGACAGTATAGAGATCTCAGAGAATATGCTCTTGAGCAGCGTTACTTACCGCGTTGGGTAGTTATGGGAATTGATCTCAGTATCTGTCTTATTTCATATTTATTGGCTGTCTTCGTCATCCAGAACTCACCCTATGAATTTCATCATGTTCTTACTCTTACGCAAAAGGCCATTTTACTTCTTGTGGTCAGTGGGTTGTTTTTCACCTTATTTCGCTCCTATTCTGGAATAATTCGTCATAGTACGTTTACAGATGTCTATAGGTTGGCACTATCTACTGCTAGCACTATGATGACGGCACTAATGATGAATTTTCTATATAAAACTATATGGGGCGAAAAAATATTTCTCACAACCGGTTTAGTTTTATATGCCATTTTTTCATTTTCTCTATTGGTGGCTTTTAGAATTATAGTAAAGGAATCTTACCGATTTATGCGACAAGCTGCATCGGGGCATCACAAAAAACGGGTAGTTATTCTAGGTGCCGATGATAAAAATATAGCGCTGGCACAATCCCTTATCGCGGATACGGGTTCTCTATACCGTCCCATGGCTTTTTTGAGTATGAGTGAGCGTTTTCGCAATCATAAGATTATGGGATTGCCAGTTTATAATTCATCCGATAACCTTGAAGATGATTTAAAAACAATAAAAAAGCGTTGGGAGATTGATGGAGTATTGATCGCTGGGGATCTTTTAAGTGTTCCAGAAAAGAATAGTATAGTAGAAAATGTTTTTAATCAGGGATTGGAGGTTTATAATGTTTCCTTACCTGAACAGTGGCATAACAGATCAGACGTCCATTTAAAAATTGCCCCATTGCAGATCGAGGATTTATTGGAGCGAAATGTAATAGAAATAGACACAAAACTGATTTTTGAGGATTTACGTGGAAAAGTGATTCTGGTTACCGGTGGCGCTGGAAGCATCGGTAGTGAACTGGTGCGTCAAATTGCTTCCTTTGAGCCAAAAAAATTGATAGTATTGGATAATGCAGAAAGTTCATTGCATGAAATAGACCTGTATTTGAAGAAGAATTTTCCAGAATTAAATTATCAAGCATACCTAGCTGATATTACAACTAAAGGAAGAATGCTTGGAATTTTTGATAAGTATAAGTTCGATGTAGTATATCATGCAGCGGCTTATAAACATGTGCCAATGATAGAACGGCATCCACGAGAAGGAATTCGAACCAATACGCTGGGCACACGTATTTTGGCAGAATTGGCGGTGGAATACGGGTGTCAGAGATTTGTAATGATTTCTACTGATAAGGCGGTCAACCCTAGTAATGTAATGGGCGCTACTAAGCGGGCAGCGGAAATGTATGTCCAGTCCTTACAGAGAAAACCAGGTGTTACAACAAAATTTGTCACTACACGATTTGGAAATGTTCTGGGCAGTAATGGTTCTGTTATTCCATTCTTTAAAGAGCAAATCAAAAATGGTGGTCCGGTTACGGTTACCCATAAGGACATTATCCGTTATTTTATGACTATCAAGGAAGCGTGTCAGTTAGTGCTTCAGGCCGGAACGATGGGAAAGGGAGGGGAGATTTTCGTTTTCGATATGGGGAAGCCTGTTCGCATATTGGATATGGCAGAAAGGATGATAAAATTATGTGGGTTGAGGCCTTATATAGATATTCCGATTGAAATTACAGGACTTAGGGAAGGGGAGAAATTATATGAGGAATTACTTAACGATGGAGAAACTACTTTACCTACGTTTCATCCTAAAATTATGGTTGGTAGCGTTGTAGAGCATAATTGTGAAAGATTATCGGTTGCATTCGATGAGCTTGATGTGATGGTAAATAATAAAGGAAAAAAGAAATTTATTATTAAAAAACTTAAGGAACTGGTTCCTGAATTTGTAAGTCAGAATTCGGTTTACTCTAAGTTAGATGAAGAACAAAAGAAGGTAAAATCCATTTAATTGTTATGCTATAGTATTCAAAAATATTTTGAGGACAGGGAATCATGGTTTTGATTGATAATGTGTACTATATATAATAGAATTTAAGCTTTTGATATCTAATTAGTTCAATAATAGACCTTATGGATCTATAAATAATGAGCCACTAATATTTTGTTAACATATCTAAATAAAATTTTTAATTTTAACTAATTGCATCTGGTCGATTTATACATAAGATTCGTCTATATTTGCCGCCAAAAGTATTTTTATGAAATTTAAATGCCATAAATTATTTCTTATTCTTATTCTAATTGTTATAGCCTCTTCTTGTGTTCCGAGAAAAGAAATAGCTTACTTTCAGGGAATTGAAATGTTGTCTCAAGATTCTATTAACCGACATTCCATCGTGTTAAAGCCTAATGACCTTTTAAGTATAACTGTTTCATCAGACAATATTGAATCTGTTCGTCCATTTAATCTTATCGCTTTGTCGCGTCCTGTAACAGGTGTTAGTAATGATATGACGATAAGTTCTGGTAGCTCTCAGGAAGTTCCTTACTTAGTGGATAGTGATGGAGCTATACATTTCCCTGTATTAGGGGCTATTCAAGCCCAAGGTCTCACTCCCAAGGAACTTAGAGAAAATCTGACTACGCAGCTTAAGGAATATATCAAAGATCCTATTGTAAATATACGCATTCTTAATTTCACAGTCAGTGTTCTCGGAGAGGTATCTCAGCCTGGAACTTATACTGTTTCCGGAGAGCGAATTGCTTTACCTGAAGCGCTTGGTCTTGCTGGGGATTTAACAATCTATGGGCAGAGAAATAATATTTTAGTCGTTCGAGAAGCTGATGGAAAGAAAACCTTTAGATATCTCGATCTTAGAAATGCAGATGTGTTGAATTCAGATTTTTACTATTTGCAACAACATGATGTTGTGTATGTTGAGCCCAATGGTCCACAGCGACAAAGTGCTAGTTTCAATCGAAATACGACTGTATACATTAGTATAGCATCTCTCTTGCTTTCGGTTTTAGTTTTAATTTTCAGATAAATTGTTAATGGAAGATTTTCATAGTACCAACCAAGAATCCCAATCCCAAAATCTTAGAGAAATCCTGGCACAATATTTAAGATACTGGCCATGGTTTATTTTTTCCGTAATAATTGCATTAAGTATCTCATTTATATATTTGAGATATACAACTTCCGTATATCAAACTAAAGCCACTATACTAATAAAGGATGAAAGAAATAGCGCGCTTTCGGAAATGGCCGCTTTTCAAGACTTAGGATTGGCCGGCTCTTTAAGTCCCTCTGGCTTTGAAAATGAGATAATTGTACTACAGTCGAAAAGCCTAATTGAAAGAGTTGTCAAGGATCTGCGTCTTAACATCAGATACTTTTCTGAAGGGAACATTCAACAAACAGAGCTTTTCGGTAATGTTCCTATTAATGTAACCTCTATGACTTCATCTGATGGTATGAATTTTAGAGGAACTTCTTTCTATGTTCTTCCTGTTTCAGAATTCAAGTTTCAGTTTTGGACTGAAGAGGAGACTTCTAAGAAAGAATATAATTTTGGAGATACTATTTCTCTCCCAACTGGAGATATTATGATAACTCCAAACTTAAGAATTAAGGTGCAGAAAGACGAGCTTTATTCTAGCCCCATTAAAGTAGTAATATCTAGCATTTATTCTACTGTGGCATCCTATCGTAATAGTATTAAGATGGAGCAACTCACTCCGATGAGCAGTGTTATTCAGCTAACGATGAATTCAGCCAATACGTTAAAATCTGAAGCTGTCTTAAATGAACTTATTAAACAATACAATAAGGACGCTATAGAGGATAGGAATTTGGTAGCAAAAAATACTGCCGAATTTATAAATGGTAGATTGGTCATTATCTCAGAAGAACTTGATTCCGTTGAGACTGGAAAAGTGGAATTCAAACAATCCAATAGACTTACAGATATTGCAGTAGAAAGTGGGATATTTTTGCAAAGCGAAAGTCAATACACCAACAGTGTCTTGGAAGTGGAGACTCAAATAGAACTTGTGAGAACCATGATTGACTATGTCAAGAATGGAAATGAATTTGATCTGCTCCCTTCAAACCTTGGTATACAGAAAGAAGGTGCTATGGCAGCAATAGCTTCCTATAATCAAGCTGTTCTTGCTCGCAACCGCTTATTGAGTAGTTCCACGGAAAAGAATCCCGCAGTTGTCGAGCTCAATAACCAGATTATGGACTTGAAGGCCTCTGTTATTGAGGGGTTAACTAATGCGAAGATTTCTCTTGAAATCACAAAAAATGACTTATACTCAAGAGAGAAATCTCTTGGCTCAAAGATTTCCACTATTCCAAAGAAGGAAAAGATATTCCGAGGAATAATGCGTCAGCAAGAAATTAAAGAAGCTTTATATTTGTATTTATTACAGAAAAGAGAAGAAAATGCAATTTCAATGGCAGTTACCACGCCAAAGGCGAAAGTTGTGGATTACGGATATAGCTCTATTGATCCCATATTTCCAAAACGAAATGTTGTTCGCTTGGGGGCGATTATCGCAGGCTTATTAATTCCTTTTCTTATAATATATGGACGCTCCCTGCTTGACAATAAAATTAGAGATAAACACTTTATTGAACGAAAGACGGAGGACACGAGTGTAATAGGTGAGATACCGAAAGTGAGTGAGAATGTTCTGGTTCAAAAAAACGATCGTTCGGTATTTGCAGAGTCTTTTAGGATATTACGAACTAACTTACAATATCTCTTTGTTGCAAATGGAACAAAAACGGAAACCGGAAAAAGTATTTTTATTACTTCGAGTGTAAAGGGAGAAGGAAAGACTCTTATATCTATTAACTTGGCGCTTACAATCGCAAATACTGGAGCAAAGGTTATTCTGGTAGGAGGTGATATACGAAATCCACAGCTGCATAGATATATTCCTCAAGCTCCTTATAAACGTGGGGTTGTTGAGTATTTGATTCATGAGGATACTACGATTCAGGATTATATATATGAATCCGATCTACATGAAAATTTAACTATGATGTTTTCAGGAACAGTTCCTCCGAATCCAGCAGAGTTATGGTTGCATGATAGAGCTGAGGTTTTGTTTTCAGAATTGCGAAATCAGTTTGATTTTGTAATTGTTGATACTGCACCTGCCATGATGGTAACAGATACATTTTTGATCAATAAATATGCAGACGTCACCTTATTCGTAATGCGCGCAGGGTACACTCAGAAGAACCTTATTAATTTTGCGATGGATAGTATTAAAACAAAAAGACTTAAAAACGTCGCTTTTGTACTTAATAACGTGAATCATGAAAATTTAGGATATGGAAATAAGTATGGTTATTACTATACTGATGATCCTAGAACGAAATGGGATAAAATTAAGCGTTCCCTAAGATTTAAATAGTTTTAATATACAAAATAGGCAAATGTTGATAATATAGAAGTTTTATAAATTAACGAGCCTGTGTAAAAACTAAAGCTATTTACATAATCAAAATTCAACCTAAGTGTCGTGATATTTTCTCGGCACTTAGGTTGAATTACGTTTTGATATATCTGCCAAAGTTAATTTTGGGATAGCAATCGAATTTTTTACCATAAAAATTTCTAATCAATTAACCCTATTTTCGTTTTCTCGACAAGAGCTTCAAAATTTGGAACAAGTTTTTTAGAAATTGCAATTTTCTTAATAGATTTCAAGTGTTCTGGATGATGTGCATCGGTGCCTAAAAAATCATATTTACCATTAGACAATAAGGTGAGGGCTTGCTTGCCTGCCTGCGCTCCATAATGATTGTTTAAGGCAAGAAGATTTAGCTGTAGAAGACAACCATGCTCTTTAAACTTTAATATCTGCTCCATGTTGGCTAGGTATGGATACCGCTCCGGATGGGCCAAAATAGGCTCAAAACCTTGCTGTTGGAGATCAAAGATCTGCGTATCTACAAAAACAGATTTTTGTAAATATGACATTTCAACCAAAACTTTGTTGCCCTTAATAGTTAGAAGATCTTTTTGTTCCGATAATTTGTCGAATCCCTCATCCAACATATATTCTGAAGCTGCGGTTATATGGAAATCTCCGTATCCATTTTCAGACATCACGCTTTCTAAATCTTTCAAAGTTTCTTTAATTCCTGCAGCAGTATTATTATAATATCCTTCCATGATGTGGGGAGTGGCAATAACACCTTTATATCCAAGGTCAGTATATAAGCCTAGCATTTCTAAAGCTATTGCCTCATTTTTTGCACCATCATCAATACCTGGCAGAATATGGCAATGCATATCTGTTAGACCCTCTAGATAATCTACTATGAAGTATTTTTTATGAAAAAATGAAAGCATATTACTTTTTTATACAAAAATACGAAGCTTTTAAGGAACAATTTCAAATTCGGAGAGCATATAGTTTTTAGTTTATTCAATGGGTTCCTCTAATTATGAAATACTGAATTATTAGACTCACACAGATACGACGGTCAGGATATTTTATGGTTACATTATTTATTAATATACCATCTCACCGTTAAAATTATTGATAACATTAGGATTGCCTAAGAATACAAAATCAATATTAATTGTTGTAGTTTCCCTAAATTTTAGATTTTCTTAAGGCAACTATTTTGGTATCCCAATTATTTGGAGTTATTTTTGTTGTTAAAATTAATTTTAATCTAAACCTTATAATAATGAAAAAACTGCTTTTAGTATTTGTAGCCGCCCTAGCGCTTAGTTGCGGCGATAATAATAAGAAAGAGGATGTTACTACGCCAAAGATTGGTGGGCCAAAAGTTGAATCTAAGACTCCTGTGACTACAGGCACTACAGATAATGCTGTTGCGGAAATCACAATTACAGGAAATGATCAAATGAAATTTGACCTGAGTCAAATTCGTGTAAAGGCTGGACAAAAGGTGCGTTTAACGCTTAAGCACGTTGGCAAAATGGAGAAAGCAGTTATGGGTCATAACTGGGCGCTTTTAGCTCCAGGAACCGATATGGCTGCTGTAGGACAAGCTGCTGCATCTGCTGAAAAATCAGATTATATTCCATCTGAGTATAAGGATAAAATCCTAGAACACACCAAAATGCTTGGGGGTGGTGAAAGCGATACAATTGAATTTGAAGCTCCAGCTGCTGGAACTTATGATTATATGTGTACTTTCCCCGGACATTATGCATTGATGCAGGGTAAATTAATAGTTGAATAAACTTAATATAATATTGATAGAAAGAGGGCTGCAAAAATTTTGCAGCCCTCTTTCATTTAATATAGGCCAAGTAATTTATATTGAATTCTAATTTATTGACTATCATTTTTCTTGTTTGAAAACAACCATCCCAACGGGATCCATATAAACAGAAAAAGAAATTTTCCCGAAACTATTCCAAATATTGTTACCGCTGCGGCAAGAACCATCAATGCTATCTTGTATTTAGATTTCATTTTTAGATAAGAATAATATAAAATTGGAAAGCTATTGATTTCGTAAGACTTGTTGCTTCAGATTTTAGATACAAAATCAGTATTAATCATTTCCATATATAAGCTCAATGAAATCAACTTTCGGAATATCTCCAAAATATTCCTTGATTTGAATGTCTTTTAATAATCTGGAAATATCTTCCTTCTCGTAACGTGCGCCTTTTAGTAGGGTTTCAAGAGTTTCCACAGGTTCTTTTCCGAAGAAGTCCCCGAAAATCTTAAAATCTTGGATATGGCCTTTTTCAATAAATATTCTTATATCAATTTCGCCTACTGGGAATCTTTTGGATCTCTGAATGTTAAACTTGGGAGAGCGACCATAGTTCCATTCCCAAGTGTCATATTTCTCTTTTTTCAGTTTATGTACGCCTTCCCATTCGTCCTCGGTTAAATGATAATGTTCAAATGGTTCACTTTCTTCATATAATCCTTCCAGCACCAATTGTCTAAACTCTTCAATTTTTAAAGGCTTTTCTAGGAATTCTGAAATATTGGCAACGCGACTCCTAACGGATTTATGCCCCTTAGACTGAATCTTACTCATTTTGACGTTTAACGCCTTGGCAACTTCTCCCAAATCTGTATCAAGTAATAAGGTGCCATGGCTAACCATTCTTTTCCCAGTTGAGAATTGGGCTGTGCCAGATATTTTCTTGTCGTCCACCTCTATGTCATTCCGACCTTTCAATTCGGCATTAAGTCCCAAGGATTTTAGAACTTTTATAACAGGTGCCGTAAATTTTTTAAAATTATTAAGGCTCATTCCATCGTGGTTGGTCAAAAAACTGAAATTTAGATTCCCGAAATCGTGATAGACTGCACCTCCACCAGAAATTCTTCGCACAACATGTATATTGTTCTTTTCTATATATTCTTGATTAACCTCCTCCAATGTGTTTTGGTTACGACCTATAATAATAGAAGGCTCGTTGATATAAAATAACAAATAATCAGTATCTCCACTGAAATTTCTTAATGCATATTCTTCCAATGCTAAATTTAATCTTGGATCGGTTATGCCTTCGTTTTCTATAAAAATCATTTGTTTCTGTTTTATACAAATATAATATGCTCTAGGCTATATTGAAGCGTGGAAGGTCTGTAATTTAAAAAAACATACGATTTTCCAGTCTATTTTGGAATATTTAGGGAATTCCAAATAGGAGAGAATAAGTACTTTAAAATTAGTTATTGCAATTACAAAAGCGTTCTAACCACAATTTTTCTGCGAACACGAAATCATTTGTAATCCATCTTTGTGACAGCAAAAAAAAAATGGCCTCCATTTCGGAAGCCATTTTTCTCATTCTGCAAATGCAAAATTTATTTTATCTCGAGCAATTCGAGTTCGAATGTCAAATCTTGTCCGGCCAGCGGATGGTTGGCATCAACGATAATAAAATCGTCATTTACATCGGCCACACGCAGCTGACGTTCAGAACCATCTGGATTTTTGGATACAAGCCCCATTCCTACTTCAGGTTTTATTTCTGGAGGTAGATTCTCTGTAGGTACTTTTTGAAAGAGTTCTTGCTGAACATCGCCGTAAGCTTCTTCCTTTGGAATGGTAATCGTTTTTTTGTCGTTAACTTTCATATCCACCAATCCCTTTTCAAAGCCCGGGATCAAACGACCTTCGCCAAGAGTTACCTCCAACGGTTCGCGCTGTAGGGAACTGTCAAAGACTTGACCATCATTGAGTTTTCCGGTATAGTGAAGTTTTACGGTTTCATTTCCTGTTACTTGATTCATAAGTTTGATTTTTCAATTATTTAATCAATAATGGGCAAAACTAAAGGTTTGAACTGCCAATTCCACAAGAATGAATGACAAATCTGAAATAATTTGAAGATTTAACAGGAATTTTTATAATTGAAAAAACTTGATTTACATTCTTCATAAAAGGAAATGTCACAACGAATAACCACTTAAATAATCCATTTCTTTAGACTTTGGACTGACGCTATTAAATTTAGTTTTCCATTTTTCCATAAAGAATTAGAATCTGTTATCTCTAGTAGGTTATGTTAGTAATGATTTGTAATTGGTATTTCTATTACTTTTTTAAGGCAATATGGAACACCTCGATTTCTGCCTTATAACGGATCTATCATGGAAAAAGGTTCATCGAATAGGTGTTATTAATTTGTTAATTCTATAGAATTGATGTAAAAATCTTCTTTGATTTCCACAGATTTAATGAGCTTTGAAAGTTTTTCGGATTTCCATTGAGCGGAAGGATAAATCCAAATTTCCTTTCCATCAATCTTTGCAATAACAGGGAGATCAAAGTTTTCTATTATGTTAACATAACGAAACTTCAATTCCTTTTCATTAATTTGATATTCAAGGGTTGGTATTTGAGTGGTCCTTAAATATTGATCCCAAAAGGCAGAAAGATTCCTTCCCATTGTATTGCCTATATATTCCTCTACTTGTTTGCTTGTAACTATTTGGTGGTAAAACGTTTTGTTTAAGCCCCTCAGAAGCTTTCGCCATTTTTTATCATTGTCAATAACTTGCCGAAGGGTGTGCAAAATGTTTGCGCCTTTATAATAAATATCACTACTTCCGCGGCTGTCTACATTATATGTTCCTATCATCGGGCTGTCGTTCAAAATTTTGTTTCGAAGGCCGATAACATATTCCGAAGATGCCTTTTTTCCGTAGAAATAATCCAAAAATAAATTTTCGGAATAACACGTAAATCCTTCATGAATCCACATATCAGCAACATCGTGATTGGTTATGCTATTGGCAAACCATTCATGGGCACTTTCATGGATCAAAATAAAATCGAATTTTAAGCCCCAGCCACTTCCCGAAAGGTCATTCCCCATATACCCATTTTCATATCCATTTCCATAAGTCACGCTACTTTGGTGCTCCATTCCTAAATAGGGAACTTCCACGAGCTTATATCCATCTTTATAAAAAGGGTAGGGGCCATACCAATACTCGAAGGCTTCCATCATCATGGGCGCCTGCTTGAACTGCTGCTTGGCTTTTTCCTCATTTTCACGAAGGACGTAATAATCCATATCCAAAAATCCTTTTTCGCCCTTGTATTTTTCTCCAAAATGCACATAATCTCCTATGCTGATATTTACTCCATACGCGTTTATTGGATTTACAACTTCCCAAACCCATGTTTTGGTATTTTCACCTTTAAGAACCGTCTTGAGTCTTCCGTTGCTCACATCCATAAGCTCTTTTGGGGCAGTTACAGAGATAGTCATTCCGTTATTGGGCTCTTCGGAAGGGTGATCTTTTAGGGGCCACCAGATGCTCGCCCCTATGCCTTGATTGGCATTGGCAATAAAATCCTTTCCATTGCTGTCCTTGGTCCAAGTAAAGCCACCATCCCAAGGTGGTCGTTTGGCAATACGAGGTTTTCCGGAAAAGAATATAGTTATTTTATTTTCTTTTCCTTTTTGCTGAATTTTCTGAAGGGTTAAAAAATGGGCGTCTCCCTTTGATGTATAGGATAACTCTTTTCCATCTTGAACTATACTGTCAATCTTCATTGGTGATTGCAAATCAATTTGCATTACCTGCTTGGACTCCAAAACTTGGTAAGAAATTGTATTCCCGCCCGAAATGAATTTTTCTGACGGATCAACATTCACCTTCAGATTGTAATAAGTTACGTCCCACCAGGATCTTTCTGGTGTAATGCTTCCCTTTAGTGTATCTGCCAAAGTGAAGCTCTCTTGTGAAAAGGAATTAATGGAAAGACTTAAAAGGAGAAGGAGAAAAATATTTTTCATTAAAAAAGTAATTTGGATTAAAAGTAAGGGTATTAACTTAGAATAGAACAAACCCTAAATACTAAGGGTAGGATTTTAAGCAATACTCTTTGGGTAGAGTTGCGTGAAATTTAGGGATCAGTCGATTATTTTAATTTAAAATAGGACTTTCCAAATTGGTAAAGTTTATCGTAAAACCAATTTTTTTATGAGATCTTTCCCAAGTTCTTCATTTAACAAGGCGATGATTTTTTCTTTGCCATAGCTCAATTCTTCCCTTAATACAGATGAAGAAAGTTGAACTGTCAAAGTATCTCCATCGAGTCTAATGGCTGTGGTATATTTGGAAATGGCATTTCCCATAACGTTATCCCAAGCTTCTTTTGCGTTGACCTTGTCTAGACCTTTCTCTAGTCTATTGGCTTGGATAAATTCTTTTAGTGCATCTCCTACGGATACGTTTTCTGCATGTCTTTTGGCCATATTCGGGTGTGGGTTTGTGGGTTGTGGGTTTGTGGGTTGTGGGTTGTGGGTTGTCTGTTGTGGGTTTGTGGGTTGTGGGTTGTCTGTTGTGGGTTGTTCTAGATTCTAGACTCTAGTTGTCGAGATTCTATTTCTTTTGTCTGTTGGTCTAGATTCTAGACTCTAGTTGTCTATATTCTATTCTATATTCTATATTCTATTGCTGTTTCTGTTGGTCTAGATTCTAGGCTCTAGCTGTCGATATTCTATTTCTTTTGTCTGTTGTTCTAGATTCTAGATTCTAGTTGTCTATATTCTATATTCTTTCCTCTTTTCCAACAACTATTTTAAAAATCTTCTTTTCTGGTGAGCGGAACGTTTTCGTACTTTGAATAGGAGTAGATCTTATTATCCCGGTTGATTACCGTTAAAACATCTTCTTTTGCTTCAATAACTGTTTCCTTCCACTCATCAAATGGAGTTTTGTAATACATCCGCAAACTATCGTCCTCTATCTTTAGGGTAAAGTTTTCAACAGTGCTGTTGGTGTTGTAAGTTCCATCAAATTTTGGGGATACTTTAGTACGAGTTCCGCTATCTCCTTTCATCTCAATATGATCTACAATTATATTGATGCCAAATTCTTTTTTTGTGCCGCTGGGCATTTCTACAGTCTTTATTTCCCAATATCCAGAAAGATTTTCTTTTTGAGCTTCAGGATTTGGTTTTTCACAAGATGAAATAAAAATAGTTAGCAGAAGGAGGAGGAGTGAGGGTTTCATTTTGGAAGTTTATGTGATGAGTTTATAAGATTAGATGTTTATGAGTTTATGAGTTTAGATGTTCATAAGTTTGGATTTTATGAGTTTATGGAATAAGAATTCATGAATTAAGGTTGGAGTGTTATGATCTTTTTATTTATGCCATTTTTACCCTGCGCCATTCACCCCTCACCACATACTTTAAAGCGGAAACATCTTATACGTTTGATGCACTTTTTTAATTACTTCTTCAGTTCTTTCGGCATGGGTGTCGCTTATAAACAGCTGTCCGAAATTTTCATTATCGACCAAAGTTATCAAATGTTCCACACGTGTTTCATCCAATTTGTCAAAAATATCATCCAAAAGTAATATTGGATTATCTTTTGAATGTGTTTTAATAAAATCGAATTGCGCCAGCTTCAGTGCTATAAGATACGATTTTTGTTGACCTTGAGAGCCGAATTTTTTGATGGGATGGCCATCAATTTCAAATATCAGATCATCTTTATGGATTCCGAAATTTGTGTATTGGCTAATCTTATCCTTGATCATATTTTTTTCCAATAAGCTCATAAGATCGTTTTCTTGCAACTGACTTTCGTAAATCAAGTTCAAGCTTTCATTACCGCTGCTTATGGATTGGTATCTACTGAGGAATATAGGTAAAAACTCTTCCAAAAATGCCGTGCGTTTTCCGAAAATGGATGTGCCATAAGCATGCAACTGCTCATTATAAATGTCCACATTGTCCTGGTTAAAGGTATTGTTGACGGCAAAGTATTTTAAAAGTGAATTCCGTTGGGAAAGCACTTTATTATATTTTATAAGGGTATTGAGATATGCGGAATCGCGTTGCGAAATAACGCCATCAATAAATTTTCGTCTTGTTTCACTTCCTTCAATAATCAAATCTCGATCTGCGGGCGAAATAATGACCAGTGGCAAAAATCCAATATGATCACTGAATCTTTCGTAAGCTTTCCCGTTTCGCTTTATCATTTTCTTTTGCCCTCTTTTAGTGCTCACAACTATTTTTTCTGGAGATTCATTCTTTTCGTAGAATCCCTCTATTACAAAAAAATCTTCCCCGTGTTTGATATTTTGGGATGTAATAGGGTTAAAGTAGCTTTTTCCGAAAGACAGATGATAGATCGCGTCGAGCACATTCGTCTTTCCTGCACCGTTGTTTCCGACGAAACAATTGATTTTAGGATCAAATTCAAAGCTTTCGGCTTCAAAGTTTTTATAGTTGAGTAAAGAGAGTTTTTCTAATATCATAAATATGAGGAAGTTGTGTTTCTTTAACTGGTGAAAAATGAAAGAAACTCCATTTTGCAAATTATCAAAAAATAAGAAATATTTATCCTTCCATATTCCATTTAAAATTTTATTTTTGCGCCACTATAACCAATAACTATGGCAACGTACAAAAAACGCGGTGGCAAACCAACAACCAAGGCTGAAAAAGAAGCTGAAATAGAAAAGGACAGTACTACGGCAGAAGTGTTCAACACTCTTGACGAAGGAGCATCCAGAACAGAAGCTTGGATAGAAAAGAACCAAAAAGCACTACTCGGATTTATAGGAGTTGTAGCGGTTCTTGTTCTGGGATATTTCGCTTACAATCAATATGTTCAAGGTCCAAAAGAAGTTGAGGCAATGAATGAAATGTTTCAAGCTCAAGAATATTGGGAACAAGCACTTACAGCTCCCGCTAAAGATTCACTCTACAATCTTTCACTTCAAGGAGGTGAAGGAAAATATGGGTTTATCGATATAATTGATAATTACAGTGGTACAAATGCTGCAAACTTGGCACATTACTATGCTGGAATGGCTTATTTGAGCACCAACAAATATCAAGAGGCAATCAAGCATTTGGATAAATTCAAGAGTAAAGATGATGTTCTTGCTCCATTGGCGAAAGGCGCAATTGGCGATGCTTTTGTACAATTGAACCAAAATGAAGATGCTTTAAAATATTACGAAGAAGCTGCGAAAATGCGCGAAAATGAATTCACAACTCCGCGTTTTCTTTTGAAAGCTGGTATTGCTGCAATGGCATTGAGCCAGAATGACAAGGCATTAAAGCATTTCCAAAATATTACGGAAAATTATTCAAATTCACCAGAGGCAACAAAAGCTGAAATTTATACAGGCCGCGCCGACGCAATGAAAAAATAATGGCAACAAAAAATAAAGATTTATCTGCATACGATAAAACAACTGTCCCAAACGCGAAGAATTTTCGGTTTGGGATTGTTGTTTCAGAATGGAACCACAACATTACCGAAGGAATGTTTCAAGGTGCCATAGATGCTCTAAAAGATTGCGGAGCTCTAGAGGATAATATAATTCGTTGGAACGTTCCAGGGAGTTTTGAGCTTATTTACGGCTGTAAGGAAATGACCAAAAGTCAGAATTTAGATGCCGTTATAGCAATTGGAAGTGTGATCCAGGGCGAAACAAAGCATTTTGATTATGTATGCGAAGCCGTGGCTCAAGGTATTAAGGACTTAAATGTTCAGGGTGATGTTCCAGTTATTTTCTGTGTGCTTACAGACAACAACATGCAACAGGCTATAGACCGTAGCGGAGGCGCACACGGCAACAAAGGCACAGAGGCCGCTATTGCCGCAATTAAAATGGCGCAACTGAAGAAGAATTCTATGATGTAAAATCATGATTCTACATTGTTCCCCTTTATTCCGATTTCCACTCTTAGCTTAGTGCCCACTGCCATTGCCCCATATAATCTTATCACCAAACAAGCGGTACGGTAATTGTTGACAAACCCCTTGAGAAAGACTTTAAAAAACATGGTATTTTCAGTACCTTTGAAGCTAGTCAATTATGGGAGCCTTAAGCCGAAGAAAAAATAAGAAATTCAATTACAAACCTCGTCATTTTGAACATGATGGAGAGGGAAGTCCATTTTCCATTGAACATAAGTTCGATAAATATCGAACAACGGTGGGCGAGAATAAAAACCTTAAGGCAAAGTTTAAAACAGCTTGGGCAGACCTTCGCGAATCATCCGATAGGAATACCAGCTTAAGACTAATTGCCATCATCTCGGTACTCTTGTTAATTTTCCTGTTTATAATTGACTTTGATCTAAGTATTTTCTACCAATAATTTTTCATGACAGATATCATTCACTTATTACCGGATCATGTCGCCAACCAGATTGCGGCTGGAGAGGTTGTACAACGCCCCGCATCGGTAGTAAAGGAATTGCTTGAAAACGCCATTGATGCCCAAGCAACTTCCATCACCCTCGTGGTCAAGGATGCTGGCAAGACTCTTGTTCAGGTTACCGATAATGGTCTTGGAATGAGCGTTACGGATGCACGATTAAGTTTTGAAAGACATGCCACTTCAAAAATTAAATCGGCAGAAGATCTGTTCAATTTACACACCAAAGGTTTTCGAGGGGAAGCGCTTGCATCTATTGCCGCTATTGCGCATGTAGAATTGAAATCAAAACCTGCAGATTCTGAAATTGGTACTCATCTTATCATAGAGGGGAGCAAGGTAACTTCTCAAGAACCAGCTGTAGTTCCACAGGGGACAACCATTTCAGTCAAAAATCTTTTTTATAATATTCCAGCTAGGCGTAATTTTCTAAAGAGCAATCCCGTGGAAACCCGCCATATTATTGATGAATTTCATCGGGTTGCCTTAGCGCATCCAAATGTTGCTTTTCAAATGATCCATAACGGAAGTGATGTTTTTAATATTCCCAGTTCCAATTCAAGACAACGAATTGTCAATATCTTTGGTAGCAAAATGAATGAAAAACTGGTTCCCGTTGGTGAGGAAACAGAAATTATCAAAATTAGTGGTTTTGTACTAAAACCGGAGTTTGGTAAAAAGAGTAGGGGAGAGCAGTTCTTTTTTGTCAATGACCGATTTATTAGAAGTCCGTATTTGCACCATGCGGTATCTTCGGCTTTTGAGGGTTTGATGAAAAGCGATATTCACCCTGGATATTTTCTCTTTTTGGAAGTAGATCCGCATTCTATCGATATAAATATTCATCCCACTAAAACAGAAATAAAATTCGACGACGAGCATTCTATCTATGCCATGCTTCGAGCTACGGTTAAACACAGTTTGGGTCAATTCAACATTGCGCCAGTTTTGGATTTTGAAAGGGATCGTGGGTTTGATACACCTTACGAATACAGCAAAAAACAACCCACTGCGCCGCAGGTAGAAGTGGATAGGGATTTTAACCCGTTTAAAGAAAAGCAACAGCAAAGAAGTATTGATTTTCCTTTTAAACGTCAAGGTCTAACTAATGTTAAATCGAGCAACGCGTGGGAATCTCTATATGTGGGATTAAAGGGGGAAGATTCTGATTTTTCAGCTCTTGGGAATATTGAATTCGAGAGTGAAGAAGTTACGGGAAGGCTTTTTGACCATAAGGATTCTGAGCCAGGGCAAATGTCCATCCAACTGCAGAATAAATACATTCTTTCACCCATGAAAAATGGGATGATGGTCATTCATCAAAATTTGGCCCATCAACGTATTCTGTACGAAGAACTTTTAAAGAATATTACCGTTAAAGAAGCTGTCAGCCAACAATTATTGTTTCCCTTGGAACTACATTTTTCAAAGCTTGATGTTGAGATTATCCAAAAAGTTCGGGAACAATTAGAAAATACAGGCTTCATTTTTTCGGAATTGGAAAATGAAACTATCGGTATTAGTGGGATTCCTGTTATGGTAATGGAAAGCCATGTTGCGAATTTGCTCGGACAGTTAATTCACGATGTAAAAGAAGAAGTGCCTGATAGTGGGTTTAGTCAAAATGACATGCTGGCAAAATCTATGGCTTCGAGTATGGCAATTAGGTCCGGGTCTTCTTTGAATAATGAAGAACGGGAAAACTTGATCAATCAGCTTTTTGCTTGTAAAGAACCTACTGTAAGTCCTAATAATAGACCAGTCTTTACCGTTATTGGCATAGAAGAGATTGATAAGAAATTTATGTAAAACTCGCACTTTAAGGGCGAAAAAAGAGATTTCTGCGTTTGCAGGAAGTTTATATGGGAAGAATATCTGAAACGATCAAGATTCTAATAGTTATCAACGTCCTCTTCTTTACAGGGACGCTAATAATAGGCGATTTGGCATATAGGCTGTTCGCTCTATTTTATTTTGAAAACCCTAAATTTCAGTATTGGCAGCCGCTTACGCATATGTTTATGCACGGAGGAATCATGCATATAGTTTTTAATATGTATGCACTGTGGGCCTTTGGATCGCCATTGGAAATGCGTTGGGGACGGAATAAGTTTCTGTTTTTCTATTTCTCTGCTGGCTTTGGAGCAGCGTTGATCCATACTCTCGTTAATTACTATCAAGTTCACTCTGGGATGGAAGCGCTATTGGCAGTCGGTCTTGATAAAGCTCAAATTTTGGAACTGTTAAATACGGGAAGGTATAACACCAGTATTCTTACCGAAATTTCTGCAGACAAAATACAGGCTACTTATGATGCCTTCAATACTCCAGCAGTAGGGGCTTCGGGTGCAATTTATGGAGTTCTTGTTGCCTTTGGAATGATGTTTCCTACCGTAGAATTGATGATGATCTTTTTACCAATTCCTATAAAAGCAAAGTATTTCATTCCCGGAATTATTCTACTCGATTTGATTTTTGGAATATCTGGAACGGCTACTGGAGTTGCACATTTCGCTCATCTTGGTGGCGCGCTCTTCGGCTTCATAATGGCTTGGTATTGGAAGAAAAATAGTTTTGACGATCATCGCTGGAGGTAATTATGAAAAATAATCTCACATATCAATATAAGATGGCCAATGTTTTGGTCAAGCTAATTATCATCAATGTAGCGGCGTTTTTGGTAGTGCGGTTGGGTGCTTTTTTTATGGGTACAAGCCCATTTTACTTCTCACGTTGGTTTGTGTTAAGTGATGACTTCAACACGTTGCTATTTCAGCCCTGGACGTTGATTAGCTATGGATTTCTTCATTTTGATTTTTTCCACCTCCTTTTTAATATGATTTGGTTATACTGGTTTGGAAAATTCGCCTTAACCCTATTTACTGAAAAGAGAATATTGACCGTCTATCTGCTCGGCGCTCTGTTTGGAGGTCTCCTTTTTGTTTTATCCTATAATCTATTTCCCGTTTTTGATGAAAGTCGAGGATTTTTAATAGGTGCCTCGGGTGCAGTAACTGCCATAATGATATTTATTGCTACTTACACACCAAATACCGAGCTGCGTATTTTTAACTTTACAATTAAACTTTGGCATATTGCCGCTTTTCTCTTTATACTGGACTTGATAAGAATTCCATCCTCAGGAAATGCCGGCGGTCTCTTGGCACATGTGGGAGGTGGAGTTTTTGGATATTTCTATGCAGTACAATTGGCGAAAGGAAAAGATATTGGAAAGTGGTTTGAAAATTTTATGGATTGGATAGCCAATATTTTTAAGCCCAAGGAGAAAAAACCATTTACAAAGGTTCATAGAAACAAACAAACAACTACAAATCGACCAATATCAAAGGAGGTAAAATCGGATCATCAGAAAAAGATAGATATCATTCTGGACAAAATCGGTAAAAGCGGTTATGAAAGCCTTACCAAAGCGGAAAAGGATTTTCTTTTTAAAGCCGGTAAGGAGGACTGAAATCCATGGGCAGATTCTTTAAAAGAATAATCTTTTTGTTCAATGTGCTGGCAGCTTTAGTAATGGTAGTTGCTTTCGTACTTCCATATCTTCCTCCGAGTAAATTTCCCCTAATTTCCGTATTGAGTCTGGGTGTTCCACTTTTAATTTTGGTCAACATCATTTTTGCACTTTTTTGGCTCATACTGCTCAACAAAAGATTTTTGCTTTCATTTTCTGTGCTATTTATTTCCTTCTTTTATTTTAATGTGTTTTATGAAATATCTTCAGAAGGCGATCCATCAGAATATGGGAACACTCTTTCAATTCTTTCATATAACGTCCGACTTTTTAATGCTTTCGAGAAAAAGGATTCTAGCGACGTGCTCGGTATTTTTTCTGAAATAGTAACTAAATCCGATCCGGATATAATTTTTATTCAAGAATATTATCGAGATAATAAGATGGATTTTTCTTCATATCCATATCAGTATAAAAATTATAAATCCAAACGCGCCAAACTTGGACAGGCTATTTTTTCTAAATATCCATTAGTGAATACTGGGGCATTCGACTTTGAAGATTCCAGTAATGACGCCCTATACGCGGATGTCATAATAGGAAAAGATACGATCAGACTTTATAATGTTCATCTTCAATCTTTTGGGATTATTCCGGAAGTCCAATTTTTGCAGGAGTCTGATAAAGAAAAACTATTGAGAAGAATTTCTGCAAATTTCAAAAAACAAGAAGCGCAGATTCATACTGTTCTTGAGCATAAGGCCAAAACCAATCATACGGTCATTCTATGCGGAGATTTTAATAACACTCCTTTTTCCTATACATATCGGAAGTTTAAGGATGAAATGCAAGATGGATTTCGCGAGCGTGGAAATGGTTTAGGAACTACGTTTTGGTTTGATCGATTCCCTCTAAGGATCGATTACATTTTCGCATCCCAGGAATTTGATTTTCTAACTTTTGAAACTTTTAAGGAGACTTTTTCAGATCATCAGGCTATTCACGCAACTGTGGGATGGTAATGAAATTTGGAAAATATCTTAATGAAAATTGCGTTCAAATATTAAAATCAAATTATTCTTTTTGTCCTAAAATTTCCGGAAGAAACTGTTTTTCAAGGTAATTAAGTGAATTTGGACCTTCATTGAACAACAAATCCAACACAGATAAGTTCGGTAAAAAACCGTGATTTGCTTCCAGAACTTGAATATAAGGTTCCGGCTCAAAATACGATCTTCTTTTAGCATTAATTAGGAATCGTAAATCCATTATTTTCGGTTCCTTTTCATAGGAAATTGATTTTGAACAATCGGGCGACATTCCTAGAAGGTCACAGAGAATTTCAAATATGTTGAAATTATGATCCATCAAGTTCTCGCATGGCTGAAGAAATAAATCTGCCAACTCATCTTCATAATATTCAAAAAAGGGTGATGTTCTATAGGCACTTTGAATACTTTTCCAATGGTGTTCCTGCCAGGGGAAATCATTCTCGACTTTCACATCCTTCGCTTTCTGACGATTTCCATCTTTACTGTGCTTAATAGGAATGTTCAAGAGCAATTTTCCGTTGCTATGGGCTATGTAGGCTCTATTTCTATACGTTTGCTTTTGGTAATTGTCTTCCACTTCCCAAACCACTTTCTCGGCTTGAGAAATATAAGCCATTTGCTCAATGGACGGAAAATAAGAAGGATGGAGTAGAATGGTTTTCATATGAAATATTATCGCTTTCAAAAGTATGAAATCAAATTTGAAAACGAAACCTGTCCGCCATAGGAGGAACGAAAACGAAACCTGTCCGCTGGAGGAGGATCCAAACTGCCAGATGAAGAGGATAGGCAATTTTGTCTCACCACTCACCACTCTTGTTTCCCAAGGATAGAAGCGTTCATTTCCCAATCGAACCTCACATTTCACCTTCTAAACTAGAATCCTTTTCCCTACATTTGTAAAAACCTTTTAAGCATGCTTATAATCGGCATTACCGGCGGCACGGGGAGCGGAAAAACATCAGTAGTAGAGCAAATTGTATCGGAACTACCGGTGGGGGAAGTTTGTGTAATCTCTCAAGATTCATATTATCACAATACCAGTCACTTGTCTCTTGAAGAGCGTAAGAAAATCAATTTTGATCATCCCCAGGCCATTGACTTTGACTTGTTGGTTTCTCATTTAGAAGAATTGCGCCAAGGAAATTCCTTTGAACAACCTGTATATTCCTTTGTAGAGCACAATAGAACTGGAGAAACCGTAACTACATATCCTAAAAAAGTTATTATCGTAGAAGGTATTTTGATTTTGACAAATCCAGAAATAAGAAAGATGTTCGACATCAAGATTTTTGTCCATGCGGATAGCGACGAAAGATTAATTCGCAGATTAAAACGTGACATTGCTGTAAGGGGCCGCGACTTGGAAGAGGTATTAAATCGATACCAAACAACTTTAAAGCCAATGCACCAACAATTTATAGAACCTACAAAAGAGTTTGCAGACATCATAATTCCCACTAATAGATTTAACACTGTTGCAGTGGACTTGATTCGCACTATTATTCACCAAAAATTGAGATATACTGAATCGTGAATTTTTCAAAAATAAAAAATAACAAATGGGTCAGGTTTTTCAGCAATAGGTATGTGCTGATCCTTATTTTTTTTATCGTTTGGATGATTGTTTTCGATACCAATTCGTATCTTATTCACAGAGAGCTGGACAAGGAAATTGAAGGTCTTGAAAACAATGCCGAATTCTATCAAAAAGAAATTGAGCACGACAAATCCTTTATGGAAAAGATGGATGATAGTGATGAAATGGAAAAGTTCGCCCGCGAAAAATATTATCTCAAAAAGGAAAATGAAGATATTTATATAATCGAACACGAGGATAGCATCAAGAAAAAGAAAAAAAATGAGTGATTTTATACCTGCACGTCCTGAAGGAGGATTTAATGATTTTGATGAAGTTTCCGCAAAACAGTGGAAGCAGAAAATTCAGTACGATCTAAAAGGTGCTGATTATAACGAAACCCTTGTATGGCAAAGTCCTGAAGGAATCAATGTGAAACCTTTTTATCACAAAGACGATTTTTCACAGGATTTTTCTTCCATTCCAGGTCAACCAGAATCTTGGAACATCGCGCAAGAGATTTTTATCGACGAAGAAGCAATAGCGAATAAAATTAGCTTGAATGCTTTAAAACGAGGAGCTGAATCTATCATCTTTAAGGCAGAAAAAGAATTCGATATACAAGCAGTTTTTAAGGATTTCCCGTTTTCAGAAAACTCCATATATTTTGATCTTAGATTCCTTTCGGAAGATTTTTACGGAAAGCTTATTGAATTTCTTTCGTCCAATAAAGCCAATGTATTTTATAATATTGATATCGTTGGAAATTTAGCGCGCACTGGAAATTGGTTTCATAATCTGAAAATGGATCATGAAATATTGAATTCAATTATGGGCAGAAATCCTACGTTACATATTCTGGGGATTGACGCAAGTATTTACCAGAACGCTGGCGCCAATGTGGTACAACAATTGGCATATGCTCTTTCGCATGCCAATGAATATTTAAATGTTATCTCTAAACACCCAAAACAATCTTCTAGCTTAACTTTTAAGCTTGCGATTGGTTCAAATTACTTTTTTGAAATTGCGAAAATCCGTGCTTTACGAAAATTGTACGCTGTTCTTGCCAAGGAATTTGGTGTAGAAGAAAATTGTCATATTACTGCAATTCCATCCAACAGGAACAAGACTTTATATGATTATAATGTCAATTTACTTCGCACTACCAATGAATGTATGAGCGCGATTCTAGGCGGGGCGAATACCATATGCAATCTTCCCTACGATTCTTTGTACCATAAAAGCAACGAGTTTGGACAACGGATTTCACGAAATCAACTGCTTATTTTAAAACATGAGAGTTATCTTGATGCCGTCAGCAATCCTGCAGATGGCACTTATTATATTGAAAGTTTAACAGATGAATTGGCGAAAAAGGCGCTGGACATTTTCAAAGAAATTGAAAAAGGAGGCGGGTTTTTAAAGCAGTTAAAAGAAGGATCAATTCAAAGGAAAATAAGAGAAACTGCCGAAAAGGAACAGCACGCTTTCGATACTCAAGAACTAAAATTGCTCGGCACAAATTATCACATTAATCCAAATGACAGGATGAAAAATGACTTGGAACTATTTCCATTTCAAAAGAAAAATCCTGTAAAAACGATACTCGAACCAATCCTTGAAAAAAGATTGGCCGAAAACACGGAAATCGAACGTTTAAATCAGGAATAATGACAGAATTAGAAGTATTAGGGATAGTGGCAGGTCTTATTTTTATTGTTCTTGGCGGGGCATTGGGAATTAGATTTAAGAAATTGACGTCTAGCAAATATTTTCGAATTTTTATTTTGATCATAAGCTTTATGTTAATTGCTTTCGGTATTTATTTGGCAGGAAGAAGTATATATATTTATGGATAGAAAGAATTTACAACATCTCGAATTGAAAGATCAGGATCTGAACGACAAGAAATTGGCCTCAGAATCAAAAAACAAAACATTTTCCACAGCCGAAAATATTGAGATCAAGAAGATATATACCCAAGAAGATATATCAAATTTACAACATCTCAACTTTGCTGCGGGAATACCTCCTTTTCTTCGTGGGCCTTATTCTACCATGTTCGTTCGTAGACCATGGACGATCCGTCAATATGCGGGTTTTTCTACGGCTGAAGATAGTAATGCCTTTTATAGAAGAAACTTAGCCGCGGGACAGAAAGGACTTTCGGTTGCTTTTGATCTTGCTACACATCGCGGGTACGATAGCGATCATGAAAGAGTAGTGGGAGATGTTGGAAAGGCAGGAGTTGCCATTGACAGCGTGGAAGATATGAAGATTCTCTTTGATCAAATCCCGCTGGATAAAATGAGCGTTTCAATGACGATGAATGGCGCCGTACTTCCAATTATGGCGTTCTATATTGTTGCTGCAGAAGAACAGGGTGTTTCTCCTAAAGACTTGGCAGGAACTATTCAGAATGATATTCTAAAAGAATTCATGGTGCGGAATACATACATTTATCCGCCTACCCCATCCATGAAAATTGTTGGTGATATTTTTGAATTTACATCCAAGAATATGCCCAAATTCAACAGTATTTCTATATCTGGATATCATATGCAGGAAGCGGGAGCTACCGCAGATATTGAGTTGGCATATACTTTAGCGGATGGTTTAGAATATATACGAACCGGATTGAAAGCTGGAATGGATATCGATATTTTTGCACCCCGACTTTCTTTTTTCTGGGGAATTGGGATGAACCATTTTATGGAAATCGCAAAAATGCGGGCTGCCCGAATGCTCTGGGCAAAAATTGTTAAACAATTCAATCCGAAAAATGAAAAATCCCTTGCTTTGCGTACTCACAGCCAAACCAGCGGATGGAGTTTGACCGAACAAGATCCGTTTAATAATGTTGCAAGAACGACTATTGAAGCGGCTGCGGCAGTTTTTGGCGGAACTCAGTCCTTGCATACCAATGCCCTGGATGAAGCAATTGCTTTACCCACGGATTTTTCCGCTAGAATTGCCAGAAATACACAGATTTTCCTTCAAACTGAAACAGAGATTACCCGAACGGTAGATCCCTGGGCGGGAAGTTATTATGTGGAAAGCTTAACCAACGAAATTGCGAATAAAGCATGGAAACTTATAGAAGAGGTGGAAGAGCTTGGCGGGATGACTAAGGCTATTGAAGCAGGAATTCCGAAACTTCGAATAGAAGAAGCTGCCGCTAGAAAACAGGCGCGAATTGATAGCGGACACGACGTTATCGTGGGCGTAAATAAATACCGATTAGCAAAGGAAGATCCGTTACAAATTCTGGATGTTGACAATCAAAAAGTAAGACTTTCGCAAATTGAACGTCTTGAAAGAATAAAAGCTGAACGAGATACTAAAAAGGTTGAAGAGGCATTATCAGCTCTAACCGAATGCGCGAAAACTGGTAAAGGAAATTTATTAGCTTTGGCGGTAGAAGCTGCGCGATACAGAGCGACTCTTGGTGAAATTTCTACTGCAATGGAAAAGGAGTTCGGTAGATATAAAGCTGAAATTAGATCGATTAGTGGTGTTTATAGCAAAGAAATGGACAAAGATAAATCTTTTGAAAAAGCGAGACAATTGGCAGATAAGTTTGCCGAACTCGAAGGCCGTAGACCACGAATTATGGTTGCCAAAATGGGGCAAGACGGTCATGACCGAGGTGCCAAAGTGATTTCTACTGGCTATGCAGATGTTGGGTTTGATGTGGATATAGGACCACTTTTCCAAACTCCCGCGGAAGCTGCGAAACAAGCCGTGGAAAACGATGTACATATCTTAGGGGTTTCCTCTCTTGCCGCCGGACATAAAACTTTGGTCCCACAGGTAATCGAAGCATTAAAAGGTTATGGTCGCGAGGATATTTTGGTTATTGTAGGTGGCGTTATTCCACATCAGGATTATCAATATCTTTTTGATGCTGGTGCTGTAGCTGTTTACGGTCCTGGAACCAAAATTAGCGATACTGCCATAGAGATGTTGGGGATTTTGATTGATTCGGTGGAGTAAATGAATCTTTCATTTCTCTCACATTGAGATTTAAGATTGCTCGCTTAACGACGTAATTAAAAAAGACCTGTCAGGTTATTTCCTAAGCTGAAAAGCTTGGGAGGAAAACCTGACAGGTCTTTTTGTATATCTAGATGTTTACTTTTGAAATTTCAATATTGAAGATTATTACATCTTCTGCAGCGCATCCTTAATAGAATGCTCTCCTTTTAATATTTCAAAAGTTTTATTTTTTGCAACGCTATCTCCAAGGGCATTGACCAAAGTTTCTGCCACATCTTGACGAGGAATTTCGCCACTTTTATTGAGAGTAGGGGCCAACTCAATCTTTCCATTTCCATCGTTGTTGGTTAAAGCGCCTGGACGGATAATTGAATAATTAATTCCGGACTTTTTAAGGTGTTCATCGGCATTGTGCTTTGCCTTTAAGTAATCTTTTAATTTGGTTGCAGTTTCAGGTTTATCGGCACCCATAGAGCTGAGCATTACGAATTTCTTTACGCCAGACTTTTTTGAAGCGTCAACTAATTTTTTTGCGCCTTCTTGATCTACACCTTCAACATTTTTACCGCCAGATCCAGCAGCAAAAATAACTCGGTCAATACCTTTTGTAGCTTCACTTACATCCTTTTCTAGATCAGCAAAGACGGTCTGTATTCCCTGATCCTTAAAGAACTGAACCTGATCTTCTTTCCGAACCATTGCTACAGGTTCAAATTCAGTGGAACTTTTTAAAATTGAAACTATCTTTTTTCCGGTGGTACCGTGGGCACCTGCTACTAATATTTTTTCCATAGCCTTAATATACAGGATAAATCACGCTCTCTCAATCTATTAGCTAACTTTAACCCTAAATATTCCAGTTTTTATATATTGTTTAACGTATCACTAAGGTATGACAAGATTATATCAGTTTGAAAGAATCGCTTCATCAGGGCTTTTCCTATATTTATAGAAATTTTGTTCTTATGATTAAGTACCTAGTCCTTTTTACAAGCGTTCTAATTTTTGGATGTCAAGAAAATAAAAATGATGTTTCCACGTCTTCCAAAAGCTCCCAACCTATACAAATTGAAATTCAAAGTTTTCCTCAACCCACCTATACTCTTGAGGAAGCCAATAAGTTAATAGACCTTCCATTGCATTGTGTAGGAACGCAATACCCTTATAAGCCTCAACATACTTTGGAAAGTAAGATGGATTTGGTTGAGCCTATTGCTGTTCACCCTATATTTTTTGGATGTTTTGATTGGCACAGTTCGGTTCATGGATACTGGTCTATGGTTACATTGTTAAAACAGTTTCCTGATATGGATAGGGCAGAGGAAGTGAAAAGTATTTTAAAGGAAAGAATCACGCCTGAAAATGTGGCTACAGAAGTGGCATTTTTAGAAAAGCCAGTTAATAAATCTTTTGAAAGAACTTATGGATGGGCTTGGGTGCTGAAGTTATCCGAAACTCTTTATAATTGGGATGATCCTATGGCGAAGGAACTTTATGAAAATATTAAGCCGCTGGCAGATGTGATGGTTGATCGATATAAGGAATTTCTTCCAAAGTTAAATTATCCAGTTCGAGTTGGGGAACATGCCAATACTGCATTTGGATTATCTCTTGCCTATGATTATGCCGAATCTACTGGCGACTTAGAATTGCAACAGCTTATTGCAAAACGTGCCCGCGATTTTTATTTTGAGGATAAAAACTGTCAGATAAGTTATGAGCCAAGTGGATACGATTTCCTTTCTCCATGTTTGGAAGAAGTAGACATTATGCGAAGAACCCTAACTTCGGAAGAATTTTTAGAATGGATGGATGCATTTATGCCAGAACTTGCAGATAAGAATTATCATTTAAAAGTAGGTGAAGTAAGCGATCGAACCGATGGAAAATTGGTTCATCTGGATGGTCTTAATTTTAGTAGAGCATGGGTTTTTTATGGTCTGTCAAAACAGTTTCCGAAATACAAACACCTTGAAAATCTAGCCAATGAACATTTTGCCTATTCTTTTCCAAATCTTGTAGGCGATACCTATGAAGGCGGCCATTGGCTGGGAAGCTTTGCCATATACGCATTAAACACAAAGTGATTGTAGAATCGATTTCGAGTTTGAAATTCTAAATTAAATATATCTAGTTGGATTGAAATTTCCTTTGATACTATTATAAACCAATAATAGTGGCTATTCTTCCAATCGATTTTTCTTTACTATTTCCGAAATTGAAACTCCGTCGATAAGGACGTCTTTTAAAACGGACTCTCCGTCTCTGATGTTCACCAATGCGTAAGTGATTTTTGTTGAATCTATTTGAGATTTTATATATTGCTGCTCCGCTTCAAAGGCCTTGGATTCTTCCATATAGAATCTATCAAAGGGATAGGCAATGTTCATGGTAGTATACCCAATGTCGCCAATAAACTCAACTTTTGCTTTAACAAAATCCTCGGTACCGGTCGGTTTTTCTTTTGAAACAGATCCTATTTTCGCAAATCCATTCCGATCCGTGATTAAATGAACATAAACACTTTGTCCTTCTTCCCAATCACTTTTAGAATCAATCGCAACTCTGTTTTCTTTATATTGAAGAACGATATATTTTCCCCGAAATGGATCTGTTGGGTCTATGGGTGCGGTTTCAAATTTAAATTCCTTTCCCAATTCCAGAACCCTTTCTTTGTCCCAGATCATTTTTGCCGGAACAGCCAGCTGAACAAGGGCTACCACAATAAAAACTGTCAATAAAATCTTCTTATTGTTCATTTTTCCTCCGTTTTTTAAGCATCCAATAATTTGCGCTAAAGAAGCCGACTCCAATAGCCATCAATAAAAGCCCTCTTATTATAAAACTTAGATCCGTATTGAGAAAACGGATTATAATCCAGATAGTAATTATGGAAAGACCGAGATTCAATATCCCTAGATGATTTTTGTTAGTACCCTGAATAATTATTAGAATACTTACCATTAAAATAATAATGTTGATTAATACTACCGCAACACTGGAATAGAAACCGATAATAAAAATGATTATAACAGGAATGAAGATAGAAGACAGGATGGGAATTTCACGCCAAGACTTATTTTTTTGTTGAAAAACTAAATATCCGGTAGCCGCCAAGGTTATAGCCAGCGCTATCCAAAATTCGGAAGTGAGCATGAGTCCGGAATAATCCAACCGCTCTCTTAAATCGCTCCAAAAGCCATCAAAACTAAATGTAAAGAGAAGGATTAAGATGCCAAGACTACCAATAGTTTTATAGGAGTTATTTCTTAAGGACTTGTCGCTAAAGAGGTCATTATTTCCAATTATATAAAAAAAACTGAAAAGACTAAAATAAGCAAGAAACATAAGGTTGGCTGCGTTTCCCGAAAGTGTTCCCAATGCGATTGTAACTGAAATAGGGAGCAGCCAGTTTTCGACAGTTATAAAATTACTCCTAGGATTTTTCCTGAATAATGAAAAATATTGAGGCAGTACGGCAAGGTATAGTAGCCAATAGATATATGGTGATGATGTTGGATAGGAAAAATAGCCCGTCTCGGCGGCATAATATGTAATTCCAAGAATATAAATTAAAGCAGCCATGGAAGATTTCATCACATACATCAACGGCAAGCAGAGGAGCATCCATATAAGGAGGAAGGAACTCAAATTTCCTGGAATATGATAGATTTGACTTATCAGCGAAATGCAGGCTCCTACAGCAAAAAATAGAAGGACAGTAGCACTTTCGCGCCAAGCCGAACTTTTAGGTTTCCTTAAAAGCACATATAGACAGAGACTCTGCGCGGCGACCAAAGGAAAAAAGGCAAAGATGGTTTTCGAAAATTTGGAAAGCTCGTCCCAATTGTGGGCTATTATCAGTATTATTCCTAACCCAACCAAAATGGCTCCCAAAATTCCAAAAACTATAAATAGCCTATTGGAAGTGGATCCAGATTTGATCTTGTAATATTCTTGAATCTGTTGAGCAGTTTCAGGGGTGATAATTCCAGCTTTTATCAATTCAGGAATGTCTTTTTCTATACTCATCAATTTTGTTGTTTTCGTACAATTTTTTCTGAAACCTTATTTTCTCTTGCTCCAAACTTCATCTATCGAATCGCCTTTGGAAGAAAACCCAGTATGATGCCAGTTTTCATCTTTTAGATTGAATTGAAATTCTAGACTTAGTCCGACTCTAGAATTATCCTTTGAAAAAAACTCAATATTTTCGGTATAGGTTCCATTTTGGGTTTTATAGGTTCCACCACCTGTTACCATAAATTGTTTGGTTTCGGTATTATAGGCAATCCATTGAAAACGAGTTCCAGACAATATCTTCATGGTTTTTCTAGGTGTGTCGGTATCTCTCACCTGGATTTCGCCATCCATTGTCCTTCCAGACATTAACCATGCGCCATGTAAATCGCCCGGAGTTCCGTTATCTATTCTTGTGAAAGTTAGATTAGTATCGGGAATGGTCATTATTGAATCCTTGATTATAAAATCAAAGCTACTTTTAGTTCCTACTCTCTCAGGATTTTTGGAATCGAATTCGATAAGCTCTGTGATAGTGTTGTTTTCAACTTTCCAACTTCCACCAGATGTAGAAACAAATTCGCCTGATTCTGAATCATAAGTTGTGAACGTACTATGATTTTCTGTAAGAATTAAAACGCTTCTTAATACGGTTTTTCCATTGTCAATATCGGCTCGCCAAGCTCCAATTGGACTTTGAGCCATGATTTCAAATGTAGTTAAGATGCAAAACAATATAAAAATAGCTTTATTCATGCCTTTAATTTAAAAGTATCAAATTCTAAAAATACTGCTTATTTCTGAATGTAATTTTAAGAACGTAGAATTCAATAGAAAACAAGTTTATCACTTAGTCTTGAAAGTTGTCTATTGTTTTGAATTTGGAATTATCGATAATATCTTGAAACTTGAACCATTCATCTCCAATAAAAAAGTACAGTGCTCCGAAGTCCTTTCTATCTATAAGGTTTTGCAAATTTTCATTTTCAACCAAAAAATTCAGAAATCTACCTAAAATTAGTTCCTCAATAGCCAAATCGTCTAGCATATAATCTTTAAAATGATTTTCTAAAAAGCTGAGATTGCTTTCCTTTTTTTCGAATTGAATATACTTTTTAAGCCTTTTGGTTCTTCCACTGATTGCGTTGATTATAGGATCTACTTTAAGGGAGCCACCAAGTATTCCCAAAAGATGAATGGGTTTAAAGTCGCCTGCTGTGTATAATTGCCTTTCATACTGGGTTGGTGGGATTATTTCCTTATCAATGATTCCCAAAGAAACAGCATTAAACTCAGATTTGGATTTGATAAAGACGTCGTCTAATTTATTGACTTCACTCATCATTGAAGGATTTAATGAATCCTTAAGAATAAGGTTGATTGAGTCATTGGATTTTTCTAGAGAGAGCTTAAATTCATCGTTTTTTGAAATTGAATCTTTTGGCTTCTCACTTTTCTGTGAAAACGAATGAAGTGAGTAGAATATAAACAATACTGGGAGTAACAATTTCATTCTACTTTATCCATAATATGACCATCAAAAATAGAAACGTTTGCGGAATTTAATGTTAAACTAAAAACAAAACCATAAATTATAATTTGTGAGGGATAGAAATTATTATATAGTTGAGATTGGAATTGCACCTGTATTATAATTCCTTCATCGGAACCACACCTATTATTAATTAGTCTGGAAACAACATCCGTTCTGAATAAGCTTTTGTGTCTTAGTTAAGTAATCGGTTGATATGATGGTTTATTTGCTCAATTTGTTTAATCTCTGTTTTTTTTGATGTGATGTCATCAATAATTTCTTCTTGTTCATTTTTAGTCAATGATTTAAAAGCTTCCAATACGTTTGCATCTTCAAAACATTTTATAATTTCTGAATTCTTATTAATTCTGTCGTTTGTATGAAGATATAAGCTAACGGTAACAGTATCTCCCTCCGTTTTACCGATTGCTTTTCTGATTTCTCCATTTATTGAAATCATCTTGTCTTCTTCTTTTCTTGGAGCTAAATTCATTTCTTTTAACTCGAAATCATCGATCATTCCAGATACTTTTAGCGAACCCCAAGTTCCTTCTATATCTGCTGTATCGGGAATAACGAGGTGATAGGTCCACGCACCTTTGCCTGGGACATATTGGAGGACAAGCTTTTTATTTCTGACTAATTCTTTCATATTTATTCTTCAATGTCATTAACAAATTGATTAATGTTTTGGCCATTTCCAAGCATACCATACAATTAAACCTGTAATAATACTTTCCAAAAATGACAGAAAAACATAAAAGCTATACCATTCAGTCATTGAATTGAATCCTATAAATAACATCATTACTGTAAATAATGTTCCGAATAGAATATTTAAAATGCGATTTAATTTTGGTTTTAGAAGTATAGATGCTCCAACCATTAATGAAGGAATTGCCAGGACTATCGATGCCATTAATAACTTATTCGGACTGTCTAAACCATTTACACCACTAATTAAACTGTTTATTTTATCTGGTGTATAAAGCTCAAAATAGTCTCCATATAAATAACAAAACGTCGCCGAAGCCCACAATGCGGCGAGTTTGATTTTGATATTTACTTTTGGATTTTCTAACATTTGAGGTTGATTGTAATCCGTTAGTAATTAAGACGATTCATTTAGTGTTTTTTGTAACCAATTTTTTCAAGTTTTTTTAATCGGTCCTAATGTGAGTCTGTGCATCAACTCAAGTCAGAATAAAACTAATTGCCCATAGGAATTATTCTTTCCAATTTTGAAGTCGGTCGAGATATAGATAACTTTCTACAAATTTTCTATGTTCGGCGCTGGTCATTTTTTCCACCAAATTCAATGCAGAGATATAACTCGCTAAATTTCCATTTGAGGAACTGAATTTTCCGTCCTCAATAAAAGTTACCAAACTATCGTCTTGAACTTTTAAATTCGGATAATCTTTCTGTAATTGTTCGCCACCACCAATCCAAGTAACAATTTTGTGTCCGTCCGCAATTCCCGATTTCCCAATTAATTGCGCTCCTGCACAGTTACTCACAGTATATTTAGTTTCCTTATTTTTCTCTTTTATAAAATCTATAATTTGTTCATTGTGGACTTGGGCGTACATATCATAAGCACTTGGCACAAAAAGAGCAGTGAGTTTTGGGCAATTCTCAAAGTTATAGTCGGGCACGAAATGCATTCCTTCTTCCGTTGTTATTGGATTTTTAGTTTCTGCTATTGAAATTACGTTAAAAAGTTGTTTACCATCTTCGGTCGGTTTTGAGAAAACATCAGAAGTTGCAATTACTTCACTTTGTAAAACTCCGTGATACATCAAAAGTCCGATTGTCGGTAATTCAGGATTAAAGGGCTTAAGGTGCTTTGTTAGCGTATCAGTTTTCTGTTCAGTTTGCGTAAATTCCGGATTTTCTACTTTCGTTTTTGATTTGTCGGTGTTACAACTCATAAAAATAGTTGCAAAAATCATTGTAATAATTCCTAGTTTTTTCATTGTTTTCTTCTTTTCTTATGGTGGGCAAGGTGAGTCTGTGCATCAACTCAATTCGGAATAAAATTAATGAATCAAGTGGGATTTAGAGAGGGGATTAGCTAGTATTTCTTGAGGCTTTAAAATATGAATCGGTAAGGTTAGAAAATGATACTTGCAGATATCAGCCAATGGGTACGCGCCCATAAATTCATACCTATGTGCCATTCAAAGTCAATCATAACCAATTGATCTCCATTTAATCGAGAAGCTTAAAGGTAATTAATAAAATTATTTAGAAAGAAAGGTTATTGCGCAGTCTGACATACGGGTTGTTGTGCAAGGTTATTTTTTCCGTATCCATTGAGTTTTTAAAAACCCAGATTGTAATTCCAATTTAATAGAGTCATTTACATTTAGCCTTTCAAATTCGGTTTTAGAAACACGCATTAGGTCATTTTCAGTAATTGGACCCAAAGGTTCAAAATCAATTCTATAGGCTATAGTTTTTCCGTTTTCAATTTGCTTGCTTATAATTCTTGCTTTATAAACTTCAGGTTCGGAATAGTCAAGAAGTGCATTTGTCAAAATTGCTGGTCCGCAACCATAGCTAAATACGAATAGAATCCCCCAAAAGAATCCAGAGAATTGTCATTCAGAGTTCGAGTGGTTAATGTTGGAAAACGTGTTTGTAGATGAACTAAATTCAGCAAATATAAGGCAAATAGAAAATTTGCGAAGAGAATTGTAAGCGCACGAAAATCAAGGAGTTGATTATAACAAGTTAGCCATAGTGATTTAATATAGTCTTTTCCAAAATCTTGTCATTTGTGTATTTGAATTTAATTTTTCAAATTGATTGATTGTCAGCAACGATATTTTTTCTCTTTTTTCGTCGATTTCTTTTTCGTTGATAATTTTGGGTAAGTGCTTAAAGGCAAGATATCCAAAATTGTCATATTTATTTTTTCCGAACTTTGCTTCAAAGTCTGATATGGTAGCAAAATGTTCATTAATAGATATTTCCTGTTTTTATTTCCTTTAAAAGTAAAGGACTAAATGTTTTATTGGGTTGACTATAATGATGTATAAAAATGATAATTGGCATAGCTGCTGAAATATTACTATTATTTATTTTCGTGTGCATTTGATCTGTATCAATGCCAATTGTTTTTTCTCCCGGAAATCCATACTTTTTAGTTATTTCTATTAATCTCTCTACTTGCCGTTTGTTTAATGATTCCCACTCTCGACCAATTTGTTTTCTTTTGAAAAAAATTGCATCATAGTATTTTGCTCTTATTTCTTGATCTTGCTCGAACATCTCAACGATTTCATTTCTTAATTTCCAATTGATTGAGTTTTTATAAACCTTTTCAAGACTGTCTTTTTCTTTTGTGATTTTCTGAAAAAAGTTGAAATTTCGAAACTCGGCTACATTTTTTATGTTCAATATTTGGTTAAACGTTAGACCTTGTTTAATTCCTCTATTAATGAAGTATTTGAGTTTTACTGAATCATTTGCAGATGCTGATAGTTCAATGGCGTTATAACAATCTCTTGCAAACACAAAATCAAATTTCTCAAATGTTGAATGGTACGTCTTTATGCTTTCTTCAATATTATTATCTCCAATTAAAATCTTAGCATTATTAATTCCTTTATAATAATCTGAATAGTTTTGTCCAATTAAAATTTTTGGAATTATAATAAGAAGTAAAACTGTGATTTTGAGGTGCATTTTTTATAATTATGACTAAAGTGAGTCTGTCCATCAACTCAATTTTCATTAAATCTAACGAATCAAATGGAATTTAGAGAAGGGACAAAGTAGTATTTCTTGTAGCTTCAAAATTTGAGTAGGTATAGTTTAGAGTACTTTACTTTCGGCTTGCCGATATGTTTTTTAATATTCTATTCACTTAAATTTGGCACTTTTGCCCGTTTTATATTTTAAGCAATGTTTTACGGTCGGCTTTATATTGCAAGAAACAGCCACCACAATTCCTTTAATTTTTATCAAACAAAACTTATTATTTGAAAAATTGGAATTCAATTTCCTTAGGCATAAAATGTATGCCTTTAAATTTAGTTACTACTTTAATGTGATGTTTGGTTTCTGGTGGTACAATAAATGCTTCACCTTTTTTTAAAGGTTTTTCTTCCCCATTTATATTCAAGATGCATTCACCTTCTTGTATAAATAGTATTGATTCCATATTTGCAATATGTTTAGGTAATAAATCCCCCGCATTTGCCTGCATTTGTTTAGCTTCCAAGTTTGTACCTGAAGCAAGCAGTTTTACATTAGGTTTTGTTACTTTTTCCATTTTATTTATTGTTTAGATTAACAATTTAAATTTATTTTTTTGTTTGAATAGCACCTTATTTTCTTAGCTGCCGTACAACTTGAGTCTGTCCATCAACTCAATTTCCATTAAAACTAATGAATCAAATGAAATTGAGAGAGGAATCAAAGTAGTATTTCTTGCGGCTACAAAATATGTAAATATTGACAAGTAAAAGAAAGCTGTTTAAACAGGTCAATAATCTTGTCACAAGCATTTTTAATCTCTTTGATGCTGGGAATTTTAATTTTCTATGTTAAAGTTATAAGTGCAACTAATCAAGTTCTTTTTAATTTTTCTATTGAATTTATGTAGCTCAACCTTCTTAAGTCTTAATTTATTCATTAGCTTTTCTCTTTTTTATGATTTTAATTTCATAGTTTTAGGATTAACGGTAGGAATGTGGTTTGAAAATCACATTTAATGGTTTTTTAAATATTCTAGCTATGAGGTTCATTATATATTTATTTATCATTTTTTCGGTCCATATTACTTTTGCCCAGCAAGAGAAAACCCAAGTTATAAAGTCTTATTTGAAAAAGAATCTAATGGTATACGATCTTGAGATTGATGATGTTTCTGATCTATCAATTTCCTCTCAGACTTTTTCTAAAAGTATGCAGGTTGAAAATATCTACGTCGTTCAAAATTATAAAGGGATCAAGATTTTTAATTCTTATTCATCCTTTGCACTGGACAATGAGACGGTAGTGAATGCCGCGCTCTCATTTTCAGAGAATATCGCTAATAATGTCAACACCATTTCACCGCTTTTATCTGCCGAAGATGCTATTTATCATGCAGCTAATGCACTTGGAATTAATGTTCCTACACAATTAGAAATGTTGGAGACCAAAAATAAAAATTCTTTTATTTTTTCGAATGGTGGAGTTTCATTGAAGAATATTCCAGTGGACCTTGTTTATCAACCATCAGAAAACGGTAAACTCATCTTAGCTTGGGATCTTAGTATTCTTCTTTTGGACAGGAACAATCATTACAGTGTTCGTGTTGATGCTACTACCGGAGAATTATTGGAAATTCATGATTGGGTTTTGAAGTGTAGTTTTGGAGAAAATTATAGTCATCAGGATCAAGAAACTACTGCCAATACTATTTCTTCTTTGACAGCTGCTATTCCAAAATCTTTCTTGTTTCTAAATTCCAATTCCTCATATCGTGTTTTCCCACTTCCCTTGGTGGCTCCGAACGACGGTAGTAACGTGTTGATAATAAATCCTTCGCATCCTGTTGCTTCGCCATATGGTTGGCACAATACTAACTTACAGAACTACAGCATCACTCGTGGCAATAATGCGGATGTAAAAACTCCGAGAGTAATTGTTGAGGGTAATAATTATTCGCCCGATGGAACGGACAACTTATATTTTGATTTTCCATTTATTTCCAATACAAATCCCATCCGGAATAAAGATGCATCTCTTGTACAACAGTTTTATATAACAAATATGATGCATGATATTTGGTATAATTACGGTTTTGATGAAGAGAGTGGAAACTTTCAGGTCAATAATTTTGGCAGGGGCGGAGATGGGAATGATCCTGTTACTGTAATTGGTTTAAGAGACACTTGGAATAATGCAATGTTTGAGACTGATCGTGACGGAGAAGCTGTAACGTTATCTACTTATTTGTGGGACGGAATTGAGGATGCTGGGAATCCTCTTATAATAAATAACAGCACTTTGCAGGGAGAATATGGAGGGAGTATTTCTTCATTTGGCGGAGTTTTACCTCTTGAAGGAATGATAACCTCAGAATTGGTTATTATGAAAAAGGAGGATACCGATGACTATTATGGATGTGGAAATATTATAAATACTTCAGAAATAGCGGGAAAAATTGCTTTGGTAAAAGCCGGGGGAAGTTGTTCTGAAGATTATAAACTTAAGACTGCAGAAGATGCAGGAGCCACTGCGGTTATTATCATTTCTTCGCAGTCTGGACCTACTGAGCCCATGCAACCCGGTTATTGGGGTCCTAGGATTGGAATTCCTTCTATTATAATTGATAAAGACGATGGTGATCCTATCCTTGATGCTCTTATTAACGGAAATGAGATAAATGCTAGTTTAAAGGAAGTTCCTCCCTACCCAAGAGACAGTGGCTTGGATAATCTAGTTGTTGCACATGAATATGGGCATGGAATTTCCAGTAGACTGGCAGGCGGGAGATTGACCGTAGGATGTGGGACGAACGATGAGACCATTGACGAGGGATTGAGCGATTGGTATGGTTTAATGCTCACCATAAAGGAAGATGATCTAGGCACCGACAGAAAAGGGGTTGGTACTTATGCCTTAGGGCAAAGTGTAAACGGAGACGGGATAAGAAGATATCCCTATAGTACCGATATGAATATAAACCCTGAAACTTACGATGACATAAAAATGGCTGCGATTCCTCACGGAGTTGGTGCCATTGGAGCGCAAATGCTTTGGGAAATGACGTGGAACTTAATAGATGAATATGGTTTTGATCCGGATTTACATCACGGTACTGGAGGCAATAATATTGCTATGCAATTAGTGATAGACGGCTTGAAGTTGCAACGCTGTGCGCCGGGATTTGTCGATGTGAGAGATGCGATTCTTCAGGCGGATGAACTTGCAAATGGTGGTGACAATAAATGTTTAATATGGAAAGCCTTCGCTAAAAGAGGTCTCGGATTTAGTGCAGATCAAGGAAGTAGGTTTGACACTACCGATGGAGTGGAAGCCTTTGATCTTCCCCCAGAATGCTCACTTGGCATAAATGACACTGGTTCTTTAAATAATTATTCCATCTATCCAAACCCAACCAATGGAGAAATAAATATTAAAACAAGAAAGGACGCGGGGAACGTTGAAGTTTCTATTATAGATATGAGAGGAAGAATAGTGTTTTCAAAGAATGTCCACCTACATTCTTCTGTCAATCTCGATGCGAGTGGATTGGAGGCGGGTATTTATATTATGAAGATAAAAGGAAGGATGATAGATTATACTTCAAAATTGATTTTTTATTAGGATAAGGATAGTAGCAAAACCTTGTTCGTCTTTTCTCATTCTTTAATGATCTTGCGATTGAGTTTTCCAAAGTTGGTTTCAATAACAAGTATATAGATTCCAGTAGCAAGAGCTGATAAATCGAGAAAACCATCTTTATAAACTACATTTATTCTGGTGCCCAAGATATCATATAGATTTAAATGCTTCATTGAAAGATCTGAAGGAAAATTTATGTTTAGATAATTCTTTACAGGATTGGGAAAAACTGAAATGGTATTGAGCGGATTGTCGCTAACAGTAAGACTACCTCCTTCTATACTAAAAGCAAGACCAGCTGTGGTGCTTGGTATCCAATCTGTACCTTCATTATAGCGGTTGTCTGGATCGATGGTATGTGCGACAGCTAGAGGGTTTGAAGGCGGGGTGCCTGTTCTCCATTTCCAACTTTCATCATAGCTATAAGAAGGCGCTATGCTCAAACGAGTATAGGCACAGATCCAATAAATTTTGTTGGCTATAAATTCAAAAGCGTTGCCTTGATTGATGGCAGGAATATCAACGGAAAAATTGAAATACACATCACCTTCTTGAGTTACTGTAAGAGCACTATCATCTGGATCGAGATTTCTAATTTCCAAAAGGCCGCTACCAATTTCATAAGGATTCCCATCAGGTTTTCCAGAATTATCTCCATAGATAATTAGGTCGAATCCTTCCAAAACCTCCATGAGATTTTCTCTTGGTTGCAATCCATACACAGTGATCCGAGTGGCGCCCATATTCGAGTCCATCTTGAGGTCATCCGCCTTAAAAACTCCCGACTCCTCTAAAGTAGAGTAATTGGAAATCAGGCCATTTCTACCATAAACTTCCTGTTCAAAGATTATGGCGTCGTTTGTATCTAAGTTTTCAGAAGGACTTGCGGTTTGAGCTTGGGAACAAAAATTAAACCCAACACAAGTAATAAGAAACACTCCGGTTGTTAAATAGGTTTTAAACATTGTTTCGTTTTTCGAGATTATTTTCAAAGAATCAAGATACAAAATTCATTTAATATCCTCAAAACCAATAGACTTTCATTCATTCAATGAATTAATTTGCGCTTATTAGTTGAATTTACATTTTTACTCTTAAAAACTCAAAACGATAAATTAGTTCGTCCTTTTCAATCTTATAAGGGCTCGGTAAAGTGAACACTATTGGCCTGGTATAAGCCAACAAGTGTATGCACATTTGGGCAATGGCTTATAACCTCAAAACCTGACTGCCGCCAGGCAGGAGTATCTCAAGTTTGTTGCAAAACCAATAAAAAGTGGGGCGGGATGCCTGGATTTACGATTCTACCAAAAAAGCTTTTTCAGAAATATATGACGCTGTTTTTAAGACTTCCGAATATCAACTATTCTATAGCGTGAAAAAAATAAAGCCGCTTAAAACGGCTTATATAGGGTCGGTTTTTACCAGTTTATAGGGTTGTGCAACGGTTACCACTGTTGTGCAACGTTATTATACATTATATAAATGTCCGACAACGTTTCTTGTTTTTTCAAGCGTATTATAAAAACAATATTAATATATTAAAAAGCGTTGGTTTATCTCTTGCGGATAAGTGAAGGTTTCCTTTCATTTTATCTACTAAACACCTAGGTTTCCCAAAACAAATTAATGTGGGTGTCATTGTTCGGATTTTCCAACGCTTATTTTAAAATTTTACCATTCCAAAAGAGCATAATTTCTTTTTATACTCTGCTAATGTTAATTCATTCATTTTTACTTTAATAAATCCTTTTACTAATTCAATGGTCGTTACTAAGGAATATTTTCCGTTAACCGCGTATTTTATTTGGTCAGGTGAAAATGGGTTTTCATTTCTGTCTTTGTAGTAATTATGTTTATCGTGATTAACTATAAATACAGCGTATACATTTTCGTTATTTATTCTCTTTTCATCTAAATGTTTTGTTATCTGACGTGTCTTAGCGTCCGATGTATGAGTGCCTTTTATTCCAGTCGCTTCCATAATAATCAACTCATTTTCTAAGTATATCTGTAAATCGTCTTTTCCATTATTCTTTCCTACTTTTCTAACATCATTAAATCCTATTTCTTTAAAGTATTTTTTTAGGTATTGGTCTAAAATATCATCACCCATATTTACAGCAACAATATTTGAAAGAAAGGAATATTTTTGAGATAAAGTGTTGAGCCTTCTTTTTGTTTTATTGATTTCTTTCTTTAACGTCTTTTGCTTAATTAACAAAATTTCAAATTCACGAAACTCTTTTGTTATTTTATAATAGTCAGTTTTTTTCATACATCAAATTGCTGTGTTCATTCACCAATTCCTCCTCTTATAACCCTATAAGCGATAAATAGACAGAAAATAAATCCTAATAGCCAAAGTAAAACCCTTTGTTTGAACCATTGAAAAAGGCTATCATTATTATAATCATTCTTGACTCTATTTATATCGGGATTACTCTCTATGTATTCAACATCTATTTTAAATGGAATATCTTTTATGCTTTTGTTTAAAGGCATTTTTGAATAGGACTTGCCAAACGATTCAACGTAAATAGCTTCGTTTGTATTGAATGAATATTTGTAATAATAACCGCTAACGACATCAACTTTGTTTCCAATAGGGTGTTCTTCTTCAAATTCTTCTACATTTATTATCTGTCCTACTGTGGTTATTTTGTCTTTTGTTATTATTTCATAGCCTTCGATTGCCTTTTTTAGAGAGCCACTACCTATAAAGCTCCAGATGTAAAAAACGATAATAGCAATTCCAATAGATATAATTTTTACTGAATAAGATTTACGCTTTTCATATTCTTCCATATTCTTACTTAGTCTTTTTTAATGTTGCACAACATTAGTAAATACGACATGTCTAACAATTAATTGCATATATATTCTACTTGTACGACGCGTCAGTTTTTTTGCTCATCAAATCTAACCGATTTATACAGCCTATCCAAAAGTATTGTTAAAATTACGCTGAATCTTTGTAGAATACTTCTCAGATTTACAATGAAATGAATCTAACCGTTAAGAGCGCCTAGTTTAAATTTGACGTTTCAAAAATTCAAAAAACTATAAAGCCTGGTTTAATATCTAGTTCAATTTATCTGCTGAAAGTTTTTTATAAATATATCACACTTCCCAATAACTTCTTTACGGGAAACCTTGGTGAAAAAATAAGGCATAATGGATTCCATTATGCCTTTATATTAAGTTTTAATTAGTGTAAATCTTTTACTCTACTTCAAACAATGCCTTAGAATAAACAGGGATGCCGCTATCAGTTACTCCTTGCACCTCAACTTGAAACACGCCTTTTTCATCACTTGTATAAAAAGTGAAATTTGTGTTTTTAAATGGTTCGACCGTTAAGTTTGGGTTCCAGTATAGGGTAGATCGGTCATCTTTTTTACTGATGCCTCTATCAATTTTTGAATAATCTGGGGCATAGAAACTTCGAGCGGAATAAAAGCCCGGAGATTTAAAAGTGATTGAACCTGGTTGTTTTATGGACTGGGCTTTTCCTCTTGAGCCTTGCTTGGTATAAATGGCTATTACTCCTCCATGTTCAAATGCATAAGCTGCAGAGGCCGGCCCGGTATTTAAAACATCTATAAAATCAATATTGGATTGATGAACGGATCTTGCGATGTTCATATCTACTTTAACGTCATCTAGAAAATAGCTAGGTTCTAAGCCTCTCAGGAGAATAGCATATTGATTTGGAGTGGGACTTTCATCATCATCATCTTTTCTTTCAATTCGAAGTCCTGGAATTGCGCCAAGTAGCTCTAGGAAATCACCTCCTCCATGCGTTCCCATATCATCTACCACAATACGATGAGACGGCGTAAATGAACGGGTTCGCTTATCTCGCTTTTTTTCTGCAACTTCTTGTTTGGTTTCTACTTTGCCTTGGAGTGTCACTTCATCCAGTAATTCTCTTTCTTCATCATATTCAAAATTTCTAAATACAGAATTACGTGCTTTTTCCCTATAAGCTTCGTTCTTTTTGCTCACTTCCTGTTTAAAGGGATTGATAGTCCAACTAGGTAGAAATCGCGGTTTTTCTATAGGAGAATCCAAAACAATATTGGTGTTCATAAAGTTTGGCTTTTCTGAAGACAGATTTTCTCCCGCTTGAAAAAGAATATCTACGGTATCGTTAAAAACATAAGGGCCATAAGAAAAGCGACCATATTTGTCGGTTGGCTGAGTTTCCTGATAAAATCCTTGCTGTCTGATAGCCATTTGTGTCTCACTCATTTTAAATTGGTAGGGAGATTTGGGGCTTATAGTATTTCCTCTAATATAAATACCATCTTCGGGTTCAAATTTTTGTTGAGATCGGACTTCCAAAAGTTCCAGCCATTCGAAACGTCGCCAACCATGAGTCATCATAATTAAATCTAATTGAGCATTTTTCTTAGTCTCATTGCCTTTGGTGAAAAAATAGTTTGGAGATTTGATATCTCCTCTCAAATCTGAATTTAATAATAGATATGTCCGAATGTTTTCGGCATTTTTATTTGGTGTTATCATTTTGGCGTCTGTAATAGAAATAGACAATGTACTGCGAACCACTTTAGCCGAGAAATCCTTGACATCTATTTTTAAATCTACTCGATCCCGCGTTCTAGTTGTATTTCCGTTTGTTTTCTTTACTGATATATTAACTTCATTTTCCTTTTTCACGTAGACCATTCGTTCCGCGACTGCATTTTTTGATTCATTAAAAAGTACCAAATCCAGAACTCCTTCAATTAAATCTGTTTTTGGGATTTTGAATAATACAGATTTCTTATTTTCCTTTTCTATATAGTCAAACACAGGAAGTCCGCGTTGATGGCCAATGATTAATGTATTTTTTAAGCCGTCTTTTCTGTTTGTAGAAATTTCTACGGTTAGTTCTTTGTCAGAAATGGAAGTATTCATCACGTACCCCTCAGAGAGAGAAAGTGGTAATAAATAATGTATATTCTCATCTTTTGAACTTATAACAGCTCTATATTCTTTGCCTAATTCCGGTTTTAAATAAAAGTAGCCAAGGCCAAATTCAAAGGTTTGAAAATCTGTAATTCTATTTCCGTCTAAATCTTCAATGATTCCAAAAATAGGGAAGGCATCCACATCGGCATCTTTTATTTTTACTGCTACTTTGTTTCTAATGCCTGAAATTAAATAACCTCCTTCGGGATAAAATCCAATATTAGGTAGCTCCTCACTTTCTGTTGGTTTGGAGGTTTCTTCTTCTTCATTAGCATAAAGTGAATAAACTGGGATTTCTTTTATAAAAAAGTAATCTCTCGGTTGATTGCGCATATAATTGGTATATGCTCGTAAAGTATAAGTGCCGTCTTTTAATTCTAGCGGTAATTTAAAATCGCCTTCAGCGCTAAGTTTTTCTGAAAAAAGTTTTCGCTCGCTAATGATGTCGCCCTTTTCATTGATAAGCTCCACGTAAATCACACTGCTTTTTGAATTTTTGGTATGTGTTACTCCATTTACGAGATAGGCGCTAAACCATATATTTTCGCCTGCGGTGTAAAATGGTTTGTCTGTATGGACATAGATTTTCTCCGAAAATTTTTCGGTGGTGTAATCTTTAAGACGATTTAAGATTTGAGTTTTTAATGTAGAAATATCAATCGCTGAAAATGCGAGAAGAATGAATGGAACTAATAAAAGGGGCGGGATCACTCTTTTCATGGTTCACGATTTGACATGTTTTCTTAAAAATAAATAATATTTTAACAACTTAGTAATAAAAATAGGAATAAAGTCGAAATAGAATTCGAAGATTAGATTAGAGAAATAGTTTGAAGTATGTAGATTGCTATTATCCGAGATAAGAATCAAGACCCTCCTTCGGCGGGCAGGCCGCTTCGCTTATAGAATATAGATTCTAGATTTGAATCGTAAAAACCTGAATGCTTTTGATTTAAATTTAAAAAACGCCTGGTATAGAATGTTTTCTTAGGGCTTTGAATAATCACTAAATAGAAGGATTAGATTGAAGAAAGCTATGAAAGACCTTTAGGTATCTAGGACATGTGAAGATGCATATTTTAATCGAACCATAATATATTTAAATAAAAAAGACCTCACAGGTTTTTGAAACCTGTGAGGTCTGAAGATAGTGTTCTGTTAATAAGTCTTACAAAGTTCTCCTCCTATTGCGGAGATGTTGAAACTTGCAGGACTTTACAGGCTATTAAAAAGGATAGCTGTTTTTCTCTATTACTTTTTCTGCAACTGTTTTTCTCAACAACGCAATATTGGGCATATTCTGATATTTGGTAAAACGTCTTAGGCCCATCAACATCGCGCGTTGCTCGTCTCCTTCAGAGAAAGAGAGAATTGCTTCTTTCGCCTTTACATTGATAATATCTACGGCGTGATATAGATATAATTGAGACATTGCAATTTGTTCCTTTTGAGTATCCTCGCCACGACGGTTTGCGTTTTTCTCCGTTCTTAAAATTGCACTTTCAGCCATATAGATTTCAATCAAAATATCTGCAGCGGCCAACAAGGTTTGTTGATGTTCCTCTAGCTCGGTGCCATATTTCTGAACTGCACTTCCCGCAACCATTAAGAATACCTTTTTCAATTTGGCAATCATAGCTTTTTCTTCTGAAAATAATTCAGAGAAATCGGGAGTGTCAAAAGATGGAATTCCCATTAATTCCGAAGCAACTTCTTGGGCAGGATTCAATAGGTCAATATGGCCTTTCATAGCTTTTTTTACAAGCATTCCCACGCAAAGCATTCTGTTTATTTCGTTGGTTCCCTCATAAATCCGCGTGATTCTGGCATCTCTCCAGGCAGATTCCATTGGTGCGTCGGCACTGTATCCCATTCCTCCATAAATTTGGATTCCTTCATCCGTACAATGTTGAATGTCTTCAGAAACTGCCACTTTTAGAATACTACATTCTATTGCATATTCTTCCACGCCTTTCAGCTCTGCTTCTTGGTGACTGTTTCCAGCTTTTATTCGTAATGCAATCCGGTCTTCAATATTTTTCGCAGCTCTATAGGAAGCGCTTTCATCTACATAAGCATTTGTTGCCATTTCAGCCAATTTAAGCTTTATAGCTCCAAAAGAAGAAATTGGCACATCAAATTGAATTCTTTCATTAGCGTATTCTACCGCTTTGGAAATTACCCTACGTTGTCCATCAAGTCCCGCAGCAGCAAGTTTAATCCTCCCTACGTTTAACGCATTCATGGCAATTTTAAATCCTTCGCCTCGTTCCCCAAGCATATTTTCTACAGGAACTTTTGTGTCGCTAAAGAAGACCTGACGCGTAGAGGAGGAGTGGATACCTAACTTTTTTTCTTCTTCTCCCAAGGAGATTCCGTTTGAAGGATCGTTTTCTACGATAAATCCTGTAATATTTTTATCATTCTCAATTCTAGCGAAAACGATGAAGGTACTACAGAATCCCGCATTGGAAATCCACATTTTTTGGCCAGTGATGGAATATGTTTTCCCATCTTCGGAAAGTACTGCTCTTGTCTTTCCGCTGTTTGCATCACTTCCAGCACCCGGTTCTGTTAGGGCATAAGCCCCAAACCATTCTCCTGTTGCCAATTTTGGCACGTATTTCTTTTTTTGTTCTTCCGTACCATAAAGTGTTATCGGAAGAGTTCCAATCCCTGTATGTGCCCCGAAAGCTGTTGCCACCGAACCCGATGCGCCAGAAATATAATCACAAACCAGCATCGTGGTAACGAATCCCATTCCCAGTCCGCCGTATTCTTCAGGCACGGCAACACCAAGAAGACCAAGCTCCCCAGCTTTTTTCATTACCTCTTCCGTAAGTGCGTAATCGTGATTTTCAAATCGTTCTTTTAGCGGCCAAATTTCCCGATCCACAAATTCCTTAACGGAATCACGCATCATTTTCTGTTCTTCGGAAAAATCTTCTGGTGTAAAAACATCCTCGGCTTTTGTTTCTTTTACTAGGAATTGTCCGCCGCGTAATAAATCTGAATTAATTGTATTGGGATTGTCCATTTTAATTTATTTAAGGTTCATATGTATTTTAGAAAAGAAAAAATAGAGTAGAGAAAAAAGACTCATATCGAAATATAAGAAGTTACGTTAAGTACCCAATTTATTTTGAAAGCCCATTGTCATTCTCTGCCATTCTGCTATTTTATCTTCCAATTTTAAAGTTTCGTCGTCAATATAATTTCTATGTTTTGCGATTAGCAATTGAGTTTCTAGTTCATAAGAGGACCCTATTGAATAGTCAAGAAAATTGCTGAAAGCCTTGTCTGATCTTCCGGATCCCTCTGCTATATTACTTGGCACTGAAACTTAGCAACTACTCATTTGAGAGCTTAAACCGTATCTTTCATGTTTAGGAAAAGTCATTAAAATATCAGAAATATCATGGGCGATTTCTAAACCAAATTGCCAAATTTTCAGATTTTTATAATTATGTCTCATCCCCACCTCTCTATTCTCTACTCTCTATTCTTTTTTTTTATTTCTTATTTCAAAAACTCAAAAACCCCAGCAGCTCCTTGTCCTGTACCCACACACATAGTGACCATTCCATATTTGTTTTGAAGGTTTCGTTTGCGCATTTCGTCGAATAATTGAACTGAAAGTTTAGTTCCGGTACATCCTAATGGGTGACCCATTGCGATGGCGCCTCCGTTTGGATTTACTATTTCTTTGTTTAGGTCTAGACCTCGAATAACAGCCAATGACTGAGAAGCAAATGCCTCATTTAGTTCTATTATCTCCATTTGGTCTTGCTTTAATCCTGCTTGCTTTAATGCTTTCGGGATGGCGTACATTGGGCCTATTCCCATTATTTTTGGATCTACACCTACTGCAGCATAACTCACCATTCTTGCGATGGGTTCTAGATTTAATTCTTTTACCATTTCCTCGCTCATAATCAAGGTGAAAGCAGCCCCATCACTCATTTGCGAAGAATTTCCTGCCGTTACACTTCCGCCAGCGGCAAAAACCGGACGAAGTTTCGATAGGGCGTCAACAGACGTTCCTCTCCTGGGCCCTTCATCTTTATCTACAGTGTAATTTTCAGTAACCTTTTTGCCTGCTTCATTTACAAAAGTGTGTTCCACTTCAATGGGAACAATCTGATCATCAAATCTACCTTCATCTTGCGCTTTTAAAGCTCGCATCTGACTGGTATACGCGAATTCATCTTGATCCTCTCGCGAAACTTTGTATTTCTCTGCAACGGCTTCGGCGGTAAGACCCATATTCCAATAATAATCCTCTAGACCTTCTTTGGCTAGTTTATAATCTGGAACAGGTTTATAACCTCCCATCGGAATATAACTCATGCTTTCTGCTCCTCCTGCGATAATGCAGTCTGCCATTCCGCTCTGGATTTTAGCAGTAGCGATAGAAATAGTTTCCAATCCTGAAGCGCAATAACGATTCACCGTCATGCCGGGAACATCAACTATGTCCAATCCCATCAATGATATAAAACGGCCCATGTTCAGACCTTGCTCCGCCTCTGGCATGGCATTCCCGACCATTACGTCGTCAATGCGTTTTTTATCCAATTGTGGAACTTCTTTTAAAATATATTTTATTGTTTCCGCTGCCAGTTCATCTGGTCTTTTAAAACGGAATACACCTCTTGGCGCTTTCCCTACAGCAGTGCGGTAGGCTTTTACGATGTATGCGGTACGTTGTTTCATGAGTGTTTTTTTTAGGACATAAGACGGTAGGACAAAGGACATAAGACTATGTCATATGTATTTAGCTCTTTGGTATTATGTCATTTTGTTGATAAGCTTTCCATAAAACGAGTTATCATTCCCTGGATGGCTTGAATTTTTCTTTCTAAGTGTTTATATGTTTCTTCAGATAAATAACCTATTTCATAGGAGATAATTAACTGGGTTTCCCATTCAAAAGCTGAACCTAAAGCTGTTTCCAAATACTGTATAAAATGTTTATCAGTACTTTTTGCTGTTCCTTCAGCAATATTGGATGGAACGGAGACAGCGCAACGTTGCATTTGATTGGACAATCCGTATTGTTCAGACTTAGGAAATAATTTTGTCGTAGAATAGGTATCAACTGCTAATTGAACACCTTCCTTCCAAATGGAAAGTTTTCTAAAGTTATGTCTTGCAGCCATATTGTTTTATATTAAATTACCTTCTGTGAATCAAATTGATGAATCCATTTAATAGCTTAATAATCAAGACAAGACTGTCCTACGTCTTAAGTCTTACCGTCTTAAGTCATTTTAGTTACGCAACGGTTTCCCCTTCTGAATCATATGCTGCAATCTTTCCAATGTCTTTCTTTCTCCAGTCAAACTCAAAAATGCTTCTCTTTCAAGATCCAGCAAATATTGCTCGCTAACGTAACTGGTTTCACTTAAATCTCCACCTGCCATTACGTATGCAAGTTTATTGGCGATTTTTTTATCGTGTTCGCTGATGTAGTTTCCAGCAACCATTTGGTCTGTACCTACTAGGAACATTCCCAAGGCTTGTTTTCCTAAAACCTTTATGTCTGTTCGCATAATTGGTTTGGTATAGCCTTGATCGGCCATAAAGCGTGCTGTTGCTTTTGCAGCGGCAATCTGTCTGGCTTGGTTTACAATTACAATGTCTTTTCCTTTTTGAAGGATTCCGGTGTCATAGGCTTCATAGGCTGAAGTAGAAACTTTTGCCATTCCTATAGCTAAAAAGTATTCTTGAAGTCGGTTGAGCTCCACGTCATCTTTCTTAAAGGTGTCACTTGCTCGAAGGGCCATTTCTTTGGAACCTCCACCGCCAGGAATCACCCCAACTCCGAATTCTACCAATCCTATATATGTTTCGGCTGCAGCAACGACACGGTCGGCGTGAAGTGCAAATTCACATCCACCACCAAGCGTCATGCCGTGAGGCGCAACGATTACAGGAATAGAGGAGTAGCGAAGGCGCATGCTTGTATCTTGGAAGTATTTTACAGCAGCGTTGAGTTCGTCGTATTCTTGTTCTACAGCCATCATAAAAATCATTCCGATATTGGCACCCACAGAGAAGTTTTTCCCTTGATTTGCAATTACCAATCCGTCGAAATCTTTTTCAGCTAAATCAATAGCCTTATTTACGCCTGCAAGAACGTCTCCTCCAATACTGTTCATCTTGCTGCGGAATTCTACGTTTAGAATTCCATCGCCTAAATCTTCAATAACAACCCCATTATTTTTGAAAACTTCCGAAGTTTTACGAATGTTGTCTAGGATTATAAATGAATCTTGTCCCGGTACTTTTACGTGCTTCTTTGTAGGAATATCGTAATAATAGGTGTTTCCATCTTTTACGGTATAGAACGATTCAACTCCTGTTTCGAGCATCTCATTTACCCATGCAGCTGGTTCTTTCCCTAATTCTTTTATTAATTCAATTCCTTTTTTTATACCTACGGCATCCCAAATTTCGAAAGGACCTTGATCCCATCCGAAACCAGCTTTCATGGCATCATCAATCTTGTATAGCTCGTCTGTAATTTCTGGAATTCTCTTGGAAACGTAAGTAAACATAGCTGCGAAATTCTTTCTGTAGAATTCACCTGCTTTATCTTCGCCTGCAACTAGAATCGGGAAACGGTCTATAACATTATCTACCGATTTGGTTTTTTCTAAAGTGCCAAAGTTTGCTTTTTTGCTCTTTCGGTATTCTAAAGTATCTAGGTCTAGCGATAAGATTTCACTATTTCCTTTATCATCTTTTATTTTCTTATAAAAACCTTGTCCGCTTTTGCTTCCCAACCATTTATTAGCCATCATGGTGTCAATAAACCCAGGGATCTGGAAAATTCCGTGCTCTTCATCATCTGGCGCATTTTCGTAGATTCCGTTGGCAACATGAACAAGCGTATCCAATCCAACAACGTCAACAGTTCTAAAAGTTGCAGATTTTGGACGGCCAATTACGGGACCAGTAAGTTTATCAACTTCTTCTATGGTCAATCCCATTTCCTTTACTTGATGAAAAAGACTTTGGATTCCGAAGATTCCAATTCTGTTTCCGATAAAGGCTGGCGTGTCTTTGGCCACTACAGTGGTTTTTCCTAGGAATTTTTCACCGTATTCATTCAGAAATTCCAATACTTCTTTGGAAGTCTCTGGGCCTGGAATGATTTCAAAAAGTTTTAAATATCTTGGTGGATTAAAGAAGTGAGTTCCGCAGAAGTGCTTTTGGAAATCTTCACTTCGTCCTTCACTCATATATTTAATAGGAATACCCGAAGTATTTGAAGTAATCAAAGTTCCGGGTTTTCTGTGCTTATCGAGATTTTCAAAAACTTGTTTTTTGATATCCAAGCGTTCCACTACCACTTCAATAATCCAATCGGCAGTTTTTACTTTGGAAATATCGTCTTCAAGGTTTCCAGTAGAGATTCGGCTTGCAAAATCCTTGTGATAGAGTGGGGCAGGATTGCTTTTTATCGCTTTCTGTAAATCTTCGTTTACTATTCTATTTCGAACAGCTTTATCTTCTAAGGTAAGACCTTTCTTCTTTTCGGCATCTGTAAGTTCCCGTGGCACGATGTCCAGCAACAGAACTTTTACGCCGATATTGGCGAAATGGCAGGCAATGGCACTTCCCATAATTCCGGAACCGATTACCGCAACATTATTAATTCTTCTTTTTGACATGTCTTTCAATTATGAATTTATGAATTATGAAATCTGAATCCATAATTCTGGATTATTGTTTTCTAAATTAACTATTCGAAATGCAGAAAAGATACTAATGTATTATGCTTTAAGCAATTTTAGCATCCTAATTTTATTCTGACCCATAGATGTTTTTTGAATTTATCAAATCGTTGATGGTGTCGGCAACTTTTCTAAACGTTTTCAAATCTTCTTCAGATACGTGTTTTTGAACAGCTTGGTCAAAACCTAAAACAACGTATTTGGAGAAATCTCTCATTTCTTTTCCGAAGGGCGTTAGGTGGATCAAGACGCCGCGTCCATCATCTGGATTTGGTTTTCTTTCAATTAAGCCTTTTTTCTCCATCGATTTTAAAGTCCTGGAAAGACTTGTAGCTTCCATGCCCATTTTTGGACCGAGAGCTGTGGATGGCGTACCATTTTCTGGATCTATACTAATTAGGGCAAAACCTGTAGCCATGGTACTCCCTTTTTTCCCAGCTTCTTCGTTATACATTTTGGTTACATTCATCCAAGTGGATCGCAAAATATAGTCAATGGTTTTTTCTTTCATATGAATTTGAGAGGCTAACAACCCAAAGATACAAAAATATATTATGCATGCATAGTATATTACATGAAATTTTTAGATAAAATTATGGAAAGAACAAGGCGTAAAAAGTAGTGGATTTAGGGATGAAAGTTTTGTTGTGAAGTGTATTGAGGTTCTAATTTCAAGTTTTAACTAATACATTGCTACCCACGATCTATGTACTATGTCTCTTTAGAATAGTCCAATTTTCCATTCACAACTTTTGCGGGAGAAGTATACGGATGTTCGCTCGCGGTTTTATCATTCATAATATGGAGTACTTTCCAACCTTGAACTTTGAGGGCATCTGAAATCATAGAGCGGTGACATCGCCACCATACGGCTTCGGAACACATAATAGCCGTTCGTTGCTTCAGGGCAATGGTTTCAAGATTTTTAAGGGCTTCCTTAAATTCATTTGTTTCCATATAATCTGCATACCCCTGAAAAGATTCATTCCTCCAAGCATCATTTTTTGAATCTGGATTAACTTTCCTACGTCCGCCCAAACTTCTATTGTGTTGGTAATCAATGCCATTTTCAGGAATCAAGATTTCCAAGTTCTCTTTGTTGTATTGCGGGAATTTCCTAGAACCGGGAAAGGATCGTACGTCAACTAAACGTTCGATATTAAAAGTTTTGAGCAAATGCACAAATTCCTCTAAATCTCTTGTAGAATGGCCAATGGTCCAGATGGTTTTCATGGTTTTAATGATAAGCTATCTTAAAGTTATGAAATAAACGGCCTATATCGAAACTAGTTGAAGTCGTTTAACGGAAGTTTAAGTGTTGAGGTTTCCATTTTGGAAAAAGAGAATATTTAGAGTTGATCCGAGAATGAAAAAGACCTAAGAAAAAACATTATTTTTCATCTGAAATAATCTGTTTTAATCTTAGGTCTTTTTATGGTAGGTAAAAAGTTTTATATCAATAAAATGTCGGATTGGTTATAGCCGATTATTTTTTTCCATAGATATTCTCATACAAATCTTTATACATTTCTTTAATCACCTTTCTCTTCATTTTCATGGTAGGAGTCAATTGGCCATCTTCAATGTTCCAGACATCTGGTACAAGTTCGAACTTTTTAATTTTCTCCCATTGACCGAATTTTTCATTGTAAAAATCAATTTCTTCTTGGATGCGATCAATGACTTCTTGATTTTTGACCAGTTCTTTGTTGTCTGAAGGGACGTTATGGTTCTTTAGTTTCGCCCAGTCCTTAATAAAATCGAAATCAGGTTGTATAAGAGCAGCTGGCATTTTTTCGCCTTCACCTATCACCATAATCTGTTCGATGAACCTTGATTGCTTCATCTCATTTTCTATTAGTTGTGGCGCAACGTATTTTCCGCCGCTGGTTTTAAATATTTCCTTTTTTCTGTCGGTTATTTTTAAGAATCCTTCACTGTCAAGTTCGCCTATATCTCCCGTGTGGAAATATCCACCTTCCATTACTTTGGCAGTTTCTTCTTCATTCTTAAAATATCCAATCATTACTTGCGGACCTTTAACCAGAATTTCTCCATCTTCCGCAATTTTCACTTCTGTTTCGCGTAAAGGTTTCCCAACGGTTCCAATTTTAAAACCGTGGTTGCGCATATCGTTTACGGATATAACAGGTGAAGTCTCTGTGAGACCATATCCTTCCATAACCGGAATTTGAGCTGCATTAAAAACCCGTGCCAAACGCGGCTGTAATGGCGCACTGCCCGAGGCAATGGCTTTTAGGTTATTTCCTAAAGCTTCTCTCCATTTGCTAAAAACTAGTTTATTGGCGAGTTTTAATTGGGTTTCATACCACCAACCGTTTTGTCCGTAAGGTTCATATCTCAATCCTAGATCTATTGCCCAGAAAAACAATTTCTTTTTAATGCCAGTAAGTTCGCCACCCTTGGCGTAAATTTTATCATATACTTTTTCCAATACGCGGGGAACGGCGGTCATAACTTCTGGTTTTACCTCTTGAAGATTGGCGCTGATGGTATCAAGGGACTCTGCGAAATATAGTTCCACTCCGCAATACTGGTACATATAATGGAGCATTCGTTCGTAAACATGACAAACGGGCAGAAAGCTTAACCCAGAAGATTTTCCGTTTATAATTGGAAGTCTTTCCTCACTAAACTTTGCATTGCTGGCAATGTTTTTATGCGAAAGCATGACTCCCTTAGGTTTTCCGGTTGTTCCGGAAGTATATATTAAGGTGGCCAAATCATCTTCACTGATTGCCGCCATTCTTTGTTCAACTTTCTCTTGATTGCTTTTGTCCTTCCCTAACTCCAGCACTTCTTTCCAATTCTTCGCACCTTCAATTTCATTAAAGGTATAGACCTCTTTTAATGATGGCACATTCGCTTTAATGGCCATTACCTTGTCGTAAACTTCCTTATCTGAAACAAAACAAAAAATACATTCACTGTGATTAAGCACGTATTCGTACTCATCTTCAGAAATGGTTGGGTAAATAGGTACGTCCTGGGCTCCTGTCTGCATGATCCCAATATCGCAAATGTTCCACTCCGTGCGGTTTGTAGAAGATATAAGGGCAATTTTATCGTTAGGTTGAACGCCCATTTTCAATAACGCTCTACTTATTGCATTGGCCTTATCTATATATTCTTGGGTGGAAGTGGGAACCCACTTACCATCGTATTTGGTAATTAAGGCCTTTTCGAGAGGGTAATGTTCAAGTTGATAGTATGGGAAGTCAAAGAGTCTTTTTGGGTCTTTCATGGTTGTTTAGTTATGAAAAGTGAAATTAAGAATTATTTCGGAAGTTTCCACTTTAATGGGTTTAGACTTTAAATTTTAAAAAAAATGTTAGGCAGAAAGTATAACTGTAGGTCTTTTGCGATAATCTTCAAATAAATTCAAAGAACATCAAGATATGAATCTCCGCCAATGATGACAACCCATGATTTCGAAAAAAAGCATGAAATTTTACTATCTATTTATATTATTGTATTTTTAACATAATTTCAACATAAAATGTATTGATCTGTTTTTAAGATCTCTCTTTTCGTATTATCAACTAACCTGAAATTACAAGTAGGTAGGTTTAAGCTACTGTATATGTAAATCTTATTCTTATTCAAAATGTATTTTCAAAAACTAACCAAAATGAAAACATTTTTATCTCACACAATTGGAGTAGGTGCATTGCTAGTGATGGTAGCATCCTGCTCTTCTTCAGAAAAAAAGGAAAATAACATCGGAGAGCCCAATAACAGCATCATGGAGGCTGGGATTTTGAAATCTGCGGAAACCTATAGTATGAAAATAGATTCTGTAGGCGATGTAGATTGGTTCGCGCTTCCCATGCCAACGCAAGGTTATCTTAATGTAAGTACTAAAAGTGTCCCGAAAAACTTGAATCTTGTAATTCGATTTGCCAATAAAGAGGAGTGGAAACCAACTAAAGAAAACTGGATGGGAGGTGAGTTAGGTCTGCCCGCAACTATTGCAGTTTATAAACCAGATACCATTTATTTTGTTTTTAAGGATAAATACAATCAGAACTTTTCAGAAGAGGAGATAGTCTTTAAGGCCGAATTTATAGAGGAGTTTGATGATCATGAACCCAATAATGATGCAAACACCGCAACAATGGTGACACCCGGCGATTTGATAAAATCTACTTTTTATCCCGCAACAGATGTGGATTGGTTTAAAACCAAGGTGGACAGTTCGGGTTATTTAATGTTACAAGCTCGAAATGTTCCGGATAATATTAAAGTTGAAGCTCGCTTTGCAAAAAAATCTGATGAATTTAGTGAAGTAGAATTTATTTCGGGAGGCTTGGCATTGCCGGCTGCAATTCAGGTATCAAGCCCCGGGGAATATTATTTCCAGTTAAAGGATAAATACAATAATGAGATGTCCACCGATGTGGCAGAATGGAAGGTAGATTTTATCCCAGAAATGGATGACACAGAACCAAATAATAGTTTGGAACAGGCACATCGTCTTTCTGTAAATGATACTGTGAAAATCGCAATTTTCCCACAGGGAGATAATGATTATTTTACTTTTACGCCCAATGCAAATTCCACACTGCGAATTGCCACTAAGCACCCTAAGGACTTCAGACCAGAAATTCAGATTTTTGAAGAAATAGGTTTCGAACAAAAACCAATTGGGAAATGGCAACCGCTTCCTGTAACTTTTGAGGTTAAGGCCAACCAGAAATATTTTATTCAGCTTCACACTAAATATGATAGTACATTTTCTCCGGAATCTTTTGATTTTTCCGTAAGCCGAATAGACGGAAGAGTTGGGGGAGCAGAAAAAACTGAAGAGTAGTTTTGGAAAGATTTTTAATTAGCAAATACTGCAACAATTTTTAGAACAAGTATCCAATTTATGTAGGTAAATACCCTATTCCCTAATTTGTAGAATGTTACGTCTGTGTTTCATAAAAATCTTCTATAGATTAAACTGCTTTGGTATTTTGAAAGTCTTTATAAGTTGGGTATTTTTGCGACACTATATTAACTTAAATTCATATTATGAAAAAAATTTTACTTTTAGCAAGTGTATTGCTAACAACAATGGTTTATGCACAAGGGCATGAAACCTTCAACAATTTAGACCTTGACGGTAATTCATATGTCAACGGAAGTTTTGTTGGCGACGATGGAGTTGCTTGGACTTTTGGACAGTCTCGTGGAGATATTGAATTGAACGGTAAAGCAATTACAATAGGACGCAACAGGGCAGAACCTATGTTTCTTGAAACTACTATATCTAATGGGATGGGGAATTTAGAATTCTCATATGCCCAGGCTTTTAGTAATAATGTAGGTTTGGAAGTTTTGGTGAATGGAGACGTGATCTATACCGCAACCAGTGATGACGAAATGGGGGTTACAAAATCCTCCGGTGTTATTACGGTTGATGTGGATGGGGAAGTGGTTCTTAAATTCAGCAATCCTGACGGGATGGGACAAATTACATTAGATGATATAATCTGGACAGCAGCCGGTGGAGATAATACTGATTATTGTATACCTACGAGCATTTGTAATGATGGCGATTTAATCACAAATGTAACTTTTGGTGAAATTGACAATACCACAGATTGTAGTCCTGATGGATATGGCGATTATACAGATATGTTCGCTACCGTTATCTCAGGAGAAACCTATCCAATTTCTATAACTGTAGGAGATGGTTGGTATGAGAGAGTATCTATGTGGATTGATTGGGGTCAGGATGGATCTTTTGATCAGGAAGATTATATTGGTGAGATAGACGAAGGAGGTCAAGGAATAACCCTTGAAGACATTGTTGAAATTCCAGCCGGTGTAGAAGAAGGAGACTATCGTATCAGATTTTATCTGAAAGCTACTGGTTCTGACAACCCTGCACCGATGGATCCGTGTGAAGATGACTCTTACGGAGAGTATGAAGACTATACTCTAAGGGTTGATAACACTGTTGGGATTGATTCTAATTCTATTACAGGATTTAGCTATTTCCCAAATCCAACTAAGGATGTTCTAAACCTAAATGCCAACATTTCAATAGAATCTGTTGAAGCTTTTAATCTTTTAGGTCAAAAAGTGATCAATCTGAACCAATTTAATAATGGACAGGTAAATGTATCTGCGCTTCCAGTAGGATCTTATATTTTCCTTGTTAGATTTGAAAACGGTATTCAAGAAAGCTTTAAAGTATTGAAGCAATAGTATTGTTGAAATAATTTTAATCGAATCCAATTAGAAGCTGTCTGTTAAGGCAGCTTCTTTTTTTTGAAATTGGTTTGATAAAGCTGCTCTCACATTGGATATTGCGGAACATAAGATCAAATCTTCTCCAACATTTTTTATAAATCTATTCAATACAAAAGGAGTTAGGGGATATTGTATCTTTGCGCTTTTCATTTTTGATCATAAAATTATCCTCATCATCAAAATACGTTCCTCATGAAACATATTCAATTTTTTAGCATCATTTTACTTTGTGTTACTCTTTTCGTTTCCTGTGAAAAACCAAAAGACAAAGTAGCAGAACAAACAGAATTTAAAGTTGAATTCGAAAAATACACTTTAGACAATGGAATGCAGGTCATTTTTCACATTGATCGCTCAGATCCTGTTGTGGCTGTGGCATTAACAAGTCACGTGGGTTCCGCGAGAGAAATTGAAGGCAGAACAGGATTTGCACATTTATTTGAGCATTTATTGTTTTTAGAATCTGAAAATTTAGGAAAAGGAGGACTTGATAAAATGAGTGCCCGAATTGGAGGCTCTGGCGCGAATGGTTCTACCAGTAGGGACAGGACCAATTACTTTCAAACGGTGCCAAAAGATGCGCTGGAAAAAATGATATGGGCAGAAGCCGACAAATTGGGTTACTTCATAAACACAGTGACAGAACCCGTTTTGGCAAAGGAAAAACAAGTAGTTAAAAACGAAAAACGTCAGGGCGTGGATAATGTTCCCTACGGTCATAATTTCTACGTTATCCATAAAAATCTTTACCCCGAAGACCATCCCTATAGTTGGGAAGTGATAGGTTCATTGGAAGATCTTCAAAATGCCACCTTGCAAGATGTGAAGGATTTTTATAATCGTTGGTATGTGCCAAACAACGTTACCCTAACTATCGCAGGAGATTTTGATGTTGCGCAAGCTAAGGAATGGGTGAACAAATATTTTAGTGAAATAGAACGAGGAGAGGATATTCCTAAAATGGAAAAGCAGCCGGTTACGCTTTCTGAAACCAAGAAGTTGTATTACGAAGATAACTTTGCGCGTGTACCTCAGTTAACGCTTACTTGGCCTGGGGTATACCAATACCATCCAGACTCGTATGCGCTGGAAGTTTTAGCAACGTATTTGACCCAAGGAAAAAAAGCACCCTTATACCAAGTGCTTGTTGAAGATAAAAAACTGACAGATGAAGTGGATGCCTATCAATACAACTCTGAAATTGCAGGTCAGTTTATGATGCAAATAACTGCATTCCTAGATACCAATCTTCAAGACGTATTGAATGGGGTTGAAGAGGGTTTATCCAGGTTTGAAGCAGAAGGAATTTCGGAAAAAGATCTCAACCGTATTAAAGCCGGACAGGAAACTGCTTTCTATCAAGGACTTTCAAGTGTTTTGGGAAAAGGTTTCCAATTGGCTCAATATGAAATTTTCGCCAATGATCCTGGCTTTATAAACCAAGATGTAAAAAACATTCTCGCAGTTACTCCAGAGGAAGTGATGCGAGTTTACAACCAATATGTGAAAGATAAGAATTATGTAGCCACAAGTTTTGTGCCTAAGAACCAAAAATCACTAGCTCTTTTGGATTCCAAATTGGCCGATGTTGTGGAAGAACCTATTGTGGAAGGAGCAGAGGAAACATTTGATTCGGGAATAGTTGCGGATTATGAAAAGACAGCATCCAGTTTTGATAGAAGTGTAGAGCCACCCTATGGTGATAGCCCAGATATAAAAGTACCAGAGGTTTGGAAAGAGGAATTGTCCTCGGGTATTAAGCTTTGGGGCATAGAAAACTATGAAGTTCCTCTTGTGCAGTTTCACATTCAACTAAAAGGTGGAATGCTTTTGGAAAAAGACGATAAAATTGGTGTTTCCAATCTGCTTGCTGGCTTAATGACCCAAGGAACAGCTTCCAAAACACCTGAAGAACTTGAAAATGCAATAGAAACTCTTGGCGCTACAATTACGGCAAGGGCGAACAAGGAAGCAATAATAATCAATGGTACAACCTTGGCTAAAAATTACGCAGAGACCATGGCATTGGTCGAAGAAATTTTATTGAAGCCAAGATGGGATGCCAATGAATTTGCTCTTCAGAAGCAAAGTGTCTTAAGTATGATCGAGCGTCAAAAAGCAGATCCCAATAGTATTGCGGGTATTGAATTTGATAAATTGATTCACGGAGAAGACAATATTTTAGCACATGACAATTTTGGAACGAAAGAATCTGTGGAAGCAATAGCCTTGGAAGATTTAAAGGCATATTACAATGCATACTTCTCGCCAAATATCGCGTTGGTTCATGTGGTGGGAGCTGTATCTAAAGGAGATGTTTCCAAATCACTGACTGCTTTAAATGAAAAATGGGCACCTAAAGACATTATATTTCCACAAATAGCAGATCTTAAAATGCCTGAAACTTCAACCGTTTATTTTTATGATTTTCCGGGGGCCAAACAGTCTGTGCTTCTCTTTGGCTATCCCGCCTTGGCCGCTACAGATTCTGATTACTATCCTGCAAGTTTAATGAACTACCGATTGGGTGGTGGAGGTTTTGCCTCTCAGCTCACACAAGAGTTACGTGAAGGGAAAGGATATACATATGGCGTTCGTTCGGGATTTAGCGGCACAAATATAAAAGGGCCGTTTACGGTGAGCAGTGGGGTGCGCTCCAACGTTACTTATGAATCTGCGAATTTGATAAAGGAAATTTTGGAAAATTATGGTGAGAATTTCAATGAAAACGATTTGGAAATCACAAAGGGATATATGCTCAAAAGTGGTGCAAGAGCATTCGAAACTTCTGGCAGCAAATTGAATATGCTTACCAACATCAGCAATTATAACTATCCAAATGATTATGCCAAAAAGCGCGAAGACATTGTAAAAGCGTTGACCGTTGAAGACGTAAAAGCCTTAGCAGAGAAATATATTCAACCCAATAAAATGATTTACCTCATAGTTGGTGATGCCGCTTCACAATTGAAAAAATTGGAGAAACTTGGATTAGGGGATATCGTAATTTTGAATGACTAAGTCGACTTAAGTATTCATATTCATTTTACCCTCGAGGAAATATTTAATTCATACTCCTTAGAAAAGATTAAATAAAAAGGTTCTGCTAATTCTGGCATCCCGTCAGAATTTAGTAGGACTTTTTTTTATCCGCTTCATATTCATTTTAAATAATTGGTGCTTTTCTAGTAGATTTTGTCCTTGTAATCCACAACCTTTCAAGATTTTTAATTTTTTTCCATGTCATATTCTTACTCTCAAATCACCTAATTTTGCAGCTTTAATTTATTAAGAATGAAACTAATTCTAAAGAATAAATTCTTCTTACTGGTCATCATTTCTATTATTTGGGGATCTTCCTTTATTTTAATAAAAAAGACATTAACTGTCTTTGACCCTTATCAGATTGGTGCATTTCGTGCTGGCCTTTCGGGATTGCTTTTAGCTTTTATAGGATTTCCCGCAATGAGGAGAATGACTAAAACTGACATTTTTTGGATTGGTTTGGCAGGATTGTTAGGCAATTTTTTGGTCGTTTTTATTTTTCCATTTGCCCAGCGGGAAGTTAGCAGTTCTTTGGCAGGAATTATCAATGCCTTAGATCCTATATTTACTTTAATTTTGGCAGTACTTCTCTTTGGAATACGAAGTAGACCCATTCAATACGTCGGTGCTGTCATCGGTTTTATAGGCGCATTGATATTGGTTTACACATCAGATTCTGAAGGTAGCGAAAGCCATTTTCTCTACACAACCTTATTGATTATTGGTTCAGGCTTATATGCCATATCGGCTCTTATTGTAGAAAAGAAATTAGGACATATTAAATCAACGGAATTGGCCAGTTCCATTTATGCTTTCTGGATGCTTCCATCCCTTACAATCTTAGCTTTTTCTGGTTTTTTCACGAATATTGATTATAGTCAGCCTTCAACTTTGGAAGCCTTGGGTTACTTGATTTTTCTCACTGTGGTTAGCACAACCTTTGTGATGTTTTTGTTTTTCAAACTCGTTCAGGATACCTCTGCAGTGTTCGCGAGCACCATTTCGCTTTTAATACCTGTAATAGCGGTTATCTGGGGAATTTTGGATGGGGAACAATTTACGTTATGGTACGGTGTTGGCGGAATCTTAATCTTGATTGGCGTGTATTTTATACTTGAAAAAAAGAAGGGAAAAGATAGCTAATATATGAACTCTCTGAGTTACGCATACATAAAGTTTTGACACACTCTGCGCACATTATTTATCCTTTATTAAAATTGTTTAAGTTCAAGGAATTTTTCAAGCTCCTATTAATTCTTGATCAAAATTCCAATCGATATTTTATCAGGAAATTCTGATAATTTTTTGGTTATACTCAATTTTACTTTTTATCAACCTTCTGAATTTATTTAACATAGTTCAATTTTGCTTAAGTATCTGTGGCTCTGACTCTTAAACATCCTTTTATTTTTCACGCTTGGGATAAATCGATTTTTTATAATATAAAAACATTAAATATTTATGGGGATTGGCCTAAGAATTAATTAAGTTATCCATCGAATTCTAAAAATATACTAATTCTAAAATAATTAATCCCTCAGAATTCATCAACAAACAAACCAATAACTTATGAAAACGAAAACTTTACTCTATGCGATTTTCGCACTAATCTGCCTTAGTTCCTCCACCTTAAGCGCCCAATGGGAGCCCACTGCATTTACACAATCCACTTGTGTATTGTGCCAGGCTGAAAACGGAAATTTAATTGCAGCCGATGACAATTATCCGAATATGGGAGGAATTTACTTGTCTCAGGATGACGGTGACTCTTGGGATAAAGCAGATGCGCTGGACTATTCTTATACTGCTTTTCTTGTAAAAGATGAAAGTATTTTTATGGGTGGTGTAGGTTGCAATGTCGCCATCTCTCATGATAACGGCGAAACTTGGTCCAATTTGGATTTTAAAACTTTGCTGCCCGATGCAACAGATGATTATGCAATCTACGCAATGGAATACCACAATGGCAGAATTTACGCCTCGATATTGAGCATGGGAGTAGTTTATAGTGAGGATAACGGAGTAACTTGGTCTCTAACCGATCAAGAATCTCTATGGGATGAGGACGAACCAGAAAACGGTGGTCAATGGACATATAGTTTACGTTCCTTTAATGGAAGTTTATACAATATTGGCGCCTTCGGAATCTGGAAATATGACGAAACTGCAGATTTATGGACGCAGGTAGATGATAATTGGTATGGTGGAGGCTCTGTAGTAGTAGATAATGTTTTATATATATCATACAATGCAGGAGGTATTCCACATGGAATCCGTTACACAACAGATTTTCAGGATTGGGGAGTAATGCCTATCCCTGCTGGATCTCAAACTACAATTAGAACTTTGGAATACTACGAGGGTGCTTTCTTTATCGGACATGTTCATGATGCAGTTTATTATACTTTGGATCTCGGACAAACTTGGACTGAATATCGTGAAGATTTTCCAGCTTTCTCTCCTGCGCCGGGACTTGACCTATACGGTGTTCCCATGAATTTTGTTTTTGATGGCGAAACAATGTACTGTGGTGTATTTTCCGGATTCGACGATGTGGGTGGAGTTTTTAAGACAGCTGTGCCTGAAAATGTTTTGGCTATTGAAGGAACTCAAGCTGTGTTCAAAACTCTTGTGTATCCAAACCCTGCAAAAAATTTCGTGGTTTTCCAGATGCCAGTTAATGAGGTAAATGTTGGATTGCTTACCATTACAGATGCCTTGGGAAGAATTCAATATAGCAAGATCATCGGGGACGATGCCAGCAATTCTACAACAGTTTCTACAGAGAGTTGGGCGTCTGGTCTTTATTTTTTTATTCTAGAAACCAACGAATCCAAAGCCTCGGGAAAGTTCATCGTGGAATAATATAACAGGTTGTCTTTATAATTGCCAAATGGGCAATTGAACATTGAGTTAAGAAACCGTATCTGACCGCATAAGAAATTTATGCAAGGCGTCCGTTTTTTATCAAATGATTTTTCAAAAAGACATCTTATTACAGGATAAGGAGATGGGTGTTTTAATCTTTTCGAAATGAATGTTTCTTCGCGCTTCTCCTTTAATAATGCGTTAAAACGCAGTTTTCTAACCTTTAATCTATTTATTATATGAAAAAAACAACAACCCTTTTTCTATTGGCGTGCCTTGCCTTTTTTTGGCAAATGGGCGCTCAAAATTCTCCAAACCCACTAGGTAGTTGGCAGCAACATTCGCCAAATGCCACTTTTGGGGAACGTACAATTTTTACTCCAACTTCTTCACCTGGAGTGAACCTTAGGCCGCAAATGGATGATTGTAATCAGATTACTCCAGCGCCACCAGAGATTGAAGATGGATATTCAAATTTGGGAGAAGTGCAGATGGCCAACGATCTAGTTGTTGCTGCCAACCAAAACTTCAGCATGGAAAGCTTGAGCTTTAATAGCATGATCCAAGCCGCAACCGAAGTGGAATCCGTGGATGTTTATTATTACACCGATAGTGGAGATGGCCCAGGAACACTTTTGGGGTCACAATTGGGAATAGCTCCTGCAAATATTGAAAACCATGGGATGGTTAACGGATTTGATCACGTTACCATAAGTGTGGACTTTGATACACCCGTCGCTTTTGCTGGTAATTCATTTGAAACTATCTATTGGATCGGACTTCAAATTTCCATTGATGGCGCTAATGCTTTTATGGAAATTACTACTTTCAACATGAATACTCCAAACCAGGCTTATGTATACAGTCCTTCAGCAGATTCATTTTTACCGGGATCTGTTGCCATTGGTGGCACGCCAGGAGATGGTGTGCTTTCTATATTTGGAACTTGCGAGGATTTACCCGCTTGTAGTGGTGCCCCCAGTGCAGGTACAGTACAAGGTCCAAATGAAATCTGCTCGGGTATCGAATTCCTTTTAGAAGCAACTGGAGCAACCCAAGGTCAGACTGGATTGAGCTATCAGTGGCAAAAGCGTCTTACTGGAGGAGACTGGGAAGATATGGGCGGTGCTACCAATTTTAGATTGTATCAAAACATTAGTGTAGATACCGATTATCGTTTTACAGTTCAATGTGGAACAGATACACCGGAAGTTTCAAATACCCTTTCCGTTATTGTAAAAGCGGAAAACGAATGTTACTGTATTCCAGAATTCCAAAGTGGATGTGAGCAATTTGGTGATTATATTAAAGATTTTATTCTGGAAGGGGAAAACGGAACCGTAATCAGCGATTTGGATGGGGAATGTCCTACAGGTGCATATGAGGACAGCACGGATCAATCTGTAGATCTAATTGCTGGGTTTGAGTATGTAGCTAGAATTTCTTCTGGCTCAAGTAGTGACGATGTTGCTGTATGGATTGACTTTAACAATAACGGATATTTTGAAATGGACGAAGTGGTTGGGACCGTTAGAGGTGTAGATGGCAACCAAAAGAATCTAACCCTTAATATACCAGCCGATGCACCTGAAGGACATTTCCGTATGCGTGTTTTTATGCACTATTGGGAGTTACCTACAGATCCTTGCGTGCCAGCTGCACCATGGGGAATGGTTCGAGACTATTCTGTAGATATTCTATCAAATGTAGATTGTTCTGGACAACCTGATGCAGGTGTTGCTGAAACCATTGAAACTATTTGTGCAAATACAGCATTTGATCTTAGTGTAAGCGGTGTAAGCCAGGCGGTAGGTATTTCTTACCATTGGGAAAGAAGTCCACAAGGTCAAAACGATTGGACAATTATTCCAGATTCCAGTACATTTAATTACACGGTTTCAGGCGGAATTACAGAAGCTACAGATTTCCGATTTGTTGTAGCATGTAGCTTTTCTGGAGAATCATCCAAATCAAACGTTCTGAGCGTTGCTATTACTGCACCAGATCAGTGTTATTGCGATGCAGTTTACTATCAGGGTTGTCTATATGGAAATGCGATTAATATCATCAGATTTTTAGATGCCGATGGCAATATTGTTTTTGAAAACGAAACAGATTGTGCTCCAGATGAAGGTTATATTGATTACACTAATCTAGGTCCTATCGACCTTCAACAGGGTAAAACCTATACTTTGGAAATTATCACCAATTCACCAGAGCCTTTTTATGAAGACGCTCGCGCATGGATAGATTTCGCAGTAGATGGTGTATTTAATGATGAAGACCAAATAGCCAATTCAGGGGGTGAAGGTTTCCCTGATGGCGGAAAAATCAGTTCTGAATTTACTGTTCCTGCAGATCAGGATTTAGGTAATTTCCGTATGAGAGTCCGACTTCAAAGTTATGTGGGCAATCCTGCAATCAATCCTTGTAGAAAACTGGATTTCGGTGAAACTGAAGATTATATGGTCACTGTGGTAGAGTCATTGTCTGTTACGGATGTTGACTTCGCAAATTTCAGTTTCTATCCCAATCCGGCGCAAGATCACTTAAATCTAAAAGCGATCCAACCTATTAGTGATGTGGTAGTTTATAATTTACTTGGACAGCAGTTACTTGTATCCAAGCCGAATGCACGCCAGGCCCAGATCGACATTCAGTCGCTTTCTGTGGGTACTTATATCATGAAAGTAGTTGTTAATGGCAACGAAAAGAGTTTTAAGATCGTGAAAAACTAGAAAAGGATTTTCACATCTTTTAAAAGAATTCCCCTTTAGATTCTGTTTCAAAAAACGATTTTAAAGGGGTTTTTTTATGAAAGAATCTATCCAATAATCCTTTAGCAGAAAAAGTTAAGATTCTTCATAACAAAACATTGTAGTGCATTGGGCGAAAATTTTAGGTGGTGGTTGAATTATGATTAAACTTGAACTTTAAAAGCTATTCTCAGTACTAAGGAGTTTGGAAATTCTAAAGAATAGCAACAAATAGAACTGCGTAAGTAATTGATTGTCAAGCAAATACTAACTATTATCAATAAAAAAACGGGCGTTCCGGCCCGTTTTTTTATTAAACATCTTATAGTAATTATTTTGTTTTCTCAATCCACTCGCGAGCATTGACCAATGCCTCAACCCAAGGTGAAACCTCATCGCTCATCCGGTCTTTTGGATAGTGTGCCCAGTTCCATGGAAATGTAGAACGCTCCAAATGCGGCATCATCACTAAATGACGACCTGTTTTATCGCTCATCATTGCTGTGTTGAAATCACTGCTATTAGGGCTTGCAGGTAATTTGTCATACGCGTATTTAGCGACGATATCATAATGAGCTTCTTCCTTAGGAAATTTAAATTTTCCTTCCCCGTGAGATGACCAAATTCCTAGAGTGCTTCCCGCAAGTGATGAAAGCATCACTGAATTGTTCTCCTGTATTATTACATTAGAAAAAACACATTCAAATTTTTCGGTTTTATTGTGAAGCATTTTCGGCTTTTCTTCGTCCTCTGGATTTAGAAGTCCAAGTTCCATAAAGAGTTGACAACCATTACAAACACCTAACGAAAGCGTATCGTCTTTCGCAAAGAAATTTTCTAGTGCTTTTTTCGCCTTTGGATTATACAGAAATGCACCCGCCCAACCTTTGGCACTTCCCAAAACGTCGCTATTGCTAAATCCGCCAACTGCAACCAAAAGTTTTATGTCTTTTAAAGTTTCACGACCTTCAATCAAATCTGTCATGTGTACATCCTTCACATCAAAGCCAGCTAGATGCATCATATAAGCCATTTCGCGCTCGCTGTTACTTCCTTTCTCACGAATTACAGCTGCTTTTGGTCTTGATGAAGCGTTCTGGTCAACGCTAGAAATGATAGGGAGCTTTCCTGTAAAGTGTTTAGGAAACGTAAATTTTAATGGTTGTTTCTTGTAATTATCATATCGCTCCTTTGCATAAACTTCACCACTTTGATTTCTATCCAATAGGTAAGAAGTTTTATACCAGGCATCACGGGTTTCTGGAATATCAAATTCCAAATCTTCGCCATTATTTTTAATACGAAGAGTTTCCTGATCGGTTACATTTCCAATCTTTTTAAAGTCAACTCCTTTTGAAGCAAGCAATTTTTCAATTTTAGCATCATTTGAAGCCTGAATTACCACGCCGCAGTTTTCAGCAAAAAGCAGTTTTACGGAATCTTTTTCTCCTAGGCTGGAAAGGTTCAAATTGGCTCCCAGATTAAGATCTGCAAAACACATTTCCAATAGTGTAGTTATCAATCCTCCCGAAGCAACATCGTGTCCTGCCAAAATTTCGCCCTCGAAAATCAATTCCTGTAAGGCGTTGAATACAGTTTTAACGTATTCCGCACTCTTAACCGTTGGCGCTTCTTCACCAATGGCATTCAAGATTTGATGGAAAGAAGAACCTCCCAATTTAAAATCGTCTTGTGAAATATTGATATAGTAAATACTGTTTCCGTCTTTCTGGAAAACAGGTTCTACAACTTTTTTAATGTCGTTACAATTTCCAGCCGCAGATATAATTACTGTGCCAGGCGAGATTACTTCGTCATCTTTATATTTTTGTTTCATCGAAAGAGAATCCTTCCCGGTAGGTACATTGATTCCAAGATCGATTGAAAAGTCTGAAACTTCTTTTACTGCGGCATATAGGCGGGCATCTTCTCCTTCATTATTCGCTGGCCACATCCAGTTGGCAGAGAGGGAGACACTTTTTAATCCATCCTTTAAAGGCGCCCAAACTATATTTGTCAATGCCTCTGTGATGGCATTTCTAGAGCCTATGGCAGGGTCGATCAATGCAGTTAACGGAGAATGACCAAGAGAAGTGGCTACGCCTTCAATTCCATGGTAATCTAAAGCCATTACCCCACAATTGTTGAGAGGTAACTGCAATGGTCCCACAGTTTGTTGTTTTGCAACCTTTCCGGTAACACATCGATCTACTTTATTGGTAAGCCAATCTTTACAAGCAACCGCTTCCAATTGAACCAACTGCGCTACGTATTCTTTTATTTTCGAATTATCATATGCGGGATTCTTATAGCTTCTGTTAATGGTTTTATCACGCATGATAGTTTGTGGCGAACTCCCGAACATATCCTCTAGGGCAAAATCCATAGGTTTTTCGCCTTTTTCATTTTCAAAACAAAAGCGTTTGTCGCCTGTTACATGGCCCACTTCATACATGGGTGAGCGCTCTCTATCTGCCACTCGTTGAAGGATGTCCATATCTTTTTCGGCTATGATCAGACCCATTCGTTCTTGGCTTTCGTTGCCCATAATTTCCTTAGCGGATAGGGTAGGGTCGCCAATAGGAAATTTATCTAAAGATATTCTACCACCCGTATCCTCTACCAATTCACTTAGACAGTTTAAGTGCCCACCTGCACCGTGATCATGGATAGATACGATAGGGTTGTGGTCACTTTCCACCATTGCGCGAATGGCATTTGCCGCTCGCTTTTGCATTTCTGGATTACTTCGTTGAATTGCGTTTAGCTCAATTCCGCTGTGAAACTCGCCTGTATCTGCTGAACTAACTGCAGCACCGCCCATTCCGATTCTGTAATTTTCACCTCCTAAAACCACAATTTTATCGCCTTCTACCGGTTTTCCCTTGATGGCTTGGCTAGCTTTTCCATAACCAATTCCTCCGGCCATCATGATAACTTTATCATATCCTAATTTTCGGATATCTGAAGATTCATCAGCTCCTAAACTTTTAGAGGGATCATGTTCAAAAGTGAGAACAGAACCTGCAATTAATGGCTGTCCAAATTTATTTCCAAAATCTGAAGCACCATTACTTGCTTTGATCAAAATATCCAAAGGAGTTTGGTATAGCCAATCTCTTTCTTTCATCCCTTGTTCCCAGGACTTTATGGTTGGTTTATGTTTGCTGGCATCTGTTGAATCATGGTCCAAGAGCGGAGCCGAAGTATCAAGACGCGAGTAGGAGGTCATGTAGACCGCGGTCCCGGCTAAAGGAAGTGAACCTTTTCCACCGGCCAATCTATCGCGAATTTCACCACCACTTCCTGTTGCAGCACCGTTAAAAGGCTCTACAGTTGTTGGGAAGTTATGGGTTTCTGCTTTAAGGGAAATTACACTCTCGAATTCTTTTTCTTCGTACCAATCTGGTTTGTCAGCACTTTTGGGTGCCCATTGTATTACGTTGGGACCCTTAACAAATGCAACGTTGTCCTTATAAGCCGAAACTATATCGTTGGGATTTACGGCTGAGGTTTTTTTGATAAGTTTAAAAAGAGATTCTGGCATCTCATGGCCATCAATTTCAAAAGTACCGTTGAAGATTTTATGGCGGCAGTGCTCACTGTTCACTTGGCTAAACCCGAAGACTTCGCTGTCGGTGAGTTTTCTTCCGATTTTTTCGGACATCTTTTCAAGATACTCCACTTCTTCGTCATTCAGTGCCAGCCCTTCTTTTTGATTGTATTCTGAAATGTTTTCAATGTTTAGTATTCCTTCTGGTTGAACATGAATATCAAAAATATCCTGATCCAACTGAGAGAATTTTTGGGAAAGCATGGAATCAAATTCCATGTCTTGGTCATTATGGAATTCTTCAATTCGGATGACTCCGTCTATGCCCATATTTTGGGTTATTTCCATGGCATTGGTACTCCAAGGCGTAATCATGGCAGCTCTTGGTCCTACGAATCCTTTTGAATCAATTGGCAAAACAACGGATTGGGGAATAAGAGGTTTATGGCCAAAAAGCCATTCTAGTTTTTTTACGCTTTCTTCAGATAGGTTTCCGTCGGTCTGAACGGCATAAACAGTGTTTTCGGCATTCCCAAAAAAGTGAATCATTCTGAATCTTTCTTTAAAAATTATTGAGGGTGCAAAGGTAACTATTTCGTAGAAATAGAATGCTAACTTCCTATAGGTTGTACATAGGTTTTGAACATTTTTGGGTGGTGAAGTTGAATCTTATAAGGATTGGAATTATTTGAGATTCAATCTTTAACGTAATAAATAGGTCCGAAACCTTTTTGATTCATAATTTAAACTTCAAATATCTTTGTTTTTCAATCGATTTTTCTGAAATCTAGATCAGAAATTTTGTTCTTAAAATAAAATAGCCGCCTCAAATTATGAGACGGCTAATTTTATATTCCATAGCATATATTGCTCTATTGAACCATTATTTTCTTCGTAACTCTTATTCCTGATGAAAGTAGTTCTAGAAGATATACTCCATTTTCTAAATTGGAGACATCGACCTTTTTTTCTGAAGTATTAAATGAATTTTTCATAACCATTCTTCCAGACATGTCATATATAGTATATTCTTCAACATCGAAAGCGGTGCTATTTCCCACCCAGATAATTTCGGTAGCGGGATTTGGATAAACTGCGATACTATCTTCAGTAAAATAATCCACATTAACCATTTCCCAACGGTCCTCTGCAACTGGGCCTCCCCAGATTATAGTGGCCAAATATGGATTGTCAATAAACGGATTTCGGTTCCCGTAAATATTTTCTAAATAAGGATTTCGTTGATCCTCATAATCACTTACAGGATCTTCCACGTTCCATTGTAAATACATCTCCAGCATTTGCGTAGAGCCTTGACGGGCACCCGTTCCGTTTAATGAAGGAAGGCATTGGTTGCCATACCTTGTGTACATATACATCATCATTCGGGCAACATCCCCTTTCCACTCATCTCCTGGATAAAATGTGTCGCCCCCTGTATTTCCAGCATTTCCTGAGCCAGGACCCATTTTCCTATTTCCGCGGTTATTGTTCATTTGTTGGTCTGATGCACGAAGGTTATGAGGGTCGGCAACAATGCCTGTGGCACCGTTATTAGCATTTCCCATAGATGGGTTTGCATTAGACCTTGCAAACACGTGTTCCCGATTATATTCGCAACTTGAACCTCCAAAGGCCTCTTTGTTACGCGTTCTATCTGTGGTGCAGTTATTATCGGAATCATTATATCCGTAAATAAGATATACTTTATTGCTATTGTTTGGATCTTTATCGATTACTTTCATTACCTCGCGAACATCTCCATAATTGAATGAAGAACTCGCCTGATCTATTTTATTTTGAAGTTCATAATAAAGATCTTGGCCGGTAAGCGTAAGGTTTACATCATTATAATAAGGCTGTTGTGCCCACAGAATTTGTAAACTTGATAAAAAGAGGAGGGTAAATAATTTTTTCATACGAGGATTGCTAAAAAATTAGATTCAATTTAGTTTTTTGGGGATTTTTCTTTAGAAGTATCAGGTTTATCTTTTTTCTGCAACAAAGAAATGTAAAAGCCGTCAAAACCGCTTTTACTTGGCAATATTTTTTCCTCTCTTAGTAATGAGAAATCTTTACCACTTTCACGAGCCAAAAAATCTTTTATCTGCAATTCGTTTTCTGAAGGTAATATGGAGCAAGTAGCATACACTAGAAATCCATCTGGTTTTACCATTCGGGAATAGGAATCAAGGAGCTCTCGTTGGGTATTTTTAATGTTTTCCAAAAATCCAGGCTCCATTTTCCATTTCGTATCCGGATTTCGCTTAAGCACGCCCAGGCCAGAGCATGGTGCATCAATCAAAACTCTATCTGCTTTCTCAATCAGTTTCTTGATCACCTTTGTTGAATCTATAAGGCGAGTTTCTATATTGAAAATATCATTACGTCTAGCACGGCGTTTTAACTCGATCAATTTCTTTTCATAAATATCCATCGATATCAGTTGGCCTTTATTTTCCATCATAGTAGCGATATGAAGGCTTTTTCCACCAGCGCCAGCGCAAGCGTCGATAATCCTTTCGCCGGGCTGTGGATTTAAAATTTCGGCTACCCGTTGCGAGGAAGCATCCTGAACCTCAAAGTGCCCGTTTTTAAAGGCATCTGTGGTAAAAACATTTGCTCTTTCCCTTAATTTTAAGGCAAAAGGATATCCAGGAAGTTTATCGGTTTCAATATCTAAATCTGCAAGTTCATTTTGAAGACTATCCACTGTTGTCTTTAAAGTGTTCACCCGTAAGACCACATCTGCCTGTTGATTTAAAGCAGCAATTTCGGCATCCCACTTTTTGCCAAGTTCCTTTTCACCCAATTCATCTAGCCAATCCGGAAGCGATTCTCTGAACTTTCTTATTTTCGAAAGTTCGTCGAACCGTCCTTTAATACGGCGGGTTGGGGTGTTTTCAAATTGATTCCATTCTGGAATTTTAATTCCTTGCAAGGTTGCCCAAACAGTAAACAATCGAAATAGATCTGGACGTTTGAACGGCTCCTTTACTTCAGCAATTTCCGCATAAAGACGTTTCCAGCGTACAATGTCATAAGTTGTTTCAGCAATAAAGCTTCTATCTCTAGATCCCCAACGTTTATCGCGCTTTAAAGTGTTTCTTAATACCTTATCAGCTTGTTTTTTCTCGTTAAAAATTTCATCAAGGGAGTCTATAGTGGCAAATACCAGATTACGGTGTAGTTTCATTTTCTAAATTTCAGGGTGTAAAGGTATTATAATTTTAGTTTCAAGATGGATAATGCTCAAATATACAATACCTAAATTATATGTATTAAAGTTGATTTGCTGGAAGAAGATTTTTCGCTAAAAATTTTTTATAAAAACCTGCCTAATATAAGAGCAATTGCTGGGCAATTGGAAGGCAATCCAATTTATAAATATGTCGTTTCCTACAATTAAATAAGTGCTATTTAATTGTAGGAATATCGTAGATATTTTTAAGAAGTTCGAAATTTTATATAATTATAGATTTAAGAAGTTTCTCTCAATTTCTTCTATTTATGATACATATTATTACTTTTGCCAAAAACAAACCTAATGCAATCCCCTAATTATAAGTTTTTAATTATATCTCTGTTTCTATTTACCTTGATTTCTTGTAAAAAAGGATCAGAGAATGAGATAACTTCCGTTGAAATTACGCCTGTTTTTATAGATGATATAAGCGTAAGAGCCTTAGAGCCCTTAGATGAAAATAGAGTTTTCTTTGCTGCGAGCAATGGGAAAATAGGGTTGGTAGATGGAGATACCCCCAAACTTGCGGTCATTAAATATACCGATTCCCTGTTACAGTTTAGATCTATTGCTAGAACAAGCGAAGCAGCTTTCGTTTTAAGCATCGCTAGCCCCGCGGTATTATACAAAATAGGATTTGACGGAACAGACGCTACAAATATCGAAATGGTCTATAATGAAATAGGAGAACGGGTCTTTTATAATTCCATGAAATTTTGGAACGATATGGAGGGAATCGCAATAGGAGATCCTATTGATGATTGTATGTCTATCATTATTACTCGTGATGGAGGAAATAAATGGATCAAAATTCCTTGCGAATCGTTGCCACCGGCAGAAAGAGGAGAAGCAGCCTTTGCGGCAAGCAACTCTAATATCGCCATTTATGGAGACAATGCGTGGGTGGCTACGGGTGGAAGCAAATCGAGAGTAATGCATACGGCCAATAAAGGCAAAACTTGGGAAGTTTATGATACCCCAATCATTCATGGAAAGGCGATGACCGGCATTTATTCTATCGATTTTGCCGATGAAAATCACGGTATTGTTTTCGGGGGCAATTCAGAAAATAAACCTTTTAAGGAAAAAAATAAGGCCATTACAACAGATGGTGGAAAGACATGGGAAACCGTACTGGATGGAGAAGAACCTGCCTATAGATCTTCCGTGAAATATATTCCTGGTACAAAAGGGCTTGGAGTTGTGGCCGTAGGATCACCGGGGGGGATTTCTTATAGCGCAGATGGTGGCAAAAGCTGGAAGTTACTATCTGAAGAAGGTTTTCACGCCATTGAATTTGTAAATGATAGTATTGCATTTGCTTCCGGAGAAAATAAGATTTCACGATTGGTTTTCAAAAAGAAGAAAAATTAATCAATATCACTATTTTTCAATCCTTTTTCATTCATCCAATATACCTAATAACTCCTTTCAAAGTAATTGGCAATCTTAGTATTATGGAAGTCATCATGAATCACATTATACTTTTTTGTTCTATTTTAACTTGAAGCCAACAATACTTTAGCAAAAACTTAATGTTTTCGAAATAAGATTTAAGGGTTTACCCTCGTTCTATAAGGGTCTAACAAATAAATCAAACTTATGTATTCATTAGGAAACTTAAAATTATCCCTTTTTGCCTTAGTAGTTGCTGGTTCGTTCACTGCATGTTCAGATGATGATTCAGAACCAGTACTAACGAATAATCAGAGTAAACTGGGTATTTATGCCCAGGCCAGTTATCTGCCCAATAGTGAGGATGCGCAACGATCTTCTGTTGTAGAACTATCAAGGTTTCTCGTAAATATCAAAGAAATAGAGTTGGAATATGATACTATTATCGATGATGATAATCTCTATGGAAGTGATGACGATATTGAATTGAAAGGTCCTTTTGAATTGGATCTATTATCATCTGAGCCCATTCAAATTGTTGAAGTTGTCCTGCCAAATGGTGTTTTGGAAGAAATTGAATTTGAATTTGATAAGAATGAAAATCCAAGTAGCGAACTTTACAAACAGAGCATGCGAATGGAAGGTTCCATTAGTGGTACTCCCTTTGTTTTTTGGCATGATTTTGAAGAAGAAATAGAGTTGGAATTTGAAGATGCTTTGGATAGCGGGATGGTTATGGAAGGTGAGAATGGCATATTGATTGACTTCGATCTTTATCAGGTTTTGAACGGAACTGCTGGCGTAGATTTATCTACCGCTGTTGACGGTAACGGAGACGGAATAATTGAAATTAGCCCGAATGATCAAGATGGAAACAGGAGTTTGGCTGAAGCTATGAAACAGGCCATTAAAAGCCAAATCGATATTCTTGAAGATCTTTATGACTAGTCTATTAAGTTTAAATTAAATTTTTTTATTGGCACCGAGTTCTCGCTCGGTGTTTTTTTTCAACATATTCCAGATTTAGAAAATTTGAAATTCAATTTTAAAAAATCAAAATTATAGACTCCCAAGATTTGGAAAATTAAGGAGAGCAATAATATGTCAAATTCAACATTATGGGATGTTCAAAAATTTAACAAAATTACATCTAAAGCCTTATTTCATTGAGATGTTAAAGTTTTAACGGAGAACCCTTCATTTTAGAAATTACCAATAAAGCTTGTTGTCATTTAGGATTGTTTTAGATATATTTGAGGAAACATTAACAATTAAATCTAAATTATGACTAACAAATTACTTAGAAAAGGGTCTATGCTATTTGCGCTTATGGCGTTTTTCGCAATGACCCATTCCGTGAATGCTCAGTATTGCATTCCGGGAGCCACCAATGCGAGTCGGTATATTAACAACTTTTCTACCACAAATGGAAGTGAAAATATATCGAACCTTAACAGTGGATTTTCCACTGGGGGATATGGAGATTTCACAGCAACCCAAACAATTGCTCAGGATCCAGGAAGTTCTTTTGATTTTTCGGTAGATATTGAAGGAGGAACTGCTGGCTTTAGAGTTTGGGTAGACTGGAACCAAGATGGTGTTTTTGACACTAATGAGGTAGCATATCAGTCTGGTTCATATGCAGGAAGCCACACTGGAACAATCGCTGTTCCTGCCGACGCTGAAATAGGCGAAACAAGAATGCGAATTGTAAGCCACTGGTTGAGCAGTTCAGGAAACATACCACCTTGTACTACCGGATTTGAATACGGTGAATTTGAAGATTACAAGGTTGTTACCGGAATATTGGATGCATGTACCGATGCTGAGGCCGGAACCATTGTTGGCGATGCTTCTGTAGAAGTTTGTTCCAATACAACTTTTAGTCTTTCCGTGACGGGGAATTCTGAGCCTGCGGAAGGTTTGATCCGTACGTGGCAATCTTCGCCTGCTGGAGCTGGAACTTGGACCGATTTAGGTGCAGGATCATCCACTCTTACAGTTATAGGAGGAATTGACGTTCCAACGGATTTCAGATATCACGTAGAATGTGATAATGGTACTTCAGATAATTCAGATATCATTTCTGTTACATTAAATCCAAACACTTCAGAATGCTATTGCGTACCTGAGGGAATCAATCCTGATCGTTATATAAACAACTTCTCCACAACAGGAGGTGTTCAGAATATTTCAAATCTTAACAGTGGATATTCTACAGATGGATATGGCGATTTTACGTCAATGACGGTGGAAGCAAACCCTGGAGATGAGATTAGCTTCACTGTGGATCACGTAGGAGGAACTTTCGGATTTAGAATCTGGGTAGACTGGAATCAGGACGGAATGTTTGACATTACTGAAGAAGTAGTATATAACAGTACGAGTTATAGTGCCACTCATACCGGCACAATTACTCTTCCCGTAGGTGCAATGGGCGGAACAACAAGAATGAGAATTGCGAATCATTATTTAAGTTCTACAGGATCTGTGGATCCATGTAGTATTGATTTTAACAACGGTGAGTTTGAAGATTACACCTTTCAAATAATTCCATTGGAGGTATGTTCGGACGCAGTGGCAGGAACAGTGGTTGGCGATACGGAAAGAGAAATTTGCGCAATGACTCCGTTCAGCATGACTGTTGAAGGAATTTCAGATCCAGCTACTGGTTTGATCCGCACTTGGCAATCTTCTCCAGCGGGAGAGGATACTTGGACTGATCTTGACGTAAGCAATGCTACTATTACTATTGCAGGAATTTCTTCTGCAACAGATTACAGATACCACGTAGAATGTGAAAATGGAGATTCAGATAATTCTGAAGTAATTTCCATCAGCTTAAATCCAAATCCATCGGAATGCTATTGTACTCCAGAAGGAACTAATACAAATCGTTTCGTAGACAACTTTTCTACTACAGGTGGAATTCAAAATATTTCTAACCTAGGGAGTGGATTCTCTCCAGAAGGATATGGTGATTTTACAGCTATGACGCTAGAAGCAAATCCTGGTGACGAGGTAAGTTTCGTAGTTGATATTGCTGGAGGAACTGCAGGATTTAGAATTTGGGTAGACTGGAACCAAGATGGTGCATTTGATACCACAGAAGAGGTTGCATTTAGCACTACAACTTTTAGCAGTGCCCATTCAGGATCTTTAACTGTTCCAATGGATGCAGCTTCAGGTGACACAAGAATGAGAATAGTTAGCCATTGGCAAAATTCTGAAGGGTTAGTTGATCCATGTGAAACAGGATTTTCTTACGGTGAGTTTGAAGATTATACCTTTAACGTAACCGGAGGCGGAGGCGGAACTTTCCCAAGTCCTTATTGCGATATTACTGATGCCGACGAAGTTATTGTTGAGGCAATAACCAAAGTTGAACTTGCTGGTACTACTATTACTAATGATGATGCAGACTCGGTTCTAATTGATAAGACCGCTACCATAGTAAACGTTATGGCTGGTGAAACTTATACGCTTTCAGTTGAAGGAGACACTGCTGGAGATTTTGATAACAATATCGTAGCATTTATCGATTGGAACCAAAATGATATTCTAGATGATGCCGGTGAAATTTACGAGTTGGGAACATTAAGCAACTCTACCGGTGCCGATGGAATTTCTGTTTCTATGGAAATTGAAGTGCCTGCTGATGCTGTTCTTGGAGAAACAAGAATCAGAATCACAAAAACATATTTTGATGATATTTCTGATGCTATTGTAACTCCATGTGGAATTCAGTTTGATCCATTTGGAATGGGAATATTCCCTGGATATGGTCAGGCCTTGGATTTCACATTAAATGTTGAGGAATCTGATGGAGGAGACGGTATAGATTGTGCTCAAGGAGATGACAGCAATGGTTTCGAAAACGGTTTCAATATTACTGCAGGAACTGATTTTAGAAATGCGGATGACTTTATGGTGTCTGCAGACAACACATTGAATATTCGTTCTATAGAGCTTAATATATTGGCTATGGCGCCAATAGCCTCTTTTGATTTTAACTTTTATAACGACGATAACGGAACTCCAGGCACTACTGTGGTGGAATCTTTAACTGCACAAGTTCCTTATTCTCAAGTTGCGATTGGAAGTGCTTTCGGATATACCGTTTATAATGTATTGATAGAAGTAGATCTAAACTTTGATGGTGGAGCAACTGGAACAACCTTCTGGATGCAACCTGTTTCCAATGGAGATGCATTCTGGGAAGTTTCTACAGTAGGAACTTTAGGAGAGCCTATCCATACTTCAGAAGTTCAAGGCCCTTGGGAGGCTGACGAAGATGGTGCACAGGGAGTATTTAAATTACATTGTGATGTTGTTGGACCACCACCATTCGAGTGCTTGTTTACAATTGACTGGGATGTAGAGCCAATTACTCGATTCGTTATGGCAAACGTAGATAATGCATCTTCAGTAAGTAGTACAGAAGCTCTTGAAGACTTTACAGACATTACGATAATGGCTGAGGCAGGAGGAACTATCGAAGTTGCTGTAGAAGGTTATACTGGCGGAGCATGGACCAATTATTTCACTGTATTTATCAATACCGATAGTGAGAACGAATGGACTACCTACGAAACCTTTGAAATAGGTTCAATAACCAATTCAACAGGAACAGATGGAATGCAAGCTACTGCCACAATTGTTTTACCTGGAAGCTTAACAGAAGGTGAATATCTTCTTAGAGTAGTTAAGAATTTCAACGAATCGCCTTTAGCTCCATGTGGTGCTTATGGCTATGGGCAAGCAGAAGATTATACGCTTGTAATTGGAGAAATGGATGATTGTGCTGGTACTCCTGATGGAGGAATTGTAACTGTAAATCCTGAAACAGGAAATGTGAACACATCGTACACTGTTTCTGCTACAGACTATTCTTTCGCAAATGGAATTACATATCAATGGCAGTCTAACACAGATGGCGCAGGATGGGAAGATGAAGGAAACCTTATGGATGTTTACTCTTCTTATGCAGCTACAGCCCCTAGTGAAAATGATATTACAGTAGAATGGAGATTGGAAGTAACTTGTACTCTTTCTGGAGAGACTTCCTATTCTGAAACTGCAACATTCACTACAACTATGGTGTACTGTACTCCTGTATTATTATGTGATGATGGCGATTTGATTACGAATGTTTCATTCCAAGAAATCGAAAACGCAACAGGTTGTAGCCCTGATGGATACGGAGATTACACAGATATGGTAGCAACTGTTCAATCAGGTGGAACTTATCCAATTTCTGTTACTGTTGGAGGTGGATTCACTTCTGAATCAGTTTCTGTATGGATCGATTTTGATAACAGCGGAAGTTTTGATGAAAATGAATTCTATTACATCGGAACTGGTAGCGCTTCAACTGTATCAGGAGATATCGCTATCCCTGCTGGTGCTGCAGACGGAAACTATAGAATGAGAGTTCGTGTAGCTGCAACAGATGAGACCTTGGTAAGTTGGGATTTAGCATGTGATAATGATGTAACACCATACGGTGAAACTGAAGATTACACTGTTACCGTAGATGGTGTAGTAGGTGTTAATGACAATTCAATTTCGAATTTCACTTATTACCCAAACCCAATGGTAGATGTTCTTTACATCTCTGCTAAGGAAAACGTGAAGTCTGTTTCTGCATATAATGTTTTAGGACAGGAAGTATTGAGTAGCAGACATTTTGCAAATGGGCAAGTGGATGTTTCATCTTTACCAACTGGGACTTATACATTCCGTGTTACTTTCCAAAACGGTCTTGAAGAAAACTTCAAAGCCCTAAAAAAGTAATTGGATATAAATTGACCAATTAATAAATGAAGTAGCCGTCTCAAATTGAGGCGGCTATTTTTTTAGGGATATTAGAATTATATGAAATAAGGAGTAAATAATATAAATTATGGATGTTGAGATTATCCAAGACTCTATTAATTCTCTAATCCGGTTTTTTATTTTTATATTCGACGGATATAAATAAATAAATTTAAATTATGACCAACAAATTACTTAGTAAGGGATTGATGCTTTTTGCATTGACCGTTTTTTTATTAATGTCGTATTCTGCGAACGCACAATATTGCATTCCTCAAGGGACCAACTCCAATCGTTATATCGATAACTTTATCACTACAGGAGGTATCCAAAATATTTCTAACCTCGGAAGCGGATTTTCAACTGGAGGATATGGTGATTTTACAGCTATGATTGTTGAAGCCAATCCAGGTGATGCGTTAAGCTTTGAGTCGGACGTGGTAGGAGGAAGTGCTGGGTTTAGAATTTGGGTAGATTGGAATCACGATGGAACTTTTGATCCCATTGAAGAAGTAGCGTACCATTCTACAGGATACAGTACTTCACCTTCAGGTTCTTTCACAGTTCCTATGGATGTAGCTTCCGGAGAAACCAGAATGAGAATAGTAAGCCATTGGTTGTCCACCACTGGAGAAATTGACCCATGTGCTACGGGCTTCACTTATGGTGAATTTGAAGACTACACATTTATTGTAGCTGGCAGTGATGAACCTTTCCCAAGCCCATATTGCGATATTGCCGGTGCGGAAGACGTAATAGTTGAAGAAATCACCAAAGTTGAATTGGGCGACACAATTATTACCAACACGGACACTGATTCGGTATTGGTAGACAAAACCGACACAGTTGTAGATCTATCTGTAGGAGAAACTTATACACTCTCTGTTGAAGGAAATACACACGGAAATTTTGAAACCAATATTGTAGCCTTTATAGATTGGAACCAAAATGGAATTTTGGATGATGCAGGTGAAATCTACGAACTCGGAACCCTAGAAAATTCAACAGGAACCGATGGAATTTCTGTGTCTATGGCTATTCTTGTTCCTGTAGATGCCGTTCTAGGAAATACCCGTATCAGAATTACAAAAACATATTTTGACGATCTATCAAATGCCATTATTAATCCATGTGGAATTGAATTTGATCCATTCGGTTGGGGCATTGAGTCAGGATATGGACAGGCATTGGATTTCACATTAAACTTAGAAGCCGGAAATACGGATGATTGTGAGGGCACTCCAAATGCGGGTGTAGCCACAGTGAATCCTGAATCAGGTTATGTGGATTCTGAATATACTGTTGCAGCAACTGGCTTTACCTCCGGAAGTGGATTGACATATCAGTGGCAATCAAATACAGATAATGCTGGGTGGATAAATGAAGGAAATGCAGAAGATGTTTATTCCGCATTTATTGCAACGGCTCCTTCGGTTAGCGGAATTGCAGTAGAATGGAGATTGGCAGTTACATGCACTCTTTCCACCGAAACTTCATATTCTGAAATTGCAATATTCACAACTATTGAACCTTCATTGTATTGTATCCCACTTTTGGATTGCGAAGATGGAGATAATATTACAAATGTAACTTTCCAGGAAATCGATAATACTACAACCTGTAGTAATGGTGGATATGGAGATTACACTGCTCTGTCCGCCACTGTACAATCTGGTGGAACCTATCCAATTTCCATAAGTGTAGGAGATGGATGGAATGTAGAGTCGGCTTCCGTTTGGGTAGATTTTGACAATAGCGGAAGTTTTGATGAAGACGAATTCTTCTTTATTGGAACAGGAAGTGGAGAAGCTTTGCCTGGAAATATTTCTATTCCTTCTGGTTTGGAAAATGGTGATTATAGAATGAGAGTTCGAGTTGTCGCCGGGCCGGGTGCAGACGCTACTTGGGATTTGGCGTGTGATAGTGACGATGTGTTTGGTGAAACAGAGGACTACACCGTTACTGTTGATGGCGTAGTGGGAATGGAAGAAAATTCTATTTCAAACTTCACGTACTATCCAAACCCAGTTCAGGATGTACTTTATATTTCAGCAAAAGAAAATGTTCAGTCAGTTTCAGCTTATAATGTTTTAGGCCAAGAAGTTTTGAACAGTAAACATTTTGCAAATGGACAGGTAGACGTTTCTTCTTTACCCCAGGGAACTTTTATGTTCCGTGTTACTTTCGAAAATGGATTTGAAGAGAGCTTCAAAGTTTTGAAAAAGTAATTAAGATTAAATACCCATTGAAAACTAAAGCTGCCTCAATTATGGGGCAGCTTTTTTTATATTTAAATCTGAATGAAATTTTACTGAACGCTTATATCGGGATCATTCTTTTTAACCACCGTCTGGATAAGTACCGCAATTCCCATAACAAGGGCGCAGCCTACCAAGTTGAGCCATAGATAGGGCATTAGATCGATATACCAAATATAAATAATCACGAGTTGAGTGATAATGGCGGCAATAAAGACCGCTTTACTTTTCACGTATCTGATAAAGAATGCCAATAGAAATATTCCGAGTACGTTTCCGTAAAAAATAGAACCGATGATATTGACCAGCTGAATAAGGTTATCGAACAAGTGGGCCGAACTGGCTACCAAAATCGCGATTATACCCCATAAAAGAGTAAATCCACGCGATGCTGCCACATAATGTTTTTCTCTTTTGCTAGGAACATTTCTTTTATAAAGGTCTATGGTAGTGGTGCTACCCAAAGCATTTAGTTCGGAAGCAGTGGAAGACATAGCTGCACTGAGAATTACGGCAAGCAAAAGTCCAATCAAACCTCTTGGGAGATTGTTTAGAATGAAATGTATAAACACATAATCCTTGTCATTTGTCTCGGCTTTGGGATTTGCTTTTTTGATTACTTCAACAGATTGATCTCTCAAATTCTGTTCAGAAATATTCAAGGATTTAATTTCGGCAGCAATAGCTTGTTTTTGCATTTCATCTTCCGCTTTACCATAGCTAACTTGAGCCTCAATTAATTTTTGGTCCAGTACTTCCTTTTCAACTTCCAGTGCATTATATTCTTCAGAATAAACCGACATTTTGACGTCTTTTACCGCTGCAGGATTAAAATGAAGAGGGGAGCTATTGAATTGATAGAAAACAAAGACCATCACCCCTACAAGCAAAATAAAAAATTGCATTGGCACTTTCAAAAGCCCATTCATAATAAGGCCCATCTGGCTCTGTTTAACGCTTCTTCCGGAAAGATAACGTTGTACCTGACTTTGATCTGTTCCGAAATAGGAGAGTGCCAAAAAAGTTCCTCCTATGATCCCACTCCAAAAAGTATATCTGTTATCAAAGTCAAAGGAAAAATCTAGAATATCCATTTTTCCATTGGCACCTGCTATTTCAAGGGCTTTGGTAAAGGTAATATCTAGTGGCAAATAATTTAAAATCAATAAAAAGGCAACAAACATTCCGAAGAAAATTACTGCCATCTGTTGTTTTTGGGTTACGCTCACTGCCTTGGTACCGCCTGAAACTGTATAGATGATCACTAAAACTCCAATGATTATATTTAAATAAACCAAATTCCAACCTAAAACTGCGGAAAGAATAATAGCTGGCGCAAAAATCGTTATCCCGCAGGCGAGCCCGCGCTGTATCAAAAAGAGAATAGCCGTTAACGTACGGGTTTTTTTATCGAAACGAGTCTCTAGATATTCGTAAGCGGTATATACATTGAGCTTATGATAGATTGGTATAAAAACCAAACAGATGATAACCATCGCTATCGGGAGTCCGAAATAGAATTGAACAAAGCCCATTCCATCGTGAAACGCTTGTCCGGGAGTTGATAAAAAAGTAATGGCACTGGCCTGAGTGGCCATAACGCTAAGACCAATTGTCCACCAATTTGCGCTGTTTCCACCTTTTAAATAATCGCCAACATCTTTCTGTTGACGCGATTTCCATGTACCATAAACTACGATAAAAAGAAGGGTCCCTATAAGGACAATCCAGTCAATTTGCTGCATCTACGCGAAATTTTGCATTAGTAAGTAAAAGAGATAAATATATACTGCGTTCATTAGCAGCACCAACGTGTAGCTATGTTTCCAAACAAATTTTTCGGTTTCTTTTTCCATTTGAATATGACCTTGTAATTAATTTTGTAAAACTATATCTAATTGTCTTTTTGGGAGTTTTGGTGATTTTCCTAGGATTATCCTTGAACGGATTTTGTATAAATTTACTAAAATTCCATCCAACCTAAATTGATGCTTTCGCTATTTCCCCACGGACAACATATTGGCAAACAATCTATAAGCGCCGGGAACTCCTGCTGGAAGTTCTCTGAAAAAACTTAATCCTGTATAGATAAAATGACCTTTCCCATATTTTGCTATCAATAAAGAACCTTTGGTCTGTGGTTCTCCTTTGTCGTGCATTCCGAGAATTGGAGTAAACTCTTTTGCCCATTCATCTGGGAAATACAGCCCCCGCTCTTGTACCCAGCCCTCAAAATCTCTTTCAGTAATTTTATTGGGAGTATTCAATAGGGGATTTTTAGGATTCAAAAAAGTTACTTTCGAAAATTCATCCGTTACTCGGTCACGTGACAATTTTAGAGAGTATGGTGCAAGTTCTTGCGTAACCAAAGCGTGATTTGTATTATATTGAAGAATCAATGTTCCTCCATTTTCTACGTATTTATTAAGACTCGTCTGGGCGAAAGCCAATTCGGGAATTGTATTGTATGCGCGAATGCCTACGACAATTGCATCATATTGCTTAAGCAAATTTTCATTAATGGAAGCAGGATCAATAGTGGTAACGTTATATCCTATTTGACGCAAACTTTCCGGAATAGCATCTCCCGCCCCGTTTATATATCCAATATACTGCCCCTTTTTCTTTATGTCCAACCTCACAATTTTCGCTTCGGAAGGAAGAAGAACATTTTGATAGGGAATATGATCATAATCTATCGTGACCAGCTCTTTATCAAATCTATTACCTTCATGAGTGACTACTGCCTTTAAAATTCCTTCATTCTGAACGGATGGAGGGGTTACTTCAAATTTAAAGGTTTTTGTTTGACCCTTTCTATCGAGATGAAAGTCTTGTTGCGCCGGAAAAATCGTCCATCCTTCAGGATGTTCCAAAGTAATGGAGCCAGAGATATTTTCCTTGCCTGCGCGTACACTCACTGAAATGGTTTTTGATTCGCTATTGGCGAAAATTAGAACTTTTTCGGGAAGCGACGAGGTCACTTCAGGCAACACCTCTAATGGACGGTACACTTCACCTGTAACTGGATCATTGAATTTAAAAATAATATCTCGTGTAAACGGAATTGTTAAATCCCCAAATTGTAATTCAAAGGTCAATTTTTCAAGGGAAGGAGTTTCAGGAAGGCCAATAAAATCCTCTTCAGCTGCATACATTCCCAGTGTGCCTGGTTTGTTCAGCCAATAAGGTGTGGAGTATTTGGAGGAATGAATCCCTGAGTGTACAGATAACTCAATTTTTTTAATTGTGTTATGCAGTAGAGGAAAGCCTTCTTTCCAAAGAGGCTTATTTTCGGCATCTGTAATGGATTTCAAAACGATTTTTTCATTCCCGCGATTAATGGCTTCGAGGTAAACTGTATAGTTTTCATTTGGATTGATGGTGTTTTCCTTAGATACCGCTTCGAGGAAAATTCCACCACAATCTAAAATTAGTTGTTTTAATTGAGCGAGTTTAATCTCGCGCCAATGAGGATCTTTTATGTTGAAAACAAGTGGATATGCCTTTAGCAATTGAGGAATCATTTTGGAAGGATCCTCAAAATTGAAAGTCTGTTCCAAAGGTTTCAATATTTTACCGATGGTATTTCCGCCTTCCAATCTAGACCAATCTGTATTTATTCCTTCAAAAAGATCATTATTTGAAGGTTTTGTTCCTTTTAGCAATTCAAGATATTCAGTTTCCATTCCTCGAGAACCTGTACTTCCAAAACCTTGTGATTGATGTTTACTTCTGCTTAATGAGGCTATTTCGCCATTGGAAAGTCCTAAAGCTGGAAAATAACTTCCCGTTTCTACAGAAACATGATTTGATTTATCTGCTTTTTCAAATTTTTCCTGACTCCCGTAAAACCACCATGAAGTATTGAAGAATAATCGTTGAGGTTGCCATACCCCAAATTTCTTGGCAGATTCTGGGAATTTTGCAGGGTTGTTAACGTCATCAAAAGCTTTAACGCTGAGCATAGCCGAAGCGGTATGATGACCATGGGTAGATCCTGGACTTCTATGGTCAAAACGATTTATAATAATATCGGGTCTGAATTTACGAATGGTCAAGACCACGTCGCTCAATATTTCATCTTTTGTCCAAAACTCAAAGGTCTCATCTGGATTTTTACTATACCCAAAATCATTAGCACGCGTAAAGAATTGTTGTCCGCCATCAGTTTTTCTTGCTTCCAGAAGTTCTTCTGTTCGGATAACGCCAAGAAGTTCACGAAGTTCTGGGCCAATTAAATTCTGTCCACCATCACCTCGGGTAAGGGATAGATATGCGGTGTTTGCATGGATATCATTAACCAAATATGAAATCATCCGTGTATTTTCATCATCTGGATGCGCAGCTAGATATAGGGCAGATCCAATAAAGTTCAACTTTTGAAGATCGTGGTATATTTCAGAAGAAGTTGGCTTTTTTGGGGCTTGGGCAAAAGCTGTTATGGAAAAAATACAAACCAACAGCTTCAGATAAAGGGAAATTCGCATATAATATTTTGATTTTACGGAAGGATGCCAAAGATACTAAAACGCTTAAAACTTGCCTTATAAACACATAGATATGGTGGAAATTTCAACCAAAGAAATTTCACTAATGTGCTAAAAAAAAGAAGTTATGCCTATAACAACCTAATCGTGGGGGAGCTGCTGCAAATTCTTATCAACCTCTCCAGTGGGTTGATGATGCTCTTTATTTTTAACAATGCTTACTCCCTTCTGTAGCATCATGCTATTAGGGTATGTTATGGTGGTGTTGCCAGAAGTGTATAAAATAACGTGGAAGGTTCTAATGTCCTCAATAAATCCTTCGCAAGGCACATCGTGATCATGGATAATAATGTAATCTCCAATTTTATAAGGAAAGGTGAAAAACATAATTATTCCACTGGTAACGTTGCTCAAGATAGACCATTGGGCAAAAAACGCAATTCCTATAACAGCAAAAACGGAGGACATTGCTAGCCCTAGGTTCTTAAAATCTACACCCCAAATAAAAATTAAACTAATAATTACCAACAGTAGGAAAGCAAAATTCACGTGTTTCATGATCAATCCTGTTCGGTGTTCTACACGTTGAAATTTTTTACCAAAATTCCGGACTGTACGTTTTAATAATTCGCGTACAATAAGAAAAATTATAATAACTATGCCTGATCGTAGAAGTGGCACATAATAATCCTGAATGTTTATATCTATTAATTTCATGAATTAATTAAGTTTTAGGGAATCTCGTAAATGTGAAAATTCACTTGTATGTTGGTTCCAATAATCGGTTTTTATTCTTTCCATTTTCGTAGCCGTGGTGCGTAAACGTAGTGTATCATTTTGCTGGGCGACATTTATTTCTTCCCATTCCTCTATTTCATATGGAAATTTGTTGTTGAAAGAAAACCTCATCTGTCGTTGCAGACTTGAATAATGGATGGTGTAATTTGTTATTGTTTCACCTTGCTTGATTGTCGCAAAAGCAGAATGATCTTTTACTTCCTTATGTTGAAACCTTAGATATTCGAAAGAAGGAATCATCTTTAAATCTCCAATTGGCAATTCTTCGGGGTTGAGACGGATAATATTCCAAATTTCATCTTCTAGCCAAGTTTTGGACAAATTAAATTTTTGATCTCCTTCCGCCTCAAAATACGAATGGGAATTTATCTCAAAATCTTTTCGATTATTCAATTGCATATACAGCTGCCCGCACCATTCCTGAATACTTGTACTCACCTTTAATGCATGTGTAGCATGAGAAATTGGATTGAACACACTCGTCATGATGGAGTAAGGGTAAATGCCGGTATTGAATTTTTTGGTCCGGTTCAATTTCAATATCGCCATGTTATTATCTGATTTACTGTCGGTTTTCACCTGTGCATCAGACAGAAAATCCTCGGTTACATAAACTGTAACGGCTGTACCTTCACGAATTTCTCCGTAGCGCTCTTGCATGAGCTTGTATGAGGTGATTTCGGCTTTTCCACCAAACCAATACTTCTTAAATGCCTCGGATGTATTACGATGAGTATCCAGGTGGCCATCAGTTGACTTTATGGAGTTTTTGATGATGGGCTTTTTTTCGTCGGAAGAATTACAGCCAAATAAAAGCGTCAGAAGTAAAACAATAAGATAACGTAAACCGATATTCATAATTATTTTGTTTCGTTCTAGCAGTTGAATTTACTATAAAATCATGGGGATTTAACTTTCAATTTGCATTCGATAACGCAAAAGAAATTTTTTCAATTTAGAGACTCTGTCTTTTACGTACTTCTCTGGAAATTCGTCCAAATATTCGGTTCTAAATAAAGAAATTAATGATAGGAAATTACTTGGTATGAACTGGTTTCCAAGCCATATCTGAATTGCGTTTCAAAAATACCTAAATTTCAGCCGTTGCCCACCTCGCTTAACGTTTTATAAACAAGTCTAACCGGAAGTCCCATTACATTAAAATAGCAGCCTTCTATTTTTTCAACCCCAATATAACCAATCCACTCCTGAATGCCATAACTTCCCGCTTTGTCATAGGGTTTATAGGTTTCAATATAGAAATCAATTTCCTCCTCCGAAAGATTTTTGAACCACACTTTCGTGGTATCGTTCACAGTTTTTTGGAAATCTTTTGAAGTAATACAAACCGATGTGATCACTTCATGCATATTCCCACTTAAATGCTGAAGCATCTCTTTGGCCTCCTTAAAATTCCGCGGTTTTCCCAATGCTTTATTATCCAACCAAACAATGGTATCACTGGTAATCAAAAGTTCATTTTTCTTTAATTCCGTGAAGACAGAAGCTTTTAATGCAGCTAAGTAATCTGTAATCTCTTTTCCTTTGAGATTCTCGGGATAGGTTTCTACAATTTTTTTGACCTTGATTTCAAAATCCAAATTCAGGTCCTTAAAAAAAGCTTGTCGTCTTGGTGAAGCAGAAGCAAGAATAAGCTTGAAATCTTTCAGTTTTTTATTTAACATTATATGGATGTGAGGTTTGAAGTTTTTATTAGGGTAGTGGTAAGTCAGTTTTGGAAATGATAGTTTGGGTTTTAGGGGTCACGAATTTTTTTGAGAATTGGTAATATCTTATTAGAAATGAAAAATCAACTTATCCTCTTTAAAATCTACCTTATAAATATTCGCCGCAGTTTCAATTCTGGCAGAAAATTTTGATGAATATGCTTTGTCATTTCTAGGAAACCAATCTTTTCTATTTTTATCAATTAGGATAAAGAGTCCGCGCTCCGTGCCTATTGCCGCAAAAACCTCTTCTCCACCACTAAATTTATCGATGCCGGAAATGGAGGTCAAGAGCTGTAATTTTCCTTCGAAATCTTCGGTAGCTAAACCTATTTCCGAGATTTCCAGAATATCGTTAGAAGTGAAATCTCCCACGGTTGCGTTCTTTAAATTTTTTCGCATAATAAATTCAAGGATATTTTTATCTTCATCATAAAAGTAAATGGATTGCGCATTCCAATTGGGAAAATCTACAATCTCATTCTCTCCATCCTTAATTATTTCCAGCCGTTTTTTTAACCAAATCAAAGATTCTGAAATCTTATCCGTCGGAATAGTGAATGCAAAATGGTATGGTAAAAATGCTTTATTCTTAACGAACTTCAGGATTGAGTTTTTTAATTGTACGGAAAATTCCTGATCACTTTCATTGATAATTCTTAAATCTAAAAGGTTTCTATAAAAATCCTTCTGTTCTTTAATTCGATCTGTGTAAAGTGTTAGTTCTCTGATTTTCATAGCGAATAGAATTAAAAGGTGAACGATATCTATACTTGAAAACCAAACAGGAAACTTTTAAAAATCTAATGAATTATCGTGAACTGGAACAACATCATTGAACATATTCCCGTAAACATTACAATTTTCAGAATAGTAGAAAGGATATGATAGTCCTTTATACTTTTAGCACTCCAAGCTTTTATACAAAAATAGAGGAGGGGCGCCACAATCCCAAAAAGGAAATAGAGCATTATTGTTTGTTGATCGTAAAGATTTTCATACATATAGAATATGACAGAAAAGGTAAGAAACATTCCTAAGATAGACACTAAAACTGTGGTTCTCTTTCTTCCAATTGCAATTGGTAATGTATTGGCACCACCTTTTTTATCACCATTTATGTCTTGCAGATCCTTTACTATTTCTCGAATAAGATTAAGGAAAAATGCAAAAATTGCGAATTCGAGGATAATCTTGAAAATTGCGGATTGGCCTGCTTGATTCTGAGGCGTTATGGCGGGAAGTAAGTCAAAAAGGGGAACGATAATCAAGCTCATGGCCACCAAGAATGAGACTACAAGATTTCCGATAATCAGAATTCCCTTCAAATAGGAAGCGTATATGTACAGCAAAGCGGAGAAAGCTATAAAAATAGCTGCAAAACCTGGTCTTCCAATTATGTTTGAAAGATAAAATCCAATCCCTACACCGATAACGTTGAAAATTATAAAGAGTCTATTGGCCTTACTTTCAGAAATTGATTTTCCTATTAGAACTTTATTTGGTTTGTTGATCCTATCTATTTCGACATCATAAATATCATTGATTATATTGCCTGCGGCGGCAATGCAAATAGTAGCAATTACCAATAGTGCAAACTGGAGAATGCTCAAAGTAACATCGATTCCAAAGGGATAAAAAAGACCAAATCTGATAAAAATTTGAACTAAGGCTATAAAAATCAGATTCTCGAAGCGTATTAATTGAAGGTATTTCAAGATGTTATTTATCAGGTTAACGTCAAAGTTGTTGGTTATTTTGGTAGAAGGCTGACGATTCTAGAACCTAGCTTTTCATGAATCCGCTATTTCGTTCTTCATTAATCATATTTCGCGCTGGTATTACACGCAACCATCCATTTTCCTTGCACTTTCATTACTTGTTCTATTACATCTCTCACACAACCTTTGCCTCCTTTTTTATGCGAAACATACTTTGAAATTGATTTAATTTCCTGAACGGCATCCTGTGGACATGTAGGCAAACCGATTTCTTGCATTATTTCAAAATCGGGCAAATCGTCACCCATATAAAGTACGTTTTCTGCTTTCAGGTTGTTTTCCTTTAAATAGCCTTCCAGAATTTCAGTTTTTTCCGAAATACCCAAAAATATATCCTTAATACCTAAATTCCGTAAGCGCACTCGAACTCCCTCATTAGATCCTCCTGAAATTACGCAGACATTATAACCGCTTTCTACGGCTGCTTTTAGCCCATAGCCATCCTTTACATTCATGGTTCGGAACATTTCGCCATCAGTATTCACCATGATTGAGCCGTCGGTGAGTACACCATCCACATCGAAAACAAAAGTGGTTATATGTTTTAAATATTCTTTATAGCTCATGCTTTCGGAAAGGTTGTCGTTCTTCATATTTGCGTATTTTTAATGTAAAATGGGTTTCTTCAATATAATAAAAAGTTATTCCCATTGTTGCTTTAACTTTTTGGTCAACATTAAATAGACATCTTTATATGGACTATGGTCCAATAATTTTAAATGCTTTTCAATGGTTTTTGTATCATTACGTTTGGCGGGGCCTGTTTGTGCCAACTCTGGCGACAATGTTTGAATTTTGTTCGCAGTTTCCTTAATCAAAGGTTTTAATAGATCAAATGGAATGTCGTCCTCTTCCAGGATTTCTTCTCCAATTTGGTAAAGATAATTGACGAAATTATTTACGAATACCGCTGATACATGAATTTTCGCTCTTTTCTCAGAATCAATTTCCACCACCACTTCTGAAATAGTTTTACCTAGTTTTTCCAGTAGTGCAAAATCCTGTGAGTTTTCTGCTTCAATACAGATTGGGATTTTATCAAAATTGACATCTTTATTCTTGGAAAATGTTTGTAAGGGATAAAAAATACCTCGTCTATTTTTTTGGGAAATACGGTCCATTGGCGCGCCCCCAGAAGTATGCACCACCAATTTATCTTGAATCTTCAAACTTTCTGAAAATGTACTTATTGAATCGTCGGAAATACCAATTATATAGACATCTGCATCATAAATTTGATCGATTTTATCTGTAAAGGGAATTCCCTGTAGACTAGGTTCAAGACTAATATTACTTCTGTTAAATATCTGTATTACAGAAACTATCTCACTTTTTTTAAAAGCATTAAGTAAATGGCTGTTTACATTGCCATACCCAAGAAGCACAACTTTGATCATGGCGCGAAAGTAAGGATTATTTAAATTTTCAACGGAATACTTTACGGTTTATGATTTCAATTTCTCCTTCCAGCTCAAGTTGTTTTACCGCGCGAATAACAGTTTCAACCCTAAGTCCGGTGAGATCTCCAATTTGTTGCCGGGTGAGTTCCACTTGAAATGGTCCTTCCGTTCCGTATTTGCTTTTGAGAAAATCAATAAGGGTTAATATTCTATGTTCAGGATTATGGCCGGAAATTCCTTTTAGGATCGTTGCCTTATAAAAAAGTCTTTTTGCAAGAGCTTTTGTAAACTTTAGATGGATTTTAGGATGGTCTGCCAGCAATCTAAAAAGATTCTTTTTCGAGAGTTTATAAATTTCTGTGGATTTTAAAGCTGTAGCCGAAGCGGGATATTTAAAATCGGCAAAGAGAGGAGGTTCACCGAAACTATCACCATCGTAAAAAATTCCTTGAACAAATTCTTTTCCATTATCATTGATGTTGAACATTTTAACTTCGCCAATCTTAATTTGATAATAGAAATCGGCTCGTGATTTTTCGTTAAAAATGATTTCAGAAGCATTAAACTTTTCAAACGTTGAACCATAATCCAACAATAAATCATCAGGAATCATACAGTTATGATTTGCCTCATAAAAGAAGACGTGTTAGGTTTGTAAATTTACGATTTATTAGACAAAAACTTCAAAAACCGCATTTCCGCGATTATTATTGAAATGAAATCGACCTATTAAGAAATCAAATTTTTTACTTTGTTTCAATAGAAACGCTGAACCGATTGATTGATTTTGATTTCGGTAACTTTGTTAAAAAATACAATGACGAAAGTATATATAAAATCTCGAGAGGAAGTGTCTTTGCTTGTAAGGACCTTTTACACAAAAATCAGAAAAGACGAATTGTTAGGACCTATCTTTAATGGTATAATAACAGATTGGGAAACACATTTGGAACTTTTGACTGATTTTTGGGAAACAAATCTTCTGTATAAAAGAAAGTATTTCGGAAACCCAATGCATGCACACGTAGAGGTGGATCAAAAATGTGGCAATACGATCAATGAAATGCACTTTGGCACCTGGATAAATTTGTGGGTTCAAACTATAGATGAACTCTTTGAAAATGATGATGAAATTGCACAGGTTGCAAAAAACCGGGCACGAAATATGGGAACTTTTCTGCATTTGAATATCTTCAATGCTCGAAAAACCACTCAAAAAGATTGATTTTTGGAATGATAAGGTCTAATTGTGCTTTAAGTGATTTTCTGCTAAAAGGATTGAGCGCGTTGAGAATGAGCACGTTTTCAATAAGTAATAATTGAATAAAAACACAAGCGAGTTTTGAAATGTTAGAGGTGCGTTTTTAGTAGCTTTAATGAACTCAATTGTCTAAATTTGCAACAAAATTCACAGAAATGCTGAAAAAGATTTCCTCCGTTCTTTTCTCTACCCGATTAACTGCTGTTCTTTTTATTGTTTTTGCTGTTGCTATGGCGGTAGGAACATTTTTGGACGCCTCTGCGGAGACCCCGCCAACGCCATATACCAAAGAACTTATTTATGATGCTTGGTGGTTTGAGCTGATATTGTTGATTTTCGTAATCAATTTTATAGGAAATATATTTCGATATAACCTTCAAAAACCAAAAATGTGGGCATCGTTGATGCTACACTTAGCTTTTATACTTGTAATTTTTGGAGCTTTCGTAACTCGATATATAGGGTTTGAAGGTGTAATGCACATTCGCGAAGGGGAAACTTCAAACTATATACTTTCCGATGAAGCCTATCTAGATGTATTTATAGATGGCGACTTCATGGTGGATGGAGTTGCACAACGTCGTAGGGTTAAGCCCAAAAAACTTCGACTGTCTGAAAAATTAAACAACAATTTCACCTTAAAATCTGACTATAAAGGTCAGGATGTTGTTATAGAATATAAAAAATTCATTAAAGGAGCTGTGGAAGGACTTACTCCAGATGAAAATGGGGAGGAATACCTGAAAATAGTAGAATCTGGAGGAGGCGAACGCCATGACCATTGGGTTAAAGTTGGTGATATTTCAAATATCCATAACATTCTTTTTGCTATAAATAATCCAACAGAAGGCGCCATCAACATTACAATTTCCGAGGATGGACAAAGCACCATATCAAGTCCTTTTGAAGGGGAATATATGATAATGGCAGATCAAAGCGAAGGCCATGTGGTAGCAGATAGTGTTCAGCCATTTAATATGAGATCTCTATACCAATTGGGCGGAATTTCATTTGTGGTGCCAGATCCTCTTACAAAAGGGAGGTATGGAATTGTAAAATCAGATCCTGAAACACCTTCTCATCAAGATGCATTATTTGTGGATGTAACATCAAAAGGAGAAACAAAGACCGTAGAACTTTTGGGTGGAAGAGGAACTGCCCCAAACCCGAAAGAGGTTGAAGTGGGGGGCTTAAAGGTATATTTAAGCTATGGATCTGAGAAAATTGACCTTCCATTTAGCATAACCTTAAACAAGTTTATTGCTGAGAAATACCCAGGAACCGAAAAAGGATATTCTTCCTTTAAAAGTAAGGTTACGGTTATAGAGGAGAATGGCGAACATTTTGACGCTGAGATTTTTATGAACAATGTTTTGGATTATGATGGATATCGCTTTTTTCAATCAGGTTTTGATCCTGATGAAGGAGGAACTATTCTATCTGTCAATCACGACTGGTGGGGAACTTGGATAACATATATTGCTTATTTCTTCTTGTATATAGGGATGTTGGCAATCCTCTTCAGCAAACATAGCCGATTCGGGAAACTTGAAATCATGTTGGACAGAATCAAAAAGAAAAAGAAGAATATGATTACGGTTCTTGTACTGTTATTGTCTATTTCTGGTTTTGCACAACAACCAGATCATTCTGCACATACGGTAGCGCCCAAAGAACAAATAGATTCTTTAATTATTGCAAATGCAGTAAGTAAAGAACATGCGGATAAATTCGGCCACCTGTTGATTCAGGATAACGGAAGGATGAAGCCTATCAATACTTTTGCCAGTGAGCTTTTAAGAAAAGTTAGCCGAAGCGATCATTATAAAGGTTTGGATGCCGATCAAGTGTTTATTTCTATGTCCGAGTTTCCGCGATTATGGGTTGAAGTTCCATTAATTGCTTTAAAAAGAGGAAACGATAGTATACGTCACGTAGCTGGAGTAGATGAAAGTCAAAAAAACCTATCCCTACTTGATCTCTTTGACGAAAAAGGAAATTATAAGCTGGAACCTTACCTTTCTGCGGCAACACGAACCACGACTCCAAACCAATATCAAAAGGATTTTATAAAGGCCCATGAAAACTTTTCTTTACTTAACACAGCGTTGAGCGGAAGTATTTTAAAGATATTCCCAATTCCGGGTGATGAAGGAAATAAATGGGTTTCCTATCCAGAACTTGGAGAAGCAAATTTGGTGGGAATGGATTCTTTGTATGCAAGAAATATCCTTCCTCTATATTTTGATAGCTTAAAAATGGCGAGAGCTACTGGTGATTACACGCAAGCGGATGATTTTCTGCAAAGTATCACCAATTTTCAAAAGAGATATGGAAAGGATATTATGCCTTCGGAAAATAAATTGATGGCAGAAACAATCTATAATAAAGTGGATATCTTCAATAGACTTTATAAATATTTTGGAGTTTTCGGTATAATAATGTTCGTTGTCATAATCGCGCAATTATTTAGGGATCGGAAAATTCTTCGTGTTCTAATTAGCGGATTTAAAATAATAATGTGGGTTCTCTTTGCGGCCATGACTCTCGGACTCGCCTTGCGCTGGTATGTGAGTGGTCACGCGCCTTGGAGTGATGCTTATGAATCTGTGATCTACGTAGCATGGGCAACTGTTTTCTTCGGATTATCATTTGGACGAAAGAGCGACCTGACCGTTGCGTCTACTGCTTTTGTAGGTGCTATTATTCTTTGGGTAGCTCATGAAAGCTGGCTGGATCCTTCTATAGCGAACCTTCAGCCCGTTTTGGATAGTTATTGGTTAATGATCCACGTAGCAGTCATCGTTATGAGCTATGGCCCGTTTACGTTAGGAATGATGCTCGCTGCAATTTCCTTATTTCTTATGATCGCTACTACCGAAAAGAATTATAAGAAGATGGAAATCAACATTAGCGAGTTGACAGTCATTACAGAAATGGCCCTGACGGCTGGATTGGTGCTATTGACAATCGGAAACTTTTTAGGAGGCCAATGGGCCAATGAAAGCTGGGGACGTTATTGGGGATGGGATCCAAAGGAAACCTGGGCTCTTATAAGTATTATGGTTTACGCTTTTGTTATTCACGCAAGATTGGTGCCCGGCCTTAGAGGAAGATGGATTTTTAACGTATTGGCACTCTTTTCATATGCGTCAATTATGATGACATATTTTGGAGTGAACTTTTACTTAAGCGGACTACATTCATACGCTAGCGGTGATGCTCCAGCCACACCCACATTTGTATGGTGGATTACGCTCTTTGCGATTATATTGAGCGCCGTATCATATTTCGGTTATAAGAAACATTACAAAAAGAAAAGCCAACCGAAGAGGAAGAAAATTCAATCATAATAAAACTGCAATTAAATATAAAAGGCTGCCCAAATTGGACAGCCTTTCTTGATTATAACAAAATTGTTGTTATTTACAGCAATGCGTCAAGCATTTTTCTAAGTTCAGGATCTGAAGGGCGCGGTGCATCAGCAGAAACGATCTGTCCTTTTGGATCCAGTAGAATAAACCTTGGAATACCTAAAATAGCGTAGTCCTTAACAAATTTGGAGTTCCAGTTATTATCAGCCATTAATTGCATTCCACCCAGAGATTTGTCTTTTACCATTTGTTTCCATTTATCATAATCTTTTTCCTCATCAATAGAAATGCTCACAATCTGAATGTTCTTACCCGAGTAATCCTTTTCAACTTCTTTTAATGAAGGGATTTCTCTCAGACAAGGACCGCACCAAGTGGCCCACACATCGATATAGACATATTTTCCTTTAAGATCAGCAAGACTTGTGGTACCTCCCTTGAAATTTTCATAATCAAAAGTAGGGGAGTCATTACCAGCGGTAAGACTTTTCAATTGGTTATATCGTTGGGTTAGTTCCGCTAAGTTTTCTGGATCTGGATTGGAATTCTTATAAATTTCATAAGCTTCATCTAGAGTCTCATCCGGTTTAAGCCAAAATTGCAAATGGCCCATCATAAGATTATCCTTAGCAAATCCATCAGGAAGCGCGCTATCAACTTTTTTAAGGTATAAAAGAGTGTGGTTGTCATTGCCACTTTCATAAGTTTCATCATTAGCTACGCGGTTGTAATGTATTTCCAATAGACTTCTATAGGCCATGGAATTGCGGAAGGCCAGAGTATCTTGATAATTAATTCCTTTTAGATCATTATAAAAATCGCTTCCCACCTGATAGTCTTCAACACCAGAATAGTAGCGGTGTGCATCCTGATAATTTTCGATTAATGCAGCTCGAGAGTATATATTATCCTCCTTTAGCATTTTATCGAACATTTCATTTTTGATTTGATGAGTGGCATATAAACTGTCCATCCTTTTTTGATCGCTATCCAGTTGCTTAAAGAAATCTTCTTCACTTAGGGAGTAAAGTTTCTTGTAATCTGTATTTGTTTCTTCCCAAAGGTATTTTTCGGCCAAGAAATTATTACTGCTTCCTAAATCCCCGGAATATTTTAAGGTTTCATCAAATTCATCTGCGTTGAGTGACAACTCCAGGTTTTGACCTTTTTCCAAATAAACACCTGTCCTTTCACGCCCGATGAATATTTGATATAGTCCATCTTTTTTCAGTCGAAGTGTATCCGTAAAGGTTCCGTCTTCAGAAATTGGAATTCTAGCTTCAAAGTCATGACCTTGAATAAGTGCGGTTTCAGCAGTGTTATTTTCTACTTTTCCCTTAATTATTGAGTAATCTGGCTTTTCCTCTTTTTGCTGACAAGAAAATATCGACAGAGAAAGAAGAAGTAATGATAATCGTTTCATATTTATCTATAGTTTAAATCGCGTAAAATTAACATTTAGAAGGTTATGGACTACCTACATCTTCGTTAATTTTTAAAAAGGAAAAGAATGGCATGTCGTCCTTTTTCAAACGAATCTCCGAGTCTCTCGGTATAAAATTCCCTATTTTTGCAAAAATTTACTAGCTATGACGAACACTCACTATATAAGTGCCGAAATTCTTGATTTACCGCTCATCAAGGAAATCGTAGAAAATCAAATGAAATTGGAACTTTCAGACGAAGCACAGTTGAATATCCGTAAGGCTCGGGAATATCTCGTTCAGAAAATGAAGGATAATGAAACTCCAGTGTATGGCATCAATACGGGTTTTGGTTCCTTGTGCAATGTGAAAATACCAGCAGATAACCTTTCTAAATTACAGGAAAACCTAGTAATGTCTCATGCATGTGGTACAGGATCTTTGGTGCCAAAACCAGTGATACGTTTGATGCTTCTCCTAAAAATTCAATCTCTTAGTTATGGATATAGTGGTGTACAGATAGAGACAGTACAGAGATTGATTGATTATTATAATAATGACGTTTTACCTGTTATATATTCTCAAGGAAGTTTAGGTGCCTCAGGAGATTTGGCGCCTTTGGCACATCTTTCACTTCCGCTTATCGGAATGGGTGAAGTGTATTATGGAGGTAATAGAGTTTCTTCCAAAAAGGTAATGAAGAAATTTGGATGGGAACCCATCAGCTTAAAAGCGAAGGAAGGATTGGCCTTATTGAACGGAACTCAATTTATGACTGCATATGGAGTTTATTGTTTGCTGAAGAGTTATAAACTATCCTATTTTGCCGATTTGATAAGTGCAATTTCGGCAGATGCATTTGACTGTAATATGAGTCCATTTAATGCGCTCGTACATTTGGTTAGGCCCCACCGAGGTCAGGTGAAAACTGCTGAACGCATTTTGGAATTCCTGGAAGGAAGTGAAATCGGTCTTTCTGAAAAGAAAAATGTACAGGATCCATACTCTTTCCGATGTATTCCACAAGTACATGGGGCAACAAAAGATACCATACAGTTTGTACACAAAACCTTTAAGACAGAAATGAATTCGGTTACTGACAACCCGAATATTTTTGTAAAAGAAGATCTCATTATTTCCGGAGGAAACTTCCATGGACAACCTTTAGCTTTGGCATTGGATTATCTTGCTATCGCCATGGCAGAGCTTGGAAATATTTCTGAAAGAAGAACCTATCAATTAGTATCCGGATTGCGTGATCTTCCTGCTTTTTTGGTGGGCAACCCAGGATTGAACAGCGGATTTATGATTCCACAATATACCGCAGCTAGCATTGTGAGCCAGAACAAACAACTTGCTGTTCCCGCATCAACAGACTCTATAGTTTCCTCAAACGGACAGGAGGATCATGTGAGTATGGGTGCCAATAGTGCAACGAAGTGCTTGCGCGTAATAAATAATATTGAAACTATTTTGGCCATTGAACTTATGAATGCTTCCCAGGCCCTAAGTTTCCGGAAGCCTAAAAAGTCTTCAGATTTTGTAGAATCATTTCTGAAACCATACCGATCTATTGTTTCTTTTATGGATGAAGACCGTGTTCTCGCAGAAGATATCCATGCCAGTATAGCTTTTCTACATTCTTTGGATGTAGATTCAGAGTTGATTATTGACTAAAATACGTGATATTAAAATTGACTCTGAAATAGATGAAATAAAAAAATCCCCGAAATTGCTTTCGGGGATTTTTTTATAACCATATCTAATCCTAGGATTCTGTAGGCTTCTTTTGTTTTTCAATTTCTATGATGAGTTCGTTTTTCTCTTCATCAAGATCCATTGAAATACTATCTCCTTCTTGAAGGCCACTATTAATGATTTCCTCTGCCAGCGCATCTTCAATATACTTTTGAATTGCACGGTTCAAAGGCCTAGCGCCATACTGTTTGTCAAAACCTTTATCAGCGATAAAGTCTTTGGCTTTTTGAGAAAGTGTCAAAGTATAACCGAGGTCAGATATTCTCAAGAAAAGTTTATCCAGTTCGATGTCTATAATCTTGTGGATGTCTTCTCGTTCCAGTGCGTTGAAAACCATAACATCATCAATTCTGTTAAGGAACTCAGGGGCGAAAGTTTTCTTAAGAGCATTTTCGATTACACTTTTCGTATAGGTATCTTCTTGGGTTTTTTTCGCAGAAGTTCCAAATCCTACACCTTGTCCGAAATCCTTTATTTGACGAGCTCCGATATTAGAAGTCATAATAATTATGGTATTTCTGAAATCAATTTTTCTACCTAAACTATCTGTCAAATAACCATCATCCAAAACTTGGAGAAGCATGTTGAATACATCTGGATGTGCTTTTTCAATCTCATCCAAAAGAACAACAGCATAAGGTTTTCTACGGATTTTTTCCGTTAACTGACCACCTTCTTCATAACCCACATATCCGGGAGGTGCTCCCACCAAACGCGAGATTGCGAATTTCTCCATGTATTCGCTCATATCTATTCGGATCAGCGCATTTTCGGAATCAAAAAGCTCTTTTGCCAATACTTTGGCCAATTGAGTTTTCCCAACACCAGTTTGACCTAGGAAAATAAAGGAACCGATTGGCTTGTTAGGATCTTTTAATCCAGCTCGGTTTCTTTGAATGGCTTTAACCACTTTAGAAACAGCTTCGTCCTGCCCAATTACTTTTCCTTTAATTCTATCGGGTAGTGCGGCCAATTTTTTACTTTCGGTCTGCGCAATCCTATTTACCGGAATTCCCGTCATCATAGAAACTACTTCGGCAACATCTTCTTCGGTAACAGCTACTTTATGAAGCTTAGAGTCGGCTTCCCAGGTAGCTTGTTCTTCAGCGAGTTCTTTTTCAAGATTCTTCTCATCATCCCGAAGTTTTGCAGCTTCTTCGTATTTCTGTTTTTTGACTACTGAATTCTTAAGTTCCCGAACTTCCTCGAGTTTCGCTTCAATTTTAAGAATTTTCTCAGGCACGTGAATATTGGTAATATGAACTCGAGATCCAGCTTCGTCCAAGGCATCAATAGCTTTGTCTGGCAAGAATCTTTCGGTCATATATCTATTCGTAAGTTTTACACACGCCAATATGGCATCTTCTGTATATTCCACATTGTGGTGAGCTTCATATTTATCCTTAATGTTCTTAAGGATCTCTACCGTTTCTTCAGGGGAAGTAGGTTCAATGATCACTTTTTGGAATCTTCTTTCCAGAGCGCCATCTTTCTCAATATACTGACGGTATTCATCCAAAGTGGTAGCTCCAATACATTGAATTTCTCCTCTTGCCAAAGCCGGCTTGAACATATTGGAGGCGTCCAAAGAACCTGTGGCCCCTCCTGCACCCACTATAGTGTGGATTTCATCAATGAACAGAATAATGTCATCATTCTTTTCAAGCTCGTTCATAACAGCTTTCATACGCTCCTCAAATTGACCTCTGTACTTTGTTCCTGCTACAAGGCTCGCCAGATCTAAAGTAACTACCCTTTTGTCATATAGAATTCTCGAAACTTTTCTTTGGATAATCCGCAACGCCAATCCTTCGGCAATAGCAGATTTTCCAACGCCCGGTTCACCGATAAGCAATGGGTTGTTCTTCTTTCTTCGACTCAAGATTTGAGAAACGCGTTGAATTTCATTTTCTCGACCCACTACAGGATCGAGTTTTCCATCTTCGGCAAGTACTGTCAAATCCCTTCCAAAATTATCCAAAACAGGGGTTTTGGATTTTTTATTGGTTTTGGCAGAGGAACCTGTGAACATATTCTCTTTGCTACCACCTGCCGCCATATCGTCATCTTCGTTCGGAAATGATTCGGCAGTTGGAGATTCTATATAATCATCATCGTTTGTGATCATTAATTTGAACTGATCCTTCACAACATCATAATCGATTTTCATCTTATTCAATAGTTTCGTGGTGGGATCATTTTCGTTCCTAAGAATACATAATAGCAAATGTGCCGTATTGATGGAATTGCTTTGAAAAAGCTTGGCTTCCAAAAATGTCGTTTTCAATGCACGTTCAGCCTGTCGGGTGAGGTGCAGATTCTTTTTATCGTTTGTAGTAACCGTAACCTCAGAGTTGGCGGGACTTAAAATCTCCACCTTTCTGCGCAAGTGGTTTAAATCTATGGCTAAGGCATTCAAAATTGTAACGGCTTTTCCGCTTCCATCTCTTAAGAGACCAAGCATTAAATGTTCCGTTCCAATAAAATCGTGACCTAACCTAAGCGCTTCCTCTTTACTGAAGGCGATTACATCCTTTACTCTAGGGGAAAAATTATCATCCATGTTTATATCCTTTCTTCTTTAAAATACTAATTTAACCAAAATAGGACAAAAACCATTCCTATTTAAATTCAATTTAGTAAAAGGACAAAATATATATTGGAATTCAAAATTAGCACCTTCATAGTTATCAACGATTTGGAGGGGCTATTTTGTTAATAAAATCGTGGATAACAGCTAGGGAAAACGGCTGTTAAACCCTGAAAAATATGTATCTTGCCCCATTAGTTAAAAACGGAAAATTAAAGTAAATATCTATGACTGAAGGCGAAAAAGTTATTCCCATAAATATTGAAGATGAAATGAAATCGGCATACATCGATTATTCGATGTCGGTCATTGTGTCACGTGCGCTTCCAGATGTCCGAGATGGAATGAAACCCGTTCATAGAAGGGTTTTGTTCGGAATGCACGAACTGGGAATAAGAGCAACAGGAGCTCATAAAAAATCTGCTAGAATTGTAGGGGAAGTTTTAGGAAAGTATCACCCACACGGGGATACTTCCGTATATGACGCTATGGTACGAATGGCCCAGGAGTGGAGCCTTCGTTATATGCTGATAGATGGACAAGGTAACTTTGGTTCTGTAGATGGTGATTCTCCCGCGGCAATGCGATATACCGAGGCTAGAATGCAGAAGATTTCGGAAGACATGCTTGCCGATATCGAAAAAGATACTGTAGACCATCAATTAAACTTTGATGATACTCTTAATGAGCCCACAGTGTTGCCAACCCGGATTCCGGGATTGTTGGTGAACGGAGCCAGTGGTATTGCAGTAGGGATGGCCACTAATATGCCGCCACACAACCTTACCGAAGTAGTGGATGGGATCATTGCCTATATCGATGACCATGATATTGATATTGATGGCTTAATGCAATACGTTAAAGCACCAGATTTCCCTACCGGAGGAATTATCTATGGATATGAAGGAGTAAAGGAAGCGTTCCATACCGGAAGAGGTCGTGTTGTAATGCGTGCCAGAGCCAATTTTGAAGAAATCAACGGGCGTGAATGTATTGTGGTAACCGAAATTCCATATCAGGTGAACAAGGCGGAAATGATCAAGAAGACCGCAGATCTTGTTAATGAGAAAAAAATTGATGGTATTGCGAACATTCGAGATGAGAGTGATAGAAAAGGAATGCGCATTGTTTATTTACTGAAACGAGATGCCGTTCCAAACATCGTTCTGAATACCTTATATAAATACACTGCCTTACAGTCTAGTTTCAGCGTAAACAATATTGCTCTTGTAAAAGGACGACCGCAAATGCTGAACTTAAAAGAATTGATCCACTATTTCGTGGAGCACCGCCACGAGGTTGTTGTACGTCGTACCGAATTCTTACTTCGGAAGGCCGAAGAGCGCGCCCATATATTAGAAGGTCTTATTATTGCTTCCGATAATATTGATGAAGTGATCCGATTGATTCGTGCTTCTTCAAATGCCGATGAAGCAAGGGCTAAATTGATTGAAGCTTTTAAACTTTCTGAAATTCAGGCCAAGGCGATTGTTGAAATGCGTCTACGTCAGTTAACAGGTCTTGAGCAGGATAAATTAAGAAGTGAATATGACGAGTTGCTGAAAACTATTGAAGATTATAAAGACATTCTTGCTAGAAAAGAAAGAAGAATGGAAATAATCAAAGAAGAATTAATGGATGTTCGATCTAAATATGGTGATGAGCGCCGGTCCACAATTGAATATGCGGGAGGCGATGTGAGCATTACAGATCTTATTGCCGATGAGCAAGTAGTTATTACAATTTCACATGCTGGATATATAAAGCGTACTCCTCTTACAGAATACAAAACACAAAATAGAGGGGGAGTGGGGCAAAAAGCTTCTTCTACCCGAAACGAAGATTTCCTAGAACATCTATTTGTCGGGACGAACCACCAGTATATGTTGTTTTTCACGCAAAAAGGAAAATGTTACTGGATGCGCGTTTTTGAAATTCCTGAAGGGTCAAGAACTTCAAAAGGTAGGGCAATTCAAAACTTGGTAAATATAGAGCCAGATGATAAGGTCAAGGCATTTATCAACACCCAAGATCTAAAGGACGAGGACTACATCAATAGTCACTACGTGATCATGGCCACCAAGAAAGGGCAGGTTAAGAAAACTCCTTTAGAGCAATATTCTCGTCCCCGCGCCAATGGAATTAATGCTATTACCATACGTGAAGACGATGAGCTGCTAGAAGCAAAATTGACCACAGGCGATAGCCAAGTTATGTTAGCGGTTAGATCTGGGAAAGCAATTCGCTTTGAGGAGGAAAAAACTCGACCCATGGGAAGAAATGCATCTGGTGTGCGTGGTATAACCTTGGGCGATGACAATGACGAAGTTATTGGGATGATTGCCGTTAATGCAGGAGATTCTGATATTCTAGTTGTTTCTGAAAACGGATATGGAAAGCGATCTTCCATAGAAGATTATCGAATTACAAATCGAGGTGGAAAAGGAGTTAAAACAATTAATGTAACCGAGAAGACAGGTAATTTGGTAGCCATTAAAAACGTAACTGATGAAGATGATCTAATGATTATCAATAAATCTGGTGTAGCTATTAGAATGGCAGTTGCCAACTTAAGAGTTATGGGCCGTGCCACTCAAGGGGTTCGATTAATCAAGGTAAGAGAAGATGATTCCATTGCGGCTGTAGCGAAAGTTATGCCTGAAGATGAAATTATTGATGATGTTTTGGATGATGAAGAAAATGCACTTCAAGATGAAATTCTAAACGAAGAAGAAGATCATGGCACTACTCTTGATAATAACGATGATCAAACTGAAATAAACGAATAAACAGTAACACATGAAAACACGCATTTTACTAACTGGACTGGCGCTGGCAACTACAGTGGCCTTTGGACAGAAAAAAGAAATAAGAAAAGCGGAAAAGGCTATAAAGTCAAGTAAATATACTGAAGCTATTGATTATCTGAAGGAGGCTGAGACTATGATGAGCTCTATGGATAATGATCTTAAGGCTCAATTTTATGCAGCTAGGGGAGAAGCTGTTATGGGCACTGCTGGCCAGGATGCAAATAAATTGAAGTCGGCCGCTACTGCCTTTAATCAAGCAATTACTATTAACCCAGGAATACAACCACAAATAGCAGATCAAATGCATAATCTTCGCTCCGCCTTGATTAATGCAGCAGTGAAAGATCAAAACGCAGGAAAGTTTGTTGAAGCAGCAGATAATCTTTGGGCTAGTTATGGTCTTTCTAAAGATCCATCAGATTTATATTTCGCCGCTGGAAACATGGTGAATGCCAAAAAGTATGATAAGGCGTTAGAATATTATCAGATGCTTTTGGATATGAACTACACTGGCGAAACCACTGAATTTGTAGCTACAAACAAGGAAACAGGGGAAGTGGAGCCGTTTGAAAGCGAAAACATGAGAAACATTGCTTTAAAGACAGGTGAGTTTATTAAACCAGAAACGCGTGTAACGGCTTCTAGAAAAGGTGAAATTCTTCGTAATATGACTTTGATCTACATTGAGCAGGATCAAAAGGATAAAGCGATGGATTTAATGAAGCAGGCAAGATCTGAAAATCCAGACGATGTTTATTTGATGCGTGCCGAAGCAGATATGAGCTATAATATGGGAGACATTAAGCGATACAACGAATTAATGAACAAAATTGTAGCATCAGATCCAGAAAACCCTGAGATATATTTTAATCTTGGTGTAGGAAGCGCTGAAATAGGTGAAAAAGAAAAAGCAATCGAATACTATAATAAGGCTTTGGAATTTAACCCTAATTATGAAGCTGCCTTAATTAATATAGCTGTTGTAAAACTTTCGGCCGAAGACAAAATGGTTGAAGAAATGAATAAGCTTGGAAACACGGCTGCAGATAATAAGAGATATGATGAATTGAAAAAGCAACGTGAAAATGTCTATGCTGAAACAGTTCCATACTTGGAAAAAGCTTTAAAATTGAAACCAAATAATCCAGAAGTTCTTAGAACTCTTATGAATATTTACGGTCAATTAGGAGAAGATGCAAAGCAAAAAGAAGTAAGAACGAAATTAGATAATCTAGAGAAAAATGGATAATCGATTTCCGTTTGATTTTATAACAAAAGACCCATTGAATTTTCAATGGGTCTTTTTTATTTATAAATAATTGAAGGTTCGGAAAGTTTAAATATGCCTCTAATGAAAATTAAACTATACGCTTTATAACTCTTAGTTTATGGGTGTGATTACGTACATCATAGTTGAATATTCCACTGTGGTCCAACCTGTCAATACGAACTTTACCATGTGCATGGATGATGTAATTATCCTTCATGATTATGCCTACATGTGTTATTCTCCCTTCGTCATTGTCAAAAAAAGCAAGATCCCCAGGTTCACTTTCCTCTATAAAACTAAGAGCTTCTCCTTGAGTGGCCTGTTGACTCGCATCTCGCAGTAATTTATGGCCGTTCAATTTATAGACCATTTGTGTAAATCCACTGCAATCAATCCCAAAGGGACTTTTTCCGCCCCATAGATACGGGGCGTTAACATAAAGTAAAGCGGTTTCTACGAGTTTTTTCTTCGGAAGTAGTCCCGTAATAGCTTTTCCTTCAAAATTATCATTTAGATTCTGGCATGCCAAAACATTGCTTCCTAAACAAATCGATACTAGTTGGCCGTTTGAACTGGTTACAAAATCAATAATATCTGAGGACATTCGAGGTGGATTTTCATCAAGCGCAATATATTCTGCTTCTCCGATATTCACAAACTGCTTATTATCTATCCAACCTTCATATTTATCAAACGACAATCGAATGCGGCTCCATTTTTTTCTTCTCTCCAGGATTTTAAAATGATCTCCATATAGCAGTTGTGTCACCATTTCGCTCATATCCGAAGCTTCCGCGCGAAGGGGCACAATGCTTAAGTTGCAAATACCGTATTCCATTCAGGATTAGTTGAAGAAGATTATAGAAATTTTTACACTCTTTCTATTACCATTGCAGAAGCTCCACCACCACCATTACATATGGCTGCGGCACCAATCTTTGCATTATTCTGCTCGAGTACGTTTAAGAGGGTGACCAAAATCCGTGCACCGCTGGCGCCAAGTGGATGACCCAATGATACAGCACCTCCATTCACATTCACATTACTATCATCAAGACCTAAAATCTTCATATTTGCAAGTCCAACAACTGCAAAGGCTTCGTTGAACTCAAAATAATCCACGTCTTTAATATCAATTCCAGCTTTAGCAATAGCCTTTGGAAGCGCTTTTGCAGGAGCCGTAGTAAACCATTTAGGTTCTTGGGCCGCATCTGCATAACCCTTTATGTAAGCAAGAGGTTTTAATCCCAGTTCTTTCGCTTTTTTCTCGCTCATCAAAATCATAGCAGCGGCACCATCGTTAATTGTAGAAGAATTCGCTGCCGTCACAGTTCCATCTTTTGTAAATGCTGGACGCAAAGATGAAATTTTATCCATTCTCACGTTTTTATATTCTTCATCTTCGGAAACTACTACTGGCTCACCTCTTCGTTGTGGAACTTCCACAGCAACAACTTCTTCTTTAAATTTTCCATCTGCCCATGCCTTTGCAGAACGCTCGTAAGATTGAACAGCAAAAGCATCTTGATCTTCGCGTGAAAAACTATATTCTGTTGCACATAGATCCGCACAAGTTCCCATGGCATTCTTGTCATAAGCATCCACAAGACCATCAACCTGCATTCCATCTACCATTGTAGCTGGGCCAAATTTATTTCCTTGACGCATTTGTACGTAATGAGGAATGTTGCTCATGCTTTCCATTCCTCCGGCTATTATTACATCGGCATCGCCCAGTGCAATTGCTTGAGCAGCCATCATAACGGCTTTCATACCTGAAGCACAAACCTTATTCACAGTTGTAGCGGGAACGTTATCGGATAATCCAGCGCCCAATGCCGCTTGTCTGGCAGGTGCTTGACCAACTCCAGCTTGAACCACGTTGCCCATATAGACTTCTTGAACCTCTTTGGGGTCTAAGTTAATTTTTTCCAATGCACCTTTAATCGCTGCCGATCCAAGTTGGGTTGCAGAAAGTGAAGACAAGCTCCCAAGAAAACTTCCAAACGGGGTTCGAGCCGCCGATACGATAACTACTTTATTACTCATACTACTGTTGTTTTAGAATTGAAATAAGGTTTGCAAAATTACAGATTTTTAACTTAAATATCAATCTTTGCCGAGATAGGTTTTGGGATAACTCAATCCTTATTTATACCTTTACTTTTGTTAAAAAACTATATGAAAGACTTTTTTTCGTTGATCGCCAAAAACCAGTCCCTTATCTATAAGGTCTTTCTTTTTATAATATCCACATTATTGGTAATCTATCTTCTGCCAAAAGGTGGGCAATTCAAATACAGCTTTCAAAAAGGGAAACCTTGGCAATACGAAAACCTGTATGCGCCCTTCAGTTTTACAATCAAGAAGGACAAAGAAAAACTTAAAAAAGAGCAAGAAGAAGTTCGAAGTAATGTTGTTCCTTATTTTGAATATGACGCCGATACGGAAAAGAATGTACTGGAAAACTTTCATGAACGTCTTGAAGCAAATTATGTAGATAGCCTATACCAAACTTCCAAGAGAGCCGTACAACGCCTTGGAGATGCATTGATCAAAGATGCATACAAAGATGGAGTAACGGATGAAATTCATCCATATGAAAACAATAAGCTGATCTACCTCAAAAAAGGAAATCAGATTGAAGAACGTAATTATTCCCAGCTTTTCAAGAAGGAAAATCTCAATAAAAAGGTTAGGGAAATTGTAGAGAAAAATAATACAGAAGATATTCAGGCGCTGTTGTACAATAGTTTGAAGATAGCCCTTGAGCCTAACGTAAGAATGAATGCCAATCTAACTGAGGCCGCAGTTCAAGCAGAATTGAAAGCTATTAATCCTAATCGAGGTGTAATCGAGAAAGGTGGTCGTATAATCGCAAAGGGAGAAGTAGTTGAGGGTGATAAATACCAGATCCTAGAATCATTAAAGGCCGAATATCAGAGTCAAATCTGGAGCAAAAACAATTATTTATGGTTACTGGTGGGCTATACGATGCTGGTATCTATGGTGTTCTTGATGTTGTATTTGTTTTTGAAGAAATATCGTCCAGATATTTATGAAGACAACACTAAAATAACGTTTATATTCTTCAATATATTGTTAATGGTCTTTTTGACAACCTTCATCGTTAAACTCCATGCAGATTACGTTTATGTTGTGCCAATTTGTATTTTACCGTTAATTCTAAAAGCTTTTTTTGATCCAAGAGTAGGATTGTTTGTGCATGTACTTACTATCTTATTGTTAGGATTTGTTGTTCCCAATAGCTTTGAATATATGTTTTTACAGTTTATTGCGGGAATTGTTACTATTCTTACCATTTCTGAACTTTATAAAAGGGCCAACCTTTTTATATCCGTTGGCCAAATTACATCGGTCTACATTTTAGGATATTTTGCATTTTTTGTTATCCAAGAGGGCACAGTCCAAACAATCGATCTTGATACTTTTGGATATTTTATTCTGTGTGGTCTAGCCACTTTATTTGCTCATCCTTTGATCTATTTCTATGAGAAAATCTTCGGATTGGTTTCAGATGTGTCACTTTTGGAATTAAGCGATACCAACTCTAAGTTACTAAAAGAACTATCCAACAAAGCTCCCGGTACATTTCATCATTCCTTGAACGTTGCTAATTTGGCCGAAGCTGCCGCCAACGAAATTGGAGCTAATAGTATGTTGATTAGGGTAGGGGCGTTATACCATGATATAGGGAAAATGCTCAATCCAACCATGTTTACGGAGAATCAGGCTAATTCAGTAAATTCCCATCATGAAATGGATCCAAAGGAAAGTGCGCTTATCATAATAGATCACGTGATTAAGGGAATTGAAATAGCCAGAAAAAATAATCTTCCAGATAGGGTTATTGATTTTATTAGAACCCACCATGGGACCACGTTAGTATATTATTTTTATCAGAAGGAAATCGAAATGCAGGGTTCTGCGAACAAGGAAGATTTTACCTATCCCGGACCGACCCCTTTTTCAAGAGAAACGGCTATTCTGATGATGGCCGATAGTGTGGAGGCTGCCAGCAAAAGTTTGAAAGAACCTTCGTCTACCAAAATTGATAGTTTTGTGGAAAAGATAATAGACAATCAAATGGAACAGGGGCAATTTTTAAACGCGAACATTACATTCAAAGAAATACAGCTGATAAAGAAAGTTCTTAAAAAGAAACTCAACAATATTTTTCATCTAAGGGTTGAGTATCCGGAATGATTTTGATCCTATCTAAATTTCAAGCTTAACTTTTACTCCGCTATACCAATTTCTTGGCATTCCGGGATAGTAGTATCGCGGTTCGGAACTTCCAAAGCCCGTGGCATTGATCAATACCGAAGCTGCATATTTTGCATCCGATAAATTATTCACACCTGCATTTAATTCGATCGCTAGCTTTTTGGAAAGAGATTTCTTAAACGAAAGCTTTGCATTGAAAACCGTATATTTTTCGGAATAAATTTGGTTGGCATCGTTTAATGGCATTTTGCCGATGTGAAGAAAATTAGTGTTCACGATGAAATTTCTAAAAATTAAATTAATCCCACCATTAAATTTATTATCGGGCACACCAGTAAGTTGATTTCCTGAGAAGTCATTTTCACCATCCACAAAATCAATAAACTTATGATCCGTTATTTCGACATTTATATATGGTGAAATAAGGAAAGTTGTAAGGAACGAGTGAGTATAGGAAAGACTTATTTCCAGTCCTTTATGTTCTGTTTTTCCAGCATTTCTTCCAATATATTCATCATCTCCCACGCGCTCTGCTACAAGTAGATCATCAATATCCAAAAGATAAGCATTTGCTCTAAAGTGGAATTTTCTTTTCAAAAAGAAAAGTTCAGTTCCCACCTCATAATTAAAGCCTTTTTCGGGCCCTAATTCGGGGTTAATAAGCCCATCAGGCGTCAATGTTTCTTCGATGGATGGATAATTAAAGCCACGGCTAAAATTTAAAAACACACTGTGGTCGGCATGAAACTGATAAAGTAAACTTACATTGGGCGCTATAATTGGATCAAACTTGCGCTTTTTGCTCTTATTAGTGTCGTCCTGATTATAGTCATCCAAAAAATTATAGTTTGTCGTATTAAAGTTCAGCCCAAATTGTCCTTTGAGTTTTTGGGTAAACGGAATTGTTACCGATGCAAATAGATTTAGATTATCCCTTTTTTCAATATTATCGCTCAGTAAATTTCCTTCCAGACTTCCATGCCCATTGTTCTCTTCATATAAATTTTCAATCGTGCGCCAATTGTATTGATCCTTATAAAATTCGCCACCAAAGCTAAGATTTGCATTTTTTTTCAGAATTAGGAAATCTTTTATAAAAACAGTTCTAGCGCCGTATCCATTGGTGAACTCATCCAGAATATTAAAAGGTCTGGGTTCATAATGATCCAAGTAGGAGTAAAAAATATTAGTGGAATTGCTGAAATTTTCTGTAAAACGATGGACATAACTTAAACCCATCAATAGCTTTTTATTATCCTCATATCCTTGCGCATTTTTCCAAGTTGATGCGGCTTGGGAGGGATCTTCTTCAAAGGCCGTTTTACCAATGGAACTAGGAATTTGCGCGAAATAATCTATATAATTTACTAAAAGTGAGATTTCATTTTTTGGATTGAATCGATACGAAGATGTTATAAAAAAAGCATGCCTATCATATTTGTTATTCTCTCGAAATCCATTCGTTTCCATATGATCGTAATTAAGATTTATATTAAATTTCTCGGAAGCAGTTGCGGCCGTAATGTTGTTTTTCAATAATCCATAGGATCCAAAGGTTATGCTATTTTTCGCAAAGGATTCTCCAATTGCAGCCCCTTTTGAGGTGAGGAGAAGCGTTCCTCCTAAGTTGGTTCCATATTGTGTAGCCTTGGGACCTTTTATGATTTCGAGCGATTCAAGATCTTCAGGATCAAACATATCTATAGTAGTTTCGCCACTTCCATCAGTAATCGGAATTCCGTTGAAGTACGCACGGATTTTATTGCCACCATAAAGTGTGCGTGAACCTACACCTCGAATTGTAATTCTATTGGTGTTAAGAGCACCACTTTGAATGAATACTCCTGGCGTTTCATTAATTGCCGATATAAGGTCTATTGGACTGTAATTTTCGAATTTTTCTGAAGTAATTTTTTCTGTAGGAATAATTATTTCAGATGGACCTTCTGGATTTTTTGAAGAAAGAATAACTTCATCTAGGTCTTCTGATTTTGAAAGAGGTTCTAAAATAAAAACGGAATTATCTTTTGAAATTTCCACTTCCCGTATAAAATAATCTGGGTGCTCCAATCTTAAGTTCAATGGAAGTTTGAAGCTATCCGAAAGTCTAAAAACTCCTTTCTTATCTGTTTCAGTAAGCTTTTTGGAGTCTAAGAAAATAGATACTTCACCAATGGGAATATTTTTATTGGAATGTACGGTTCCTTCTATTTTCTGAGCTCGTAGCTCAATAAAAGATATAGAGATAAACAAAGTCACAATTGCTACGGTAAATTTAAAATTCATAGGTCCAGATAAATTTTTATACATAACTTCTATTTAGGCTTTTCTTCGGCGAGTAACAGTTTTAAAATCATTTTAATATTTATTCATCTGTAATGCAATCAAAGTATAACATTATCTTATGATTGACATCTTTTTTTATGAATTATCTTCAAAGGCATAAATATAAAACATCAAATATGAAAATCGTGTTCTCGCTCGCAATACTAATATCGATTCCATTATCATTGATTTCTCAAGTAAATCCAGAAAAGCAATTACCCGAGCCATATGCTACAAAATCTGTTTCAAACTATTCAAAAGTGGTAGGATGGAAAGATGGAGAAACCCCCAAGGCTCCTAAAGGATTCGTTGTGACCAAATATGCTGAAGGATTAGAAAATCCGCGATGGATGTACGTATTGCCCAATGGGGATGTATTGGTGGCCGAGAGTAACAGTAACTATAGTATCTTGAAGCAGATTGGTGCTACAATAATAGGTGCTGGCGGATCTAATAATTTAAAACGCAGTGCAGATAGGATTACCCTTTTGCGCGATACAAATAATGATGGGATTCCAGATTTGCGAGAAACTTTACTAACTAAGATGGAAGGGCTAAACCAACCTTTTGGAATGTTGCTTATCGACGATTGTCTATATGTAGCAAATACAGATGCAATTTTAAGTTTTCCTTATAAAAATGGACAGACCAAAATTACTGAAATGGGACAAAAAGTAGTGGATTTGCCGGCTGGAAAAGTTAATCAACATTGGACGCGGAATATTATTGCCAATAAAGATGAGTCAAAAATTTATATAGCCGTTGGTAGCGGTGATAATGTAGGTGAAAATGGGATGGAGCATGAAGTTATGAAAGCAAATATTCTAAGGATGAACCCCGACGGTAGCGACCTAGAAGTATTCGCTTCAGGTTTGAGAAATCCGGTTGGAATGGATTGGGAGCCTGTTACCCAAACGCTGTGGACAACGGTCAATGAACGTGACGAATTGGGGGATAATTTGGTGCCGGATTATTTAACTTCGGTAAAAGAGAATGGATATTATGGCTGGCCATATACATATTGGGGAAATAATCTTGATCCGCGTATGCCTATACCTCCCAACGTTAGGATGAAAGAACCTTTGGTGCCAGATGTAGATTTGGGAGCACATACTGCGTCATTAGGTTTGGTCTTCTACACGGCAGATGCTTTTCCCAATAAATACAAGAATGGAGCTTTTGTTGTTCAGCATGGCTCATGGAACCGAGATATTCTTTCTGGGTATCGAGTAGTGTATATTCCATTTGAAAACGGCAAACCGTCCTCAAGCCCAGAAGATTTTTTAACAGGGTTTATTGTTGACAAAGAAAAGGATAAAGTTAGAGGTCGGCCAGTGGGAGCGGTAATTTTGAAGGATGGATCCATGTTGATAACAGATGATACTACCCATCATATTTGGCGGGTTGCATTCATGGGAAAATAGTTTTCTTCGCCATTAAGGTGGATTAAAAAAAACGTGACATCCAATAATTGTAAAAATTTATAATTTTTAAACTATTTTATATTAAATGCAATAACTTCTAAAAAAATAATTATGAGTACAAAAAATCTTTATAGTAACGAGGCAAAGGAAAAAATCAAGCAACTTGCAGAATCTATAGATTTTACGATGTTAGCGACCAATCTGAAGTCTCAACCGTTCCACACAGTGCCAATGAGCACAAAGGAAGTGGACAATGATGGAAATGTATGGTTTTTGAGCAACAAGGACAGTATACATAATGCACACATTGAAAGAGAAAAAAAGGCCCATTTAATTTATGCAGATAAAGGAAGTTTTGAATTCTTAAGCATATATGGCCGAGCGACTCTAGGTTTTGATAGGGATAGAATTAAAGACCTTTATGGAAAGGGTGATGATGCTTGGTTTGACGGCGTTAACGATCCCAATATAACTACCATTAAGATTGAGCCAGAAGATGCGCACTATTGGGATACAAAAAACGGAAAAGTAGTTTCTCTTCTAAAAATGGTTGGAGGTGCTATAACCGGGAATGAACCCGATTTAGGTGTGGAAGGTGAATTGAAAATATAAATGGACTTTTCTTAGAGCGTTTATATTTCTTATTTGACAAGGAGTTTAAAAACTTTCTTTTCAAATTTGGAAGAATGTGCAACCAGGAAATATATTCCAGCAGAAAAGTTTGATAAATCAAGGTTTACGCGATCTTCACCAGTGGTTTTGGTTACGTTCACTCGTCTTCCGTTGAGGTCGAAAATTTCCACCCGTCGAATATTTTGAGCATTGATTATTTCGCAATTTCCATTTTTAATCAGGGTATTCAAGGTTACATTTTCCAGGGCATTATTTCCCATATCATTGGAAAGAATCAAAGGTTCACATGCTGAGATTGAATCTAGATTGGAATAAAAAAGATTTGCATTTTTAAAGAAACAACTTAGATGTCCAACGGCATTAATGTCAGGATATCCGCCAGGGGCATTTATTAATGAAAGAGAGCCAACGCCCTCAATCCATTTTGCCAGCATATTGCTTGTGCTGTTGGACGGAGTAGGAGAAAGGTAAAAGTGCCGGTATTCATTGTCGTCAACTAGTTGCTTATTTACAATAGAGTCTACTCTATAAAACCCTCCGTCGGTTGGAAAAGGGCTGATGGGATTTTTTATATCAATAGAGTCACCTACATTTAACGAAAAGTCATATAAAAGAAATTCGGTAATTCTATCCCTATCTGAAAAACTTAGGTAGACCTTTCGAGAATCAATTTCTTCCCTTAGAAGAAATGAACGTGAAATAAAATGGTATCCATCTAGTATTTTATACGTCTTTCCATCAACAATTGTATCTCCATCCGTATAATATACATCTGTTAAACATCCATTATTACAAGTGGTAAGATGCCATTCGTTAAAGTTATCTAGTAGTGGTCTGTATTCCTGAGCTAAGCTGGGAAGAACTAGCGAAAATTGGATTATAAAGAGTAGTTTTTTCATTTTAAAAATTCTACTTCGAAAATACTAATTCTATTTTTTGGGAAGCAGAAAATTACACTTGAATTGTAAGTAAATTTGAGGATGGGATAGGATAGCTCTTTTTAAGAAAACATGACGGTACCAAAGTTTTGGAACAACTTAAAAGTATTTCCAATTTAATATCTTTCGAGTTTGGTGGAATATAATATGTAGACTAAATTTTTCATACAAAAAATCCCCTAGAGAGTAGGGGATTGAATGTGATCGCAGAAGGATTCGAACCTTCGACCGCCTGCTTAGAAGGCAGGTGCTCTATCCAGCTGAGCTATGCGACCTTAGAGCTAAACCAAGCTCAAAAATGAAAAAGCCGAACAATTTTATGAATTGTCCGGCTTTTGTCGGGGTGGCAGGATTCGAACCTGCGACCTCCTGCTCCCAAAGCAGGCGCGATAACCGGGCTACGCTACACCCCGAAGTGCTTTCAACTTCATGCGCGATTCGCTTTCTTGCCAAGACAAGATAACTGGCTACGCTAAACCTGTGAACAATCCCGTGTAATGTTCACTTTACACCTAAGTTCAAATATTGAACTTAAAAATGCGGAGAGACAGGGACTCGAACCCTGGCGACGGTTACCCGTCGACAGATTAGCAATCTGCTCCGTTACCACTCCGGCACCTCTCCAATTTTGTTATGAACTTATCGCCTTAAATTGCGGTTGCAAATGTAGGCCTTCATTTGAGATATTACAAACTATTTTGAGTCTTTTTTTTAAGGTATTTTCGAAACTCTTATAAATGAACGAAATGCGTCCAAAAATTCTTTTTAAAAAGACTCAAAATGCTACTTTAGAACTTATAATCATCACTTTTTTGTCGTCAACATCAGTGACAAAAAATAGATACTTATCACCGCCATCTTGGATTTTCCATTTTTTTCTGAGCTTTTCTACTGACTCAGGAAAGTTCCGAATTGAGATATTAGCCTTTTTAAAGGTTAACGCTTTCTTTATTTCCGATTTGGAATATGGAACAACAGCTTCAATCAGAAAACTTCGTCCGGGAAATTCTATCAAGGTTTCACTTGTGTAAAGATGAGTATTCTTATTTAATTTATTCACATTATAATGTTCCGAAATTATATTGAAAGCGCCACTTTTTAAAATGGCAGCATTGGGTTCGTAGAGATAATTTTGTGGATGGGCATATTCTGGAGCTTTATTAGTTCCCCATTTGAAACTAAACTCTTCTCTTCCCGCCTTTTTTAGATTGACAGCTTTAACCAATGGACTTTCATTTTGTCCTTCTTTTATAAGCCATAGGAGCTCCTTTACTTCGTTTTCGACTGCTACGATATGGATTTCTACTACATTATCCAATTCCTGCAGCCCTTGCGATATATCGAGCATGGGAGAGGTCTTTAATAGAAATGTCCTGCAGGAGCGGAGAATTTTGGGAAGATTATCTGGAATGTTTGGTTCACAATACTCTAAAAAAAAGACTTTTCCTTTGCTATCATGACGCCTAGAGGGATCTGCATAAATAACATCGTAATCGGACTCTAAAACTTGTTGTAAGCCATCTCTTGCAATGCATTCAATAGAAGTTTTTTGTAAGACTTTAAAATTATGCCTAACTATTTCCGAAAGATCCTTATTGATTTCAAAGTGATGAATAGATTCAAATTTGCTCGAAAAATAATAACTATCCACCCCGAAGCCACCTGTAATATCTGCTAACTTTTTGCCACCCACTAATGAAGATTTATAGTCAGCAGTAGTTTCAGAGGAGGTCTGCTCTAGATTTAATTTTGGTGGATAAATTATATTATTTGTGGAATACCAAGTAGGAAGTTTTTTTTCGATCTTTTTCCTGCTTTCGATTTGAGAGGCCAGCTCTTGGATGGAAATATTTTCAAAAGGGCTTCCCGCCATTATAAGCCTATAAAGTTCATCGGTATAGGTTCTAATAAAGTGCTGAACCTCGGTATTTAGAAGAAGAGGATCAAACAAGGTTTATAGATTACGGGTGAGGCGTTCCACAATTTTGTATTCCGAAAGAAATTCCTTTGCTATCACTTTCAAGGTAGTGTAAAGAGGAACTGCCAGGACCATTCCGGGAATTCCAAATACAAAACCTCCGATTAAAATAGCCATAAATATTTCCAGTGGATGAGAACGGACACTACGTCCGAAAATAACAGGTTGGGTAATTAAATTATCGAAAAGCTGTGCAAGTCCATAGCCCCCTGAAGCAATGAGCAAAAGGGGTAAAAGCCCGCTACTGAAGTCGGCTCCTAAATTATTGGAGACGATGACCAAAAGCATCAAGCCCCAGCCAATTATTGGTCCTAAATAAGGAATAATGTTTAAGAATGCACAGATCAACGCCACTGCTATGGCATCATTCACATCCAAATAAAGCAACAGTACCGCATAAAATAGAGTTAATATTAGGATTTGAAGCATAAGGCCAATGAAATACCTTGAAAGTAATTCCTTTATTTTAACCAAAATCCGTTTAAACTTATCTTCATCTCCACGGCGAGATAATGTAAGGACGGTTCTTGCGATTAAAAACTCATCCTTCAGAAGAAAAAAAGATATAAAGAGAACCGCAAATATCGCAACCAAAAAGCTTCCGATATTTCCGAAAATAATAGCCAAGAAACCAGGTATCATTTCCACTCCAAAATTTTGTACATATTCAGTTTGTTTGAAAGCTTCAATTAGTTGAAAGTGTTCAACTCCGAGATAATCACTCGCCTGGATATTTAATTCGTTTAGGTCTCGTTTAACTTGTTCAAAATTGATTTGTGATATATGTTTGGTCTGGTCAATAATTACGGGAACAAAAATTCTAGCGAGTAAAGATAAAGCACCAATTATTAAAAGAAGTGTTAAGACTGATGCAAGAATATTTCCTAATCTTAAACGATTTTTCAGGAAAAGTACTACGGGTCGGCCAATCAATGATACAACAAAAGCCAATCCAATAAAGAGAATAAGGGATTGAATTTTGTAAAGAAACCATAATAATAAAATCACTCCTGCAATTACAGCGACTGCTTTTAAAATTCCTATCGATATTGCTTCAGCGTTAGATTTCACGCGGTAAATATACTATAATGACAAATAGAAATTCTCAAAGTTTCGTTAAGGAAAATAGATTTATTTTGAGGTATTAACATATCAATTTTCAAAAACATATTTTATAATATTGGCACCCATCTGCAAGGCCTTCAATCTAACTTCTGGAGGATCGTTGTGAATTTCTTGATTTTCCCAACCGTTCCCCAAATCGGTTTCATAGGTGTATAACAAAACTAATCTTTCCCCTTCAAATATCCCAAAAGCTTGAGGTGGCAGACCGTCGTGTTCGTGAATTTTAGGTAAACCATTAGGAAATTTGAAAAAAACATTAAATATCGGATGATTGCCGGGAAGTTCTTTTAGTTCTTTATTAGGGAATATTTTGACTATTTCTTTTCGCACATATTGATCCATCCCATAATTGTCATCAATGTGTAGGAAGCCGCCACTCACCATATATTCCCTTAGATTTTCCGCTTCTTCGGTTGAGAAATATACGTTGCCATGCCCCGTCATATGTACAAAAGGATAATCATAAATATCGATGCTGCTAGGCGTAACCGTTACGGGTTTTTCATCAATTACCGTATCAATATTGTCATTGCAAAATTTAATGAGGTTGGGCAAAGACGTGGGGTTTCCATACCAATCGCCACCACCACCATATTTCAATAAAGCAATTTCTTGGGAATTAATGGATCCACAGAAAAGTAACAATAAAATCACAAATAATTTATGGCTCATAGTTTCCAAAAATACAAATTTAAAGAAGGATGCAACTATTGTTTTAGAAATGGAAATCATCTTTTTGCTTTCCTAAATCTAAAGATCTCGAAGGAACAAAAATCAGTGACGTTTTTAATCTTGGTTAATGAACGCTACACTGTGGCAGGCCACCACAGCGGCAGTTTCGGTCCGTAATCTGGATTCTCCCAGTGTTACAGGTTGAAAACCCGTCTTTATGGCAAGTTGAATTTCATCCGTAGAGAAATCTCCTTCCGGGCCAATGAGAAGTGTGATCTTTTTTTTGGGATCAATTACCGACTTTAGAGATTTCCTTTGGGTTTCCTCACAATGAGCTATACAGCGAATTCCTTCCTTATTTTTTTCAGAGTCAATAAAGGTTTTAAAAGCAGTGGCTTCATTTAAAATAGGTAAGTATGCCTTTAATGACTGTTTCATCGCACTTTGAAGGATTTTATCGTAACGCTCTGCCTTGATAACCTTTCGCTCGCTATGGTCACAGATTATTGGAGTGATTTCGGAAATACCGATTTCGGTAGCTTTTTCCAAAAACCATTCATAGCGATCATTTAATTTTGTAGGTGCAACAGCCAAATGAAGATAATAGGGGAGAGGATCAACTTTTTCTTCCACCATAATTTTCGCGGTACAATGTTTAGGAGATGCCAAAATAATTTCTGCATCAAAAAAAGACCCGGAACCATTGGTTATTTTGAGAGTATCACCAGTGCCCATTCTTAGGACCTTTACAATATGCCTACTTTCATCTTTGTCAAAAGATATTTCACTTGAATTTTCTGAAATGTTGGGATTGTAAAAAAGCTGCATTTATGGTATGTGTTTAATTATCAATAAAGAAATAGAATGTTAGAAAATTTGATAGAGCAATTTCCATATTATCCTTCAATCAAGCATTGCTTATGGAAATAAGGAAGGTTTGGGAATTTTACTATTTAAAAAGGAATTATTGAATTTTGAGCTTCTAAAATTTCATTCGCGCAGAAGCAACAACATTCGTTTCTGCAAATGTTCCTTCCCTGTATTTCAATTCGCCCACAATTGCAATCATTGCAGCATTATCTGTGCAGAATTCAAATTTCGGAACATGGGTTTTCCATCCATATTTTCCTTCTGCCTCTTTTAAGGCCTTCCTAATTCCGCTATTTGCAGAAACGCCTCCGCCTATGGCAATTTCTTTAATTCCTGTTTTCTTAACAGCATTTTTCAGCTTATCCATCAGGTAATCAACAATTGTAAATTGAATACTTGCACATATATCGTGGATATTTTCAGAAATAAAATTAGGATTCTTCAATGTTTCCTTTTCCACAAAATAGAGCACGGAGGTTTTTAGTCCGCTAAAGCTAAAGTCCATCGGACCAACTTTAGGTTTGGGAAATTTAAAAGCTTTCGGGTTTCCAACTTGTGCATATTTATCAATTAATGGCCCCCCAGGATAGGGAAGACCAAGAATTTTCGCGCTTTTGTCAAAAGCTTCTCCAACGGCATCATCAATGGTTTGCCCTATTACTTCCATTTCAAAATAATCGGTCACTTTTACTATTTGTGTATGTCCACCGCTGATAGTAAGTGCTAGGAAAGGAAATGAAGGAGACTGTTCTCCATCTACCTTGATAAAGTGGGCTAAAATATGTGCTTGCATATGGTCTACATCTATCAGCGGAATCCCTAATCCTAAGGCTAAAGATTTTGAAAATGAGGTGCCTACCAATAATGATCCCATTAAGCCAGGACCTCTGGTAAAAGCGATGGCTGATAACTGATTTTTATCGATATTTGCCATGTGCAAAGCTTGATGAACCACCGGAACAATATTTTGTTGGTGAGCACGCGATGCAAGCTCTGGAACCACACCGCCATATTGTTTATGGATTTCCTGAGTAGCTACAACATTACTTAGGATCTTGCCGTTGTTGATAACGGCAGCGGCAGTGTCATCACATGAGGACTCAATACCAAGAATATAACAGTTTTTTTGTGTCAAATCAGAAAAGCATTAGAAAAAGGTAAAATTAAAACAATAATAGCATATCAAAAAGCTTCGTAAAATAATACTTTGGACCTTTGCGATCATTGTATTGCTGTTGTTACTTGTGATCATTGTGTTCTCAATCCCTGCAGTCCAAACTTGGGCCGCAAATAAAGTTACCCAAGAGCTCAATCAAACATATGGAACCGATATCAATATAAAACGCCTAGGCCTAAACTGGAAAGGGGAAGTAGATATCCGCGAGGTATATATTGCAGACCACCACAAAGATACTCTGATTTATAGTAAAGAACTGCAAACAACTATTGTTGGGTTTAGAAATCTTATTAAAGGAAAGCTAGGATTTGGCGATATAAAGTTGGAAAGCGCAAAACTCTATGTAAAAACCTATAAGGGCGAAGAAACAGATAATCTCTCTATTTTTTCCCAAAAATTTGATTCTGGAAAGGACACTCCTTCTACATTCTCCCTTTTCGGAAATACCATTAATGCGAAAAACACTAGGATCAAGATAATTGATGAAAACTTGGATAAGCCCGAGATTTTTGTGTTTGAAGATGTCAATCTCTTCGCAAATAGCTTTAGAATTGATGGGACAGATATTACAGCCGATGTTGAAAAACTTTCCTTTTTAATAAAGGATGGAATGACGGTTGAGAATTTGAAAGCCGACTTGTCCTATACAGCAACCAATCTAACATTGGAAAATTTAAAGCTCAAAACCACCCAATCTCTAATTATGGGCGATTTGGACTTGGATTTTTCTAAAAACGGCATGACAGATTTTGTAAATGAAGTTATTATTACCGCAAATTTTGAGGATTCTGAGATTGCCACTAATGACTTAAATACTTTTTACAATGAATTTGGGGAAGATCAATTAATATATTTAGATGGTGATTTAAAAGGAATCTTAAATGATTTTACTGCGGAAAATTTACGTCTCCGCGTTGGGGATAGTGAAATTCTGGGTGACCTGAGTTTTAAAAATATTCTTGATCCAGACAAAACGTATTCCATAATCGCTTCAGACCATAGCGTATCTACTAATTATTATGATCTCCGACGGTTTATGCCACGTATTTTTGGTAATATAATTCCTGTGGAACTGAAAGAACTTCGCAATTTTCGCTTGGTGGGAAATACTTCAATTGTGAACAATGAGCTGGTCACTAAAAGTAATTTGAATAGCGATATCGGTCAGGTGAAAGTAGATTTGAAAATTGGAAATATAGCCAATATCAATAATGCCTATTACAAGGGAACTCTTGTTTTAAGAGATTTTAATATGGGTAAAATATCCAAAACAACTTCTTTGGGAAGGGTTTCCGGGAATGTAGCCGTGGATGGACGGGGGTTCAATAGATATACGGTTGATACAAAAATTTCAGGATCCATTTCCTCATTTGGTTTTGAAGGATATAACTATAAGAATATCGAAGTGTCCGGATATATGAAAAATCCACTTTTTAATGGAGAACTAACCATAGATGACCCGAACCTGAAAATGGAATTTACCGGTCTTATCGATGCTTCAAAAGAGATGAACAAACTCGATTTTGCAGCGAACGTTGAATTCGCCGAGTTAAATAAATTGAACCTTGTTACCCGAGATAGTATTTCTGTATTTACTGGAAATATTCTGGTTGATATGGAAGGAAATTCCATAGATGAAGTGGTTGGAACAATTAACTTTGGCCAGACGTTTTATCAAAGCGAGCGCGATTACTATTATTTTGACGATTTCACCGTTATATCCTCCTTCAACGGACCTGTAAGAACAATAGAAATTAATTCGCCTGATATAATGACAGGAAAAATCTCAGGGGAATTTTTGATAGAGGACATTCCCAATTTGTTTCAAAATGGCGTAGCGAGCATTTATGCCAATTATATTCCACGCGAGGTTACAACGAACCAATACATAAATTATGAATTCGAGATTTTCAATAAAATCATCGATGTTTTCATACCCCAACTAAAGCTTGGCGACCATACACGCGTTAAAGGGTCGGTATTTTCTGACCAGTCAAAATTTGAACTCGATTTTCGATCTCCAGAAATTCTTTTGTTCAACAACTATATTGGAAAACTGAATATTCAAATGGATAATGATAACCCGCTTTTCAATACATATATTTCTGCAGACTCAATAGATGCAGGATTTTATGATATAAAAGGATTAAGTATTATCAATAAGACCTTAAACGATACCATGTACGTGAGGGCAGAATTTAAAGGTGGTGACAAAAAAGAAGACTTGTTCAATCTTTCTTTGTACCACACCATTAACGAAGCTGGGAAATCTGTTATTGGTGTCAAAAAATCTGATATTACATATAAGGACAACGTCTGGTATTTAAATGAACATAACAATAGATTGAACAAAGTTTCATTTGATGATAATTTTAATGAAATCAACATAGATTCCTTAGTGCTTAGCCATGAGAATGAATTAATTCAGATGGCGGGAACCCTTCGAGATTCAACTTATAAAGATCTGAAACTGCGGTTTAAGGATGTCAATATTGGAAACGTCACCCCAGATATTGATAGTCTCAAGTTAAGCGGAAACATGAATGGAAAACTTGACTTTCTTCAGAAGAATGGCGCGTATTATCCTAATTCATCTATAACCATAGATGATGTAGTGATCAATGACATTGCCTTTGGAAATCTCAAATTTGATGTGGAAGGAAATGAAGACCTAACAAAATACAATATCAATAGTACGTTAGTTAATGATAATGTGAAGTCTATAAGTGCTATAGGGCGGATTGACGTAGCTCCAAAAAACCCACAAATTCAATTGGATGTTGATTTAAACCAGTTTAATCTTCAGGCACTAAGTCCATTCGGTGGAGATATTATTACAGATATTCGTGGGTTAATTTCTGGAAGTGCCGTGATTTCTGGAAATTACAAATCTCCTGATATCCGCGGAAGGTTTAATCTGGAAAAGAGTGGGCTAAAGGTCCCATATCTTAATATCGATTATGACATTGCAGATAATACGGCAGTTATAGTGACCAAGAACAAATTTGAAATTGGATCCACTCAGATAACCGATTCGAAGTATGGTACCAATGGAGTTTTGGTTGGAAATGCCTCCCATAACAACTTTGCAGATTGGGAATTGGATTTACGAATTAGTTCTAACGACAGATTATTGGTTCTAGATACACCACAGGACGAAGATGCGCTCTATTATGGAACAGCCTTTATAAGTGGTTTTGTAACCATGCAGGGTCCGGTTGATGAATTACTCATCCGCGCAGATGCCACTACGGAAAGAGGTACTTCCTTTAAAGTTCCTATTAGCGAAATAGAATCCATCAGCGATGATTCATTTGTACATTTTCTATCTCCTGAAGAAAAGCGCGCTCGGATTAAAGGTGAAACTACGGTAGCCTCTGAAGTCAAAAAAATGACTTTGGAATTTGATTTGAATATCAATAAAAACGCAGAAGTGGAAGTAGTTGTGGACCAAGTAAACAATTCCACTTTGAAAGGAAGGGGTAGCGGAACTTTATTGCTTCGAATAGATACCGCGGGAAAATTCCTGATGTATGGGGATTTTGTAGTGTTTGATGGACAATTTGATTTTAGATATGGAGGAATCATCCAACGAAATATTGAAGTAGTTCCCGGAGGAAATATTATTTGGAACGGGGCGCCCGAAAAAGCGAATTTGAATATAAAAGCACTCTATCATACCGAAGCAAATCCTTCTGTGTTGTTGGATAATCCCAGCATTAACCGCAAAATACCAGTGGAAGTCTATGTGGGGCTTCAAGGTCAATTGGAGCAGCCTGAACTTGATTTCGACATAGATTTCCCCAGAGTGAGTTCAACACTTAAGAGTGAACTTCAGTTTAAATTGCAGACGGAAGAACAAAGGCAGAATCAAGCTCTTTTTCTATTGGCTTCAAATTCATTCGTGGATGATAATTATGGAGGTTCTAACGCCTTTGCAGGTACAGTTGCAGATAGAGTTTCTGGATTGGTAAACAGTCTATTTGCGGATCAGGACGGCAAGTTTAATGTGGGACTTGATTATTCTGTGGGAAGCAACGCGCCAGATCAAGAAACTGCAGATAGATTTGGAATTACTTTAAGCACCCAAATAAACGAACGAATTCTTATTAACGGAAAAGTAGGTGTTCCTGTAGGTGGCGCTACTGAAACGGCCGTTGCCGGTGATATTGAAGTGCAATGGCTTATTAATGAGGACGGAAGTTTGCGTATGAAATTCTTTAACCGTCAAGCGGATCTTCAATTTATAGGAGAGGATCAAATATTTGAACAAGGTGGAGGGATTTCATATTCGGTAGATTTCAACACTTTTAAAGAGTTGATGCGAAAACTCTTTAACAGAACAGCCCAAAGAAAACTTGATGAGCAACCGATTTTGCCAGATGATAGTAGCTTTCCTATAGAATGGAATACCGAGGGTAGAATAAAAGAAGAAGGTGAGTAAATTAGTACCCACCTTCAAATAATCAGCTTTTAGCTGTTAAAATTAAATTTCCAGAGATCAGCAGCAACTAGAGTTCGAAGAGCAACAGGCTTGCTTTTCAGCATATACCGTGATGCTATGAATCACAGTTGGACTGCTTTTGTATGATTTGATTTCTTCGTCATTTAAATAATCCTTAAGAATATCATCAGGTACAATAATTTCCTTTTGCTTTTGGAGGGCTATGTTTGCAAACCCAGCTTCTTTAATGTAGCCTAAATACTCTTCCTTATGTATCGCGCTAGCCACACAGCCAGCATACATTTCGGCAGCAGACTTTATTTTTTCTGGAAGTTCTCCAGTTAATACAATATCTGAAATGCTAAAATGTCCTCCTGTTTTTAGAACACGATAAATATCCTGAAAGACAGCTTTTTTATTTGGAACCAAATTAAGGACGCAATTGCTCACTACCACATCTACAGTGTCTGAAGTAACAGGCATATTTTCAATATCACCCAAACGGAATTCAACATTGTTCAAACCTAGTTTTTCGGCATTTATTCTGGCCTTATTTACCATAGTTGGAGTGAAATCGATACCAATAACTTTTCCTTCAACTCCAGTTTCTGCTCTTGCCACGAAGCAATCGTTACCAGCGCCACTACCTAAATCTACAACCGTATCGCCTTTTTTGATTTTGGCGAATTTTGTAGGTAAACCACAGCCAAGTCCTAAATCGGCATCGGCAGCATATCCATCTAAGGTCGTGTAACTATCGGCCATTATGTTATAGACTTCTTTTGATACACTTCCAGAGCCACAACAAGAAGATTGATTGTTTTCTTTTTCTTGCAAAGCAATTTCACTATATTTTTGCTTTACCATTTCTTTAATTTGTTCTTCGTTTGCCATTATTTTTGATTTTGAGGTTAACAACATATAGTGTTGTTTTCAAGTGTTTTTTTCATTTGGTTGAAATAGGTAGCCAATATTTCGATACCTTTTTCATCGATACAATAACAGATCGTATTTCCTTCTACACTGCCTTTGATTAAACCGGCATTTCTCAATTCCTTTAGATGCTGGGAAACGGTAGGCTGGGCGAGAGGAAGCACATCTACGATGCCGCCGCAAATACATTTTTTCACTTCCAATAAGTGTTGTAGAATTGCAACTCTGGCAGGGTGGCCCAAGACTTTCATTAATTTTGCGAGCTCAATCTCTTCTTGGGTGTATGCCTTCATTTCCATAAAAACTATATTTCTATATTGCAATATTACGATATAGTTTTAAGCGAAGATTATAATGAATGTTAAAATTCATATAGTTTTTTTCGAGATAATTTCCGAGGCTCTAAGTATGGCCATTTCAATACTTTCAGCAAAGTTTTCAGGAGGAATTATAGAGTAAATATCCGCGCGTTCTAAGTCTGATAGAACGCTTTTATTCACGCCAGAAAGAACAATGGTGGTATTTTCTTTTTCAAACTTTTTAATCACTTCTTGAAGTCTATAAATTCCAGTAGCATCAACAAATAATACGTGTCTCATTCTTAAAATAACCACTTGAGGATTCTCGCCCATTCGGCTCATGGTATCCTGAAAGGTTTGTGCTGCGCCAAAAAACAGAGCCCCATGTATTTCATACATTACCACATCCTCGGGAAGAATATGTAATTCCTCCTCAAAAAGTTCATCTGAATTTTCATATTGAGTGGTGAAAAGGTTTTTAGAAACCTTTACAGTGGTGGTGTCGCTCATCCTTTTCATCAAAACAAAACTGGAAAGTATTATTCCCACCTCAATGGCAATTACTAAGTCGAAAACGACGGTAAGGAAAAAGGTTACTAATAAAATCGTGACATCGGCCTTATTTCCTTTTAAAAGTGAACGGAACTGACGCCATTCGCTCATATGGTATGCCACTACAATTAGGATTCCAGCTAAACATGACATGGGAATTAGTTTGGCAAAAGGGGCAAGCGCCAACATAATTACCAAAAGCACTAAAGCATGTACAATTCCCGCAATAGGAGTGCGACCTCCATTTTTCACATTCGTAGCTGTACGCGCAATAGCGCCAGTTGCCGGAATTCCGCCAAACATAGAAGAAAGACAGTTGGCAATTCCCTGACCCACAAGTTCAGCATTAGATCTATGGCGTCCGCCAATCATACCATCACTCACCACAGCAGAAAGTAGGGATTCGATACCACCCAAAAGAGCAATGGCCAATGCAGGTTGAATTAATTTTTGCACTATGGCAAAATTTATATCTGGAAAGGATGGCATAGCAAGTTCATTAGGAATTTCGCCGAAGGCAGTCTCAATAGTGCTTACGGGAATATTAAAAAATTGAACCGCCAAAGTCGCTAAAAGAATCGCGATTATAGACCCGGGAATCTTTTTACTCACTTTATGAAAACTCAAGGATATAGTGATCGTCGCCACCGCAATTATAACGGCCCACCAATTTATGGAATCAAAATTTTGAGCGTAAATTTTCCATTTTTCAATAAAATCTGCCGGCACCGTTTCTATTGATAGGCCGAAGAAATCCTTTATTTGTGAGGAGAAAATAATAACGGCAATTCCACTGGTAAATCCTACAATCAATGGATGGGGAATAAATTTTAATAAATTTCCCAAACGTGCGAGACCCATTCCAATGAGTATGATCCCAGCCATAAAGGTGGCAATAATCAACCCATCCACCCCAAATTCCTGTACAACTGCATAGACTATTACAATAAAAGCCCCTGTAGGTCCGCCAATCTGTACTCGACTCCCTCCAAAAACGGATATTGCCAATCCTGCAATGATAGCTGTAATTAAACCTTTATCTGGAGAAACACCAGAAGCAATAGCAAAAGCAATAGCCAAGGGAAGTGCGACAATTCCAACAATCAGGCCTGCCATTAAATCCTTTCGGAGTTGTTGTTTGCTGATTCCTTTTTTTAAAAGAGAGAAAAATTTAGGTGTAAATTGAGATTCTTTCATGGAGCCTGCATAGTAGAGTTTAGGCAATACAAATATACTTAAAGTATAGAGCTAAAGAGGGAGCAACACACTTTTTCGCATCTTGAATTTTTCGCTTATTTCATTTAAAACTTAAAAGCTTTATTAAAACATGTATAGAATTAAAGATAACATCGAAAATTAATTTTTTTTTGAAAAGTATCAATTTTTAATTCGCTAATAATAATCTTCAAACTGAAAACCAATAATAAAAACATAATATTTTCTATACCTATTGATGTTTACCTTTACATCGGAATTAATCTACCTTAAAAAAGACCACATCAACTTATAGTATATCCTATAATATCAAAACAGATATAAAAGTTGTTATAGGAGCAAAAAATTTAAAAATAAAGAATGGGATTTAATATTGTATTGATCGAGCCTGAGATACCAATGAATACAGGGAATATTGGAAGATTGAGTTTAGCATCTGGATCAAAATTACATTTGGTAAAACCCTTTGGTTTTGAACTCAGCGACAAGAGAGTAAAACGTGCTGGCTTGGACTATTGGCAACATATTGATCTTTTTATTTATGAAGATCTTGAAGATTTCTATTCGAAAAATAAGGGTAAATACTTTGCATATCTTTCTAGTCATGGCAAAAATGACTATTGCTCTATAGACTTTAAGGAGGATATGTTTTTAATTTTCGGGAAGGAGTCTATTGGTTTGCCCAAAAATTTAGTAGAAAACAACCTAAATCAAGTTTATAATATTCCTCTTTTCAGCCCTCATATTCGAAGTTTAAATCTTGCAAATGCAGTTGGAATAGTAGTCTATGAAGGTATTCGGAATTTAAAAAACCAATAAATTTCCAATAGAAAATTATTTTTATCATCAAATTTAATAAATAGTAAATAATGGCGGATTTTTTTCCCGATCAAAGATATACCAGTTCTGGTGAGCCCGAATTGGGTATTGGCATTGTAACCGAAGTGAGCAAAGGGAAGGTGAAGCTCTATTTCCCAGTTTCTGATGAAACACGATTGTATGCAATAGAAAGTGCGCCTTTACATCGAACTATTTTTAAACCTGGAGATGTGATTATAAATAAGGAAGGTCGGTCCATGGTTATTGAACAATCTAAATTGGTTGATAACAATTACATCTATCAAGTGAATTCTAAAAACCTGCATGAAGCAGAGCTTTATGGAGGAACAATTACACATAATGTTGATGATAGGCTCTATAACGGCGATGTGGATTCTCCGGAAATGTTCGCGCTGCGTAGAGAGACCCTTTTTAATAACCATAAAAGAAGAACCTCTCCGGTTTTAGGTTTCGTTGGAGGAAAAATAGATTTAATTCCACATCAACTTTATATTGCCCACGAAGTAAGTTCACGGTTTGCACCTAGAGTTTTATTATCAGATCAGGTTGGCCTTGGAAAGACCATTGAGGCGTGTCTGATTCTGCATCGTTTATTGGTAAGTGGCAGAATATCTAGAGTTTTAATTCTTGTTCCAGAATCTCTGATCCATCAATGGTTTGTGGAAATGCTGCGGAAATTCAACCTGTGGTTTAATATTTTCGATGAGGAACGTTGCTCTTCTCTTGAAAATAGCGCGCCAGATGGAAATCCATTTCTAGATGACCAACTTATCATTTGCAGTATCGAGTTTTTGGCAGGTTCAAGAAAACGGAGTCAACAAGCAATTGCCGCAAATTGGGATATGCTGGTTGTGGATGAAGCCCATCATCTTGAATGGTCCGTTAACGAAGTGAGCCGAGAATATAATATTGTAGAATTATTGAGTTGTGTTGCTCATGGATTATTGTTACTCACCGCCACCCCAGAACAATTGGGTGTGGAAAGTCATTTTGCACGTCTACGATTATTAGATCCCAATCGTTATAATAGTTACGATGATTTTATAAATGAATCTGATGGCAACAAGGATATCGCGTTGCTTGTGGAAAAATTATCTCAGGGAAACGATTTAGACCAGAATGATTTAAAAAAACTGCGAAGTCTATTTTCAAAAGAGAGAATGGAATCATTGAAGAAAAATGATGAAACAACAAGGCAAAATTTAATTGAAGATTTACTTGATCAACACGGTCCTGGACGAGTGTTATTTCGAAATACTAGACAGGCAATGATAGGATTTCCTGAACGAATTGCCCACTTAACACCTATTGAACCGAAGGAAAATAATCAACTTTGGTTAGAAAGGTTAACGAATGAATTCAATACTGACGTAAGCAGTAATTCCGGAGAAAAATCTGAGCAAGAATTTTATTTTGATACAGATCCTAGAGTTCTATGGGTATTAGAAAAAATGACGGAACTATATCCTGCAAAAATATTACTCATCTGTAGTTCCAAAGAAAAAGTCTTGGCCTTAGAGTCGGCCATAAGTAAGGCTATTAATATTAATGTCGGTGTATTTCATGAAGATCTAACCATAGTTCAAAGAGATAGAAATGCAGCTTGGTTTGCGGAACATGATAGTGCTCAAATTCTCCTATGCTCAGAAATTGGAAGTGAAGGTCGGAATTTTCAGTTCGCCCACCATCTTATTTTATTCGATGTTCCCCTTCACCCAGAATTGTTGGAACAGCGAATTGGCCGTCTTGACCGAATTGGACAGACAAAAGATATTCACATACACATTCCGTACGTTGTTGGAAGTCCGCAGAGTTTACTTATTAGATGGTTTCATGAAGGGTTGAATGCCTTCAACACAAATTTGGAAGGTGGAAATATTATTTACAAGAAATTTAGTGATCGCTTGGTAAATATTGCTACAATAAATTCACCGGAAGATGCAATCGAAAAATTGGAAGCTCTGGTTTCGGAAACTGCAAAATTCCAAAAGGAATTAAAGGAAAATCTTGCAGATGGGCGTGATAAATTACTGGAGATGAATTCATTTCGTCCAAAAGTAGCTAAAAAATTGATAGCCCAAATCAAGGCCGAAGATAGGGATGTTGCTCTTGAAAATTATTTAACCAAGGTTTTCGAACATTTTGATGTAGAGATGGAAGATCTAGCCGCACGGACCTATTTTTTACATCCTGCATCTTTTAATTCTGAAATATTTCCGTCAATTCCGCGAGAAGGAATCCAAGTTACCTTTGATAGAAAACGAGCTATTAGCCGAGAAGATGTCAGCTTTTTGAGTTGGGATCATCCCATGGTAACAGGTGCAATAGATATGGTATTAAGTTCTTCGATAGGAAGTGCAAGCTATGGAATATTAAAAGGATCTGGTAATGCTGCCTTACTTCTTGAACTTATTTTTGTACTGGAGACAGCAGGTAAGGAAAGTATCGACATAGACCGCTTCCTTCCCGATGTTCCGCTACGGATTATTATAGATCATACGGGAAGAGATGTGACCAATCTGTATCCTGCGGAGATGCTCAATAAAAACTTGCAACCCAGCAATATAGAGCCTTTATTGCAAAATGACACGTTCGTAGATTCCATCTTGCCTAGAATGATTTCATCAGCTTCAGAAATTGCAAAGGTTTTAGGAGAAAAGGAAATGAAAAAAGGATTAAACCGAATGAACCTTAAATTGAATCATGAAATAGACCGACTTTCTGCATTACAGAAAAAAAATAAACACATTCGACCTGATGAGATTCAAGCAGCGATTGAAGAACGTGAAATACTGTCTACAACCATTAAAAAAGCAAGAATAAGACTTGATGCTTTACAGCTCATTCGGGTGGAATAATTTGGTAAAACTAATTTCTGATTGCATTCTCTGTTTTGGTCTGAAACCTAGAAACTTTCTGATTTTCAAATTCTACCTATTCTTTTTCACCTTTCCTTTCATTCTTATTAGCCCACCAATACAGAGGTGGAATCAATAAGGGTGCAAAAATCAAAGTACTAGTTAGGCCACCGATAATTACCGTTGCCAGCGGTCTTTGAACGTCTGACCCAATGCCGCTGGAAATGGCCGCGGGTACCAATCCAAAAATGGCCAGCACTAAAATGGTGAGGATGGCACGTAATTGTCCTTTGGATGTTTGGGAAATAAGAGAACGAGTTAGTGTTTTATTGAAACTTGACCGGTTCAATGCCGATACCAATAAAACTCCCGCCATCACAGATATTCCAAATATTGATACAAAGCCAACCCCTGCGGAAACATTGAAATAATATCCGCGTAGGAGCAGAGCCACAATGCCTCCTGCCAACGCAAATAATACACAACTCGCAGTAATCAGTGTCTGTTTAAAACTTCGATACAGCATAAACAGGAATACAATAACCATAATTAGCGTTAACGGGATAGTAAAGGCCAATTGTTTTCCGGCACGCTCCAAGTTTTCATATTGTCCGCCATATACCATTTCATATCCTTTGGGAATGGTGATTTCATTATTTATTCGCTCCTGCAATTCTCTTACAAAACCACCCTGGTCCCTATCGCGAATATGGGTGCGCATGGTCACTTCTCTTTTGTTATTGTACCGATAGATATTGGTCTGTCCTTCTTCAAATTTTATTTCGGCAAGTTGGTCCATAGGGATCAATGAACCTGTTGACGCCGGCACTAAAAGAGTTTTGATTTCATCAATGTTACTTCTGTATTCCGGTAAATATCGGACCACAATGTCATATCGTTTTGCGCCGTCATAAAGTACAGATACATACTTTCCGCCAATTGCTGCTTCAATCATATGTTGTATTTCGGAAACATTGATTCCGTAACGTGCCGCTTGATTTCTGTCAATTTTTATGGCCAATTGGTCCTGTGTTCCTTCTTGTTCAATATCTACACCTTCACTTCCGTCCATAGATCGAACTATTGTGGAAATACTGTCCATTTTACTGCGCATCATCACCAAATCCTCACCTACAATCGAAACTGCCAAATCTGCCGCGCTCCCAGTTACAATTTCCATCACTTGGTCTATAATGGGTTGACCGGAATTAAAACTCGCACCGGGCATTTCTTTTTCCAAATCGGCGGTCATACGATAGACCAATTCGCTTTTTGAAATGGTATCGCTCCAGAGATTATAATCTTTTAAGCCGATTAAAATTTCATTTCTATTAGCAGGGAAAGGATCGGTTCCGTCATCATTTCTACCAGTTTGCGTAATGACATAATCAACTTGCGGATATTTTGAAATAATCTCCCGCATTTTTGGCGCATATTTTGCATTTTCCTGAATGGTAATTCCAACTGGAAAGTTTCCTCGAAGAAAAATGGAACCTTCATCCAACTCAGGAAGAAACTCCATTCCCAGTTTGAACCCAAAGGTCATAAGGGCCAACACAATTCCAAAGCCTATCAGGACTGTTTTTTTGTAATGCTTCAAAAAGATGGAAAGTGATTTTTCATATGTGTTTTCCATAAATTTAAATACGGGATTCTCCCGTACTTTGATGGGTTTGTCAGGATCTGAAATAGCCTTGTTATAAACGAAGGAAATGAGAACAGGAATGAAGGTAAGTGCCGCTAACATGGAACCCACTACGGCAAAGGCCAATGTCAATGCCATGGGTTTAAATAATTTACCTTCTACTCGCGTCATCAATAAAATGGGTAAGTAGGCCAATACGATAATGGTTACGGAAAAGAAAATTTCCCTACCTACCTCCTGTGCAGACTGCAAGGTGAGGTGTACAATTCCATTGCGTTTGTCTTTAGGAGTTGCAGTTCTATATTTACGGATGAGGTGTTCCGCCATAACTACTGCACCATCCACTATAATTCCAAAATCAATAGCTCCCAAGGATAAAAGATTGGCCGGAATGCCCGTAAATCGCATTATTATAAAGGCAAACAATAGTGAAAAAGGAATGGTCAAAGCAACCACCAACGCACTTCGAAAACTTCCCAAAAAGAGTATAAGTATAATTACGACAATACTTACACCTTCGAATAAGGTCCATCCTACTGTATTTAAGGAATGGTCAATTAGAAAACTTCTGTCGTAAAGAGTTTTTATTTTTACGCCCTCGGGAAGCTCGTGCTCTTCTAAATCTTGTATTCTTTGCTTGAGATCGACCAAAACCTCACTTGGATTTTCATACTTTCTAAGAAGTATAATTCCTTCAACTCCATTGTTGACATCCAAATTTTCATCAGGGATGGCATACCCTAGTACGCCGCTTGGTGGAGGAGGGGCGATTTCCACACTTGCAACATCGCGGATAAAGATTGCCGATCCATTTTCAGATTTCAAAACAATATTTTCGATATCTGTTTGGTCCACAATGGAACCAATCCCTCTAACCGCAAATCCTTGTCCGCCACGCTCGATGAGGTTCCCTCCAGTATTCTGATTATTTTCAGAAATGGCCTCTTCCAAATCTGAAATTGTCAGGCCATATTTTCGAAGATTATTTGGGTCTGCAAGAACATGATATTGTTTTAAAGGACCTCCAAAGGTTGTTACATCTGCCACCCCAGGGGTTTGCAGCAAAAAGGGTTCTATCACCCAATCTTGGAGGTCACGGATTTCCATAGGCGAAAAGGATGGAGGTGCCTCCACTACGTATCGAAAAATTTCACCAACCGCAGTAGAAAGCGGTGCGAGTTCAGTAAACACTCCATCGGGAAGTTCGGCAACTGCCAAGCGCTCCATAACTTGTTGTCTAGCAAAATAGTCGTCGGTTCCGTCCTCAAAAGTGAGTTGTACAACAGATAGTCCAAAAATCGTTCTACTTCTACGGTCTAGAACATTGGGTGTATTTTGAACCGCGCGCTCAATAGGAATGGTTACTTGTTGTTCCACCTCTTCCGCAGCTCGACCTTGATATTGGGCCACAATAATTACGTTGGTATCTGCAATATCTGGGTAAGCCTCAATTTTTAACTGGGTGAAACTGTAATACCCACCAACCATGACCGCCAAGCTCAATGCAATGATCAACCAACGATTTTTTAATGAAAATATAAGGAGATTCTTAATCATAACTTACCACTTCTCAACTGTATGAGTGACAATAAAGCCACCACGATATTTTTTTCTTAAATCTGTTAATGCTTCTTTTATTTTTTTATCTACGTCTATAAACGTGATTAGCATTGGCGTTTCGTCAAATGAATATTGTTGTGTCGGCATTTTTAGTCGATGATGCCTACCAAATCCCGAATGCCCCACAAACGCAGTTGCTCCGGAAATTCCATGTTCCATTAACAACTCCATTATAAATTGGTGCAAAGGTTTCATTCCTTTCCATTCATCTTTGTCAATAAAAATTTGAACCTGTTTCATTGTAATATCGGTTATCGGTTGTCGGTTGTGGGTTGTGGGTTGTCGGTTTTTGGTTTTGGGTTTTGGGTTGTGGGTTTTCTGTTTTATCTTTTGAGGTGCTGATTGCGCTCAACCTGTCGGTTTCGATCTGACAGATATTCCATATAATATTTTCTAATATTTTAGTCTATAATCTAACAGCGCAGTGGTCTAGACTTTTTTATCAGTATCCAAAAGAAAGTCCTTTCAACTGCATTACGCCTTCAACTGCTATTTCTTCTTCATTCTCCAAACCGCTGAAAATCAAAACTCGGTCTCCCATTTGCTGTCCTATTTGCACTTCTTTGCGGTGAAACTCGTTGGCAGCCACTTTTACGAATACGTAATGTTTGCCTTGAACTGTTACGAGTGCAGATTTTTCTATTGATATTAGATCACCTTCACTCAGACCAAAAGAAACCTTAGCGAACATTCCAGATTTTAATTTGTTGGCAGGGTTGTTCACGGTAATCCGAACCTTCACCATTCTTGTAGCTCTATCAACTATATCAGCGACCGCGTCTATTTTTCCAGTAAATTGTTGATTTGGGAACGCAGTGAAAACAACATCACAGGATTCGCCTTCGTCAATTTGACCTATTTGGTTCTCAGGAATGTCGCAAATAACATAAGCAGTTCCTGCCTTAGCCTGGCGTAAAATTTTTGGGCTGAAACCTCCAGCTTTAAGCTGGCTTCTATGTTCAAGTAAAGCAGTTCTCTCATTGGCCAATGTATTTCGCTCTAAGGACAACTCGGTTTGAACGTTGATTAATTCTTGTCCGGTAACAGATCCATGTGCAAGCAGATCTTCGGTCCGTTCTAGTTCGAGCTGTTTTTGTTTTATGTTTACGTTTTGAATTTGGTTTATGTTGGTTTGTAGTTGGATGAGCTGGCTATAATGCGCAGCTAAATCGGGATTGTAAAAAAGGATAATATTTTGCGATGCCCCTTCACCGGATGGTAAAACGGTTGCCGCTACTTTTCCGGGAGCGTTCAATTCTGAGTCAATTTTAGAAGCGCCAACAGTTTTAGTCTGAAAAAAGGCCATCGATTCTAAATCGGGAAAAACAATAGAGTTTCCCTCTTTACTTGCTATGGGAGCGCTATGTTTTTGAACTATTTTTTCTTCTTTATTGCCACAGGAAACAAAGAAAATTAGAATTGTAAGTATGAATAATGTATGTTTCATCATTGTGCCAATTGATTAATTAAACCTGTTGTATAAAGCAAATCAATATATGCTTGCCTGTATTCCCGAATGGTTTGGTAGTAATCTTGTTGAATTTCCAGCCAGCTTCTTTGTGCCTCTAAAAAATCAATTATGGTGGTTCCACCTTTTAGGTAAGCGTATTTCACATTATCAAGAATGCTTTGGGATTGTTCCATAAGCTCTTGGAATTTTTCGAGATTCTCTTTTTGTAATTGAAAGTTGGAAAAAGCAATATTGATTTCGTTTTCAATTTTTGATTGAAGCATTTTAACTTCCTGATCTGCCTGTTCTTTAAGAAGACGGGATTTTTTAATTTCCCCTTGGTTTCGATCGAAGAAGGGAAGATCAATGGCTGCGGAGATCCCGAAACGTGGAACGGAATTCTGTGGATTATAAATGAGACCCAATTCCGGTTGGGGATACGCAAAGGATTTCTGTAATTTGATATTGCTGTTTGAAACTTCTGAAAAAACTTTTGCTGCCTGTATATCACTACGGTTTCCTAAAGCCTCTTGAAGTAAAACTTCAAGATTCTCTGAAATTGAAAAAAGGAATTTATCCTCAGGATCAATGTCCACACTTTCATTTGCACCCAATAAAAATTTGAATTTTTTTTGGTGGGTGGCCACCTCTTGTAATGCAGACTTGTATAATACGGAATATTGTTTTGCCAATAGTTCTGTGCGAAATAGGTCAGTTTTGGTAATTACTTGATTTCTATAGCGCGCCTGATTGGTCTGCAACAAGGTGTCAATATTGAATTTTGCGGTCTCAATAATTTCCAATTGTTTTTTTGCGGTCCAAATTTCCAACCATTGTGTAGCGACCTCCGAAAAGAGATTGCGTTTTCTCTCAATGAACAGCTTTTCCTCCAACTCGAAATTTTTATTGGCGAGTTCAATTTTGTTTTTCCGCTGTCCAGCAATTTGAAAAGGTTTGGAAACCTGCCACATTTCTTCACGGTTTTGGCTATTGTTCCAATTTGTATTTCCATCAAACTCTGAGGAGTTCATTATTTGAACTGCTTCTACACTTAAATTTAGATTGGGGCGAAGCTTTGCGGTTGTAATTTCGGTTTCTGCTATATCAAGATTAAACCTTTCAGAATGAAGCTCTAAATTATTGGTCTTTGCCGTTTTCAAAGCTTCTTTCAAGGTGTACCGTTCTTGCGCTGAAATATGCAGACAGGACGCTAAAAGCAGAAAAGTAGTTAGATATTTTGACCAGAAGTGCATTACGTATATTCGAAAATTGCTGAGTGCAAAGATCACTCGCTTACCTAAACATGTAGGTTAGAGAACCAATAGAAAAATATTAGAATTTCATTAGAGCGCCATCGATGTTGAAATCGAAACTGAAACCGAAATCGAAATCGAAATTGAAATCAAGATTGAAATAGATACAGGACGGAAATTATCTTGAATTTTATTGAAAAGAGCTTGCTGAAATGAGTAATTACGGGTTAGGACCAAAAGTAAGCATAGCTCTAATTTATAACCTCTGTTAGCAAAGAAAGTTATCGGCTAAGGCTAGATTAGAATTTTACAATTGAACCGTAAAAGTAGTGCCCAATGAAGGCTTAGAGATTACTGAAATACTTCCCTGATGCAATTGAATTATTTTTTCGGTCAACGCGAGTCCAATGCCGTTTCCTTCAGCGAAATTTTTGTTTTCACCTCTATAGAAAGTGGTGAAAATGTTATTTAGATCATCTTCTGAAATTCCAATTCCCTCATCTGAAAATCTTAGATTCATTTTATTGTTTTCAAAAGCAATAGAAACTCTGCAGGTGTGTTCTTCGGAAAACTTACATCCATTTTCCATAAGATTGACGAATGCAGTCTTTAACAGATATTCATTACCATTGAGGATTATATCATTTTCTCCTTTAGATTCATTTTCAAAGTAAATATCTACCTTATATTTTGAATTGGACTCTTGTACTTGCTGGCGTGCGTCAAGCAGTACTTCATCAATTCGGACTTCTTTAAAAGCAATTTCTGAAGGATCATAACTGGCTTTTGCAAAATCGAGCAGACTGTTGGATAAGCGAACTAATTTTTGGGCATCATTGAGTGCATTCTTTAGCGCCGTTCTATACTCCTCCAAATCGCGATCTCTATTTAGTGAAAGCTCTAGCTCAGTTATAATAGCTGCCAGGGGAGTTCTGATTTCGTGAGAAATATTGGAGACAAAACGCTTATGCGAGTCAAATGAATTTTCCAATCGATCCAGCATCTCGTTAAAGGTGTTCGCCAATTCGGAAAGCTCATCTCTATTTCCATTGGCCGTAAGTCTAAGGTCGAGATTTGATGCAGAAATTCGCATAGCTCTTTCTGTCATTTGCATAACTGGTTCGAAGGCTCGTTTTGAAAAATAACGTCCGGCGGCATAGATAAAAAGGATTGAAATAATAAAAACTATAACCATCGTTCCAAAAAGGCTTTCCAGTTTATTATATCCGTATTGATCTATAGCCGTAGCTGTGATTATATAATTCTTTCCCGCGTAGTCATATTTCAATCCTATAACTTGCCAATCCTTTTGATAAAAAGATTTTTCACCAGAATTATAGATTTCATCAATCATTTCTGGCGTTTCCTTTACCAAATCTATATCTATTGCATCGTGATAAAGTAGATTGAAATTTGGATCATAAATAGCAACTTCGACTTCATTTAAAATCTTTCTATTATTTCTGTAAATGTCTTGTAATGTTTGCGTTGGGACTTCCGCATTAAAGAAAAGGTTCGCTTTGGTGATGGCTTCTTTTTTTAAGGAAGTATAAAACTCCTTTTCCCTATTTTCTTTGGCGGAGATGTAAATAACAATAGCAAAAGTGAAAAGAATAGCCGCCGTGAAGAAGGTGTATATTAATGTTAGCCGCGTTCTTATTTTCATTCCGATTTTAAGATAAAGCCCATTCCAGGTTTAGTGTGGATCAGTTTGGTATCAAAATCCTTTTCGATTTTGTTTCGGAGGTAATTTATATAAACATCAATAAAATTGGTGCCCGTGTCGAAATGTGTATCCCACACTTTTTCAGCAATTTCTACCCTGGACAAAACCCGCTCTGGATTTTGAAGCATATATTTTAAAAAGTTGAACTCCTTGGGAGTTAAATTGATTTCCTTTCCGCCACGATTTACTATTTTCGTGTCCAGATTCATTTCAAGATCAGCATATTTCAAGATACTTCCAGAGTTCGTAGTTCTTTTATACCTGTTCAGCAGTGCTCTAATACGAACTAAAAGCTCACGCATTTCAAATGGTTTCACTAAATAATCATCAGCGCCCGCATCAAAACCTTCCACTTTGTCATCTGTTGTGCCAAGAGCTGTCAGCATTATGATTGGGATGTCCGGTTTAAGCTGTTTTAATTCTTGGCACAGTTCAATTCCATTTAATTTGGGCAAAATGATGTCGGTAATAATCAGGTCGAAGTGGTCCTGTATCGCCAATTTTTTACCAGAAATGCCATCATAGGCAATTGCCGTATCGAAGTTTTGTTCCCGCAGTCCACGCTGAATGAGCTCTGCTACTCTAAGATCATCTTCTATGATTAATACGCGCATCTTTTTAATTATATGATATTAAAAGGTCCGAAGCTCAACATATTTTAATAAGCTTAACAAATGAAAACAGAGTTCTGAGATTTTTCATAGCAGAATGCAAATATTTCTGTTGCGGAGTTTCGGTCTCCCTAATTCATTAATATTCAATCAATTTCCATCCTTCTAAAGTCGTACATTTTCAATGGAACCCATATTTAAGGATTCAATGATGATTTGTTCGTCACCTTGGATCATTACGATGTCCTTCAGGGTGATTTGAATGTTTTTAAAGACTTCAGTAGGATCTTCATCATTTAATTCAAAAGTAACTGTAACTATGGCAGATCCGGAAACAGCTCTATAATCTTCAATAACTTCAGGTGAAGTGGGAGGAATACTGCTACAAAAATAATTGCCTTGCAAAGGCCCATCGTATCTGCGATAGTTCACGAAATTTGTTGAAGCAGCCAAAGGGTATGTCTTAATTCCGGGCTCTTCATATATATCCTCAGAAACTCCGAGTTTTAAGGAAAGACTTTCAAAACTTTGGGTATTGACTTTATAAAAAACATAATCTCCTACTTCGCCACAAGTTTTCAAATCAACGTTGTCAAAATTGAAGGTTGTTACAATAATATCGCCGTCATCGCAGCTTTGTAAAAATGTGAAAGTCAATAGTATGGCAAAAAGCTTTTTCATTGGGCTCAGATTAGGGTTACCATCAAGTATTACTATGGTTACGTAGATTTTCGTGAATAGGTACAAAGTAACGCATTTCTTTTTTTATTGAAGGGAAGGAAAAATATTTAATCAGTACTTTTGCGAACTGCAATTCAAGACGAAAATTCTTGATACAAATCAAACGTTGAATTGCCGTTTTTAAAAAACTCCATATAATGAAGAAAGTATATTTTGACAATGCCGCTACAACCGAGATGCGGGAAGATGTTTTAAATTGCATTTATGAAGTGATGAAAACCGAATATGGAAATCCTTCATCTACACACTCTTACGGAAGATCTTCTAAATCTTTACTTGAGAATGCTAGAAAGGAGATTGCAGGTATATTCAATGTTTCCGCAAATGAAATTATTTTTACTTCTGGAGGTACCGAGGCTGATAATCTTATATTGAACAGTGCCGTAAGAGATTTGGGAGTAAAGCGGATTATTACCAGTCGAATTGAACATCATGCAGTATTGCATACGGTAGAGTGGCTGCAGAAAAAGTATGCAATTGAAGTTGAATTTGTTGCTCTGGACCATTGTGGCATGGTGGATTATGATCACTTGGAGACTCTTTTAAAAGATTCTTCCGAAAAAACCTTGGTGAGTTTAATGCACGTCAATAATGAAGTTGGAAATATGTTGGACTTAAAGAAGGTGGCGCTCCTTTGCAAGGAATACGACGCACTTTTCCATAGTGATACCGTTCAGTCTGTGGGGCATTATGAATTAGATTTTAAGGAAATTCCTTTAGATTTTGCCGCTGCTGCTGCCCATAAATTTCATGGTCCCAAAGGGGCAGGATTTGCTTTTATTAGAAAGAATTCTCGATTGAAGCCTTTAATTCATGGAGGGGAACAAGAAAGAGGAATGAGGGCGGGGACGGAAGCGGTCTATGCGATTGCCGGTATGGCGGAAGCATTGAAACTGTCATATAGTAAACTAAAGAAGGAAACAGAATACATTACAGGAATCAAAGATTATTTTAAGCAGCAGCTTATAGAAAATATTCCGAATGTAAAGTTTAATGGAGGTTGCGACGACAATAATAAAAGTACCTATACCTTATTGAATGTCTGTCTGCCCATTTCTCCAGAAAAAGCGATGCTGTTGTTGTTTCAGTTGGATTTGAAGGGTATTGCATGTTCAAAGGGGAGCGCATGCCAGAGTGGGGCAGAAGGAGGATCTCATGTGCTAAATGCAATCCTCGCCGAGGAGGATTTGAAAAAACCCTCAATCAGATTTTCATTTTCAGCTTTTAATAAAAAGGAAGAGGTTGATTATGTGGTGGAAGTATTAAAAGAATTCTTAGAGGAATAGATCGCATATATTAGACCACTTTGCTACTAGAGTCTAGATTCTGGAAGCTAGACCGCTTCGCTACTAGGTTCTAGAATCTAGATTGGACCGCTTTGCGTATAGTATCTAGATTCTAGAACGCATTTGATTGAAATGTTATTTCACTTCGCATTAATCATCCAGAATCTTTTTTAAACTAAGGAGGTTTTAAAACTTCATGGTCGCTCTCACGTTAAAAATTCGTGGGGTCAGGTAGTTTGGGATGGAGTATTGTACTTTGGTATATACATCTCTTACAAAAGTGTTCGTTATGGAATTTTGAACATCAAAAATGTTGAAGATTTCCGCACCTATGGTCAGTTCTTTAAACGGTTTTAACCATCCACTATCGCGTCTTTTGTTTTCGCCTACAATTACGTAGCTCACTCCAAGATCGGCTCTCTTATAGTCTCTAAGACGCGTTTGGTAGTCATAAGGATCTGCGTAGCTGGGCGATCCTCCAGGAAGACCCGTGTTATAAGTGAGGTTGAGGTACATTTTAAGATCTGGAATAACCTTGACATAATCCTGAAACAACATGGCGAATTTCAAACGTTGATCTGTGGGGCGATAGATATAGCCTCTATTTTCAATGTTTTCTTGCGTTTTCATATATCCAAAGCTTACCCAACTTTCCGTGCCTGGAACAAATTCTCCTGCCAAACGAAGATCCAATCCATAGGCATAAGCAACGGCATTGTTTGTGGCGCGATAACGGATACGGACGTTTTCAAGAGTATAAGGATTCACATCTGTCATATTCTTAAAATAGAGTTCAGAATTCAATCTGAATTTTCTATCCCACATTTTAAAACTGTAATCATTTCCAAAAACCAAATGGACGGATTGCTGCGCCTTTACTTCAGGACGCACGGTTCCCGTGGAGTCTCTAAGTTCACGATAAAATGGGGGCTGATGATAAAGACCTCCAGAAAGTCTGAAAAGCATATCCATATCCCAATCTGGCTTCAATGATATTTGAGCTCTGGGGCTGAAAACAGTTTGAGAATTACTCTCAATATTCTTGCCGCTCACGGTCCAATTATGTGCACGTACGCCTGCATTTAACCAAATATCATTACTACCTAAGGAGGTTCGCTTACTCCATTGAGCATAGCCCGAAATACGATTGATTTGAACGTCGTTCATCGCACGGATATTTGTGTATGGAACTATTGGGGAAGTATATGGATCGTAAGGCTGATTATTGCCCGGCAAAATTGGAGGACGTATTGTGAAGCCAGCAGAATCTATCATTTCATACTCTTGCACACGGTCACGTATGTCTTCACGGGTGTATTTTATTCCATATTCAAAATTACTGGACTCTATGGCAAGGTTTCCTTTGTGTTCCAAATTTAAAATAAGCGCATCCAGATCGTTTCGTGCATGGGTAAGCTGACTCCCCACGCCTCTTGTATATTCCACATCTCCCAATTCATCGCTTCCAATATCCGTATTTACAGCCCCCAGTCTGTATTCTGCTAAAATATCATAATATTCCTGTTCTGTGGTCTGGTAAAGAGATGCAATAAATTTTGCTGTATAGTTTTCTGAAACTACCCAAGTAGATTTCAGGGCTCCAAAATATGTGTTATAACGATCTTCTTCTTGTCCATCGTAAAATACCAATAGTGCGATGGGGTCTGAAATGGTTCCGAAATTTGTCTGTCTTGTAAGCGGCTGATAACTGTAATCGTTAATGGAAACATTTCCTAAAAACGAAAGTTCAAATTTCGTAGAAAACCTATAGGTCCAGTAGGTTTGTGCATCGGCAAATTTTGGTTGATAGTTGGTTTCGGTTTCCTGTGCCTTTACGAGCATACTATTATCTCGATATCTAATACCTGTTATCCCGGAAAGTCTACCATTTTTGGATACATTTTCAACAGAGGCATTTACGCCCAATAAACTCATGTCTAAAGTTGCGCCAAATTCTACAGGTTTACGATATGTGATATCTAAAACTGAGGAGAGCTTATCGCCGTATTTAGCTTGAAATCCTCCTGCAGAAAATTCGACATTGCTAGTTAAGTCGCTATTTACAAAGCTTAAGCCTTCTTGTTGCCCGCTTCGAATTAGAAACGGACGGTAGACCTCGATTTCATTAACATATACAAGGTTTTCATCATAATTCCCTCCACGAACTGCGTACTGGGTGCTCAGCTCGTTATTACTGTTTACTCCTGGAAGAGATTTAAGTAAATTCTCAACACCGGCATTGGCTCCAACCATTTTTCGTATAACCTCTGGCGATATCGAGGTTACGCCCTCAACGCGTTTATTTTCACGCCCGGAAATTACAACTTCACTGATCTGTTCTCTTGTTGTGTTTAAAACAGGATTAAATTCGAAATCCTCATTGGGCGAAAGATTCACAGTTATTTGAACCAATTTGTGGCCCACGTGCGAAAATGATATTTTGAGATCCTGTTCTGCAGGAATTTCCAAAAGATAGAATCCGTTAAAATCAGAAATTGTCCCCGTATTTCCGTAAGTAACATTTGCGCCAATGACGGCTTCACTCTGTTCGTCTAGAATGATTCCCTTTATAGTCGCCTTTTGTGCGAAAGCAACGGTTGCCAATAAGAAAAAAAGGAGGGTGAGCGGTAGTTTAAGTGTTTTCAAAAGCAATGGTTAGATTTGTTTTCTGAAAAATTTTGCTTCAAATGTAGCACTATTTCCCACGTTATCAATTACTATAAGTCTCAAATTGTTTTCGGTCTCTTCATTGATTCCATCATTGAAATCATAGGTTAGAACGTCTTTTTTGTATTCATATTCCATCAAAATGAATTTTCCGTTGATAGTTGCCCGATATGAACTAATTCCGCTCAAGGCGTCGGTAATTTTTATTTTGAGGTCACTTTGGTCACTGATCCACTTACCTTCAGAAAAATTCAAAGGTTTGATCTCAGGGGCGTCCTTGTCTGAAACAATGGCAAAATCGCCAAAATTACGCGTTTTACCTACAAGTTTGTCTCCTTTTCTCTCACTGTTTACGTAATAAATACTTCCCCAAGGATTCAATCTTCCAATAAAAAGTCCACCCTTATCCTCGTCATTATAATTTGAAATATCCGCTGTTATGGTGATATTTTTATGAATGGGAATAATATCTTCATGAAACTTCAGCGTATCACCTTTAGCCTGAATATCTAAATAGACATCATCGTAAAGGCTGTTCGAAGGAATATAAATTTCAAATTTGCCTTTTGTGATTGAAAATGCATGATCTGAAAATATATGATCGTTGGTTTTTAACGTGTCTCTGGGAAAAAGAATTTCCGTTTTCAACCCTTTTATGGGGGCGATGATCAAACTTTCATTACCGCTAAAGTCCTTTACTTTTATGGTATAGGAATAATCAAGGCTATCTTTAATGTTGACATACCCATTGTCATCTTCCGCTACGATGATGCTTAAAGGGTTGTTATTTTCCCGAAATAATTTCTGAATCTGACTTTTATTCTTTTTGAAATATTCGTAATCCGTATATCGGTTTAAATATCTTGTTTCACTGAAAGAGAACTTATTGAAGCGCACCTCGAATTTTGGACGGTTATTTAAAGTGGTATTAATGCTGTAAATGCCATTTTTATTCGAGGCGCCATCCAACTGGTCGTGAGTGGAAACACCAAATCCAATTTTTCCAAAGGCTATAAAATCTTCTGTTTTATAACTGCCGTCCTTTTGTTTGATCAATCTGAGTTTGGTACGTGATTGACTTTGGTTTATATGTGAATCTTCTCCAATTGGGTATATAAACAACGAACTTATAATAGGAGGGTGCGCATCAGGAACATTAATTCCAAACAACATAGGGTTCATGGGGCGCTGGCTATCATCTCTAATTTCGAAGTGAAGATGTGGCCCGCCACTTCCTCCCGTATTTCCGGAATAGCCAATTAGATCACCTTTTTTTACAGGAATTAAGGATTTGTCGGGAAACAGCTCAATTTCATAAGATTCCTTTTTGTACTGGTTTTCCTTAACATAGTCTTGGATTTGTCCCGCAAAGCGCTGTAGGTGTGCATAGACAGTGGTGTAGCCATTGGGGTGTTGAATATAAAGCGCCTTACCATATCCAAAGTTTTGCACATTGATGCGGCTTATAAAACCATCGGCACTGGCATGCACAGGAATGCCTTCGCGTTGCTGGGTTTTTATATCCAGACCGCTGTGAAAATGGTTAGAACGCAACTCTCCAAAGGTCCCTGACAATACTAGATTGATTTTCAGTGGATTTGAAAAATAATCTTGGGGGAGATTGGTTTGGCCAAAAGAAAGAGTTCCTATAAACAGAAATAGCAAGCAAATTTTTCTCATGTTGCAAAGGTATTAATACGCTATATAAAAAGGGGGAGAGAGGAGATTTATTGTATGGTGAACTCAATATTACAAAAAATACCCAAAAGAATTTGCGTATTAAAGATGGTGTACTAACTTTGTGGGTGAAGTATTGAATATCGGTTTAAATGAGTAATCTTACTGAAATTGTTGATTCTCTAGAAAGTAGCATTGGTCAACTTGTTATTGAACAAGAAGAATTAAAGAAGGCCAAGGCGCAATTGGAGACAGAAATCGACAATTTGATGGTCAAAAATCTGCAATATGAAAAAGAAATTGCAGTTTGGAGTGAAAAGTGCCGTTCATTAAAACTCGCGAATTCATTACTTGGCAGCGACCAGCATACAAGAGAAACAAAACTAAAGATAAACGCTCTGATCCGGGAAATTGATCAATGTATAGTGCAACTTTCCCAATAGGAATATAATAATGGCCGAACCTCTAAAGATAAAAATTTCCATTGCGGACAGGATTTACCCCCTGACAATCAATCCTTCACAAGAAGAAGGTTTAAGATTGGCTTCCAAAAAAATAGAGGAAATGATCAAAAGGTTCGAAGAGAATTACGCCGTCCGCGACAAACAAGATGTATTGGCCATGTGTGCCCTACAGTTTGCTGCCCAGGTGGAGCAAAAAGATATTGATAAATCCAGCGATACTCAACATACCATTAGCCGATTGGCCGAATTGGATAAATTGTTGAAGGAGCAACTGTCATAAACGTTCTTTACATATAATACAAGGTTACTGCCTACATTAATACTAACTTTTGGTAAACTCAACAGGAATTCTTTAAAAAGGGTGAGTTAAAGTTGTAAAAGCGCGCCGTCTTCGAACGGATTCTTGATCAGCTTATTAGCCCTAAACTTTTTTTTAAGGAGTTTTATTCAAAACAGTGCTATTGATGTAGGCTTTTTTTATTTACAAACGAAACTAAAAAATGGAAATTTTACTATATATATTACTACTAATAGTGGGATTGGCGGGTGGATTCTTTATCGCCAAATACTTAGAGAAAAATAGCGCTTCATCGGTGATTAAGGAAGCTAAAAGCAATGCCGCTTCAATCTTGAAAGAAGCCAAATCTGAAGCGGAAACTATTAAAAAGGATAAAATTCTTCAGGCGAAAGAAAAATTTTTGGAACTTAAATCAGAACATGAAAAAGTGATTCTGGGAAGAGAAAAGAAAATGTCTGATGCCGAAAAAAAGATCAGAGATAAGGAATCTCAGGTTGCCAGTGAATTGGCGAAAAATAAAAAGTTGACTGCATCTCTTGAATCTAAAAAAGAAGATTACGAAGAGCGTTTGCTTATTTTGGATAAAAAACAACAGGAAGTTGACAGACTCCATCGAAGCCAGATTGAACAACTTGAAGTAATATCCACTCTTTCCGCTGAAGATGCAAAATCTCAGTTGATGGAAGGTTTAAGAGATGAGGCCAAATCTCAAGCTATGTCCTTTATTCAATCTTCTGTTGAGGAAGCTAAAATGACGGCCCATCTTGAAGCCAAGAAAATTATTATCAACACCATTCAACGAATTGGGACCGAGGAAGCCGTAGAAAACTGTGTTTCTGTTTTCAACTTGGAAAGCGATGACGTAAAAGGTAGAATAATCGGGCGTGAAGGTCGAAATATTCGTGCTATTGAAGCGGCTACCGGAGTTGAAATTATTGTTGACGATACTCCAGAAGCTATTATTCTTTCCTGCTTTGATTCTGTACGAAGAGAGATAGCTAGATTATCACTTCATAAATTGGTTACCGATGGTCGTATACACCCTGCTCGAATAGAAGAAGTAGTTCAAAAAACCAGCAAGCAGATAGAGGAGGAAATAATCGAAATTGGTAAAAGAACTGTTATTGAATTAGGAATCCATGGTCTCCATCCCGAATTGATCAAAGCTGTGGGCCGTATGAAGTATCGCTCAAGTTATGGTCAAAACCTATTGCATCACTCTAGAGAAGTTGCTAGACTTTGTGGGGTCATGGCTGCGGAGCTTGGATTAAACGCCAAACTTGCCAAACGTGCAGGATTGCTTCATGATATAGGAAAAGTTCCAGAAATGGAAACCGAAATACCGCACGCCCTTTTAGGAATGCAATGGGCGGAGAAATATGGTGAGAAACCAGAAGTGTGTAATGCTATTGGAGCTCACCACGACGAAATTGAAATGACCAGTCTTCTTGCGCCAATTGTTCAAGTGTGCGATGCCATAAGCGGCGCCCGACCTGGCGCTAGACGTCAAGTATTGGATTCCTACATCCAGCGTTTAAAGGACTTAGAAGATATTGCATTAGGATTTAATGGAGTGAATAAAGCATATGCCATCCAAGCAGGGCGTGAACTTCGCGTGATGGTTGAAAGTGATAAGGTTACTGATGAAAGAGCTGCACAACTTTCGTATGAGATTTCACAAAAGATTCAAACGGACATGACTTATCCTGGACAAGTTAAAATCACGGTTATTCGTGAAACTAGAGCGGTAAATATCGCCAAGTAATATCACTTAGGTGCAAAGTTCAGCACTGCACATCATTGCATAAAATTCAGAAAATATTTCTACCTAAAAAAGCCGACTCAAAACAAGAGTCGGCTTTTTTTATGACAGATGTATTATAAGAAAACGGCATCTATAAATGCCCATGATTAATCATAGGTTGAATTTTTTTAGTCGAGTCCTAGCATCAAATTAATTTTGCATCTATCTGTTTAAGAGACTGTTTTTATAAGGTTATTCAATGTCTTTGATGAAAGCGATTTAATTTTAGTTATAGGAATAAAAAGTAGGTCTTTGAATATAGATGTATGTATCACTCAACGCCGTCTTATAGGAACATGTCAAAATAGGGATGTAATATTTGCTTAAGATTGATTATTAATAAAAAGCCGTTTCAAATTAATGTTTGAAACGGCTTTAATGGTAATGACACTAGTAAATCTAATTCTTAATAATTCTATAAGTACCTATCTCACCGTTTACTGTTACTTTCATGAAAAAAGTGCCTTGGCTTAGTTGGGATAAGTCTATCTGTGAAGTTGTTGAATTTATATTTTCCGATAATACTTTTTGGCCTAGAATATTATAGAAGGAAACATGCTCAATATCATCCCCACTTTTGAGGTTCAACATTCCATTATTGGGATTGGGGTAAAAGGAGAAGCCATCTAGAATGTTATCGTCTGTGCCAAGTGAAGCACATGTTACATCTGCCTCCCATCCCGGATATAATCCAAGGTCACTACTTAAGAAAACAAAAGTAAGGGCACCGCTTGAATGTGTAGATGTAAAGGGTCCAGGATTTTCAATTCCATAATATCCACCCGCCGGAAAACCACTATATGTAGAAGGATTTCCACTTGAGATCATTGGTGAATTGGTGTCGGGACCATCATACACATACAAAGCATCAAATTCATCCTCCACATCGAAGTTTATAAAGGTAACTGTCACCGCATCTCCGGAATCCTCTGGGCTAATAACAGTAGTTATATCTTCATTATCCCCATAAAACTGATTTGGACCTCCACTATCATAAAATTTTCCCCCACAAGCTGGTAGCATTGAAAATTTTATTGGACCACTAAACTGGCTCAATCCATCCGATTCACAGTCGGCACGCACATAGAAATCATAGGCCAAGCCATTTTCCAAACCTGTTGCTGTTGCAGTCGTTATTCCTGCTTGCGTTGTTCCCGTTGCAACCGGATTGTCGGTAAGAGGGTTATCAGCACGTTCAAAAACATACCAGAAATAACCATTACTTGCATTAGGTTCAGCATCCCAAGACAAATCTACAGAACTTGATGTAATGTTCGATACGGCGAGATTTGTAGGTCTTTCACAAGTTGGTTCATCAAGTGTTTCACCAAATGATACCCAAGCAACATGTGTCAATTCGGCAGGTGTAACTATTGGGCCAATTAAAGTTGACATTCCGGTAGTCAAATCTACAGAACGCCATTCTGCAGCGAAAGAGTCATCATTGAATGCAGATATATAAACCATATCTGTAGTTGGGTCATAAGCCATTCCTTGACTATAATTAGCGTTGTATCCAATATGGCCTATGTAGGTGGTAGTGGCAGTTTCCAAATCTATTGAATAGAAACCTTTTTCTACCATTTCAAAAGTATATCCTACTCCGTTTCCATCTATGGCAAGGGTCGCTGGAAAGTATTCAATTGGAATTCCCAATGTACCTACCTCGGTTGCAGTCACGGCGATGGGATCTATGGTATAAAGCTTTCCTTCTGAAAGTCCATACAGAATGCCAGTAGTCCTATCATACTCCATATCTAGCCACCAACCTGGCATATTGCCTAAATAGGTATAGAAACCAGATTCAACATCGAAGGAGTAAAATTCTCCCCAATCGTCTATTACATATCCGGTAGTCGGATTTTCTGGATCAATAGCTCCTGCATCTTCAAAATTATAGTTTACGGGAGAAGTTCCAAAAACCTCAACTTCACCTGGAGTAGTGGGGCCAAAGCCTATAAGGGCTGTGCTCGGATTGTCTACACCATAAACTGTAGTCAATTCGCCAGAACTTCTTGATTCTCCGGGGAATTTTGCAGCGCTAATCTCTCCCGATCTATTATCGTAAGGGTGAGAAATATTTTCATAATAAGAAGAATTATCAGCTTGCTGAGCGCTTAAATAGGATTTCAATAATTTATACTCTTCAACGGAAAAATGAGCGGAAACAGGTCCAAGCTGTTTTCCAAGATTAGCACGGCGTTTAAGTAAGTCTTGAAGGGAAGGATTTATTTGCGTTTGGGATTTTTTACTATTGTGATAAGGTCTATTTTGACTTGCAATTTTGTAAGTCTGAGCGTTTAGGGATAATGAGAGAATACTTAAAAAGCATCCAATAATAGTAGATTTTTTTATATTGTAAGATTTGATCATTAATTTAGCAATATACTTAATCTCATTATTATGGCATTTTGAAATTAGCGATTCTTCAATTACCAAAGGCCTTTATTAAATATTGGGTTGAATTTACGGGGGAGGATATTAACATTTAAAAAAGCAATCCCAAGATGATTTATGAGATTGCTTTTTTATTTTAATGATTCGAAATTTTAAAGGATTAGAAACTTACTCATCATATAAATTTTCATAACCTTTAGAAGGTTCTTCGAAGAATTTCCCAGTGATAAATCGATAGTGTTGATCCAGTTTTTCGATTTTTTTCATATCCGAATCGGTAAGGGAAACGTCCGCAGACTTAAAGTTGCTGATAATATGATCTTTTGTCGTTGATTTTGGAATAACGGCGCAACCACGTTTAGTATGCCAAGCAATCAAAACTTGTGGGACAAGTGCATTGTGTTCCTTGGCTATCTCTCTTAAAACATCAAATTCAAATAAATTCGGTTCTCCTTCGGCTTTCATTTCCGATGATCGGTCACGAGAACCTAAAGGGGAATAAGCTGTTACATGAATCTCTTCACTTTTACAATACGCCAACAGCGCTTTTTGAGGCAAAAGCGGATGAAGTTCTACCTGGTTCATTTCAGGTTTTATAGAAGCTTTGGAAACCAGATCCTTTAATTTTTTTACACTGAAATTTGATACCCCAATATGTCTAGCAAGCCCTTCGTTTTTGGCATACTCCATTTGCTTCCAAGTGTCGATAATAGGAGCTTCCTCGGGGGAGAGATAGTCATCAGGTTTTTTAGGAAATTCCACGCCATGTCTGAACGCGACCGGCCAATGGATTAAATAAAGATCCAAATATTTCAATCCTAATTTCTTTAGAGAATCTTCCAGTGCGGGAATTACTTGACCTTCACCATGAGAATCGTTCCACAGCTTGGAGGTAATAAACAGATCCTCTCGAAATATCTTTCCTTCGGCAAAAACTTCTGCCAAAGCTTCACCAATAATTTCTTCATTTCCGTAATCTGTAGCGGTATCTATATGTCTATATCCCGCATGGATTGCATCTATTACTGCCCTTTTTAATTCTTTTCCGTTAGATTTCCAGGTTCCTAACCCTATGGCGTGCATAGTATCGCCATTTTCAAACTTCAGTGTTTTCATATTTATTGCTTTTTGTTTCTTTCAAAATACAAAAGACAAAGATTACAATGAAAAATTGATCCGTGTTTGGGAATTATTTAACGGGGGAAATTCAGAACGAAATCGGAAATTAAATCGAAAATGATATTTAAGGCATTTGAAAAAGTAATTTAATAATTGGTCATAGGAACACAACGCGAAAACTGAAAATCATTTCCTCGGGTGAAACCTATTCATAACTTCCGTCAAACGTTTTCGATCTATATGGGTATAGATTTCGGTGGTGGTGATGCTTTCATGTCCGAGCATTTGTTGAATGGCGCGTAGATCGGCTCCGTTTTCCAGTAAGTGTGTGGCAAAAGAATGTCTAAAAGTATGCGGACTAATGGTTTTATGGATTCCAGCTTTTTCTGCTAATCGTTTAACAATTGTAAAGATCATTGCGCGGGTTAGAGGCCGTCCATGTTGATTTAGGAATAGCGTATCCTTTGCTTTAGGATCAATTTTCTGGTGCACTCTTACTTCCTTCCTATATATCTCAATATATTTTATAGTGGTCGGCCCTATGGGCACTAGGCGTTCTTTATCTCCTTTCCCACTCACTTTTATAAATCCCTCTTCAAAAAAAAGGTCAGATATTCTGAGTGAGGTAAGTTCTGAAACCCGCAGCCCGCAGCCATATAGTGTTTCTAAAATAGCTCTATTGCGCTCGCCTTGTTTAGATGATAGGTCAATTGCATTTATCAAAGAGTCTATTTCTGTAACTGCAAGGGTGTCAGGGAGCTTTCTTCCCAACTTAGGCGCTTCTATTAATTCTAGTGGATTAGTCTGGCGGTAATCTTCAAATATGAGATAATTAAAGAAACCCTTTAACCCTGAAATAATACGACTTTGCGACCGCGGATTAACGGTTTTCGCTATTTGGTAGATAAATTGTTGCAGACTTTCTTTTGAAATCGATAATGGCAATTCATTTATGCCATTCTCTTCGAGCCATCTAACCAATTTCTTAATATCAAGAGAATAATTAATAATGGAATTTTCCGAAAGCCCACGTTCCAAACGAAGGTAATTTTGATAGTCTTTTAGGGCCTGTTGCCAATTCATGGTGCTATATTACTATAAAAAAGAATCGTTAACAAAAAACAAAAAGGCAATTCTCATGAAAGATTGTTGATATCTTTGAGACTCAATTAATCCAATAAAACTGTAAGTATGAAAAAATTGATAATAGCAGCGGTAGCACTTTTTATAGGAACTACTGCGTTTTCACAAAGTATAGATCTGGGTATCAAGGCGGGTGCAAACTTCTCAACTATCTCTGATGCCGCCGGCCTTTCCAATAAGACAGGCTTTCAAGCGGGTGTTTTTGGGGGAATTAAATTCAGCGATAAAATCGGAATTCAAGCAGATTTGCTGTATTCCCAACAAGGTGCGGAATTTGATGGCGGAGAATTCGATTTGAGTTATGTGAACGTGCCCATTGTTTTAAAATATTATTTATTTCAGGGCCTTAATCTTCAGGCAGGACCTCAGTTCGGGTTTATGGTAGATGACAAGATCTCCCATACTGTTTTTGGTGATGTGGTTGAGAAGACGAAAGCAGAGGAGTTCGACCTTTCGGCAGTGGTAGGGGCAGGATACGATTTCCCGTTCGGATTTCGACTGGATGCACGATATAATTTCGGATTGACCGATGTTTCCAAGGAAGAAGGATTTAAAGGAAAAAACAATGTGTTCTCCTTGGCTTTAGGGTATTCCTTCCTATAAAATATAACATAAACATACTAGTTCAAGCAAGACCGCCTGAGTGGGCGGTTTTTTTTGTGACTATAAGCTATATTTCTTGAGCGAACTTTGGCTAGACTTATTTGGGGCTAAGAAAAATAGTAAAGGAATAGGGCCTTAGATTATATGGAGTCATTTTTGATATATTTATCTATATACTAATAGAGAAGATTTCTCGGATGATTTTATTCGTTAATGAGTGGCCTTTAAACTTGCTTAATGAATTAAATTATCGTTTATTTGTTAATTAATTCTAAACATAAATAATATGAAAAAATTATTACTTGTTGCTGCGGTTGCAGCATTTACGTTTTCAACGGCGCAATCACAAGAAATACGTCTCGGGGTAAAAGGAGGTGTTAACTTTTCTTCATTGGGAGGCGATGACACTGGAGACCTGAAAGGACGTACAGGCTTTCATATTGGAGGTCTGGTAGAAATTCCAATTTCTGATAAATTTTCTGTGCAACCCGAACTTCTGTATTCTGCACAGGGTGCCCAAGCTGAATTTACCGAGTCCTTCAGCGAAATGGGCATGAATTTTAGTGTAGATGCAAAAGCTAAACTAAACTTAGACTATATCAACGTCCCTATCATGGCTAAATATTACGTAATTGAAGGTTTGGCTGTGGAAGCTGGACCTCAAATAGGTTTTTTAATGTCAGCTAAGCAAAAATCAGAGATTAGCGTTTCCGGAAATTTACCTGCTGAAATCCTTGATATGATGGATTTTGAAGATGGTGACGAGGATGTAAAGGACGAATTCAATACCCTTGACCTTGCTATAGGACTTGGAGCTTCATACCGTTTGGATATGGGCGTATTTTTTGGTGTGCGATATAACTTAGGATTGTCTAATATCTATAAAGAGGATGATGGTTTTAAAAACCAAAACAATGTATTCCAAATTTCTGCTGGTTATTCGTTCTAAAAAACTAAAGTAATATTACTTTAAAATCTACCACCCTTAATGGGTGGTTTTTTTATGGAAATTCCCAGAAATATTCAGTTTGAATTTTATGATTTTAATCAATACGTTCTGTTTTATTCTTGGGAATCACGTTTTTCAATTATAAAAATTCATTTTTGAACCCGATACGATACGGCTTTTAACCAAATTCTAAATCACAACCACTGAATACTCATTAAGTATTGAATATGAAAACATAGTTAGATAGGTTTGCCGAGAATAAGATGAATTTATAGCTGTTAAACTTGACTAGTACATCTACCGAAAACGATTTGAATATTGATGGCAGTTGAATAAAGTGTCTGTAATATATCTTGAACACCAATAAACCCTTTTACTAACAAATTTTAAATTTCAATCCTTATTAGTTATGAAGAAAATTTTACTTTTTGCAGCGTTCGCAGTATTCGCTTTTACAACTGCACAGTCTCAGGAAATTCGTTTCGGAGCGAAAGCCGGTCTAAACATCGCATCTCTTGGAGGTGATGGGTATGGAGTGGGTAGTTTAGGTAGTCGAACAAGTTTCCATCTTGGTGGTTTGGCTGAAATTCCCTTACACGAAAAATTTGCATTACAACCCGAGGTCTTGTACTCGTCTGAAGGCGCTGACTGGAGCTTTGGATTAGCAGGTAATAATATTAAATTAGACTATATCCGTGTACCTGTTTTGGCTAAATATTACATTATTGAAGGCTTAAGTGGAGAGTTAGGACCAACGTTCGGACTATTAATGTCAGCTAAAGCCGGTGATGAAGACGTAAAGAAGCAAATGAAAGGCTTTGATGCAGGCTTGGCAATTGGAGCAACCTATCGACTGAATATGGGGGTTTTCTTTAGTTTGCGATACAATAAAGGATTGTTGAACGTACATGACACAAGTGATTTTAAGCAACAAAGTAATGTTTTCCAAATCTCTGCTGGATATTCTTTCTAAAGAGAGTGGATATTTTGGAAAAAAGCAGGAGCATATGCTCCTGCTTTTTTTGCTCTAAACTTAGAATCAAGTCAGATCAACTCTATATAAATCATCCCATTTCTCCGGATCTCTGCTTTATAGTGAATTCTTTTCGATTGTGGGTAAAAAACTATTCATTAGGTTTGTAGGTCGAAATAACCCTATCAATTATGAGAAAAATTTTACTTTTTGCCGTTTTCACGGTATTTTCATTGTCAGCTGCCCAATCGCAGGAATTGCGTTTTGGCGCTAAAGCTGGTGTTAACGTCGCATTCCTTGGAGGCGATCTGGGCATCGCAGAACTCAGCTCACGAACCAGCTTCCATATTGGGGGATTGGTAGAAATTCCATTGTCGGAAAAATTTTCACTTCAACCGGAACTTCTGTATTCCTCGGAAGGATATGATCAATGGATTCTATTTTTTTCCACCACGGAAGTCGAATTAGATTATCTCCGAGTTCCAATTCTTGCGAAATATTATATTATCAATGGTCTTAGCGTAGAAGCCGGTCCGAATCTTGGACTGCTTATAGCTGCCAATAGAGATGGAGAAGACGCTAAAGATCATTTTAAGGGTTTTGATGCGCAGCTTGCTATGGGAGCAGCCTATCGTTTGGATTTCGGACTTTTCTTCTCCTTGCGTTATAATCTAGGATTGGTAAACATTCTAGATCAGACGGACTCTAATGGCGATAATTTAAAAGCCCAAAGTAACGTTTTCCAAATCTCGGCAGGATATTCATTTTAAAACAGTTCGAACTTTTTTTATAAAGCAGGAGCAGTTGTTCCTGCTTTTTTTATTCCATACTTTTACGTTATGAAAATAATAATCATCAACGGCCCAAATCTGAACCTGCTAGGAAAGCGTGAAAATGATATCTATGGAGATCAAAGTTTTAATGAGTTTATTGTAAGCTTACAGACAAAATTTCCATCAATAGAATTGTCGCATTTCCAATCCAACATTGAAGGGGAGTTGATCGACAAGATTCAAGAAGTGGGATTTGAATATGACGGAATCATATTAAATGCCGCGGCCTACACCCATACCTCTGTAGGTATAGCCGATGCCGTGCGTGCCGTTGAAACCCCGGTGGTTGAAGTACATATTTCCAATACCTTTTCAAGAGAAGACTTTAGGCATAAAAGCTATGTTTCTCCGCACGCAAAGGGAATCATCATCGGCTTCGGACTCCAGAGTTATGAATTGGCTGTTTTGAGTTTTTTGAAGCGTTGATTTTTTGAGCCATAGGAATCACGAATTTTTTGACCCGCGACTAAAAGGGAATCACGAATCACGACTAAAAAGAAGTGCGTTTTTTTATACTGACTTCCACGAACATAGAAATCAATCATAAATATTCTAATTCAAACTGGAATAAGTTATTTACTAGCGATTTACGTATAGATAAAACCTCACAGATCTCATAGATCTGTGAGGTTTGGGAAGGAATCATTTATTCCATTTAACAAAACCATGCTGTGTTTCAACAAAAAAAAACCGCAATTTATTGCGGTTTTTTTTTGATTCCATTATCCAACGTCTAAAATCCAACGTCTAAAATCCAACGTCTAAAATCCAACGTCTAAAATCTAACGTCTAAAATCTAACGTCTACAAATGAATCACCTCCCCATAAGCATCCGCAACCGCTTCCATAACAGCTTCGCTCATTGTTGGGTGAGGGTGAATGGCCTTTAAAACTTCATAACCCGTTGTTTCAAGTTTTCTACCTAAAACTGCTTCTGCAATCATGTCGGTAACTCCTGCGCCAATCATATGGCAGCCCAACCATTCGCCATATTTAGCATCGAATATTACTTTTACAAAACCATCTTTCTCGCCCGAAGCACTTGCTTTTCCACTGGCTGAAAAAGGGAATTTCCCAACTTTCAATTCGTATCCAGCTTCTTTAGCTTGCTTTTCTGTCATACCAACACTTGCAATTTCTGGTGAAGCGTATGTACATCCAGGAACGTTTCCATAATCTATAGGTTCAACATTCAGGCCCGCAATTTTTTCTACACAGGTAATCCCTTCCGCGGAAGCTACGTGAGCCAACGCTTGACCAGGAACTACGTCTCCAATGGCATAATATCCGGGGATGTTTGTCTGGTACCAATCATTCACCATAATCTTGCCTTTATCGGTTACGATACCTACTTCTTCAAGACCGATGTTTTCAATATTTGATACAATTCCCACAGCTGAAAGAACAATTTCAGCCTCTAAGGTTTCTTCTCCCTTTTTAGTTTTAACTGTAGCTTTAACCAACTTTCCAGATGTATCCAATTTTTCAACAGAAGAATTGGTCATCACTTTTACTCCGGATTTTTTTAAGGAACGTTCAAATTGTTTTGACACGTCTTCGTCTTCTACGGGAACCAAATTTGGCATAAACTCTACAATAGTAACTTCTGTACCCATAGAATTATAGAAATGTGCGAATTCTGATCCAATAGCACCACTTCCAATAACAATCATACTTTTAGGTTGCTTTTTAAGAGTAAGGGCTTCCCGGTAGCCAATCACTTTTACACCATCTTGTTTTATGTTTGGAAGCTCACGAGATCTTGCGCCCGTAGCGATAATGATATGATCTGCGGAATATTCCTTTCCGTCTACATCGATTTTCTTTCCTGGTTTTAATTTTCCCAGACCATTGATGACTTCAATCTTATTTTTTTTCATCAAGAACTGAACACCTTTGCTCATTCCTTCAGCAACACCTCGGCTTCTTTCCACTACTTTTCCGAAGTCTTTATCAAATTCCTTTATGGTTAGGCCATAATCTTCAGCATGTTTTAAATAGTCGAAAACCTGCGCACTCTTTAAAAGAGCTTTTGTTGGGATACATCCCCAGTTCAAACAAACGCCTCCAAGGTTTTCTTTTTCAACAATGGCGGTCTTTAATCCCAATTGTGAAGCCCTGATGGCGGCAACATATCCACCTGGCCCGCTTCCTAAAACTATTACGTCGTATTTGCTCATTTCTTGATTTTAAGTGTATTTCAATTAAGGCAACGAATTTACAAAATCCATCGTGAAAAATCTCAAATATCAATTTTCAAATTGCAGATTATATAAAAAGTAAAAAATCAATAAATTAATAGCACCGGATTTCAATTCGTAAATTTGAAAACTGGTGCTATTAATTTAAATCTTTATATAAAACTTAATCTTCCTTTTTAAAATTCATGGAAAGGGAATTGATACAGTACCGCTGACCGGTTTCTGAAGGGCCATCATCAAAAACATGGCCTAGATGACTTCCGCAGTTAGCGCATAGCACTTCCGTACGGATCATTCCGTGGGAAGTATCCTTTACATATTCTATAGCGCCGTCAAGAGCATCATCAAACGACGGCCACCCACAGTTACTTTGAAACTTGTTATCACTAGTAAATAATGGGGTATGGCACGCGCCACATGTATAGGTGCCATTCTCAAAATGCAGGTTATATTCTCCAGTTCTGGGAAATTCAGTCCCCTTCTCACGAAGAATATGATAGCGTTTTTCTCCAAGTTCCTCACGCCATTCGGCTTCGGATTTCTGTATCGGGTAATTTTTTGGATTATTCATTGTTTGGGATAAATTTTAAGGCCACACCATTAACACAATGTCTTTTGCCTGTTGTTTCCTGAGGGCCATCATTAAAAACGTGGCCTAAATGACCACCACAATTTGCACAGTGCTCCTCCAAAATGGTAGAGCCGAAAGATTTTTGCGTTTTGAAAGCTACATTTCCACTTATTTCTTGATCAAAACTTGGCCAGCCGGTTCCGCTATCAAATTTAGTATCACTTTTAAACAGAGGAATACCGCATCCGGCACAAACATAGATTCCGGCTTCATAATTATCATTTAAAGGACTACTGAAGGCACGTTCGGTTCCTTCTTCCCTCAAAACTCGATATGCTGCAGGATCTAATTCTGATTTCCATTCAGCATCTGATTTGGAAATTTTAAAACCGTCCTTAATGGATTCCATCTTTTTTTGAGCAGGAGAATTACAACTAATCAAAATAGAACCGCAAATCATTAACATGCCCAGATACTTCATATCTATAGATCTAATTGTTCTAACTTTTTCAATGGGGTATCATTTTTTTCCATCACCTGAACAAGTTCCTCCATGGAAGGATTTGTTTTAGCATATTCCGAAGGGACAACGGCAATCCGAAAAACCTGATTTGTCACATCCCTAGAATCAATATTGGTTAAAGGGAAGTTTCCTTCTATCGTGAATTGAACACTTAAAAACGAGTGATTGAAATTGTACTGGAAAAAATCTCCAGTCCCATCATTATAAAATATGTTTTGTGGCAAAAGACTCCATACATCTGCAGGTGGATTTACATCTGGATCCTGACCCGACAAACGGTAAACCAATATAGCATCGCTTTCATATACGGTAAATGGATATTCCCAAATGTTGGAATAGAGTTGATTGTTGGCGGAATCGTATTGGTAATTGTTTACTGTAACTTCATACACCTGCGCTAAAAAATCTTGCCCGTCCTGGCCTCTTGGACCCGGATCACCTTTACAAGATGTAAATAATATCGTTGTAGATATTGCTAAAAAGAAGATAATTTTTTTCATAATTGAATTGCTTTATAAACTATTGACTGGAATATACTCAAAAGTTGTTCCAGCTTTGAAATGATCGCTAAATTTAATGTCTTCCCATTCATTTCTATATTAAAGAAAGACTAAAATTTGGTATCAACATTTCAACATGTTGAATTCTATATTTTTAGAGAAACTTTAATATTTAAAATGAAAATATATCTATAATTTTCACAATTCTAAAAATCATTTCTATGAAACTCAAAATAACATTATCATTATTCACTATTGGTCTATTTGTAATAGGTTGTGCCACAAATCCTTTTACAGGAAAACAGACGTTGGCTCTTGTGCCAAATTCACAGATCTTACCAATGGCTTTTCAACAATATAACGAATTTATATCTGAACATAAAGTTGTAAAGAATACAACAGATGCCAAAATGGTCAATGATGTAGGTCATAAAATTGCCGCTGCAGCGGAGAAGTATCTTAAAGCGCATGGATATAGTGATTATTTGAAAGATTACCGATGGGAATATAATTTAGTTGAAAGTCCTGAAGTTAACGCATGGTGTATGCCAGGGGGAAAAATTGTAATCTATTCAGGTATTTTGCCAGTCACCAAGAATGAGGCAGGATTGGCTGCGGTAATGGGACACGAGGTGGCCCACGCTCTGGCAAATCATGGTCAACAGCGTATGAGTGCTGGGCAGTTACAACAACTTGGCGCGGTGGCAGGGAATATTGCACTTGCCGATAATCCCGAAAACCAACAAATATTCAATAGTGCTTATGGATTAGGTAGTAGTGTAGGGGTAATGTTGCCTTTCAGCAGAAGTCACGAATCTGAAGCTGATAAAATTGGATTGATATTGATGGCAATTGCTGGTTATGATCCTATTGTTGCAGCAGATCTCTGGGGTAGAATGCAAGCGCAAGAGCAAGGAACGCCTCCTGAATTTTTAAGTACTCATCCTAGCAGCAGTACTAGAATTAAAAATATAAGATCTTGGGCGCCAGCAGCAAAAGAGGAAGCTCGAAAATTTGGAGTAACGAGTTTTAGGAAGTAATACACATTGAATATCATACTAAAAGAGAATTTATAAAATTGTCAGTTCTGAATTGAAAACTAATCCCGCCTTAGAGCGGGATTTTTGATTAGATTAGCACCTTTAAAATTAAAAAACCATTATGCCCAATTTATCTAAAGGAAGTAAAAAACTATTGAATGCATGGGCATTTTATGATTGGGCGAATTCGGTTTACAGCTTAGTGATAGCGTCGGCAATCTTTCCTATATATTATCAGGCCCTTTTTAAAACAGCAGACATTGAAACAGTTCTTGTATTTGGAGGTAATATTCGAAGTACGCCCTTAATCAGTTATACTACCGCCGCGGCCTTTTTATTGGTTGCATTTATATCGCCCTTGCTGTCGGGGATAGCAGATTATGTTGGCAACAAAAAAAGCTTTATGAAATTTTTTTGCTATCTAGGTGGAGTTTCCAGTATGGGACTCTATTTTTTTAGCCTTGAAAATATTTACATCAGTCTTCTATTTTATTTTCTTGCATTAATAGGTTATTGGGGAAGTATAGTATTCTACAATTCCTATCTCCCAGATGTAGCCTATCCAGAACAACAAGATAGAATAAGCGCCCGTGGATTTGCTTGGGGGTATATTGGGAGTGTTCTATTGTTGATATTCAATTTGGCCATGGTGTTAAAACCAGAAATCTTTGGTTTGGGCGATGGTGGCGGAATAGAGGCTATGAAATGGTCTTTTGTAACCGTTGGAGTTTGGTGGATTCTTTTTAGTCAATATACTTTTTACTACCTGCCAATTGGAAATACCAAAGGGAAAAAAGTTAGCTCAAAAATAGTCTTGAACGGCTTTAAGGAATTAAAAAAAGTATATGCTTCTCTCTCTGAAAATCTTGTTCTAAAAAGATATTTAATCGCCTTCTTTGTTTACAGTATGGCTGTACAGACCATTTTATTGGTGGCAACATATTTTGGAGAGCAAGAAATTGCGTGGGGTGGAGACGATAAAAAAACGATTGGATTAATATCGAGCATCTTGATCATCCAGTTGGTAGCGGTCATAGGTTCCGTCTTAGCTTCCCGAGCGTCTGCAAAATTTGGAAATATCCCAGTTTTGGTAGTAATCAATGCAATTTGGATTGTGATTTGTGTAGTAGCATATTTTATTGAAAGCCCTATGGAGTTTTACATTACTGCAGGTTTTGTTGGAATGGTGATGGGCGGAATTCAATCGTTATCGCGCTCCACGTATTCTAAATTTTTACCCAATACCAAAGACACTACTTCTTACTTTAGTTTTTATGATGTAGCAGAAAAGATTGGGATTGTAATCGGAATGTTGATCTATGGATTTATAGATCAGCAAACGGGGAGCATGCGTAATTCCATACTATTTCTAGTGCTATTCTTTGTAGTAGGATTATTTTTATTATTAAGAGTGCCACAAAATAAAATCAAATAACAATTTTTGTTTAAGTTTGTCATCATTACCTAGCAAATTACGTACTTATGAAGAAAATGAATATTTTGAAGGGGATTCTATTAGTGTTCCTTGCATTCCAATTTTACTCTTGTGAGGATGAACCTCTAACAGGCACTTTTCCAGATGGTGATCAGGGTGGTGTAGATGTAGGGCAGTTTAGGGCTAAGATAGATGGCCAAGAGTTTATAGCGACCACAGTTTCTGCAACGTTGTCTGAGAATGATAAACTAACACTAAAAGGAACCACTTCAAGCGGGGAAAGTATTACCCTTGTGGTGAAGGATTTATTTGATTCTGAATATATATTAGGAAATGTGGATTTAGGAGCCGCATGGGCTTTCTATGAAGAAGTTTTAGACAGCGGTCTTCCTTACTCTACTTCCCAATCTCAAGAAGCAATGGGAAACCTAAGATTTTCTGAAATTGATAGAGTAGGAAAAAAATTATCGGGTACTTTCAAATTTATTGGAAAAAGAGTACAACTAGATGAAACTGGAATGCCGGTTATGGGGAGTGATGGACAGCCAGTTATGGAAGATGTTGAAATCACCAATGGTGCATTTAACAGTATAGACTTTACCGTAGAAGGTGAGGGTGGCGGTGATGGCGATACCCGTGTAAATGAATTTTATGCCTCAGTTTCCGATGTTGATTTTATTCCTGTAAGCATAACCGTTTCCGAGCCTATCGTTGGAAATAAGCATATGCTAAAGATAGAAGCTAGGAATGCGGAGAATGAATTGATTCGTATTGATGTTCCAAAAGATTTGGGTATTGGTCGTTTTAATTTTGAAAGTATGTCCGACGGTACCAAGTTGATTGGAATATTCAAAAAAGATGGTGGACAAAACCTTACCTCACATAACGGAAACTTAAATATATCTGAATTTGACCTAGAAGAAGGTGTTCTTGTAGCGGCCTTTAAATTTCAAGCTAAAGATCCATTGGGAGTAGAGCGTGGAAGTAAATCTATTAGAGATGGACAAATGAAGATTTACTTTGAAGGTGTTCCGGGTGCTAATAACTCTTTAACTGCTAAGGTAGACGGTGTAGTTCATACAGCAAACGTGGTTGAAGTTGAATCGAATAACGTAAATCAGTATCCTAGAGTAACTTTGATCAGTAGAGTAGGGAACCAAGAAATAAGACTAAGTTTTCATCAGACCATTACAGTAGGAACTTATGAAATGGTACCTGAAGTGAATAGAGGAAACGAAGTTGTGGGTACATTTACACCAATAGTAGGTACTTCCATTTCATATTTCTCTAATCCGGGAACCTTTGAAGTCACAAGTTATGATATGGAAACCAGAATAATTCAAGGTACTTTTAACTATACGGCAGTTGATGCCTCTGGACAAGATCCAACTCAGTACCAAATTACCGAAGGAGAATTTTTAGCAATTCTACCTTAAGTATTCTATTTAGTCAAGAAATTATAGCCGATTTTACAAAAGTAAAATCGGCTTTTTTTTATTGATTAATATTAAAAGATCACCACCAGACAACAAAGTATTTCTCAATGGTATTTCCTGTCTTTTTATAGATCAAGGGCGATCTTTTATTTTCTATTTGTTTTAAAACTTCTGAACTAGTTTCTGAAAAAGATTGCCACTGTTGAAGTTGTTCCGGAGGTAAAAGCCATTTCTTTTTATCTGGAATTGCATATAGTGCGGTTTGATCTTCTTTTTCAAACTCCTCAAGTTTTATCCACTTTCCCACAATACAATTCTGAAATGTCTGAGGAAAATCATCACTTCTCATATCCTTTGGAATAAACAAAAATGCTTTTAAACATAACTCCTGTGAGGTAGGAACTTCAATATCCAAATTTTTCAACGTCTGAATAGTTTCTCTGTTCTCGATAATAGGAAACTGTCTGAACTTAATTTTTTCCAATTTTTCCCTTAAACTATCCTTTCTGTTGGGGCCGATCCATTTGGACTCCATGGTTGCGCCAATACTTTCATCATATAAATAAAACTTACAGGCCAACTCTACATGGATAACTTCTTTCGTTCTAAGGTTTTTAAGAATGTAATCAATTTCTCCCAAGGTTTCCGATTCGCCCTGAATCTGAAGATTTGCACAGAGAAGACTGTAATTTTTGGATTGGTTTAAATAATCTTCAAAATAGACTTCAGCTTGTTTCCCGACCATGAGAGTTAGAGGAGGCGTAAAATTTTGACTATAAATGGTTTCTTTATAGAGCTGGAAATTATTAAAAGGAAACTCTTCAGAACTAATTTCTAAGGTAGGAGATTGTAGAAAGTGATTTAAAATAGCACCATTTTTCAAAATTTAATACAGTTTACAAAGATTTATTTATTTGAATTTAGATTCATTATCCGAAAGAATTTCAACGTTTTGTCCATCGTTCATTTCTTTAGCTTCCTCTTTTTCAATAACCTTATTTTTTACCGCCCTGTAAGTGATGTCCTTGGCTTCAGCATAAGAAATATTGTAAATTCGGTCAAGGTCCCTGAATTCCTTTGGAAACTTCTTTAAGAGAGAATCATAGTAAACATCCAGCTGTGATTCAGTGGGTAATTCAAACTTCATTTTTAGTTGGAAGCGTCTTAAAATGGCCGTATCAATTACGTTTGAATGATTGGTCGCTGCGATCAGTAAAGTATCGTTGGGCAATTCATCTATTAACTGGATTACTGTATTCACAAGTCTTTTCATTTCACTGGAATCCTTGTCGTCGTGATCGCGCAGCTTTCCGATGGAATCAAATTCGTCCATAAATAATACTGCTTTTTCCCGGATTGCCTTCTTGAAAACCTCTGTAATATTTTTTGCTGTTTCTCCTAATCTCGAGGAGACAATATTTCCTAAATTAAGAATAATGATCTTCTTATTCAACGTATGTGCAATGGCTCTGGCTGTAGTAGTTTTCCCACATCCTGTATGTCCGAAAAGAAACACCTTGTTGTCCATCGGCAAATTATACGCATTGAGGATTTCAATATGTTTAAAATCCTTAAGTAATTGATCTAACAACTTTTTATTCTCCTTATTAAGGTGAATTTGATCTAAACTTAGGGTGACTTCCTTGGGACTTAGAATATAATCAGATAGCGCCATTATTCCTTATTTGTTTGAGATTGCAAAAATAAGGAAGCTTTTCGTTGAATGATAGATTTTTACTGGAAGAAATGCACTATGTTTTATAAGATTGCAATATCCGAGTTCCAATTTTTCCTGAAGTTTCCAGATGGATTATCCTATTAGTAAGATTTCAGTTCGAAAACTATTTATGTACGTGGAAATTTTGAAATAATACTCTAAGCCTAAGGTAATTATTTTAGTTCAGGAAATATCTTTTTGAACCTTTTGGGGAATTCGTCCTTAATAAAGATTTCTTCCTGTGTGAACGGATGAATGAATTTTAACGAGTATGCATGCAGATATAACCCTTTCCCGTTCAAGATCAAGTTTTCAAATCCATATTCCTTATCACCCAAAATAGGATTTCCTATGCTGTAAAGGTGTTTTCGCAATTGGTGTCTCCTCCCTGATTCAAGTGCCAGTTTTAACAAATTCAACGTTCCAAATCGTTCTGAAGGGACGGAAGCGCAAAGAATATAATCCGTTTTAGATTCCTTGGCATCAATTTCAGAGGTTATAATTCCTTCGTTTTTCATTTCACCGATAGTAACAGCGAAGTAGGTTTTTTCAATCTCTCTATTCTCAAACATTTTATTCAGAGTGCGAATACTACTGCTTGTTTTCCCTGCCAAAAGGATTCCAGTTGTGGCAAAGTCCAAACGATGTACAGGTTGTGGCGTGGTAGCATCCAATAAATTGCTTTTTTCGAGATTATCGATTAAAGCGTGTGCAATGGTTTTAAAGCTATTTCCACTTACCATAATTCCAGCTGGTTTATGAATAATGGCAAAATAATCATCCTGAAACAGAACATCCAAAGGATAGATTAATTTTTTATTCGGCCTATCTACCTCCTGTATGGATAAACGAATACATTCACCACCCTTAATAAATGTTGCCGAAGTTGCAGTTATACCGTTGACCGTAATGCATTTTTTTTTTAGAATTTTCTTCAGTGCTGATTTTGTCAAGGCATGATCAAAGATACCCACTCCATATTCCTGTAGGCGAATAGGAGAGGAGAGTTCTGGAACAATATGAGATTGGGTGTTTTCGATAAGAATTTAAATAAGTGATATTTTTCTCTATAACCAATTAAGATCATTGACCTAATTCGAGCGTTCAATTTTATTAAAAAGTAAGAATGTCTGAAATTATAGAAATAGTAGTAATCCTATACCAGTGATTAAGATTACATCTGTAAGTAAAATAGATTTGAGATAGCGTTCTAGTTTATTTTCTTTGCCCCACTTTCTTATCAATAGACCAATACTTAGCGGACCTACAAGAATGGCAATTGTTGTAAATGACCAAATTAGGTCACTATCATAGAATACAATATTAGGAGCTAATAAATTCCCTCCGCGAAGACGAAGATCCAGAAGTAAATTCAACGCAATGAAAAATACAAACAGTGAAAACAAATGGAATAAAAACCCTAGGATTTTTAGCTGAACCATCTATCACAAACTCGCAATTACAGATATTTCCACATTTACGGATTTTGGTAATCTGGCCACTTCAACAGTTTCACGCGCCGGAGCTGTGGCATCGTTGAAATAGGATCCATAAACTTTATTGATTGCTCCAAAATTGTCCATGTCGCTAATAAATATTGTCGATTTCAATACGTTTTCAAACGTCATTCCTGCTTCTGTAAGAATTGCTTGTAAATTCTCCATTACTAGCTTTGTTTCCTGTTCTATATTATCAAGAACTAAATCCCCGGTTTTTGGATCAATTGCTATCTGGCCAGAAGTATAAAGCATATTGCCGTGAAGAATTGCTTGATTATAAGGTCCAATAGGAGCAGGGGCTTGGGTAGTTTTTATTATCTTTTTCATATTATTAATTAAGGTTTTGAGTATAGAGAGGATAATTTTATCAAAATCCAGCTTAAAGTCTCTTATCACTCTCTCTTCGCTTATCATATTTAATGTCGCTAAGCATGGACGATTTAATTCCAATAAAGAAATACCATGCAGTATTGATACTGCCTATCGGTGTCCAGGTAAAGCTCATTTGCCAGCTTTCCAAATCGCGTTGGAAACGGAATTGGGTTAAAGTTACACCTTTGTTCTTAAAATCATATCCAGAAGAAACTCCAACCGTCCATCTTGGAGCTAGTGCCAAATTAGTACTCATCATTAGAGATTGAGAGCTGATTTCACTTTGTCTTTGATTGTTGTTATAAGTAATTGTGTAGGCGAGGCGCATATCCCAAGGAATGGTGTAATTATACCATTCTATATTTCGGGGCTCCTCCTCATAATCGTCTTCATAAATCTGACCGTCATATATATTTGTTGCTTCTCCGAAAAGATCGTCGGGTCGGCCTCCGTTTCTAAAAGTTTCGTTGTCAATTCTATTCAGGTCACGTGTTTTTCTGTCGAAATCCTTACTTGAAAAGGAGTAGTTTACACTAACATTTGCATTGGTCAATCTAAAAAGACTTCCTCCATTATCAATGTTGAAAACGTCAATTTTATTATTGTGGTTATCCAAGGCATATGGATCTAGAGCGCCACTAAAGTTGAAATCCAATCTTGGTACTATTGGAATACTTCCGGAAAACTGAACTGGGCTCCACTGCAACGAATCGCCAGCTATATTATAAGCAGTGCTGAAATTAAGGTTATTGAGCAAGATTACTTTTTTAGGTTCCATTGCAGTACTATCGCGATCTCGAACCTTTGCTTCAAAAGTATTGCTAACACTCATCCCAATATTGCTTGAGTAAATTTTACTTGGTGGACCGTATAGGGTATTTTCAAATTTTGAATATTCAACCCACTCTCCCGCGGCTTCATTTGCAGTTTCAGGAATGCGGAATTCATCATAATATCTATCAAATGCAGGATTGACATTATAGCTAACGGAAGGTCTCACAACGTGTCTAAGAGCTTGAATTTTATTGTTCGCCCCAAAATTGAAAAGACCATATAGAGTTGTACCCAAACTAGTAGAAAAGTTATAAGTTCTATAACTTTCAAAACCAGAGAGGGTGTCTTGAACAACACCACCTCGACCATTATAAGCTGATTCGTCATATCGTTTCCGAGTACTTTTAAGGACCCAAGTTTCCCGAAAATTTGTTCCCGCCGAAGCACTTAAATATTTAAATATCTTGAAGTTGGTAGTAATAGGAATGTTATGTTGAGCGCCAATTTGGGCACTATTGAACATTTCAGGTTTGAAAAAGAGGGAATCTGTAGTCTGTATTCTGTTTTGAGCAGTTAGATCATATTGAAAATTAATATTCTGAATAATTCCTTTTTTTGCCCCGTCTTTTGGTGCAAACGGATAAATACGAGATACACTTGCATTAAGATTAGGCAACGACATGGTTATTTGTTCGGTCTGTGTATTTTGAGAATGGGTAGCAGCAAGAGTTACATTTACCTGTGGATCGCCTTCAAAAGTCTTGGAATAGGAAATAGAAGAACTCAAGGTATTTACCAAGGCACTGGCATTGTTGGTCTGGTTAATAGATTCAGTAAAGTATTTACTACTACCTAAGTTCACAGAAGCTGAAAAACGCGAATTCGGGCTGCTTTTGGGATCCTGAGAATGTGTCCACCTAATATTATAGATGCTACTCTCACTAAAATCAGGAAATCCGCGCTCACTTTCAACCAAACTTTCATAACGCGCACTCACATTCCCTCTATACTTATACCGCTTCATATAAGTTGATTCTCCTCTTAATGCGTAACTACCGTTTGTGTAATAATCTCCAAGGAGACTGAGATCTAAATAATCACTAAGAGCAAAGTAGTATCCACCATTTTGAAAAAAGAAGCCCCGACTATTGTTTTCACCAATTGATGGAATCAAAAATCCCGACGCTCTATCCTCTGTTAAAGGAAAATATGCGAATGGCAACCCCACTGGTGTTGGGACATCGGCGATATACATATTAGTGATTCCAGTTACAATTTTTTTCTTAGGAACAAATTTGGCTTTTCGGGTATAGAAATAATATTCTGGATCGTCTATGTTTTTTGAAGTAGTAAACTTGACATTACTAAGGTAGACCACGGAATCATTTACTTTCTTGGTCACTTCTGCAATTACGTTAAAGCCATCTTGTTCGGTTCGGCTGTTAAAAACCAAAGCTTTTTCAGATTTAAAATTATACCTTATAGAATCTGGTTCCACTCGATTGGGACCTTGCACAAAAATGGGGCGTTGACTATATACCCCGGCACTATCTATTCCTTTGGCATAAACCTCATTTTTAGAATAATCCATAATGATCATTCCTGCATCAATCCGCATATCTCCATAAATTACAAAGGCATTATTATATAAATATACCTTATTTTCCTTTCGGTCCAGGTACACATAATCTTTACCGAAATATTCTATTATGTCCGTTAATGTCTCCGGAGGAGGAATAATAGTATCAGTCTTTACTGTGTCCTGCGCGCGTTCATTTACCAAAGGATTTATTAAGGGCTGTACATTTAAGGAAAGGGTATCATTTTGAGAAGTTTTCGGAATATTGGTCTTCTCCTTGGGAGGAAGATCTTGTCCATATAAAAAAACGTTGCCGAAAAGCAGCAATGTTAAGAAAATTGTTAAGTAATGCCTGATGGTGTGCAACGCTCTAATACGATTATTTTGTAGATTTGGCTCAGTATTTGAAACGTCCAAAAATAAACATATTTTCTCGGGTATGTTTTTTTAAATCGTTTTTTTGGGAAAAGGATCGAATCAATCTTAGGCCAAGAATTTAAAGGGTTCATTTTCAACCACAGCGTTTAGGGCTTGTATGAATGAATTTGATCAGGAATATTAATAAGGTAAAAAGGGAATTTTGAAAAAAGGGTTGTTTTAGTATCTTTTTCGAAGATTTATAATAATGTATCCCTTTGTGAACAGGCTGTTTAACTTCTTTTTTATAATTATTAATAATAACAATCGTTAGAACTATATGAAATCGAAACAATTTTTTTCTCAGTTATTAATTACTGCGCTTTTATTATTGATCAATTTCCCAATCTCGGCAGCGGAAAAACCGATTAAGCCTTTTGTGGTGGTATTGGATCCCGGGCATGGAGGAAAAGATCCGGGAAATAGGGGAAATGGGTTTTATGAAAAGGACATTGTTTTGGATGTTTCACTCCAAGTGGGCAAGATTCTGGAAGCCCATAAAGATATTAAAGTGGTTTACACCCGTACAACCGATGTTTTCATAGATTTATATAAAAGAGGTCCTATCGCCAATGAAGTAGATGCAGACATATTTGTTTCTATCCATTGTGATTCCCATAATTCACAAGCCCATGGAATTGGAACTTTCGTGATGGGAGTGGATAAAACTGGAAAGAACCTGGAAACAGCAAAGAAAGAGAACGAGGTAATTTATTTGGAGGAAAATTATGAAGAGAAATATCTAGGCTTCGATCCAAATTCACCTGAATCTTTGATTGGAATGTCCATTATGTTGGAAGAATATTTGGATCAAAGTATAATGCTGGCCGGACTTATTCAAAATAACATCGTAAATAACTTAAAAAGAAAAGATCGTAGTGTAAGATCTGCTCCTTTTTGGGTTCTGCATAGCTCTTATATGCCTAGTGTTTTGGTTGAGTTAGGTTTCCTCACAAACAACTCTGAAGGTCCTTATGTTAATTCCAAAAAAGGTAGAAGTGAATTGGCACAAGAAATTGCAAAAGGTATCATCGATTATAAAAATCAGATCTCCTTGGCCACTGAAGATTTTAAAAATCCTGTAATGACTGATGAGAAGAAGGATAAAGTTCTTGAAACTACAAAAGCAGACATTTATGAAGGTGTAACATTTAAAGTTCAATTGGCCGCTTCAGGAAAAAAATTAGATACAAAACCCTCTAATTTTAAAGGTTTGAATGAAGTGGAACGTGATAAGGAAGATGGTCTGTTTAAATATTATTATGGAAATACTTCAGATTATAACAAAATTCAAGTGATGAAAGCATTTGCCCAACAAAAGGGATATAGTTCGGCATACATTGTCGCCTTTAAAGATGGAAAGAAGGTGAATCTTCCTCAAGTGTTAAAATCAAAAGCCAATTAATTGTCTTTCTTTATATTTATAACCTAAATTTGTCCATCAACCAAAATTCATTCACTTGATACTATCTAAAGAAGTTAAGACTGGAATCCTTGCCATTGGCGCAATTCTGTTGCTCATTTTTGGCTATAGTTTTTTAAAAGGAACCAATTTATTGGAAAAAAACCGAGAGTTTTACGTAAAATATCAAAACGTAGAGGGTTTGGCCAAGGCCGCTCCTGTTACTATTAATGGACTCACGGTAGGAAAAGTTCAGAACATTTCCTTCGCCAATGAAAAAGGCTGGCTAGTAGTTAAATTTAGTATAGATAAGGACATCGAATTTTCAAAAAATAGCTTGGCCAGAATCTATAGTGCAGGTCTTATAGGTGGAAAATCTTTGGGTGTATTCCCTGAGTATGATGCATACAATGTTGCAAAAAGTGGTGACACTCTTGCGGGCGAAACCGAGGATAGTATGCTTTCTGTAGTGAGTAAGGCCCTTGGTCCATTGGAGGAAAAAGTGAACAACACTCTTGCTACGGTTGATACCTTATTGGTGAACGTTAATGACATTATTGATGAGGGTACGCGTAAGAACTTAAAGGAAGCAATAAAAAACCTCAATAATACATTAAATTCTTTTTCAGGAGTTTCGGAAAATTTAAACCATATTCTTTCTAATAATACCGATAAACTCGATAATACATTTACCAATTTAGACAGGACAGCGGGCAATCTTTCTCGTCTTACAGATTCCTTGGCGCAACTGGAAACAGGAAAACTAGTTACAGATCTGCAAGATGTTGTGGCGCGAATTGATAGAATTGTTACAAACGTGGATGATGGCAATGGAAGTATAGGTAAATTATTAAAGGATGAAACCTTGTATAATAATTTAGAAGGCGCTTCCAGACAGTTGGAACAATTGCTCCAAGATGTTAAACTGAATCCAAAACGCTACGTCCATATCTCAGTTTTTGGTAGAAAGCAAAGAGAATATAGTACACCAGACAATCCAGAGCTCTAAATCATGCAATATTTATCGAACATACTTTTTCTGATAGCCCTAGTGGCGGGAATAGGATATTTTACCTATAATATTCGTAAAGTAATTAGAAACATTAAATTGGGGCGTGAAATAGACGCTTCCGATAATAAAGCGCAGCGATGGTCTAATGTATTCAGAATAGCTCTTGGGCAATCCAAGATGGTTGTTCGCCCCATTCCAGGCTTGCTTCACATCTTAGTTTATGTTGGTTTTATTATCATCAACATAGAAGTTTTAGAAATCGTCATTGACGGATTATTTGGTACCCATAGAGTTCTTTCTACAGTACTTCCCGTGGGATTATACAATTTCCTGATTGCTTCTTTTGAAGTATTGGCATTGTTAGTTCTCGTTGGAGTAATTCTTTTTTGGACCCGTAGGAATATCCAAAAGATCAAGAGATTTTGGGCTAGAGAAATGAAGGGATGGCCAAAAAACGACGCCAATATAATCTTATATATTGAAACCATTTTGATGGTTCTTTTTCTTACCATGAACGCGGCCGATCAAAGACTTCAGGTTTTAAATCCAGAACATTATGCGGCGGTGGGATCTTTCCCCATTAGCCAATATATCGTACCGCTATTTGATGGACTTTCAGAAACTGCGATGGTTGCTATAGAAAGAGGCGCCTGGTGGTTGCACATTATTGGCATCTTGATATTCCTGAACTACTTATACTTCTCAAAACACCTTCATATTATGTTGGCGTTTCCAAATGTTTATTTTGGAAAAGTTGTTCCTAAAGGAAAATTTCCAAACTTGGAATCAGTTACCAAGGAAGTTAAATTGATGATGGATCCAAACGTAGATCCATTTGCGGCACCCGCGGAAGGAGATACCGAGGCACCCGCAAAATTTGGGGCTAGTGATGTAATGGACCTAAATAGATTTCAGTTACTCAGCGCATATACCTGTACAGAATGTGGCCGTTGTACCAGCGAATGTCCAGCAAACATAACTGGGAAATTACTTTCGCCTAGAAAGATAATGATGGATACGAGAGATAGACTGGAAGAGGTGAGCAAGAATATTGATAAGAATGGAGAATTTGTGCCAGATGGCAAGCAGTTGCTCCACGATTTCATTACGCCAGAAGAGCTTTGGGCATGTACTACTTGCAATGCATGTGTTCAAGCTTGTCCGGTAAGTATAGATCCTATGAGTATCATTATGGAGCTTAGACAATATTTGGTGATGGAACAGTCCGCCGCACCACAAGAATTGAACGTTGCCATGACAAACATCGAAAACAATGGCGCACCATGGCCATATAATCAAATGGACCGTTTGAATTGGAAGGACGAAAATTGATTTAAAAAAGAATTGATCTCTCTATATTTTCGAGAGAGATTAGAAATGATTAATTACTAATAATGAAGATAATCCTTTTCCTTAGTATAGAGGAATCAAGGAATAGAAAGGAGTTAATTTAGATTTTTCAATATTAATTCTTTCGAATATAAAAGTTGTAAAAATGAGTGAATCGATAAAAGTGCCTACCATGGCCGAATATGCCGCTCAAGGAAAACTACCTGAAGTATTGTTTTTCGTAGGTTGTGCCGGAAGTTTTGACGATCGAGCGAAAAAAATCACCAAAGCTTTCGTAAAATTATTGAATCAAGCAAAGATTGATTTTGCAGTTTTGGGGACGGAAGAAAGTTGTAATGGCGATCCCGCAAAGAGAGCAGGAAATGAATTCCTGTTCCAAATGCAGGCCATGACCAATATTGAAACCCTAAATGCTTATGGTATCACTAAAATAGTTACTACGTGTCCCCACTGCTTCAATACAATAGGGAATGAATATCCGGAACTTGGAGGAAAATACGAGGTTATGCACCACACCCAGTTCTTGAAATCATTGTTGAATGAAGGAAGGCTTAAGGTGGAAGGCGGAAAGTTTAAAGGAAAACGGATCACGTTCCATGATCCTTGCTATCTGGGCCGTGCAAATGGTGAATATGAGGCCCCTCGCGATTTACTTCAAAAACTGGAAGTTGAATTAGTGGAAATGAAGCGCAATAAACAACGCGGAATGTGTTGTGGTGCGGGAGGCGCACAAATGTTCAAAGAGCCGGAACCTGGAGATAAAGATGTGAACGTTGCCCGAACTGAACAGGCAATGGAAACTACTTCAGAAATAATTGCTACAGGTTGCCCGTTTTGTATGGTGATGATGACGGATGGTGTAAAAGCCAAAAATGTTGAAAATGAAATCCAAGTAATGGATATCGCCGAAATGATTGCCAGCGCAGAAGATCTTTAAACTTGCCCATTTCCCGCTCGTTTTGAAATTCACTTCCATCATTCTGCGGAAAGTGCTAGTTTGTTGCAATAGGTAATCTCAAAAGACGTTACACTAAGTCTAAAGAGGACCTTATTTGTTATGCAAGTCTAATAATCATAAGCTATTGGACCTATCTGATTTAGGCTTGGATGCAAAAATCGAACCCTTAGATGGATTTTAATCTAACTTGAAAAGAATATACCCACAATGCTTACAGAATTTAAAAATCTCCCTGATGATTCCAGAGTATGGGTCTACCAGGCGAATAGAAAATTAAGCGACGCTGAAGTTGCAGAAATTAAAGAAAAGACTGAAGAATTCCTTACAAAATGGACCGCTCATGGCGCGACTTTGGAAGCTGGTTTAGAGTTAAAATACAATCGATTCATAATAATTGGTTTAAATCAGGCCAATGCTTCAGCCTCCGGCTGCAGTATTGATGCTTCAGTTCATTTTATTCAATCTCTACAAGAAAAGTTTGATATAGACTTATTGGATAAGATGAACGTCACTTTTTACTCCGGTGATTATATCGCCTATAAACCTTTACAAGAATTTAGAAAAATGGCGAAGGATAAATCGGTTTCAAAAAATACTATTGTCTTTAATAACCTCGTTAATACAAAGGCCGAATATCTGGAGAATTGGGAAGTACCTGCTAACGAAAGTTGGCACAGTAGATTTTTATCATAAAAAGAGGCTTTAAGAAGATGAGGAGATTATTGTTCGCATTCATTCTGTTTTTTATTTGTTCCATAGGTTTTTCCCAAGAAAAAAACCCATTGATTGTCAAAGAAGATTTTGAAAATCAAAAAAAATGGGTAGATAGTATCTATGAAAATATGTCGCTCCAAGAAAAGCTGGGACAATTATTCATGGTCGATTTATTTTCAAGTGATCCAAAATCCAAATCGGATAAAATAAAAACCCTCATTACCGACTATCACCTAGGAGGAATTATTTTTTCTAAAGGTGGTCCGCTTAGACAAGCGAAACTCAACAACGAGTTTCAAGCCCTATCAAAAGTACCATTAATGATAGGGATGGACGCGGAGTGGGGGCTTGCAATGCGACTTGATTCTACGTACGCTTTTCCATGGAATATGACCTTGGGAGCTATAAAGGATAATGAACTCGTAGAAAAAATAGGGCGTCGTATTGGTGAACAATCAAAACGACTGGGAGTTCATATAAATTTTGCGCCAGTAGTAGATATAAATACCAATCCCAAAAATCCTATCATTGGGAATAGATCTTTTGGAGAAGAAAGAGAGAATGTAACTGAAAAAGCCTTGGCGTTTATGAAAGGAATGCAAAGTGCTGGAATTATTGGCAGCGCAAAACATTTCCCAGGTCATGGCGATACAGATATGGATAGTCATAAAACCTTACCAACCATCGATTTTTCTCGAGAAAGATTGGATACACTTGAGTTGTATCCTTATAAAAGACTTATCGATGAAGGCCTGAACAGCGTTATGATTGCTCATTTGAATATTCCTATATTAGAACCGCGCCTGAACTATCCGTCATCACTATCGCATAAAGTAGTAACTGGTCTTTTAAAGGAGGTGCTCGGTTTTAATGGGTTGGTTTTTACCGATGCATTGAATATGAAAGGCGCATCCAATTTCAAAAAACCTGGAGAAATTGAACTGGCTGCATTCTTGGCAGGTAACGATATTTTGTTGATTCCAGAAGATGTTCCAAAAGCAATGGGCTTTCTGGAAAACGCTTATAATTCCGAAGTAATCTCTGAAGATCGTTTGGCATTTTCCGTAAAGAAAATTCTTTATGCTAAATATAAGGTGGGTTTAAATAAGTATAAACCCGTAAATCTTAAGTATTTAGTTGAAGACCTTAACACAGTGAACGATGATGCCCTGTATGAAGAGGCCATGGACAATGCTTTGACGGTTATCAAAAATGATCGTGCAATACTACCCATTAAGGATCTTAAAAAGAAAAAAATCGCTTATGTCAACTTTGGAGATGACTCGGGAGAAGAATTTTTAAAGCAATTACAAAAATACGCGGAAGTTACTTGGGTCAAAGAAAAATCCTTAGATGCATATGTTCAAACGCTTAAGAACTATAATTACGTTATAGTAGGTTTTCATAAATCCAATGATAATCCATGGAAACCATTTCAGTTCACCCAGAATGAACTGGTATGGCTTTATGAAATTGCCCGTACCAATACTGTCATTCTCGATGTTTTTGCAAGACCATATGCTATGTTGGATCTGAAGACAACTGCAAATTTTGAAGGCATCATTATGTCCTATCAAAACAGTAAAATAGCACAACAGGTTTCTGCACAATTGATTTTTGGTGCCCGAGAAGCAAAAGGAATTTTGCCAGTTTCCCTCGGCACGGATTTTCCGCTAAATACAAGTTTTCAAACTAAATCATTAAGAAGATTGCAGTATGGAACTCCGGAAAGTGTTGGAATGAACACTTATAAATTGAAAAAAATTGATTCCTTGGCACAGGTTGGGCTCAAAGAAGGAATGTATCCCGGTGCACAAATATTAGTAGCAAGAAAGGGGAAGGTGATATATCAGAAAAATTTTGGATATCACGAATACAATAAAAAAATCCAAGTTGAAGATACAACTGTTTATGACCTAGCTTCTTTGACAAAAATTCTGGCTTCACTACCGCTTGTTATGGAGTTGGTGGATAAAAAAGAACTCACTTTAGACAGTAAACTTTCCGAAATGCTTCCCGAATATAAAAACTCGAATAAAGCGAATATTACTTTACGAGATATGCTGTCACATTATGCACGTTTCAAAGCGTGGATTCCTTTTTATAGATATACTCTCAACAGTAACAAAAATGGTGTTTCGGATAAATATTATTCAAATCTTGCCGCCAAGGACTATACCGTCAAAATCGCTGACGATTTATATATGCGTCAAGATTACATGGACACAATTTTTCAAAATATAAAAGACAGTCCGCTAAATTCGACATTGGAGTATAAGTACAGTGATCTGCCTTATTATATTCTTCAAAGATATTTTGAAAGGAAATTTAATAAGCCTATGGAAGACATTGTACAGGAAAACTTCTATGAATCTATGGGGGCAAATTATACTACCTATCTACCTTTAAAGAAGTTTACAAAAAACAATATACCTCCTACAGAACAGGACAACATTTTTAGAAAACAAAAGGTTCAGGGTTATGTTCACGATCAAGGGGCGGCAATGTTGGGAGGAGTAAGTGGTCACGCTGGGCTGTTTAGCAATTCAAACGACGTTGCCAAGATCATGCAAATGTACCTGTGGAAAGGATTTTATGGAGGAGAACGCTTCTTCAATCCAGATGTTTTCGACAAATTCAACACCTGTTATTACTGCAAGAAGAATGTGAGAAGAGGAGTTGGTTTTGATAAACCTCAATTAGGAACCGCTGGCCCAACTTGCGGGTGTGTTTCCATGACTAGTTTTGGGCATAGTGGATTTACCGGAACTTTCGCGTGGGCAGATCCAGAGGCGGAAATAGTATATGTATTTTTGTCAAATCGGACATTTCCAGATGCAGAAAATAAAAAATTGATTCGAAGTGATTTGAGAAGTAAAATTCAAGAGGCGATTTATATGGCAATTGATTATTAGTCCATTTAAGACCAACTTTAAAAATAGTCTAAATTGATTTTCTTGAGTTCAATTGAATGTTTTTTGCTTAATTCAGAAAACCAGTTTGTGAAGCAAAGGAGTTAATAACAAAACCCGTCTTAACGGACAAGATTATGAAAATAGCTATAGTTTGTTACCCAACCTTCGGTGGAAGTGGAGTAGTTGCCACAGAGCTCGGGCTTGCCCTTGCTGAAAAAGGTCATGAAATTCACTTTATCACCTATAAACAGCCAGTGCGTTTGGAGCTGCTATCTAGAAATATTCATTTTCACGAAGTTACAGTTCCTGTCTATCCATTGTTTCATTACCAGCCCTATGAACTTGCTTTATCAAGCAAATTGGTAGATATGGTCAAGCTTCATAAAATAGACGTTCTGCACGTTCATTATGCTATTCCTCATGCTTATGCCGGCTATATGGCCAAAAAAATGTTGGAAGAAGAAGGAATTTTTATTCCAATGGTTACCACGCTTCACGGAACAGACATTACCCTGGTAGGAAACCATCCGTTTTACAAGCCAGCCGTTACCTTTAGTATCAACAATAGCGATGTGGTTACTTCGGTTTCCCAAAGTTTGAAAGAGGACACTTTACGACTTTTTGATATTCGAAAGGAAATTCATGTAGTACCCAATTTTATTGATATCCCCAAAAAAATACATCCCGTAACGGAATGTCAGCGCGATTTGATGGCGGAAAAGCATGAACGCATCATTACCCATGTCAGTAATCTAAGGGCCGTTAAGAGAGTGGAAGATGTAATCGAAATTTTTGATAGGGTTCAAAAGAAAATTCCCTCTAAACTCATCATCGTGGGCGATGGACCAGAACGAGAAGCATCTGAAAGATTGTGTAGAGAAAAAGGAATTGAAAATAAAGTTATATTCCTTGGAAATAGCAACGAAGTGGATAAAATACTGTGCTTTACCGATTTATTTCTTCTCCCTTCCGAAAAAGAAAGCTTTGGTCTGGCAGCATTAGAAGCAATGGCATGTGGCGTACCGGTTGTTTCAAGTAATGCCGGAGGTTTACCAGAGGTGAATATTCAAGGCGTGAGCGGTTATTTGAGCGATGTAGGAAATGTTGATGAAATGGCCGAAAATGCTTTTAAAATCCTTAATTCAGATGAAGGATTAGCTAAATTTAAAAAGCAAGCTATAGAATCTGCTATGACTTTTGACACTAAGAAGATTGTACCCGTCTACGAAAAACTTTATGAAACCGCTTTAAAAGACATGAAGTTACCTATTAGCTGAAACTTAACAACTATTAAGAAATATAAAATGCCCCGTTTTTTGCGGGGCATTTTATCTAGAAGCAAAGCGTGTTTGCTGCTAAAATTGATATCTCGCACTTAGACCAACATCAAAATTTACATCGTCATGATATCCCAAATTGAATTGAGGTCTTAAATCCAAAGACAACAATAATGGAAAATCAAAGCTGTATTCAATACCTATATCTCCGGTTAAAAATGCGTAGAACTCTGATTCACCTTTATTTCTATACGGATAGTCATTGTCATATTTATGATCGTAATTAACTATTCCCAGTCCAGCTCCAGGTCCTGCATACCAGTTAAATCCACCATCTATATTCCAAACCCATTGATAGATTCCTGTCAATTTTACGGCGTCATGATGTTTGTGATTGTGCCAGGCAAAACCTAGTTCCAAACGATTATTATCTCCCAAAGCACGCTGATAATTAATTTCGGGTCCAAACCCATCATTATCTCCCAAACGCAGACCTATCGCGTTTTTTGCAATTTCTTGAGCGCTACCCTGCACGCCAAAAGCAACAACTGCAAGGAGTAATAAAAGTGTCTTTTTCATATTTTGATTTTAAGTTAATGTTAAGCCACAAAAATAGGCGTATAGGCAGATGATAACCGTTAAAGAGGTGCCAATCTCTTTAAAATTTATTCAAAGTTTTGTTAAGTTATTTCTACTTTTACAAGGCATATTATGGAAAAACAGCTTCAGGATTTCAAGAAAATATTTAACGGTGAATTTCATATAGATCATCTGCATACCTCTATTTATGCAACCGATGCCTCGGTCTATAGAAAAATTCCCATAGCAGTAGCTTATCCAAAAAATTCCAGAGGGATCATGCAATTGGTTTCCTTTGCCGAAATAAATAATATCGCGCTTATTCCACGAGCCGCGGGCACTTCCTTGGCAGGGCAATGTGTTGGAGAAGGCATTATTGTAGATGTATCAAAAAATTTCACCAATATTTTGGATTTAGATATTGAGAAGAAAACTGTTACTCTGCAACCAGGAGTAATACGGGATGAACTAAATGCCTATTTAAAACCGTTAGGTCTTTTCTTTGGCCCAAATACTTCCACAAGCAACCGTTGTATGATAGGTGGAATGGTTGGAAATAACAGTAGTGGCACCACATCAATTCAATATGGAGTTACCCGTGATAAAGTTTTAAAGCTAAAGACCATTCTTTCAAATGGAGAAGAAGTGGTTTTTGAATCTCTTACAAAGGAAGAATTTTTGGCTAAGACTAATATGAATTCGTTGGAAGGAAGGATTTATAAAACTATATATGACGAGTTATCTCCGGAAAATGCTCAAAGTGAAATAATTAACCAATTTCCCAAACCCGAAATTCACAGAAGAAATACCGGTTATGCCATTGACAGTCTATTAAGTTCTTCTGTCTTTGGAAATTCACCTGAAAATATTAATCTCTGTAAATTGCTTTGTGGAAGCGAAGGAACTTTAGCTTTTACTACTGAAATCACATTGCAATTGGATGAATTGCCTCCTCCTTTTACAGTAATGGTTGCCACACATTATAAAACTTTAGAAGATTGTTTAAATGATGTTGGCGTTGCCATGAAACATGATTTGCACTCTTGCGAAATGATGGATGATGTTATTTTGGACTGTACCCAGAATAATAAAACCTATCAACCATATCGTGCCTTTGCGAATGGGCGTCCAAAGGCAATTCTTATGCTAGAGCTTAAAAGTCACTCTGCAGAGGATTTGGATTTGCAAACTGATAAATTATTGAAATCCTTGAAGATTTCCAATTTCAGTTATCACAATGCAGTGTTGAAGGGTACCGAAATCGATATGGCCGTTGAACTTCGTAAAGCTGGTTTGGGATTGTTGGGAAATATGGTGGGGGATAAAAAAGCGGTTGCATGTATTGAAGATACTGCAGTAGCCTTAGATGATTTGCCAGCATATATCGCTGAGTTCGCTTCTCTCATGAAAAAATACAATCAAGACGTAGTTTATTATGCGCATGCTGGAGCTGGAGAACTTCATCTTCGACCTATTCTAAATCTAAAGGAAAGTAATGATGTGCAGTACTTTAGAGAGATTACGACTGATGTTGCTATTTTATGTAAAAAATACAGAGGATCATTTTCAGGTGAACATGGTGATGGGATAGTGAGATCGGAGTTTATTCCATTAATGTTAGGTCAAAAAAATTATGAACTTTTAAAGCGAATTAAGAATACATTCGACCCACAACAAATCTTTAATCCAGGAAAAATAGTGGATGTTTTTAAGATGGATGAAGCCTTGCGATATGAGCCTGAAAAGTTAGAGCCCCACGTGGACACCCTTATGGATTTTGGTGAATATAAAGGAATTCTACGTCTTGCCGAAAATTGTAATGGTAGCGGAGATTGCCGAAAGACAGAGAATGCAGCAGGCGCCATGTGTCCAAGTTATCATGCAACCAGAAATGAAAAGGATACAACTCGGGCACGCGCCAATATGCTTCGTGAAGTTTTAACCAACAGCACCGAACCCAATAAATTTAAATCTGAAGAGCTTAAAGAAGTTTTCGATCTGTGTATTAGCTGTAAAGCGTGTGCCAGTGAATGCCCAAGCAACGTAGATATAAGTATAGCCAAAGCAGAGTTTTTATATCAATATAACAAGGTGAATGGTGTCTCGTTTTCTAACAAACTTTTTGCCCAAAGCAGTAAACTCAATAAAAATACTTCGCGTGCTCCTCGCTTAGCAAATTGGCTCTTTTCGAATATTTTGACCTCTAGAATCATAAAAAGCATAGGTAATGTTCACCCTAAAAGGACCTTGCCTAAGGCTTCAATAAAAAGTTTCAGTAATTCATATAAAAATATTGAAAATCAGGTTATTATAAATAAGGATAGATTTCAAAAATCTAAAAGAAATGTATTGCTTTTTATAGATGAATTCAGTAATTATCTGGATGCTGAAATTGCTGTTGACGTATTTCAATTATTACTTACGCTGGGTTATAAAGTGACGGTTATTGATCATTTGGATAGTGGAAGAGCCTTGATCTCAAAAGGTTTTTTGGAAGAAGCAAAATTTGAAGTAAACAGAAATGTGGAATTTTTAAAAACCCAAGTTTCAGAAGATTCAATATTAGTGGGAATTGAACCTTCAGCAATTTTATCATTTCGAGATGAGTATATCCGGCTGGCAGATGACAAAACTTCGGCACAGAAAATTGCGAAGTACACTTTCCTGATCGAGGAATTTTTGGCAAATGAAATAGAAAACGGAAATATTTCTGAAACCCACTTTACTTCAGAAGAAAAGACGATTAAGATTCACACACATTGTCATCAAAAATCTCTGAGCAATCAGAAAGTTACCTTTGATATCTTAAATCTACCCAAAAATTATAGACCCACAATTATTCCATCGGGCTGCTGCGGAATGGCTGGAAGTTTTGGTTATGAAAAGGAGCATTACGAAATCAGTATGAAGATTGGAGAACTTAAACTTTTTCCATCCGTTCGAAAAGCTCATGAGGATGCAATAATAACTTCCAATGGCACGAGTTGTCGTCATCAAATTTTGGATGGCACGGGAAGAAAAGCGTTGCATCCAGTTACTGTCTTAAGACAGGCTCTGTTATGAACTTCAAGGGTTTAAAACGGCAAAGGAATTTCTATTGAGAATAATGTGAAGTTAAACAACTTAGTTTTTTAATCCAGTCTTACTTCGTGTTTTCCCACGTCCTGGATTCGGATTTCGTATGATGCTATTTCCTTTTTCCCAAATCATTTTTGAATATTTCCTTCCGAAAGTATACATTTGTTAAAAACCAATTTATGGCAGGTAATTCCTTTGGAAGAATCTTTAGACTTACCACTTTTGGCGAATCGCATGGTCTGGCCATCGGTGGAATTATAGACGGATGTCCAGCTGGAATACAGTTGGATTTTGATGCTATTACCACGGAAATGAACCGCCGTAAACCCGGTCAATCTTCAATTGTAACCCAAAGAAAGGAGGACGACGAGATCAAATTTCTTTCAGGTATATTTGAGGGAAAGACTACCGGGACACCAATTGGATTTTTTATAGAAAATACAGATCAAAAGACGAAGGATTATAGTCACATCAAAAATACCTATCGTCCGTCCCACGCAGATTTCACTTATGATAAGAAATATGGCATTCGCGACTATAGAGGTGGCGGCCGATCTTCTGCAAGAGAAACTGCAAACTGGGTTGTTGCAGGAGCCATTGCCAAACAACTTATTCCCGAAATTAAAATCAACGCTTTCGTTTCCTCAGTTGGAGATATCTTTATCGATAAGCCCTATCAGGATTTAGATTTTTCCATGATAGAAAATAATGCAGTACGGTGTCCCGATGAACCAACAGCTCTGAAGATGGAGGAATATATCAAACAAATTCGGAAGCAAGGTGACACGGTGGGCGGTACTGTAACTTGCGTTATACAAAATGTACCCCTTGGTTTAGGAGAACCCGTATTTGATAAATTGCATGCAGAGTTGGGCAAAGCAATGCTCAGCATCAATGCCGTCAAAGGTTTTGAATACGGAAGTGGCTTCTGTGGAGCTAAAATGAAAGGAAGTGAGCATAATGATATTTTTAATCCTGATGGTACAACCAAATCCAACTTAAGTGGAGGAATCCAAGGAGGAATTAGCAACGGGATGGACATCTATTTTCGAGTAGCCTTTAAGCCGGTAGCCACGATTATGCAAAAACAAGAAACCATTGATTCAGAAGGAAATGCTGCCATCGCTGAAGGGAAAGGGCGTCATGACCCTTGCGTGGTTCCACGTGCTGTTCCAATAGTGGAAGCAATGGCCGCCATAGTTTTGGCAAATTTTTCTTTACTAAATAAAATCTCGAAGTAACAGAATTTACAATAGCAGAATAATATTTGATTAATAAAATAATATCCCCGTTTCAGCGGGAAAAGACATGAAAAAACTCGCTCTCCATTGGAAAATAATTATCGGATTAGTTTTAGGAATTATATGGGCCCTTTTGTCGAGTAAATTAGGTTGGAGCGAATTCACTATAGATTGGATTGCACCTTTCGGGACTATTTTCATCAATCTCTTAAAATTGATCGCAGTACCATTAGTTTTGGTGTCCATCATCAGCGGGGTAGCCAATATTGGAGATCCAAAAAGTTTGGGTAGAATGGGAGGGAAGACCTTATTGGCATATTTACTCACTACTCTGTTTGCCGTTAGCCTTGGATTAGTTCTGGTTAACGTAATTCAACCTGGAAAACTGATTGATGACCAAAGCAGAATTGACAATCGTATAAGTTATGAAATATGGGCTTCATCTCAAGGACGGCAAATAAAGGATGGGGTGAACTACCTGCAGGATCCGGCCTTCTTTGAACGTGCAAAAAAAATAAGCAGTCTCTCTCATGAAGCTTTAAAAGATGCATCCGTTGCTGAAAAAATGGAAACTGCCCAGAAAACGAAGGAAACTACACCGCTTCAGCCATTGGTAGATATAGTGCCAGAGAACTTTTTCTTTTCCTTGAGTGATAATGGATTAATGCTTCAGATAATTTTCTTCGGGATATTTTTCGGGATCTGTTTATTGTTGATACCGAATGAAAAATCTAAACCATTGACCGATTTTATGGACAGTGCTATGGAGGTATTTCTAAAAATGGTGGATTTGGTTATGCAGGCCGCTCCTTTTTTCGTTTTTGCTTTATTGGCTGGGGTTGTAAGCAAAATGGCTGGCGATGATATAGGCAAGGTGTATGAAATATTTAAAGGTCTTAGCTGGTATTCTTTGACGGTATTTTTGGGCCTAATGTTAATGATCTTTATTGTTTATCCTCTGATTTTAAAAATATTCGTGAGACGGATTCCATATCGTGGTTTTTTTAAAGCTATGGCGCCCGCTCAAACTTTGGCATTTTCCACTTCCAGTAGTGCGGCAACTCTTCCTGTGACAATGGAATGTGTGGAAGAAAATCTTGGGGTTGATCAAAAGATAACCAGTTTTGTTCTTCCCATTGGCGCCACTGTGAATATGGATGGCACCTGTCTTTATCAAGCCGTAGCCGTTGTATTTTTAGCACAGTTACATATGATAGATCTCACTTTAGGACAGCAGTTAACCATTGTACTTACAGCTACATTGGCTTCGATTGGGTCTGCAGCGGTGCCAAGTGCAGGATTGGTGATGCTTATTATCGTATTGGAATCCGTAGGATTGAATCCAGCATGGATCGCCATTATTTTTCCAGTGGATAGAATATTGGATATGTTCAGAACAGTGGTAAATGTTACTGGAGATGCAACTGTTTCAACGGTTATCGCCAATGGTGAAGGGATGCTTAATTACGAACCCATTAAAAACCCAACAGACACTTTCGATATTGACTCTTGAAAAATGTTCATTAAGAGTGAAACATAAGTTTTTTCTTTAGCAGAATTTTTCATTAATCTAGCGCTCAATTATTTATAGGATAAATAGTAAGTATTTCTTATATTCGATTAATTATTGTGCAGCGGTATCTTAATTGAACTCCTCAGTATTTATTTCTATAATTACTTAAATACTGTAGTCATGAAAAATCAATTTCTACTTATTTTTGGTTGCTTGTTAACCCTTTCTTCATTTTCTCAAGTAGGGATTGGAACCACTACACCGGCATCATCTTCTATGCTAGAGGTGAGTAGTCAAAGCCAGGGAACCGGTCCTTATAAAGGATTTATGCCGCCGAGAGTGCCGAATACTACTGCACGCAATGCAATTAATCCATCTCCATCAGACTATGGTTTATTGGTATATATAGAAAGTAATGGATGTCTTCAAATGTGGAGCGGCACGGTTTGGGTAAATGTAAGATGCTCAAATAACCAATCAGATCCTGTATTACTTGCTAAACAAAACTTTGAAATCATTCCTGCAAATCCAAATTTGCCGTATACTTCTACAGGTCCTGGATACTTCACTACAGGAAATGGGAATACTCCCAATTCCCCCATGTACGTGAGTCCGATTCGTGGATATGGAGTCAACAATGGAGAGATATCCTTATTTTTTGGGCCCGTTGACGCTTCATCATATAACAGTGCGAGATTCTTACTGCGATTGGCTTCCTTTTCAAAGAATGCAACAAATGGAGCAGATGCTGCTGATTTTGTTCTTGTAGGTGTTAGTACGGATGGAGGCATTACTTATTCAAGTGAAATAAGAATAACAGGAAACAATAATACTCGATACGACTTCAGCTCTACCGGAATAGCTACTGTCGCCTATGACGGCAATGATGTTCCATTAATAGCTACCTCTCCCGGTAGCGATACAACTGCAGGAATTGCAAAAATTGACATTACCGGTATTCCTAACGCCACAAACTTGATGTTTAGGGTGAATATTCTCAACAACAAAACAGAAGAAATCTGGGCGATTGATGATGCCGAAGTTTATGGTGAATAAAAAGTCGTTCTCCCTAAAGTCGGTATCTAAAAACTGATATTTTCATTTTATCCTAATTTCAATATTCACGTAAAATTGCCAAATTCAATGGGCATTCCTCCTCATTCTGTCTAAGGTTTTTTAATTTCCGCTATAAATACAATCTAACAAATTGATTTTGTTAAATTTGTCATCAATTATTACTCTTCTATCCCCGCGACAACTTGATTTCAGCAGAAATTTTGATTATTGTTCTTTTATTTTTACCCAAAGAGGTAGTGATAAAGGTTTTAAGTCAAAAAATCGTTTTGAGAGTCTGAAATGAGTTTGTTTAATTTCTAAAGAAATAATTATACAATGAAGTTTAGATACTTTTTTTTGCTTCCTGCAATACTGTTTATCACAACCAATTTTTATTCACAAGTGGGCATTGGGACTACAGAACCTTCACCAGCCGCAATGTTGGAGATTAGCAGTCAGTCCAATGGAACTGGCACCTATAGAGGTTTAATGCCACCACGCGTTCCAGATGTGGCAGCGCGCGATCTCATTCCAGTATCTGCCGATGACGAGGGCTTGATGGTATATGTGAAAAATTTAGGATGTTTTCAAATCTGGGATGGAACAAGTTGGAAAGACGGATTATGTTCAAACCATCCTCCGGTTGCAATTAATGTTGATTTTGAAGGTGAACTTTTTGTAGGTCAAAATCTTGAAGCAAGATTTATCTATTACGACGCAGATGGAGATCCAGAAGGTACACATTTATACCAATGGTATCGTGCCAACAATGCATCCGGCATCTCAGCTACTGCTATTTCCGGTGCAACAAGCGTTTCCTATGAACTGGTTTCTGCAGACATAAATAAATATATTGGCGTTAAAATCACCCCCGTAGCTAACGTGGGTAGGTCTCCCGGAATTCCTGCTATGTCTATCTATAAAGGAGCAGTTTTAGCCCAAGCAACGTGGGCAACAGACCTATTTATTTCAGAATATATGGAAGGTAGTTCGGAAAATAGGGCAATTGAAGTTGCCAATTTTACAGGAAATCCCAAAAGTCTCGGCAATTATAAACTGGCCTATTATTCGAACGGGTCTACTACTGGAACAAATCTAACTTTAAACAATGTAGTCTTGAATCATGGAGAAGTTTATGTAATAAAACATAATAACGCTTCTCTGATACAAACATTTGACCAGGTCGGGGCTTTGAATTTTAATGGGGATGATCCCGTAACCTTATCTTCAAATGGTTCAATAATAGATATTTTAGGAGTAATTGGAATTCAATCGGATTTTGGAAAAGATACAACTCTCCGTAAAAAACCAGCAACAGGGCCTTCGCAAACTTACAATGCGGCAGATTATATTGTCATTCCAATTGATATTTTTGACGGCTTAGGAAATCATACGTATTGAAAGTAGATTTATTTGTGAATGAAAAGTAAAATGGCTCATACTTTACTATGTGAAAGCTGAGCCATTCTGAATACTATTAAGAACATTGAATTATTCAATGTTGTAATGCCTCATTTCTTAAATTTCCAACTTCACATTTAAATTCACGCTTCTTCCTGTATTAAAAATTCCCTCCGGCTTAAAGCGGGACAGATGGGTCACATATTCTTTGTCAGTAAGGTTGGTGGCGTTTAAACCTGCTTTTATGTTAAGGTTATCAATTTTAAAGCTACTCTCAAATCCTGCACTCAATAGTGAATATCCTCCCGTTCTGGTTTCAAAAACTGATACATTCTTTTGGGTGAAAGTATTTTCCAAGGTAATAAAAAAGGAGCTGTTCTTTCTTGAAACACCATCCTTAAAATCTACTCTAAATGTATTTCTGAGAGTATTGGCGGGGATCAATGGCAAATAGTCATCATTTTGTAATTTGCCCGTGACTGTTTCAAAACTACTTTCAAAGTGAAGCCAATCCAAGGGATGCGGGTGCAAGTGAAATCCAAATTCTCCCCCATATAATGCAGCATCATCCTGTAGATATTCGTAAACTCTATATTCATCTATTAAAGCGTTGGATGGAGAAAGGAAAATATAATTATTGACTGCATTGTAAAATCCATTGGCAAAAAACTCTATATGTTCGTTGCGATATTCCATAGATAAATCTGCCTGAAAATTCTGTTCTGTGGAAAGATTTGCGTTTCCAATTTCATACCTATTCGTTCCCTCATGAATACCATGCGAAGTGAGCTCGGCCAAATTTGGTGCACGAAAACCGCTCGCCAGATTCAAACGGATCGACAACCTTTTAGAAAGATCAAACTTTCCTCCCATCGCCGCCGTAAAACTGGTAAATGTTTTATCTAGTGCGGGAATATAATCAGCATCGGCTTCATCTCGTCCCGCTTCACTGCTAATTTTTCTACTGTCAAAACGCACACCCGCTTGTAAATCAACCTTTTCAAGATGATAGTGGGAAGTCGCTAAAATGCCAATATCGGTAGTTTTTGCATCGGGAATCAATATCTCTTCGCCTTCATTTTTATTGCTTTGGAACATTCCCTGAACACCTATAATAGTCTCCAACCTTCCCATCTCGGGCAAATTATATTTTATATCATAATTTATGGTACGGAGTTTCATTCTTAGTTCCGGAGAATTTATGTCATCTTCAAATTCCCTTCTATCATTATATAACAATCCTGCTTTTACATCCAGGCTGGAATTTTTTAAGAAAACGGTGTTGTCAAAACTCAAAATGTGGTTATCGATTTCCTGAAAGGGAAGTTCAAGATCTTTGGAATGAGTCTGCTCGCCAATCTCATCCGCAATTCCGATATTGGATCTATTATAGTTATAACGGATGCTAGATTTAAATTTCTTACTTAAATATTGTAATCCGGTTTTAAGATCCTTTTCATTAAATCTAGAATTGGTCACTCTATATTCTGCACCTGTTTTATAATCGCTAAAGGAAGAATAAGATCCTCTTGCCAAAAACCTGAGTTTATTTCCGGAGGTCTTAACGCCCAAAGTTGTAGCCGTCCCTAAAGAATTTGAAAAGTAAGTAGATGCGATATCTCCATGAGTTTCACCTGCTGGAGCAAATTTTTCAGGAATCAGATATAATACACCCCCCAAAGCATCACTTCCATAAAGTAAGGAAGCTGGACCTTTTATGACTTCGACACTTTCTATTCCGGCTTCGTTTATTCCAAGTCCGTGTTCATCGCCAAATTGTTGGTTTTCAAGACGCACGCCTTGGGTGTAAGTTAAAACCCGGTTGGAACTTAGACCACGGATCACTGGTTTTCCGATTCCCGTTCCCGTACTAATTATATCCACGCCAGCAATATTTTTTATACCATCGGCAAGGGTAACTGCGCCCGAAGAGTTAAGTTCGTCCGTAGAGACACGTTCTACTTTCATCACATTATCTCTTTGCAATTTATGAAAGGGGGTGGAAATAATGACTTCATCCATTTCCACAGCGCTTTCTGCCAATTTAATATCTTCGGAATAGCTAATGCCGCCTTTAAAATTTATTTTCTTTGATATTGTTCCATAACCAAGCGCGGAAAAAACGATGGTGTAATTTCCGTCGGGAATTTTCAAAAGTTTGTATTTACCGTCAAAGTCGCTTGTTGTACCTTTTTCGAGTTTGGGAATATAGATTGTAGCAAGAAGTGGATCGTTTGTTTTTTCGGAAGTTACCGTGCCGGTTAAATTATTTTGTGCGTTTCCTGCCATACCCAATATGAATACAGCAAGCAAAAAAAGAATATTTTGCATGTGTTCTTGATTAAAAATTTTAGAATAAAAAGGGAAATCTGAAAATCAAGAAAATAGAGGGGGACCTCGGAGGAAAAAATGTGATAGGAAATTAGAAGTCCCGGCGCATTCCGCGTGACTATCTATCTTATTAAACGTTTTAAGAGTACTAAGTTCAGAAAAAGTATACGGCTTAAAATCGAAAATTGAGAAGTGGAAATCGCAAATAGAGCAATCCAATTGCTGTTTGTGGAGGTGCGTTGAAAAGTCGTTGCAAACCTCATGCACATGGCCATCAAACGCATGAAATGCCTGGGTGCCAATCGGCAATAAAACTGCGCACGAAAAAATCGTGGCAATAAAGATTCCAAAAAATCTTGTTTTAAACGGCATCCTCTTTAAACAAAAATCCCAATCCCATGCTTCTGAGCATTTTCTTTTCAAACTTCCAGAAGAATGTGAATTCTCCAAAAAGCCATCCAAAGAAAACGAGGAGCACTTGGTACACGGGAAAGATTATTAATATACGAAATGGCCAATAGATGTACCATCCCATTTCTTTGGTTATTCCAAAAAAATCTGTGACAGGCGAGGCCAGTTTGGCTGCAGAACTCCCCGTAATGGCAAATACCAAGAAAACAATGAAAAGTTGCCAGTTGGATGTTAGTTCCCAGCGTTCTTTAAGTTTTTTCAATTTCTACTTCCTATAAAATGTTGCTTGTATTTGTCCTGGAAATACAAAAAATAGTTATATAACATATAGTTTACCTCATACCCATAATCTACGGTTGGGTCATAATTAATTTGTTCCGGATATAAATCTCGCGAATATCGATTCGGATTGAGAACGCGGGTATTGTATTCTGAAACAAAAGATCTATTTTTATTTTCTAAAAATTCTTGGCCATAAAAACCTCTTTTCGGCTGGGTTACCAACCATGAATTAAATCCTGGCTCCACAATGATAATTTCATATTCCAAACTGTCGTTTGCAATTCGGACAATGTCGTTTTCGGAAATGGAATCTTTATTGCCGTTGCTTTTGCTAGGACCGCAGCTGTAAATAGCAAACGAAAGACCAAGTATCATTAGAAAATTTTTCATAAATCTGGGTTTTTGCAAAGTTAATAAATGTCAATGTTAAAAGCTTCAAATATACAGCAATTAGACTTTTATCATGAAATCAGATTCATTAAGATCCTCATATTGTTTTAGCAATGTCGATTATTTGCGCCGCAAGTTCGGTGCCAATCCTATCCTGAGCCTCAATTGTAGCTGCTCCAATATGAGGAGTTAAAGATATTCTGTGGTTCATCAGAATTCGGATTGATGGGGTTGGTTCTTTTTCGTAAACATCAAGGGCTGCGAAAGAAACTTTTCCATCTTCCAAACCTTCCAATAATGCATCCTCACTAACAACTCCACCTCTGGAGGTATTGACAATTCCAACTCCCTTTTTCATTTTGGAAATTTCTTGTTTTCCAATCAATCTGCCCGCGTTCGCGGGAACGTGTAAGGTGATAAAATCACTTTCTTCAAGCAATTGTTCCATAGGGACTGTCTCAATAGGAAGCGTAATTGTCTGGCCATCGAAAAAATTAAGGGTTATTTCTCTTTTGACGGTTCTTCTGGTGCTCACAATTACCTTCATTCCACATCCCAATGCTATTTTGGCAACTTCTTCTCCAATTTTCCCAAAGCCGATTATACCAAGTGTTTTTCCTCTAAGCTCACTACCTGCGCTATAATTCTTTTTTAAATCTTTAAAGTGGCTATCACCTTCCAAAGGCATATTCCTGTTAGAATCATGAAGATATCTAACGCTTCCGAACAAATGTGCAAAAACAAGTTCGGCCACGGATGCCGAGGAAGCGGCTGGTGTATTTATAACGTGTATGTCGTTTTCCTTGGCGTATTCCACATCGATATTATCCATGCCAACACCGCCACGGCCAATAATCTTTAAAGATGGGCAGTTGTCAATAATGTCTTCCCGAACTTGAGTTGCACTTCTCACCAAAAGAACATCAATTTCATGTTGGTTAATATATTTCTGAAGTTGCTCTTGGGCAACATGAACCATCATTACTTCATGCCCGGCAGCTTCTAGCGCATTTATACCACTTTCAGAAATTCCGTCGTTTGCTAATATTTTCATAATCGATTTTGCTATTATTTTTCCGTTGATTGTTTAATTCAAAGGAAAATTATTTTTTAACTTATTGAATAATTTTATAGTCTAATCCAAAAAATGGAGCTTATGCACCTCTTTCTACTTCTTTCATAATATCTACCAAAACTTGAACACTTTGCAGGGTCAGAGCATTATACATGGAAGCTCGATAGCCACCTACACTCCGGTGCCCGTTGAGACCATTGATGCCCGCTTCCTTTAAATGAACATCAAATGTTTCCTTTAACTGATTGTTTTTCAAATTGAAAGTAGCATTCATAAGGGAACGATCCACTTTGTTCGGCACATAAGCCTCAAAAAGGGAGTTTCGGTCTATTTCATCATATAGAAGTGCGGCTTTTTGCTCATTCAATTTTTCTATAGCAGAAATTCCACCTTGATCCTTTAACCATTCCATTGTCAACATGGACACATATATAGGGAATACTGGAGGCGTGTTGAACATACTATCCTTGTCAATATGGACTTTATAATTTAGCATGGAAGGAATAGCACGGGAAACTTTGCCTAAAATATCTTCCTTAATGACCACTAACGCAACACCAGCCGGACCCATGTTTTTCTGGGCGCCCGCGTATATGATACTGAATTTTGTAAAATCCAGCTGTCTGGAAAAAATATCACTGCTCATATCGCATACCATTGGGACCGGAGACTGTGGAAATTTCCGCATTTGCGTTCCATAAATAGTGTTGTTGCTAGTACAATGAAAATAATCCACATTCGCAGGAATCTTGTAGCTGGTGGGAATGAAATTGTAACCATCACTTTTTGATGTAGCGACTTCGATAACTTCACCAAAAATTTTTGCTTCTTTAATAGCCTTATCACTCCACGTGCCCGTGTTTAAATAGGCAGCTTTGGTTTCCAGCAAATTATAGGCTGTCATTAAAAATTGCAGACTTGCGCCTCCATGTAGAAATAGCGCTTTATAACCTTTATTCTGAAGTCCTAGAAGTTCTAAAGCGAGCGTTCTTGCCCGTTCCATTACCTCTACAAAATCTTTACTTCTGTGCGAAATCTCTATCAGCGAAAGGTCGAGATTGTTGAAATTCAAAATAGCGTCGGAAGCTTTCTGCAGAACTGAAGAAGGAAGTATGCACGGACCTGCACTAAAATTATGTTTTTTCATATGGCTGAATATTTATGGGGAGATCAACATGTCAATATATTAGAAATTCCTAAGATCAAAATAATCGAAATTTTAGAAAATATTCTCAGTACAAAGATGAATATAATGAGATTCAATAATTATTGATTGGGATAATTTTAAGAATCAAGTTTCAACAGAACTTCAACAGTATCCACCCCATCTGCATATTCCCACAATTCTGGATGCTGTGCATTTCCGAAAGCCACTTCATTTGGGATTCCAACATTGGCCACTACACATTGAATTTTGTTATTTTGTAAATTCAATTCTTCTTGAACAGATTCTAGGGAATCATAATGCTCATAAAAAACAACGGCAATGGGAGAAGAGAAACCGGAATCTTCCTTAAGTATCAAAAATTCATTGTCAAGTAAAGGCTTGCTGTCCATTAAATAAACTGCCTTGTTATAGTCGTAATTATTGATGTATTTATTGTTATTGATAATTGCTTTCCAACTAAAAATTCCATTAAATAATTTATCGAAATCATATTCCTTGGGAAGATATAATTTGGATACATTCCGACATCCCAATCCGAAATACTGAAAGATATCATCGGCCAAAGCTTCCAATTGGTCTTTGGTTTCTTTCCCGGTAAGAACTGCTACAGAATTTCTGTTTTTCCTAATAATATGTGGATACTTCCCGAAATAATAATTAAAATATTTTGCGGTATTGTTACTGCCCGTGGCGATTACTGCATCAAAACCTTTCATCCTTCCTTCTGTAAATTCTATAAGATCTATAAATTCACGGTTGTAATCTATTAGGTACTTCGCAAGAAAGGGGAGGAGCACCTTATCTGTGGATGAAAGTTTCACCAATACCTTGTTGCCGGTAATTAAAACTGAAAGAAAATCGTGGAACCCAACCAATGGGATGTTCCCGGCCATAATAATCGCAACTGTCTTACGATTATTATTCTCAATATTATATTTCGAAATCCATTCATTAATATTCTTTTCAGAAAGAGCTTCCGCCCAACTCTTAAGGGAAAAATTAATGCTGTCCTGTGTAAACCAGCCATTTTCAGCCTCTGCTCTATTGAGAACATAATTTGTTTCTTCCAACTGGCATTCAGGATTACTTACTATTTCATGTAGAAATTTTCCAAGGTTAATGAACGCGTCAATTCTCTGTCTTAAATCCATGCTTATATTTGGAGTTGGCCGTAATTGGCAGTATTTTTGTGCAAAGTTAGAAAAAGTATAAGCTATGGCAATTATTATAACAGATGAATGTATAAATTGTGGCGCTTGTGAACCTGAGTGCCCAAACAATGCCATTTATGAAGGAGCGGATGATTGGCGTTATGCCGATGGGACCGATCTGGATGGAAAGGTAGTCCTTCCCAATGGAAAATCGGTAGATGCCAATGAGGCACAGGAACCGGTAAGTGACGAGATTTATTTCATAGTAGCAGATAAATGTACAGAATGTTTAGGATTTCATGAAGAACCTCAGTGTGCTGCGGTTTGTCCAGTGGACTGTTGCGTGCCCGACGAGGACAATGTGGAAACGGATGAAGAACTTCTGGCCAAACAGGCATTTATGCACAAAAAATAAACATATATCTCAATTTATAAGAAAGCAATCTGAAAAGGTTGCTTTTTTATTGGAAGAGACCGTTTCCCTTTAAACAACCATACTAATAAATCCGCCCCTTAACATAACACTAAGGGGCGAATTTCTTTGAAGTAATTAAATTATTATTAATTATATATAATGGAATAATTGGATTTATAGGAAATGCCTATTTTTTATCCTGACGTAATTGTTTTTGGTTCATTTCCAATCTATAAACATCGGATATAACAGCATCTGTGTTTGGATCGTAACGCTCTACAACAAAGTTGCCATCATCATTAAAATATCCAAAAGAAGATTGTCCGTCTTTAGCAAGAATGTAGTAACCATTTTGAGTACTTGGTTTGATGATGGCGTAATCTTCGTTTTTAGCGTTATCCCTAACGGTCATCAATCTATATCCATCTTCATCTTTTTGACTGATGAATTGAAATCTATTTCCTTCAAAGCCATAGCTAACTTCAGTATCCACTTCCATAGGTTGCATCACAATATTTTGATTAACCTGGTTGGATTCGTTTTTATCAAGACCAATTACTTGTTTTGTAGTATTGGAAATTGATTTTGATGAAGTTTGAGTTCCTTTAGCGTCGGTAACAGTAGTTTTAGTTACAACTGTTTCCTTTTTCTTGTTTTTATTCTCTTGTGCAAAAGCAGATGTAAAAGCTGCCAATGCAAGAACTATCATAAATTTTCTCATAATGGTTGTTTATTTTATATTCGAATCAAAATTAGACATCATCATTGTTAAAAAAGGCCAATGTGGTTGTAATCATTTCTTAAAAATATCAAAATTGTATAAGTCAAAATTATTGTCTTGCACGTATAATTAAGCATGAAGTTAAAATCAATAATGAAATGAAGGGAAAATTTATTAAAAGTATATTCATAATACTTCTATCCTTGTATATAGGAGTCTTCATCTTAATTTATGGGTTTCAGGAGAAAATGATTTTTAAGCCGGAAAGTCTTCCAAAAGATTATGTTTTTGAATTTAAAATGCCCTTTCAAGAGTTTTTTTTAAAATCCGAAGATGGAGCGAATCTTAACGCTCTACATTTCAAAGTTGAAAATTCCAATGGTGTTGTATTGTACTATCATGGAAATGCCGGCGAACTCGCCAGTTGGGGAAAGGTAGTTCAGAAATTCGTGGAATTGAACTATGATGTTGTTGTGATGGATTATCGAGGGTATGGAAAGAGTACTGGTTCAATCAAGGAGGAACCATTATATAAGGATGCTCAGCTGTTTTATGAATACTTATTGCAGAATTATTCTGAAGATGAAATTGTAGTTTATGGAAGATCTCTAGGTACTACTTTTGCAGCCTTTGTAGCTTCACAAAACAACCCGAAACAACTTATTCTTGAAGCTCCATTTTACAGTTTGGATGAAGTTGCTCAAAATAGATTTCCAATCTATCCGGTAAGGTGGTTTCTTAAATTTCATTTCCCTACTTATAAATTTATTCAAAAGGTGAATTGCCCGATCACAATCTTCCATGGCACTGAGGACACAATGGTAAAATACTCCAATAGCGAGAAACTTTCTCAACTGATTAGGGAAGAAAAATTGAATTTCATCAAAATTCCCGGTGGCAACCATAACAATTTGGTAAACACTATTGAATATCAAAATGGCTTGGATTCAATATTATAAAGGTTTCCGTTCACATCATTAATTTACTGTTCCAATTGTTTAAATATGGGTAAAATATGAGGCAATTTTTACATATATGAGAACCTTAAAAAACCTTATTGAAAGTCCTTTGTTAAAATGTATATTTGCACCCTTAAAAAATTATAGTTAGATGAAAGCAGGTATTGTAGGATTGCCCAACGTTGGTAAATCAACACTTTTCAATTGTTTGAGCAATGCAAAGGCACAAAGCGCAAACTTTCCATTTTGCACCATAGAACCAAATATTGGAGTGGTAAACGTTCCAGATCCACGGTTGTTGAAATTGGAAGAATTGGTTAAGCCGGAACGAGTTTTGCCAGCAACGGTAGAGATCGTCGATATTGCAGGTCTGGTTAAAGGCGCAAGCAAGGGCGAAGGTTTGGGGAATCAATTCCTTGGGAATATTCGCGAAACCGATGCGATCCTTCATGTTTTGCGATGCTTTGATAATGACAATATAATTCACGTTGATGGAAAGATCAATCCAATTAGAGATAAGGAAACTATTGATATTGAGCTTCAATTAAAAGATTTGGATACGGTAGACAAGAAACTTGAAAAAGTTAAGCGCGCCGCCCGAACTGGTAACAAGGAAGCTCAAAAGGAAGAAATGGCGCTTTCAAAAGTAAAAGCAGGATTGGAAGCAGGAATTTCTGTTCGTGCTATAGACCTTACCGACGAAGAAAGGGCGGATTTTGTTGTTCCGGTTCAATTCATAACGGACAAACCTGTTCTTTACGTTTGTAATGTGGATGAGGAATCTGCAGCAACCGGTAATGAATACGTAGAGCAAGTTAGAAAAGCAGTGGAAGGTGAAAATGCGGAAGTAATAGTTTTGGCTGTAGGAACAGAAGCTGATATTACCGAATTGGAAACCTTCGAAGAGCGTCAAATGTTTCTGGAGGATTTAGGTCTTGATGAAGCTGGGTCTGCCAAATTGATTAGAAGTGCCTATAAATTATTGAATCTTCAAACCTATTTTACCGCAGGCGTTAAGGAAGTGAGAGCTTGGACTATTCCTGTAGGTGCAACTGCACCGCAAGCTGCAGGAGTGATCCATACCGATTTTGAAAAAGGATTTATTAGAGCAGAAGTTATAAAATATGACGATTTCGTGAAATACGGAAGTGAGGCTAAAGTAAAGGAAGCTGGGAAAATGGGTGTTGAAGGCAAGGAATACATCGTCAATGATGGAGATGTGATGCACTTCAGATTTAACGTCTAAATTCCCGCGAAGTCGGGAATCTCCTCTGGTCTGATTAAAGAATTCCCGCGAAGGCAGAAATCTTAAAAATTCTATATACAAAATTCCCGCCTCTGCGGGAATTTTTAATTAAAAAACGGAGCTCGATGGGATTTCTTAAGAAACAATTACGTTTGAAAATAATATCAACATTCTTACAGTGTGCTATTCATAAAGCCTCAATCTCTTTTGCAGTAAATCCATTTCCCTTTCCATTCTGTGCATTCTTTCCAGCATTTGTTTTATCACGTCCAATCCTTCGTAATTGATTCCCAAATCATGGTGTAGTCTAAATAATCTTTCTATTTCCGAAATATCTCCTTCATCAATAAAGATTTCATTTTCTCTTTCCTCGAAAGCAACCAAGCCGTATTCATGAAGACTTTGTACAAAATCGACTTCAATATTTGATCTTTCTACAAAATGACTTACCAATATGTATTTCTCATTTCCCATTATCTAAGTTTTGAAAGTTGAGTAAATAATTCTTTTTCTTCCTTTGACAGCTTCGTGGGCATCGTAATTTTATAAGTGATGTATAAATCTCCATATTGCCCATCTTTCTTATATTTAGGAAGTCCTTTTCCTTTTAGTTTAACTTTAGTATCGTTTTGGGTTTCAGGCTTTACTTTTAGTTTTACTTTACCGTCAAGTGTATCTACTGTAATTTCCCCGCCGAGAAGGGCTGTGTAGAGCGATATTTCCTGTTGAGTATATAAATCGCTTTCCAATCTTTTAAAAGAGGTGTCGTTTAAGATTTCAAAGGTTATAAATAAATCTCCTTTTGGACCTCCGTTCATTCCTTCTCCACCATACCCTTTTATCCTTATGGTCTGACCATCTTCGACCCCTGCAGGAATGGTCAGTCGGATTTTCTTTTCGCCAATACTGATTGTTTGTTTTTGATTTTTTAGGGTATCTGTTAGGTTTAGACGAAGGGTGGCATTCATATCCTGTCCTTTGAACTGGGTTGTTCGCCGTTGTCCACCTCCTTGACGGAATCCGCCTCCGCCACCACCAAACATAGATTCAAAGAAATCTGAAAATTGGCTGTCGTCAAATCCTTGTCCACCACTGGTGTAGGATCTTCCGCCACCGAATCCTCCAAATCCTCCGCCAGCTTGCTGTTGTTGCTGTCGAGATTGTTCAAAAGCGTCAGCATGCTGCCAATCTTTTCCGTATTGATCATATTTTTTTCTTTTTTCAGGATCGCTCAATACTTCGTTGGCTTCATTTATTTGTTGAAATTTATGTTGCGCAGTTTTATCGTTCGGATTCAAATCGGGGTGAAGCTTTCGCGCCAGTTTTCGATATGCCTTCTTGATATCCGCTTGGCTTGCGCTCTTATCTATCTCTAGAGTCTTGTAGTAATCTATGAAATCCATTCAGCTCAATATTTAATTAATTGAAAGATACAATCTTCAATTTCGTAAAAGATAAAGATTTTAATATATATGATGAAATTATAAAATCTATTTCAATTCAATGTGGTAGTAGGTATATCTTTACAAAAATTTAATAGAGCACAAAAACGGGAATTTAAAAATTTTTAGGTAATTGTTTTCAACTTTAAGGAACCGCTTCCGGATTTAATTATATCAAAAAAAGAGGTTAGTTAAAAACAGAGAAATTCTTAAATTTTGCCATTTCGATTAAATTACTATATTTCCACGAACCGAATAGAGTACTCGGCCCATGTTAACCCTTAATTGAATTGCTAACAACGATAGTTATATTATTGTTAATTACTTTCGCAAGTATTGGTTTCACAAGTGCTCCCGAAATTTTATATTAGCAACCCACTTCAAATCTTATGTCCACAACTCAATATACCGAAGATAATATACGCTCACTCGACTGGAAAGAACATATCCGGATGAGACCAGGGATGTATATCGGAAAACTCGGAGATGGATCATCTCCCGATGATGGTATCTATATACTTCTAAAAGAGGTGCTTGACAACTCCATTGACGAATTTGTGATGGGTGCCGGGAAGACCATTGAAGTTAGAATTAAGGATAAGGAAGTAAAGGTCCGTGATTACGGGCGTGGAATTCCTTTGGGAAAGGTAGTGGATGTAGTCTCCAAAATGAACACCGGAGGAAAGTACGATAGCCGTGCTTTTAAGAAATCGGTTGGATTGAACGGCGTTGGAACCAAGGCGGTAAATGCACTTTCATCCTTTTTTCAGGTAGAATCCGTGCGTGACAATCAGTCCAAGACTGCCGAATTTTCTTTGGGAGAGCTAACTAACGATCTTGCCATTGAGGAATCTACCAGGCGAAAGGGAACCAAGGTTGTTTTTATTCCGGATGAAACCATTTTTAAAAATTTTAAATACCGTACGGAATATGTAGTCAAAATGTTGAAAAACTATGTCTATCTCAATCCGGGACTGACAATAGACTTCAACGGAGAAAAATTTTATTCTGAAAATGGTTTAAAAGACCTTTTAAAAGAAACAATTAGTGCTGAGGACATGGCATATCCCATTATACATCTCCGCGGGAATGACATAGAAGTAGCTATAACACATAGTAAAACCCAATATAGTGAAGAATATCACAGTTTTGTAAACGGTCAGAATACTACACAGGGAGGAACGCACCTTAATGCCTTTAGGGAGGCGATTGTAAAAACTTTACGTGAATTCTACAATAAAAACTACGATGCAAGTGATGTGCGCAAATCCATCGTTTCCGCAATTAGCATCAAGGTTATGGAACCTGTCTTTGAAAGCCAGACCAAAACCAAATTGGGAAGTACAGATATGGGAGGTGATTTGCCAACCGTACGTACTTATATCAATGATTTTGTTAAAACACATCTCGATAACTTTCTTCATAAAAATACCGAAACAGCCGATGCTATCCATAAAAAGATAGTGCAGGCCGAACGAGAAAGAAAAGAGCTTAGCGGAATTCGTAAATTGGCGCGTGACCGAGCGAAGAAAGCTAGCCTCCACAATAAAAAATTGCGTGATTGCCGAGTCCATCTTCAGGATATTAAAAATGAGCGAAATTTAGAATCTACTCTTTTTATTACCGAGGGCGATTCTGCTAGTGGAAGTATCACAAAAAGTAGAGATGTAAACACACAGGCAGTATTTTCACTCCGGGGAAAACCTTTGAACACCTACGGAATGACGAAGAAGATTGTTTATGAAAATGAAGAATTCAATCTATTGCAAGCTGCGTTGAATATTGAAGATTCCATGGAGGAATTGAGGTATAACAATATCGTTATTGCTACAGACGCTGATGTGGATGGAATGCACATCCGATTGTTGTTAATTACTTTCTTCCTGCAGTTTTTTCCGGAATTAATTAAAGAAGGGCATCTGTACATTCTTCAAACTCCACTTTTCCGTGTTCGAAATAAAAAAGAAACCATTTATTGCTATTCCGATGAAGAGCGAATGAATGCCATAGAAAAACTAAAACCCATGCCGGAGATTACGCGATTTAAAGGTTTGGGTGAAATTTCACCAGATGAATTTGTGCACTTTATAGGAAACGACATTCGGCTGGATCCGGTTATGTTGGATAAATCTATGAGTATCGAGGAGTTGCTTTCATTTTATATGGGTAAAAACACTCCTGATAGACAAGAGTTTATTATCGAAAACTTGAAGGTGGAATTGGATAGAGTGGAGGAGTAAAAAGTATTAAGTGATCAGTGAGGCGTGCGATTTATCGCCTGTATCATAAAATAATTATTTCAGTGAATAATTATTATGAAGTCGTAATAATAAAATATCAGAATTTTGAAAAACACAATTTTATTATTTTTTAGTTTAATGATTCTAACTTCTTGCAGTAAAAGTTTTAACGACGATTGCGCAGCAACAGATCCGCCTGAACCTATTGTTCAAATTTTAATTGTTGACAGTGATGGTAATTCATTGATAGGGGAAAATAATGTTTATAAGCCTTCTGAAATCACGCTCAATCGAGGAAATCAGAATATTTCTCTTAGATTTTATGATTATGACGGAAAGACTTTTATGGAGTTTTATTATTATGAAATGGAATCGGAAAAAGATTATGCCCTAAAGCTAAATGATCAAGAAACAGATATTTTGAACTTAAAATTGAACACTTACAACACAGATTGTTTCGAAGGGCTTAGAAGTCTTGTGAAATTTAATTTAAATGGCGAGGAAATCCGGCGTGGTGCTGATTATGCTTTTATAATTCAAAAATAATTCCCTTACTAATTGCTGTGAAAACTCGGTGCTCTTTATAGTTGTCAGAACTTCATATTTGCTATAACACAGCAACGGAACGAGAATAATTAATAAAAATAAAGAATAGCTAGTATATAATGAGTGAAGAACTCGACAATAACGAAAATAATCTGATTCCCAACGAAGATTCTAATTCTTCCGAGGAGACTATAACCAAAGTTACCGGAATGTACCGATCTTGGTTTTTAGATTACGCCAGTTATGTAATTCTGGAACGAGCTGTGCCGGCTATTGAGGATGGCTTCAAACCAGTTCAGCGCCGTATCATGCAGTCTATGAAAGACTTGGATGATGGCAGGTATAATAAAGTGGCAAATATTGTAGGTCACACCATGCAATACCATCCGCACGGGGATGCGAGTATTGCGGACGCTATGGTGCAAATTGGGCAGAAAGATTTATTAATAGATACTCAAGGAAACTGGGGAAATATCCTTACTGGCGATAGAGCTGCGGCGTCTCGATATATTGAAGCGCGAATTTCTAAATTTGGTTTAGACGTTGTTTTTAACCCTAAAGTAACAAATTGGCAAGCATCTTATGATGGCAGAAGAAAAGAACCCATCAACCTACCGGTAAAATTTCCTTTGTTGTTGAATCAAGGGGCAGAAGGAATTGCCGTTGGATTATCTACCAAAATTCTTCCGCACAACTTTCTCGAATTGATCGATGCTTCCATTAAGCATCTACAAGGAAAGAGATTTCAATTGTTTCCGGATTTCCCGACGGGAGGAATAATGGATGCTACTGGATATAATGACGGTATGCGCGGGGGAAAGATTAGAAGTCGGGCCCGGATTAATCAATTGGACAGGAATACACTCGTCATTACTGAAATTCCATTCGGAACCAATACATCCTCTCTAATCGAGACCATTCTAAAGGCTAATGAGAAGGGGAAAATTAAGATCAAAAAAATTGAAGACAATACCGCTGCTGCAGTAGAAATATTAATTCACCTGCCAAGCGGGCTATCTCCAGACAAAACCATTGATGCCCTGTATGCTTTTACTGCATGTGAAACATCTATTTCACCTTTGGGATGTGTAATTGAAGATAACAAACCTTTATTCATTGGTGTTTCTGAAATGCTTCGACGAAGTACAGATCGAACAGTTCAGTTGCTAAAGAGCGAACTTGAAATTCAATTGGGAGAGCTAGAAGAACAATGGCATTTTGCTTCTCTTGAAAGAATTTTTATCGAAAATAGAATTTATCGCGATATTGAAGAAGAGGAAACTTGGGAGGGTGTAATTGCCGCAATTGATAGAGGATTACAGCCTCATATACAGCATTTAAAACGTGCGGTTACCGAAGAGGATATAGTCCGTCTTACAGAAATAAGGATTAAACGTATTTCAAAATTCGATATCGATAAAGCGCAGCAAAAGATTGATGCACTGGAAGATAACATTTCTCAAGTAAAGCATCACTTAGAGCATATTATAGATTATTCTATTGATTATTTTAAGCGGCTTAAGAAAGAATACGGCGCAGGAAAGGAACGGAAAACGGAGATTCGGCTTTTTGAGGATATCGAGGCTACGAAAGTGGTAATTCGAAATACCAAATTATTTGTAAACAGGAAGGAAGGATTTGTTGGTACAAGTTTAAAGCGGGATGAATACGTTACCGATTGTAGTGATATTGATGATATCATCGTTTTTACCGAAGATGGGGTTATGATGGTAACCAAGGTAGATGCAAAGACATTTGTTGGCAAAGGAATTATTCACGTTGCAGTGTTCAAGAAAAAGGATAAGCGGACCATCTATAATATGATTTATAAAGATGGCCCTCGAGGTGCAAACTATATAAAACGTTTTGCTGTCACTTCTGTAACCCGTGACCGTGAATATGACATGACCAATGGCAGCAAGGGATCAAAAGTTCTATATTTCACCGCCAATCCAAACGGAGAAGCGGAGCTGGTCACTATCTTCCTAAGGCAGACTGGAAGTATAAAAAAACTGAAATTCGATCTGGATTTTGCAGATCAAATGGTAAAGGGAAGAAATTCTAAAGGAAATATTGTTACAAAATATCCTATTCGTAAAATAGAGCTCAAAGAAAAAGGACTCTCTACCTTAAAACCTAGAAAAGTTTGGTTTGATGATACAGTCCAGCGGTTAAACGTGGATGAGAGAGGGGAATTGCTTGGGGAATTTACTAAGGATGATAGGCTTTTGATTATCAACCAAAAAGGTGTGGTGAAAACGGTGATACCTGATATTCAACTGCGTTTTGATGATGATATGATCGTGTTGGAAAAATGGGATCCTCGGAAACCAATCAGTGCAATTTACTGGGAAGGAGAAAAGGAATTGTTTTATGTAAAACGCTTTCTTATTGAGCATCCCGAAAGAGAAGAAACCATAATTTCGGATCATCCGAATTCATATTTGGAAAAGGTCTTTACAGATTATCGTCCGATGGCAGAAGTTGTCTTCACAAAAAAAAGAGGGCAGGAGCGCGAAGATAATTTGGAACTTAATATCGAGGAATTCATAGCCATTAAAGGGATTACAGCAATGGGTAATCAACTTACAAAAGAAAAAGTTCTGGAGATAAACACATTGGAACCTCTGGAATATGATCCGCCGAAACCTGTTGAGCTAGAGGATATTGACGTGGTTATGGAAGAAAATGGAGTTCAAAATAATAAAATAGACTCCGATGAGACCGATGAAGATTTAAAGACAGATGAGGATGGTCAGGGTCTATTATTTTAAAGATCGCAAACTTAGGTTTCTAATGTTTTGAATATTAAAAGAAAAGCCTTACTTTTGCACCCCTTTTAGCGACGAATCAAGAATAAAAGGAATTAAAAACAAAATCTAAACAAACCCTTCTGTGGGATAGTCGCATTAAAATTCTTGTAACAACATAGAATACAAACCATTGGTTTTTTCAGTTCCGCGAAGGCGGAAATCTCAAAAATCAATTTTACAAACAAATGGCTGATAAAGCAAACAAAGAAGAAGTGCAGGTAGAAGATACCGCATCTCAAAACGAGGTATCTACAAAGCCTCAAAAAGAAGTTTCTCTAAAAGAGAGCAATCCTGAAAAGTTTTTAGAAGAATTCAACTGGCACAACTACGAAGAGGGAATTGACCCGATTGATGATGGCAAGTTGGCTGAATTTGAAAAACTTGTAAAAGAAAATTTCGTTGATACTCTAGATGACGAAGTTGTTGAAGGAAAAGTAATTCACCTTACAGATCGCGATGCTATCATTGATATCAATGCGAAAAGTGAAGGCGTTATTTCTTTGAACGAGTTCCGTTACAATCCAGACCTAAAAGTAGGAGACACCGTGGAGGTATTGATCGATGTTCGTGAGGACAGCACAGGTCAATTGATCCTTAGCCACCGTAAAGCGAGAACCATTAAGGCTTGGGACCGCGTAAATGCAGCTCATGACGAAGCTACAATCGTAAATGGATATGTAAAATGCCGTACGAAAGGTGGTATGATCGTTGACGTTTTCGGAATTGAAGCTTTCTTGCCAGGTTCACAAATTGACGTTAAACCAATTCGCGATTACGACATGTATGTTGGTAAAACAATGGAATTCAAGGTTGTTAAGATCAACCACGAATTTAAAAACGTTGTTGTTTCGCACAAAGCGCTTATTGAAGCGGATATTGAAGAGCAGAAAAAAGAAATCATTGGCCAACTTGAGAAAGGTCAGGTACTTGAAGGTGTTGTTAAAAACATCACTTCATACGGAGTATTTGTTGATCTTGGTGGTGTTGATGGACTTGTTCACATTACAGATCTTTCTTGGTCACGCATTAACCATCCAAATGAGATTGTTGAGCTTGATCAAAAATTGAACGTTGTAATTCTTGATTTCGATGAAGATAAAACACGTATCCAGTTAGGTCTAAAACAATTGAACCCTCACCCATGGGAAGCTTTGGGCGACGAGTTGAAAGTTGGTGATAAAGTAAAAGGAAAAGTTGTTGTTATCGCTGATTACGGTGCTTTTGTTGAAGTTGCCGAAGGTGTTGAAGGACTTATCCACGTTAGCGAAATGTCATGGAGCACGCACTTGCGCAGCGCACAGGATTTCGTAAAAGTTGGTGATGAAGTAGAAGCTGTAATCCTTACAATGGATAAGGAAGAGCGTAAAATGAGCCTTGGTATCAAACAAATGACTCCAGACCCATGGACTGATATCACTACAAAATATCCAGTTGGCTCACGTCATAAAGGAATTGTTCGCAACTTCACCAATTTTGGTGTTTTTGTTGAACTTGAAGAAGGTATTGATGGACTTATCTATATCAGCGACCTTTCTTGGACTAAGAAAATCAAGCATCCAAGTGAATTCACAACTATTGGTGAAGAACTAGATGTAGTTGTATTGGAATTGGATGTTGAAGGACGTAAATTGAGTTTAGGTCACAAACAAACTACCGAGAATCCTTGGGATAAATACGAAGCTGAATTCGCTGTTGGTACCAAGCACACTGCTACAATTGATGAGCTAGTGGACAAAGGTGCTACCATTAAATTCAACGATGATATTGTTGCATTCGTTCCTAATCGTCATCTTGAAAAAGAAGATGGTTCTAATTTGAAGAAAGGTGATGAAGCAGAATTCCAAATTATTGAATTCAACAAAGAATTCAAGAAAGTGGTTGCATCACACATGACTATTCATAAAGAAGATGAAGCGAAAATCGTTAAAGAAGCTGTGAGAAAACAAGAAGCAGCCGAAGCAGAAGCCAAGCCAACGCTAGGAGATGCAAACGCAAAACTTCAGGAGCTTAAGGATAGAATGGACGGAAAAATCTAATTTGTTCATTGATTAATAAGAAAAGAGCCTTTCGTTAATGAAAGGCTTTTTTTGTGCTTAAAAATTCAGGTTTAAGAATTTTTGAGTAAAATGTTAATCTTTATATACGTTATTCAATCGTCCATCTTTTTAAAATCACAGAAGTGGTAATATGTGGCTGACTTTACCAAAATTCTTTTATCGAATTTGTTTTAAAAAATGTATTTTTGCCCTCAATAATTCAGAACTTTCCTATGAGCCAAAAAGTGTTACTGAACGCAACCGAGATAAACATTGCGCTTAATCGCTTGGCCTGCCAATTGATCGAAAATCACGACGATTTTTCAAATACTGTTCTTATCGGAATTCAACCGCGTGGAGTTTTTCTGGCCGAAAGGCTAAAAACCTTGTTGGAAGATGAATACAAGATAAAAAATATCAAATTGGGATATCTTGATATCACATTCTACAGGGATGACTTCCGAAGAGGAGAAAAACCCCTTGAAGCAAACAAAACTCAGATCAACTTTATTGTTGAAGATAAGAAAGTAGTTTTTATTGATGATGTACTTTTCACAGGTAGAAGTATCCGCTCCGCATTAACAGCGGTTCAATCCTTCGGTCGACCTTTGGAAATTGAACTTTTGACCCTAATAGACCGTCGATTTAGCCGTCATTTGCCCATACAGCCGGATTATCGCGGGAGGCAAGTAGATGCCATCAACGGCGAAAAGGTCAAAGTCTGTTGGCTTGAAAACGATGGAGAAGATGCTGTGTATTTGGTTAAGAGTTGAAATTAAATAATAAAAATTAAGTATTTCGAACCCTGCAATCCATTAATTTATAACCAAAAAAATGAACGAACTAAGTGTAAACCACTTATTGGGAATAAAGTATATCACCGAAGCTGACATCCAACTTATCTTCGAAACGGCAGATCATTTTAAAGAGGTGATCAATCGACCAATTAAAAAAGTACCTTCATTACGCGATATTACCATTGCCAACCTCTTCTTTGAGAATAGTACTCGGACCAAGCTTTCCTTTGAACTGGCCGAAAAGCGACTTTCAGCAGACGTTATAAACTTCGCCTCTTCCAGTTCGTCTGTTGCCAAGGGAGAAACTCTGATTGATACCGTAAACAATATTCTTTCCATGAAAGTGGATATGGTGGTAATGCGGCATCCAAATCCCGGGGCGGGAATTTTCCTTTCTAGGCATGTTAAGGCAAGTATAGTAAATGCCGGAGATGGGGCTCATGAGCATCCCACTCAAGCGCTGTTGGACAGCTATTCCATTCGAGAAAAACTGGGAGATGTTGCTGGAAAAAAAGTTGTAATTATAGGAGATATCTTACATTCCAGAGTAGCACTTTCAAATATATTCGCCTTGCAAAAACTTGGAGCTAAAGTTAAGGTATGCGGACCAAAGACCCTTATACCTAAATATATAGAGAAATTAAATGTAGGGGTGGAAACTAATTTAAGATCTGCATTGGAGTGGTGCGATGTTGCCAATATGCTACGAGTACAAAATGAGCGTATGGACATCAGTTATTTCCCTACAACGAGAGAGTACACCCAACAATTTGGATTGAACAAATCCCTTTTGGATTCATTAAATAAAGAAATTGTTGTAATGCACCCCGGACCAATAAACCGTGGTGTAGAAATAACCAGTGACGTTGCCGACAGCAAACAATCCATTATTCTAGAACAAGTGCAAAATGGAGTTGCCATCCGAATGGCCGTTATTTATTTATTAGCTTCAAAAATTAAACGTAATGAAGATTGAAAACCACGCCAATTTTGTGATTCTCGAAGACGAAAAGGATAATATAATTGATTTCGCCTCTTTTATAGACTCCCAGATTCCCTCAAAATATAAGGGGCAGAACGTAGTTCTTAATTTATTAAAATACAAATCGCTGGATCTTCCACAACTCTTGTTATTTCTAAAAACATCAAACCACCATCGCAAAACAAAGCATTCATTTGTAATCGTAAACGATGCTATAGACTTTGATGATGTACCTTACGAAATGATCGTAGTTCCCACAATACAGGAAGCTGAAGACATTATTGAAATGGAGGAAATTGAAAGGGATTTAGGGTTTTAAAAGTTTTATTTTTTCTTTTCAATCGAATCTTTTTGCCCTTATAATTCTTCTTCTTCAGAAATATCAATTGGTGATCGATTAATTTTAAATAGTGTCGCAAATCTAATAATTCATTAGATATACCTTCTAGTTCATTTTCTTCTTCTTAGGTTCCTTATCAAGCTTTTAATGATTGAAGTGGCCTATAATATTATTAGTTTCTAATATAATTATTAAATCAGATTTCACAGAAATAGTCTTTGGCGGACTATAACTTCTCGATTATACTACTTAATTCAAATTCTAAAACAAATACGCTCTTTAAAAGGATGGAGTAGGGAAGAGACCTACTCTGTAAAAGCTGCGTTCTGAAACTCTATATCGTAAAAAGAATGCTTAATTTTGCGGTTTTTCGATGACCTTCGAACTACTTCGACTTTCGATTAAACTACAATGAAATTTCCTTTATGAAACTCACCATTCTTGGCTGCCATTCCGCTACACCAACAATTTCTGCCCATCCTACGTCGCAGGTATTGGAAATTAAGGGACATTTATTTCTAATAGATTGTGGGGAAGGTACCCAGGTGCAACTAAGGAAATGTAAAGTGAAATTTTCTCGAATTAAACATATTTTCATTTCGCATTTGCATGGCGATCATTTTTTTGGTCTCCCGGGTCTTGTTTCTACTTTTCGATTAATGGGAAGGGATGCCGAAATGCATATTTATGGTCCAAAAGGCATTAAGGAAGCTATCTTACTTCTTTTAAAACTTGGGAAATCTTACACCAATTTTCCACTGTATTTTCATGAATTGGAAGAAAAGTCGCCTCAACTTATTTTTGAAGATGAAACAGTTACGGTAGAGACCATACCTTTAAACCATAGGGTTTATACTAATGGATTTCTATTCAAGGAAAAAATAGATGACCGCAGACTTGACGTAGAAGCGGCCCGAAAGGCAAAGATTGATTTAAGTTATTACAACAAAATCAAGAAAGGCGCTGATGTGCTAAACCGTGAAGGAAAACTAATCCCGAATGCCCAAATCACCTTCGATCCGCCGGCTCCAAAATCTTATGCCTTTTGCAGTGACACTTTTTTTGCTCCCGAAATTGTTCCACAGATATTGGACACAACGGTTCTTTATCATGAATCTACTTTTTTGGAGAGCCATCTTCACTTATGCGAAAAGACCAAGCACAGCACCGCCAAACAAGCCGCTACTATCGCCAAGATGGCAAATGTGGGTAAATTGATCCTCGGACATTATTCTGGGCGCTACGGCAACTTGGAGCTTTTTAAGGAGGAAGCTCAAGAGGTTTTTCAAAATGTCCTTTTAGCCGAAGATGAAAAAAGTTTTTTGTTTTAATTTATTTATAGACCTTCACATCACTAACCGATAACCACTCACCATTCACCACTAATCCCTCATTTTTCCTTTCAAACTTTCTTCAAAACTGCTACCTTGCATTAAAACCACAGACAATGGCGAAAGACGAAAATCTTTATTCCTATAGAAAATCCTATGAAAAAGGAATTCTTTCCAAACACACAGTGAATCCGAATCCGATGCAGCAATTCCGGAGCTGGTTTCATGAAGTTGAGGACAATGGAGGCATAGATGAAGTGAACGCGATGACAGTTTCTACAATAGGTGAAAATGGATTTCCTAAAGGCAGAGTTGTTCTTTTAAAGAAATATGACGAATACGGATTTTACTTTTACACCAATTATCACAGCGAAAAAGGGAGAGCAATCGAAAAAAATAATAAGATTTCACTATCTTTTTTTTGGCCAAATATGGAGCGACAAGTTCTGATTATTGGGAACGGAGAAAGAACCTCGGAAGCAGATTCAATAAATTACTTTCACTCAAGACCCAAAGGAAGTCAATTAGGAGCAATAGCTTCACCCCAAAGTAGTGTAGTAACTTCTCGGGATGTTTTGGAGAAAAAACTACAAAAATTGGAAATAGAATTCGAGAACAAGGAAGTTCCCAAGCCTGATTACTGGGGTGGAATTTTGGTTAAGCCAATATCCATAGAATTTTGGCAGGGAAGAGCAAACCGTCTTCACGACCGCATTCGGTATACCTGGAATTCTGAAAATGAAGATTGGATTCTTGAACGTTTAGCGCCCTAATTTGGGAAATTAAAAAACTTTCTTCTTTCGTATCTATTAATTAAGTAGCCAAGAAGGTTCTGCTGAGCCTTTATCACCGGGACATAACGTTAGAATCTGTATCGAAACCTTCGTAACGAATACATACATTCTTCTGTTCGGTAAAAAATTTAAGAGCTTCAAACCCTCCTTCACGACCAACGCCACTGCTTTTTATACCTCCAAAAGGTGTTCGAAGATCTCTATTCAACCATGTGTTTACCCAAACAATCCCAGTTTGCAGTTTCTTTGAAACTCGCATAGTTCTATCCAGATCTTTTGTCCATAAGGTGGAGGACAGGCCATACTTCACTGAATTTGCCATTTTCAATACTTCTTCCTCGGTCTCAAATGGCATAATTGTAACAACTGGTCCAAATATCTCTTCTTGATTTACTCTACATTGATCATCATAAATCTCAATTATGGTAGGTTGCAAATAATATCCTTTGTCAAGATTTTTTACCTTCACACGATTACCTCCAAAAAGAATTTTTCCACCCTCTTCTTGAGCTAGTTCAATATAAGATTCCACTTTTTCGAGATGCGATTTTGACACCAATGCGCCAACATTTGTTTTTGAATCAAAAGGATCACCAACTTTAAGCCGTTTTACTTTTTCTATAAAATCTTTTTTGAACTTCTCATAAATGGGCTTTTCAATAAAGATGCGGCTTCCGCACAAGCAAATCTGTCCTTGATTGGCGAAGGATGAGCGAACTGTAACCTCTAACATTTTTTCATAATTGCAATCTGCAAAAATGAGGTTTGGATTTTTCCCTCCCAGTTCCAAAGACAATTTCTTAAACATTGGGGCTGCTGTTCGAGCGATGTGTTCTCCTGTTTTAGTTCCGCCGGTAAATGAAATGGCTTTGATGTCTGGATGTTCAATAATTGCCTGACCAGCCGATGGTCCTGAGCCCTGAACAATATTTAAAACTCCTTTAGGAAGTCCAGCGTCATTACAGATTTCTCCTAAAAGAAAAGCTGTCATTGGTGTTATCTCGCTAGGTTTGGCAACAACGGTGTTTCCCGCAGCAAGGGCAGGTGCAATTTTCCAACTGAACAGATATAATGGAAGATTCCAAGGGGAAATACATCCTACAACTCCAATTGCTTCGCGCAAAGTGAAGTTTATCGAATTAAGCCCAACGCTTTCGTGCGCTTCACTAGCGAACTGCGTGATGGCGTTTCCGTAAAATCTAAAATTGGAAGATGCTCTGGGAATATCAACAGACATCGCCAAACTCAAGGGTTTTCCATTATCCTTGGCTTCGGCTCTAGCCAATTCCTCTAATTGCCCATCAATTAAATCAGCGATTTTTAATAAAATTCTGCTTCGTTCTTCTATTGTGGAAGTGCTCCATTTAGGAAAAGCATCTTTCGCGGCTTTATAGGCTTCGGCTACATCTTGAGTATCGGAATCTGCTATTTGTGAATATACTTCTCCATTGGAAGGGTTGAAATTGTCCATCCAATTATTTGAAATAGGATCAACGTATTCGCCATTTATAAAATTCTGAATTTTCAAAATTGACCATTTTGTTCTAAAAGATTTCCAAAACCTTTTAGGGATTGTTTTACTAAAAATCTGAAGTTTCTGTACACTTTCAGATCAGGAAAATATGTTATTTCTTAATTGGGAAATATGCCATAGCTTTTATTTCCACTACCAAATTAGGGTGTGGAAGTTGGTGAACGGCAACAGTAGTTCGCGCTGGGCCAGTTTCTTTGGTAAAATATTCGCGATATACTTCATTATACCCGGCAAAGTCGTTCATATTCACCAAAAAGCAGGTAACATCTACTAGATCTGCCAAGGTTGCACCTTCTGTAGCCAAATAATCTTTTATGTTTTCGATTACTGCACGGGTTTGCTCACGGATGTCCAAATGGGTTGTGCCCATTTCGTCTATTTTATTTACACCCGCAAAAGTATTGTCTGGCAAGCGCGAGCTTGTTCCACTTACAAAGAGAAAGTCTCCCGCTCGTTTTATATGTGGATACGCACCACGCGGAGTAGCTTTACCTTCTACAAGTTTTCCTTTATTTTCCATTATCTATTTTTTTAATTGGTTTCTTACAAAATTTCCCTTTAAGTAAATTTCATGAATATTATTTTCCTGACTAAAAATCAGCTCTGCTGTTATATTTTAAATAATCCGCCATGCTATCTTCGTTTAGGACGGTTTCGGTATGTTTTTTTACTAGCACCAATTTATCCCTTAACGTCATGTCGTCACTGAGATCTCCATTGTGCAATAAACTCAAAATAGCTTTGTCCTGTGCTCTTCCCAATCGTTTAGCTTCAGAGTAGGAGAGTTCTTCTTTGAAAGTTACCAATGAATATTTGCTTGAATATTCATCTGGAAATTCATTTTCAAATTCTGTTTCAAGTTTCCTTTTCTTTTGAAATAATTCCATTCCCGTATGGGCTTTCATTTCATCAAAATTGTCTAGGGCAAGGTCGCAAATAGCATCTGCATCTTTTTTACGGATGCTTTCATATTCTTCAAAAATGGATTTCCACGAAATATTTCCAGAATCCAATTCAGTTTTATGACGTTCTAAAATTTCATCAAACACAGCAACATCTTCAAAACTGGCGTTCATTCCCTGTCCGTAAAATGGAACCATTGCGTGGGCTGCATCTCCCATCAATAATGTTTTACCGAACCGGTGCCACGGATCGCATTTTACCGTTCCCATAGTTCCAATGGGATTATAGAAAAACTGTTCTGTCAAATTCGGAATCAATGTCAAAACATCTGGAAATTCTTTTTGGAAATATTCCTTTACCTTTTCTGGTGTTGTAAGATTTTCAAAACAATACTCACTATTTTTAAAAGGAAGGAAAAGGGTTACGGTAAAACTTCCGTCCAGATTTGGGAGCGCTATGAGCATATCTTCTCCTCTTGGCCAAATGTGAAGGGCGTTTTTATAGGTTCTATATCCGTTATTTTCTGTAGCGGCAATTTCCAATTCCTTATAACCATGTCCGAGCCATTGATGCGAAATGTTGAGAAGAAATGATGGATCATGAATCATATTCGCTCTAACTGCGGAACCTGCGCCATCTGTGCCAAAGATAACATCTGATGAAATAGTGGATTCTTTTCCAGTGTTGAAATCTTCAAAAGTTGCCGCCGGAGTTTCAAAATCAACCTGTTTGCAAACTTGATTGAAGATAATTTTGACATTTGGCATTTTGTCGATCTCATTCAAAAGGAGCATGTTTAAACCTGGTCTTGAAACAGAATTGATAAATTCATCCTCTCTTCCGCTATAAGGACTTAAAAAGGTATTTCCAGATTTTTCATGAATCATCCTTCCTGTCATCGGGATGAGTAATTTTTTTACGGCATCTTCCACACCTGCTTTCCGTAAACCGCGCAATCCCCGATCACTCAACGCTAAGTTGATAGACCTGCCCGCATCTAAAGTTGTTTTGCGGAGATCTGGTCTTTTTTCTACCAAAGTGATTTGAAATCCGTGCTGTGCCAGTCGCAAGGCGAGCAAACTCCCACAAAGTCCAGCTCCTATAATTAGTATATTTTGATTTTCTTTCATCCTATTTTTAAGGTCGAGTACAGTCGAGACCTCCTTTTGATTACTGTTATTGCAGCCCTTTTCTATGCTCGGGTTGCCATTTTATCAATTTAAGACTTCTTTCAATTTTTCCGAAAAGACAAAAACATCTTCAAAACTGTTGTAAAGTGGAGTGGGAGCTATCCGAATTACATCCGGTTCTCGCCAATCGCTTACTACACCAGCTTTGGTTAATTTTTTATGTAAACTTTTGTCAGCATTTTTTACCTGAATAGAAAGCTGACATCCACGTTCATCTGGATTTTTCGGGGTAATGACGTTGATGGAATCATTGTTCATTTCATTCAAAAGAAACTCCAAAAAACCAGTAAGCTTTATGGATTTTATACGCAGATTTTCAAATCCAGCCTCCGCAAAAGTATCTAAAGAAGCACGGATTGCAGCCATTGAAAGTATGGGAGGATTACTGAGTTGCCATCCTTCAGCTCCAGGAAGCGCATCGAAATCTTTTCGCATATTAAAACGGGTATTTTTATTGTGGCCCCACCAACCTGCAAATTGGTTGAGTTTTCTGTTGTTGGCATGTCTTTCATGAACAAAACAACCACCAAGACTTCCCGGTCCACTGTTTAAATATTTATAGGTACACCATACAGCGAAATCTGCGCCCGAATCGTGAAGATTGGGTTGGATATTTCCTGCACCATGCGCCAAATCAAAGCCGACCATACAATTATATTGATGCCCAAGAGCTGCGATTTTTTTAAGGGGAAATGATTGACCTGTGTAATAGTTCGTACTGCCAATCATTAATAAGGCAATTTCATTGCCCTGAATTTCCATGATTTTTTCTAGATCCTCGAAACGGCAAAGCTCTTCGCCTTCTCTTGGGTGCCAGAGAATCAATCCTTCTTTAGGATCTATACCATGAAATTTTAGTTGGCTTTCTACGGCGTATTTGTCACTGGGAAAAGCATCGCTTTCCACCACAATTTTAAATTTGGTTTCTGTGGGCTGATAAAAAGACACCATCATTAAGTGAAGATTGGTGGTGAGAGTATTCATCACAACCACTTCTGAAGGTTTTGCTCCAACGATTTTCGCCATATTTTCGGTCAAAAACTCGTGATAGGGAAGCCATGGATGTTTTCCTTCCGTATGGCCATCAACACCACGTTTTGCCCAGGAAACCAATTCTTCCTTAATATAATCCGCCGTAATCTTCGGCTGAAGACCGAGTGAATTTCCGCAAAGATAGATTGCGTCTTGTCCTGATTCGGTTTTGGGGATGTGGAATTTATTTCTGAAGGATACCAAAGAATCATTGGCATCCTGTTTTTTAGCATATTCTAAAGAGTTCTGAAACATTTAGGAAAGTTAAGGGGGTCACTTTTCACAAAAATAGGAATTTATATCCGTTTAATATGACCGAATATTGAAGTGAAATTCACAATTTGTCATGATTGATCAAAGCTGGAATGAAGTGGTTCAAAATTATTCAGGGTTTTAAGGTAAGCTACTTATCACTCTTTACGGAGATATTTGTAAAGTACAATCTAAAACTACTGGATGCATCCTTATGATTAGTAGAAATTTTTAAACCTTCAAAATTCTTGTAATCTTCCCAGGTGTTGGTTAAAGTTGGAGCATCGCTATTTCCTTTTCTATAATTCCATTCCTTTACGATGAAATTTTCGTCATAGAAATAATCATAAGCGTCCCCTGGTGTATAGCCTCCGTCATCGCTATATACCACAGTCATTTTGTTTAAGGTGTCCTTAGAAATAGGGGCCACAACTTTATATTCTTCCGAAATGGACACACCTTTATCCCAAACTGGTTGGAAAGGAGCTAACAACCAAAATTTATCATTGATAAAACCTTTATCCGCATTTTTACTTATGGAATCCAAATTATTTCTATTGTATGCCAACGTATCTTTGGAAGTTATCATTTTGACATCTGCTGTTTTTGGATTCCAGATCCAAGAACGTTCGGTATGATTTTTATCCCGATCTACATTGAACGTAAATGCGATTTCGCTCACGGAATTCCAATGTTCAATTCCAGCTGCTTTCGCGATCTGATATGCAATGGAAGGTTGGGCAATGGAATCTGAAACACTGATTTCTACTTCCTTCGAAGATGTTTCTGAGGATTTCTGGGGATTGTTGCAGGAAATTATTCCGAAGCATAAAAACCCAATTAGTACTTTGAAGTTCATGATGTTAGTTTTAAGTAAAAATAAGAAACTTTTGGGTTCTATATTTTTTGTATTTTTAAAGAATCAATAAATTATAACAAAATGATGTATGCGTGTTGTCGATAACAAGGAAAAAAACAGATTTGAAGCCGAAATTGATGGTCACCAGGCTATTATAGAGTATTCTGTTAAACCAAATATTCTTATCCTTAAACATATTGAAGTGGACAAGGAGCTTTCTGGAAGGGGAGTGGCCACTGAAATGACAGAATCTGTACTTCTTGAGATAGAGCTTAGGGGTCTAAAAGTAATTCCGGCATGCCCTTTCATCAAAAATTACATCAATAAGCATCCGGAATGGGATTCTATTCTTTTCACAAAATAACAAAAGCCCTTTCAAACTTTTCTGAAAGGGCTTTTTAATTTAGTTTATCCTGAATTGCTTAATCTATAGCATCTCCGATATCATCGGCCACGTCTTCTATATCATCAGCTACAGTTTTATTTTCTCGACAGCTGGTGAAGCTTGTGCTCAAGAGGCCAACTGCGAACAATATTAAAAGTGTTTTTTTCATAATAAATGGTTTTTTGGTTTAAATTAAATTTTTTACAATCTGCGCCCTGTGGCTAGTCGCCACAAAACTCCAATGATAGCAAGAACTAATAAAATATGGATGAAGGCTCCCAGGTCAAAATAGAAGGCGCCAAATAGCCATCCGATTATTAAAAGTACGACAATTAACCATATTAAATCACGCATGCTTTTATTTTATTTAGATTAATATTGGGATAAAACTATAATAAAAAAAAGTTTTCATCTGTTGTTTAACCGTTTTTTAACCAAAACTTTCAATTTATCCTAAAACAATATTAAATATTTTATGCTAATGATGATTCTTATGGTAAATAATCAGGTTATCTACTAGAGTATCCTTAACAAGCGAATCAATTTTGTTTTAACAATTCTGGAAATTTTTGCTTGAATTTATTTAATCTCGGGATGGACACATTTTGGATATAGGGATTACCTGGATTATTTCTCTCATAGTTCTGATGATAATCCTCTGCTTTCCAAAATTTTTGAAAAGGCAAAACCTGAGCCGCCACCTTTTCGTTCATCAATGATTTATTTAAAGACATTATTTTTTCATCGATAATCTTTTTTTCATCTGCATTTTGATAGAATATAATAGATCTGTAAGAAGTTCCTTTGTCGGGACCTTGACCATTAATTTGCGTAATATTTTGCGATCCAAAATACACATCGACTAGAGTGGAAAAACTGACTATTTCTGGATTATAGATAACCTCTACAGCTTCGGCATGGTCGGCGTGGTCATTATAGCTAGGATTTTGTGCTTTCCCTCCGCTATAACCAGATACGGCTTCCTTTACGCCCTCAACACTTTCATATATTGCTTCTACACACCAGAAGCAGCCACTTGCAAAATAGGCTTTCTTCAGCCCATCACGCATTTCTGTCTGAATGGGTTCTTGGGAACTTTGCGCCACGGTTTCCGCTTCTCTGTTGGCGTCATTGGATTGTTTGCAGGCGGAGAGATTAATGGCGAAAAACATGCTCATTAATATAATCGGGATTTTATTCATTGAAATGATATTTTAAGTTTTGAATTGAAAGACGAACTTTAAAGTACAAAAAAAGCCTCCACATTATGTGAAGGCTTTGTTATATTTTGAAAAGGAGGGTGTTACTTCAACTTAGCAAACATTGCTTCCATTTTTTCACGTTCTTCATTTGCCAAATCTGGATCAACCAGTACACGACCACTGTGTTCATCTGTAATGATTTTTTTACGACCGGCAATTTCCATTTGTACCTGTGGCGGAATGGTAAAGAAAGAACCTCCCGAAGCACCACGTTCTACAGGTACAACAGCAAGACCGTTCTTCACACTGTTTCGAATTCTTTTATAAGCCTTTACCAATCTTTCTTCAATACTAGCTTCGAATTTTTTAGATTCCTCTGTTAAGGTTTGTTCTTCCTTTTCAGTTTCTTTTAGTATCGCTGCCAATTCGTTTTGCTTATGTTTCAAGTGCTCAGAACGTTCGTCAAAACGAGCCTTTGTTTCTTCGATCACCTGATTTTTTTGCTCGATTTGTGCTTTGTATTCACGGATATTCTTTTCGGCAAGCTCTATTTCTAATCCTTGGTATTCCACTTCCTTGCTAAGGGAGTTATATTCGCGGTTGTTGCGAACATTATCTTGCTGAGCGGAATATTTTTTAATTAATAGCTTAGCCTCTTCAATACCATTCTTTTTCTCATTGATTTGCTCTTCAATCAGTTGTAGATCAGAATTAAGTTTTTCCAAACGTGTGTTCATTCCAGCCACCTCATCTTCCAAGTCTTCTACCTCCAAAGGAAGCTCTCCTCGCATATTACGTATTTCATCAATTCTAGAATCAATAAGTTGCAGATCATAGAGGGCTCTTAATTTTTCTTCAACCGTAAGTTCAGTTTTTGTTGCCATAAATTTTATAGATAGCTAATGGGATTGGTATTTATTTCGGATATTTTTATCTTGCCTTCCGACAAAACAGGTGCAAAATTAGTCATTTTTTTCTTAAGGAAAGAATATAGAAGCTCTTTTGTGTACTGTTCACTTTCATAATGACCGATGTCCGCCAGTATTATTGAGTTTTCTGCCCTAAAGAAATCGTGGTATTTGAAATCAGCAGAAACAAAAACATCAGCCTTTGCTCTCTTTGCCGCATCAATTGCAAAACTACCGCTTCCGCCTAGTACAGCAACTCGCTTTACCAACTTACCATTGGGTACTGAATACCTTACGCAATCCGTACGCATGGTTTCTTTCAAAAACTTCAGAAATTCCAATTCATTCATAGGTTTTTCCAAGTTGCCAACCATCCCCATTCCAATTTGTTGGTTCGTATTTTCTAAAGTGGTTATTTCATAAGCCACTTCTTCATAGGGATGGGCATTAAAAAGTTGGTTCAGGATATTGTGTTCCAAATGTCTGGCAAACGTAACCCCAATTTGAACTTCTTCTTCAAAATGTAGTTTTCCTTTCTCCCCAATTTGTGGGTTTGAATTTTCATTCCCTTTAAAACTGCCTTTTCCTTCAATATTAAAGCTACAATTATCATAATTTCCTATTCCTCCGGCACCCGCTTGAAAAAGAGCATTTCTCACATTTTCCGCGTCCTTTGTGGGAACAAATGTGATGAGTTTTTTAATAGTTTCCTTTTGAGGAATTAGAACTTCACGATTCACCAATCCCAGTTTTTCACATATCTTCGCATTCACGCCATTCCAGGCATTGTCTAGAGCGGTATGGTTTGAAAAGATAGCGATATCATTTTTTATTGCTTTTTGAACCGTACGTTCAACATAAGTTTTTCCCGTCAGTTTTTTTAAACCAGAAAACACGATAGGGTGGAAGCTCACAATTAGGTTGAAACCTTTTTCAATTGCTTCATCTACTACAGCTTCCAAAGTATCTAATGTGACTAAAATTCCAGTCACCTCACTATTTCCGTCGCCAACCAAAAGTCCGGTATTGTCGAAACCTTCCGAGTAGGCCAAAGGAGATAACTCTTCCAAAAGGGCGATTACATCATTAATCTTCATTCTTACATTTTTTGTAAATATAAGGCTTTGTAAAGATTTGGTAAATTAGAATTAATTTTGGAGGTATCGAGATTTGACTGAAATACGTATTTTCGTCAGATGAAATTTTTGCGAAAACTTCTTTTCCCGTTTTCATTGATTTATGGAGGTATAACTTACCTCCGAAACAAACTGTACACTATGGGATGGTTAAAGAGCCATTCCTATAATATTCCTATCATTTGCGTGGGAAACCTCTCTACAGGAGGAACGGGAAAATCCCCAATGGTGGAGTTTTTGGTATCTAGTTTAAAGGAAAAATATTCCCTTTCCGTATTGAGTCGAGGTTATAAAAGGAAGACAAAGGGATTTCACGAAGTCTCTGTAGACAGTACAACTGAGGAAGTAGGGGATGAGCCTTTACAATTTAAACGTAAATTCCCTGAGGTTAGAGTGGCAGTTTGTGAAAGACGAAGCGATGGAATTGACAAATTATTATCTTCTTCGGATTTGATAATTTTGGATGATGCATTTCAACATAGAAAAGTGAATCCTTCCTTTTCAATACTACTTACAAGTTATGGAGATCTGTATGTGGACGACATGGTTTTGCCAGCGGGAAATCTTCGAGAGCCAAAAGTTGGAGCCAACAGAGCCGATATTGTGGTGGTGACCAAATGTCCAAATGTACTTTCGCAATCTGAAATGGATTCTATAGAAAAAAAGCTAAGGCCAAAACCGCACCAACAGCTGCATTTTACCAAAATTGTTTATGCTGAACAGATCCAGAATTATACCGGTTTTCAGTGTTTAATGACTTTAAAAGACAAGGAATTCACATTAGTTACAGGAATTGCCAATCCAAAACCCTTGGTGGAATTTTTAAAAGGCCATAATTTGCAGTTTATTCATAGATCCTTTCCGGATCATCATGATTTTACCAAATCTGAAATTATCGATTTGGATCAAAAGGAAATTATTCTTACTACAGAAAAGGATTATATGAGGCTTCAACCATTTATTAAAAATGCGAAATTATTTTATTTGCCGATAACAATTTCCTTTTTAAACAATACCGCAGCTCAGTTTATCGCAAAGATTGAAGCTTCTGAAATTATTCTGAAGAAGTAGTTAGGATAGGGGGATTCTGTTTTAATGCGCGATAGATTTTTTTAAAAAGATGGTCGATTTTAAACGGTTTGGGAATCACGTCATTAAATCCGGCACTCTTAAGTTCTTGCCATTTGTCATCAATATTGACGGCTGTGAGTGCGATAATAGGAATTTGCTTATTGAATTTTCTAATCTCTTTGACAGCCGCTTGGCCATTTATTCCATGAAGTGATAAATCCATTAAAACAAGATTGAAATTTTTTCTCTTGATCAAATCTATAGCCTCCTCGCCGTTATCGCTAATCATACAATTCATATTCTCCCTTTCAAGTAATTTTTTGGTTATCATTTGACTGATTAAATCGTCTTCCACAATTAAGACGGATTTATTGGCGAGGGCGGCAGATCGATCTTTGTTTAGTTGTTGTTTTACTTTTTCCGGTGCCATCGGCAGTCCAAAATCAAGGGTGAACCAAAAATTAGAGCCAACTCCCAGGTCACTTGAAACATGGATTTTGCTCCCTAGTATTTCTAGAAGCACTTTTACAATCGCAAGGCCCAGACCAGTACCTCCTTTCTTAACACTCTTAGATATTAGGCCCTGCGAAAATGGCTCGAAGATTAATTGATGTTCCTCTTCTGGAATACCGATTCCAGTGTCTTGAATTTCTATTAAAACTTCAACATTATTGTAGGAGAAATTTTTCGCGAGGGTGCGGATCCAGATTTTACCATTGTCCGTAAATCGAACTGCGTTACTAAGAATATTAATGAGGATTTGGGATATCTTGGTTTTGTCGCCGATAATTTCCTTAGGAATTCTGGGATCGTACTCCAGAATTATCTTTGTATTGTTTTCTTTGGCAGTGTTTTGAAGAAGGTTTATAAGGTGCTCAAAGGTCGCCTTTAAATTAAATTGCTCGTTACGTATTTCGGGCTTTGTAACATTTAGCTTGTTTAAAGTGAGCACATTATCAGATAGGGAGATTAAGTAATTTGAAGAAAATTGAAGTGTGTTTAAATACTCCAATTGCTCGGGGCTTAATTCCGTATCCCGCAGTAGCTCTAAAATCCCGGAGGATGAACTGAGAGGTGTCCTAACTTCATGACAAATTATGGAAAGGCACTGTGCATTTCCCTTTGCCTCAAGTTCAGCTCTTTCTTTATCATGTTGAAGTTTTGTATTTTCTGTTTTTAAAAATTTATTTTCCTTAGATCTGTTTTTGTATTTTATGTAAATGAAGAGTAAGGAAATAAATAAAATTAAAATAGCAAATAACGATAAAGGCGTTGTAAAGTTTCCAAAGAAATCGAAATATGTAATTATTGCACTGTTAATCGATGAAATAGAGGGGAGCTGCCAAACATTGCTTGACGCAGGAAATAGTAATATTCCTTCAGTTTGAGGAAATTTTAAAGTATAACTAAGAGAGCTATTTTTTAGGCAAATCTCAGACCACTCATGTGTTGCCCGTCCCTTAAAGCTTGTTAAGACGAGAAACACACAAATGAGAATACAAAGAGAATTTCTCTGAGGTAACTTGCTGTACATTTGGTGGTTCTATGACTCGGGGAGCAATACCAAATGTACTTAATTTTTAAAGATTTTTTCTATTAAATTAACGATTCTTGAAGAATATCCGATTTCGTTATCATACCAACCGATGATTTTAACCATTTTGCCGATAACAGAAGTCATTTCAGAATCAAAAATACAGGAATGTGTATTTCCAATAATATCTATGGAAACGATTGGATCTTCAGTATATTCTATAATTCCTTTCATAGAATTTTCCGAAGCGGTTTTAAATGCAGCATTGATTTCCTCTATAGTCACTTCTTTTTTTACGTTGAACGTAATGTCAGATAAGGATCCATTTGGAACAGGAACTCGAATCCCGCATCCACCTATAACAGTGGCCAAATCAGGGAAGATCTTTGTCAAAGCTTTTGCTGCACCCGTAGTAGTGGGCACAATGGATTGACCCGCAGCACGCGCTCTACGCAAATCCCTATGGGGTTGATCATGCAAACTTTGATCGGTAGTATAAGAATGTATAGTTGTAATGTATGCTTGCTCTATTCCGCAAAGGTCATTAATAATTTTGACCATGGGAGCGGCATTATTTGTGGTACAAGACGCATTGGAAACTATTTCGTCATCATCACTTAAAATGTCATCATTTACACCCAATACAATGGTTTTAATATCATCATCTTGAGGGGGAACGGAAAGGATTACTTTTTTAGCTCCATTTTTTAAATGATTTTCCAGTTGCGAACGGAGTTTAAACTTTCCAGAACACTCCACAACCATATCAATATTTCCCCATTGGATGTTTTCTATGTTTGGTTCCGAAGTGAAGCTTACACTTTTGTCACCCACGATTATTTGATTTTCAGAAGAGGAAATATTTTCCTTTAAAACTCCGTGGATACTGTCATATTTCAATAGATGCGCCATGGTTTTGGCGTCAGAAAGATCATTTATAGCGACAACTTCAATGGAAGGATGGGTCAATAATAACCTAAAGATATTACGCCCTATTCGGCCAAATCCATTGATTCCGACTGTTGTCTTTTTTTTCATAAGTGAACAAATATTTAGGTAAGATGCTTTTGGGCCTTGTATGAAGACCGTACCAAAGCACCACTTTCCACATGACGGAATCCCATTTCTAGGCCAACCGTTTCATATTTTTTAAATTGATCGGGTGTGATAAACTGCTTTACGGGTAAATGCTTTTTAGAAGGTTGTAGATATTGGCCAATTGTAATAATGTCCAACCCAACATTCCGTAGGTCCTCCATTGTCTGGAATACTTCATCCTCCGTTTCTCCCAGACCGAGCATAATTCCACTTTTGGTTCTGGGCATTCCCTGTTGTTTTAAGTAATTCAAAACTTCAAGACTTCTCTCGTATTTCGCCTGAATGCGCACTTCTCTTGTAAGGCGTTTAACGGTTTCCATATTGTGGCTAATCACTTCAGGGTTTACTGCAATAATTCTATCTATATGCCGAGTGTTTCCTTGAAAGTCTGGAATAAGAGTTTCCAGTGTGGTTTCAGGATTCATTCTACGAATTGCTTTAATAGTCTCAGCCCAAATTATAGACCCCATATCTTTTAAATCATCACGGTCCACGGAGGTGATTACGGCGTGTTTTGTCTGCATTAGTTTGATGGAGCGTGCCACTTTCTCTGGCTCATCCCAATCCACAGTTTCCGGACGCCCAGTCTTTACACCGCAGAACCCACAGGAACGGGTGCAAATATTTCCAAGAATCATAAAAGTAGCGGTGCCTTCCCCCCAACATTCACCCATATTCGGGCAACTGCCAGAAGTACAAATGGTGTTGAGATTATATTTATCTACCAAACTACGGAGTTCAGTATATTTCTTTCCAGTAGGAAGTTTAACGCGAAGCCATTTTGGTTTTGGCAGAGGTTTTTGGGGATCCAGTATTTCTGTGCTCATGGGAAACAAAAGTACAAAATTGAATATTCAAATTGAAACAGATTAGAGAAGAAAGATATTTGAAAGAAAGAAGATCTGGACAGAATTGGAATGTTCATTCTATTGCTTTTCAACAATTATTTGAGCGAGAAGCTTACGCGCCCGCAACAATCGGACTTTGACATTGTTAAGCGGTTCTTCAAGAGTTTCCGAAATTTCATTATAGCTCATTTCCTGAAAAAACCTCAAATTTATTACCTCCTGATAATCCGGTTTTAATCGCTTTATATATCGTAACAACTGTGCAAGATTTTGTTCCGTGATCAATTTATCTTCAGGAGTAGGGGAATGGTCCGGTATCTTTTGCATTAATTCCCGGGAAGTATCTGAAGTATTTGATTGAATCGACGCGTTTTTTCTCCGGGTTTTATCAATCTGAATATTTTTTGAAATGGTTATCAACCAAGTGGAAAAAGCATATTTTTCATCAAACGATTCTATTTTATCAAACGCTTTGGCGAAAGCCTCAATGCTGATATCCTCTGCTTCATATTCATTGCGAACGCGTTTCAGCTGAAATCCATAGACTTGATTCCAATAATGATCCATAAGAAAGTTGAAGGCGCTCTGTTTTCCTTTTTTCGCTCTTTGAATTTGTTGCTCTATTTCTTCTGAGGTCACTTCCATCGTGAATTTTTTTCACTGCTATTGGAAATAAAGATACTCAATTGACTCAATACAAGAAAAATTTCAAAAAATAGAATCCACGGAATCAAATCAGATTCCTTTAATTTTTTTGCTGCTTTCCCTATAACAATATATTGCACAAGGAATCGAGTTAAAAGAATAGCCAATCCATATTCCCAATAATCTGTAACGAGGGCTAGCGGGACCAGAATCCAAAACAGTAAATTAAATATATAATAAACAGCAAGAAAAATTCGATGCTTAGGTTTATATAGCCTAGCCGTGGAATAATGTCTAGTTTTCTGAACTTGCCAAGATTTTGAAGATTTTTTAGGATAGGAATATGTAAAAGCTTCTGGCGCTATACAAATAGCGGTGTTTTTTGAAGTGGCAGCTTCGTTCACAAATAAGTCATCGTCCCCAGAGGGGACTTTTATATGACTCATAAACCCCTTGTTTTCATAGTATAATGAAGCAGTATATCCCAAATTACGTCCTACTCCCATATAAGGGCTGCCAGCTTTGGCATAAGAAAAATATTGCACTGCTGTCATCAAAGTTTCAAAACGGATCAATTTATTTAGAATTCCCGCTTGTTTCTCATACGCTCCATATCCGAGAACTAACTGTTTTTCGTCCGTAAAGTTAGAAGCCATCATGCTGAGCCATTCTTGAGATGCCGGGTAACAATCGGCATCGGTAAGGATGAGATGGTTATATTTTGCACGCTTGATCCCTAAAGTGAGTGCATATTTTTTATTTCCCCAAAATGCTTCAATATTTTTCACATTTACAATCTGTATTCTGGAATCGGTTACGGCAAACTCTTCCATCACTTCCAGCGTATCGTCTATAGAAGCATCGTTAATGAGAATAAGTTCGAAATTTGGATACTGTTGGTTTAACCAAAAAGGAATGTGATTTCGAAGGTTTTTACCTTCATTTTTAGCGCAGACTATAACAGAAAGTGGGAAGGTCTCTATAGATACTTTCTTAGGAGTTTTTAAAAACGAGAATTTGGTAAAGAGAAAATAATAAGCACAGTTTATTAAAGCCACTGTGCCAAGAAAGTAAATTGGCACCATAAATTTCTACAAAAAGAGAGGATTAAAAAATGGGTCATTTAAATTTTTCCATAACGAAAACTTCAAATGACCCATTCAAGTTTAAAGCAGAAGATGAACGGGAAAATTATTTATGATTATCCTCGCTGCAATTTTCAAATTGATCAGGAGTCTTTCCGCAAAATCCGCAATTAGCGCCTTCTTTGTTCAGGAAAGGACTTTGGCTGGCACAAGTTCCAGCAAATTTTCCATCCTTTTTGCCCCAAATTTTTATTGCGATTCCGGCTACACCTAAAAGTAGTAAACCGAGTGTGATAAGTAAAAGTTTCATAAACGATTATTTGACTACAAAAATACAATCTTTCGGACTCCTATCCTTGTAATTTAAGTTTTTTTAGTCTCAAATTGAGACCTTTTTAACGCTATTTATTTTTAAGGAATTTATATGAAATACATAAACTTAAATAAGACGTATGGTATTATCTAATTTAAAATATATTAACCTCGGGTTCTATAAGAATCCCAGTACTTTCTTTTACCGCTTTCTGAATATTCATGGCTAAATCCCATATTTCTTTCCCAGTGGCATTCCCATAATTTACCAGGACCAAAGCTTGTTCTTTATGAACGCCGGCATCGCCAAATCTTTTCCCTTTAAATCCTGCATTTTCAATTAGCCATCCCGCTGGAATCTTAAATTCCGAAGGGGATATTTCATAAAACGGAGCTTCTGGAAATTTTAGACGGAATTCTTTAAAAGTATCGACATCTACGATTGGATTCTTAAAAAAACTTCCACTGTTTCCAAGGTTTTTTGGATCTGGGAGTTTAGATTGTCTAATTGCTATAACCGCTTCTGAAATGTCTTGAATGGTTGGATGATCTATATTCTTTTCAGAAAGAATTTTTTGGATATCTCCATAAGCCGTGTTCTTTTTATGATTTTTTTTCGTCAATAGGAAAGTTACACTTGTAATGATGTATTTTTCTTTTGCTTCATTTTTAAAGATGGAATTGCGATATCCAAAATTTACTTCTTCCTTGGTGAACTCCTTTTCATTCAAGGATTCGATTTCTAGCGTTTCGCAGCTCATAAAAGTATCTTTCAGCTCAACGCCATAAGCACCAATATTCTGAATGGGCGCTGTGCCAACATTCCCAGGAATCAAAGAGAGATTCTCCACACCGCCAAATCCATTCTCAATACAATAAAGAACAAAGTCATGCCAATTTTCTCCCGCCATCACTTTTAAAATAACCTCAGAATCATTCTCTTTTAGGATTTCGATTCCTTTAAGGTTTATATGAATAACAAATGCTTCAAGATCATCAATCAGCAACATATTGCTCCCACCGCCAAGAATAAATAATTCCGACGGTGGTTTTGAAGCAAGCACTTGTTTCAGTTCCGCAATACTTTCAACGGAAACAAAATAGCGCGCAGCGCAATCAATGCCAAAAGTGTTGTAAGTTTTAAGCGACTTGTGTTCTTCAATTCGCATTACTCCTTATATTTTTCTAGGGCAATTTTCAATATTTCTACGGCTCTAATAAGACTTTGCTTATTCAGCACGTATGCAATTCGAACTTGGTTCAGACCTACTCCAGGGCTGGAATAAAAGCCCGCTGCGGGTGCCACCATAACCGTTTCACCGTTGTCGTCAAACTCTTCCAAAAGCCATTGTGCAAAGGCATCGCTGTTTTTAATGGGAAGTTCTACAATACAGTAAAAAGCACCTTTGGGTTCTCCTACTTTGACGCCTGGAATTTTCTTTAATTCGGAAACCAAAGTATTTCGTCTGTCCTGATATTCTTCAATAACTTCGTCAAAATAGCTTTGGGGTGTATCCAGGGCAGCCTCACTTGCAATTTGCGCAAAAGTTGGAGGGCTTAAGCGTGCCTGAGCGAATTTTAGAGCTGTAGTAATCACCTCTTTGTTTCTTGAAACCAAACATCCAATTCTAGCGCCACACATACTGTATCGCTTAGAAACTGAATCTACAATGATTCCATAATCGGCCATGCTTTCTTCTTCAAGAATGGAATAGTGCTTTGAGCCGTCGTACGTAAATTCACGATATACTTCATCCGAAACCAAAAATAGGTCATGCTTTTTCACCAATTCCGCAAGCGTCTGGATTTCTTCTTTTGAATACAGGTAACCTGTTGGATTACCTGGATTACAGATAAGAATAGCTTTCGTTTTAGGCGTGATCAGCTTTTCAAATTCTGAAATAGGAGGTAAGGCGAAATTGTCCTCAATTTTAGAAATAACGGGAACGATGTTAACATCCGATGCCGTTGCAAAACCATTGTAGTTTGCATAAAAAGGCTCAGGAATAATTATTTCATCGCCGGCATCGGCAATACTTCCCATCGCAAAGAGTAGCGCCTCGCTACCACCAGTGGTAACAATAATATCATTTGCATTGGCGGGAATATTATTTTTATGATAGTATTCCGCAATTTTTTCTCGATATCCTTGAGAGCCTTCAGAACGTGTATAGGCCAAAATTTCAAGGTTATGGTTTGCAACGGCCTCCATCGCAATTTCTGGCGATTTAATATCTGGTTGACCGATGTTTAAATGGTAAACGGTTTTGTTCGCTTTGTAAGCTTTTTCAGCATAAGGAACCAATTTTCGGATGGGGGATTCCGGCATGTTTTTCCCCTTAGTGGAAACTGAAGGCATAATTTTATTATTTGCGGGTAAAGGTCTGAAATTATTTTATCATAGCGCAAGTAGCCCATAGACATTCACCAATTTTTTATACCTTCAAGACTCGCTAAATATTTGCCGAAAATGATTTTTCGCAAACCTCTATTATTGATTGCTTTTCTGTTGCTATCTACATCGGTATTTGCACAGACGGGATTTTATTTGCTTGGCAATAAAAAAAGGTCGCGAATTAGATTTGAACTTGTAAACAATCTTCCGGTAGTTCAAGTAGAGATTAATGGCGCGCCGCTTTCGTTTATCCTGGACACCGGGGTAAAGGCAAGTGTTCTGTTTAGCTTGGAAGCTGTAGATAGCATTCAGCTTAACAATAGTTCTCCTGTAAAATTGAGAGGTTTGGGAGCGGGAGATCACATTGAAGCTTTAAGAAGTCTTGGTAATACCGTTAAATTAGGTAATGCCATAGATGTGAATCATTTACTTTTCATAATTTTTGATAGCAACCTAAATTTCTCTCCTAGAATGGGAATTCCAATTCACGGAATTTTAGGAAATGATTTTTTTGAAAACTTCATTGTGAAGATCGATTATGCTAAAGAGGTGATCACTCTGTATGACCCTGAAAAATATTCTTACCGAAACTGCAGAAAATGTGAAGATTTCTCTTTGGAATTTGTTGAAGATAAACCGTATTTAAAATTAATGACATTTTCAGATGGTGTTCAGAAAGAAATTACTTTATTGGTAGATTCGGGAAGCAGCGATGTATTGTGGCTATTTGATGAAGAAGATTTTATAAAGGAATCTCCAAGAAATTATTTTCAAGATTTTTTAGGCTTGGGTCTGGGGGGAGATATTTTTGGAAAACGAACTCGGATTCCAGAATTGAGAGTTGGTACGTTGCTTCTCCAAAATGTGAACACTTCATTCCCTGAAGAAACAGCTATCATCAGAGCTCGACTTTTTGAAGAAAGGGATGGAAGTATCGGTGGCGGATTTTTAAGACGGTTTACGGTGATATTTGATTATAGAGGAAAACGAGTCCGTTTTAAGAAAAACAATTATTTTGATAAACCTTTTCATTATGATATGAGCGGTCTTATAATTGAGCATGAAGGAGTGGAGTTGATTAAATCTGAAAAACAGACTATAGTCAGTATAGATCCCACAAATTTGGCGCAAGGCAACACCCGCCACAGTCTTCCTATTACAACAGAGCTTGAATTCTCCTTGGTGCCCCAATATATTGTGGTGCATGTTCGGGAAGGGTCGGCCGCTGCAGTGGCAGGAATCCAAAAAGGCGATAAAGTTTTAACTGTAAAAGGACGCCAAAGTTATAGGTACAAGCTCTATGAACTTATAGAATTGTTTTCTAATGACGAAGGAAAGGAAATCAAAATGGAGATTGAAAGAAACGGCGTGAAGTATAAAGTAAAATTTGAACTTGAAAGCGTTTTTTGAAGGATTGATGGTACTTGTTCAAGGTAAATTGCTGAGTGAATTGGAATAAAAAAACCCCAACTTAATGGGGTTTCAGAATCTATTGAATCTGTAAAAAGTAGAAATTTAACTTTTTTCCAAGATGCTAGCCGTATCGCTTTTCACTTCACCTTTAATTTTCAAGGCAACCATTGGCTCACTTGCGTTTGAGGTAACAGTAATAGATCTTCTAATAGGACCAACACGATTTGTGTCATATTTTACTTCGATAGTGCTGGATGCGCCTGGAGCAACAGGGCCGTCAGGTTTTTTTGGAATTGTACATCCGCAACTTGATTTCACATCCGTAATAATTAAAGGTGCATCTCCAGTATTGGTAAATTCAAATACGCGAAGACCATCACTTCCTTTTGCAATGGTACCGTAATCTATGGTATCATTTTTAAAAGTAATCTTTGCTTGCTGTGCTTGAGCGGTAAAACCGAATATGGCAACAAGTGCAATTAGAGCAAATTTTTTCATGATTTTTTTGTTTTATTATGTGCTAAAGTAATTAACTTTTAAACAAACTGCAAAATATCTTATTCACTTTTATTATCATGCAGATATATTTACTTTTGTCACTTACTCTTCAAAAACCAGACCAAAGTATGGCAATAGATACAAAGTACAACGCAGAACAGGTTGAAAATAAGTGGTATAACTACTGGATGACCAACAGATATTTCCATTCGGAAGTGGACGAAAGAACTCCTTATACCATCGTTATTCCTCCTCCTAACGTCACAGGGGTGCTTCATATGGGCCATATGCTCAATAATACAATACAAGATGTACTGATCCGTCGGGCAAGACTTAAGGGTTTTAATGCTTGTTGGGTACCCGGAACAGACCATGCATCCATAGCTACAGAAGCTAAAGTGGTTGCAAAATTAAAGGCAGACGGAATTGATAAATCTACATTGTCCAGAGAAGAATTCTTGGAACATGCCTGGGATTGGACACACAAACACGGTGGTATTATCCTCGAACAACTCAAAAAACTGGGCGCTTCCTGTGATTGGGACCGAACCAAGTTTACGATGGACGAAGAGATGTCTGCTTCCGTTATAAAAGTATTTGTGGACCTATATAATAAAGGAAAAATCTACCGAGGCTATCGCATGGTAAATTGGGATCCGCAAGCGAAAACCACACTTTCAGATGAAGAGGTTATTTATGAAGAAAAGCAAGGCAATCTTTACTATCTCAATTATAAAATAGAAGGAAGTGATCAAACCTTGACCATTGCAACTACAAGACCGGAAACTATTCTGGGCGATACAGCAATTTGTATCAATCCAAATGATGAGCGTTTTGCGCACTTACGCGGGAAAAAGGCGATCGTTCCCATTTGTAATCGGATAGTTCCAATTATTGAAGACGAATATGTAGACGTTGAATTTGGAACGGGGTGTTTAAAAGTTACTCCCGCCCACGATGAGAATGATAAAAATCTAGGCGACAAACATAATCTGGAAATCGTCGATATTCTTAACGACGATGGAACTCTTAATAGTTTTGGACTTCATTATGAAGGAAAGGACCGATTTGCGGTTCGGAAAGAAATTGTTGAAGAAATGAAGGAAATGGGTATTATTTCTAAAATTGAGACGCATACCCATAAAGTTGGAACCAGTGAGCGAACCGGTGCGGTAATAGAACCAAAGTTGAGCGACCAATGGTTTCTTAAAATGAAGGATTTGGCCCAGCCCGCATTGGATGCAGTTCTGGAAAAGGAAGTTCATTTAGTGCCGGAAAAGTTTATCAATACCTACCGCCATTGGATGGAAAATGTACGCGATTGGAACATTTCGCGCCAACTTTGGTGGGGACAACAAATTCCCGCATATTTCTATGGCGATGGAAGTGAAGATTTCGTAGTTGCCGAAAATATAGAAGCGGCTCTAGAATTGGCAAAAGAAAAAACCGGCAAGTCAGATTTAACTATAGCAGATCTTAAACAAGATCCGGACGCTCTAGACACTTGGTTTTCTTCATGGTTATGGCCAATTAGTGTTTTTAACGGCATATTGGAACCCGATAATAAAGAGATAAATTATTATTATCCCACCAACGACTTGGTTACGGCACCCGAAATATTATTCTTTTGGGTAGCACGTATGATTATTGCGGGCTATGAATACCGGGATGAGAAACCCTTCACAAATGTGTATCTAACAGGAATTGTGCGCGATAAGCAGCGAAGGAAAATGAGCAAATCCTTGGGAAATTCGCCAGATCCCATTGAGCTAATGAAAATCTATGGCGCAGATGGCGTACGTGTGGGAATGCTCTTGAGTTCTCCTGCGGGTAACGACCTGATGTTTGAAGAGGACTTGTGTAAGCAGGGGAGTGGCTTTGTAAATAAGATTTGGAATGCCTACCGTCTAATAGATGGATGGGACGTTTCATTAGAGAGAGAACCCTCTGCGAGCGACCTTACCGCGATTAAATGGTATAGAAGCAAATTTCAAAAAGTTGCTGCGGAAATTGAGGACCATTATGGAAAATATAGAATTAGCGACGCCTTGATGGCAACCTACAAACTCGTTTGGGACGATTTCTGTTCATGGTTTCTAGAAATGGTTAAACCTCCATTTGGCGAACCTATTTCAGAAAAAACGTATCTTGAGGTTATCTCAATTTTGGAGGACAACCTAATAATACTTCATCCGTTTGTGCCTTTTATTTCTGAAGAAATTTGGCAGCACATAACTCAGCGTGACATATCTGAAGCATTGATTATAGCAAAGTGGCCGGAATCTGCTGCATACGACGAAAAGTTGATCAATGATTTTAATTTTGCCACAGAGGTTGTTTCAGGAATTCGAACCATTCGAAAAGAGAAAAACATATCCTTCAAGGATGCCATTTCACTTTCAATAATTAACAATGAAGGCGCATCCACAGCATTTGATGATGTTATTTCAAAATTGGGCAACATCTCCGAATTGAATTATATTGATGGTAAATTGGAAGGCGCTTTGACCTTTAGGATGAAGAGTAATGAGTATTTCATTCCCGTTTCCGGTGTTATTGATGTTGAAGAAGAAAAAGCAAAACTGACGGAAGAGCTGAAATATACCGAAGGTTTTTTAAGAAGTGTTCAAGGTAAATTGAAAAATGAAAGGTTTATGAGTGGTGCGCCAGAGAAGGTTATTGCTATTGAAAAACAAAAGGAAGCCGATGCTTTGGCAAAGATTGAAACTCTAAAATTTAGTCTTTCAGGATTGAAGTAGAATCTAGAAAAGGTAAAAAATAGAATCTCTTGATAATTCTTAAACTTAAGAATTTCAAGAGATTTTTACTTTCTATACAAAAAATATTGGTTTACCGCTTCAATGTAGCGTTCTTTAGCCTCATCGCTGGAAAGGCCCCGCGTTTGGAAGAGCGCGTTGGTCTTAAAGGCCGAGATGTGGGGTTTTTTACCACTGGGCTCATGTGGGTTGTTGGTAGCGCGTTTATAGTAGGCATAGAGACGTAGCAATACATCTGCCGGAAACGGCTCCTGATGTTGGTTTATACTCTCAACAGCTTCTTGGAATGCAATATCTAATTCTTCAGGACTCATTATTTCTCTGCAATGATGGAAACTCCTCCTTTTACTTTTTGGTTAAGTGAAACTTTGACCTTCACGTCTAGCGGGAGGAAAATATCTACACGTGAACCGAATTTAATAAAACCGCTATCGCTAGCTTGGGTAACTTCATGATCTACTTCGGCGTAGTTAACGATTCTTTTGGCTAGCGCACCCGCCACTTGGCGATAAAGAACTTCACCAAAATCCTCATTTTTCACAACAACCGTTGTACGCTCGTTTTCTTCGGAAGATTTTGGATGCCAAGCAACCAAGAATTTACCCGGATGATATTTGCTGTAAACAATCTTTCCGCCTACAGGATATCTGGTAACATGTACGTTTATTGGCGACATAAATACCGACACCTGTAATCGCTTTTCGTTGAAATATTCTTTTTCGAAAACTTCTTCGATCACGACCACCTTCCCGTCCACTGGAGACAGAACATATTCTGGTTGAACCAGAAAATTTCTTTTAGGATTTCTAAAAAATTGAAGTATCAGCAATAATAGAATTATCAGTGTAACAACAACTCCGCCGCGGATGGTTGGGTTTGCTACAAAAGTATTTGCCAAGAGACTCAATACGATAACGATGAAAAGAGCCCCAATAATTATTTTAAATCCTTCCTTATGAAACATAGTCTACAATTAATAAAAAAGCATAAATAAAAGGACTCGCATATATAATACTGTCCAACCTGTCATACATTCCCCCGTGACCCGGCATAATGATGCCGCTGTCCTTAACTCCTGCCTGACGTTTGAATTTTGATTGTATCAAATCGCCAATAGTTCCAAATACGGAAACGATGATTGCCAAACATGCCCAAACCCAAAGTTCATATTTTTCAGTAACAGGAACAAAATTTTCAATTACCTTAAAAGCAACAAATCCAACACCCAGCGCTCCTAACATTCCACCAAAAAAGCCTTCGACGGTTTTCTTTGGGGACACACGCGGCATAAGTTTATGTTTCCCGAATTTCGATCCAATTAAGTATGCAAAGGTATCATTAGCCCACATTAAAACGAACACTGCGATGATAATATGAGAGCGAAAATTATTTTTATTGTAAATGCTTTCTAAATCTTGAACAGGAATAAGGGTCAAGAAAACAAAGCCGCTAATTATATAGAAGATAACCGTAATATATTTCTTCTTTTCGAACATCGGAATTTTGCTGGTCCACAGCACATCCTTCAGAAGAAATAAGTTTACAAAAACATTGATAATAAGAAGTAGGTAAACCGCATTCTTGTCGAAAATACGATAGCTCAAAAAGTAGAAAGCCGCAGCCAAAAGGAAATAAGCTAGGTAACTGGTGAGATGTACAAGTTTTAGGAATTCGCTCATCGTTATAAGGGCGAGAACAAAAAAGAGCCCCACAAACCATTCTGGGGAACTTAACATCGCAAGAACGATAATCGAGATGTATAATACGCCCGAGATGGTCCGTACGAGAATTTCCTTCATATTATAAGTCTTCCAAAAGCAGCAAATATAGGTTTTTTGTGCTACTTCCGTCGCTCAGAAAATCCTTTTCCTTATTGGATTCAAAGTATTGAATAGTAGTGATGTTACTCGGAATATGCCCAGATCTTTGGGTATTGATTATCCTAAGACCTTCGCTAATTGTGTCTACAATCTGACTTGTGGTGGCAAAAATAACGACGTGGTAGGGGAGTTCCGTTAGTTTTTGCTCTTTTACTTGATTTGAAGAAAGCATAATGGCACCGGTATGGGCAATTAGTGATTCGCAATCTGAAAGGAAAAATTTTGAATTAGGTTTCCTGTTAAAGTTTAAATTGAATCCCTCAAATCTTTTGGCCAACTTATCATTTACGCAAAATACATCTTGTTCGTACCAATCATTTTCCAACAGAATATTATCGAATGCATCAATAATTTCATTCCAGTTTTCGCAATAGATAAATTTTCCGCCGTTTTTTCTGAAATTGTGAGTAAACCTTTCATCAAGAGGAAGCTTTTCTTCTGGGAAATAGCTACTTGTTTCGGGTTGATCAGGTCTATTCGCCTTTTCATCCGATTTAGGTTTTAACTTTAAAAGTCTCTTGAATAGACTCATCAATTGCATTAGGGAATTACTAAGTACGTTTAACTCCAAAGATATAAAATCTAATCTGAAGTTAAACGACTTAAATTTTCAAAAGTTTTTATTGACTGATCAACTATGATATTATAAAGTTGATTCTCTCGTGGCCATTTCGGGTTTTTCAAAAGGACGCTCTCCAAAGATTTTTTCAAGATTATCCTTAAATATAACTTCCTTCTCTAAAAGCACATTGGCAAGCTCGGTCAATTTATCCTTATTTTCTTCAAGAATGGTTACCGCACGCTGATATTGTTCTTCGATAAGATTGGAAATTTCTTTGTCAATCAGTTCAGCAGTCTTTTCACTATAAGGTTTAGTGAAATTATATTCAGACTGACCACTGCTATCGTAATACGTCAAATTCCCAATTTTATCATTTAAACCGTAAATGGTTACCATGGCACGGGCTTGTTTAGTTACCTTTTCAAGATCGCTAAGCGCTCCTGTGGATATTCGGTTAAAGATAACCTTTTCGGCAGCACGTCCGCCCAAGGCAGAACACATCTCATCGAGCATTTGCTCAGGATGGATAATCAACCGCTCTTCTGGAAGGTACCAAGCCGCACCTAGAGATTGACCACGAGGAACGATGGTAACTTTTACCAATGGAGCTGCATGTTCCAACATCCAGCTAACAGTGGCGTGACCGGCTTCGTGGAAAGCAATAGCTCGCTTTTCATCCAAGGTCATGATTTTGTTTTTCTTTTCAAGACCTCCAACTATTCTGTCTACAGCATCTAGGAAATCTTGTTTCCCAACAGATTTTTTACCTTTACGCGCAGCAATAAGAGCAGCTTCATTACATACGTTTGCAATGTCCGCACCTGAAAACCCTGGAGTTTGTTTCGCAAGAAAGTCAACGTCCAATCCTTCGTCCTTTTTTATAGGACGTAAGTGAACTTCAAAAATTTCTTCACGCTCACGAACATCTGGAAGATCCACATAGATCTGTCTGTCAAATCTACCGGCACGCATCAATGCCTTATCCAAAACATCCGCACGGTTTGTAGCAGCCACAACAATAACATTGGTGTTGGTGCCAAACCCATCCATCTCGGTAAGCAATTGGTTCAATGTGTTTTCGCGTTCGTCATTACTTCCGGAGAAATTGTTTTTGCCTCGGGCACGCCCAATAGCATCAATTTCGTCAATAAAGATAATGGAAGGCGATTTTTCCTTGGCCTGCTTAAATAAGTCTCGCACCCTAGATGCACCCACGCCCACAAACATTTCCACAAAATCAGAACCTGACAATGAGAAAAAAGGAACTTGAGCTTCTCCAGCAACCGCACGTGCAAGAAGGGTTTTTCCTGTTCCAGGAGGTCCTACCAAGAGGGCTCCTTTCGGGATTTTTCCACCAAGGGATGTATATTTGTCAGGGTTTTTAAGGAAATCAACAATTTCTTGAACTTCTTCTTTAGCGCCTTCTAGACCCGCTACATCTTTAAAAGTTGTTTTTATATCTGTCTTTTCATCAAAAAGTTTAGCCTTAGATTTACCAATATTGAACAATTGACCTCCAGCACCGCCACCGCCACCGGCAGACATACGTCTCATGATAAAGATCCAAATTGCGATGATGATTACAAATGGAAGAATTCCAATAAGGATATCTCCCCAAACATTGGAGTCTGTCTTAAAGTTCAAGGTAGCCGCTAAGCCGTTCTCATCCTTTATCTCTCTAAAGTCTTTTTGAAATAATTGAAGGTCCCCAAATTCAAACTGATAGTCTGGATCATTTGGGCCGGGAGCCATAAATGCAGGCGCGTCCCCTTTTTTGGAATGAATGGCTTTGGACTTTCCTTCGGGCGTTAAATAAACCTTTGCTATTTTTTCATTGATAACTTCAACCCTATCTACATCGCCCGCTCTGAGATATTCTTCAAATTGAGCTTGGTTGGTTTTTTCAGGCTGCGCCCAACTTCCACCTCCAAAAATTTGAATCCCAAAAAACAATAGTATAATACCACCGTAGATCCAATAATAATTAGGTCTAGGCTTCTTTGATTCGCTTTTCTTATTTTTATTTTCTTGAGCCATAAGGCAATGTATCTTTAATTTGTTGTTCCTATTTTAACTGATTTCGCGTCGCCCCAAAGGCCTTCAATGTCGTAAAATTCACGAATGTGTGTTTGAAAAACATGGACTACCACATGAACATAATCCAAAAGAATCCATTCCGCATTATCACTGCCTTCCACATGCCATGGCTTTTCCTGCAAGTTTTTGCTCACGGATTTTTCGATTGAATTTACAATGGCGTTTACGTGGGTGTTGGAGGTGCCGCTGCTGATGATAAAATAGTCGCAAACGGTGTTTTCTATATCTCGGAGGTCTAGGATCTCAATGTCCTTTCCCTTTACATCTTCTATCCCGTTTATAATTTGGGTAATAAGTTGATCTGTTCCTGCTAGTTTTTTCTGCATTAATTATCTTTCTTTTCTATTTCGCAAAGTTATTACTTTTTTGTTTCTTGGGACGCTTAATAAACGTATTACCAAACATAATTATCGTTTTGAACTTAATCAAACTTAATGCCACCGATTCTACCAATACGTATCTAAAAAATTTGGTGAGAGAAACTTCTGTTCCGGATCAAACGGTTGTAATCACCAACCATCAGTTAAATGGGAGAGGGCAAATGGGCAATGGATGGAACTCTGAGGCGGGAAAAAGTCTCACATTCAGTATGTTTAAACGTTTTAAAGATCTTTTGCCCGAGCAACAATTTATGATTTCCATGGCAGTTTCACTCGGTATTGCAGAAGCATTCAAAAATCTGCATATTCCGGATATAGCAATAAAATGGCCTAACGACATATTGTCAGGAAATAAAAAGGTGGGTGGAATTTTAATTGAGAATGTACTGGAAACAAGCTATATTAAGTATTCTGTTATCGGAATTGGAATCAATGTGAGCGAATCTTCTTTCCCAGATTTGCCCCAAGCCAGTTCATTAAAACTTCAAACAGGAATTAATTTCCAATTGGAAGAAGTTTTGGAAAAACTTCTGCAGTCTATATATGCCGCCCTCGAAAATCTTGGAGCTCAGGAATTTTCGCCATTGAAATTTAAATACGAGAGCAAATTGTTTAAAAAGAACAAAATCTGTGTTTTTGAAAATAAGGAAGGAAAACTTTTCAACGGAATTATAAGAGGGATTTCCGATAGAGGGGAGCTATTTCTTGAACCAGAGGATGGACCAATCCAGAAATTTGAATTGAAAGAAGTGAAGATGATCTATTGACATATAACTAAGATCGATTTCCAATCCTCTTATAAAGAAAGTAGGTTTTGGAAATCGATCTTCGTTCAATAGATTTAAAGTTTTTCAAGATTTGAGGACAAGGTTTCTATAAATTTTGTGATAGGACCTTTAATCATCATTGCCATCATCGCGTTGAATTCGCCATCAAACAACAATTCAACACTAGAGGTGCTTTCTGAAATTTCTTCAATATTGCCCGTTAGCGTAAAAGGGAGTTTATCGCTGATGGCACCTAATACAACTTTATTGGGACGTACCAATTCCTTTATTTCCAATGCAATTTCAGGCATTCCCTTTAATGCGAAAATAAAACCATCTCTGTTGGTCAAAACTTCAAACTTGTTGATGTTTTCCGGCATCAAGGTTTCAAAGTTTTTTACATCGGAAAGAAAATCGAAAAGCGCCGGTGCAGATTTTTGTACAGTTACTTTTTTAGTGTTAAGATTCATGTGTGATCTATTTTTCCGCCCATCCTAAAATTGGTCAATGCCTGCACTCTATTATAAGAGAGAGGTGCTGGGTGGATTTGGTTTATACTTTTATTTTTGGTTCCAGTTTGCGGGATCTTTTCGCCACTCGGCAAGAAGTTCCGCTTCTTTAGAATTTATATATTGTGACCTTTCGGCTTCTTCAAGAAGCATTTCATAATTGCTCAACGTGTTTAAGCGAACATTGGCATTTTTAAAATTATCGTCCGCGGTTTCGAAACCATAGCTAAAAATAGCCATCATTCCCTTCACCTTGGCCTGAGATTCCTTCAGGGCCTCTACGGCCATCAAGCTGCTTTTCCCCGTACTGATCAGATCCTCTATCACCACTACGGACGTATTGGGCTCCAGGTGACCTTCAATTTTATTTTGCCTTCCATGGCTTTTCGCCTCGGGCCGGACATAACAAAAAGGAACATTCATATAGTCTGCCACCAAGGCACCTATTCCGATGGCGCCCGTGGCAACCCCCGCAATCATTTCGGGCTTGCCGTAGAGATCTTCGATCTGCTTGGCCAGGTTTTCACGAATGTAATTTCGGATGATAGGGTAGGAGAGCGTAACCCTATTGTCACAATAAATTGGAGATTTCCAACCAGATGCCCACGTAAAAGGGTTTTGTGGTTGTAATTTTATTGCATTAATTTGCAACAGCAATGCAGCAGTCTTTTGTGCCGTCTCTTTGTTTAATATCATTCTACAAATGTATAAAGTTTTTGTAAAAGATATCCCTATAATTCTTTCCACAGAAAAAAATATAGGAGATCACTACACGACCATCCCTTTAAAGCAAGCGCGTTTTAAAAAGTTGGTTAAAAAGATATACAACGGAGAGTTGCTGTATTTGAACCTCTACCATAAAAATGCCGAAAAGCTCGAGACGTATCTTCGCGAAAAAATTAAAGTAGTGGAAGCGGCTGGAGGTTTGGTATATAATGATAAAGATGAAATCCTTTTTATTCGTCGGAATAAAAAATGGGATCTTCCCAAGGGGAAAATCGAGAAGGGAGAAACCCATCAAGTTGCAGCCATTCGAGAAGTCATGGAGGAGACTGGTGTTGAAAATCTTGAAGTGCGGGATTTTTTAATGACCACTTACCATATTTTCACCCGGAACGATAAATTCAAACTTAAGGTCACCTATTGGTACGAAATGTTTACCGATTATGATGGACCCTTATTGCCACAAGCCGACGAAGGTATCAAAAAGGTGAAATGGAAAGATTTCGAAAAATCAAAAAATGCCCTCCAAGATTCCTACGAGAACATAAAATTATTGTTTCCGGAAAAATACTTAAGCTCCCCAACTAAAGAAAATACCTTAGAGGAATGATTTTATGAATATCCTTTGCATGTTCTAAATTCCAATAAATTAATTTGTTTAATTATTCCTTTCCAGCAGGCTACGATTCAAAATTTGATTTTATTTCCCAAAAAGTAGAGCGTAGTCATCATCGTAAATTTGAAGGAGTAATCCTTGCCTTCCGGAAAAATATAGGAGTATGAGCCTGCTCAAATCCCAGTCATAAAAGTTAATTAACAAAAAACGGCGACTCCCTCCCGCAATAAGCAAGTCAATATTTTATTTTGATAATCAATATGTTAGGGTGGTTGTGGTTGTCCTTGGGCCACGTATGGTATAATTCCATACTATTTTTTCATGTGAAATTTTAAAAATGCTTGGTAATTATCAAAGCATTTAGTTATGTTTGTCGGAGAAAATTAATCTAAAACAATTATTATGAAAAAAATTACTTTGATTATGTCGCTTTTTATGGCGAGCGTAGCGGTACAAGCTCAATCTGGCACAGAGGTGGTGCTTTCTCAAAACACGGATGAAGTTTTTCTTAACACAGGTGTTTCTTGTCCTGGTGGAGATAACTGGTACATGAGAGATTACAAACTATCTGAGGAAGGCGTTACTGAAGACGTTATGGTTGTAGGTGTTCAATTTGCTGTACAAAACCTTAGTTTTGCTGAAGAATTGGAAGTTTATGCTTATGATTATGCAGGTTTTCCAGGTGGCTTCGATATCTTGAACCCTCCAACTGCTATTGCTTCTGCAACTGTAGAAGTTGGTCCTGCTGATATAGGAATCAAAAAAACAGTATACTTTGATACTCCTGTTCAAGTTTCTGCTAGTTCAAATGTTATTGTAGCTGTTGTTCAGCCTTTCATTAGTGGTAACCAATTGTTTATGGCTGCTACTGCTGCTGAAACTAAATCTAGCTACTTAGCTGCTGAAAACTGTGGAATTACTGAGCCAGAAACTGTGGCTGCTGTTGGTTTCCCTGATGCTAAGCACTTCATCAACCTTTTAGTTGATACTACTCTTTCTGTGAACGATGTTCTTGCTGGAAACGTATCTGTTTATCCAAACCCATCTTCTGACGTATTTAACGTTCAGTTGCCATCTAACGTAGTAGTTAACTCTTCTTCTTTAGTTGACGTTCTTGGAAAAACTACTGGTGTTGTTTACAGCAACGGTCAGATGAATGTATCTGCACTTGCTCCAGGAGTTTACTTCTTGAACTTGGATACTAACTTCGGTTCTTACACTCAAAAAGTTGTTAAGCAATAAGAATTGCCTTAACTAAAACATTTAGTTTTAAAAACCCCAATCGGAAGATTGGGGTTTTTTTATTTCTGTTTTTTTGATCCTGCTTTCGACAGTTTATAGTTGATTCTTATTCTTCATTTCCCACTTTCAAAAAGCATATCAATCCTCAGCTAAATTGGTTCCTCCGGTAGGAAAATGCGCTTTTATTATTACCTATATTTTTATTGGATATAGTTCTGCATTGAGAAATCCATTCTCCCATAATATAGATAAAATACAGGTTTAAAGGATTAATTGAATTTTTAACTTGTAAAGGCTAAAATATCATTTTTAATTGGTCTGAATTTTAAGCTGAAATCTCTGGTGAAAATCATTTATTTCATGATTTATAACGGATTTTTACAACGAATTTTATCTCAAATTTAAATGAGATTCATGATTTTTAAGGAATCGTCAAAATAGTCAAACTGCAACTTTGTTACGTTATTAACATATATTTGAGTTTCTTATTAATTTTGTTATATTTGTTAACATATAATTAACTCAAAATACTAACCATGAAAAAAAATCTCCCCCAACGCCTCAAAACGGGCGTATTATTATTACTCCTCTTGATAGGAAGTTTTGCTTTTGGGCAAACAACAGTTTCTTATGACTTTTCAGATGGCGGCGCCGTTGCAGGTCTTGATGAAGCCCATCCAGGAATTACACTTGATGCTAATATAGGTTTCGGTAGTTTCAAAAATGGTGGAACTGCAAATCCGACAATAAATGGTGGTCAGCTCCGTTTGTACCAAAATACAACAAAAGGAGGATCCATTAAGATTTATGCGAGTAATGGCGTTACTATTACCAAGGTTGTAGTTTATGCTTCTGGTACCGATGGAAGAGGTCCTGCTGGTTACACGGTAGATGGTGGGACTGGATCAAATTTAAGTATTAGTGGTGGTAAATACACCATGAGTGATGTCTTTGCGACTTCTTTTGTTGAGTTTTACTCAAAAGGTACTAGCAATACAACAAGAGTATATGTTGACAAATTTGAAGTTACTTATATCTCAGGCGGCAATACAGGTCCAGAAATTACAAACATTATACAAGCCCCAGATGCTAACGTGGTTCCTTCGGAAACTGTCTTGGTTTCAGCAAATATAACGGATGGAGATGGGGTTGCTTCTGCAAAACTGTATTGGGGAACTGCCAGCGGTAGTTTGCCCAACGAAATTATAATGTCAGATTTAGGTGGAGGTGAATACTACACCGATACTGAAATTCTAGGTCAAGCAGACGGAACTACGGTGTATTACGAAATTGTAGCCATAGATAGCAATGCTATTCCTAAAACTACTACAAGTCCAGTACAGAGTTATACTGTAACAGATCCATTTCCTGGCATTACGAATATTACCCAAGATCCAACTGCTGGTAACGTGACAGATTTAGATGATGTTTTGGTTACTGCGGATATTACAACCCCCCGCGGAACAATTAGCGGTGCAACATTAAATTGGGGAACCGCTAGTGGGAGCTTGTCTAATACTGTAACAATGCTTTTAGATTCTGGTAACACTTACTTTACCGAGATTTCTGCGCAAGCAGAAGGAACTATAGTTTATTATGAGATTGTAGCAATCAATTCCTATACAAATACCACTACCAGTGCAGAGCAGAACTATACGGTAACTGCTCCCGCTTTTCCATTCCCATATTGTGGGCCACTGGCATTCTCTACCGTAGAGCCAATTACCTTGGTGAATGTTGCAGGGATAAACAATGTAACAAGCGCTACCGTAAACGGGACAATTGCACACGAAGATTTCACAGGAATTGAAGGTGAAATGGAAAAGTTAGGTAGTTATACGATAACTCTTAAAGGAAATACGGCGGGAAATTTTGACAACCGTTTTATGGTGTATATTGACTGGAACCAAGATGGTGATTTTGACGATATCGATGAGGCTTATAACATAACAACCATACTTAAAAACTCTACGGGACTAGATTCAAAAGAAGTTACTTGGACAATTGACGTACCTTCTCATGCGGTCGTTGGAAGTACAAGAATGCGGGTTAAAAAGACTTATGGGACATCGGCTTACCCTGACCCTTGTGTAACTGGAACTAATTATGGACAAGCTGAAGATTACACCATTAATGTAACTGTTGGTGTTCCACGTCCAGTTATTGCAAACATAGCTCAAGATCCAAGCGGTACAGTTAATTCTGCGGAAGCTGTATCTGTTTCTGCAGATATAACGGACGAAACTGGAATTGCTTCTGCAAAATTGCGTTGGGGAACCGTTTCTGGTACTTTGACCAACGATATTGCAATGATCCTAGGTTCGGGAGACAACTATTCAGCTGTTATACCTGCTCAGGCAGATGGCACAACAGTTTATTATGAAATCGAGGCTATCGATACTGATGCCGTTCCCAATACTACAGTAAGCCCAGAACAGAGCTATAGAGTGTCGGATTTCTGTGGAGGTTTTGAGAATTTTGACAATGCCGTGCTGCCAACGTCTTATGACAACGGTAGCTTTGTAGGCAATAATGGTGTAACCTGGACTTATGTTGCTTCTAGAGATGAAAATGGAGATGATAATAACTCTGGTATAGACGGTAATGCACTTATGCTTAGACGAATCGCTGACGGAAGTAAAATAACTTCAAGTGCATTTCCAGGAGGGATTTCAGACTTCTCCGTTAAGCTTTATAAAGGCTTTACGGGCGGAGGTGATAGACAAGTCGAACTTTTTGTAAACGGCGTATCATATGGACTTTCAGATGCTTTCGATGATTTTAGCGAACATATATTTACCGTAACCGGAATCGATGTTCCAGGTGATGTTATAATAGAAATTCGAAATGCTACCAGCAGGCAAATTATCGTTGATGATATAACTTGGTCTTGTGCAGAAGCCCCTATTGATGGCTACGTTTATGATAATGGATGGTCGCCTTCAGATCCAAGTGGAATTGCTACTGCTTCAGATAACATTAGGGTTTTAAGCGGTATAGCTAGTCTTACTGAAAATACCACTGCCAATAACATTACCATCAATACAGGAGCAACTTTAAATATTGAAAAAGTGCTTACTATTGCTGGTGATATTACCATTGATGGTGACCTGGTGTTTGTGAGCAGTGCCACCGGAAACGGAGAGCTTGCTGCAGTACCTAGTACATCCACAATTACAGGTCAAGCTACCGTTCAAAGCTATATGAGCAATAACCGCTCTTATAGAATGGTTAGTAGTTCAGTTACCACAAGCGGTTCAATCCATAACAACTGGCAAGAAGGCGCTATAAGCAATTTAGACAATCCGAATCCTGGATTTGGAACCCATATTACGGGTAGCACGATCGATCAAACAAACGGTTTTGATGGGACTGTTACTGGTGCTCCTTCTATGTTTACAGTAGATCCAAATCTTCAATCTTTTGTTGTTGTTCCCAATACTGATGTGAAAACCTTGGTAGCTGGAGATGCCTATCTTTTGTTTGTTCGGGGAGATAGAAGTATAGACCTTGGAAGTAACTCTTCAGTAAGTGAGACAGTTCTTCGTGCAAAGGGAACGCTTCACACGGGTTACCATGCGGTAGCTCAAGCAACTCCTGAAGCGGATAGTTTTGCAATGTTTGGAAACCCATACCAGAGTGCTGTAGATATCAATAGCGCTTTTGGACGTTCAGACAACGTAAACACAGAACATTACTATGTGTATGACCCAAGCCTTGGAACTTACGGTACTTATGTAACAGTGAATCTTCCTGACGGGACGAATACCAGTGATTCTGCTGCCAATCAGTATTTACAACCGGGTCAAGCTGCACAGTTTAGTAATTTCCAAATTGGTAGCTCAGCTGTATTTTTTGAAGAAGAAGACAAAGCACCAGGAAATTTCACTGCAACCAGCGCAATGGGCAACCGCTTATCTTCAGACAATATGCTGACTGTTCAGCTTTACACTACCGAGAACTTTAACAATGGAGGCAAAACACACGACAGCTTTGGAATTATTTTCGGCGACGGATTTGATAATGAAGTCACCCATACTGATGCTTTAAAGCCCATGAACTTCTATGAAAACCTTGGTAGAGATCACAACGGAACGTATCTAAGTATTGAGCGTAGAGAAATGCCAGGAGATGCTGAAGTGTACCCACTTTACAGCTCTGGTTATAATTATACTGACTATACTTTAAAAATGAAGATTGATGGATTGGATGATAGCATCTTTTATCTTGATGACCATTTTACACAAACAAGCACCTTATTGGATGGAAGAGAAACTGCCTACAACTTTACCGTAGATAAAAACGATCCGTTAAGTATTGATACCGGACGTTTTGCAATCCGTACCGAAGCGCGTTTAGATGTAAACGATAACAACATGCTTGCAGGAATTAGATTATACCCGAATCCGTTGAACGATAATACGTTCTACATCAATGCTCCAAACTTGAATGGGAAACAACTTGATGTGAATATCAATGATCTAAGTGGCCGAGTGATTTATAAAGCAGCTTTAGATTGTCAGAACAATATGGTGGTAGTACCAATGAAAATGGATATCGCATCTGGTATTTATTTGGTTACACTAAACCACGGGGGCGAATCCCATACCATAAGATTGATTAAAGAATAGGAGGTAGCATTAATTTTTAAAAACCATAAAGAATAAAAGGATCCTTATTAGGGTCCTTTTGTTTTTTATATAGGAATTGTAATCTTCTTTTCCCAATGAATACTGAGATCTAGGTTTTCGATTGAATTTTTTCCATAGGAATTAGAAGTTAAACTTTACTCTCAACTCAGAGGTAGTCCGTATTTCCCCATAAAAATTATGAAGTATATGCTTTGCATTGTTAGATATTAGTTCAATCATCAAAAAAAACTATATGTTTCAATACATTAAATAGGCTATCCGCAAAAGAATTATAGTTTTGCAAAAAATTAAATCATAAAAAAATTCAACTTTCAAATCGATAGTTTGAAATTAGTTGACTATTACCAAAAATAAGCTGCTCCCCTCCTTATGAAAAATAGTGTCTTTACTTCGACAAAACTAACAACCTTTGTTTTAATGTTTTTGGGGTTATTTACTTCCGCACAAACTCCCCAACAGATTCAAAAAATTACTTCTTTATACGACAAAACCTATTTACAGGAATTGGCAGATCAATCCCTCCAAAAATCAGAGAAAGAAAAGAAGGCGGCTCTTGCCTATGCACAACTAAGAAATATTCCTGTTTCCTATACCACCGAAGACGGAACTTATGTAGAGCTGCAACAAATTTTACCCGATGGCACACCTATTTATTATAAGACTAATAATACAGACGCAGCCCATTCTGCCCGAACCGACCACCTTAATATTGGTGGTTCCACTGGCTATGACCTTGATGGACAAAACATGATTGCCTATGTGTGGGATGGAGGCCATCCACGTATTACCCATCAGGAATACGACGGGCTAGGGGGGGCTGATCGCGTTTCCATAAGGGATGCCGTTCAAGAAGGAGGTATGTTATTTCGCGATCATGCTACCCATGTTACAGGTACCATTGCGGCTTCAGGTGTCGTTTCTTCTGCAAAGGGGATGGCCCCCCAATCTAAGGTAGAAGCTTATGTGTGGAACAATGATTTGGGAGAGGCGACTTCGGCTGCTTCGAATGGAATGTTGCTCTCCAATCACTCCTACAGTCTTGATCCAGCTACAACGCCCGTCCAGTGGTTTGGCGCCTATAAAGAAGATGCCTACAATTGGGATAACCTTATGTACCATGCACCCTATTATCTTATGGTAAAGTCTGCGGGGAATAATGGATTGGATAACTCAACGAACACTTATCCTCTTGCTACTGGTTACGACAAGTTGAGCGGTTTTGGTACGTCCAAAAATAATTTGGTCGTTGCTGCGGCAGATGATGCCGATGTAAATGCTGACGGAAGTATAAACTCTGTTATAATTTATTCTCGCAGTAGTCAGGGTCCTACAGATGACCTCAGGATTAAGCCTGATATTACCGGAAATGGTGTTGGGGTCTATTCTGCCTACGCGGGGTCTGATACTATTTATGGTAAATCTAGTGGCACCTCCATGGCAGCGCCAAACGTTACTGGCTCTTTATTGTTGTTGCAACAGCATCACAACAATTTAAACGGTTATTTTATGCGTGCCGCAACATTAAAAGGATTGGCCTTACACACGGCAGATGATGCCGGTCCGGTTGGACCAGACGCAGTTTGGGGATGGGGGCTATTGAACGCAAAAAAGGCTGCTGAAACAATTACTCAAAATGGTTCAGAATCTTTGATACAGGAACTTGTTATTTCCCAGGGACAGACGATATCCCTCACGGTAGATTCCGATGGATTAAATGATTTAATGGCATCCATTTCTTGGACCGATCGGCCTGGAGCGGTTAACGATGAATTGAACTCCCCGACTGCCGCTTTAGTAAATGACTTGGATATAAGGATTGAAAAGGAAGTTGCTACCTATTATCCGTGGAGGCTAACTGCTCCTAGCGCCAATGCTAAAGATGGGGACAACACAAAAGACCCTTATGAGCGGGTGGATGTTGAAAATGCCTCGGGCAGCTATACCATAACCATTACCCATAAAGGCGCTTTGCTAGGTGGTAGACAAGCCTTTAGCTTAATTATTACCGGAATTCAGCCAATAGTGTGTACTACGGCCTCGGTTCCTGAGAATGTTGACGTTTTTGATATTACGGGCACTAGCGTTTTGGTCTCATGGGATATGCTTCCTGGGGCTTTTTACGACCTCCGTTATCGGAAAAGTGGAGCTACCTCGTGGCTAGAAGTTGCTGATTTAGGCACGAATAGTTATCAGATGACGGGCCTTGATCCAACTACCGAATATGAGTTAGAATTGCGGAGTAAATGTTCCGAAGGCGAACCATCGGGCTACTCGACTATCATTGAGTTTTCTACTTTGGGGATTATTTATTGCGATTCCCATTCCCCATTTGCCAATGAAGATTTTTACATTAGTAATGTAAAACTGAATACGATCAACAACACATCTACTGAATCCAACTACTCGGATTTTACCGATCTCAGCACTGAATTGGTTGCTGGGCAGGCTTATACCATCTCAGTTACTACCACTGCAATTGATGACTTCCGAGCCAGTTATTCGGTGTGGATAGACTATAATGGCAATGGTCGCTTGGATGACTCGGGGGAACTGGTATTTACCGCGATTAGCGTGGCCAATACCGAAACTTCAGGATCCTTTACTGTTCCTATGGAGATTTCTGCTTTGCCTACCCGAATGAGGGTCTCTATGATAAATGATGAAATGCCTGCTGGCCCTTGCTATACAACATCAATTAAAGAGGGTGAAGTAGAAGATTATTCCATTTACCTAAGTCCTGCTCCCAATTTTATTTATGAAAACGATGAATGGACGCCAGAGGATCCTTCAGGAATTTCAGGGGCATCGGATAATATCCATATCGTAAATGGCACAGCAACGCTTAGTGCCGATACCGAAGCGAATAATATTACCGTAATGAGCGGCGCTATATTAAAGGTGGAAAACAACCTGACAATCCACGGAACGCTGGTTTTCAAAAGTACATCTGAAGGCAATGGCGAATTGGCCGCAGTTCCAGAATCTGCAAATATAACAGGAAATGTAACCGTGGAACGCTATATGAGTAATCGACGCTCTTATAGAATGGTGAGCAGTGCAGTTACTACAAGCGGCTCAATTCAAGACAACTGGCAAGAAGGCGCTACTAGCAACACACATAACCCAGCTCCAAGTTTCGGAACTCATATTACAGGAGATAAGGATGGGTTAAATGGTTTTGACGCTACTGCCTCGGGCAATTCATCCATGTATTATGTTCGGGATGGAGCCCAAGAATTCACCGCCATCGAGAATACCAATAATAAGACATTAACTGCTGGAGATCCATATCTTTTATTCGTTCGGGGGGACAGAAGTATTGACTTAACCGCCAATCCAACCCCTTTGGCAAAATCAACAACACTTCGTGCCACTGGCTCGATTGTTATTGGTTCTCAAACTCAAAACTTTTCAACTGTTGATGAAGATTTTGTAATGTTCGGAAATCCATACCAAAGTGCGGTTGATATGACATCGGTAGTAACGAACTCTAACAATGTGCAATCAGAATTTTACTATGTATATGACCCAGTCCAAGCAACATTTGGGAGTTATGTAACAGTAGACCTTGCGGATGGAAGCAACAATTATCCTGGCTCTTTTGCTAACCAATACCTACAGCCTGGACAAGCTGGCCAAGTAAAGGTCTCTGGTGCTGCTTCAATGATTTTTAATGAAAGCGACAAAGCTCCAGGACAGCATACGGCAACCAACCGCCCTATGTATGGAAACGATAGGTTAATTGTACAGTTATTCTCCACAGAGCACTTCCAAAATGAAGGCCCAGCGCATGATAGTTTTATAATGCGATTCGCCGAAGGCAACGACAACGGAATTACTCCCAAAGATGCAGTAAAACCAATGAACTTCTACGAAAACCTAGGCATTAACCACAACGGAACTTACCTAAGTATAGAACGTAGAGCCATGCCTCAGGACGAAGAGGTTTATCCGCTTTACAGTTCTGGATATCAATATTCTGATTATACCTTGAAGCTATCTATCTACGGACTTGACGCCAACTCCTTATACCTTGAGGATTATTTCAAGGGAACAAGTACGCTTTTGGAAAGTGGCGACACTACCTACAACTTTACCGTAGATAAAAACGATCCGTTGAGTATTGCTACAGGTCGTTTTGCTATCCGTACCGAAGCGCGTTTGGATGTTGACGGCCACCACATGCTAGCCGGCATCCGATTATATCCGAATCCATTGGACGATAATACGTTCTATATCAATGCCCCAAACTTGAACGGAGAAACGGTATTCATTTCAATAAACGACATGCTTGGAAGAGAGGTGTTTAACACAGAACAGATCTTTTCTGGAACTATCCTAAAAGTAGAACTCTCCCAAGGTTTGTCCAGTGGTGTTTATATCGTAAACCTTTCATCAAAAGGAGCGGAAAGAAGTCTTCGGATTATCAAGAAATAGGGATAAGGTTTATTTTGAATTTTGAATTTTAAATTTTGAATGGGAATAGATAGGGATTAGAGATTCGGGATTTGGGATTTGGGAGTAGGGATTTGTTGATTAGGGATTAGAGAATTTTACCTCTAACGTAAAATGGAGAAAGACCCCAAAGGTTTTAAAAACCTTTGGGGTCTGATCCACCGTCTAACTTCTAACCTCATAAATAACCTTATAACCTATAACCTAATAACCTTTCTTATCCATTCATAGAAATAAGGAACTCCTCGTTGTTTCTTGTGTTTTTGATGCGGTCATTGATAAATTCCATGGCTTCCACCGGATTCATATCTGCCAAATATTTTCTAAGCACCCACATGCGTTGTATGGTGTTTTCATCCAACAATAGATCATCACGACGTGTACTCGAAGAAGTAAGGTCTATGGCAGGGAAAATCCTTCTGTTGGAAATCTTTCTATCCAATTGAAGTTCCATGTTTCCAGTTCCTTTAAATTCTTCAAAAATCACTTCGTCCATCTTAGAGCCAGTATCTGTCAAGGCAGTAGCAATAATACTAAGAGAGCCGCCATTTTCAATATTTCGTGCCGCTCCGAAGAAACGTTTTGGTTTGTGAAGTGCATTTGCATCCACACCACCACTTAATATTTTACCACTTGCAGGCTGAACGGTGTTATATGCTCTCGCCAATCTCGTAATAGAGTCCAACAGGATCACTACATCGTGCCCACATTCCACAAGGCGTTTAGCTTTGTCGATTACTAAATTCGCCACGCGAACGTGCTCAGTTGCTTCCTTGTCAAAAGTAGAAGCTACAACTTCACCTCTCACGTTTCTCTGCATATCTGTAACTTCTTCCGGTCTTTCATCGATCAAAAGAATGATTTGATATACCTCAGGATGGTTCGCAGCAATCGCATTGGCAATATCCTTTAGCAGCATTGTTTTCCCCGTTTTGGGCTGAGAAACAATCATTCCACGTTGTCCTTTTCCTATTGGCGCAAACAGATCTATAATTCGAGTTGAAATAGTGCTCTGCTTATCTGCAAGGTTAAATTTTTCCTGTGGGAAGAGAGGAGTTAGGTGCTCAAAAGAAACTCTATCTCGCACCATGTTCGGGTTTAGCCCGTTGATGCGGTTCACTTTAATAAGCGGGAAATATTTTTCACCTTCTTTTGGAGGTCTAACTTCTCCTAAAACTGTATCCCCAGTTTTCAATCCGAACAAACGGATTTGAGATTGCGATACGTAAATATCGTCAGGAGAGGATAAATAATTATAGTCACTCGATCTCAAAAATCCATATCCGTCCTGCATTAAGTCTAGAACACCTTCACTTTCAATAATTCCGTCAAACTCATAGTCTGGCTCACGATAACGGTTTCTGGAATCTTTGTTGCCATTGTTTCTGTTATCGCTTGGCTTACTTTGGTGTTTTTGACGCGTATCAGGGCCTTGACTATCGCTACGTTGGTGCTTTTGTCTAGGGTCTTTTTGGTCTTTGTCGTTCGGAGACTTCTGATGTTGTGGTTTCTTGTCAGCCTCTTTTTTATCATGCTTTTCCTGACTTAGTTTGTGATCGGGACTATTTTTATGGTCCTGATTTATTTTTTTATCGTCAGTAGATTTCCTATCCTCAAATTTTCTGTCGTCAGATGGTTTTCTATCATTCCCAGATTTTCTAGCGTCTACGGATTGTTTATCATCCTCAACTTTTTTGTAATGTGATTTCTGGGGTTGTGGTTTTTGAGGCTGTGGTTTTTTGGTTGGAGCGTCCGCACTTTGTGACCGTGGAGATTTTTCCTCGGTGGGAGCATCCTTTGGAGCAGGAGTAGAAGGTTTCTCTGTATTTTTTGTTTCAGACTTAGGAGTGTCTGAGTCCAATATGGCCTTAACGGCGTTGGGATTGGCTGCTTGGTAATCTAATATTTTATAGACCAAGTCAAGTTTTTTTTGAGTGCGGTATTTTGGCACATCAAGCTCTTTTGCTATTTCCTGAAGTTCAGGTAGCTTTTTGCTTTTTAATTCTGAAATTTCAAACATTTAAAAAAAATAAAGTTTATGTTGATACTATAACGTTCCTATTGAGAAGGATTTTAAAGTAAGTTGAAAAAAAATGGAAGACTAAATAACCTTTGATTGAGACGGTTACGAATAGATACTGCAATAATACAATAATAATTCAAATTCCACTGTTATTTTTTTTAAAAAGAAACTGTATTTTTGCGCCTCAAACGATTTTTAGTAGCAATGATACAACGCATTCAAACTATTTATATATTAATCTCTGCCCTAATAATGGGAGCCCTGTATGTGTGGTTTCCTGTTATGTTGGATCAAGACGGCGGGGTCATTCTCCAAAGAGGAGAACCTCTTGTTGTTGTCCCGATATTTCTTTCTATCGTAATGGCAATTATTTCTATCCTGAATTATAAAAAAAGGCAGTCGCAGTTTATTCTGAACCGTCTAAATATATTATCAAATTTTGTATTACTGGGAGTTTTCGTTTACAGATCGCTCACTTTATCCGGAGAAACCTTGGTTTCGGAGAAGGGTATTGGGGTCCTCTTTCCTATCATTTCTATCGTGTTTTTAGTGCTGGCCAATAAGGCTATTAAAAAGGACGAAGATCTTGTAAAATCAGTTGATCGTTTACGCTAAACCAATCTAGTATATTAGTGCAAAACCCCTAAAGAATGCCATCTTTGGGGGTTTTTTAATTAGTTTGCAGTCAAGATAGTGCGAATTAGAAATTTTTGATTGTAGCGGTGTTAGGCAATCTAGCAACAGGATTAAACTGTTTAAAAGAACACTTAAATTTTCCTAATTGTCAGCACTTTACGATTCTAGTTATATATCTTAAACCTAATGGCGCAATGATATAAAATCTGCCATCCGCACGTATCTAAAAGTCTAGGTAGAAAACTCTTCTGAAATTTTAGTACTACATTTTTCTTTCAAATTCGATGACTTCCAAATTCTGGATCTTTTCGCCGTCTATCTCAAACCTGAGCATAGTTCTCACTTTATGAAACCCGTGTTTTCCCACCGCGCCAGGATTCATATGTAAAAGCCCGGTCGTTTTATCTGGCATTACCTTTAAAATATGGGAATGCCCGCTGATAAAAATTTTAGGTGGATTGGAATATATTTCCTGTCTAATCTTGGGATTGTATCTTCCTGGATAACCTCCAATATGGGTGATCCAGACATCAACCTTTTCACACATAAACCTATTGTGCAATGGAAATTCCATTCGCACTTGTGGATCATCAATGTTTCCATATACAGCGCGCAACGGCTTTAGTTCCTGGATGGCATCTGTAACTTTCAGATCCCCAATATCTCCTGCATGCCAAACTTCATCGGCCTGATTTACGTATTTAAGAATCTTATCGTCCATATAACTATGGGTGTCACTGAGCAAGAGGATTTTTTTCAAAATAAATTTTGGAATTTAAGATTGTAATATGTTTGAGAGTTGAATTGAAAACTCCATAAGGAGCTGCAATTCGATAGAGATTTTCAAAATACGAAGTTATTAAGTTTTAGTGATTATTAAGAGAAATGCTTCGTTGTAAATTGTAAATTTGTCAATTCTGAAAAACTCACAGTGCGGTATTTTATTGAAATTGCATATAACGGCAAAAATTATTTTGGATGGCAACGACAGCCCAAGCAAATCAGCGTACAACAAGTTTTGGAAGATTCACTTTCCACCTTTCTTAGGAAGGAAATAAAAATCACGGGTGCGGGCAGAACAGATACGGGTGTTCATGCAAAACAATTGATGGCGCATTTTGACCATGATTTAATAGAAAATAAAGAAAGATTTATTTTCAGGATGAATTCCTTTTTGCCACCGGATATTGCTATAAAAGATCTGTATGAGGTTTCAAAAGAAGCCCATGCGCGTTTTGATGCCTTGGAAAGGACATACCAATATATTATTGGACTGGGAAAAGATCCATTTTCTCAAGATTATGTTTACCAAGTTTACAACAAACCCGATCTTGGATTAATGAACAAGGCGGCTGAGTTGTTATTGCACCATAAAGATTTTCAATGCTTTTCCCGTTCAAAAACCGACGTAAAAACTTACAATTGCAAAGTGAATGAAGCATATTGGGAACAAAAGGATGAAAACCTCATCTTCAACATAACAGCAGATCGCTTTCTTCGAAATATGGTACGCGCCATTGTGGGAACGCTTTTGGAAGTTGGCTATGGAAAAAGATCTTTGGAAGATTTTAAATCTGTCCTAAACAGCAAGAGTAGGGATGAGGCAGGCGCTTCGGCTCCAGCGCAGGCCCTTTATTTGGTGAAAATAGTTTATCCAGAGAATATTTTTTTAAATAAAGACCTGTCGAAAAAATACGAGGAAAAGAAAATTGTTTGAAAAAAGATCATGATGGGTCAAATTTCGAGGGATATAGATAATAAAAAGATTAAAATTTAATTTGAAGTAAAGTGTCAAAAGACTCCGGTAACGCATTCGATTTCAAGCTTTTCAAACGCTTATTGGCTTTTACAAAGCCGTATCGAGGTGTGTTTTATTTTGTAGCATTCGCCGCAATTATCATGTCGGGCCTCGCTGTTTTAAGGCCCTATCTCTTGCGCTTGGCCATCGATGATTCCATAATCCCTCAAGATGGGGAAGGGTTTATGAAATACATCATCCTGATGATCGTAGTTCTCTTGCTAGAGGTGTTCTTTCAGTTTGCCTTTATCTTTTATACCAACTGGCTCGGACAAAGCGTAATTAGAGATTTGCGTGAAAAACTCTTTCGTTTGATGATAAGTTTCAGAATGAAATATTATGATAAAAGCGCAGTGGGAAGGCTTACAACCAGAGCGGTAAATGATGTGGAAACCATTTCCAGTATTTTTAGCGAAGGACTTTTTATGATCATTAGTGATTTGCTGAAGATGGTAGTAATTGCCGGATTTATGCTGACACAAAGTTGGAGGTTGTCTTTGATTGTATTTATAGTTTTACCTTTTATTATTTACGCTACCCGGGTTTTTCAAAAAGCAATGAAGGTTGCCTTCGAAGATGTTCGAAACCAAGTGGCAAATTTGAATTCTTTTGTTCAGGAGCGGATTACGGGAATGAAGATTGTTCAAATCTTTACGCGTGAAAAAACCGAATTCGAACATTTCCAGGAAATTAATAAGAAACACAGAAAAGCTTGGATAAAAACAGTTTGGTACAACTCTATCTTTTTCCCGATAGCGGAAATGACGGGTGCCATTGCTACTGGTTTGGTTGTGTGGTACGGTGGCCTTAACGTAATTGGTGGAGGAATAGTTACCTTGGGTATAATTACAGCCTTTATTCAATATGCTGAAATGCTTTTTAGACCCCTGCGTCAAATTGCCGATAAATTCAACACCCTACAAATGGGGATGGTTGCAGCGAACAGAGTATTCGGGATTTTAGATACAAAATCCCATATTCCAGATAATGGAACATTGGATTATACGAGTACAAAAGGTGAAATTGAATTTAAAGATGTCCATTTTGGATATAATGAAGGCGAAGAAGTAATAAAAGGAATTTCATTTAAGGCCAATCCAGGAGAAACCATCGCTATAGTAGGTGCAACGGGTGCTGGAAAAAGTACAATAATCAATCTTTTAAATCGCTTTTACGAAATAGATAGTGGAGAAATTTTAATAGATGGAATATCATTAAAAGAATATAAACTTTCCTCCATTCGAGGGCAAATTGCCGTTGTTTTGCAGGATGTATTTTTGTTTGCAGATTCTATTTTAAATAATATTTCCCTAAAGGATCCAGATATTACCGAAGCGGAAATTGTTGCGGCGGCCAAGGAGATTGGCGTGCATAAGTTTATCGAATCCTTGCCCGAAGGATATCATTACAACGTGAAAGAAAGAGGAAGCATGCTTTCATCGGGACAACGCCAGCTCATTTCCTTTTTGCGGGCTTATGTAAGTAAACCAAGTATTTTAATCTTGGATGAAGCTACTTCTTCAGTAGATACCTATTCTGAAGAAATGATCCAGACTGCTACAGAAAAGATTACAAAAAACCGAACCTCTATTGTAATAGCTCACCGTTTGGCCACCATTAAAAAGGCAGATAAAATTATTGTTATGGATGCGGGCAGAATTGTGGAGGAAGGAACCCATCAAGAACTTCTTAAACTAGAGGATGGGTTTTATAGAAATCTTTATGAAGTACAATTTATAAAGGAAGAGGTGCAATAGGATTTGGATTCCCTTCTAACTTAAATCTTTCTTCAGAAGTTTTAGCAACTCATCAGTATCTTCAAAAAGCACGAAATCTCCATCCTTTAAATAAGAAATCTGTCCATTTTCTTCTGAAACTACAATAGAAACGGCATCTGTCTTTTCGGTGATTCCAACTGCAGCACGATGCCTAAGCCCGAAGCGCAATGGGATATTCCTATCATTTGAAACAGGTAAAATTACACGGGTAGCAGTAATGCGATTTTCTTCAATAATGATCGCGCCATCATGAAGTGGACTATTTTTAAAAAAGATACTTTCAATAATAGGTTGGTTGACCTCAAGGTTCATCTCATCTCCCGTATTCTTCACAAAATCCAATCTGTTGTTTCTTTGTATCACAATTAAGGCACCAGTATTTGTAGAAGACATTTTTTTACAGGCAGACACAATTCCTTCCAAGTCCATTTTAACGCCTCTATCTGCGCCCAAAAGTCTAAAATGCTTCAGAATTCGCCGTCTGGCATTAAAATTTGTGGATCCAAGCATTAATAAAAATTTCCTGATTTCTGGTTGGAAGACCACGACCAATGCAAACATCCCTACGCCCAAAAATCCGCCCAAAATTTTGCTGAGCAGTTCCATTTCCAAAAGTTGGGTTACTACGAATATGGCATAGACGATTATAATTCCCACCAAAATATTGATGGCAACCGTTCCCTTAACCAAATTATAAAGGTAATAGAGGAGTGCGGCCACCAGAACGATGTCCACAATATCTATGATCCTAATATCCAAAAAATCCAAATGAGTTCGTTTTTTGTAAAAGTAGGTTAAAAATTTTAATGCCCGTAGTTGCTATATTTTAGGTTTTCATATAGTTTCACACATTCCACCGCTTCCTTTACATCATGCACTCTAAGGATAGAAGCTCCCTTTAAAAGGGCAATAGTATTTATGCTCGTAGTGCCATTAAGCGCTTCCTTTGAAGATATGCCCAAGGTTTTGTAAATAAATGATTTTCGGGAAACTCCAGCCAGTACAGGTACATCCAGATTTTCAAAGAGTTCAAGATTGTTTAACAGCTCAAAACTTTGTTTGGCCGTTTTTGCGAACCCAAAACCCGGATCTACTATAATATCATTGATACCGGCTGCTCGGGCAAGCCTTATCTTTCTCGATAGAAATTCCAGGACTTCAATGGTCACATTTTTATAATCCGTGAGCGTGGCCATATCCTGTGGGGTTCCTCTCATGTGCATTAAAATATAAGGCGTTTTAAATTGTCCTACCATTTTATACATTTCAGCATCCAAGGTGCCACCGGAAATATCATTTATTATGGCCGCCCCATTTTCTACAGCAGCTTTTGCTACCTCACTTCTAAAAGTATCAACAGATATTAGAGTTTCTGGATAGTTCTGAAGAATAATTTCAAGAGCTCTTAAAACCCGTTCCGTTTCCTCCTTAATTGAAATGTTTTCTGCACCGGGACGCGAGCTGTATCCGCCAATATCCAAAAAAGTTGCGCCATCGGTCAACATTTTTTCAGCTTGGCTCAAGATATTCGGTTGTGAAAAACTCTTTCGACCATCATAGAACGAATCTGGTGTTACATTGATTATCCCCATTACTTTTGGAGTTTCAAGATCTACGAGAGTGCCGCGACAATTAAGAGTGCTCAATTTTTTATTGTGATTAATTTAAGCGAAATTTACGCAAAATCTTACAATTTAGGAATGAAGGATACTTCAAATCAGTACAACGACCAGATTGAAAAATGCAGAGCGTTGTTTATCAATAAAATGCACGATTATGGAAGTGCATGGCGAATACTTCGTCTTCCATCCCTTACGGATCAAATTTTTATAAAAGCACAGCGCATTCGGAGTCTTCAAAAAAATGAGCATCAAAAAATTCAAGAAGATGAGGGCAGTGAATTTATCGGAATCGTAAATTATTCCATCATGGCACTTATTCAAATAGAAAAAGGAGTAGTGGACCAGCCCGATCTTTCCTTGGAAGATGCCACCCAACTTTATGACGAACAAGTAGCGCAGGCCAAACAATTAATGATGGATAAAAACCATGATTATGGCGAAGCGTGGCGCGACATGAGGGTAAGCTCTCTTACAGATTTGATTCTCCAAAAATTGCTTCGCGTTAAGCAAATTGAAAATAACCAAGGAAAAACATTGGTTTCCGAGGGCATTGGCGCCAACTATCAGGACATGATCAATTATGCCATATTCGCACTGATTCATTTAGAAGAGAACATTGATTCTCAAAAAATTAGTTCCAAAGAATCCGAAGTATAATCCTTTCAGGGAATCTCTAAAACGCGCTCTGAGCCTTAAAAAATCACAGAATTTATATTATGAAATATCTCGTTGGAATAGCAAGAATAATTGTCGGTGTTCTTTTCATTATTAGTGGGCTGATCAAACTAAATGATCCAGTTGGTTTCTCCTTTAAACTACAGGATTATTTCGCGCCTGAGGTTCTTAATCTAGGATTCTTGGTCCCTTATGCACTTTTATTAGCAATAATTTTGGTGATTTTCGAAGTGCTTCTGGGAATAGCACTTCTCTTGGGATATATGAAGAAATTTACGCTGTGGGCCCTTTCGCTCATGATCGTCTTCTTTACATTTTTAACTTTCTATTCGGCATACTTCAATAAAGTAACAGATTGTGGTTGTTTCGGTGATGCTATGCCACTCACTCCATGGGAATCTTTTACGAAGGATATAATTCTTCTGGTGCTGATATTGATTCTTGTAATGGGTAGAAAATATATCAAGCCTATTTTCACCAAAGGAATTCATGGTATCATAATCTTTACATCCTTTATTTTTTGTTTGGGGATCACGTATTATGTTTTGGAACATCTTCCTATAATCGATTTCAGACCTTATAAAATTGGAGCAAACATCCCAGAAGGAATGACCACTCCTGAAGATGCTCCCAAACCTATTTATGAATACAAATGGAAATTTAAGGTGAATGGCGAAGAAAAAATTATCACTACAAATGGTGATTACCCCAATGTTGATGGCGAATTTATAGATGTGGATACCCGTATGATCCAAGAAGGGTACACTCCGCCCATCCATGACTTTATGATAGAAAGAGATGGCGAAGATTACACCGAAGAATTTTTAAACGAAGAAAATCTAATCGTAATTATAGCTTATAGTTTGGGAAACACCGAGATGAACGGATATCCGAACATTAAGGAAGCGACAGATAGAGCACTAAAAAATGGATATAAAGTAATTGGTCTTTCGGCGTCTTCTCAAGACGTTAGCGATCAATTAGTGGAACAAGAAAATCTGAACTTTAAGTTCTATTTCTGTGATGAAACCACTTTGAAAACAATTGTAAGGAGCAATCCGGGAATATTGGAATTGAATAGAGGTACCATCATGCAAAAACTTCATTGGAACGATGCTGCAAAATTGGAGTTGCCAGTGGTTGATTCATCCACTCCAAACTTAGATTTGAACATAAAAGAACGTTTGGACAGTATTGCGGTACAAGATCAGAAATATAGAAAACTTCTTCAGACTCAAGATCGTGATGAAAGAATTGCCCTCGGAAAGTCAATGGGTCTTTCAGAAGCTGAAGCAACCGGAGATCTTTGGCAAATGCAGGCGGTTTTGGATAGTGTGAACATGATTTATGTAGAAAAGATTTTCAATGAAAAAGGATATCCAGGAAAAACAATGGTCGGAGAGCCAACCAATACCGCTGCATGGAGTGTTTTGCAGCACAATCCCGATAAAATCCCTGAATACCTACCCATGATTAAGAAAGCGGGCGAGGCAGGGGAATTGCCCATGAGATTGGTAGCAATGATGGAGGATAGATATTTAATGAATGAAAACCGACCTCAGATCTATGGAACCCAAGGAAGAGTTGGAAATAATGGCGAGAAATTTATATGGCCCATAGAAGATGCGGAAAATGTAAATGAAAAAAGAAAAAATGCGGGATTCGATACCACTATTGAAGAGTATTCAAAACAGCTTTTCGGAGAAGATTTTGAATATAAATCGCTATCGATGGATCAGATAAATAAAGAATAGGGTGGTAGGCTATGTGGTTCAAAAAATAGGATATGCCTTATTGACACTTTTTGGAGTGGTCACTGTTGTCTTTATGCTATTTACAATTTTGCCCGGAGATCCTGCAAGGATGATGTTGGGTCAAAATGAAACCGCGGAACAAGTTGCAATCGTGAAAAAGAAATATGGGTTTGATCAACCTATTTCAGTTCAATATGCTAGGTACTTGAACGATCTTTCCCCAATTTCGTTTCACAGCAAAAACCCAGAAGATTATACCTTTTTGAGCAGTAAATACGATGCAGCCCAAATGTTCTCAGTAGGAAATACCGCCGTCGCCTTAAAGGTTCCCTATCTCCGGGAATCTTTTCAGAAAAACGGAAAACAAGTGAGTGAAGTTATAGCCGAAACTCTTCCTAATACCTTCGTTTTGGCCGTATCGGCAATTGTAATTGCTATGGTAATTGGAATTTTCTTCGGAATTATATCTGTACTCTTTAAAGATGGATTTATTGATAAGGCCATTCAGTTGATCAGTACTCTCGGCATGAGTGTTCCCTCTTTTTTTAGCGCGATATTATTTGCATGGATATTCGGATTTCTACTTCATGAATATACCAATTTGAACATGACCGGAAGTTTGTATGAAGTGGACGACTCTGGTAATGGCAAATACATACAATGGAAGAATTTGATCCTTCCTGCCATAGTCCTCGGAATTAGGCCGTTGGCTGTAGTGAGCCAGTTGATGCGAAATTCGTTGTTGGAAGTTTTGGATCAAGATTATATACGGACTGCCAAAGCGAAGGGATTGACGTTTTATCAAATTATCACAAAACATGCTTTAAAAAATTCACTTAACCCAGTTGTAACTGCTGTTTCTGGGTGGTTTGCATCCATGCTTGCGGGCGCGGTTTTTGTGGAATATATTTTCGGATGGAATGGATTGGGAAAAGAAATCGTAAATGCGCTAAACACCTTGGATCTTCCAGTAATAATGGGAGCTGTTTTGGTTATCGCCACTCTATTTATTTTGATCAATATTTTTGTGGACATAATCTATGGCTGGCTCGATCCAAAAATCAGTAGATAATTAGGGATTTTAAAAATCAGAGGTTGGTTTTAAATTAGCCAAGAACAAATGGAAGACACATTTACAGTCCAAATAGCTGAATTTGCATTTCCTTTTCCTGCGGAAATATTCAAAACTAAAATGATTGATAGCGGAATCGGGTTTAGAGAGTTTTTTAAAGATTCATATGAAGGTGGAGCCGGGTCTGTTATTTTTTATATTTCGAACAACGACTTTCAACAGGCACTATTTTTAAAAAATGAAGTTGATGCCGAGAATATTATTTCCGAAGAAACTCATAGACATCCTATAATGAAATATGTAAGATGGATTTCGTTGATTGGCATCCTTTCTTATTTATTATATCAACTGATTGATTTTTTAATCAGTATTACAAAATAAAAATTATTACAAACAAAAAGAAGATGAGAAAACAAATCGTTGCTGGAAATTGGAAAATGAATAACGACTTAGCTGAGACAGAAATGTTTTTGGTAGATTTAAAGAAGCAGGTAATTCCCGAAAAAGTGGAAGTAATGATTGCGCCATCGTTCACAAATCTAAACCATGCTTTCAAATCTTTGAGAGAGCATCCAGTGGAGGTGATCGCGCAAAATATGCATCAAAGTCAGAATGGAGCTTTTACAGGAGAAGTTTCTGCAGCAATGCTAAAAAGCGTTGGCGTTAACACGGTAATTTTGGGTCATAGCGAAAGACGCGAGTATTTTAATGAAGATAACGCAACATTGGCAGAGAAAGTGAACACAGCCCATGATAATGAAATGAGAGTAATCTTTTGCGTAGGCGAATCTCTTGAAGATAGAAAGAATGGCAATTATTTCAAATTTGTGGAGAAACAACTTTCAGAAGGACTATTTCATGTTTCAGAAGAAACTTGGAAAGATATTGTAATTGCTTACGAACCTATTTGGGCAATAGGAACTGGTGAAACTGCCAGTCCAGAACAAGTTCAGGAAATGCATCAATATATACGTAAAACAATAGCTGAAAATTATTCTCAACAAATAGCACAAGAAGTTTCCATCCTTTACGGAGGAAGCGTGAAACCCGATAATGCCAAGGAAATTTTTGGACAACCTGATGTTGATGGAGGATTGATTGGAGGTGCCTCATTGAAAGTAAATAGTTTTATGGAAATAATTAATTCCTTTCAATAAGAACATTCTAACTTATACATAAACACAATAAAATCGCTATTGTCATGGCTCAAATTGATCCAGACTTTTATAATTTCAAGTTATGTCACAAATATATATAGAATACATTTTTAAAGTGGAGCCCTTTCAGCCCGGCACAGAAATCCTGATCGCAGAACTGGGATATGCAGGTTTCGAAAGTTTTGTAGAAACAGAAGATGGCGTAACAGCGTATATCCAAAAGGATGAATGGCGCGAAACCGTGTTGGAAGAAATCGATATTTTGAAGTCAGAGGAATTTAAAATTGAGTATACTTTTTCGGAAATAGAGCAGATAAATTGGAATTCGGAATGGGAAAAGAATTTTTCTCCCATTGAGGTAGATGATAAATGTACAGTTCGAGCTCCATTTCATCCTGAAAGAAATTTCAAATATGAAATAGTCATTGAACCAAAAATGTCATTTGGCACGGGCCATCATGAAACTACATTTATGATGCTCCAATATATTTTGGAAAATGATTTTGAAGGGAAAACAGTTCTGGACATGGGCTGTGGTACAGCTGTTTTGGCAATCTTGGCAGAAATGCGGGGTGCCAAAAAATTGGATGCTATAGATATTGATGAATGGTGCTTTGAGAATTCAACAGAAAACGTTGAAAGGAACAATTGTAAAAATATTTCAGTATATTTAGGAGATGCCTCTTTATTGAAGAACCAAAAATATGATGTAATTATCGCCAACATCAACAGGAATATTCTCCTGAACGATATGGAAGCTTATAGAAATTGTTTGAATCCATCTGGGTCCATTTATTTAAGCGGATTTTATCAAGAAGATTTACCAGTTATTACAGAATGTTGCAATAATCTTGGCCTTCAGTTCGTTGATAACAAAAAGAAAAACAATTGGGTAGCTGCAAAATTTATAGTTTCGGAATTGTAAACTTAGAAATGCACAGCCTGGTTTTATTGAATTATATATTATGAGTACAAAGGAAAAAATACAGGAAGAAGTCTCAGTTTCCGAAAAGGAATCTGGGCAGAATGAGATTGTTCTTTTTAATGATGATGTAAATACCTTCGATCATGTTATAAACACCCTTATATATGCCTGCGAACATACCCCAGAGCAAGCGGAGCAATGTTCTATCATTGTTCATTATAAAGGTAAGTGTACGGTTAAGACGGGGGTCTATGACGAATTGGAGCCAAGATGTTCTATGCTATTGGACGCAGGATTAAGTGCTGAAATAGTTTAAAAATAATTTTCCTTTTTAATTGTTGTAGTTAAGAGGTTTTTTTTATATTTGCAGCCGCTAAGGGATTAAGGTTAGATTAAATTCTTTTCTTTAACGGTAGCAAAACGGCCTTGTGGCGCAACTGAATAGCGCACCTGATTACGGCTCAGGAGGTTCCAGGTTTGAATCCTGGCAAGGTCACAAAAATGTAAAAGTCTGTACGGTCGTACAGACTTTTTTTTGTTTCCACACTTTTTAAAATTTATTCGTTTTTATAAATTTTAGTTTTATAAAAGCTGTTTTTCTAAATTTCAAAACCCTTAATTCAAGATTATTTTCAATATTTTTGAAGGATGTCAATAGAACGATTTATTAGAAATGTAGATGGTTTCCCTAAAAAAGGGATCCAATTTAAGGATATCACGCCACTTCTTGCAAATGCACAGGCCACTGAAGAATGCCTACAACGAATGATCGATCTTCTTGGAGATGAGAAGGTAGATAAAGTAGTTGCCATAGAAGCCAGGGGTTTTTTCTTCGGAATTCTACTGGCCCAACGTCTAAATGCAGGATTCGTCCCTATTCGGAAGCCGGGAAAACTTCCTTTTAAGACCTTAAAGGAAACTTATAATTTAGAGTATGGCACAGATACCTTAGAAATTCATCAGGACGCCATTAAAGAAGGCGAAATTGTCCTATTACATGATGATGTATTGGCTACGGGCGGAACCGCTCGGGCGGCTTGTAATTTAGTGGAAAGATTAGGTGGAAAAATTATACAATTCAATTTTATACTTGAAATTGAATCTCTAAAAGGAATTCAAAAAATAGAAGGATATCCCGTGAGGTCCCTTTTGAAATTTTAGTCCAAAGCATTTTTAGTAACCCACAATTTATAGGCGAATATTGCCATCTGAAACTTCGAAGCTTTTGCAAGATCCATTTCTTTTTTTGTGAAACTTGGCAATACTTTTTTATTTATTTTGGCCAGAAGTTTAAAGATATTCTTTTTCATATTTCATAAAAATAAGGAAATCTTACGAATTACAGAACATACGAATCGAATGATAGTAGTTCTATTGTTTTTTAAGAATTATTTCCACCGCGCCGTTGGCACCTTTTTCCCCATACTTTTTGATGGCTTTATCACCTTTCAAAACAATAACCTCTTTAATATTATCAGTAGGCACCGATTTCAAGTCCTTTTTAAAAATTTGTTCGCCATTTAAGAAATACAAAGGTTCATCGGTATCCAAAAGATCTTTTTCCTCCGAATTAGTTTCTTCTTCATTTGGGATATCTAAAGTTAATAGTGGAGTAGCGATTTGCTCTTGAATGATTTTAGTATTTTCTTCTCCGACATCCAGATTCTTCTCAATTGATATATCTTTAATTTTGGGAACGCTATCCAAATCTCCTTGATTTTCTGCCAAGTGTTGGTTTTTCAACACTATCAATTCCTGTTTTTTTCTAAGTTTTTCTTCATGTCTTTTAACCGCAGCTTCGGAAGAAACACCCGCGTCGCCTTCTTCATCAATAAAGAATGTCAATTCATCAATTCCAGTTTTCTCCGTTACCTTATAGCTACCTTCATTCCCGTTGCCTTCATAAATAATTGAAAGCGAAACTATTTCGTTCTTGCTGTTTCTTGAAGTTTTATAAATAAAATCAATGTTATAATTTGTTTTTAAATCATCTTTTATTCTTTCAAGTTCTTCATCGGAAGTATTTTTGGTTATTATCACCTTAAATTCTTGCTGGTTGAAAGTCAGCATCTTTCGCCAATGTGCTCTGTTATTTATTAAAGAAGTCTTGGTATGGGCAACTTGATAAGTATAAGATTCACTGTTGATTGATTCTTTAGAAATACTTTCTATGTGATTTCCTTCTTCGTTCACGTTAAAACCCAAAAATGTTATGGCCAACAGCGGAAGCGTTACGATAAAAGAGTTTAGCTTATTTGTAATTTTTTTCATGTTGTCTTTTTTAACATTAAAACGCATCAGTGCTTTAGAATATCCAATGTGATATCAATTTAATCCTTCATCTAAATTTAGACCTAGTTAAGTTGTTGTGCAACTATAATTTTATATAGAGAATACTATAATACTTATGGCTAATTTTAAATTTAAAAAAATGAATCTATAGGCAAAAATGAATTTGTTGCTTTATAATAATCTGTGACTACCATGATATAATTAGGGGGTAAGTTCAATAAATGATTCTTTTTTCAAATTTGTGATAAAATTTAATGGGGTGAATTCCAAAAACCCGTACTTTTGTTTCCAAATTAAAAAACACATCCATGTCCACACTCCGATTTTATGCAGTAAAAGAAAGCTTAAGTAGAACTCCCGTTCCCGTAGAAGAATCTGAAAGACGTTCAGAAATATTTGGTAGAAATGTTTTCAATGAAAACGCAATGCGCCAATATCTCACAAAGGATTCTTTCACTAGTGTTATGGAAGCAATTGAAAAGGGAACAAAAATCCAACGCCATCTTGCAGATCATATTTCCACAGGGATGAAAGAATGGGCCATTACCAAAGGTGCTACACACTATACGCACTGGTTTCAGCCCTTAACTGGTGCCACGGCCGAAAAGCATGATGCGTTTTTTGAAACTTTAGATAACGGACAGGCAATAGAGAAATTTGGTGGCACCCAATTGGTTCAACAAGAGCCCGATGCTTCCAGTTTCCCGAGTGGTGGAATCCGAAATACTTTCGAAACTCGAGGATATACTGCTTGGGATCCTACTTCTCCAGCTTTTATTTATGGATCTACGCTATGTATTCCAACTGTTTTTGTTTCCTATACAGGAGAAGCATTGGATTATAAAACTCCACTGCTAAGATCGCTTCAGGTGCTGGACAATGCTGCTACGGAAGTGGCAAAATATTTTGATAAGAATGTTACCAAGGTAAATGCAACCTTGGGATGGGAACAGGAATATTTTCTTGTAGATAGTGCAATGGCTGCTTCCAGACCAGACATTACTTTGGCTGGACGAACTTTGTTAGGCCATACTGCCGCTAAAGGACAACAGTTGGATGACCATTATTTTGGATCCATTCCCAGTAGAGTTCTCAATTATATGCGCCATTTGGAAAAGGAATGTATGCTTTTGGGAATCCCTGCAAAAACCAGACATAACGAAGTAGCTCCAAACCAATTTGAACTTGCGCCTATTTTTGAAGAAACCAACTTGGCTGTAGATCACAATTCATTATTGATGGATTTGATGCAAAAAGTTGCCGAGAAGCACAATTTTAAAGTTCTTTTTCATGAAAAGCCCTTCGCGGGAGTAAACGGAAGTGGAAAGCACAATAATTGGTCGTTATCTACAAATACGGGAATAAATCTTTTAGGGCCGAGTTCCACTCCCATGAAAAACTTGCGGTTTCTAACTTTTTTCATCAACACCATTAAAGCGGTAAACGAATATGAAGACTTACTTCGTGCATCAATTGCCAGTGCAGGAAATGATTACAGACTTGGAGCAAATGAAGCACCGCCTGCAATAATATCTGTTTTCATAGGAACTCAACTGACTGCAGTATTGGACGAGTTGGAAAAAGTGACAAGTGGAAAACTTTCTCCTCAGGAAAAAACCGATCTTAAATTGAATGTTGTTGGAAAAATTCCTGAAATTTTACTGGACAATACAGATAGAAACAGAACTTCTCCTTTTGCTTTCACGGGAAATAAATTTGAATTCAGAGCGGTGGGATCTACAGCAAACTGCGCTAATCCGATGACAGTTCTGAATTCGATAGTGGCCAAGCAATTGATTGATTTCAAAGCGCGCGTTGAGATTTTGATAAAGGATAAGAAGATGAAAAAGGATGACGCCATTTTCAATGTTCTTCGAGAATATATCAAGGATTCAAAAAGAATCCGTTTTGAAGGGGATGGATATGGCGAAGCTTGGGAAAAAGAAGCTCAGAAACGAGGTCTAAGCAACTTCAAAAATACTCCGGAAGCTTTAAAAGCTAGAGTTTCAAAAAAATCCATCGCCTTATTTGAAGATCTTGGGATTATGAGTAGGGTAGAAGTAGAAGCCCGTCATTCCATAGAGCTTGAAGAGTACACAATGCGTATACAGATTGAAGGAAGAGTTCTGGGAGATATCGCACGAAATCATATTATTCCTACGGGAATCCAATACCAAAACATACTATTGGAAAATGTTCAAGGTCTTAAAAATATTTATGGCACCGACTTTAAGAAATTCGCGGGAGAGCAGATGCATCTTATTGAAAAGATTAGTGGCCATATTGCAATGATCAATAAAGGCATCACCGATATGATTGAAGCTCGAAAAATTGCTAATAAGGTGGAAGACATCGAACAAAAAGCCTTTGCTTATTGTAATGCGGTAAAACCATTATTCGAAGTTATCAGATATCATTGCGATAAACTTGAACTATTGGTAGATGATGAAATTTGGCCAATGACTAAATATAGAGAGTTATTGTTTTCATAGTTAAATTGTTATCCTTAGTAGTTTCATAAGAATGAAGAGCCGATAAAACTTATCTTATCGGCTTCTATCATTCTAAATTTTAGCTAAAAACCTCGGAAGTCCACTTTGGTGGGCTTTCTTTTAATCCGTACTTTTACGCCATAATTGAAAAAAATGAGCAAAGAGATTTCGCAGCGCTATGCCCAAAGAGGTGTTTCTGCAGGTAAGGAAGATGTGCATAACGCAATTAAAAACGTGGACAAGGGTCTTTTCCCAAAAGCATTTTGCAAGATAGTTCCAGATTACCTCACAGGGGATTCTGATTATTGTTTGATCATGCACGCCGATGGAGCGGGAACCAAATCTTCCTTGGCTTATACTTATTGGAAAGAAACAGGAGATGTTTCTGTCTGGAAAGGGATTGCTCAGGATGCCTTAATTATGAACATCGACGATTTAATATGCGTTGGCGCGGTAGATAATATTCTACTGTCTTCAACTATAGGTCGAAATAAAAATCTTATTCCTGGAGAAGTAATTTCCGAAATCATAAATGGTACAGAAGAACTGATCAGTGAATTGAAGGAATTTGGCGTAGATATACATTCAACCGGGGGTGAAACTGCAGACGTTGGGGATTTGGTCAGAACAATCATTGTAGATTCCACTGTTACGGCAAGAATGAAGAGAAGCAAGGTAATTGACAATGCAAATATTCAACCTGGCGATGTGATCGTGGGCTTATCCTCTTCTGGCCAAGCTTCGTATGAAAAGGAATATAATGGAGGCATGGGAAGTAATGGTCTAACCTCTGCCAGACATGATGTTTTCGGGAAACTACTGGCCACAAAATATCCTGAAAGTTTCGATAATTCCGTGCCGGAAGATTTGGTGTATTCGGGATCCAAAAACCTTCAAGACGCGGTAAAAGGCACACCCTTGGATGCGGGAAAATTAGTTCTTTCTCCCACTCGAACTTATGCGCCAATAATCAAGGAAATTCTTTCAAAATTGCCGCAAGAAAAAATTCATGGGATGATTCATTGTAGTGGAGGCGCCCAAACAAAAATCCTTCATTTTATTGATAATCTTCATATTATAAAGGATAATATGTTTGAAATTCCGCCACTTTTCAAACTCATTCAATCGGAAAGCAAAACAGATTGGAAAGAAATGTATCAAGTTTTCAATATGGGACATCGAATGGAATTATATGTTTCGCCTGATGTAGCACAACAAATCATAGAGATTTCCGAATCCTTCAACGTTGATGCGCAGATTGTAGGAAGAGTAGAGGCTTCAGATACTAAAAAGCTTACCATCAGCTCGCCATACGGAGAATTTATTTATTAATGGAATAATGACCATCCTTAAAATATTTGGTCAGAAAATCCTTAAATTTGCAGCTTTTATAAAATTTATATGTTAGATAGACTTCACATAATTAAACAACGATTTGACGAGGTAAGCGACCTTATTATTCAACCGGATATCATAACCGACCAGAAAAGGTATGTTGAACTCAATAAGGAATATAAAGATCTAAGGATCTTAATGGAAAAGCGTTCCGAGTATGTAGAATTGGCAGATAATATAAAGGAGGCAGAGGAAATCATTTCCGATGGAAGTGATGATGAAATGGTGGAAATGGCTAAGATGCAGTTGGAAGAAGCCAATGAACGTTTGCCAAAGCTGGAAGAAGAAATAAAATTTCTATTGGTTCCAAAGGATCCTGAAGACTCCAAAAATGCAGTTATGGAGATCAGAGCAGGTACGGGCGGGGATGAAGCAAGTATTTTTGCTGGAGACTTGTTTAGAATGTACACAAAATTCTGCGAGAATAAAGGTTGGAAGACAAATGTTATAGATTTGCATGAAGGAACCAGTGGTGGTTTCAAGGAAATACAATTTGAAATTGAAGGAGAAGATGTTTACGGCACTTTGAAATTTGAGGCTGGAGTGCACCGTGTTCAAAGGGTTCCACAAACTGAAACTCAAGGACGTGTCCATACCAGTGCAGCAACCGTTATGGTTTTTCCAGAAGCCGAAGAATTTGACATAGAAATTAACCCAAAAGATGTTCGTGTGGATTTCTTTTGTTCATCTGGACCAGGGGGCCAATCTGTGAACACAACTTATTCTGCTGTACGTCTAACGCATATTCCCACCGGTCTTGTGGCACAGTGTCAAGATCAAAAATCTCAGCACAAGAATAAAGATAAGGCATTTAGAGTGCTTCGCTCCCGACTTTACGATTTGGAACTCGCCAAAAAACAGGCGGAAGATGCCCTTAAAAGAGGATCTATGGTAACTAGTGGTGATAGAAGTGCAAAGATTCGCACTTATAATTATTCACAAGGACGAGTTACTGATCATAGGATAAACTTAACGCTCTATAACCTCGGAAATATTATTAACGGAGATATTCAGGAAATAATCGACGAGCTTCAGTTGGTCAGCAATACTGAAAAGTTAAAAGAGTCCGGGGAAGCGTTCTAAATTTAAAATTCCAATTTCAACATGTCTACTGAAGATTTAATTTCAGAAATTAAAAGGAAAAATTCATTCCTCTGCATCGGTCTTGATGTGGATTTAAACAAGATTCCTGAATTTCTTTTAAAGAAGGAAGATCCAATATTTGCCTTTAATAAAGCTATTATCGATGCTACTCATGAGTACGCGGTGGCCTATAAACCAAATACTGCTTTTTATGAAGCGCATGGAATTGAAGGATGGAAATCTTTGGATAAAACAATTAAATATCTGAATGAAAATCATCCAAAAATATTCACCATTGCAGATGCAAAACGCGGGGATATAGGAAATACTTCAGCCATGTACGCCAAAACCTTTCTTGAGGTTATGGATTTTGATGCAGTAACTGTTGCACCATACATGGGCAAGGATTCTGTAGAGCCTTTTTTAAATTTTGACGATAAGCATACTATTTTGCTGGCACTTACTTCCAATGAGGGTGCCTTTGATTTTCAGACAAAGGTTTTGGAAGGAGAGGAGCTTTATAAAAAAGTTCTGAAAACTTCAAAAGCGTGGAAGAATAGCGATAGGTTGATGTATGTAGTAGGTGCAACCAAGGCGGAATACTTTCAGGAAATAAGATCCATTCTTCCAAATGCATTCCTTCTCGTTCCTGGAGTAGGGGCGCAAGGAGGAAGTTTGCAGGAAGTTTGCAAATATGGAATTACTGATGATATAGGGTTATTGATAAATTCTTCCCGAGGAATTATTTATGCTTCAAATGGAGAAGATTTTGCTCCAGCAGCTGCCCGCGAGGCCGAAAAACTTCAATTAGAGATGAAAACGATCATTAATGGACTATAGAGATCAGCTTGATCGTATTGTAAATATTCCGAATACTCCTTCTCGAATTGTCTCTTTGGTACCATCACAGACTGAGTTGTTGGTAGATCTTGGCTTAAAAGACAGCATAGTTGGGATTACAAAATTTTGTATTCATCCAGCTGATCTTAGGGGACCGGCAACTATTGTGGGAGGAACAAAAAATATCCATCTTCAGAAAATTATCGATTTAAAACCGGATTTCATCTTTTGTAATAAGGAAGAGAATTCATTGGAAATCGTTGAAATGCTTCAACCTATCGCCCCCGTGTGGGTGAGTGATATGTATAGTATTGAAGATTGTATAGAGATGATTTTAATGATTGGTGAAATATTTCAATCTGCCCCCGCAAAGAAAATTGTCGAAGATATTTCCCTTGGAAAAAATAATTTCAAGGAATTTATGCAAAATAAAAAGTTAAAATCGATTTTGTATATAATTTGGAAAAAGCCTTATATGGCAGCGGGAAGAAATACCTTTATAAATGAATTACTTCAATTAAATAAATTTGAAAATGCCATAAATGATGTTGAATCCAGATATCCAGAAATTGATTTTACCAATTATTCCGGAATAGAAACTATTTTGCTATCAACTGAACCTTATCCATTTAATAATAAGGATGCTGAAGCATTAGGAAAGGAATTAAATAAAGAAGTAATATTAGTAGATGGAGAATATTTTAGTTGGTATGGATCCCGACTAATTGAAGCTTTTGAATATTTTAAAACTCTTCACGCCGAAAGTGATTAAGTAGATTTTAAGAAATAAGATATTGGATTTCCTTATATATCCTTTCCGCCTCAGAATGAATTCTATCGCACTTTTTGGATCTCTTAGCGCTAATTTATAAGATTCTCTCATCAAATTTCTATAGCGCACTTTGAGTCTCTCCAATCTTGATCTTCTCTTGAACCAATTTAACATAAAAAAGGATTTTATATCCTACCAAGTTATGGCTATTCCCTCTAAGTCACTGCCAACGGGAGGTTAAGAGATTCATAAAGGAATTTGAAATCATACCATAAAGAATAAACTTGCACATCTGATTAAAAAATATTAACGCATTTTAAGAAATCAATGATCAATATTTAAAACTCTAATTTTTAATTGTTCCATCTTGGAGACTAAATACCCTGCGAAGTAGAGGGGTAGTACGTGCAGAAATATTATTGCGAATATCCTTTTCCTCAACAGCGATCATTGTGAAAACACCTTTTAAGGCTTCATTTGTTACATAGTCCGTTAGATCTGGATTTACTTTTTGAACGAAGGGAACAGCGTTATAACGATTTATAATGTTGTTCCAAATTTGATCGGCACCAACTTTAGCGAAAGAGGACTGGATTACCGGATGAAACTTAGAATAGAGCGCTTTATCGGTTCGTTGTTCCAAATAGGAGGTTGCGGAATTGTCTGCACCCATAAGGATATTTTTGGCATCGGTGAATGTAATTCCCTTTACGGCATCTACAAATATAGGAGTTGCTTGTTTTACGGCATCCTCAGCAGCGTGATTAAGGGCTTTCACGCCTTCATCCGCCAAACTTCCCAAACCAATATCCCGAAGTGTTTGTTCTACTTTTTGAAGTTCCTGAGGCAATAAGATCTTTACAAGTTGATTGTTATAAAAACCATTTTTTTGAGTTAGTCTGGTTACCTGTTTATCTATTCCCATATTTAAAGCTTCACGCAGGCCATTTGAGATTGTGGCAGAATCCAGTTGAGTGGGCATATTATTAACAACTTGTTGAAGTTCGGCACAAGATGTCAATGCAAAAATTGAAAATACGAGGATAATTTTTTTATAGATCATAGTAGTGATTTAACGGCACAAAGATAAAAAAAAGACCCTTCCGCAACGAAAGGGTCTTTCTAAAAGATTCAAGAGATTCCTATTTTAGGATCTTAACTGTTTTTGAATCTTTTCCAATAGTAACTTTTACCAAATAAGCACCAGATGGCAAAGATGTCATGTCCAATTTTGGAGAGATCGTTGCAGGCGCACTTTTTAGAACAACTTTTCCAAGGATGTCATACACAATGATATTGTCTACAGCAGTCTTTGAATTGATGTGTAAAAAGTCTACAACAGGGTTAGGGTAGATGCTGAAAGATTCTGTAACGAAATCCTCAGTGGCTACTACTTCTCCTTCTGCATAAAAAGCATCGTCAATATACAATTCATTATTGTTGTCAATTGAGAAGAAATCTACACCTCCCAAATTTCCTCCAGAATAAAATGGACCGTTGTATACTTCATTATTATCAATATACATTGTTACCATATCACCATCCAAATCAATCACATGGGTTAATTTGAACCAAGTATCTTCAGGATAAGTAAATGCCGCAACTACGTTCGCCGGGTTTTGGTCATCAACTACCCAAGCGGTACCAGCATTAGCGTTGTCATAATTAAAGTGAACATTGATTGCCCAAGCTCCTGCACCTGGATTTTCTTGTTCCTGGAAGTTGTAATACCCACGTTTTCCCGATGGAACATAGTTTTGCCATGCCACGGTGAACATACCTTCACTTTCGTTTCCTAATTTTAGGATAGCATCCTGAACGCCATCATCTCCTATCATACCAGACTGAGATCCACTGTTAGAATGTGTGGCTACAATGATAATATTTTCGGCATCAGTTCCTGACCATGTACCCCAATGACCTTCAGAAAGCGGACCCAAGGGATAGCTTTCCATATCATCATTAAAGATTTCATTTTGAGCGCTAGCAGAAAAGATCATTCCTGTTAATGCAAATGCTAAAAAGTAGATTTTTTTCATAATGTTTAAGTTTTTGTAGTTTAAAATTGATGATGCAATATAAGAAAAATAATTTTGATTTTCGATTTTGATGAATATTTTATAACCGACAATTTCCGCATAGACGGGCAAATTCATTAGCTTTTCACTAAATTTGCAGCAATTTCTAAACAACACTTTAATATGAAGCCTGTAAAGCCTTATACCCCAAAGAACAACGTTCGAATTGTAACTGCTGCCTCTCTATTTGATGGTCATGATGCCGCCATAAATATTATGCGACGTATTATCCAATCTACCGGAGTAGAGGTAATTCACTTGGGCCACGACAGAAGTGTTGAAGAAGTTGTCAACACAGCTATTCAAGAAGACGCCAACGCTATCGCCATGACATCCTATCAAGGTGGGCATAACGAGTATTTTAAATACATGTATGATTTACTTCAAGAAAAAGGTGCAGGCCACATAAAAATCTTCGGTGGCGGTGGCGGGGTAATTCTACCTTCTGAAATAAAGGAGTTGATGGATTATGGAATTGCCAGAATTTACGCGCCAGATGATGGGAGAGGCATGGGGCTTCAGGGCATGATAAATGATCTGGTAGAGCAATCTGACTTTCCAATAGGAGATAAACTTAATGGCGAATTGGAAAAGCTTCCTGAAAAGGAAATTGGAGCCATTGCCAGAATTATTTCGGCAGCGGAGAATTTTCCAGATGTGGCAAAAGAGACTCTTGAAAAAATTCATACTATTAATAAAGGGTCTTCCACTCCTGTATTGGGAATAACCGGAACAGGAGGTGCAGGAAAATCATCCTTGGTAGACGAGTTGGTAAGAAGATTTCTTATTGATTTTCCTAGTAAAACAATTGGGATTATTTCTGTAGATCCTTCCAAAAGGAAAACAGGTGGCGCATTGTTGGGAGATCGAATCCGCATGAATGCTATTAATTCTCCTCGAGTTTATATGAGAAGTTTAGCTACAAGACAGAGCAATCTTTCCTTGTCTAAACATGTTACCGAAGCTATTCAGGTACTAAAAGCTGCCAAATTTGACCTAATAATTTTAGAAACTTCCGGTATTGGGCAGAGCGATTCGCAAATCCTTGATCATAGTGATGTTTCTTTATATGTTATGACGCCCGAATTTGGAGCGGCAACACAGTTGGAAAAAATCGATATGTTAGATTTTGCCGACCTAGTGGCTATCAATAAATTTGATAAACGCGGCTCTCTAGATGCTTTGCGCGATGTGAAAAAACAATATACCCGTAACCATCTGCTGTGGGACACGCCGCAAGATCAATTACCAATTTACGGAACCATTGCCTCCCAATTTAATGATCCTGGAATGAACCGTCTATATAAGGCAATAATGAAGACGGTTGAAGAGAAAACAGATACAGATCTAAAGAGCGACTTTCATATTTCGGAAGAGATGGAAGAAAAGGTATTCGTAATTCCACCCGCTCGTACAAGGTATCTCTCTGAGATTTCAGAAAACAACAGAGCTTATGACAAAAAAGCTAAGGAACAGGCCGAAGTTGCGCAAAGGCTTTATGGAATGTTCAAAACCATAGAAACCATCACGAATAAAACCCCAGAATTGGATAAAGGAGGGCTTGTTTTAGATCAATTTTTAAAAGACGAAGGTAATAAGGACTTATTAAAACTTTTGCTAGCCGAATTCGATAAGGAGAAATTAAAATTGGATCCTTATAACTGGGAAGTAATTCTTGGATGGGATGAAAAGGTCAACAAATATAAAAATCCTGTTTACAGTTTTAAAGTACGGGGGAAAGAGATAAATATAGAAACGCATACAGAGTCTCTTTCGCACAGCCAGATCCCTAAAGTTTCTCTTCCGAAATATCAAGCTTGGGGAGATCTTTTAAAGTGGGTACTACAAGAAAACGTACCTGGTGAATTTCCTTATACTTCAGGATTATATCCATTTAAGAGAACAGGTGAAGACCCTGCGCGAATGTTTGCAGGAGAAGGAGGTCCCGAAAGAACAAACCGTCGTTTCCATTATGTGAGCCATGGATTACCTGCTAAGAGGCTATCAACTGCATTTGATAGCGTAACTCTTTACGGGAACGATCCAGATCTTCGTCCAGATATCTATGGAAAAATCGGGAATGCGGGGGTTTCAATCTGCTGCTTGGATGATGCAAAAAAATTATATTCAGGATTTGATTTAAGCCATCCAATGACTTCCGTAAGTATGACTATTAATGGTCCGGCTCCAATGCTTTTAGGGTTCTTTATGAATGCCGCCATAGATCAGAATTGTGAGAAATATATCACAGAAAATGGTATGGAAACAGAGGCGGAAAAGAAAATCCAGGATATTTATAAGCAAAAAGGCATAGAACGTCCTAAGTACAATGGGGAACTGCCGGAAGACCATAATGGCCTTGGGTTGATGCTTTTGGGAGTTACGGGAGATCAGGTTTTGGATGCCGAAATATATAATAAGATAAAATACGAAACTCTCCAGCAAGTAAGGGGAACAGTGCAGGCAGATATCCTGAAAGAAGATCAGGCGCAGAATACCTGTATTTTTTCTACTGAATTCGCTTTGAGATTGATGGGCGACGTTCAGGAATATTTTATTGAAAACAAAGTTAGAAACTTCTATTCAGTATCTATTAGTGGATATCATATTGCTGAAGCGGGTGCAAATCCAATTACCCAATTGGCGTTTACGCTTTCTAATGGATTCACCTATGTAGAATACTACCTAAGTAGAGGAATGGATATCAATGAATTTGGTCCAAATCTATCCTTCTTTTTCAGCAACGGTATAGATCCTGAATATTCGGTAATAGGTCGCGTGGCCCGTAAAATCTGGGCAAAAGCATTAAGGGATAAATATGGAGCCAATCCAAGAGCACAGATGCTTAAATATCATATACAGACCTCAGGCCGTTCATTGCATGCCCAGGAAATTGATTTCAACGACATCCGGACAACGCTTCAGGCTTTGTATGCAATTTATGACAACTGTAATTCATTGCACACCAATGCCTACGATGAAGCGATCACAACTCCAACAGAAGAAAGTGTTAGACGTGCCATGGCAATTCAATTGATTATAAATAAGGAATTGGGGCTAGCCAAAAACGAAAACCCAATTCAAGGTTCCTTTATTATAGAGGAATTGACAGATCTGGTTGAAGAGGCTGTTCTTAAAGAATTCGATAGTATTACTGAACGAGGTGGTGTATTGGGCGCAATGGAAACAATGTATCAGCGAAGTAAAATTCAGGAAGAAAGTCTACATTATGAAACTTTAAAACATAATGGAGACTTCCCAATTATTGGCGTAAATACTTTTTTAAGCAGTAAAGGTTCTCCTACAGTTCTACCAGCAGAAGTTATTCGTGCTACCGAGGAAGAAAAACAGATTCAAATAGATACGCTGAACAACCTTCACAAGATGTATGGTAATGAAGCCGATAAGCTAATTGATAAGGTTAAAGCCGCTGCGGTTCACAATGAAAATATGTTTGAAGGGTTAATGGAAGCAACAAAAATTTGCTCATTAGGCCAAATCACCGAGTCACTTTTTGAAGTAGGAGGGCAGTACAGAAGAAATATGTAAACGCCTTGGAAATCTGCCACAATAGAATTTTATTAAATGTGGTGTTATAGTAAAAAGCCTACTTTTCTATTTAAATACCAGTTTCTTACCTGCCCAATAAATCTTAATTTATAAAGATTATTGGGCAGGAGAGAAATCAATTTTGCAGCACTTCTAACATTGTGCAAGTAAATTAAAATGTATTGTTGTAGGAGATCTTATTCAAAAAAGATTTTTTTTGAAATAGATTAAAGTGATAAAACATATTCTTTATAACAGGACAATTAATGCACGAAGTAGTTCTTAAGTAATGCTTTTAATTTGTGCTGTTGTACTCTTATTTTTGAATACAAAAAAATATTATCCCTTGACTTAGAGGGTCAGTCGCCAAGTATTTTGAAGTTTTCTGAACTTCCTCAATTCTTGAATCATAATGGGCAGAAAATCCTTGCCATTGCTATGCGTTTTTTGAAGGTGCATACAGCTTTTGTACAGTCGATTCGAAAGCTGCATTACAGAAGTAGCATATTTATGTTTTTCATCCTGAAAAGATTGACTTTCAGCCATAAGAATATTTGGACCGAGGGAAATGGACTGCTGAACGATATCTCCTGAAAAATAAATATTTGGATCCTCTTGACCATTCCTTTGCAAAGGAGCCAAATCATAGGAAATATACGTAGAAATGTGTCTGGCTAAATGAAATATTTCCATCGCCTTTCTATAAATCGGGGAATGATGATTACTCTTGAACGAGGAAGCTAACATAATATGTATTACTACTTTTTTTAATTCAATCAAATTTAAGGAGAAGTTTAGTTTATAAATAATATCATTTAAAGCAAATGACTATATTTACTTTAATTATTAAGGAATAATCGAAATAAACTTTAAGATGGCGATAGATTCAATAAATTGGAAAATTTTAAATTGTCTTCAGAAAAATGCAAGACTGCCAAATACCCAGATCGGGAGGGAAGTAGGGATAAGTTCTCCTGCGGTTTCAGAACGTATAAAAAAAATGGAGGATTCAGGAATTATTGATGGGTATCTCACACGCGTGTCACCATTTGAAGCGGGCTATCAATTAAAGGCAATTATTACCCTAAGGGCTTTTATGGGGAAATTGAAGCCATTTTTGGAAATAGTAAAAACCTATGATGAAGTTTTAAATTGTTATAGAATAACAGGAAACGAAAACATAGTTATGGAAGTAGTTCTGAAAAATCAAAAACACTTGGAATCCTTCATAGATCAATTAATAATTTACGGAGAAACGAAAACACAAATAGTATTATCTCATGTTGTTAGAAACAACAGTTTAAAGCCGTTGTTAAAACCCAAGGATGTTAAATAACTGATAATTGGTTTCATTTTAGTAATTGCGATAGCAGCTTCAACTTACTTTTACGATTTATTAGTTCAACCTTAAAAATATACTATCTTGAAAAAATATACTTTTCAATTCTTAATTGTAACAATTGTTTCGGCGATATTAGGGTTTACTGGCCTTGATTTCCCCGGTGACAAATTTGTTCGAATTCTGTGTTTGTTCGCTGCTATTGGGCTAATGATTTCTTGTGCCGATGCCGTTATCGTAAGTAGAAAAAATCGAAGAGCTCAAAATAAATAACACCTCGCAACGTATCTAGATTTACATTTTTCAGGTTTCTTTTTTGGTTATATTTACTAAAAAAACAATGGAGAAAGTTGTAGTTATTTTCTTATTATCGTTGTCTCACACGATTCTGGCACAATCGGGATCACTTATTGAAAGTAGAGATGCTCAAATTGTATTAAACGAGGAATTTTCAAATATTGAGACTTCCATCCTTGAACCAGAAGACTTCAAAAGTTTTGAAGGATTGGAGTTCTACCCTCTGGATGAAAAATATATCGTAAAGGCTAGATTCGAACGTACTCCAAACGAGAAGCCCTTTTTAATGCAAACTACAACCAACCGAAAGCCTGAATATATAAAGTACGGCAAAATTCATTTTACTTTGGATGGCAAAAATTTGGTGTTGAGTGTTTTTAAAAGCACCCAAGCATATGACCAAGAGGGTTATGAGGATTATCTATTTCTTCCTTTTACGGATTTGACCAGTGGAAATGGGTCTTATGGCGGCGGCAGATATTTAGATTTAAGAATCCCAGAAGGAGATACTATTATCATAGACTTTAACAAAGCCTATAATCCATATTGTGCTTACAATCCGAAATATTCTTGCCCCATTCCTCCTGAAGAAAACGACATTTTAGTACGTGTTGAAGCTGGAGTAAAAAATTTCAGCAAACATTAGAAGGCTTTTACAATCCACATTCCCAAAAATACCATTGTAAATCCAAGGACAATACTTCCGAGGGTATAACATACGAACGACATAAAGTCACCTTGTTTTAAAAATACATGATTTTCATACGCGAAAGTGGCGAAGGTCGTAAATCCTCCACAAAATCCTGTGCCCAGCAATAAAACTGTGTTTTGAGAAATAGTACTATTCCTTAAGGCAAGACCTAAAATTATTCCTATTAATAGACTTCCAAAGATATTTGCTATAAGCGTTCCATAAGGAATTCCGGTAGTTGCACTATTGAAATATTTGGCCAGAATAAATCTCAGGGAACTGCCAAAGCCACCACCAATAAATACCAATGCAAGACTTTTTATCATATATCATTAAATTCTAATACAGGCTCGGGCGTACTGATTATAGGAATATAAATTTCGGTGAGCCATTCAGCAGGATTCACAACCGAATCTGGATTGGTGACGTATACTTCAAATACTTTTTGTTGTGGATCCTGTTGATATCCATTCTTATCCATATATTTTCTAGCTTCATCATAAGCTTCAGCGAAGTGGTTATAATTCCCTTTTAATGAAGTTTTTACTGCGGTTACAGGCTCCATGAAATCGCATAAAACAGGACTGGATTGTGGTGTAATCACCTTTTCGCGTACCGGAAAACAAGTGGAGAAGATTACGGTATTATTGGATGGGTTTATCTCATTAAAAAGTAGAAAGGGATTTCCGGCATCACTAAGATTGTTTCGAGAAATAAATCGTCTCACTTCTCCCATCATTGACCCCATTCTTTCTCGAACTTGATCCTGTTTGGCAGCAGAGGTAACGTACATATAATATCCACCTCCATATTGGGTAACTCCGTCTACATGAATGGAATAGCGTTTCATATCTTCCACAACCTCTTTTGAGATATCGCGAAGAATGGCTTGTTTTATAAGGTGCAGATCCGTATTGAAATCTGTACCACTAATGGAATAGTAAACTTTATCAAATAAAGAATGTTCTCCTTTTAAAATGAAGGAAACATATGTGTTTCCGTCAACTTCGTCAAACTGCCAGTCCATCTTAGAATTTACTTCCCCTCTACCAGTTTTTACTGCTACATCTTGGTGAATTTCTTTATTGGGAATAACCTTCGTGGTGATTACTGAGCCACTCTGTTTTGCATCCCATGAGAAAGATGCCCCTTCTCCCGAATTTTGTTCGGCATGGTTAAAAACAATATTCGGCTCTTTCTGTTTCCAAACTTTCCATTGATCCCAACTCTTTAAGTTATTTACTTTATTGAAAACTACCTGAGGAGGGGCTTGGATTATTAATGCGTCTTTAATTTCATACGAACTTTCCTTTGTTCCAAAATAAATTGCTGTGCCAATAAATATTAAAAGAATGAGAAATAAGAGGTATTTTAAGATCTTCATGAAGGTATAAGATTGGGTTGGTTTGGTGTTGCTAAGGTAACAAAATTTCATTGATACTTTTTCGTATCTACCATTGCGATAATGTTATTATTTTATTGATTAAATCTCCGAAAATTAATTTATTACATTTGTGAAAACTAAAACATTTATTAAAATGAAAAAAATCATTTTTACTGCAACGGCTGTATGCAGTTTCCTGTTTTTTTCCTGTAAAGAAAATACGGAAGAAAAAGTGGTGGCAGAAGCGCCGACAGAACAGTCTTCAGATTGGGATTCAACCGTAGATCAGTTCGCAGATCTTCGCGTATTGCGGTACCAAATTCCGGGCTGGGATCAACTTTCTCTAAAAGAACAGAAACTCGCATATTATCTAACCCAAGCAGGACTTGAGGGAAGAGATATTATGTGGGACCAAAATTATCGTCATAACCTTACCATTAGAAAGGCATTGGAAAATGTTTATACTAATTATAAAGGCGACAAGTCTAGCGAAGACTGGAAAAACTTTGAAACTTATCTAAAAAGAGTTTGGTTCAGCAATGGGATTCACCATCATTATGCCAATGATAAAATAATGCCAGATTTTTCATCTGATTATCTAAAGCAATTGCTTACTGATACCAATACTAAACTGGAAGGCGAAGCTTTTGAAGTGATTTTTAACGATAAGGATCTAAAGAAAATTGATCAATCAAAAGGTGTGGACAATGTTGCAAAAAGTGCAGTCAATTTTTATGGACCAGATATTACCAACAAGGACGTAGAAAATTTCTATGCAAAAATGAAATCTCCAGATCCTGAAAAACCATATGCTTTTGGATTGAATTCAAAATTGGTTAAAGAAAATGGACAAGTTAAGGAACTGGTATATAAATCTGGAGGTCTTTATGGTGCAGCCATTGATAAAATAATTGGCTGGTTGGAAAAAGCGCAGGGGGTAGCTGAAAATCAGGCGCAAGGAGATGCGATTGGATTATTGATTGAATATTATAAATCTGGAGATCTTAAAACCTGGGATGACTATAATGTAGCTTGGACCAAAGCCACTGAAGGGAATATAGATTACATCAATGGATTTATTGAAGTCTATCAAGATCCACTGGGTTATAAGGGATCTTATGAAACTATAGTTCAGGTCAAGGATTTTGATATGTCTCAAAAAATGGCTGTACTTTCCGAAAATGCACAGTGGTTTGAAGACAATTCCCCATTAATGGAGGAGCATAAAAAGAAAAATGTTGTAGGAGTTACCTATAAAGTTGTAAATGTAGTTGGCGAAGCTGGAGATGCATCTCCCGTTACTCCTATTGGCGTAAACCTTCCGAATTCAAATTGGATTCGGGCCGCAGTAGGAAGTAAATCAGTTTCATTAGGCAATATCATCGAGGCATATAACCATGCTGGAAGCTCAGGTAGACTTAAGGAATTTGTAAATGACGAAACGGAATTGGAACTTCAGGAAAAATATGGAGAACTTGCTGATAAATTACATACTGCACTTCACGAAGTCGTGGGCCACGCTTCAGGACAATTGAATCCTGGGGTGGGAGAGACCAAAGAAACCTTAAAGAACTATGCATCTACCTTGGAAGAAGGACGTGCAGATCTTGTAGGACTTTATTATTTATACAGTCCAAAACTACAAGAAATTGGACTTGTAGATGATTGGAAAAAAGTTGGAATGGCAGCTTATGACAGCTATATTCGAAATGGTTTGATGATGCAACTTATCCGTCTGAACCTTGGGGATGATGTGGTACAGGCACATATGCGTAATCGTATGTGGGTATCTTCTTGGGTGTATGAAAAAGGAAAGGCGGACAATGTGATCGAAAAGATTTCCCGTGATGGTAAAACCTATTACAACATCAATGACTACGAAAAACTCCATGACCTGTTTGGACAGTTATTGAGAGAAACTCAACGTATAAAATCTGAAGGTGATTATAAAGCTGTTGAGAATTTAGTTGAAACTTACGGAGTAAAAGTTGATCAAGACATTCATAAGGAGATCTTGGAACGTAATAAACAATTTACTGCAGCGCCTTACAGCGGATTTGTAAATCCTGTATTGGTTCCAACCATGGATGATAATGGTGAAATAGAAAGCATAAGTGTTCAGCAACCAAAAAGTTTCGAAGAGCAAATGTTATTCTATTCCAAAAATTATAATAATCTACCAGAAGTAAATTAAAAACAAATTTTTGGACTTAAAAAAAGCCCTTTCTACTTTTCTGTGGAAGGGGTATTTTTTTTGAACATATACTAAATAAAAATTTAAAACGAATAGAGTAAGAGCGCGAGGTTCTACATTCTTCGCATTGACGAAATCTTGACTAAAAAATAAGTAGGCGTAGCATCTAAATAACCTAGCTTTTAAAAATCATCTTTACCCCGACCAATAAAAGGATAAAGAAGACAAAAATCACCAAAACCCAAAAATTGCCTTTATAATGTTTCCTATGAAGTTTTTTATCGCCTCGATAACTATAGAATATAATTATCACAAAAACGATCAGAAATGCGATAGCAAAAATAAGTTGTCCAGTTGAGAACATATGATAATATATTAAGGCTGCAAAAATAGTTATTATAACCCGTAGGTGATACTTTGGAATGGTAAAAAGAACTAGAACATTGGAAATAAATAGCTAAGAGACTTTTTATCGAATCAGCGGTCCTGGATTAAATAGGGGTGTAAAAATATTCCCGACAATATTTAAACATCTTTCGGGGTATCACGTGGTTTTAATAAAATAAGCACAATTTCAAATCTTATTAAAATATAATATTCAAAAAATGTGGTTATAAATGTTCCTAAACGAAAAATTCCAAACACCTATTATGGTATTTGGAATCTTCCTATATAGAATACTTTGATTTTTACTTCACTTCAGATCTCCAACCGAATGGATCTTCACTTCTGTTATGTTGAATATCCATTAATTCTTGTTTGAAACGAGCGGAATAACTATCTTCTTGGTCCTTAAGATCATAAACTGTTTCTTGGTGGCTAAATGCACTCACAGGACTGATCACTGCAGCTGTCCCAGCTCCAAAAATTTCTTTTAATGTTCCGTTTTTTGCGGCTTCTACAATTTCACTCACACGAACTCGTCTTTCTTCCACTGCAATATTGTCCTTTTTGGCAAGGGCAATTACACTCTTACGGGTAACACCATCCAATATTCGGTCACTTATAGGTGCGGTCAATAAAGTGTCATTAACCCTAAAGAAGACATTCATAGTTCCAGCTTCTTCCAAAAATTCGTGATTATTGGCATCCGTCCAGATAATTTGTTGGAATCCTTTTTCTCTTGCCAAATTAGTAGGATAAAATTGGGCGGCATAATTACCGGCCGCTTTTGCCGCACCAACACCGCCATTTGCCGAACGACTATAATGTTCTGCAATTTCTACTTTTACCGGTCCGGAATAGTAGGCTTGAGCGGGAGACATGATAATCATAAATTTATAGGCAGTTGAAGGAGATGCTCCAACGTTAGGCTCGGTAGCAATAACAAACGGTCGAATGTATAAAGAATTACCAAGACCAGGACGAACCCATCCGCCATCCATTTTGACCAAAGTATTCAATGCCTCGGAAAACAATTCCTCTGGAAATTCAGGAATAGCAAGCCTTTTAGCAGATTTATTGATTCGCTTAAAGTTTTCATGGGGCCGAAACAGCCAAATTTTACCATCTTTATCCTTAAAAGCTTTCATTCCTTCAAAAACAGCCTGTCCATAATGAAATACTTTGGAAGCAGGAGATAGGGTTAAAGGACCATAAGGGCGAATGGTAGGGTTGTGCCATGAACCATTTTTATAATCACATTCAAACATGTGATCTGAAAAAATATTACCGAAAACGAGATTATCAAAGTTAACTTGATCTAAACGGGATTGTTCGACTTTCTGTATGTCGATTTTTGGGTTTACAGATGAATTCATTCAAAAAGTGTTTATTTCAGTAAAAATAGACAAAATTTACGCTATAAAAAACATCAAAAATTATTAAGATTGCAATCAATTATCTATCAGTATATTAAAAACTAACCAAATATGAAAAAAATATTATTGACCCTTGCGCTCGTGGGAATTATAACTTCTTGCAAAAATGACAAATCTGAAGAAACTCCAATTTCAAATACTTCAGTTACTGAAAACATGGAAAATTCTAAGAACTATAAGTCTATTGGAGATAAAATTTCAGATGATTCGGTGGTTACCTCTCAGGAACTATTGGAAAAATATAAGAAGCTTCAGTTAGGTGATACTATCGATGTCAAATTCATATCTGAAGTAAAAGAAGTATGTCAAAACAAAGGATGTTGGATGAAAGTAGATTTAGGAGATCAAGATGCAATGGTTACTTTTAAGGATTATGGTTTCTTTATGCCCAAAGATCTCTCCGGAAAACAAATCATTATGGAAGGAAAAGCTTACGTGGAAGAAATGAGCGTAGAAGATCAGAGGCATTATGCCGAAGATGGCGGCGCTACGCCGGAAGAAGCCCTTGCTATCACAGAGCCAAAACGCACTTTCTCTTTTAAAGCCAATGGAGTTCTGATTCCGGAACTAGAAAAACATTAATTCTTTTGAAACGTACTTTATTAAAAACTGCAGACGGTTCCTATACTCTGCAAATCCCAGAATGGGATGAACAATATCACTCCAAGCACGGCGCCATTGCCGAAGCGCTTCATGTATTTATCAAGGAAGGACTTCTCTTTTGGTTCGAAAATAATGCTGTAAAAGAAGTCTCAATCTTGGAAATAGGATTCGGTACCGGTCTCAATAGTTATTTGTCCTTTTTGCAAACAATCAATAATGCATGGACAATTAATTACACTGGAGTTGAAGCCTATCCTTTAAGTATTGAAGAAGTAAAAACATTGGAATACCCTGCAAGCTTAAATTCACCAGAAGTAGATTTTTTAAAATTACATAAGGTTCCATGGGAAGCGAATTCTATAATTTCAGAAAACTTTCAGCTAACGAAACAGAAGAAGAAATTCTCTGAAATTCATGATCAAAACACGTATGATCTTATATATTTTGATGCCTTTGGAATACGGGTTCAACCAGAACTTTGGACCGAAGAGATATTCAGAATAATGTTCGGCGCATTACGACCCAATGGAATTTTAGTTACCTACGCTGCCAATGGAAACGCGAGACGTGCCTTGATAGCCGCCGGATTTGAGGTAAAGCGTTTGCCTGGTCCTCCTGGGAAAAAAGAAATGATGCGGGCAACAAAATTGAAATTCTAGATAATCTACCATAAATTTGAAATTGACTTTTTTATTTGGAGATACTTGATTTATTTAAGATTCTGTACCAGATCAATCCAATTTTTTTTCAACTCACAATCTTCCGTTAACATACCTTGCCATAATTGTATGAATCTATAATTTTAGGAATATGAGCGAAAAAATTTTGATAACAGGAGCAACGGGACTTATTGGCAGTGAACTAGTAAAACTCTGCCATGAAAATGGCGTTGCAGTGAACTATTTCACAACATCTAAGGAGAAAATTGAAAACAGATCTAATTATCAGGGCTTTTATTGGAACCCAAAAAAAGGTGAAATTGATATAAAGGCTTTTGAAGGGGTTTCCTCAATTATTAATTTAGTGGGAGCTTCAATCTCAAAACGTTGGACGGATAGTTATAAAAAGACAATAATAGACAGCCGTGTAAAGTCAATGGAACTTATTTATGATTCTTTGCAGAAAATTGACCATAACATAGGGCATTTTATTTCTGCAAGTGGTGTGAATATCTATCCCAGTTCAAAAACAAAACTATATACCGAGGAAAATGATACCAAAGATGATTCATTTCTCGCCAAAGTTGTCCGAGCCTGGGAAGCGGGAGCGGCCAAATTTAAAGAACTCGGGATGGATGTTTCTAAGGTAAGAACGGGAATGGTGCTGGCAAAAGAAGATGGTGCTCTTCCAAAATTGCTTCAACCTATTAAATTAGGTTTGGGGTCCCCCTTAGGAAGTGGGGAGCAGTGGCAATCATGGATTCATATACAGGACATTGCAGGAATTTATTTCTTTTTATATAAAAATAATTTGGAAGGAATATATAACGCTGTGGCGCCCAATCCTGTCCAAAATAAGAAATTAGTTAAATTGATTGCTACTCAAATTGACAATCCGCTATGGTTGCCCAATGTCCCTGAATTTGTCTTGAATTTGGTCCTAGGGGAAATGGCTACCTTGGTTGTGGAGGGACAACTAGTAAGTTCCAAAAAAATTGAAAAGCTTGGGTACACTTTTAAATACTATAATATAGAATCCGCGCTACAGGATTTACTACAAAAAAAAGGAGAGGCATAACGTCTCTCCTTTCATATACAATAGTCTGTATGAATTAAGCTTTATTGGCAACTAGGAAAATAGCTATTTTCATAGTGTCACTAATAAATTTATCTCCCAAATTTGGAAATACAGATTTTGATCCGAAATTAATTCCCCACTTGGTGCGGTCCAATTCGAACATTTCACTTTCTACCGTCAATTTGTCTTCTGTTACAGATACTTTTGCTGGAAATTGAACAGGATGGGTTTGGTCCTTAATAGTAAGGTTTCCTTTTACCATATTATTTTCAATTCCTGTCATTTCAAATTTTGCAGTAGGATATTGTTTAACATTGAAAAAATCTCCTTCCTGTCCTTCTGCAGTTCCTTTAAGGTGAGCTTCAAGTTGCGCTCTATCATCGCCTTCTAAATCTTCATCGGCAATTGTAGTCATATCTATGGTGAAATTTCCAGCCTCAATATTTCCTTGGTGACCCAAAAGTGTTCCTGAAGATAATTTTACAGTTCCGTGGTGTGTAGCAGTCGGTTTTGAACCTTCCCATTTAATTACGGACGCATCGGTGTCAAGTTTGTAGGAAGTTGCAGTTTCTGAAGCTTCGGCTGCCTCGTCCAATACTTGCTCGGCCTTGGGCTCATTGTTTTTACAAGAGAAAACTCCCATGGCAAGAAAAGCTAAAAGGGTAATTTTTAAAGATGTTGATTTCATATTAAGATGATTTTTGTTATAGTAGGCAAAAGTATGCTTTAACAAAATCATTTGTCTTAAAATAATACTAAATTAACTTCTGTGACATTTTGACATTTTCCTAGAAATGGCAGTAAATTTGCTCCCTTCAGGAAAAATGAAATAGAAGCCATCATGAGCAAAAAAGATAATACAAAAGAAACAGAAGTAAATTTAGAGGACCAAGAAATTCAAAAGGAAGATGTTCTCGATACCGAAGTGGTGGAGGAAAAGGAAAATAATGACCTCGAAAATCTTCAAGGGGAATTGGATCGTGAAAAGGAACGTTATCTACGTCTTTTTGCAGAATTCGAGAATTATAAGAAAAGGACTTCCAGAGAGCGTATTGAAATGTTTAAAACAGCAGGAGAAGATGTGGTTTCTTCTCTTTTGCCAGTTTTGGACGATTTCGAACGCGCATTAAAAGAGTTGGAGAAAAGTGATGATGACGGATTATTTAAGGGAGTAAAATTGATCAGTAGCAAACTGCGTGAAATATTAAGGTCCAAAGGGCTCGAGGATATTGAAGTTAAGCCAGGAGATGCTTTCAACGTAGAAACACATGAGGCAATCACTCAAATTCCTGCGCCCAATGCCAAAATGAAAGGAAAAATTATTGACGTTGTTGAAAGAGGCTATACCCTTGGCGATAAAATAGTTCGCTATCCAAAAGTGGTCATAGGGCAATAATATAAATGTCCGTATAAACGGAAAAGAGATATGAAAGAAGATTATTACGATATATTAGGTATTTCCAAAGGAGCTTCTGCGGCGGAGATCAAGAAAGCTTATAGAAAAAAAGCAATTGAATATCACCCAGATAAAAATCCGGGAGATCATGAAGCGGAAGCCAAATTTAAAAAAGCGGCGGAAGCATATGAAATCCTGAGCGATGCCAATAAACGCGCTCGTTATGATCAATATGGTCATCAAGCTTTTGAAGGCGGCGGATTTGGCGGCGGCGGAATGAACATGGATGATATTTTCAGTCAATTTGGCGATATCTTCGGTGGCGGATTTGGTGGCGGCTTCGGCGGCGGTTTTGGAGGAGGCGGAAGACGTACTGTAAAAGGAGGAAATCTCCGTATCAGAGTTCAGCTCACCTTAGAAGAAATTGCAAATGGTGTCGAGAAAAAAATCAAGGTCAAAAGAAAAAAACTTGCTAAAGGTACAACCTATAAAACTTGTCCTACATGTAATGGAACCGGTCAGGTAACTAGAATTCAAAATACAATTTTGGGCCGTATGCAGACTTCTACACCCTGTTCTAGTTGTGGGGGAGTTGGTCAAATAGTGGATTCCAAACCTGCTAATGCTGATGCAGAAGGAATGTTGGTCACGGAAGAAACAGTTTCCATCAAGATTCCTGCAGGTGTAGTGGACGGAATGCAGTTAAAAGTTTCCGGAAAAGGGAATGACGCTCCTGGCGATGGAATACCTGGAGATTTATTAGTGGCAATTGAAGAAAAACCGCATCCAACCTTACAACGTGAAGGGGATAACCTTCATTATGACCTCTACGTAAGTTTTTCAGAAGCTGCTTTGGGCGCTTCAAAAGAAATTGAGACCGTAACTGGTAAAGTTCGCATCAAGATAGATGCAGGTACCCAGAGCGGAAAAATATTACGTTTAAGAAACAAAGGAATTCCTAGTATTAATGGATATGGAAATGGAGATCTATTGGTTCACACCAATGTTTGGACCCCAAAATCTCTCTCGAAAGAACAACGAGAATTCTTTGAGAAGATGAGCGATGACGAGCATTTTCAACCAAATCCAGAGAAAGAAGACAGATCCTTTTTTGAAAAAGTAAAAGATATGTTTACTTAATTAAACGTTAAATAACATTTTTTATATATATTTGAAAAGTCGCTTCAATTAAAGAAGTGGTATTTTCTTTTTCATAGCAATTTTTTTTCCCATCCAAGAAATTTATTTTTTTGGGTGGGTTTTGCATTTAAATCCTATTGAGAAATTGTCTGAAGTCAAAATTATTTGGCAGTTCCCCTAATAGCGGCATATTGTAAAATAATTCTTAAAAATCCTTTTTGAACCTTACAGGGGACTTTCAATTCAATATATTTACATCCTTCAAAAATATTATATGGAAAAACTTTTAGAGGTCAACACTGTTTCCAAAAGCTTTGGTGATTTTAAAGCGTTGAACGACGTTTCTATCACTATCAACAAAGGAAGCATCTTTGGCCTTCTTGGGCCTAATGGCGCTGGAAAAACTACGCTCATACGCATCATCAATCAAATAACAATGCCAGATTCTGGTTCTGTTATTTTGGATGGTGAACCTTTAAAACCAGAGCATATTCAATATATAGGATATCTTCCCGAAGAACGTGGTCTTTATAAAACCATGAAAGTAGGTGAACAGGCACTCTATCTTGCACAACTTAAAGGTCTTTCAAAACAACAAGCCAAGGAGCGTCTTAAGTATTGGTTCGATAGGTTGGATATTGGAGATTGGTGGGATAAAAAAATCCAGGAACTCTCAAAGGGGATGGCACAAAAAATTCAATTTGTGGTCACGGTCCTTCACAATCCAAAGCTTCTCATATTTGACGAGCCCTTTAGCGGTTTTGATCCCATAAATGCAAACCTTATTAAGGACGAAATATTGAAACTTCGAGATGATGGGGCTACCATCATATTTTCAACGCACCGTATGGAATCCGTTGAAGAAATGTGCGACCATATAGCTCTGATACATAAATCCAATAAAATCCTAGATGGAAAATTAATAGACATCAAACGGGAATATAAAAACAATATGTTCGAAATTGGATTAATTACTCCAGATCACGCGGCTGCGACAGCCAATCTGAAGGAGAAATTTGAAATTCTTCCTGCAACTTTCAAAAGTATCAATGACGAGCTTCAATATCGAATTCAAATTCCGCAAGGAGTTTCTACAAATGAATTTGTTGGATATTTGACATCTTTGGGAGAATTGAGCCATTTTGTAGAAGTAGTTCCAACGGCCAGCGAAATTTTTATTCAAACTATTCAAAAAAACTAATCTCCAATGAACCAACTTACTCTTATAATGAAAAGGGAATACCTTACCAAGGTCCGCAACAAATCCTTTATCATTATGACATTTTTGAGCCCGCTGATATTCGTCGGTATTTTCGCTTTGGTAGCCTATCTTTCAAATTTGAATAACGATACGGTAAGGACTATTTATGTAATGGATGAAAGCGGTCTTTTTTCTGAGGAATTTGTAAGCAGCCCTCATCTTCAATATAAAATGATTTTTAATTCCTCTCTGGAGGAAGCTAAAAAAGACACCGAAAGAGATGAAGTAAACGGATTGTTATATATTCCTAAAATGGAAAAGTTGGAAGATTTTTCCCGTGGAATTACCTTTTATTCTGAAGATTCACCGTCCATTACAACGATGGGTAATATCAATAGGATGTTGGAAAATAAGGTGAATACCTTAAAATTAAAAGAGTCCGGCATTGATTCAGAAATGATCAAAAATCTACATATAAACATTAGTGCCAACCAGGAAACTTTTAAAGGCCAAGAAACCTCAAAACTTGGAGCCGGTCTAAAATTGGCTTTCGGGGGTGCAGCGGGTTATTTGCTATTCATGTTTATCATTATTTATGGCAATATGATTATGCGCAGTGTGATAGAAGAGAAGACAAGTAGGGTTATCGAGGTTATAATCTCTTCAGTAAAACCACGTTTGTTACTTCTTGGTAAAATCTTTGGAACTACATTAGCTGGGCTCACTCAATTTTTAATCTGGGTAGTTTTGATCTTAGTTTTAATGACGGTGGTTACCTCTCTTTTTGGAATTGATGCAGCCTCCATGTCACCCTCCCAACAAGCCTTAGATCAAAGCATTGATGGTGGCACCCAAAAACTGGTTCAGGAATTTATAATGGAAATCAACAATCTTCCTATTGCCAATTTGATTGTGATGTTTATCTTCTTTTTTATAGGAGGATATTTATTATATGCTTCGCTTTATGCCGCCGTAGGAGCAGCAGTAGATAGCGAAACGGATACACAACAATTTATGATGCCTATATTAATGCCTCTTATTTTGGCTGTGTATGTAGGGGTTTTTACGGTAATCGATAATCCACACGGAACGGTGTCTCAGGTGTTCTCATTTATACCATTTACCTCTCCGGTAGTGATGTTAATGCGGATTCCATTTGGCGTGCCACTATGGCAACAGATTTTATCGGTATCCTTACTTTTTCTCACATTTTTTGGAACGGTATGGTTTGCCGCAAAAATTTATCGAGTTGGAATCTTGATGTACGGCAAAAAGCCCACTTACAAAGAAATTTTTAAGTGGCTTAAATATTAATAAATATATAATTCTTATTCCAAAGTAGTTAGTCCAGGGTGGACAGCTAGCTTTTAATCCGTAGTTTAAGCTTTTACAAAAAGAGAACTTATGAAATTAAATATCTTCCTTGGCATAGTATTTCTTTCGTTGCTTTCTCTCGAAACTATTGCTCAAACCACCGATTTGGCGAGAGCAGAATATATGTATATTCCGTTTTCAAAATCTAAAAATTCTTTAAATCGGTATAGAGCGTTGGTGCAAGTTCCAATTCCTCTCGACAAGGAAAAAGATAAAATTTTTATAGCGGGTTTGGAATATCGTTATGTAGATGTAAACATTGAAGACAGGGAGGATGTTCCAGTTTTCGATGATCATCTCGTGGCCTCATTACAGCAGATGAGCATCTATTTGGGTTATGTATTCAAACCTACTAAGCATTGGCGGTTTGGTGCAAAGTTCGGAGTTAGATTGGAAAGCGACCTTGTAGGAAGCCCATTAAATGATGATTTGATCTATGATATCGGAGTGTATGCCATTGGTGATTATACGGATGATGTGGCTGACGGTAAAAAACCACGAAGACTGATTTTGGGAATTAATTATGCCACAGTTCCAGGAAGATGGTACCCATTGCCATTGATAAATTACTACAAGGAATTTCGCCCGAATTGGACTTATACGTTGGGGGTTCCAAAAACAAATGTGAGATATTATTTAAACGATAGCCATAAAGATGCTATTCAGGCATTCGCAACAATTGATAATATCTATGGAAATCTACAGAACGGATTTGTGCCCATTAGTCCGAGCGAAAATCCGGAGGGTAAAATGGCCGAAAGTATCCAAGAAACAATTGTTCTTTTAGGTCTTGGATACGAGCATTTTTTTACAAAGCATTTAGTATTTTATCTTTATGCTGCTCATTCCGTGTATAATGACTTAAGGCTGGAAGATGGCGATGGGGATAAAATTTACAAGATCAATACAGAGAACACTCCTTATTTTAGGACTGGACTAAAATTTAAATATTAAACATGTCTCGAATACTTATAATTGAAGATGAAGCCGCAATTCGTCGAGTACTGATTAAAATCTTAACCGAAGAGAACCAAGGCTATGAGGTTTTTGAAGCCGAAGATGGTTTAGCGGGAATGGAAATGATCAAGAATGAAGATTTCGATCTAATTCTTTGCGATATCAAAATGCCGAAAATGGACGGAATAGAAGTCCTTGAAGCTACTAAAAAAATAAAACCCGAAATTCCTATGGTCATGATTTCAGGCCATGGCGACTTAGATACAGCGGTGAATACAATGCGTCTGGGAGCTTTCGATTATATTTCGAAGCCACCAGATTTAAATCGTCTATTGAATACTGTTAGAATAGCGTTAGATAGAAAAGAACTGGTAGTAGAAAACTCCCGTTTAAAAAAGAAAGTTTCCAAGAATTACGAAATGATTGGCGAATCTGATGCAATTGAACAGATCAAGGATATGATCGAAAAAGTTGCTCTAACAGAAGCGCGTGTGTTGATTACTGGACCTAACGGAACGGGTAAAGAACTTGTGGCACATTGGCTGCACCAAAAGAGCGATCGAAGCGCGGGCCCCATGATAGAGGTCAATTGTGCCGCAATCCCTAGTGAACTGATAGAAAGCGAGTTATTTGGCCATGTGAAAGGAGCATTTACATCTGCAAATAAAGATAGGGCTGGGAAATTTGAGGCAGCAAACAAAGGAACGATCTTTTTGGATGAAGTAGGGGATATGAGCTTGTCTGCACAGGCAAAAGTTTTACGTGCACTTCAAGAAAACAAGGTTCAGCGTGTGGGAAGTGATAAAGATATTAAGGTTGACGTACGTGTAATTGCCGCTACAAACAAGAATCTTAAAAATGAAATTGCAGAAGGTCGTTTCCGTGAAGATTTATACCATAGACTGGCCGTTATCCTTATTAAAGTGCCGGCATTGAAAGAGCGGAAAGAAGATATTCCATTGTTAATTGAACATTTTTCAGAAAAAATATCAAATGAACACGGAACGGCTGCCAAAAAATTCTCTCCAAAGGCAATTAAACGCTTACAAGAATACGATTGGACCGGAAACATCAGGGAACTTAGGAATGTGGTGGAACGGTTGATAATTTTGGGAGGAAAGGAAATAAGTGAAAAAGATGTTGAACTTTTTGCAAGTAAGTAATATAATGAGGTATAAATTATATTTAACTATTCAATCACAGAAAGCATAGGTGAGACCTTTTTAACTTGGACTAGATTCTATATTTTAAATTCCCTCATTAATTCTCTAATTATGAAAGACATAAACATCAAAGATTTTAAGGTTTCTAAAGAGATTGACATTTACGACACCAAAACTTTAGTAGATTTGGATGCGTCCGCGAAGGAACTTAAGAAAGAACTAAAGAAGACTCGAAGAGCACTTGGTGAACTACAGGATACTTTATATGCCCATGGAAAATATGCTGTATTGGTTTGTTTACAAGGTATGGACACCGCGGGAAAGGATAGTTTAATCCGTGAAGTTTTTAAGGATTTTAATGCTAGAGGAGTAGTAGTCCACAGTTTTAAAACTCCAACTGCTTTAGAAAAAAGACATAACTATTTATGGCGCCACTATATAGCCTTGCCCGAACGCGGGAAGTTTGGTGTCTTTAACAGAACGCATTACGAAAATGTATTGGTTACTCGGGTCCATCCTGAATATATTTTAGGTGAAAATATTCCCAATGTCAATTCTCTTGAAGATATTGATGAGGAGTTTTGGAATAGACGTTTTGAGGAAATCAACAATTTCGAAAAAACGATTCAACAGAACGGAACTATTATCTTCAAATTTTTTTTAAACCTAAGTAAGGAAGAACAAAAGCTCAGGCAATTACGACGACTCGATAAGCCTAATAAAAACTGGAAGTTTGATCCGGGAGATCTGGACGAACGTGAACTATGGGACGAGTATAAAAAATACTACGAAATTGCAATTAACAAAACCTCCAAGGAAAATGCGCCTTGGTATATTATTCCGTCCGATGATAAAAAAGCAGCGCGTCTTATCGTTGCAGAAATAATGCTCCAAGAATTACGAAAATATAAAGACATCAAAGAACCGGTACTTCCTGAAGAGATGCAGGCGAAAATTGCTGAATATCGTGAACGGTTAATGGAGGATTAAGAAATTTATTAATTCGAATAATTTTTAATATTCTAACGGGAATATATAAGTATTCACAATTCCAAGATTTTGAGGAATTCAAAACAAACCATTCCTGTTTTAAGTCCAGTAATCTTCAGGAAAGACCATATTAAAAACAATACAGATGAACTGTTGAATGATGAGGCTATCTCCCAATTTTTCATCCATTCCTTAAAGGACGATAATGTAAAACTTAATTTGCCACTTCCGCCTCATCGAAAAACAGTCCATGACTTCGTTTTTATCAGTAAAGGCAGAATGACACGGCATTTGGGAGTTGAAGCTTACTACACTTTTAAACTATCCAATTCATATAAACTAAATCACAGCTTTGTGTTTATCCCCAAAGTTTCTATCTTTCTGCTAATTTTAAATTCAACCTCTTTCAGGAACTAAATCTCCATTTACTACGTTGATATAACCCACATTGATTTCAAGAATAACCAAATGATGAAAAACCTCAAGCTCCCCATCTTTCTTATAACGCTTTTTTTATCGTCTAATTTATTTTCGCAAAAGGCAGATTCCGATTCCATAATCATTAGAAAACTTTTCACAACCGCACTAACGGACGGTAAAAGTTATGAATGGCTGGATCATATTGCAAACAATATTGGAGGAAGGCTTTCTGGTTCCATTGGTGCCGAGCGAATAGTGACTTATACAGAAGAACGGTTAAAAGAGTTAGGTCTTGACAAAGTTTGGTTGCAGCCAGTTATGGTTCCAAGATGGACCCGTGGATTTAAGGAATACGCTTATATAGAAGGTGAAAGAGGTGAAAAAACGAATATGGATATTTTGGCATTAGGCGGTTCTGTGGCTACACCGAGCTTAGGCATTAAAGCCGAAGTAGTGGAAGTTAAAGGTTTGGAGGAGTTGGCCAGCTTAGGTAAGGAAAAGTTGGAAGGCAAGATTGTTTTTTTCAACAGACCCATGGATCCGACTCACGTACAGACATTTGTGGCTTATAGCGGCGCAGGCGACCAAAGATATGCAGGGGCAAAAGAGGCTGCAAAGTTTGGTGCAGTTGGTGTGATTGTGCGCTCGCTCAATCTCAGGTTGGACGATTTTCCGCATACTGGCGCCATGAGTTATGGAGATACTCCTATCGACCAGCGAATCCCTGCCGCCGCAATTAGTACTAACGGTGCTGAATATTTGAGCAGCGTGCTAAAGCTTAAGCCAAATTTGAAATTTTATTTTAAACAAAACTGTAAAAATTGGGACGAGGTCCAAAGCTTTAACGTCATAGGAGAAATTACGGGCAGTACACATCCAAATGAATTTATGGTTGTTGGTGGTCATTCAGATAGCTGGGATATCGGAGATGGCGCGCATGACGATGGGGCAGGGGTAGTACAAAGTATGGAAGTACTGCGTCTTTTTAAAAAAATTGGGTACAAGCCAAAACATACTATTCGCGTTGTTCTCTTTATGAATGAAGAAAATGGTGTTCGCGGTGGTAAAAAATATGCGGAGGAAGCCAAACGCAAAAATGAAATCCATCGTTTTGCCCTTGAAAGTGATGCGGGAGGATTTACCCCAAGAGGGTTTTCATTTGATACCAATGACGCTAATTATAAACTTGTTGAAACTTGGAAGCCATTGTTTGAGCCTTATTTAATCCATCTATTTCCAAGGGGATATGCTGGAGCAGATATTAATCCGCTAAAAGGAAATATTGATGTTTTATCCGGTCTTCTTCCGGATAGTCAGCGATATTTCGACGTACATCATTCCGCCAACGATACTTTCGATCAGGTAAACAAAAGAGAGTTGGAATTGGGCGCAGCCGCGATGGCTAGTTTGGTGTATTTATTTGATGCGCACGGAACAAGATAAAAAGCTATATTTTTGTAGAGTGTAGAATATGGATCGCTTATACTTAGATACTAGAATCTAGGCTGCTTCGCTATCGGATTCTAGAATAAGACCAGAATTATTGTAGGAAGAAAGTTTCTATGGAATTAAAAAATAATTGATCATTTAAAGTCAAATTTATAATTCTCCTCAACTCATAATCTTATAACCTTCTGCCAATCCACCTTTTAAACTTACTAGTTTATTCTCGTAATTTTTACTTTCAAGAATCTGAATTGCAAGCTTACTGCGTACTCCAGATTTGCAAAAGACCAATAAGGGTTTGTTTGCTGCTAGCTCAGTATATCTATCTTCCAATTCCTCTAAAGGAATATGGAAGCTTTCGATATAAAGTTTCTCTCGTTCTGCTTTGCTTCTTACATCCAGCAAATTAAAAGCATCTGCCTGTTGCAGATAATCTTGATAGGTTATTTCTTCAAACCCATCATCTAGGCCACAAAACTTTGGATAATCTTGCGCTAAAGATGCTATTGCCAGTGAAGAATTCTTTTTAAAATGAAATAGCTCCTGTTTTAAGCTAAGCGCATTAAAAGTTAATAGCTTCCCAGACAGTATATTGCCTAAACCTAAAATTATTTTTAATACTTCATTTGCTTGTAAGCTTCCAATAATTCCAGGTAAAACTCCCAAAACTCCTGCTTCTGAACAGTTAGGCACTAATTCCGGCGAGGGTGGGCTAGGGAATAAACATCTGTAAGTGGGGCCATTATTATAGTTGAATACAGATACTTGTCCTTCAAATTTGTTTATCGACCCAAATACTACCGCTTTTCCCAAAATTACGGCAGCATCATTTATTAAATATCGAGTAGGGAAATTATCGGTACCATCTACAATGATATCGTAACTTTCAAATAAAGTAAGAGCATTATCATTACCTAATTTGGTATTATAACTATGAAGTTGAATATAAGGATTTAATTTTTTCAAATGGGAAACTGCCGCTTCCACTTTAAATATCCCTATATCCTCATGTGTATAAAGAATTTGCCGTTGCAGATTGCTTTGATCCACTTTATCATTATCTACAATTCCTATGGTGCCAACCCCTGCTGCAGCTAAATATTGTAGCACCGGACAACTTAAGCCACCAGCACCAATAACCAAAATGTTTGCTTGTTTTAATTGTAATTGCCCTCTTTCTCCAACATCTTCAAGGCTGAGGTGCCTACTGTACTGAGAGGTTTCTTCTGCGGTTAATTTCACGTTTTACTTTTTAGAATACGACTTATCCCAGTCTTTCCATACTACTTCATAGCCTTGAGATTGTATCATCGCTATTATTTTATTTGTACCTCGCTCATCTGAAATTTCAAACTGTTCCAATGATTTTGGATCCACAATATACCCCCCTGGATTTGTTTTCGATTCAGCACTCATAGAAGTGATTCCCAAATTTATAACGTTGTTTCTAAAGGTCTCACTTTCTCTTGTAGACATTGATAACTCCACATCTTCATCTAATAATCTATAAGCACAAATTAATTGAACCAAATCCGCGTCGGTCATTTCAACTTTGGGTTGCACTTCTCCCTCGTGTGGTCGCAATCTTGGAAATGAAATAGAATACTTGGTTTTCCAGTAGGTTTGCTGTAAATATTCTAGATGCAAGGCGGTGTAAAAACTATCCACTCTCCAATCATCCAAACCAAATAAAGCACCTAAGCCAATTTTGTGAATACCAGCCTTTCCCAATCTATCGGGAGTTTCTAATCGATAATCAAAATTAGATTTTTTGCCTTTGGGGTGATGTGTTTTGTAGGTAGCGCGATTATACGTTTCCTGATATACCAATACCGCGTACAATCCCTCGTCAATAAGCGTTTCGTATTCCTCCTGATGTAAAGGTTGTACTTCAATGCTAATATTAGAAAAATGATCGCGAATTAATTTTATGGCGTTTTTTAAATAGGCAACTCCAACGGTACTATTTGCTTCTCCCGTAACTAGTAAAATATGGTCATAGCCTAACTGTTTAATATAAGCTACTTCCTTTAGGATTTCCTGGTCAGTAAGCGTTTTCCTAGGAATTTTATTCGTTAAACTGAACCCGCAATAGGTACAAATGTTTTGACACTCGTTAGAGAGATACATTGGGACATACATTTGTATGGTGTTTCCGAATCTCTTTCTGGTTAGCGCTCGACTTCGTTGGGCCATGCTTTCTATAAAAGGTTTGGCAGCAGGTGAAATTAATACTTGAAAATCTTCTAAGTTTATCTCGTCTTTGAGTAATACCTCTTGCACATCGCTAGCCGAATAACTGTAGATGTTCTGCTTTACAGTGTCCCAATGATATTGAAGGAATATGTCTTGAAAATTACTCATTTAAAAAAGAAGTTAAAGGACTGCTTGCCTCTGCATATTGATTAACTGTGGCTAATTTTGCTTCGTATGCCAACCTTCCAGCCTGCACGGCCAATTTGAAAGCGATTCCCATTTGCACTGGGTTCTTAGAAACTGCTATTGCTGTATTTACCAAAACAGCATCGGCGCCTAACTCCATGGCATAAGCTGCATGTGATGGGGCGCCTATTCCTGCATCTACAATTACAGGTACCTTGCTTTGGTCAATTATTATTTTTAAAAAATCCTTAGTTATAAGTCCTTTGTTGCTGCCTATTGGTGCCCCAAGTGGCATGACACATTGTGCTCCAACATCCTCCAAACGTTTGCACAACACAGGATCTGCGTGTATATAAGGCATAACTACAAAACCTTCTTTCACCAAAATTTCGGTGGCTTTAAGTGTCTCTATCGGGTCGGGTAGTAGATATTTTGGGTCGGGATGAATCTCTAGCTTTATCCAATTGGTTTGTAAAGCTTCTCTAGCCAATTGCGCAGCAAAAACAGCTTCCTTAGCGGTACGTACTCCAGAGGTGTTTGGTAGTAAATGAATATGGTCTTGCTGAAGATGCGTTAATATATCGTCACTTGCAATGTTGAGTTCTACCCGTTTTAAAGCCACGGTTACCAATTCGCTTTCTGAAGCTATAATGGCTTCTTGCATTAATTTGGAACTGCTGAATTTTCCTGTCCCAGTAAATAATCTGGAACGGAAAGTTTTATCTGCTATTTTTAGTGTATCTGTCATTTTATGTACTTATTAAATTTTTAAGGTTACACCTGATCAACAGGGGTTCTTAATATCTTTTGAAAGGCTTTGATGTTATTAAAATCCTTGGTAATTGTTCCCGAAACTGCAACTCCATAAATACCTGTTTTTAATAATCCAGAAAGGTCCTTCATAGTAATACCGCCAATGGCGATAATGGGAATTTCAGAATTCCATTCATTCAATAGCGATACATACGCTTCTAAGCCCAATATCGGACTCAGATTTTTTTTCGTGCTAGTAAATCGGAAGGGGCCTAAGCCTATATAATCTACTTTTTTATCCATAAGTTCTTGGCAGTCTTGCAAGTTGTTTGCTGTTCCTCCAATAATTTGCCAATCGTACAAATGTTTCCTAGCTACCGTCGGGCAACTATCTGTTTTGCCTAAATGAACGCCATCTGCTTCAACCGCTTTCGCGATTTTATAATGGTCGTTTATTATTAATTTCGTTTGGAATTTCTTAGTGATTTCCCGAGCCTTTTCAGATATTTTCAATTTGGTGATATCCTCTTGGTTTTTAAGTCGAAGTTGGACTAATTCAGCTCCGTGAAAACAGGCTTTTTGTATGTTCTCTAAGTGTTGTTCCGGAGTTTCGCCTTGAGAGATATAATGTAAATCAGGAATCATATAATTTCGTTTTTGTGATGAACTCCCAATAAGGAAGGGTGTGAGTTTAAAAATTGTTCGGTATATATCTTTGCCTTATTACAAGCAGTTGGTAAATCATTTCCTAAACTAATATTGCTAGCCAAAGCTGAGGAAAGTACACAACCACTGCCGTGTTTTTCATAAATACTAGCAGCAATAGGAGGGATCTGATAAGTTTGTTGATTTACTTGATGCAGTTCATCCCATCCTTTTTTGTCCAATCTATGCCCTCCTTTTAAATAGATATTTGTGAATTTCTTCATATAGGGAAGCGTTTCTTCAAAATCTAAATTCGGATATAAACTCATTATTTCATTGTAGTTTGGGGTGATGATATAGCAGTGTTTTAATATTTCATCTAGGGTATTTTGATTTTCTTCGGAATGGAAGTCAAACCCAGCACTAGCTTTACAAATGGGGTCTAAAACAACTTTTATGGAAGGCTGGATGACGTGAAGTTTTTCTAGAATACGAAGCAAGGTTTGCCAAGATGCTACTAATCCAATTTTTACGGTATCGATAGGAAAGCGTTCAAAAAGAATAGCTATTTGCGCCAAAATAATTTCGGTGTCCACCCAAATACAATGTTTAAAATCATTATCGTGTTGAATTGTAATTGCTGTGCAAACACTTAGACCATAAAGTCCGTGGGCTTCAAATGTTTTGATATCGGAAGTTATCCCAGCCCCTCCACTAGGGTCGTGACCTGCAATGCTAAGTATGTATTTATGATGGTTCAAAACTGTCTTTTATTTTTTTAAAGGATTCTACTGGATTATCAGTGTTCCAAATACCTCCTAAAACACCAACGCTTTTATAACCGAGTGCTTTAGTTTTTATAATGTTGTCAGCCGTAATTCCTCCTATTCCGATGACGGCTTTGCCTAAATTATTTACATCAAAACCGCGACCTATATAACCCGACTTTGAAATAGAGGTAAATACAGGGCTTAAAAAATGGTAGTCGAAATCCATAGTACAATTGGAAATATCCTCGGGACTATGAAAAGAGGAACTAATCGTCAAATCATTCGCTTGAAACTCTTTATAATAATCCGTCGTTTTGTTTTTTAGTATTCTCTTTCTTTTCTCTTCCTGAAAATGAACACCTTTAAGGTTAAATTCACTTGCTAGTTGATGAAAAAAATGTACTACAATTCTATTGTGAAACTTTGGATGTATGGTTTTCAGATAAGCAATATGTTCGTCCAAATTCATCTTGGGTTTTCTAAGGTGATAACACACTAAACCAGCTTCAAAAAGTTGATTTAGCGTGTTTGTTTCCGTAGAAATATCTACTTCGGGAGCAATAACAATTAGCATAAATTATAAATAGACTTCAGAACCTTTGTTTTTAAACTCTTCCGCTTTTTCTTCCATCCCTTTTTGGATTACTTCGTTATCCACAATATCGTTTACAGCAGCAAAGTCTCGTACTTCTTGTGAAATTTTCATAGAACAAAACTTTGGTCCACACATAGAACAGAAGTGCGCTAATTTGGCCCCAGCAGCAGGCAGGGTTTCATCGTGGTATTCTCGAGCGCGCTCAGGATCAAGTCCTAAATTAAATTGATCTTCCCAACGGAACTCAAAACGAGCCATACTCAAAGCATTGTCTCGATGTTGTGCTCCTGGATGCCCCTTAGCTAAATCGGCAGCGTGAGCAGCTAGCTTATAGGTGATTACTCCTACACGAACATCTTCCTTATTTGGTAAGCCTAAATGTTCTTTTGGAGTTACATAGCAAAGCATGGCACATCCGTACCATCCTATCATAGCAGCACCAATTCCAGAGGTAATATGGTCGTAGCCTGGAGCAATATCTGTAGTTAATGGCCCTAAGGTATAAAATGGAGCTTCATCACAAACTTCTATTTGCTTCTCCATATTTTCCTTAATCATATGCATAGGAACGTGACCAGGACCTTCAATAAAACACTGTACTTCGTGTTTTCGTGCGATTTTTGTCAGTTCGCCTAAGGTTTCTAATTCTGCAAACTGTGCTTCATCATTTGCATCGGCTATAGAACCTGGGCGCAAACCATCGCCTAAAGAAAAGGCTACATCATATTGCTTTAAAATCTCACAAATGTCCTCAAAATGAGTGTATAAAAAGCTCTCTTTGTGATGAGCTAAACACCATTTGGCCATAATAGAACCACCGCGAGAAACAATACCAGTTACTCGGTTTGCAGTCATAGGAACATAACGCAGTAAAACCCCTGCGTGGATGGTGAAATTATCTACTCCTTGCTCGGCTTGTTCAATTAAAGTATCTCGGAAAATCTCCCAAGTTAAATCCTCTGCAACGCCATTTACTTTTTCCAAGGCTTGATAAATAGGAACCGTTCCAACGGGAACAGGGGAGTTGCGAATAATCCATTCGCGGGTTTCGTGTATGTTTTTACCAGTAGATAAATCCATAATATTGTCTGCACCCCAACGGCAAGCCCATACTGCTTTTTCAACTTCCTCTTCAATGGAAGAAGTAGTGGCAGAATTCCCAATATTGGCATTAATCTTTACCAAAAAGTTTCTCCCTAGAATCATAGGTTCTGCTTCTGGGTGATTGATATTCGATGGAATTACAGCACGACCTCTAGCAACTTCATCTCGCACAAATTCCGGAGTAATTTTAGAAGGAATAGAAGCACCAAAATGCTCGCCTTTATGTTGCTTTCTAATTTCGGTCATTTCGTCAATACGCTGATTTTCACGAATGGCGATATACTCCATTTCTGGTGTAATAATCCCTTGCTTGGCGTAATGCAATTGGGTAACATTCTGACCTTTTTTTGCTCGTAATGGTCTCTTTAAGCTAGAAAAACGCATATGGTCTAAACTTTTATCGTTTAATCGTTCCCTAGCGTATTCTGAAGAGAATTCTTCCAGCTGATCTATATTATTTCGGTCTAAAATCCATTGTTCGCGAATTCTTTCAATCCCTTTATGCACGTCAATCGACATATTTGGATCGGTGTAAGGTCCGGAAGTGTCATAAACTGTAACAGGTTCGTTAGGGGTTATTTTTCCTGTTAGGGAATCTTTTGTGTCACTTAAGGAAATTTCACGCATGGCAACTTTTATCTGTGGATGCAATTTGCCTGGCACGTATATTTTTTTTGAATTTGGAAATGGTTGTCTTGTGATTGTTCCTTGTTTTGGAGCAGTGTCCTTGTTTTTCATATCGAAAAGTTTTTTCAGTTGTGTTAGTTTATTAAATGAAGAGATTATCCACCTTGAGTAGCTTGAATAACTAAAACCTCGTCATTGGCAGACAAGCTTGTGGAACTCCATAAATGTTTTGAAATAATGGTATGGTTTACGGCTACCGCAATACCATCTTGAGGTGAATTTATTTTATCTAGCAGTTGTAGAATATTGAAATCGGAGTTAATTTCAATAGCTTTCTCGTTAACCAAAATAGTAATCATCATTCAGTATAGTTTTAATTATGCTGTAAACGATAAAGGATTTTGAGAATGGAATTATTTGAAATGAAAGCACAGGTTAAGACGCTGTACTTTTATAAAAAGTGTATAAATACATCTATCGATTTGGATGATGTATTGCTAACTTTTCCCTTCGCTGGTACTAACCAGATCAGGTTCAAAGGGTCTTTCTCAGTTCTAATTGTTTTAGAACACCCCTAAAGTTTACTCGGCAAACTTATCAATAAATTGGAATTTAAGCCAACTTAGAGCTCTTTTTTAAAAAGAAAGAATGGTAGAGGAAATCCTGAATTATGATTTAGATAAATCCTAGACCCGAAAAAATCTAAAAGTAAATCTCCCTTTATAACCAAACAAGATCTATCATCACCCACCTAATCCTTAGTTCCTAATCTTTATTTTTTCTTTGACTTCTTCTTGAGATAATCATTGATAACGCTCTTTCTACCAATGGTTTTAGTTATAATATCTTTATCTAAATCCCATCCACGTGCTGGGGAATACTGTCTAGAATACCAAATTATTTGAAGATGGATTTCATTCCATAAGTCCATAGGAAATAATCGCTTTGCATCTTTTTCTGTTTGCTCCACATTTTTGCCATTAGAGAATCCCCAACGATACATAGATCTATGGATATGAGTATCTACGGGAAATGCAGGGATGTTAAACGCTTGACTGATTACTACACTTGCAGTTTTATGCCCAACCGCAGGAAATGTTTTTAAAGCCTCTAAATCGGCGGGTATTTGTCCATCGTATTTTTCGATTAACATCTGCGATAAACCATGAATTCCTTTTGATTTCATTGGAGAAAGACCACAAGGTCGAATTATATCGCGGATTTCTTCAACCGTGAGTTTCACCATATCATATGGATTATCGGCCACTTCAAAAAGTAAAGGGGTTATTTGGTTCACTCTCACATCTGTGCATTGGGCCGATAGCAGAACAGCGATTAATAGGGTATATGGATCTTTGTGGTCTAGCGCTATTGGAACTTGTGGATATATCTCTTTTAAGGTGTCGATTACGAACTGTACCTTTTCTTGTTTGGTCATTTTACTGTATTTTTATGCAAAAGTAAAGTATTATGAAGACATTGCAACCTGGGGACAAGGCCCCAGAATTCACAGTAAACGATCAAGATGGCAATCCGATTTCTTCCAGCGATTATAAAGGAAAAAAATGGGTTGTTTTTTTCTATCCAAAAGCTAGCACTCCAGGCTGTACGGCCGAGGCTTGTAATCTGCGGGATAATTATGAAGAATTACAAAAAGAGGGATATGAACTTTTAGGTGTGAGTGCCGACAGCGAAAAGAGACAAAATAATTTTAGAACCAAATATAATTTTCCGTTTTCATTATTAGCCGATGAAAATAAGGAGGTTATTAACGGATTTGGGGTTTGGGGACCAAAGAAGTTTATGGGAAGGGAATATGATGGTATCCATAGAATGACGTTTATTATAAATGAAGATGGTATTGTTGAACGTGTAATCGAAAAGGTAAAAACCAAAGATCACGCCGCGCAGATTTTGGATGAATAAATTTTTTTAAGAATAGAGGTTTCAATTTTTACTACGGTGACCGGAACATTGAAGTAAAAATTTAATAAAGATATACAACATGATGTAGATGAGTGCTTTAAATAGTTTTAAGTAATAAATAAACGGTAAATCTATAGGCTTAATAACCTAAAGATTTACCGTTTATTTATAAAGAGAAAGTGTTCCCTAACTTGTTTGCGTGGGCGATTGGCTTCTTATAATTGAAAAGTTCTTCATCCTTTATGGTTTCTGAAATTCCACTTGGAAGTAATTTTTCCCAGCCTTCTTCGCCATTTTCAATTTTAGTAAGAATATCCCGTGAAAAAATTTCCATATATTCAGGATTGTAATCTGTGATATCTACTACTTTCCCATTGTATTTAAAGAATTTGTAAAGCTCTTTTATCCGAGGATGCACCTTAAGGTTTTCGCTTGTAATATATTCTCCCGTATCAGGATCCTTCATAGGATATAGATAAACCTTTAAATCTTTAAAGAAAAGTTTCCCAAAAGCCTCCAATATTCCACCGCTTAAATGGCGATAATATTTTTCATCAAATATTTCAATAAGGTTGTTTACGCCCATTGCTAGGCCCATTCTCATTTTGGTGTAGCGTGAAAAGTATTCAACCAGCTTATAATATTCCTGAAAATTGGAAATCATCACAGTATGGCCCAATGAGCAAAGCAATTTTGCCCTATCCATAAAGTCTTCTTCATCAATTTCCCCCTCCGCGCGAAGATTCGACAATGTAATTTCAAAAATGACCTCTGTACGCTCTTTTTCAACCCTGTTTTCATTCAAAAACATGTTATAAGATTGTTCAAACATATCTATGTTCACCTTTGTTACCGGTCTAAAGCTACCTCGTAAGGCCAGGATATTCTTCTTATAAAGAATTCGAGCCGGAAGAATATTAGTGCCATCTGGCCCAAACATGACAGCGTCTGTCATTCCATTTTTTATCAATTGAAGACTCATCAGTCGGTTGTCTACCTTCTCGAAGCTAGGTCCCGAAAAATTAATGGTATCTATCTCTATTTTATCTCTATCAATATGATCGTAAAGATAGCGGAGCAAGTTTTTTGGCTGGTCATACTTATAGAAAGCACCATAAATCAGGTTAACCCCCAAAATACCCAGTGTTACTTGTTGAAGCTGTGCATCGTTTTCATGAAAGCGTACATGCAAGGTAATATCGTTGTAGCTTTCATTGGGATCTACTTGAAAACGTATTCCAAGCCATCCATGACCTTTATACTGCTTGGCAAAATCTATGGTTGTTACTGTATTGGCAAAGGCGAAGAAAAGTCTGTTTGGATGGTTTTTTCGAATAATTCGTTCCTCGATCAATTCGAATTCATGGCTAAGCATTTTCTGCAACCTAGATTCGGTAACATATCTACCATCTTCCTCAACTCCATAAATGGCATCGCTAAAATCCTTGCCATATGCAGACATAGTCTTGGCAATAGTTCCGGAGGCGCCACCGGCCCTAAAAAAGTTACGCACGGTTTCCTGACCTGCACCAATTTCGGCAAAGCTGCCATAAATGTTTTCGTTCAGGTTGATCCGTAAAGCCTTATTCTTAATGGATGGGATGTTTTCCAATTCCCTATCCCCTAATATCCAATCAGGCATAGCAGCGTGGTATTTTATTAGTAACAAAGGTAGCAAATACCATAGGTTAACAAAGAAATTACCTTTATTTTTGTCGAAATGAAACACTCGATTCTGTTCTATAAAACCATCACTGAACGTCTAATTTGGACAATGAATTCTATTGGAAGAGAAGATTTGTCCCATAAAAACGATACGTTATTAGACCGATGAATCCCCAAATGAAAATAACCTTTTTAGGCACTGGTACTTCACAAGGAATTCCGGTGATAGGAAGTACACACCCTGTTTGCTTGAGCAATGATCCAAAAGATAAGCGGTTGCGTGTATCTGTTTTGGTCCAATGGGAAGGTTTTAGCTGTGTTATTGATTGCGGTCCAGATTTCAGGCAACAGATGCTTCGCGAAAATGTAAATAAAGTAGATGCTATTCTTATAACACATGAACATAGCGATCACACTGCTGGAATTGATGATATTCGGCCTTTTAATTTCATGCAGGGAAAAATGCCGTTTTATGCCCTTAATCGTGTTTTTGAATCTCTTCATCAACGTTTTGGATACATTTTCCAAAAAGAGAATAAATACCCTGGAGCTCCCAATGTTAAGGAAATTGAGATCGATAAAAATTCAGTTTTCAATCTTGGAGGGATAGACGTAATATCCATAGAAGCATTTCACGATGTTTTGCCCATTCTAGGTTTTCGCATTGGTGATTTTACCTATCTCACGGATGTAAAAACTATTTCGGACGAAGAAGCAGAAAAAGTAAAAGGATCTGAGGTGTTGGTTGTTAATGCTTTGCGCGAAGAGCCCCACTATTCACATTTTAATTTAGAAGAAGCCCTTGAATTTATTCAAAAGGTAAAACCAAAACGGGCCTACCTCACACATATTAGCCACAGAATGGGCTTTCATAAAGAGGTAGAAAAAAAACTGCCCAACAATGTTCATCTTGCTTACGACACCCTAACTATAACTATCTAACTATGAGACGCCAAATATTCCTATATCTATTTTTGTTTGTGCTATTACTTCTTATTTTTCAATATATGAATGAAAAGAGCATTTTTGAAAATCAAGAAAATACCATTGAAAATCTTCGAGGTTCAAAAGAGAAAGCAACAGACTCTATTTCAAAACTGAACGAAAGGGTAGCAGACCTCAATTATTTCACTCTTCAAGGAAATGAAAATGCAATGACCTATCTGGAGAATCAGGGATTTGAAAGCAAAGAACTGGAAAATTATATATCCGAACAGATTTATGAACAAAACCTTCAAAAAGGTAACAATCCACTTGTTCCATTTGAAGGAATGAATGGCGAAATGAAGATCAACAAGCTAAAATTTTTAAACCATAAATGGATTTTGGCCGATTTCACTGACGGAAGTTATTGGGGAGAAATGATTTTGGAATATTCTATGAATGAAAATGGGGATTTAAACTTCAACACTATTGCTTCCTTGATCTATCCGAAGTAAATTTCTTCGAAGTAGAAAAGCATATGATTAACATATTGATTTTAAATGCTTTTAAAGGCCCTTGTGAAACAGTGATTTTGCCATTATCTTTTTTGGGCATAGATATAAAGAACAAGACCCTAATCATCTGAATCACAAAGGTCAGTATAAGGTTGGTTTACCTGAAGTCATTCTGCTTCACGCTTTCAACCTTAATCTAATTTTTTTTGTGAATTCTTATTTAAGAATTTTCCTCCAACCACTTTTTTAATTCAAAGAAATTTTGGGGCGCTACACCATGTCCCACTGGGAATTCTGAGTAGCTGCAATCAATATTCAAGTTATCCAGAAAGGGTTTGGTTTTCTGAGCCCATTGCACAGGAATTACCTGATCTACGCTTCCATGTGAAGTATAGACCTTTAAGTTGCTAAAATCGTTGTCGGCATATCCTTCCTTAAGAATCTCTTTGTTTACATAGCCACTAAGACCAATAACATTCTTGATTTTTTCGGGATAACTTAAGGCTACCGCAAAACTCAAAATGGTTCCTTGACTGAAACCCAGCAAAGTAATATTAGTGGAATCAACCTTATATTTTTCAACAATCTCGTCCACACATTTAGCCACCAATTCACGGGATGCTATTGCTTGTTCGTCATCACTGAATTTGCCTTGTGAATCGTCGAAGTAGATATTATACCAAGCATTTCCATAAGGTTCCATCTTAATGGGTGCCTTTAAGGAGATGATGGCATATTTTTCAGGTAGTTCATTCGCGAAAGAAAATAAGTCATTTTCATCACTTCCAAAACCATGTAACATGATTATTGCCGGTGCGGCACCTTCCGCATTTTTTGCCGCTCTATAATTGTGCTCTAAAAGTAAATTCTGTTTTTCCATAGTTACAAAAATAGGCAAGACCTTTCACATTAGAAACCTTTAAAATATGTTGAATAGGTTTATTAGCGAAATTATATGCTGCTGAACCACTTTTGGAAATATTCACCCACCACGGGAACTGTTTGGAATTTTCCCTGAATTGCACTTACAAAGCCCAGAAACCATAAAGCCAACATCGCCAATATTGCTAGCAATGAAAGAATGAAGATGTCCATAAACCCCACTAAAATAAAAACAATTGTTGCCAAGCACATAATGCCCAAAGATTGTCGTACGTGAAATGATCCCAATTCGGTGCGATTGGAATGGTTTAATACTAAGGCTATGATCCATCCAAAAAGAAAGAAATAAGCAACCAATGCTATTATTTTACCAATATTTGAAGATGCTTGCATAATGGCTTCAGTCTAAAAATGTGAACCACTTTTGGAATTTATCGCCTAAGCCAGGAACTCCAATCTCTTTATCCTTCAACGCCATAATAAAGCTGAAAATCCATAAAAACAAAGCTATCAACCATAAAATATCTCCGGCGAGGGTGTTCACTTCATTCATGATTACCAAGGAAATTACGAATAGGATAAAAAGGCCAAAAGCATTTTTGATATGCCAAGTGGGAAACGGATCATGATCCTCTCGATTTACAAAAAAAGCAATCATAAACCCTACAAAAGGAATATATGCCAACAGGGCGGTAGATTTTCCGGCAGGTTTCATTATTTATTTAGGATCAATTGATTATTAGCGAATATTCCATAAGATTTACCTTTTAAGGTAACACCAAGGAGTGCACTATTTTTGGAGGTAGAAATTATATCGCTTTCGGAAAACTTCCATTTAATATCGGGAGCGAAAAGTGTAATCTCCGCATTTTCTCCCTCTTCAATTTTTGAAGTTGGAATATTAAAAATGTCTCTCAAGCCCGTAAGTGCTTTTACTGACTCTTCAATATCCAAAACCTTATTAAGCGCTCCGAAACATCCTTCTAGACCTATACTGCCAAAATATGCATGTTCAAATTCTACATTTTTATGCTCTGTGTCTATAGGATTATGATCACTTGTAATGCCATCTATAGTGCCATCTTTTAGCCCTTTTATAAGTGCTTTTATATCTTCTTTGGTTCTTAGAGGAGGAAGAACTTTATAATTGGTATCAAAGTTCTCCAACACATCATCTGTGAGTATAAGATTGAAAATTGCCACACTACAACTCACATTCAAACCTTTTTTCTTCGCGTTTCTAATTAGGTCAACAGCTTTTTTTGTAGAAATGGTAGGGATATGGAGTTTTCCGCCCGTGTATTCCAATATATATAAATCTCGGATAATCTGAAGTTCTTCAGATAATGCCGGAATTCCTTTTAGTCCCAGACGAGTGCTGTTTACCTCTTCATTTACCATTCCATTACGCGCAACAGACTTTTCAAAAGGAAAGGATTGTACCAAACCATCGAAATTCTGACTATACTGAAGTGCAATTTTCAATAAGTTCGCATTTGAAATGGGGGTTTTATAATCGTAAAATGAAACAGCGCCCTCACTTTGCATATCATAAAGTTCAGCAAGATCTACGCCTTTGCTTCCCATTGTTAAAGCCCCTATTGGATAGACTTCCACGGCATGGCGATCTGCTTTGGATTTAATGAACTTTATAGGACCTTTACTGTCTGTGACCGGAAATGTGTTAGTATTGAGGGCAACGGAAGTAAAACCACTTAGAGCCGCTGTTTTCAATCCGTTTTCTATAGTTTCCCTTTCCTCAAAACCTGGTTCGCCGAAAGACACGCTACTATCAAACCAACCAGAGGAAATATGAAGATTTTCTAGAACAACCTCCTTAACACCTTTGGTTACGGGAATGGATTTATCAATCTTTGAGATTTTACCATTTTCAATTAACACATCTACCTTGGATAGATGGTGTTTGGAAGATGCATTAACAATAGTTGCAGATTTCAGTAATATTTTCATAGGTAATTTTAAATATTCAGGCTTTAGATAGATTTGATCCAAACATTTCGAATTTAAATTTCGTGTTCAGAAATCATCCTTTTAAACGCTATCTCCAAAATTTAAGTATTAACATTTCGGCGATTAAAAATAACAGTGCAAAAATAGCAAACCATTTCCAAAATCCGTTTATAGAATTTGCTTCAGACATAGTTAAAAACAGTTCTTTTACACTTGTATGAACTTCAACGCCTTTCCAATCCTCGAGATTCATATATTGCAAAATGCTTTCCTCTCGAGAGTAATTGTAGCTTATATTTTGAAGAAATTCATCTTTTTGGACCACTTCATAATTTCCTGCTCTTTCAGGACTGTCGGTAGTAGTTACCATTACATGGTTGGCCTTTGTTTGCTGGATGGGAATAATGCTCTCCAAACTATCACGAATGGATAAAATTTCATTAGGTCCCAATTGGACAGGTATCGCAAGAGTATTTTCTTCTCCTATAGTGTAATACAAATTTGCCAACGGAAGGCTCTGAAGCCCCATATTATAAACAGTGGGCACAATTAAAGGCGAATTTAAAAAATTGGAATTTTCCTGATCTATTGCAGCTGTGAATAAATAAGTTTGGTTCTTTTGAACCAAGAAAGGTTTACCATCTTCATAGGTTAGGGCAGGAGTACCGCCCCCAGAAATTTCAAATAAAGAATTTACTCGAGGATATTGAAAGTTGGTTACTTCCTTTTCGAAAACATCTTTAAATAGAGGATGGGAAAATATAATCTTTGTAATCGTCCTGTCGTGTTGTTTGCTGTGGGAAAGACTTCCAATATTCAGATTTAATAGAAACGAATTATAACTGTTGAGCTCCGCATCTGCGCTTGGGATAATGAGCAAACTTCCACCCGCATCACTAAAAGATTTCAACGCTGTGCTCAATAAATTTGGAATTTCAGGTAATTGATTAAGAACAATAAAGTTCTGGTTAGGAATTAAACTGTAATCCAAATTGTTGAAAGCTTGTTGTGTTAATTTAAATTGATTGCCCCCAAAAAGTCTTTGTAAAAAATTATCATCTGCACTATTTATTGTAAGTACATTAATAGTTTTCGGTTTATTGATGCTGAAAAAAATAGTATTATCATAAGGGATATTGTTATCATTAATTTCTAGTTTACCAATAAATGAATCCGTAGCATCAACGTCGAAAGTTATCGGAGCATTTGTTTTTTGGGAAAAATCTACCGCAGTTTTAGCTATTAATTTGCCGTTTTTGAAAAGTGAAACAGGGATTTCTGAAGAAGTCTCCCCTTGTTTTGAAACTTTTATTTTTAGCTGTATTGCAGATGCATTTTTTGAATCTATATAAACGGTATCTATGGTTAGATTTGAAACCCTTACAGGTTTAAGATGAACCGCTTTTATGTGAATATTGTCAGGGATTTCAGGAAAATTTTCCTTTTGTTGAAAATCTGAAATAAAAATCAATTGTTTTTGAACGTCCTTGGCCTGAGAAAAAAGCTGATTGGCTTTTAAAATCACTTGTGAAGGCATCAATTGATTTGCACTATATGGTATACGTAAGACTTCATTTTTAAAGTCTTGAATGGATATGTTTTTTCTTTCAGAATCATTTGTGAACCAACTCAACCTATCATCGCCACTTGTTTTTTCAAAAAGATCTTGGAGTGTTCGATCCAGCAACGCGCCGTTGGGACCTTTAGCTTGCATACTAAATGAATTGTCTATATAAAGAACGGTTTCAATATTCTTTTCAATAGCCGTTTTTGAAATGAAAAATGGTTGGGCGAAGGCAAGAATAATACATGCAAGTGCAAGTAACCTTGTTAGTAGAGTCAGCCATTTTTTTATTTCTGAACTTTTCCTTGTTTGAGAGGTAACTTTTCTTAAAAAAGCGACATTCGTAAAATCTATTTTTTGATAACGCCGAAGTTGGAACAGGTGTATAAAAATAGGGATAAGCAGCAGGAAAAGGGCATAAAGAATTTCTGGGTGTTTAAACTGCATTCCTGAAAATATTTTTTAAACATAAAAATGGGAATGCAAGTATAGCAATTCTAGAAGACATAGGCTCGCGATAGTGTTCTATCATTTTTGAATACTGAACTCAATAGTAGTGCCCTCTCCCAAAGTGGAAGAAACCTTTAAATCTCCGTTCAACTTAGTGACCAATTTTTTTACCGTAGAAAGTCCAATTCCGTTACCCTTATTGCCAAGTCTGTCCAGATTTTTTGTTGTTGCAAATAATTCAAAAATATCCTTCAGCTCTTCATCAGCTATCCCCATTCCGTTATCGGCTATCTTGAAATGGTAATAAGTATCATCTTCGTAACAATCTAAATCTATTTTTATCTTTTCCTTATCGTTATACTTTAAGCTATTAGCAACTAGATTGAGCATTATTTGCTCTAATGCCATTCTGTTTGCTGTAAGCTCAACGTTATTTTCAGGTAAATTAATTTCACAGTCAACATTTATGTTCATTAATTCAATGATTTCTTCCAATAGGTCTTGACTGTCAAAGGTCTCTTCACGTGCCGCCGCAGTTTTATCACTTTCATAATGTTCCAACAAATTTGTGATATATTCACTTAGGGTAAAGGAAGATTGCTTTATATAGTCTAAATATTTTTTCCCCTGATCATCAAGTTGGGCTGCATATTTTGTACGAAGCATATCTACGGATATGATCATATTTGCCAAGGGCATTTTCATATCGTGGGAAACGATTCCTGCAAAATTCTTCAACTCTTCATTTCGTTCTTTCAACTCATCTTGAAGTGACAATAATATTCGATTTCGCTTTCTGGCCTCAAATAAATTTACCACTTGGTAGGCGAGCGCGGAAAGAGCTGATTTTTGCTGTTTGGTAAGGGTGCGAGGTTTTACATCTAAAACACATAAAGTTCCCAATGAATATCCTTCTGGATTTATTAAGGGTGCGCCCGCATAGAAAATGGTCTGCATTTTAGATACTAGTGGGTTATCCTTAAAACGTATATCGTTTCTAGCGTCATTGACCTCAAAAATAGCATTGTCCCCTATAATCGCATGGCCGCAAAATGAAGTTTCGCGTGGAGATTCATTAAAGGAAATTCCATAATAAGATTTTAAAAAATTACGGTCGGAATCCATGAGGGTAATCAAGGAAACAGGAGTGTCGCAAATGCTTGCTGCTAAGGAGGTTATATTATCAAAATCCTTTTCTGGTAGTGTATCTAGCAGATTATAGGATCTCACTGCGGCTAGGCGGTGTTTTTCGTCTGGAGGAAGTGCAGGTTTTATCAATTTAACTACTCTTTGAGGGTTTAATCTAATATTTCTGTTAATTCAATTTCATATGTAAATGTACAACTTATTATAATATTTTGTTAAGCTTAAAAAGAGAAAGTCGGATGAACGATGCTATTTAGAATTTTTCGAACACGCCCAGACCAAATAAGGCGAAATCATATTTGACGGGGTCCTCAGCATCAAATAAACGCAATTCATAATCCAATTCTGCCAAAGCCTTTGCGTCATTCTGTTTCCGAGTTAGAATTCCCAGTTTACGTGCTACATTTCCACTATGAACATCTAAGGGACAGGATAATTGTGAAGGAGAAATAGCCTTCCAAATTCCAAAATCCACGCCCATATCATCATTACGAACCATCCAGCGTAGGAACATATTTATTCTTTTGGCAGCCGAGTTTTTCAATGGGTCGCTTACATGCTTTTGAGTTCTCGTTTTATGGGGAAGCTCAAAAAAGGTATTTTTAAAATGATGGATTGCGGATTGAAGGGAATCTCTTTCGGCGTGTTTAGAAAAAACACCCTCCAAGCCATCATGATTGGCGTAAATGTTCTGAAGTGATTTAATAAAATAAGCAAGATCATCATTGTTAAATGTGCGGTGGACGAAGTTTGAAAACAAATCGGCTTTGTCTTCCGAAAAATCCATCACGAAATCATAGGGCGAGCTTCCCATCAAATCCATCATTCGATTGCTGTTGTTAATAATGCTCTTACGGTTTCCCCAAGCTATTGTAGCGGTGAGGAAGCCGGCTATTTCAATGTCTTCTTTAATAGAAAACTTATGGGGAATTTGGATTGGGTCAGATTCAATAAATTCGGGGTTGTTATATAGCGCTGCTTTTTCGTCTAAAAATTCTTTTAGAAGGATTTTGTCCATTTCTTATATAATTCTTTGAAAGTTTATTGATCAGCCACTGACAATTACCCCATCCTGCATGACGAGTTTTCGGTCTGCCATGTTGGCAAGTTCTTCATTATGAGTCACTATTACGAATGTTTGGCCAAATTCCTTTCTAAGAGTGAAAAACAGATTATGTAAATTTTCAGCACTTTCCGTATCTAAGTTTCCGCTAGGTTCGTCAGCAAGAATAATTGCCGGATCGTTAATTAAGGCTCTGGCCACCGCAACTCGTTGTTGCTCCCCTCCGGAAAGTTCATTGGGCTTATGATCTTGTCTGTGAGAAAGTCCTAAAAAAGTTAGAAGCTCTTTCGCTTTTTTGATTACCTCATTTTTGGGGCTTTTCTTTATAAATCCTGGGATACACACGTTTTCCAGGGCCGTAAATTCGGGAAGAAGTTGATGAAATTGAAATATGAAACCCAAATTTTCATTTCGGAATTTTGAAAGTTTTTTACCTGAAAGTTTGCCAACATCTATATTGTTGACTATCAGCGAACTATTTTTATCCGTATAGGAATCAAGGGTTCCCAAGATTTGTAATAGCGTAGTTTTTCCTGCTCCAGAAGCTCCAACAATTGTAATTATTTCACCCTTTTTAATATGAAGGTCAACGCCTTTTAAAACATGGAGATTGTCAAAATATTTATGGATATTCTTAGCCTCGATCATAGAGATATATTAAATGGTGAAATTACCATTTATGCCTTAATTCTGCAATTCAATTAAAAGCTAATGTTTTTTGACCTCTCACTTTTATTTTGTTCCTTTAAATTAATTACAAAAAAACCAAAAGATCATGTCATCTTACAAGCATTTTGAAGAGTACGATAAACCAATAACCGATCATTTAATAAATAATTATGGCGAAATCCTGAAATCGATAGGGGAGGACACCTCGAGGGAGGGACTTTTAAAAACTCCGGAGCGTGCAGCCAAAGCTATTCAGTTTTTAACCTCTGGCAATTGTGAGGATCCAGAAGAGATACTAAGGAGCGCCATGTTTGCTGAAGAATATCATGACATGGTCATCGTTAAGGATATAGAATTGTATTCATTGTGTGAACATCACATTCTTCCTTTTTTCGGAAAAGCTCATATTGCCTATATTCCCGATGGGTATATAGTTGGCCTGAGCAAAATCCCGCGTGTTGTCGATGTTTTTGCTCGAAGGCTACAGGTTCAGGAAAGACTTACCCACGATATTTTGGAATGCATAAACAATACTTTAAAGCCAAAAGGCGTTGCTGTAGTAATAGAAGCTTCACATATGTGTATGATGATGCGCGGCGTTCAAAAACAAAATAGTGTAACTACTACTTCGGGCTTCAGAGGTCAATTTGAGGCCAATGAAACCAGGAGTGAATTTATGAAATTGATTAGTAGTGATCTATCTTAAATTTTTTTGGAACGTTTTTTGATTTTTAATCTAAAAATCTACAGATGAAACAATTTAAAGAAGAAAAATTCAGGTTGTTGCGCCAGGGCGTAATATATGATCTTATTGGAATGGTGTCAATGACGATTCCATTTTTAGGACCTTTCACCGATTTGCTTTGGGCGCCTTATGCTTCTAAAAAGATGAGGGATATGTATCCTGGACGCGATGGAAAAATAGCAGCAGTATTCGTATTCCTAGAAGAAATTCTACCCTTCACAGATGTTATACCGTCATTTACTTTGATGTGGCTTTACACTTTTGTCTGGAAAAGTCAAACTTCAACTCAAATGATCACCAAATAGAAATCAATTTTATTTTATAAAAATTTCTTCTGAAGTTCAGGAGTGGGAATCATGCAGCTCTCTTTTTTTCCAAACCATTTATAACGGTTTTTTGCGATATAATCATAGATCCAGTCTCTAATGAATCTAGGCAAAATTATAAACGCATAAAGAAGGGGAAACCCGCCGGAAAGATGTTTGGCAATATGAAGAGCTGCAGTAGATTTCGAATATTGCTTATCTCCATCTATTAAGATTATAGAATTCATGTTGACTGGATTGAATCCAAAAGCCTGAGCATCTTTACTTTGTAGCGTGGCAAATTTGAAAATATTTTTTTTATCTCTTTTGATAACAAAATTGACCGCGTCATTGCAAAGATTGCATACGCCATCAAACAATATTATTTTGTTATCCTTTTCCATATTGTTTATCGAAGTGGTTTTCATCCACATTTGGATGCAAACACTTACACCTTTTCCAATTCTTCCAAGCTCACATTTGTTGTGAACATTCCATAATTAACAAAGGCTTTAGTCTTTTCAATGGTGTCAATGGTGCCAATTGCGCGTCCATCTATCATTCTCACTCTATCACCCACTTTCAAGGTAACTTTAGGCTTCGGAGGAGGTAGTTTTTTTGCTTTTTCCTTTTCTTCCTTTTTACGTTCGCGAATAACTTCTACTTTTTTCTCTACTTCTTCAAGTACCTTCTTTTCTTTTGCTTTTACTACTTTTTTTAGTTTTGGCGCTACCTTGGTACGTTTACTGTTTTCAACCATCACCATTTTCATCAGCTCATCGATAAGCTGTTTTTTTTGCTTGTTGTTGAAGAATTTCTCAGATAGAATATCAAACTTCTTCCCTAAACTGATAAGCTTCTGATTGGAATCAAAAAGCTCTTGATAGCTTTCGAGTTTTTCCTGTACGCGGGCATTGACTTCTTCCAATTGTTTTCCCTCAAGACGGGCCTTTTGCTCTTCACTTTTTAAAGCTTCCGAAGTTTTTCTTAAATTTGAACGTTCTTTCTGAAGGTTGGCTATGGTTTTATCAAAGCGCACCTTTCCGCGTTCTATCTTCTTTTTTGCCCTGTTTATCAAACTATATGGAATTCCATTTTTTTGGGCAACCTCAAAGGTATAGCTACTTCCTGCCTCTCCCAAATGCAATTGGTATAAGGGCTCCAATGTTTTGCTGTCGAATTGCATGTTTGCATTTATGGCATGTGGCAATTCATTGGCCAACAATTTTAAATTGGTGTAGTGGGTAGTTATAATACCAAAAGCTTCTCTTTCATAAAAAACTTCTAGGAAAGTCTCCGCCAACGCACCTCCAAGCTCAGGATCACTTCCTGTTCCGAATTCGTCTATTAAAAAAAGAGTTTTATCATCGCACTTTCTAAGGAACTGATTCATCTTTTTGAGTCTATAACTATAGGTGCTCAAATGATTTTCTATAGATTGATTGTCTCCAATATCAGTAAGGATTCTTTTGAAAAACCACACTTCGCTCTGTGGATCTACTGGAATAAGCATTCCGCTCTGAAGCATTATCTGAAGGAGACCCACAGTTTTAAGTGTGATGCTCTTTCCGCCGGCGTTGGGTCCTGAGATAACAATGATTCTTTTTTCAGGCTCTAAGGCAATGCTTTGCGGATGGGTTTTTTGATTCCGCTTATTATTGGAAACCAAAAGAAGGGGATGATAAGCATTTTGAAGAGAAATCCTTTTTTCCTTGGTTAATATGGGCAAAACTCCATCGATTTTTATAGCATATTTGGCCTTGGCGTATAACATATCGACTGAAATAAGATAATCTTGATATGATGCCAGCAAATCAGTATGAGGGCGAATAAATTCGGTTAAAGCTTTTAAAATTCGCTTGATTTCTTCGTCTTCTTCATATAGAAGATTACTTAGTTCATTGGCATATTCAAGAGTTTCTTGAGGTTCAATATAAACAATGCTTCCTGTTTTTGAACTTCCTAAAACCGCACCTCTTACTTTTTTTCGATACATAGCTTTCACTGCTAGCACACGTCTGTTTTCTACTACAGATTCCCGGATTTCATCCAAATAATCATTTTGGATGTAGGTAGAAAGCGCTCTGGTAAAAGAGGAATTAATTTTCCCCTTCACCACGTTCAATCTCCTTCTAATGGCGCTTAGTTCAGTAGAAGCTTCATCCTTGATTTCTCCATACTTATCTAACTTTTTATTAATCTCTTCCGAAATAAAAGAGGAATAATCTACTCTTTCAGAAAAGCTATTTAAATGGATATAAAATTCTTCATACTTTTTAAAAAATTTTAAAAGATGGCGTGTCGTCTCAGAAATGGAAAGAATTTTTCTAAATCCAGATATTTCCAAAGTGCTATTTTCAATGCCAAGCAAATGCAACTCCCTGAAAATAGAATCAAACCCGTGGTTGGGAATAGGATTGTCCCCGCTAAAAGAAGCCTTAAATTCTTTTACACGCTCTAATTCTGGTTCAATTTCCGAAAAATGGGAAAAAGGTCTTATAGCAAGCACCTGTTCCTTGCCAGGCTCTGTAATGCAGTTTTCTGAAACTTGCTTTAGAACCGACGGAAACTCCAGGTCTTCCATTGTTTTTTCTCCTATGCGCGCCATTGATTTGTATTTCTTGTAATTTTACACAAAAGTAACATAATGGAGATAAATATAGAGCCGTCTTGGAAGCAGGTTTTAAAAGAGGAATTTGATAAACCTTATTTTAAGAATTTAATGGACTTTGTAACTACTGAATATAACGAAAATCAATGTTTCCCTCCTAGAGAACAAATATTTGAAGCTTTTAAACATGCTCCATTTTCTAGAGTCAAGGTTGTAATAATAGGACAAGATCCTTACCACGGGTATGGGCAGTCACATGGTCTATGCTTCTCTGTTCAGGATTCTGTGGCTGTTCCACCCTCGCTCAGGAATATTTTTAAGGAAATAAACGAAGATATTGGCACGGAGATTCCATCTTCAGGAAATTTGACGCGTTGGGCAAACCAAGGCGTTTTGTTGTTAAATGCCACAATGACTGTAAGAGAAAAACAAGCTGGAAGTCATCAAAATAAAGGATGGGAGAAATTTACGGATGCAGTTATAAATAAATTATCCCAAGAAAGAGAAGGGTTGGTATTTATGCTCTGGGGAGGCCCGGCAAAAAAGAAAGGCGCGAACATAGATGCTTCAAAACATTTGATTTTGGAAAGTGGCCATCCGTCGCCCTTGGCAGCCAATAGAGGATATTGGTTTGGAAATAAACACTTTAGTTTAGCCAATATCTACCTAAAAAAATTAAGCATTCAACCTATTGATTGGTAATGCCTTTTTGTTTGTGATTTATGTACAAGAGGAAGAAAGCATGATAATTTATTCATCCTTCGGCACTTCCTGCTCATTCGAATCTTGATTGCAACTAAACTGTAATAACAAGAAGTTTGTGATCAGCAGGGCTCCTAAAACGATCAAAAATGTAGTCATGATAAGTGATTTTATATAAATAAGATGCAGAACTGATCGGAAGGTTGCGTCTATCTTAAAAAAAACTAAAATAAATGTAGAATATCACTTGTAGTTAGAGTGTCCTCAATTAGATTTAATTGCAATAATTTATTTTTAATATTATCTAGCTCCTTGTCAGTTAGCTGTTTATCCGTCCACTCGGTGAGAGACAACCATTTTTTTACGTCGGCAGGTTTTTGCCCAAAATGTTCTGCAATAATATTTTCGATCCCTGGAATAGTCTTAAATTCCTCGGTCTCGGAGTTTATGGTTTCCAAGATTGACATTATACTGTCTTCATGTTGTTCAAGGATCTCGTTTCTAACCACAATCACAAAACTGGGCCATGGAGTAGGGGATTCATCAATCAACCTAAAAATTCCATTGTCCACATAGGGTTTAGTCATAAATTTTTCCCACATAAAATAATCTCCTTTTCCTTTGGGAAGACCTTTTAACGCGCCATCCAAATCGTCGATTACTTTAAACTTTAGATCTTTCTCGAGGTTCCAATCCAGGTTTTCTGCATTTACCACGGCCATTAAATGGGAACCCGAACCGTATCGGCTAATGGCCGCGTGAGTTCCTTTTAAATCTTCAATAGAATTATAATCTGAATTGGCAGCTACATGGATTCCCCATAGCAGAGGAGATTTTACGTAAACTTGCACAATTTTGCAATCGTTTCCTTTAACGATATCCCGAACAATCCCTTCAGTAAGAATCACTGCCATATCAATTTCCTTGGCGCGAAGTGCTCTATTCATATCTCCCGTTCCCTTCGGAAAATCTTTCCAGCTTAGGTCAATATTCTTTTGCTGGAACTTTTTATCATCAAGTGCCAGTTTCCAAGGTAGGTTGAAGTGTTCAGGTACACCACCGATAATGAATTTTCTCATTCCGTAAGTTTTGCGAGCGTATATTGTATTAATGCGTCTATGGTAGTTTTAGAATCTTTTGAGAACTCACCGGTTGCCCTATTTGCAACTATCGCATTCAAAGAGAGGGCACGATGGCCCAACAATTTTGAAAGGCCGTACATGGTTGCGGTTTCCATTTCCAAATTGGTAATTTTATGATTTTTATATTCGAAGGAAGTAAGTTTTTCATTTAAATCCTTGTCATTAAGCTGAGCACGAAGAACTCTTCCCTGAGGGGCGTAAAAGCCAACATTGGTAATTGTAAAGCCATTCATTATTTTATCGGAAGAAAATTTTTGCAATAATTCTCTGTTGGCTTCAACAACGTACGGAACCGAATTATCGGGGTTCCATTGGGCATGTCTTACGAAGGCATCCATAAAATCTCGATCAAAAATTGCCTCCGTTCCGGCATAATAATGCATAACATTATCCAAACCAATTGCCATCTCACTGGCTAAGAAATTATCAACTTTTACTTCAGGGATCAATCCGCCTGAAGTTCCAATTCTAATAATGTCCAGCGTAGTCAATTCAGATTTAACTCTTCTTTCTTTGAAATCAATATTTACCAAGGCATCCAGCTCATTAAAAACGATATCAATATTATCAGGACCTATTCCCGTAGAAACTACGCTGATTCGCTTTCCTTTAAATGTGCCGGTATTTGTCTTGAATTCACGATGTTGAGCGGTATGTTCTATTGTGTCAAAATATTTTGAAACCATTTCGACGCGGCCAGGATCTCCAACTGTAATAATAGTTGTTGCCAACTGGGAAGGAGCTATGTCTAGGTGATAGATTTTGCCTTCGGGAGAGAGAATTAATTCGCTGGCTTGTATGGTTTGTAATTTCAAAATAATTGATTTTATAAATATTTAGCTACTTTCTAGAGAGAGAAATTTAGATTCTGGTTTCATCAACCGCCAACGCGCTTTACTCCAAATCCTTTTTCCTTCAGGAATTTCATAATCTTATCTCGGTAATCGCCCTGAACAATGATCTGCTCGTTCTTAAAACTTCCGCCAACCCCGAGCAGTTGTTTTATCTCGCGAGCAAGGATTTTGAAATCTTCCTGTGCGCCGTTATAACCTTCAATGATTGTAATCGGTTTACCCTTTCTTTTCTCATATTTACAGATCAAAGGTTCGTCTTGAAGCCATATGGTTGGTTCTACTTCGGCTTCTATTTCCTCTACCGGTTCATGATCTGGAAAAAGATTCTTTAATTGGTCTTCTAAGGATTTCAATGTGTCAGATTCTAAATTAGGTAATTAAAATAATTTTCGAAGATTTTCGAAAGTACTACTTTTTGATCAATCCAATTTCTACCAGGCGCTGATGGAGAAATTCCCCTGCCGTAATGTCTTCAAACGCTTTTGGATGTTCAGCATCGATGCATTCCGGAAGACAGTTCAGTTTCATATCACTTCTTGGGTGCATAAAAAACGGAATTGAATATCTAGGCGTATCCCATTGTTCTTTTGGAGGGTTTACTACTCTATGAATTGTAGAACGCAATTTATTATTGGTCAATCGCTCCAGCATATCTCCAACGTTTATAACAAGTTCATCTTCTTTTGGAATGGCATCAATCCATTCACCATCTTTTCGAAGAACTTGCAATCCACCAGCCGATGCGCCCATCAATAAGGTAATCAGGTTGATGTCCCCATGTGCGCCTGCACGAACAGCTCCTTTTGGCTCCTCAGTAATAGGAGGATAGTGGATTGGTCTTAAAATACTGTTTCCATTATTTGCCCAATGATCAAAATAGAATTCGTCTAGACCAATATATAAAGCTAATGCCCTTAACACATAAATTCCAGTTTTCTCCAGCATTCTGTACGCCTCCATACCGGTGTGATTAAAGTCCGGAAGTTCTTCCACATGTACATTTTTGGGATATTTATCGGAAAGATTGGCTTCTTCAGTTGGCTCTTGCCCAAAATGCCAGAATTCTTTTAGATCGCCTTCTTTTTTGCCTTTGGCATGTTCCTTTCCAAAAGATACATATCCTCTTTGTCCACCTAGGCCTTTTATTTCGTACTCTTCCTTAACATCTACGGGAAGTGCAAAAAAGGCTTTGATTTCTTTATAAAGTTCCTCGACCAATTCATCACTTAGGAAATGATTTCTAAGGGAAACAAAACCTATTTCTTCGTATGCCTTTCCAATCTCATCCACAAACTTTTGTTTCCTTTTTGGATCGTCGGATAGGAAGTCAGCTAAATCTACACTAGGTATATTATTCATGATTTTATCGCTTTTATATTTACAAATATATCAAATCCAACGCTTTTTATCCCTCCTAAAAAATAAAACTGAAAATCTGCAAAGCCCTTTGAAATTTGCTATTTTTGGAAACCAAATCGCAATACATGAAACCTGAGACTTCAACAGATATTTTCTATAAATACAACAGAGAAAATCTTGATAATGATACTTTAAAAATGCTATACCGCGGAATGTTGAAACCGCGAATGATAGAGGACAAAATGCTTATCCTGCTTCGTCAGGGCAAAATTTCCAAATGGTTTAGCGGTATAGGCCAAGAAGCTATATCGGTAGGTGTGGCATCTGTACTGGAAAAAGACGAATATATTTTACCCATGCACCGCAACCTTGGGGTTTTTACATCTCGCGAAATACCGCTATATCGCCTCTTTTCACAATGGCAGGGAAAAGCAAATGGCTTTACGAAAGGCCGTGATCGAAGTTTTCATTTTGGCACACAAGAATTCCATATTGTAGGAATGATATCCCATTTAGGACCTCAATTTGGTGTTGCAGATGGAATAGCCTTGGCAAATAAGCTGAAAAACAACAATAAGGTTTGTGCTGTATTTACTGGGGAAGGGGGAACAAGTGAAGGCGATATTCACGAAGCACTTAACGTAGCTTCAGTATGGCAACTTCCTGTGCTTTTCTGCATTGAAAACAATGGCTATGGACTTTCTACTCCTACAAATGAACAATATAATTGTGAAAACCTAATTGATCGAGGGAAAGGCTATGGTATGGAATCTCATTTAATTGAAGGAAACAATGTTCTCGAAGTTTATACGAGCCTAAGGAAAATTGTTGACAGCATGCGTGAAAATCCACGACCTGTACTTTTGGAATTCAGAACTTTCAGAATGCGAGGACACGAAGAAGCAAGTGGAACCAAATATGTTCCAACAGATCTTCTGGATGAATGGGGCCTAAGAGATCCTCTGATCAACTATGAAAACTATCTATTGGCGGAGGGTGTAATTTCTGAAGAAGAAATAGAAGTTCTGAGAGCTGGATTTAAGCAAGAAATTGATGAGAATCTTGAGATAGCATTTAATGAACCCGCTATAGAATCCACTATATCAGATGAATTAAATGATGTATTTAAACCTTTTGAATATAAGGAGGTTAAAGAAAATTCAGAAAAGGAAAATATCCGCCTCATTGATGCTATTTCCCAAGGGTTAAGGCAATCCATGGAGCGCCATGATAATCTAATCATCATGGGACAAGATGTTGCCGAATATGGAGGTGTTTTTAAGATTACAGAAGGTTTCGTGGAGCAATTCGGAAAAGATAGAATCCGGAATACTCCAATATGTGAGTCAGCAATTATTTCGACCGGGATGGGACTTTCCATCAACGGATATAAAGCTATTGTTGAAATGCAGTTTGCCGATTTTGTTTCGTCAGGGTTTAATCCTATCGTAAACTATTTGGCAAAATCTCATTACCGTTGGGGTGAAAAAGCAGATGTAGTGGTTAGAATGCCTTGTGGGGCAGGAGTGGGCGCAGGACCCTTTCATAGCCAAACAAACGAGGCATGGTTTACCCACACTCCGGGACTTAAGGTTGTATATCCAGCCTTTCCTTATGATGCCAAAGGTTTGTTGGCAACAAGTATTGAGGATCCAAATCCTGTAATGTTTTTTGAACACAAAGCCCTATATAGGAGCATAAGACAGGAAGTGCCTACAGATTATTACACATTGCCTCTTGGAAAAGCATCACTGCTTAGAGAAGGAAATGACATCACTATAATTACCTACGGCGCTGGAGTTCATTGGGCTCTGGAAACTTTGGAGCAATTTCCAGAAGTTAGTGCAGATCTTCTCGATCTAAGAACTCTTGTGCCATTGGATAAAGATGCTATATTTGAATCTGTCAGAAAGACTGGGAAAGTCATAATTCTTCAAGAGGACAGTATGTTTGGTGGAATTGCTTCAGATATTTCATCAATGATAATGGAAGATTGTTTCGAAAATTTAGATGCACCCGTAAAGAGAGTGGCAAGCCTAGAAACTCCTGTTCCTTTTGCCGCAAACTTGGAAAAGAACTATCTCCCTAAAGAAAAATTCAAAAACGATCTACTGGAATTGTTGTCTTATTAAGATTTTAACATTAGTCGTTAAACTTTAGATAAAGGCATCCCAAACGTTAAATTACTTATTTACATTAGCACCATACTAATCACTAAAAAACTAATATTATGGTACGTTGGATTATAATTTTTCTCGTAATTGCAATTATTGCAGCAATTTTTGGATTTGGAGGTATTGCAGCTGGAGCAGCTGGAATAGCCAAAATCATTTTCTACATATTCTTAGTACTGTTGGTGCTATCACTTCTTTCAAGTTTATTTAGAAAATAATTTTTTAATTTAATAACTAAAAATCACTTTATGAAAAGAATACTTTTCTTAGCCTTAATTATGGCAACGGCAATGTCATGTGGCCCTTCTAAAACAGTTGTAGAATCTAAAAAAGTTATCAAAGGATATTGGTATCTGGATAACATCAGTTATGATACAGCAGGAACATTCAATGTATCTATTTTTAATGATGCTTCGGCAGAATGTTTCGAAGGTAGTACATGGAGATTTATCTCTAACAATAATACAGGAAACTATACAATTGATGATGCTGAATGTTCAACAGGACAGCGCGACTTTATTTTTACTATCCAAGAAATTGATGCGGATACTGGCTTGTATAACTTTCTTTTAAAACCTACAAACGAAAAAGGAAAATCTGAAACTAATACAGGATTTAGATTGCGTTTGGCGCAACTAAATGACACCAACATGCGTTGGGAGCAAACTGTAAATGTTGACGGTAAGCCATTTACAATTACAATGAATTTTTCTAAAAGCGAATAATTAATAATAATATATAATAATAACTATGAAAACCTTTTTTAAACAAATTTCCCTAGCCGTACTTGCTTTAGCTTTAGTTGGTAGCATTAGCAGCTGTGAGGCAACAAAAAATGCTAATAACAAACAAAAAGGAGCCGTAATTGGAGCAGGTAGTGGAGCTATTTTAGGTGCCATTCTAGGTAACAATATCGGAAAAGGCGGCAATGGCGCAATTGGAGGTGTTATTGGTGGAGTAGTAGGTGGTACTGCTGGAGTTCTTATTGGAGACAAGATGGACCGTCAAGCCCAGAAAATTGAGGATGAAATTCCAGGAGCACAAGTAGAGCGAGTTGATGACGGTATTGTTGTTACGTTTGATGAGAATAGTGGGGTATATTTTGACACCGCAAAATACAATGTTAACGCCGCCTCTCAAGCTGTTTTGGATAAGCTGGCAGCAGTTCTTGTTGAATACCCTGATACTGATGTATTGGTTGTAGGTCATACCGATAGTGTAGGTGCAGATGCAATGAACATGACTCTTTCTAAAAATCGTGCAGAATCTGTTACTAACTATTTTATCCAAACCAAAGGATTGAGCCCAAGCAGATTTCAAACCAATTGGTACGGTGAAACTGCTCCGGTAGCTGACAATAGTACTGCTGAAGGAAGATCTAAAAATAGACGTGTAAACCTTGCGATTCTTCCAAATAAGAAAATGAAGGAGGATGCTGAAAAAGAAGCAGGTAAATAATCACATATTTTAATATTTAAAAAATCCCGCACCTAATGGTCGGGATTTTTTACTTTTATGCCAATGGGAAAAGACCACGTTTTTGATGTTATTATAGTTGGGGGAGGCCTTGCCGGACTAACTGCCGCCCTCCACTTAACCTGTCAAAATATAAACGTGTGTCTTATAGAAAAAAATAAATATCCCATCCACAAAGTATGCGGAGAATATGTGAGCAATGAAGTGATTCCATATCTCGCTTCATTAGGTATAGATCCATATAGCGCAGGAGCAAAGCGCATTTCAAACTTTGAGATTACGAATATCAAAGGAATCAAAATTAAGGCAAATCTACCCCTTGGAGGCTTTGGCTTAAGTCGATATGCGTTTGATTCCATGTTATATGAAGCTTTAAAAGAAAAGACTACAGTTCTATTTGATACTGTTCAAGACATTATCTTTAAAGAAAATGGTTTTATAGTGACCACTTTAGAAGGAAAACGAATTACTTCAGAGCATGTTTTGGGAGCTTTTGGCAAAAGATCAAATCTTGATAAATCTTTAGGACGAGAATTTATACAAGAAAAATCACCCTGGCTTGCCGTCAAAAATCATTATAACTATGAAATGGGAGATGACGTAGTTGCTCTTCATAATTTTAACGGCGGATATTGTGGTTTGAGCAGGACTGAGGAAAATGTAGTGAATGCATGCTATTTAACAACATTCAAATCTTTTAAAAAATACGGTGATATTGAAACTTTTCAGAGAGAGGAAATTTCAAAAAATCCGTTCTTAAAGAAATTTTTTAAGGAAGCTACTCCAGTTTTTAAAAAGCCGCTAACAATTAGTCAAATCTCATTTGAACAGAAAAACGCGGTCGAAAATCATATTTTCATGATAGGAGATAGCGCAGGTCTCATCCATCCATTATGTGGGAATGGAATGGCCATGGCTATTCGGGGAGCACAGATCTTTTCAGAATTGTACTTAGATGCTAAAAGAAATAGACCTATGGATCGTAAATTATTGGAAGAAGCTTATTCAAATTCATGGGAAAAAGAGTTTGGATTGAGATTGAAAACAGGAAGGATTATTCAAAAAGCACTTATGAACCCTATTAGCTCTAAACTTGGTTTCTCGTTAGCAAAAACATTTCCTTCCATAGTGCCTAAACTAATAGAGAAAACCCATGGGAATATAGCTCAATGATTACCTTCAGCAACACAAAAAGATCAGATCAACGGGAAATTATGGACGATCTCGACTTCGGAGGAAAGGAGATGCGGGATAATCTCGATGATATTAGAATCATGAATAAATATTTCGGAGGAAATAAAATTACTATTAATGGTCTCAAAACCCTTTTAAAAAATCACCCAAAACATCAAAAAATTACAATCCTAGATATCGGATGCGGCGATGGACAAATGCTAAGAAATTGCGCCAACTTTGCTATAAAAAATAATTTTTCTTTAAACTGTATAGGAATAGATTTCAATCAAAATATTCTTGACCTTGCCAAGGAAAAGAGTACATCCTATCCAAATATAAAATTTATAAAAGCCGATGTTTTTTCGGAAGTAGATTTAATTCCAAATTGCGATATTGCAATGTTTACACTATTTCTACACCATTTTAAAAATGAAGAAATTGAGGTCTTATTGAAGTCGATCCTGGGCAAAACAACCAAAGGTCTTATTATAAATGATTTACATAGACATAAGATAGCCTTCAATTTTTTTAAGGTGATCAGTACAGTTTTTTTAAAATCCAAAACTGCCCACCATGATGGTCTTGTGTCTATCGCCAGAGGATTCAAAAGAGAAGAGTTATATTCTATTTCAAAAAGAATTCCGGAACAAATTAGTGCCATTCGATGGCGATGGGCCTTTAGATATCAATGGATTATAAAAAATAAAAATTGAAAGCCCAGTCTATTACTGAATTTAAAATGATGTTATCACATAAAAGTTAATATGAACGTAAAAATCACCACAGTTGCAAAACAATTACCTCCATACAGCAGACAAACAGCTGAAGTAATTCCATTTGTAGAGCAATGGATGCATGGACAGGAGCGTCGTTTTCAAAGAAAGGTTATTAAGATATTTGAAGGAGCGGGTGTAGACAAAAGATATTCTATAATGGATCCCATAGAAGTGTTTACAAATACTGGCTTTGGGGCGCGTAATGATATTTATATTAGAGAAATTAAGAAGCTTGGAAAGCAATGTTTGGAGAAAGCATTAACAAAGGTATCTTGGAAGCCTACGGACATTGACTTTATTATAACCGTGAGCTGTACTGGGATTATGATCCCTTCTGTTGATGCATATCTGATAAACGAATTGGAGATGAGGCAAGATATTGTTCGTTTGCCCGTTACCGAAATGGGTTGCGCTGCCGGGATTTCAGGAATTATTTACGCCAACAATTTTTTAAAATCAAATCCTGGAAAAAGAGCGGCGGTCATAGCGCTCGAAGCTCCCACGGCAACATTTCAATTGGAGGATTTCTCGATGGTAAACGTGGTAAGTGCAGCTATCTTTGGCGATGGTGGCGCATGTGTATTAATGTCGTCTCATGAAGATGATACAGGACCAGAAATTATTGCCGAAGAAATGTACCATTTTTATGATGCAACAGATATGATGGGTTTTAAACTCGTTGATACTGGGTTGCAAATGATCTTGGACAAATCCGTGCCTGAAAAAATAGCTTCCCATTTCCCTGCTATTATCCATCCATTTCTAAAGAAAAAAAATTATTCTATCGAAGATATTGATCACCTTATATTTCATCCTGGGGGAAGAAAAATAGTTGAAACTGTTGAAGATTTATTCGGTAGTTTGGGTAAAAATATTGATGATACAAAAGAAGTTCTTAGATTGTACGGAAACATGAGTAGCGCTACCGTATTGTATGTTTTGGAAAGATTTATGGAGAAAAATTTACCGAAAGGAGACTTAGGGTTAATGCTCAGTTTCGGACCAGGATTTTCGGCACAGCGTGTGTTGCTCAAATTCTAAATATTATGATCGTTATGGACGAATTTAAAGATCATTGGGCGATAATTCTAGGCGGCAGTAGTGGCTTAGGGTTGGCTAGTGCCATTAAACTCGCTTCGGCGGGAATGAACATTTGCATTGTCCATAGGGACCGGAGAAGTAATCTTGTGGATTTTGAAATAGAAATAAATAAAATTAAGACGCATGGCGTGATGGTTAAAACTTTTAATCAAAATGCTCTGGATAAAGAAATACGACTTCAAATTATAGAACAACTTCCAAAAAATAGTGTTCGTCTCCTTCTTCATAGCATAGCTAAAGGAAGCCTAAAGAAGATGAAAGGGACCAACATTTTATCCAAGGATGATTTGGAAATAACCATTCATGCTATGGCAATAAGTTGGTACGAGTGGTCTCAGGATCTGATTAAACATAATTTGTTTTCCGAAAAAGCCCGAAATATTGCATTTACCAGTGAAGGAAGTAATAGGGTTTGGCCAGGATATGGCGCCGTTTCAGCGGCAAAATCCGTACTCGAATCATTGATGAGAAACATGGCAATTGAATGGGCAGACCTCGGAATAAATTCCAATTGCATTCAAGCGGGCACAACCAGAACAGCGTCTTTCCTAGCTATTCCCGGAAGTGATATATTGGCAGAAAAAACTTTAGAAAGAAATCCTTTTGGACGATTGACCAGGCCAGAAGATGTTGCAAATGCAGTATATCTTCTATGTAAAACAGAAGCAGATTGGATTAATGGAACTATTTTAAAAGTTGATGGTGGGGAGAGTTTGAGATAGTTATTTCTACTCACTTTTCAATAGTTGCAATCACTAAATCTGTTATATCATGTGGAACATCCTATAAGTTGAAAACCCCCATTTTTAATAGGTTTTAGATCAATAACTTTATTAATTTTAAAAAAATTGGAATTCACAAGTGACTGACTTCTAAATTCAACATAAGAACATGCCCCATCAATCAATTTTAGCCAAACTTCCATATTCTAAACCGTTTTTATTTGTAAACGAATTGACATCTGTAACTGAAGATGGGGTGAAAGGGAGCTTTACATTCAAAAAAGACTCCTATTTTTACGAGGGACATTTCAAAAATTATCCCATAACTCCTGGAGTTATTTTGGTTGAATGCATGGCGCAAATAGGAGTTGTATGCTTAGGAATTTTTCTTTTGGAAAAGAATAGTGATCCAGAGAACTCGAATTTTGCGCTTAGTAGCACAGAAATAGATTTTTACCTCCCAGTTTTTCCTGGAGAAGAAGTTAAAGTTGTTTCCGAAAAGGTATATTTTAGGTTCAACAAATTGAAATGTAAAGTGAAAATGTTCAACGCTGGAAACAAGTTAGTTGCAAAAGGAATTATTAGCGGTATGATTTTGAAAGAGAACAATCTATGAAGCATCGGGTAGTTATAACGGGTCTTGGAGTGGTTTCGCCGAATGGGGTAGGAATTAACGATTTTACCCAAGCCTTACAAAATGGAACTTCTGGGATTCGCTATTTTCCCGAATTGCGCGATCTGAAGTTTTCTTGCCATTTGGGAGCAGCTCCATTGATTTCCGAAGAAAAGAAAAGAGAATATCTAACAGATTTACAACTTCGGAACTTTAATAGCTCGGGAATACTATATGCCGTGATGGCAGGGATGGATGCCTTTAAAGATGCTAAGTTGGAAGTAGCTTCATCGGAGGAAGAGCCGCTTTGGAATCTTGGAATTATTTTTGGATGCGGAATTAGCGGTGTGGATAAATTCCGGGAAGCGATCTATAAAATAGATGACCGCAATGTCAGGCGTTTAGGAAGCACTTCAGTGGCCCAGACTATGACTAGTGGTGCGAGCGCATATCTGAGTGGTATAATTGGAGCCGGAAACATGGTAACGGCAAATTCATCCGCTTGTGCTTCGGGAACAGAAGCTTTATTGATGGGCTATCACCACATTGCCAATGGCAAAGCTACCTATATGCTTTGCGGCAGCACCAGCGATTCTGGACCCTACATTTGGGGAGGATTTGATGCCATGAAGGTAACAACTTATAAATACAATGATGCGCCACACATGGTGGCGGGACCAATGCATGCAGATGCCAGCGGTTTTGTGCCAGGAAGCGGGGCAGGAGCATACTTGCTGGAAAGCTTGGAAAGTGCCCAGAATCGTGGTGCGAAAATCTATGCTGAGATTCTTGGTGGAGATGTAAATAACGGCGGCCAACGAAGAACGGGCAGTATGACGGCTCCCAATAGTCTTGCAGTACAAAACTGCATTAAAAACGCGCTAGTGGATGCTAATATAGCCGCTTCCGAAATTGATTATATAAATGGACACCTTACGGCGACTATTAAAGATCCGGATGAAATTGAAAATTGGTCCATTGCCCTAAACAGAAGGGGAAATAAATTTCCCTACATCAATTCAATTAAAGGAATGATTGGTCATTGTTTGGCCGCGAGTGGAAGTATAGAAATAGTTTCAACAATTCTTCAACTTCATCATGATTTTATATTTCCAAATATCAACTGTAACAACCTGCATCCCGAAATTAAAGCTTTGGTTTCCTCAGATAAAATACCAATTGAACTAAAACGAATTCCTCTTAAAACTGTAGCCAAAGCAAGTTTTGGTTTTGGCGATGTAAATGCATGTGCTATTTTTAGAAAAATCTAAACTTTACGTTTAGTTTTGAAATATTTAAATTTAAATTGCAACAAACAAACCCTTTAAACTAAAAGCCTGAGAATGACTTCGGAAAAAATATTTACAAAACTCGAACCCATTATTAGAACCTATTTACCTGAAGATGTTCCTTCAAATGAAATAAATATTGATAGCGACCTCACGCGAGAACTAAATATAAATTCCGCCCATCTGGTCGATATTGTTTTGGATATAGAAGATGCCTTTGATATAGAATTCAAAAATGAGGATATGGAAAACCTTCGCAGTATTAAAGATGCTATTTCCTTGATACAGGCGAAAATTTCAGGCTAATCTTCAATAATAGAGGTGGGCTTCAGTTAAAAAAGTCTAAAAGCAGTAAAACAAAATTTCTTTTTTAGTAATTTCAAAAGCATTTTCAAACTCGAAGCCATGAAAAAGTTTTTTGTACTGTGCGTACTTTTGTTCAGTTTTACGGGATATTCCCAAGATGTGTATTTTCAGCAATCGAATTCAGAGGCGAAAAAGGAAGCGATCGAAATTACTAAACGCTATAATAATCAACTAGCACTAACTGGCGAACAAGAACTCCTTTTCCAACAAAAAGTTGAAGAATTTCTAATTAGACGCTATAAGGTGGAAAATGAATTTAGCGGGCAAGAAAAGTTGAATATTCTTTTAGGTCTTCAAAAGGAAGAAACCGCTGAAATGGATGATATTCTCACTAGACCACAATTAGAATTATATAAATCAATCAAACCCGATATCCAGCCTTTAGAAGTTATCCATCAGGAATAAATTTTCTGAAATATAGTTTTAAAACCTAATAGAAATGCTCTTGATTTCCCCATATAAAGGATTTCAAGAGCATTTTCAATTAATTAGGTTTATGATGAATTATTTGTTCTTCTCTATAAAATCCTCATTTTCTGTAGTTCTTTCAATATCCAATTTTTTTGAGCCCGTAGGACTTTGTTCCAAACCTGCAGAATCCACCTCGAAAAACTCTAATATTTCGGTGGGATTGGATATTTGCATGGTTCTTTTCCCTTTGATGGCAATTGGACGGGATATTGCTGAATCATTGTTTTGAATAATTTTGATCCAATCTTCAGATGTGAATTCAGAAGTTGATTCGCTCTTAATATCCAATTCTCTTTTATCTACCAAATCTCCAATTTTCACTCCCAACGAATCGGCAATTTCAGCCCACTGTGTTCCAGTAATCTTGGTCTTGGCCAAATCTATAGCTATATATTTATCATTAATTCCTGTTAAATAGCTCAATGTATGCGTCCCGACTCTTGTGTTACTACTGTAAATAAGAGTAAGCTGTCTATCGTCTCGTGCTATTATTCCCATGTTTTTTTTCATTAGTGCGATTTTAATTTTTCTTTGCGTTTCTGGAGTTGTGATCTTAATTCCGTTACAACTTTGGCTATAGAGGCTTCGAAAGTAGGTGCGGAAGATTCTGCAAAGAGGGTTGGTCCTGGTATACTCAATCTCACGCTACAAATTTTATCCGATTCCGGACTATTGGTTTTTCCCTTTTTGAAATACACATCTGCGCTTGTTATAAAGTCATATTTGTGTTCCAATTTTTCTAGTTTTTCAGCTAAAAGACTTTCCAATCTTTGACTTCCTGATACTTCGTGATATTCATAGTGTATATTCATATGTGGCGAGAGTATTAATTAATTGTTTTATTTCTACTATAAAAATTCCAAATAATTGAATTCTAAAGATACGATAGGTGAAAACCCATTCCAAACTTTTTAGAAGGATTTTGGAAAGAAATAACCTCCGCCGGGAAGGTCTTCAGCTGATAATTCTAATAGCTAGAGATAGTTTGAATAATTATATTAAAAGGGTATCAGGCAATCTTCAGAAATAGTATCAATCATTCTCTTCGAAGGCCAATATGATCTAACGTGATTTGGAATATTTCAGTTTTACCGCTATTCTTCAATATTTAGATTATCCGGTTCGGACTTCTGAACAAGCGCAGATACAATAATACCAATGGCAAGAGATCCACCAATTACAGCTAGAGAAAGCCATTCGGGAATTTCAACGTGTTCAGAAATTATCATTTTCACTCCTACAAAAGCAAGGATTACAACCAAACTGTAACTGATATATTTGAATTTTGAAATCATTCTTGAAATTAAAAAATACATAGATCGAAGGCCAAGAATGGCTAGGATATTCGAGCTAAAAACTATAAAAGGATCTGCAGTAATCGCTAGGATGGCAGGAATACTGTCTAATGCAAATAGTATATCTGTCAATTCTATAGTAATAAGTGCCACAAAAAGAGGCGTAGCTGCTGTTACACCCATGCGTTTTACAAAGAATTTATCTCCATCCATGGTTGAAGTAATGGGAAAAAACTTCTTTAGAACACGAAAAATCTTGGATTTTTTTGGATCAAATTTCTCTTCCTCTTTATGAAAAAGCATTCTGAACGCCGTAATTAATAGGAAAACTCCGAAAACATAAATAATCCAATCGAATTTATTGATCAATGCAACCCCGAAAAATATCATCAAAGCCCTAAAAACAACTGCTCCCAAGATCCCCCAAAATAGGACCTCGTGTTGATATTTTTGAGGAATAGAGAAGGAGGAAAACACAACGGCTATAACAAATACGTTATCTATACTCAAGGAAAGTTCAATGAGATATCCCGTTATATATTTAAGGGTTGCCGTTTGGGGTGTCAAATTTGTTGGATTGTCCACCAATCCTTCCTGGAAAAGCCAATATATTACTCCAGAGAATCCCAAAGCTACAGTCACCCATATACCCGTCCAAATAGCAGCTTCTTTGGTTTTTATTACGTGAGGAGTTCGGTTAAATACTCCGAGGTCCAACGCTAAGAATAATACAATAAAACCAATAAAAATTCCCCAGACCACCATTTATATAAAATTTTACAACAAAAATAGCTTCAATTTAATTCTGAATAAAGAATAGAGATGTAAATAATACCCTTAACCGTTAAATCTTTTTTAAATACTTTTTGACAGCTGGAAAACACAGTACATTTAAAATTAAAAATGGCAGAAATTAGTTCAATTAAAAAGACAACTCCAGTAGAACATCCAATTTTGGATATCATTAAAAATAGATGGAGCCCAAGAGTATTTGCAGAAACTCCGATCACCGAAGCCCAAGTAAAAATACTACTTGAAGCTGGCAGATGGGCACCGAGTACTTCCAATATGCAACCGTGGCGAGTTATTTGGGGAATAAAGGGAACCGAAATGTATGATCGTATCTATAATTGTCTGGACGATTTTAATAAACAATGGGCCGGAAATGCGCCAGTACTTTGGCTAAATGCCTTCAAAAAAACAATGACTGATAACGAAAAGGAATATTTCCACGCTCTTCATGATTTAGGTCTTTTTATGGGAAATGTAATCCATCAAGCGAGCAGTATGGGGATTGCAGTCCACCAAATGGCTGGAATTCGTTTTAAGGACGCGCAAAAGGAGTTTCAATTCCCCGATGATTATCACGTGGCCACAGGTGTAGCATTTGGATATTATGGGGGCGAAGGGGATGAGCTGCCAGATGATTTAAGGAAGCAAGAAATTAAAGAGATGCGAATTCGGAAGACTCAAGACGAATTTGCTTTTAATGGTAATTTTCAACATAAAAAATAACAAGAATATGGAAAATAAAAAGAAACACGCAGATTTTCAAGATGAGTACCATAAATCATCCAACTTCGGAAAACTTGATGCGGACGAAAATCTAAAGATAAAGGGGAACGGGGATTTAAAAATCCAAGATTCACAAAAAAGTAAATCCACAAAAAACACTATTACAAAGAAGCATAGATCAGAGGAAGAATAGTAAATTTTAGACACTAATTATTTTTCTGAATTATTAAAGTCCTTTTCGAAAATTCGATTTCGAAAAGGACTTTTTGATATGGCTAAGAACTTAATAACCTATCATCTACTTGATTAGAGTTGTGATAATAATTTAAGTGGGTACGACTAACCACATATAGATTTATGAAAAGTTGAATTTTATACTTCTGACCTCTGTAGCTTTCTTTCCAACATCAATTATTTATTCGGTTTAATGTTGGCTCCCGGTTTAGAGGTAGATCCTGATTTTTTTGTAGGATCCTTCTTATGATCAGCATTTTTGGCAGTTTCGGAAGATTTTTTTTGAGGATTTTTACTTTTTTCAGCCATATCTCTGTTTATTTAGTTATAATATAATAAATGTAATCTTTTTATATGTAAAACTCAATCATTAATCTATTTTTTTGAGATTTCCTTCATCGAAATTCAGTAATTTTGAATTCCAGAATATTAAGATTGAAATGCGCTTCAAAAACTTCATCAAGGAATGTCATAAGATGGAAGTATTTAAAATGCTTTCCATCTATCTCGTATCATCCTGGGTTTTGTTGCAAGTTCTTGCCGTAACCTGGGAAGCATTAGGCTTACCAAAGAGATCCGTAACTTATTTGATTATTCTATTGTTGATCGGGTTTCCTGTATTCCTTTTTTGGGTTTGGAAATTCCAAATTGTACCTTGTTTTAAAAAAGAAGATATATTTGATGATGATAAACGCCATAAAATTCAAGGATTTCATAAAACATATTTTTATGGTATGGGAATCATTGGCGCCATCTGCGCTATTTCTGTTTTTCTTATTATTGGAAATACATTCTCAAATACTTCTCAATTACCCCAGATACCCCAGACCGATAAAATAGCAGTCCTAAAATTTGGCAATAACACGGGCGATGCAAAATATGATGTGGTGAGCAAGATGGCAGCCGACTGGATTATCCACGGAATTGCTGAAAACCATTTGGGACAAGTAATATCCCAAGATGTAATAACTCAGTATAATGATATTCTAATTGAAAAGAAATTGGCAAGAAGTCAACGTGAAATCGTTCGAGAATACTTTAAGCCAGCTAAAATAATTTCTGGGAATTTTTATCTCAATAATGGCCAATTAATATTCCAAAGTAGTATTTCAGATGAAAAAATTGATAAGATTCTTATTTCTTTCGAAAATACTCCTTGCGATGCTTCAGACCCCGTAGACTGTGTAAAGGATATTACAGAATCTATAACGGGATATTTAGCTACGGCGTCAAATAAAACCCTGATGCTGCAGGAAACACCTCCAAAATATGAAGCATATAAATTTCTTTTTGAAGCTAAAAATACCGATGACGATGCCGAGCACTTAGCGCTTCTTAATAAGGCCATTACTTTCGATCCAAACTATTTTGAACCAAAAGTATTGAGAGTAGCCTATTACTTGAATCAACACCAATATAAAACTGCAGATTCACTTTTAGAATTAATAAAGCCCGATTCCAATAGAAATTTTCGACAATTAAATTTACTCAATATGTATAGCGCCCTCCTAAAAGGTGATAACGGGAAGGCATATGATGCAATTTTAAAAGAATATAAAATAGCACCTTTTGACTTGGTAACCAACAAATCTACAATGGTACTTGCGCTACAATATGTAAACCGTCCCAAGGATGTAGAGAGAATTTTTGAGGAAATTGGCATGGATAGTATGAATTTTCAAAATTGCCATAATTGTGTAGAGCGCTCCTATGTGAGGGCTCTTGCAGATGTGCAATTGGGAAATTACGAGAGAGCAATCTCTTTATCCCAGAAAATTCTGAAAGAGGTAGATTCAGAGTTACTCAAAAGACCTTTGATTTCCGCATTGGTACGCTCCTCCAGGAATGCCGATTTAAATGAATTTCTTTTTCAGGAAGAATTGATTTTGGATCCTCAACAACTCCATGAACTTTATATTTTGGCCGGAAAAGAGTATTTACTTAAAGACGACAAACCTTCAGCAGATATTTATTTGAATAAAGCGAAAATTCTTGACAGTAGACTATCGGATAAAACACTTTTAGCGGAAACCTTATTTTATCTTAGAGACTATCGTCAATCCGAAAATGAATATAAGATGCTATTCAAAAACTACCCCGAGAATATCGATATTCTTGGCAAATTAATCCTTTCCAATTTTATGACGGGCGATACTAGGGAAACCGAAAAAAACTTACTAGCTCTGGAACGTTTACGTGGAAAATATCAATTTGGTGCAATCGCTTATATTCTTGCGCAATACTATGCCTTAGCCCAAGAGGAAGATAAAATGTATCATCAATTGCTTAAATCTATTGCGGAAGGACACTTATTCTTGTCGTCAACATTCCAAAATGATCCAATATTCAGAGATTACTTGAACACCGAGAAATTTCAGCAAACAACAAACTATTGGGAATAAACCTGATGCACTTATAGATAAATGTATTAGAATTCACTTTATCAACATCCTTTAATTCTTAATTAGCCTCTAAAATACACTCAAAAAAAAATTCAATTTATTCTTAACAATGTGGAAAAGTTAAAAAATGCATATGCCCTTTTAATTGGAGTTGGAAAGGATATACCTGTTAGCGCAGGAGATGCCGAAGCAATCTATAATGTTTTGATCGATAAATCCAGAGCAGGATATCTACCTGAAAACATCTTCTTATTAACGGATGAAAAGGCTACGCGAAAAGAAATAATTAAGGCCTTTGATGCGCTGATCGAAAAAACAGATACTAACGCTTCGGTTATGCTTTATTATTCAGGGCATGGAGGCTGTTATAGTGACAATACTTTTCTGAAGAAAAAAGACTGGAAACCTGAAGATCAGAATCAGAAATATTTTCATCTATGTCCGTTCGATTATGATCCGGTAAACTACGAGAATACTTGGATAAAAGCAGAAGAAGTAAAAGAAAAGATTGGCCATCTGAAATCTCGTCGCTTAATATTTTTTCTTGACTGCTGTCACGCTGCGGGAATAACGAAAGACGCTCAAATTACATTGAATTCATCTACCCTAAAACTAACTCAAGGTGATGGTTTAGCGCAACATTTGGATGATGGTAGAGGGATGTCTATTATATCCTCGTGCCGGGAGGACCAACTCAGCTACATCATGGACGGGGATAGCAATAGTCTTTATACCAAATGCATGATCGAAGTATTGAATGGAAAGGGAAAAACCAATTATGAAGATCCATATATCCGCATTTCAGAAGTAGTACAATATATATTTAAAAAAGTACCTGAAGGAAATCCAGAGCAGAATCCTTATGCAAATCTTCAAATTTATGATGATTTTATTCTAAGCTATATACCCGAAAATCTTCGGAATAATAATATTCAAGAAAGTGAAATAGCCACTGTAATTGAATCCACACAAAATATTGGAAAAGACGTGGTTACAACATTCAGAGAGAGCGAAACTGCCAATAGCGTCGTACTGTTCATACATGGATTTTCTGGAGAGGCATCCAATACTTTTGCGAATATTCCACACTTTTTGATTCAAGATAAAAGAATGGACGGGTGGGATATGTTCCCCGTCGGATATAGTGAAAATATAAATCCAGAAATGGGGAAATCGGTCTGGGCCTCACTTACGGACATTAAAAGAAATTCGACCTATCTCACAACCTCATTAAAACATAAGTTTTCAAAATACAAAAGGATTGCCATTGTAGCCCACAGTTTGGGAGGATTGGTGGCGCAACAAGCTATCTTAGGGTTATCACTACAAGAGATGGAAAAGATTTCACATCTTATTTTATTCGGAACACCAAGCGGTGGTCTTAGTGAAGATTCCATTCAGAAATTAAATCAATCCCATTTGAAAGACTTGAGTGAGTCGGGAAGTTACATCAAAGAGCTTCGCCAACACTGGACCAAGCGCTTTTCATCCCGCTATCCTTTTTATTTCAGGACGGTGGCGGCCACCAAGGATAGCTATGTTCCCATTTCATCCACTTTAAAGCCCTTTTTATCCAAATACCGAATTTTTGTGGAAGGCGATCATTTTTCCATGGTAAACGTTATAGACAAAAACAACGACAGTTATTTCTTGGTTGTAAATGCCTTGACTGAAAATAAGTTTTTCAATCAATATTCTTCTTCGGAGGAAATTAATATAGCAATGGGAGAATATGACGAGGTAATAAAAAAACTACTTCCCCAGATTAAAAAACTAGATACAAACGGGTTGGGACAGCTCATTTTTGCTTTAGAAGGTGTGGATAGAGCAGAGGAAGCCTTAAATATTGCTAAAGACCATGTTTTGGCCAAAGACAATTCAGATTTGATGGGTGTAATAGGGGGTCGTTATAAGCGAAAATATCTGGCTACCTTTATAAGCAGTGACGCAGAGAATTCATTTCAATATTATTCAAGAGGCTTAACTATAGCTCAAGCCGCGAATGATTTCAAACAAATATATTATCTCGCTATAAATATGGCCTTTTTAAGCATTTTTTATAAACAAGATGAACCTGCAATGACAACTTTTGCCCAAATTTCAGTCGTCGCCACTAAAAATGATCCATTTAATAGTCTTTGGAAATTAGCCACCATGGGAGAAGCAAATATCTATTTAGGTAACTTTGAAGAGTCAAAAAAAATGTATTCCCAAGCTGCTAAAATGAGCGGCATTCGGGAAAAGCTGTCCATATATGGCAATGCTTATAATGCATATACTTGTTTGATGCACTCAAATAACCCAGAGGAAGATTTTATTAAATTTCTAAAGAAAAGTTTTTTATCTTAAAATCAATTTAGATTTCTGAATTTGAAGTGAAATAAATTTAAATATACTGAAGTAACAAAACATAAGAATAAAGATAATTGGTACTTTAAATTAAAGGGAAATAAATATATGGTAGAGGAGAAGATCAGTCAGACGAAGGATCAAGAAAATGTTGAAAATAAGCTCAAAAATTCCAAGGATTCCAAATTGACCACGGCAAAATCCCATGGTGAGATTCTTAAACAGCAAATTATAGAAGGGCAGGAGACGTATGATAAAAATTCGGTCAGTATTTTGTTAAGTTCATTGACGGCGGGTTTGGAGATAGGTTTTAGCTATATTATGATATGTGCCGTATTCTTTTTTCTTACAGGGAAAGTGGAGGAAGATGCAGCACATAAGGCTGTTTCGCTGGTATATCCCATTGGATTTATATTGGTGATCATGGGACAATCCATCCTTTTTACTGAACAAACTTCTCTTCTTACTTTACCTGTTCTAAACGGAAAACGAAGTTTTGGTAGTCTAATGCGTATTTGGGGTTTGGTAATTTTGGGCAATTTATTGGGAGGATATGCTATAGCCGCAATTTTGGTTTGGATTGGACCTAAATTGGAGATTTTCGACCATAATACAATTGAAAAAGTTGCTCTGCATGCAGCAGACTATAACAAATTTATAATTTTTGTCAGCGCCATGATTGCCGGTTGGTTAATGGGTTTATTGTCATGGTTGATGGCGGCATCCAAAAGTACTTTAAGTAGAATTGTAATCATATTTATGATAACCTCAGTATTATCTTTTACGGGTTTACACCACAGCATTGTTGGGAACGTAGAAGTATTCGCGGGGTTTATAAGTTCTTCGGAAATAACTTTCACTATCTATATTTCCTTTATACTAATGGCGCTTTTGGGTAATGCCATTGGAGGGGCTTTCTTTGTCGCATTACTGAAATACAGAGCTTTTGTTTATGAAGCTCAGGGATAGTTTTTAATGATGATTCCAGGAATATATCAATTGAATTTTTTATAGAGAATACTATAAATGGCGCCTAATAATATCTTTCAGAACTTCTAATAATGAAATATTTATTGTAATTTCAAGTCAAATATTAACCCATGTTAAAATTTCTTCTTCACGAAACCCCTGATATGGAGTTTAATATTGCCATCAAAAAACCTATTCCTATCAAATGCAAACAAATTCATCAAGCGTTTGAGGTTGAATCACTTGAAGGTTTAGTGAAAGGAAAGCCAGGGGATTGGTTAATGGTGGGAGTAGATGGAGAAAAATATATTTGTGATGATCGTATTTTTAAGAAAACGTACGATTTACAGGATTAAAGCTTCATTCTCATTCTTACCAAAAAGAGATAGATATGGCGGGAAAAAGAATTTTCATCAGTTATTCTAGAAATGATACAGAATATGTTTCATCTCTGGCCGCAGCCCTTAGGAATGATGGTTTCGATGTTTGGTTTGATAAGAACATACGTGCCGGAAGTGATTGGGATGATACTTTGGAGGCCGAACTGAAGAAGGCAGATGCCATTGTTCTTGTACTTTCAAAATCATCAGTTGCTTCCGAAAATGTGAAAGACGAGATGAGCTACGTCTTGAACTTGGGAAAGATTATCAATCCAATTAAGATAGAGGAGTGTGATGTGCCTATGCGATTGGCGCGTAAACAGTTTGTGGATTTTACAATAATGGGGCCGGAGGAAGGATATATCCGATTGGTAAAAGATATTAGAAACAACTTGAACGATCCAGACCCGAAACCTCCAAAACCACCAACGCCTTCAAAACCTAAAGTTATACCTTCAGAACCTAAACGTCGCAGTTCAATAAAGCCTTATATAATAGGGGGAATTTTATCTATTTTTCTTCTTGTAGTTGTGGCATTGGCTGTTGATGATTCCGAAGAGGGAGAAGTTTATTATGATGATTCTGTCCTTCCTGCCATTAGCGATTCCAATTGGTCCAATGCCGTAAACGCCAATACCATAGATGGGTATCTAAATTACATTAAAAATGCTGGTCCCAACGCGGAATATTTTGTGGACGCCCAAGATAATATCTACAGTTTGTTGCCAAGTGAAGGCGTAGTGCCATTTCAAGATGTGAACGGGTTTAGATATTATACCAAATTGATGTATAGAAGCCAGAACGGAATTATGGGTGTTGCTATGGATGACAATTATCCGCCCAATGTCTATGATATATTGGCTGCCAAAACCACCATGCAGGTTTTCGATGAAATTACCCAACAGTTTATTCCAGGCGTCAACATATTGGCTGGAGATAAAATTGAAGTAATCAGAGTAGATTATTATCCGGATAATTCCATTTGGATGAAAGTTGCCTATGCTGGAAGATAGATCATAACATCTTTAGAGGCTTTTAATAATTCTCAAGATGATTGTTTCCAAAAGAAGGGTAAGCAGGTCGCTTTTATTAATTTTAGATTACCGTACGGATTAATATAAATCGGAGGAGGCTTTCAAATATTCTATTTTACATAATATAAATTATAGTACATTTATGTAAATATGCGGATAGCGCTTTTTCTGCGCTATTTTACATAGTTCCAGATATAATGCCTTTAGGCTTATATCGTCAGGAATTATGTAAAAGCATATTAACGCAATTCCTTCTCTCAATAGTTACAAAACTTTTTGTTCTTGGCAAGGTTGAAGGTCTAGTTGGTATTTTATGTAATTAACTGTGGAGCCTGTGCTGAGTTTGTTGAAGCTGAAAATTGCCGCGCACAGCGTGCTTGGTTGGTTAATTCAGCTTTAAGAATGTTATGTAATAGTTTTAATATTTGTTATTTTCAAGCCAGCCGCACAAAAGCAAACTTTCGTCTTATTTGGTTATTCTGTCCTTTTAAGTACAATATAGGGGTAAAAAAGTTTTAAAGAACATTTGGGAAAGCGTTCCGTAAGCGTAAAAAAATTGCAGCAATTCAAACGATCCTTGGTTCGCTTCTTCGCAATGACTCGTGCCCATTATTACCGGAACAACTCCTTAAACAAACCGCGCGCAATCAACACTTTCATAATTTCATTGGTACCAGCATAAATTCTTGCTACTCTGTTATCGGCATACATTCGCGCAATTGGGTAATCCCACATATAGCCATATCCTCCAAATAATTGTAGGCATTCATCCACTACTTTTCCGTGCATTTCTGTGGCGGAATACTTTGCCATGGAAGCGCTTTCAGCAGTAAGTTGGTTGTTTGATAATAATCGTGTACAGCGATCTAAAAAAGCTTGATGAAGTTGTAGTTGTGTAGCACATTCGGCTAATTTAAATTGTGTGTTTTGGAATGCAGCAATGGGTTTTTTAAATGCGGTTCGTGTAGATGTATATTCAATTGTTTTTTCTATGGCTCCTTCTGCGCCGCCAATAGCGTTAAGGGCAACTGTTAAACGCTCTCTGGCCAATTCCGTCATCATAATTTTGAAACCCAATCCTTCTTCTCCCAACAAATTTTCTTTTGGAACTTTTACATCAGCAAAAAACAATTCGCAGGTATCTTGGGCTTTCATTCCTATTTTCTTAAAGGGAAATCCCTTATCAAAACCGTCCCAATCGCTTTCTATTATCAATAAGGACACGCCTTCTTTTTCTGTACCAACATTGGTTTTTACCGCTACTATAGACATATCACACATATACCCATTTGTGATAAAGGTTTTTTGTCCATTTACTAAATAATGGTCTCCTTTATCTACAGCATTTGTGGTGATAGCTTTAAGATCACTCCCACAGTTTGGCTCGGTCATCCCAATGGAAGTAATCATTTTTCCAGTCGCCATTTTGGGGAGATATTTTTGTTTTTGAGCTTCGGTTCCATATTTTAGAATATAGGGCGCCACAATATCCGTGTGCAGTGAAAACCCCGGACCGCTGACTCCTTTTTTGCCCAATTCTTCAATAAACAAAGCGTTAAAGCTAAAATCTAAACCGCTTCCTCCATATTTCTCCGGCATATCAATACATAGCAAACCTAATTCTCCAGCGCGTTCCCAGATTTCTCGGCTAACCATTCCTTTTTTTTCCCACTCGTCTGTTTGCTCAATAATTTCATAATGGATGAAATCCTGGATCATTTCCCGCATCATTTGATGTTCTTCTGATGCGTATATTTCTCGAGTTAATAGGACATTTTGAAGCATGTGGATTGAGGTTCTGATTTATTTCAATAAATATACAGATTCTTCTAGCTATTGAAAATGTTGGAAGAGAATGTTTTAAGTTTTTGTTCTGTACCTATCTTAATGCTTAATGTGCTTTGCCGTTGATTGCAATATTTTAGGAATAGACTAGGACTTCCTACAACTGCTTTATACTGCTATTAAGCATTTGTCAAATTGAGATTTAATAATACTTGGCTGCCATATTTTAATATATAGATCACATAAATAACCTTACATGACCTACCACATTTAAATTCATGTTAATAAAAGTAAATGAACGTTCACTTTTATTTATCTTTGCTTCAGAATTAAAATTCAATATGGCTAAACTTCAAAAAAGTATAGATAAGCGCAATGCTTTAATTAAGGCGACTATAGAGTTGGTAAACAACAATGGCTTTCATGCAGCGCCTATGAGTAAGATCGCCAAAATGGCAAACGTCTCCCCTGCTACCATATATCTGTATTTTGAAAACAAACAAGACTTGGTCAACAAAGCTTATATCGAGGTTAAAGCAGAATATACTGAATACGCATTCGCTACCTATAATGAAGAATCGACTGTGGAAGAAGGTTTTGAAACCATCTGGAAGCGCATTGCAGATTTCAAATTTAAAGATTCTGACAACGCCATGTTTTTAGCCCAATGCGATAATACGCCCATTATAGACGAAGCAAGCCGACAGGAAGGCATTAAACACTTACAACCCCTACTCGACCTTTGGGAACGTGGGAAAAGTGAAAATTTAATAAAGCCTATTTCAAACTTTATTTTGTACGCCTATACCATAAATCCGTTGTCATTTTTAATGATGGCCGAAAAGCGTGATGGATTTCAATTGGATGATACACATATTGAAGATGCCTATAAGGCCGCTTGGGACGCGATTAGAAAGACTTAAGGCCGCTGTGCTGTAGAACGTAAGTAAGAATGAATTAGATTAGATCTTTTTAAAATAGTCATTTGGAAAAATAAATAATCACGCTAAATCTAACAGCCAAAAGATTTAAAAATCGGATTAGAAGACTGTTGTGTTCGTGGCAAATATTTTGAGATCAATAAAAAAAATAATTATGATAAAGACAATAACATTAAAAAATAGACCAAAAGGAAAGCCTTCTATTTCAGATTTTGAATTTTTAGAGGATGAAGCTGAGTTGGGTATTGCCGAAGGGGAATTACTTTTAGAAACTACCTATGTTTCTGTAGATCCTTATTTAAGAGGGCGAATGAGCGATGCAAAATCGTATGTTCCTTCCTTCGAGCTTAATAAACCTATACAATCTGGAGTAATTGCCAAAGTTCTCGAATCAAAAAACGACACGTTTAAAAAGGGTGATTATGTTTCGGGCATGCTCGACTGGAAAACAAAACAAGTTTCTAATGGCGAAGGCCTTTTAAAAGTTGATGGGTCCAAAGCACCTCTATCTGCTTATTTGGGAATTCTTGGTATGACGGGGCTAACTGCCTACTCTGGTTTAACCCAAATAGGAAATCCTAAAGCTGGCGAAACCTTAGTAGTTTCAGGCGCTGCAGGAGCAGTTGGCTCGGTAGTTGGACAAATAGGAAAAATACTTGGCCTTAAAGTTATTGGGATAGCCGGCACAGATGAAAAGGTTGAAATGCTTAAAACAAAATTCGGTTTTGATGAGGGAATCAACTATAACACCACCGAAAATATGACGGCCGCCATCAAAGAAGCTGCTCCAAATGGGGTAGATATCTACTTTGACAATGTGGGTGGACCAATTTCGGATGCCGTATTATTCAATATCAATCAATTTGCAAGACTGGTTATTTGCGGTGCAATATCGGTTTACAACAGTACGGAACTACCAAAAAGTATCAGTGTTCAGCCTTTCCTTGTGAAAAACAGCGCATTGATGCAAGGCTTTATTGTTTCTAATTACGCCAAGATATTTCCTGAAGCGATGAAACAATTATCCACTTGGTTAGCGGAAGGAAAACTAACCTACACTGAAACTATAGTAGAAGGTTTTGACGAAATCCCAAATGCCTTTATAGATTTATTTGAAGGGAAAAACAAAGGTAAAATGGTGGTGAAGATTTGATAATTTAAGTGATGAGTGGTGAGATTTGAAGAGATACTTATTGTGAAAGATAAAGTATTAAGTGTCCAGTTTTCAACCCACAACTCACAACAGACAACTCACAACAGACAACCCATACCCCAAAACAAGAAACAACAAAAAAGATGAACAATTTTGAATTTAAAAACCCTACCAAAATTATTTTTGGAAAGGACAGCATTAAAAAACTAACAAACGAAATTCCCGAAAATGCTAAAATCCTCCTACTCTATGGTGGCGGAAGCATTAAAAAGAATGGAATTTACGACCAAGTAAAAATGGTTTTGGCCGACGCTAATGTCATCGAGTTTGGAGGGATTCCTGCCAATCCAGAGTATTCTGTGTTGATGGAAGCTTTAGAAATCATTAAAACTGAAAACATTACCTTCTTATTGGCCGTTGGCGGCGGATCTGTCATTGATGGCACCAAGTTTTTATCGGCTGCGGCGTTGTATGGTGGCGTTTCTCCTTGGAATATTTTAACGGATAATATCAGGACTAAAAAAGGTCTTCCCTTTGGAACGGTACTAACACTTCCTGCAACAGCTTCAGAAATGAATTCTGGCGCCGTAATTACACGTGCTGAAACCAAAGAAAAACTATCCATGGGTGGCCCGGGATTGTTCCCTCAGTTTTCTATTTTAGATCCTCAGGTGGTCTCTTCTATTCCGGAAGGCCAATTAGCTAACGGATTGACCGATGCTTTTACGCACGTTTTGGAGCAGTATATGACTTACCCTGTCGGTGGCTTATTACAAGACAGATTCGCCGAAAGCATTTTACAAACCCTAATTGAAGTAGCCCCAAAAGTGATAAAAGATCCTACGGATTATGAAGCGGCTTCCAATTTTATGTGGAGTTGTACCATGGCACTCAATGGATTAATCCAACAAGGAGTTCCAGGAGACTGGGCCATCCACGCGATGGGCCACGAGCTTACTGCCCTTTTCGGCATTGATCACGCCCGTACATTGGCAATTATGACGCCTAGCCATTACAAATACAACTTCGAAGCCAAGAAAGAGAAGTTGGCGCAATACGCTGAGCGGGTTTGGAATATTACCGACGGTAGCACAGACGATAAAGCCTACGCCGCTATTGAAAAAACTGAAGCCTTTTTCCACGAATTGGGCATCGACACAAAGTTGTCTGATTACACGAACGATTACGAAGGAACTGCAGAAACCATTAAACAACGTTTCACAGACCGAGGTTGGATGGGAATTGGAGAGCACAAAACCTTATCCCCGGATAAAGTAGAGAAGATTGTGAAGATGGCTTATTAACACGTGCCAAGGAAAACTCTTCGGAAAAAGCTTCAGAAGCAAAAACAACATTGAAAAAAGAAAAAGAAATGAAAGTACTATTTGTATTAACATCTCACGATAAATTAGGAGATACAGGAAAGAAGACTGGTTTTTGGGTAGAAGAATTTGCAAGCCCCTATTACAGTCTGTTAGATCAAGGCGTAAAGATTACTGTAGCAACCCCAAAAGGTGGCGCAGCACCCATAGAGACCCTAGTAGCGACGGTCCTGATGCAGCGACTGAGGATACTGAGCGATTTAATAAAGATGCCGAAGCGCAAAAGGTAATTGCAAACACCAAAATATTGGCAGACATGAATCCGGACGATTTTGACGCTGTTTTTTATCCAGGTGGCCACGGCCCTTTATGGGATTTGGTAAACGATGCCAATTCTGTCACACTAATAGAAAAGTTTAATGCTCAGAAAAAACCTATTGCCTTTGTATGTCACGCCCCAGCGGTATTAAGAGACGTTAAAAACGCAGATGGTGAAAGTTTGGTAAAAGGTAAAAAAGTCACGGGCTTTTCAAACTCTGAAGAAGATGCTGTGGGGCTAACAGAAGTTGTGCCTTTATTATTGGAAGACATGCTAAAAGCAAACGGAGCTACCTATTCTAGCAAAGACGATTGGGCTGTATATGCCATACAAGATGGAAACTTAATAACAGGTCAGAATCCTGCTTCATCTAAATTGGTTGCAGAAAAACTCTTTGAAAGTTTAAAATAAGCTAATTCTGTCTAGTCCTAAATAACCGATACAGATTATTAAAGGATTAAATTTATTACTTAAAGCTGAACAATGACGTCATTGTTCAGCTTTTTTGATTTGTATTGTTTTCTTTTCAATTTATTCTGTTGGTGC